>CDYX01026926.1_pt1 | contig 401476 bp, 362 predicted proteins | sample 554871 | NCBI WGS metagenome assembly CDYX01 (sample SAMEA3182061, study PRJEB8094) | gut metagenome | biome: human; feature: gut; material: Stool; isolation source: human stools | place: Canada | collected 2013-01-14 | reverse complement strand
TAGCTCAGTTGGTAGAGCACCTGACTCTTAATCAGGGTGTCCCGGGTTCGAGCCCCTGATGGTGCACCAAGAGAAGTTGCAGGGGCTAATGAGAGCAAAGACCATTAGCCTTTGTGACGAAAGACAAGGCTCGTTGGTCAAGCGGTTAAGACTCCGGCCTCTCACGCCGGCAACGCGGGTTCGATTCCCGCACGAGTCACCAAAAGGTAAAAAAGCTGAAAGGCTTTTAAATACAAAAGAATAGTTGGTGTTGATGACGCTGAGGGTCCACCTGTTCCCATACCGAACACAGAAGTTAAGCTCAGTGGTGCCGAAAATACTTGGCTGGTGACGGCCCGGAAAGATAGGGAGATGCCAACACAAAGCATACACCCAAACGGGTGTTTTGCTCTATATTCCTCCATAGCTCAGTCGGTAGTGCGAGTGTACACAAATATACCCAACATTATCTCTTAGTTTGAGGAAAGGCTTCGACCAAAAGTTGTTGCCGAAAACTTAATATGATCCTCCATAGCTCAGTCGGTAGAGCGCATGACTGTTAATCATGATGTCACTGGTTCGAGCCCAGTTGGGGGAGCCACAACGAGGCTCATAGTATATTCTATGAGCCTTTGTTTTTATTAAGTTTTCGGTTTGCAGAAATTATCTATTTTGGCAAGCCGGAAAGGAAAGGATATGGAACAGAATATGACTGATAAGCAATTCGATGTTCTTATGAACTCGATTATTCAGATTGTTAAAGATTCTGATTCAAAAGATGATGCCGTTGAAAAACTGCAGAATCTAATCAAAGAACAGAAGAACTGACATCTTTCTCGCTTAATTTAATACAATCAAACATATGAGTCAATCACTATATTTTGATATATAGTAATTGGCTCTTTTTTTATTGCAATCGTTTTAATTTAGATTAAGACGGTTGCTTTTTTATTTTATAAAGAAAGGAAGATTTTAATGTATTTTACAGACACACCTGAACTTAGAAAGTTTGAAAGAGAGATGAAACAAAAGCCTAACTTTGATAGGCGAAACGATTACTTTTCTAATAATGAAAGTAGTCGTAAAAGAAAGGACATCAAATCTGATGACAACAAAAAATTTAATAACGGAGGTTAGACATATGAAAACAAAAATCAGAAGTCCTACTTAAATTCAACAAGATTACGAATTCAATTATGGAGGTAATAAACTTGAATAAATTTGATAGAAAGCGCAGAATTGCTGAAAGCGTTAAGCAGATGTATCCACCCGGTATACGAATTGAGCTTATCTGTATGAATGACCCATATTCTCCTGTACCATCCGGTACAAGAGGTACAGTTCAAGCCGTAGATGATATGGGTACGATTTTTCCTGATTGGGACAACGGTCGTTCTCTTGGTGTTGTTCCCGGCGAAGATGTATTCAGAAAACTTTCGCAGGAAGAAATTGAAGCTGAAAACCAATATTCATCAGCAGTTGAAGAAGAATCGCTTGATGAAGATAACGGAATTATTATGAAACAGTGAGGTGATTATTAAACGAATCTTCAAAGGTATGAAGATTTATGACAATCAAATTTTTTGATATGTTTGCCGGTATAGGCGGTTTCCGTTCAGGTCTTGAAGCCATCGGCGGTTTTGAATGCGTAGGATATTGTGAAATCGACAAATATGCAAAGCAGGCATATGAAGCAATGTATGATACAGGAGGCGAACTTTACTTTGAAGATGCAAGAAAAATCATACCCGAACAGTTACCCCATATCGACCTTATTACGGGAGGATTTCCTTGTCAGTCTTTTTCAATTGCCGGACAAAGGAAAGGATTTGAAGATACCAGAGGAACGCTGTTCTTTGAAATTGCAAGAATTGCTTCCGTTAAAAGACCTAAGTATCTGTTCCTTGAAAATGTACCCGGACTCCTTAGTCATAACAAAGGCAGGACATTTAAAACAATCCTCAGTTCGTTGTACCAATTGGGGTATGATGTCGTATGGCAAGTGCTTAACAGCAAAAATTTCGGAGTTCCGCAATCAAGAAAAAGATTGTATCTTATCGGATTTCATAGAGAAAAATGTGCCGGACAAGTATTATCTTTCACGCAGACAAATTCTAAAACTACTGTACAAAGATACCCAGGCAAAGAAGGTGACCGCATATATTCCTCAGAAGGAACAAGTATTACATTAACAAGTAATGCCGGTGGCTTTGGTGGCAGAACAGGTCTGTATAGCATAGAGGAATTAGGACTTCCGATAAATGTAAATACCAAGGACGGATATCAAATTGCCTATCCCGGTGACAGTATAGATACTGCATATCTCGGTCAAAATTCAAGGCGTGGACGAGTTGGAAACCAAGTTGCACATACCCTTACAACATCCCAAACTCAGGCATATTACTTTATTGATATGAACCCTGACCCTAAAATGACCGAAATTGCAAGGTGTATTACAGCCCGTCACGCATCCGATATCAGCAACAGAAAAGGAGAACATTCTGCTGTGTTCATAGAAGATTACAACCTTACAGATGATGAGGAACATCCCCTTGTTGTATTCGTGGATAAGGAAAAGAAAATTCATATCGGCAGAATAAGAAAGCTGACTCCGAGAGAGTGTTGGAGATTGCAAGGCTTTACAGATGAGCAGTTTGATAAAGTCCTTGCAACAGGAATGTCGGATTCACAGCTTTATAAACAAGCCGGAAATGCTGTTACAGTGAATGTAATATCTGAAATAGGAAAGATAATTAAACAGGTCAACGAAAACAGTAAAGCAGAATAAAAACAACAACTGATATCAATCGTTCCAAACGACTGATATTGGTTTTCAGATATAAGCCGTTGGTTGAGTTAAAAACTTAATCAACGGCTTTTGTTGTTTCGGGGCGATTGATATTGCCACAGGAGGTGGATAATATCAAAACACCCGTAACATGGGTAGGTAATAAGACTTCAATATTACCTATTATTTATCAGGTTATTCCATTGGAATACTACCGATATGTTGAACCTTTTGGTGGTTCAGGAGCAGTAATGCTTGGTAAATCAAAGCCGGACAAATTTGAGGTTTACAACGATTACAACCAAGACCTTGTAAATTTGTTTCATTGTATAAAGGAAAGACCAATGGCTTTTTTAAAAGAACTTGGGTTCTATCCTCTTAATTCAAGGGATGATTTTAATGTACTCAAAGACTTTTTTAAGCACAAAAATTTTAGAAACGACTTTATTGACGAGGAAACAGAACTTACTAAAATAATGTTACCTAAACCTCAAGCTAAAGAAATTATAGAGCTATTTAGTAAATCTGCAACGGATTATGATATTCGCAGAGCAGTTATGTTTCTAAAATTACTGCGATACAGTTATTCAAGCAGTGGAAAATCTTTTGCCTGTCAACCCTTTTCTATACGAAGTCTATTTAGGTTGATAGAAGATGTAAGTGTGAGAATGTCAAATGTGGTAATTGAAAATCAGGACTTTCAAACGCTGATAAACCATTATGACCGAAAAGATACTTTCTTTTATTGTGATCCTCCCTACATTAAAACTGAACACTTTTATTCTTGTGGTTTTAATTGGGATGACCATTTGCGACTTCGTGATACTCTTTTCGGAATCAAAGGGAAATTCCTGCTTTCATATAACGATTGTGAAGAAAGCAGAAACTTGTATAAAGGATGTTACTTTTTGAGGTTTACGAGAGTTCACAGTATGGCTCAAAAGTATAAACCGGGAGAGGAATTCCACGAAATTATAATATCAAATTATGATATGCGTGAGCGTGAACGGTCAAAGCCGTATCAACTCAACTTTTTTGATACAAACCAAACAAGAGAAGTGAATAAAATTATAAAGGAGAATGTTGTTTACCATGGAAAATAGAGTATATATCAGCATACCGCTTGATTCATTAATTGTATCAGGCATCATATCAGGTTCGATTATCAAGATTACAGCCGCAGATGGCTTAATTATTCTTGAAAGATGCAAAGATGAAGTATGTGACTGCGACTGCATTTGTGATGAGTGCAGAGAAAAGCATGAATTTGAAGGAAGTGAGAATGAGAAATGATGAAATTGTATAGGTTTCTCGGCAAAAGAGGAAGAATTACAATTCCATATGAAATCCGTCAGCAAATCGGATTCAGATACAATGATGTGTTGTCATTTACAAAACTTGATGACAACTCGGTAGTTGTGTGTAAAGAGAAAATCTGTGATAACTGTAATGAATATTTAGATGAGTTTGAGGGCGACTTTGAAGAAAATATCACCCTTGAAGATTTTCTCGACAGCCTGTCTGAAGAAGAACAGAGGGATGCACTTGTGCATCTTTCTTTGCTGTGGGCAGAAAAACAGAAACACTAAATCGGAGGTGAATTTATAATGGCACAGAATACAAATTTCAAAGGAAACAAAAATAACAATCAGAAAAAGAAACTGCCATATATCAAGGTGAAAATTGACAAGATCATAAGTCTTGAAGAAAGCAAAACAAAAGCCTTTGCCAGCGTCACAATCGGTGGTGCTGTAGTTGTTCACGGCGTAAGAATTATGAATTCAGCAAAGGGTCTGTTTGTTGCTATGCCTGCAAATGTATATGTTGATTATAACGGTGAAAAACATTTCAACGAGATTGCCCACCCAATTTCCAAAGAAGCCAGGACTTTACTAAACAACAAGGTTATGGAAGCATATCATCAGTCACTCGACGAACAGCAGGCAGAATCAGAAACTGAGAATATGTCGGAAGATGAATCGGAAAACTTTTTGCAGAGTATGTAGTAAAATTCTCTGGACATTTCAAAATCTTTTGATATACTTGCTGCTTGAAAGGATGGCGATAGTATGAAAAAGAAAATCGCAATTATGCTGACATTGATTTTAGCGGCAGGAACATTCACAGCTTGTACAGCAGAAGAAAAAGTAAATAATGATATTAAGGCATCCGTAGTTTCAAAAACTGCGGATGTTTCTGTATCTGAAACAACTTCTGTAATCAGTACAACAAGTCAGATTGAAACTACCAAAACAGCAGAAACCACGGTAAAACCCACAGTATCGCTGGAAACAAAACCTTCGAAAACGGATACCAAATCCAAAGAAAAAGTCGACAGTGGGCAAAATTCGGCGATTGTTTCGGCAACTGAACCGACTCAAGCAAAACAGGATTCAATATCAAAAGATACGGAGCAGAAAACCGAAGCAACCAAAGAAAAACATGCTCAAAAAGCAACAGAGAAACCAACCGAAAAGATAACACAACCACCCATAGAGAAGAAAAGTGTTGATGTAACTTCTGCTGTAAATTCAGCCATAAGCTACGGTAAACAGCTTGGTATGAAATATGATACTTCTCTTAACACAGGCAACGCAAGTTGGTTCTCACCTACAAATGCATCATACTATGACAGCACTTCTGAGCTGACGGCATACTGTTATGCCGATATAGAGTATGTGGCACACTACTACAAAAATGACGGCATAGTTCCAAGTGACCTGTCTTTTAATGTAGTGGCAGAAAACAACAAAATATATGTGGTCTATTGTTAGTCGGGTGGCCCGACAGCCAAATTTTTCTGCACTCACCTAATTGTGGGTGCTATTTTTATGTGAAAGGAAAATGTAAATGACAATTAAAAACATTACAACAAATGATTTAAGAAAGATGAATAACAAGGAAGGACTAATCCTCCAAGGTTGCGGAGGTGAAGTAAAGGAATGGGTTGACGGTATAAATGATATTCTCACAGAAAACGGAATACTCCTTGATGATACAAAATTCGATAATGTGTCTGTGTTTCAAAATGAGGGAGTTACCTGTATTCTATATCCCTTTGATAATGTTCACCTTGATGTTGGCAAGCTGTCAATGTGGCGATTGCAGTCATATACAGCCTTTGCCGGAACTTGGCTTTCCGACTATGTGGATAACAAGCTGGGCGGTTTTGAACCTGAGCAGAACAAAGCTGAAAAGGTCAAACCCGACTGTGAATTGATAGGTCAGGACGGCAATATTTTCAATCTGATGGGAATTGCAAGTCATACCTTAAAGCAAAACGGTATGGCAGATGAGGCAAAAGAAATGTGCAGTCGTGTTACGAGCTCGGGCAGTTATTGCGAAGCACTGAACATTATCGGCGATTATGTAAATATCACAGACGGCAGTGAGCAGTCCGATGATATAGATGAAGATTACGATGAAAGGCAGATGATGAACTTATGATTGTATAAAAACAGAATAAGACATCAATCGGGGCAAGGGTAAAATCTTGCCCCATATTTTTTATGAAAGGATTTTTAATATGACGAACTTAATCAAAAACAAGAAATTTACAAGAATAACGGCAATACTGCTTGTCATCATAACATTGTTTTGCAGTGTGTTTACTCTCCCTGTAAGTGCGGCAAGCGGTGACAAAGCAACAATTACATTTGATTACTGTTACGACACAGCAGGAAACATAATCAGATATCAGAAGACCACAACTGACAACGGTTACACAGTAGATTCAGCCGGTGAGGAATTGTGCAAAATCTTTGCCGATGAAAAGGAAGCCTACTGCATTGAGCCTGGTCACAGTTTGTTTGCAGGCAATTCCTTGACGGAGAACGGTTCGGTTGTGTGGAAAAATTTAGGCTCTGCAAAGCAAAAGGCGATTAACCTTGCTCTGCTGTACGGTAAACCCGGTTCGGGAAAGAATTTAAGCGGTACAGAAGATCAGAAATGGATTGCAACACAGCTCATTGTTTGGGAGTTTGTGTCAGGTTGCAGAAGTACAAATGATGGTTACAAATGCACCAACACAAAATATATAGACGGCATTTGTGCAGACGGTGCAAACCCAGGTGTTAAGTCGATTTACAATGCGATTTCAAAAAGCCTTGCAAACTATTCAACTATTCCGAGCTTTGCATCTGCAATCGCATCAAAGGCAGAAACCAATGAAATGAAGTATAGTGACGGAAAATATTCCGTTACACTTACTGACAGCAACAAAATACTTGATGAGTTTACTTTCAAAACAACAAACGGAATTACAGTCAAAAAATCAGGAAATAAATTGATACTAACCTCAACTTCAGCAGTAGATGAAGCAGTAACCTTTAATTCTGCAAAGTCAATGCCGGATGTGGGCAAAACTGTGCTTGTTCCGTATGGAGATGCGAGTTTGCAGGATGTAATCACGGGTGTTGAAAATGATGCAGACCCGATAAGAGCATATTTTAAAGTAAAGACAAGCTCTGGTAATCTGAAACTTGTTAAAACCTCAGAGGACGGAAATGTTGCAAATATTGAGTTTACAGTTAAGGGAGAAAACTTTAACAAGACCGTAAAAACAAACTCAAAGGGCGAATTTGAATTAACCGACCTTGTTCCCGGTACTTACACAGTAACCGAAAACACAGAGGGAAAATATGCAAAACAGAACAGTAAAACTGTTAAGGTGGAGTCAGGCAAAACTGCCACAGTTTCATTTGCAAATGTCCTTAAAAAGTGGAATTTGACTGTCATCAAAACCGATGCCGAAACAAAAATAGCACAGGGAAACGCTACACTTGCAGGTGCAGTTTACGGCATCTACAATAACGGAAAACTTGTAGATAAATATACCACAGACCAAAACGGAAGTTTCACAACCTCATACTATGTATGCGGTGATAACTGGACTTTGAAAGAAATTGTGCCAAGCGAGGGTTATCTGCTTGATGAAACTGAATACCATATAGGTGCAGAAGCGAAAAATTATACAGTCGAAAACAACTCGATTTCAATGGGTGTTACCGAAGACATTACAAAGGGAAAAATCTCTATAATCAAGCATACCGATGACGGAAGTACAAAAATAGAAACTCCCGAAAAGGGTGCAGAGTTTCAGGTGTATCTCAAGTCGTCAGTCAGTTATGCAAAGGCGAAAGACACCGAGCGTGACCTTTTAACTTGTGATGAATACGGCTTTGCAGAAACTAAAGATTTACCATACGGTACATACACTGTTCATCAGACAAAATGTTGGGACGGAACGGAGTTCATAAAGGACTTTGATGTATTCATAAATGAAAACGGCAAGACCTATAAATATCTAATTAACAACGCAGGTCTTGAAAGTTATGTAAAGATAGTAAAGGTGGATTCTGAAACAGGCAAGCAGATTCCATATGCAGGCGCAGGCTTTCAGATTTACAATCCAAAGGGGGAGCTTGTAACTATGAAATATACTTATCCAACTGTTACAAAGATTGATACTTTCTATACAAATGAGGAAGGCTGTCTTATCACACCTGAAACTCTACCATATGGAAAAGGATATTCCATAGTAGAGGTTCAGGCTCCATACGGATATATCCTTGACAGCACTCCTGAATATTTTGACATTACAGCAGAAAACACAAGCGAAGAAAACGGCGTTACAATCGTAAAAACAGAGAAGAAAAACACACCGCAGAAAGGCACGATCACAGTTGAAAAGACAGGCGAGATTTTCTCAAATGTAACTTCATCAGGTGAAGAAATAGTAATCTATCAGCCGGAATACTCTGTCAGCGGTTTAGCAAATTCTGTATTTGAAATCTACGCAGACGAGGATATTACAACTCCTGACGGTACAGTAAGAGTGAAGAAGGATACGCTTGTTGCAACGCTGAAAACAAACGAAAAAGGTACAGCAACAAGTAACGAACTTTACCTCGGTAAATATCGTGTTGTAGAAACCGTCGCTCCTAACGGAACTGTTCTGAACAAGACAGTAAATCATATTGAACTCACCTATGCAGGACAGAACGAAAAGGTTACAAACACATCAACTTCATTTGTAAACGAAAGACAGAAGGTGGAAATCGACCTTTTAAAAGTGCTTGAAAAGGATGAAACTTTTGGTATCGGTAATGGCGATGAAATAAAAAGTGTTTCTTTCGGACTTTATGCCGATGAGGATATTAAAGCATCAAACGGAACGGTTATTCCAAAGGACGGACTTGTTGAAATCATCACTTGTGATGAGAACGGTAAGGCAACTTTTGCAACAGATCTTCCGTTTGGCGGTTACTATGTTAAGGAAATAAAAACGGACATTCATTATATTCTCTCTGATGAGAAATATCCCGTTGTGTTTGAATACGTAGGGCAGAATATTGCAACTGTAAATATTACAGTAAACAACGGAGAACCAATTAGAAATGAATTTGCTTACGGAACAATCAAAGGCTTGAAGATTGACCGTGAAACAGGCGAAAATATTAGTGGTGCGTTGTTCGGTTTATTTAGCACTGATGAAACAGAGTTTACAGAAGAAAACTCAATCCTCACAGCAAAATCAGATGAGAACGGTGTGTTTGAATTTTTCAATATTCATTACGGTCAGTATACTGTATGTGAATTAAAGCCTGCCGAGGGTTATCTGCCAAACGCTGAAACCTATTCTGTAACTGTATCAAAGAATGAAGAAGTAATTGAAATCACAGTAGAAAACGATAAAATCCCCGAACTGAAAACCACGGCAACCGTTGGTGGTGAAAAGGAAGTCACAGCAGGAGAAACAGTTACCATTGATGATATTGTAAGTTTCAAACATCTTGTGCCTAACAAGGAATACACCTTAAAAGGTGTTTTAATGGATAAGAAAACAGGAAAGCCGTTTGTAGTTGACGATGAAGAAATTACCTCTGAAGCAACATTCACTCCCGAAACATCAAACGGTGAAGTAACTGTGTCTTTCACCTTTGACGGCTCTGCTGTTACAAAAGAAACCGATATTGTCGTCTTTGAATCTCTGTACAGTGAAGATGTAGAAATTGCCACACACACAGATATTGATGACGAGAATCAGACCGTTACAATTCACCCACAGCCTGAACCTGAAAAGCCACAGACGGGCGATAACTCAAATATCGGCTTTTGGATTGGACTTGGCGCAGTAGCCTTGGGGGGACTTGTATCTGTTGTAATTATCAAAATCAAAAAGAAAGATGAGGATGATGAATAATGCGAAGGGCATATATATGTTCACCACTGAGTGGCAACATTTCCGGAAACATTGAAAACGCAAAACGACATGCCCGATATATATTTAAGTGCGGTATGGCTCCTGTCATACCGCATTTTTACGCCCTCATTTTAAATGATGAAATCCCTGACGAAAGAAAACTCGGTATGCAGGCAGGAATTTCTCTGCTGTGGGTATGTGATGAAGTATGGGTGTTCGGTGATGAAATAACAGAGGGTATGAAAAAGGAAATTATCTTTGCCGAGAAGCTTAATATCAAGGTGAAATATATATCGGAAAAGGAATTGAAGAAAACGGAGGTTATCTAAATGAAAGTAAAAAGTAATAGAATAAAACTTTTAAAGATTTTTCTGACTGTTGCCGTTGTTACTGCTTTGTTTGCAATATCGGCAGTAACGGTATTCGCCGCAGGTGATGTTTCAAGTGCAATCGAAAGCACTTGGACGGCGGCTCAAACACAAATCAAAAATGTAGTTAATAATGTAGTTTTTCCTGCTGTTGATATGATTCTTGCAATTCTGTTCTTTGTCAAACTTGCAACAGCGTATATGGACTATCGTAAACACGGTCAGTTTGAATTTACCGCACCTGCAATCCTTTTCGGTTGTCTTGTATTTTCGTTGACCGCTCCTCTGTATATCTGGACAGTACTGGGATAGAAAAGAGGAAATTAAATGTTTGATTGGTTAGGAGATTTTATCGGAGGAATAGGCGATGCTATCGGCAGTACATTTGACTTTCTCGGTGAACAAATCTCAAACACAATATGGAACACAATGCTTCAGTGGTTCTATGAAACGATTTACAATGCCGTGGCTGACTTCTTCACAATGATGGGCAATATGGGTGCTGATATTTTCGACCTTGAATGGGTTCAGGCAACAATCAATTTATTTACCCTGTTCGGCTGGGGTTTGTTTGTTGCAGGCACGGTAGTTGCCGTATTTGATGTAGCAATAGAATACCAAAACGGCAGGGCCAACATTAAGACAACTGCAATCAATGTTCTAAAAGGCTTCTTTGCCTGTTCTCTTTTTGGTGTTGTGCCTGTGGAGCTGTACAAATTCTGTATCAGCCTGCAAAACACATTTTCAAAGGATCTGTCATCTATAATGGCAGGACAGCAAAGCCTCAATTTGTCGGGACAAAGTACAAGTGTTTTAGAAGGCTGTTTTGCAGTATCAACACAGACAACATTTGGGTTACTGAATCTGTTATGTATGATAGCCTTTGCTTATTGCGTTATTAAGATCTTTTTCGCAAATATAAAGAGAGGCGGAATACTTTTGATTCAAATGGTGGTAGGTTCACTGTATATGTTCAGTGTTCCCAGAGGATATACAGACGGTTTTAATCAGTGGATGAAACAGATTGCTGCCCTTTGTCTTACAGCCTTTTTGCAGACAACTCTGTTGTTCCTCGGACTTCTCACATTTCCCGGTAATATGTTGTTGGGGTTAGGCATTATGCTGTCGGCAAACGAAGTACCGAGAATAGCACAGCAGTTTGGTCTTGATTCATCTGTAAAGGTGAATATGACAAGTATTGTTCACGCAACTACAACAGCAGTAAACCTAACAAGAAGTGTAGCGAGAGCTACGAAATGAGGAGAATTAAATGACCACATATTTATATCCGAAAAACTTAAAAGCCACAGCCAACTTATGGCTGTGGAGTTTGAGAGATTTTGCAATAATGAGCATAGCGCTTTTATTATCAATCCTTATACTTGCACAGACGAGGATAATAGTACCGCTTGCAGTAACACTCTGCTTCGGATTTTTCTCAATCCGACTTGAAGATACAACAATTCTTGATTTTATCCGCTATGCTGTGAAGTATTTTATTTCAACACAACAAGAATTTAGATGGGCAGAAAGGAGAGAAAAGTAAATGAAGAAAACAAAGAGAAAGGGCAAATCAACGCAGGACTTAATCGGTATAAAGACCTTTACCAAAAACGGCTTAAAGGTTGGTAAAGACGAGTTTGTTTTCTTTATGGTACAGCCTACAAATATTTCTGTGTTGTCACACATCAACATTGAAATCAAGATTCGTCACCTTATGATGATTCTTTCTGCTGTGCCTGATATTGAGATAACCTGTACCGATTCCTGCGAATGTTTTGACACAAACAAAAGCTATATCAAAGACCGAATTGAAGAAGAAAGCAATGAAAAAGTCAGAAGAATTCTGAACAAGGATTTGAAATTTCTCGACAGTATTCAGACGGAAACTTCAACTGCAAGACAGTTTTTGTTCATTGCAAGGTGCAAATCTGCAAAGTCGGAAAATGTGTTGCAGAAAGCAAACAGAGTTGAAAAAATCATTGCAGACCAAGGCTTTGAGGTAACACGAATGAGCAAAGGTGACATCAAGCGTTTTCTTGCAATCTACTTTGATGCAAGTATGAACGGTGACCTTATTCCCGACTATGACGGCGAACAATATATTTCGGAGGCTGAAAATGAAGAAGCATAAAGGGAAAATCCAAATGGGAATTGTTATAGGTATATTTTCTGCAATTTTAATTACCTGTCTTATTTCGGTGTTCTCACAGCTTTACACCGAAAACAAAGAAAAAGAAGAATTCAGACAGCTTGCAGAAATCGTTACTGAGGAAACAACAGATGCAACTCTTGAAGAAATAGTTAGAAAGCCGAATTTATTAAAAGTCAGTGATTCAGATAATGAAGTCCAATCTGAACAACCTATGTATTACACAACTGACTATCAGCCACATTCAATATCAGAACTCACTTCAATGAATTCTGATTGCTTCGGTTGGGTAAGCATAACAGGCACAAACATAAACTATCCTGTTATGCACACACCCGATAATCCGCAAAAGTATCTGAATAAAAACTTTTACGGTGAATACAGCCTTAGCGGTGTTCCGTTTCTTGATGGAAGATGCACATCTACAAGCACAAACCTCATAATCTACGGACACCATATGAACAACGGCACAATGTTTGCAGAGCTTTGCAACTATACAAACACTTCATACAGAGATGAACACAAAGCGGTTGTGCTTGAAACAAAAGACGGTGTATCTGCATATACCGTCTTTGCTGTTCTGAAAGTTAAGTCTGATGATGAATGGTACAGGTTTACATCAGCGCTTACAGAAAAGAGGTACAACTCTTTGGTTGAATACGCAAAAGAAAAATCTATTTATGAAACAGGTATCACACCAAAATACGGTCAGCAGATATTAACGCTGTCAACCTGTTACGGTAATAATCAGGATGACCGCATACTTGTATTGGCGGTACGAAACTAAGGAGGTAAAATGGGACTGTTTAAAAGAAAACCAAAGGTGCTTACACCACAGCAGGCAGAGGAGATTTACACTAAAGATTTCTTTGATATGATTATGCCGTCAACAATAAAGTTTTTTACCGACCACTACATTGTTGGGGACTCATATCGCAGTGTGTGGGCGGTGCGTGAATATCCAACCTCAACGGAAGAACAGGCAATACTTTCTCAGCTTGCCGACAGAAATTGTGTAACGCTTCGCATTTATCACAGACTTGTGGAAAGTATGGAGCAGAGAAAAATCATACAGAACGCCACACGCAAAAACAAACTGAAATCAAGCGGTAATGATGTAAACGAAACCATTGAGGCACAGGGCAATCTGCAGGATGTTGTTACCCTCATTGCAAATATGCACAAGAACAAAGAACCTCTTTTGCATTGTTCGGTATTTATAGAATTGAAAGCCAAGAGCAAACAGAAACTAAAGGAACTTCAAACCGATATTGCAATGGAGCTTACCCGGTCAAATATTGTGGTTGACAGACTTACACTTCGTCAAAAGGAAGGTTTCTTGTCTGCTCTACCCATAGGTTCAAATCAATTCGGCAGTCTTTATGAAAGGGTGTTGCCGGCAAGTTCTGTTGCGAATCTGTTCCCGTTTAACTTCTCAGGTAAGACAGACCCCAACGGCTTATATATCGGACGAGATAAATACGGCACGAATATTCTTGTTGACTTTGACAGACGAACAGAGGACAAGACAAATTCAAACATACTGATTCTCGGCAACTCAGGGCAAGGAAAAAGTTATTTGTTGAAACTCATTCTCACAAACATTCGTGAAAGTGGAAAGAAAATTGTTTGTCTTGACCCTGAATCAGAGTATGAAAACCTTACCGACTCACTTGGCGGTTGTTACATTGACTTTATGTCCGGCAGATACAAGATAAACCCTCTTGAACCTAAGGCTTGGAATACAGGTCAAGGTGATATTGACAAAGATGCGCCTGATGCGTTTAACAAAGTTACCCGATTGTCACAACACATTGCTTTTTTAAAGGACTTTTTCAGAGCCTACAAGGACTTTACGGATGTTCAGCTTGATACCATTGAAATTCTGCTGATGAAGTTATATGCAAGATTCGGCATTACAGACTCAACGGATTACAGCGCAAAGAAACCGTCAGACTTTCCCGTAATGAGTGACTTTTACGACTTATGCGAAGAAGAATATATGACCTACGACCGCAAGAGGAAATACCTCTACACAGAAGAAGTTTTGCAGGAGGTTTGTTTGGGTATTCACAGTATGTGTGTAGGTTCCGAAAGCAAGTACTTTAACGGTCATACGAACATCACAGATGACAGCTTATTGTGTTTTGGAGTAAAGGGATTACTCGACACAAACAAAAGACTAAAAGACGCTATGCTTTTTAATATTCTCTCGTATATGAGCAACAAGCTCCTTGGAGAGGGAAACACAGTTGCATCGATAGATGAATTGTATTTGTTCCTTTCAAATCCAACTGCCATTGAGTATATCCGAAACGCAATGAAGCGTGTCCGCAAAAAGGATTCAGCCGTGATTTTAGCCAGTCAGAACATCGACGATTTTCTGATTCCCAGCGTTAAGGAGTACACAAAACCCCTGTTCTCAATTCCTACTCATCACTTCTTATTTTTCCCCGGCAATATCAATCCGAAGGACTTTGAAGATGCGCTAATGGTAGAACCAAACGAGTACGCCCTAATCAAATTCGGTGAGCGTGGCACTTGCCTGTATAGGTGTGGAAATGAGCGTTATCTGTTACTTGTTCAGGCTCCTGAATACAAAGCCGAGATTTTCGGCAGTGCAGGCGGTAGGTGATTTACAAAAGTTTTTATTAATGCTATAATTATTATGGTGACTTATATGAAAGTTTTAGAAGCATATACAAATAGTGTTTATGAAAATTTTAGAACACAAGACTATGATTATTGGAGTTTTGGTAACCAAATTCTATATGATATGTGTTTAAAAAATCCTAGTCATACAAACGAGAATGTAATTATAGGTAAAATATGGTTAATTGGAAGAAGTTATGCAGCAGCAATTGAAAGAATAAAAGAAAAATCGGTGCCATCCGATGATTTTTATTCGGATGTTGTTGCACCTCATTTTTTGCAATTTGGTGTTGAATTAGATGATAAATTAAAATATTTAAAATCTACCACAGAAGTTTCTCTTGATAATTTACAAGAGATTTTATATGTACACAAATTCTTAGTTAATCAAATTACTGAAATCACAAAATTAGAAAAGCATTCTTTAGCATCAAAATATTTACATTTTCATCTGCCAAATCACTTTTTTATATATGATAGTCGTGCTGCCGGAAGTATAACTAGATTTGTCCATAAAGAGAGAAAAGAAATATTATTAGAGGGTGATGAAGTATATGTAGATTTTTGTATGAGGGCAATGCAACTAAGGAAATATATTTTTGAAAAATATGGGGAAAAATGTTCTCCACGAGATATTGATAATTTCCTTCTATATGAAAACAAAAGACGTCTTGGAGGTAAAAAATGATTACTTGGATGAATCAAAATCAAGGATTTATAATGTGTGTTCTGACATTTGTATATGTCGTTGCTACAGTTATTATTGTAATAATGAATAGAAAATCTATAAATGAAATGAAAACTGCAAGATTAGAAGAGAGTAGACCATATATCATTGCAAATTTGGTGAAAGATCCACGTGATAGATGTTTTTATTTAAAAATAAAAAACTATGGTAAAACTGGAGCAATAATTAATAGTTTTTCTGTGTTGCCAACTTTAAAATTAGTAAGAGATGGTGATAAAGAAATTAAACTTGATGGTTGTATGCTTGCACCTAATCAATCTATTCAATTTATAGTATTAGAAGAATGGAAACATACATGTAAACAAAATTATGAAGTTATTATTTCATATTCATCATTTGAAAAGGAAAAACGCAAATTTGAAGAGAAGTATATGCTTGTAACTCAATATGCACATATGATGGGTTATACGGATAATAAAAATTCCAATTTAACAGAAAGTGAAAATGCATTAGTAAATATTGTAAGGCAACTTGATTCTATTAGGAACAAAATGTAAATACAATAGATGATAGCAACATTATTTTCCTTTTATAACGCTTATAAATATAAATAACTTTAAAAGCTAACTGAGTTACTAATCAGTTGGCTTTTTTTATTACGGAGGTGAATTTTAATGAGTGCAACCATAGGTGCGGCACTGAAGAAAATAGCAGTTGCTCTGCTAACAGATAAAAAAGTAATAAAAACAATAGGCGGTATAGTAATCGGCATAATCATAATTGTGGTTATGCCGATTGTTGCTGTTGTTTCCGTTTTCAACGGAAGTATGGATATTGATACCGACAAACTCAATCAGTCTATACAAGAAAACATTTCAGCCGAGCAGATGGAAAATCTACAGCTTATTAACGACACAATGACAGAGGTTGAAAATCAACTGAAAAATAAAAAGTTGTCCGACTATAACACACAGGCAGAGGTTATCTATCTGTTTTCTCTGTCCGATAAATCAGAGGATGAGGACTTTGTAAAAAACTTTGTATCCTGTTTCAAGAAGAATCAGTCTGATGAGGATTTGATAAAAACCGTCAATCAGAAATTCGGAACGGAGATAAAGTATGACGAGTTCCAAAAGATGATGCAGTCAATCAAGGGTGCGGAAATCAGTACCGCAGGCTTTACTGACAAGACCACGAAGAACAATCTCGACCTTGTCAAGTGGTGCGAGAACGCATACAAAAATGGCTGGGGTTATGTTTACGGCGGTTACGGACAAGTTTGTACAAAGCAGTATCTTGACCAACAGGCAAGTCTGTATCCCGGCAACAACGAGGCAGGCAGTGAAATGCGACAGGTCGGTGAAAAGTGGCTCGGCAAACGAGTTGTTGATTGCATAGGACTGATTAAATCATACGCTTGGTACAATGCTGACAGCGATCAGATAACAGTCGGTTCAAACGGCTTTACTGATTGCGGTGCGAATACAATCCGGAACAATGTTAAAGAAGGCGGAGCAATCTCAACTATGCCCGATATACCCGGACTTGCTGTATGGATGGACGGTCACATAGGTGTGTATGTCGGCAACGGTGAAGTTGTTGAAGCACAAGGCACAGCCTACGGAGTTGTGAAAACACAGCTTAAAAATCGTGGCTGGACTAAGTGGATGAAGATACCAAATATCAAATATATTGAGGATAAGGAGAGTAAAAAGTAATGAAGAAAACAAGCGTAAGCATAATGTACGATGATGAAAAACTGTCTGCTGTCAAGCTGTATATATCACAGCGTGATTTAGATTTCAAAGAAGAACTTGAAAAATCGGTTGATACTTTGTACTCAAAATATGTTCCTGCAAACGTCAGGAAATTTATTGATATGAAGTCATCGCAGGCAAAACCACCCAAACCTAAAAAGCCAAACCCACAGGAAGAAAATACCGAGGTGGTAACTTGAGAACTCAAAACTTCGGTGTAGAAATTGAAATGACCGGCATCACTCGCAGTACTGCGGCGAAAGTGATAGCCGGTTATTTTAATACCACAGCAACTCATATCGGAGGTTGCTATGATTCATATTCTGTCCGTGATAATGATAACCGACAATGGAAGATTATGCGTGATGCAAGCCTTAGGTGTACCAACCGTTCAGGTGAACAGGCAAGTGCTTTGTACTCTGTTGAATTCGTCACACCCATTTGTAATTACAATGATATTGAAACTATACAGGAGTTAGTCAGAAAACTTCGTGGTGCAGGAGCAAGAGTGAATTCCAGTTGTGGTATGCACTGCCACATTGATGCGTCAAGACACACCCCGAAAACACTTCGCAATATAGTTAATATTATGGCATCAAAAGAGGACTTGCTCTATAAGTCACTTAAAGTGAATGTTAGCCGTGAGCATTACTGTCAGAAGATGGATACAAGATTTCTTGATGAAATCAATAATCGACCTCCTCTTTCAATGGAACAACTAAAATCAATGTGGTATGACGGAGGTGACTACAGCTACAGACACTATGATGACAGCCGTTATCACGGATTGAATTTGCACAGCGTGTTCAGTAAGGGTACTATTGAATTTCGCCTGTTCAATTCAACACTACACGCAGGAGAAGTGAAAAGTGCAATTCAGCTTTGCCTTGCAATAAGTCATCAGGCTTTAATTCAAAAGTCTGCACGACATACAAAAACAGTATCGGATAACGAAAAATATACTTTCCGTACTTGGTTGTTGAGGTTAGGACTTATCGGTGACGAGTTTAAAACCGCCCGTCATCATCTCCTGAAAAATCTTGACGGCAATATTGCGTGGAAAGATCCTGCACAGGCTGAAAAGCAAAAGGAAAGACTTGCACAGAAAAGACTTGAGGTCTTGCAGAACAGTACAAATGAAAATATAAATTCAGAACCCGAAGTTGAAACTGCTGAACGGCAGGAAGAAACTTCGGGTTTAGTTATGAGAATGTAAAAATTTTTAGAAGGAGTTATTTTTATGAGTAAGTTATATGTTGCCTATGGAAGCAACTTGAATTTAAAACAAATGGCATATCGTTGCCCAACTGCAACTCTTGTGGGAACAGGAGTGATAGATAATTATGAATTGCAGTTCAAAGGTATGCCGACCGGAGCATATGCAACCATCGCACCTTGCAAAGGAAAATCCGTTCCCGTTGCTGTATGGGATATAAAACCTATTGATGAAATGCGACTTGACCGATATGAGGGTTATCCCTCGCACTATTTCAAACAGGATGTTTCTGTCAAGATGAACAACGGAGAAGAACTGTCTGCTATGGTTTACATTATGGACTTAAAGCAAAAATTTGGATTGCCCGGTAGTAATTACTATTACACAGTTCTTCAGGGCTACCATGATTGCAATCTTGATGACAGTGTGTTTAAAGATGCAGTGAAGAACAGCGCAGATAGATTTATGGAAGAACAAAACAGTGAGCCGAATTTATTTGATGATGAAGATTTCAGCATGGGAGGTATGAAATTGTGAATGAGAGAAAGAAACTGAAAAAGCAACTTAGAGATAAATATATTTTTAGAAGGTATTTATCAACGCAAGAAGTCAGAAAGATACTTTCCGAAAATCCAAAGGACAAGCATGAAAAGTTATTTGCATCTCTCACAGTAGGTTGTGTAAAAATCAATGCAATAATATTTCCCACACCTGACTGTATGACGATAGGATATGACATTCTTGTAAAGGACACTCCCGACAGCAAAGGATGGATATGCTATGACACATTAAATGATGATGTGAAATACAATTCTCTGAATCTGGAACAGGAAATGTTCAATATACTAAGTCGTGAAGTTAAAGAGTACAAACTCTCATATATCGACTGCAATTTTGAAGTCGTAAAAGGCAAGGTTATGAATAAGGAATAATCGGCGAAACTTTCGCCACATTTGCCACGTGTCTGCTTTTAAACAAGAAGTCGGGAAAGTATCCGAAATCGCATAAAAGCCAAAATCAGGCGGTTTGTGGCAAGGTGTGAAAAATCGAAGTTACGGCAAATTGGGCAGTTTTTCGAGGGTAGGTATTTAAGCAGGAGAAAGACACGGGGTTGCAGTTGCTCCCTCGTGTCGGTTCACAGCAGACGGCAACGCCGACTGCCATGCGGTTTTTCGCACTTTTAGGTCTCATAATTTCATAGGAGTTAATTTTAAGCATTGGGGTTGTACTTGTGGGTTTAACTGCCCGATTAGCCGAATAAAATGCCAAAAATAAAGGAGTTGCAACTGTGGGTTGTGACAAAACAGGAGGTTTTGCACTTGAATGAAACGGATAACAGAAAAGAAGTTAAGCGGAAATTTGCACTTTGGATAAAAGAATCAACACTTGATATGGTTGAAAATATTTACAAGGAGGATAACTGTGGTAGTAGAAGTGAATTTATAGAAAAAGCAATCATTTTTTATATAGGTTACCTTTCTTCTAATGACAATAGTCAGTATCTTCCAAACATTCTTACATCAACTTTAAAATCAATTGTTGCCGAGAGCGACAATCGAATGAACAGGATGATTTTCAAACTTGCTGTCGAGCTTGCGATGACAATGAATGTTGTTGCCGCTACGCAGAATATTGATAAGGAATTGCTTAATAAACTTCGTGGTGAATGTGTAAAGGAAGTCAAAAGATTAAACGGTTCTTTTTCTTTAGACGATGCTTACAATTGGCAGAAAGGATAAATTATAATGCCAAGACTGGTTACAAAATTCAAATATCTCAAGTCAAATCGAAAAGTAAGTGCAGGCGGTTATGCAAAGTATATTGCTACTCGTGATGGCGTTGACAAGATAGACGATACGCAAAAGTTTGCTCCTGCAACGACTAAGCAGAAGAATCTAATTGAAAAAATCATAAAAGATTTTCCAGACTGCAAGGAAATGTTTGAGTATGCGGACTACCTTGAAAAGCTGAATATGGGTACGGCATCCGATTTTATTTCCCGTGCGATTGAGGATAATGCTTATGAAATTGAGGGCAGAAAATCATATGCAAAATATATTGCTACCCGTCCCCGTGCCGAAAGATTTGGTTCTCATGGTCTGTTCACAGATGATGGCGTACAGGTTCAGTTGTCAAAGGTATCTGAAGAACTTAACAATCACAAAGGGAATATTTGGACTGCAATTATTTCAATTCGCAGAGAAGATGCTGAACGGCTTGGCTTTAACACGGGTACTCGATGGAGAGATATGCTACGAACACAGACAGCAACTCTTGCTGAAAACTTGAAAATACCTACACAAAATCTTCATTGGTATGCTGCATTTCATAATGAATCACATCATCCACATGTTCATTTGATTGCATATTCAACTGTTGAAAATGAAGGTTATCTTACTCAAAAGGGAGTTGAAAATCTGCGTTCCTCTTTTGCGAAGGATATATTCCAACAGGACTTATTATGCGTATACGAAAAGCAAACAGAACACAGGGATAAGCTACGAGCAGAGGCGAGGTATGTTGTTGATGATTTGGTTTCTAAAATAAATTCTGAAATCTATATCAATTCCTCTATTCAGCAAAAGCTGTTGGAACTTGCCCACAGACTTTCAAAGACAAGTGGCAAGAAGGTTTACGGTTATCTCAAGCCTGATGTAAAGTCACTTGTTGATTTCATTGTTGAAGAACTTGCAAGTGATGATAGGATAGCAAAGCTGTATGATTTATGGTATGAGCAAAAAGAAAATACAATCCGCACTTACACGGATGAAATGCCTGACAGGATTTCGCTTGTCCAAAACAAGGAATTCAAATCAATAAAGAATGCAATAATCAAGGAAGCGTTGAAATTAAAACTCGCCGAAGATGAGGTTGAAGAAATCGAGAATGCAGACGAAGAACCTGTTACAAGTCCCTTTAAATATGAAGAAAACACCTCTGTCGAATCAGTCTTTGATTCAGGCAGAGGTGTTTTGTATCCTCATTATTCAATTAAAACAAACCGAAACAGCGTTGCAGTTTCTTCATTAAATCTCCTGCGTTACCTCTGCAATATGATTCAAAATCAACTGAGATTTGAAGAAAAGCAGAAAGCACAAAGGACAGATAAGAAATTACAGCAGAAGATTAATGATAAAAAGCAGGCGCAGGGATTGAAGATGTAGAAAAAAGCTGTAAGCAACTAGATGATATTCATTGAGATACATCGTACAACATCTTCAAAAATCGATCTACATCTTGGTTGAAATTTTTTTCATTGCAAGATACAAACCAACATATGTGCGATATGTAAATCTCTTTTATTTTTTGAGGATTGCACGACTTAAAAGCCAAATCAATGCTTAATAGCTTTTTGTAATATTCATATATCCTCATTATATCTATTGGACGAAGTATCAAGTCGAGTTGTGAGATATTTACGATCCATGTTTCACTTAATTGCAAATTTTTTCCACAAGCAACGTCACAGAATTTATTAATGTCATTTTGACTTATTCTTTTTAAATTATACTTGTGCTTCGTTTCATCAAATATTTGCAATATAATATCTAAACTTGTTTTTATTTCGTAATAAATTTTAGAGATATTATTTTTTTGCTTTTTTATTGCTTCATGTTTTGTTGTTACTTTATGAATCCACAATGCTCCGTATATAGCAATAAAGCTACTTATGCATGTTCCAACTAACTGGATATATGCAATTTTATATTCGTTATTTTCCGAAAAGGATAGCCAATAAGAGATAATGCCTTTCACAATAGGGATTTTTAATATTAAAGGAATCGAGATTATTAGAATAATAAACACAATTATTGTCATGTGTACCTTTATATGCTCTTTGTTCAAAAAGTTCCCTCCAATTAATTTAGTAAATACAAATTTATTTTATAATAATCCCTATCATAAATCAATCTTTAATTTTCTCCAAGGCACAACTGTGTCCAAACACTGACAGGTGCCTCCTGTCACAGTGATAGGAGAAGAACTTACCCAAGTTAAGATATTACAGCAGAAAAGAAAAATATATTAAAACTAAGGAAGTGATAACAATATCAACATACATTCATTTTACAAAAGAACAACGAGAACAGGCAAGGCGAACAGACCTTGCCTGTTTTCTTGTAAGTCAAGGCGAGAAAGTCAAGAAATCAGGCTCGGAGTACGAATGGCTTGACGGCTCACAAAAGGTAACAATCAGAGGTCACCTTTGGTATCATCAGTATGAACAGAAAGGCGGTGATGCAATAGACTTTGTTCGTAAATTTTACAACAAGGATTATGCACATACGGTGGAAATGCTTTTGAATGGTAGTGGCGGTCAGATAATAACTTCACCAATCATAGAAAAAGAACACAAGCCTTTCCAACTGCCACAGAAGAACGATAGAATGAGCAGACTTTTTTCTTATCTGCTGTTGACTCGTGGCATTAATAAAGATGTGCTTTTTGAATTTGTGCGTAGAAAGATGATTTATGAATCTGCCGATTATCACAATGCTGTATTTGTCGGTTACGATACAAGCGGCACACCTCGCCACGCACACAAGAGAGGAACTGCAACAAGCAATCCGTATAAGGGAAATGTTGCAGGCAGTCAACCTGAGTACAGCTTCCACTTTAACGGAATAAGCAACAGTTTCTATCTTTTTGAAGCACCGATAGATATGCTCAGTTTTATTTCAATGCACAAAGATAATTGGCAGCAACACAGCTATGCGGCGTCCTGTTCAGTTTCGGACAGGGTGCTTTTTCAATGTTTGAAAGATAACCCCAACATCAAAAATGTGTATCTATGTTTCGATAACGACCAAGCCGGGCAGACATCAAACAAAAGAATTGCAGAAAAATTAAACAAAATGAACATACAAAACGAAATCCTCATTCCAACCCATAAAGACTGGAATGAAGACCGGCAAGTTGCCGGTGCCAATTCTCCGCACAAAAGTGCGGAGGCTTTAAAGCTTGAGGAAAGCGAGGTTGGCACATGTCAGGAATTATAACTTTGATTATTGTAACAGGTGCAATGTTTGCTATGTTCATAATCATTTCAACTGTGGGCAATTACTATTCGCTGAATCGTATAAAGGATAAAACTGTTGGACAAGGACAGCACGGCACAGCTCGGTGGGCAACCAAGAAAGAGATACGAAACACCTACAAGCAAGTTGTTTATCAGCCGACTGAATGGAGAACAAATCCCGACAGTCGACCTACGGAACAAGGCATAGTTGTAGGTTGCAAGAGCAAAGGGAAAACAACTACAGCACTTGTCGATACAAGCGATGTTCACGCACTTATGATTGGTGCGGCCGGTGTGGGTAAAACTGCATATTGGCTCTATCCCTGCATTGAGTATGCTTGTGCAACCGGTATGTCATTCTTATCAACGGACACTAAAGGCGATGTAGTTCGCAATTACGGAACGATTGCAGAAAAGTATTACGGTTACAATGTTTCGGTTATAGACTTGCGTAATCCCACACGCTCACACGGAAATAACCTTCTGCACCTTGTGAATAAATATTTTGATTTATACAAAGTAAATCCCGACTGTCTTTCCTACAAAGCGAAAGCCGAAAAGTACGCAAAAATCATATCAAAGACGATTGTCTCAAATGGAATGGACGGTGCATCTTTCGGTGAAAACTCATACTTCTATGATTCCGCCGAAGGATTGCTGACTGCAACTATTCTTTTAGTTGCAGAGTTTTGCAAGCCCGAAGAAAGGCACATTGTTTCAGCTTATAAAATCATTCAGGAGTTACTTGCTCCGTCAGGACAGAAAGGGAAAAATCAGTTTCAACAGCTTATGGATTTACTCCCCGAAAATCACAAGGCTAAATGGTTTGCCGGTGCGGCTCTTAACACATCTGAGCAGAGTATAGCGTCTGTTATGAGTACGGCACTTTCAAGGCTTAATGCTTTTCTTGACAGCGAGTTAGAGCAGATTTTGTGCTTTGATACAGAAATTGATGCGGAGAGATTTTGCAAGGAGAAAAGTGCAATTTTCATTGTTATGCCGGAGGAAAATCCCAATACATTCTTTATGGTGTCGCTAATTATCCAACAGCTTTACAGGGAAATACTTGCAGTTGCTGATGAAAACGGAGGTAAACTTAAAAACCGTTGTGTTTTCTTTTGCGATGAATTCGGAACTCTGCCTAAGATTGAATCGGCAGAAATGATGTTTTCTGCCTCTCGTTCAAGGCGGTTACAGATAGTGCCAATCATTCAATCCTTTGCACAGCTTGAGCAGAACTACGGTAAAGAAGGTGCTGATGTAATCATAGACAACACACAGCTAACAATCTTCGGTGGCTTTGCTCCCAACAGCACAAGTGCTGAAGTGTTGTCAAAATCACTTGGCAGTAGAACTGTGATGAGTGGTTCGGTAAGTAAAAGCAAGAATGATCCGTCACAGTCTTTACAGATGATAGAACGACCTTTGATGACACCTGACGAGTTAAAGTCACTACCAAAAGGTACATTTGTTGTTATGAAAACAGGCTTTTATCCGATGAAGGTTAAGTTAAAGCTGTTCTTTAAGTGGGGCATTGAATTTGAAGAACAATATCAGATAGCAGAAAACGGCAACCGTGAGGTTCACTATGCCAACCGTTCGGAGTTGTTCAACAACATAATCCAAACATACTGCCCTCACTATCTTGAACAGACTGTTACTGATTCGGATTTTGATGAAGCAAGCGGTGAAAAAAAGAAGAAAAATGAAAATCTTAAAACCTCGCCAAATGCAGAACAGACTGAGTGTGAAGATATTGTTGATGCGGATGAACCAACATCAGCACAGCAAGATGAGCCAACAAAAGAACCCGAAAATTCAAGTCTTGAACAGAACGCAGACAAGCAAAGAAAAGTAGTCGTCAGAACCGAGCGACCACCACAGGGGGATAACAGCAATGAGTAGATTAATTTTTCTGTATCAAATGGACTTACCTCACAGAGCCGTAGCCGTATATACCTACCTCCACGACCGAGCAAACAAAAACGGTGAATGCTGGCCCTCCGTAAATACAATAGCAGGCGACATAAAGCTGTCGCCTGCCACAGTAAGAAGAGCTATTAAGGATTTAAGAAAAGCAGGGTTGATAGAAACTAAACAAAGATATAGAGATAAGGGTGGTAAAAGCAGTTTGCTGTATAAAATACTTAATAGGTAAAAATATATACCCAACTGCAAAATATTTTATGTTTGCAGTTGGGTTTGATTCGGTAATATTATAAATTAGATGTTGTCGAGATCGGAGGTAGGATTATAAAGCTGGAATGTAATTGTCGTATTGAAAGTTTTTTGATTGTCATTATATGTCATTGTTATAATTCCATCATATTTTTTAACTACTCTTTTAATACTTTTTATGCCGATACCATGCATTTCGGAATCTTTCTTTGATGATATAATATTCTCATTGACTTGCAAAGGTTTTTTATCGCTGGAATTTAAAACGCTTATTACGAGAAAATTAGAATTTCTTATATCAATAGAAAAAATGATAAATTTATTTTCAGATTGCTTTGCTGCTTCAGTAGCGTTTGCAATTAAATTATCAAATAAAGATGTTATATCAGGCTCACTCATAAAATCGAGTTGAGTGTTTTGAATATTTATTTCAAAGCTAATATTCTCCTTTTTGCAAATTTGATAATATCTGTTGGTAATCAAATTAAGCAAGGCATTATTGCTATAATCGATTGGGTTCATTATATCAAAATCATTTTCTATGTTATCGATATAATCTACTATATCCGCATTGTTATTCATAGAAAGCATTTTTAATGAATTTAGGTGCTTTGTTATATCATGAATCAAAACCTTGGAATTTACATTTTGTTCTTTTAAGAGTTCATAGTATGAAACGCGGTTATCTTCTTTTTGTTGTGTCAAAAGAAGCTCCGTATATTTTCGATTGGTTTTTATTGTTTTATCATGAACATAAAACACAACAATATTTGATAACAATGATAGTAAATTGCAAATCACTAATGCGAATTTAAAATTTTCATTTACACTGTATTCAATACATAAAAATATTGATGTATACATAAAAACTATGGAAGCAATAGGGAGAATACAAAGAAATAGAGAAGAATACGATCTATCACTTTTATACTCTTTCGAAGAAAATTTAGCTGAAAAATATACAGTAACAAAATACAACAATTTGCTGATTGTTGCTTGAATTATTAGCATATATTTATCGTTGAAACAAATGTCTAAATCAACAGAGAATAGAACGGAAAAAATAAAAAATACAAGTATTTCCGTGACAATCATAAATGAGAGCAATAAAAAAGAATGAAACAAGCTTGATTTTATATTTACTTCATAGCATAGAATGAGAATTAAAAAATTGCAAACAAAGAAAGACAATAAATTTAATGCAGGAGTATTTAATTTTGCAACTGAAAAAGAAATGACACTACTAATAAAAGCTACGAGAAAAATCATTTCTTTATTTCTTTTTAGTTTGAATTTATTATTAAAATAAAAAATAGAAATTATTGTTTCAATTACAAAAACGATTGCATAACATAACTCTGAAATCATACCGTCACCCCAATATATTTTTGAAAAGAATCTTTAAATGAAGTATAGAATCTTCTTGATATAGGTATGTGTTCAAAATTTTTGCCGTTTGCTGATAAAGTTATGTCTGTTTTACTGAAGTTTGTCACATTTTTTAAATTGACGATGTAGCTATAATGCGATTGAGCGAAGTAATCATATTCGTCTAATAACTTTTTCCAAAACTCAAAATTATTTTGAGTTTGTAATTTGCAGTCTTTAGTAACAACGCAAGCCTTTCGCTTTTCAATTGTTATGTACAGAATATCTCTTGTAAATATATTATAGAATTTGTCGTGAGTTTCTACAGCAATATTTTGTGTGCTTTTCTGGTATATGTCAATAGCCAGATTTATGTTTCTCATAAATCTATTTTTATCCAAAGGCTTTGAGAGAAATCTGAATACTTGAAGAGCCATTGCATCATCTAAATAAGATTGAAAAGATGTGACAATAAAGATTATGATATTAGGATTTTTATCTTGCAAATGTTTTGTTGCAGTTAATCCTCCAATGCCGGGCATCTCAATGTCAACAAATGCAATATCAAATTTTTCATTATTTTGAATAACATCGTCGCCACAATTGTATGAACTTATGTCGAAATATATTTTTCTTTGTTTAGTTATAGTGTCAAGAAAACCAGTAATCTGCTGTATTATTTCTGAATCATCATCACAAATTATAATTTTCATATGTATATTCTCCCTTCTAAGCTTCTAAGAAAATTATAACTTATAGAAATGAATTTGTCATCTTATTTTTCTTATTCTGATAATATTATTTCTGTTATTTTTGAGATAAGAGACAATGATTTTTCGTTACAAAACAGAAGATTATCTTTAATGTTTTTAGGAATATCGATTGATTTCATATTGCCAAGGAGTAAGTGGTCTGACATAACTTCTAGTTTTTTACATATTTTAGTCAATATCTCCAAACTTGGAATAGAGTGTCCATTTTTAATATTTGAGATATGATTATTAGAATGATTAGTTATTCTAGGGGTAGTTTTGTTTCATTTTTAATTCAGGGCGTCTTTGCAAAATTCTAATTTCGATTTTATCGTAATCAATGTCCTAATATTACCATTATAATAGAATCAATTTTCAGATAAATTAGGAACAAAGTAAAAGAAATAATACCCATATTATTAAAAAACAAATACTTATTTTGTTTAAATGTGATTTTAAAAGTTATTTTTCGTAAAACAACCACTTTTGTCGAAATTTGAACCAGTTTTACTTAATTTAACAAAAACAATAATTTATGTGATAAGATAAGGACAAGGGGGCTAAAAACAATGAAAAACGAAAAAGTATTTTCAAGCAAAGTAAAAAAAAGAGTCAAGTCTTGCCTAACGGCAGCACTTAAATCAAATGCAAATTCTTCTGGTTGCTTCTTTATTTATCAGCCCAAAACGCCAAAGAATTTTGACAGATTTAAGAAGATCAAATGATTAAGTTGATGTCTAGTAAGGTTGCCTGCTTCTTATGCAAAGATGAAGAGCGTAAAGATAATTATGAATTATATGAGTATGCTGTATATATTATTTTATCATCAGTATTTCATATTGCAACAATTATTGTTTTAGGATTGTGCTTTAATTTATTAGTTGAAAGTTTAGTGCTTTATTTTTCTTATATAGCTATTCGCAAGTTTGCAGGCGGCTACCATGCTAAAACTCCCGCAAGATGCTATTTGTGTTCATTGTTAATAAGCATTATTATTTTATCTGCAATAAAACTATTCTGTTGTACAAATATATATATCCTGACGTTACTAATTGTTATTGAAATACTTTGTGTAATTTTGATTTCGCGTATAGCACCACTTGATTCTGATAATAATCCATTAAACAGTAAAGAAAAGAAATATTATAGAAAAGTATCACGTGTTATATCTACTGCTTTACTTTGTATTTCTATAATTACAATTAGATTGAATTATATAAAAGTAGGTGTTTCAATTATGCTTGGAATTTTTATGAGTGCCGGAGTATTATTAGCTAGATATGTTCAGAATGTTATTAACAGATACTAAAGATGATGAACTTTAATTTCAAGAATAGAAGATAAACCTAATTATTACAGAAAAGAGTTGAGTCCAATGCAGTTATGTAATTTGAAAATAAACCAAAATATGATAAAAAGGAGAATATGAAATGAAATCTAAAATAAAAAAGACAGTAGCAATTATTACAATCGTTGCGGCAGTTTCGTCACTTACAGTTTTAGCTGTAAGTGCAAAAACATACACTTGGACGCATACTGTGTCTGTTGCAAGCATACCTGGTTCTACTGATAGTATAACAACTTCTATGGGTGGAAAAGGAAGAATGTCTGATACATTTTCGAGTTACCCAACTATCTTTGATGGTTACACAGTTTCTAATGACAAAGCAAGAGCTGTCAATGATAGTACAGGTGTTAGCTATGGCTGGAAATCTTTTAGTTTAAATAGTAACGGTGGACCTGTTACAGTAACATATGGTTCTTCTCTTGCTAAGGGTTCTTATTATGTACAGTATCAAAATGTGAGTAAAGGTGGCTTTAGATCTTCATCTATTTTGTCAAGAAAATATTAAAGAACTAATCGAGTATGCTGTGGTAGCATTGCCACAGCATACCGTTATTAAGGTATTGTGGTGGAATAAATGAAACTTTTTAATCTGAGTTTTTTGTCAAAGGCATATATTAAAGGCAACAAAAACAGTCAAACAATCAAAATCATTTCCTGTCTATTAATTGTTGCAATTACTGTAATTTCAAGTTTTGCAATAGTTACCGTAAATGCTATGAATGAGAGTAAAGAGGATTACAAATCTAAATCTCTTTTTCTTTCACCATGGATGCAGCCACTTACAGATGATGCTATTGCAAAAATAAAGTCAACAGAACATGTTGAATATATTGACGATTGCACCGGTTTATATGGCATAAATTGTTATGATATACTTGACACTGATGATAAAGACATTAAGTCAGAACTAAATAACAGAACCGCTTCCGTTGATATAAACGGACTGTACGAACACGAAAATAAAAGTGTAATTGCAGGAAAAGGTCTTGATGATTCACCAACTTATAGTTGTATTGTTCCAAGTATATTTTACCCCTTTGAAGATGATGACAACAACATACAATATAAAAATCTTGATTACATAGACGGTACGAAACTAATAGGTAAAACAATTTCAGTAAAAGGCCATGATGGTAGTATATGTGTTAATTATAATGAAATTGATGAAAATAATCAATGTATAGGTTGTGATGCTTACTTAACTTCACCTGAAATCAAACTTAATATTGTTGGTGCATACTATTGTTCTCGTGCAAATTCGGGTTCGTTTAGAAATATTTATGTTTCAAGAGATACAGCTCTTTCTATAACTAAAGATGCTTTCAAATTGTCAGATATTGATATTAACGACAACAATAGTGATATATCAAAATGGTGGAATACTCCCTCGTTGCACAGTTATATGGTGGTTGCAGATGATTATGACAACATTTCTAAAGTTTTTAAAGAAGTGTCATCTATGGGATATGATATTGCCAACTCCCCGGAATGGTTAATGAGTGACACTACAATATTACTTGCCAACCTTTTCGGTAAAATCGGTATATTCTTTATAGCCGCTATTTTCATAATTGCAGTAATCATAATGGTACAGTCATCAGTTACTGAAACTAAGGACAGAAAAGAATATATAGGTCTTTTAAAAGCAATGGGATATAAAAATAAACAGATTTTTGCCTGTTTAAGTATTGAACAACTTTATATGACTTTATCTTCCTTTGTTATTGGTGGTGTAATATCAACTGCCATTGTAGCAACTACAAACTGTGTCTTTAAGTACGGTTCGTATGCTCAGATGATTTATGTAATTGATTGGAACATATTTTTTATGTTTTTGGCTGTTGCTTTAGTAATATCAATTTTAATACCAATAATTTGTTTGGCTGTTATGCTGCATATGCTTAACAAAATTCAGCCAAGAGAAGCAATGAACTGATAGAGGTGATTTTATGAAAACTATTGAACTTAAAAATGTATCAAAGATTTATAAAAACGGTGTTAAAGCACTTGATAATGTATCTCTAACAGTTAAACAAGGTGAATTTATTGCAGTTATGGGACAATCAGGTAGTGGTAAAAGTACATTACTGCAAGTTGCAGGATTGCTTGATAACTGTACTTCAGGACAGGTTATTATAAACAGAAATGATGTTTCAAGTCTTAATAAAAATTTACTTGCAGATGTAAGAATGAAATCATTAGGTTTTGTGTTTCAATCATTTCATCTCAATTCACATTTAAGGGCATATGAAAACATTATGGTACCAATGCTCATTAACCCTGAATACAAAACAAAGTCAGAAATGAAAGAAAGAGCATTACACCTCGCAGAAACGGTTGGCTTGTCAAACCGTATTGACCATTATCCCGGTGAACTGTCAGGCGGTGAACAACAGAGAGTAGCCATAGCAAGGGCGTTATCCAACAATCCGGATTTTATTCTTGCTGATGAACCAACAGGTAATCTTGACAGCAAAAATGAAATTGCTATATTTGATGAACTTAAAAGACTTTCAACATCAGGCAAAGGTGTGCTTGTTGTAAGCCATAACGATGCCGTAAAAGATTATGCAGATAGAATATTGATTATGAAAGACGGAGTATTGGAGCAATAAAATGAAAAATAAAAATCTCAATATGTTGCTAAAAACATCCATACTTTCAAATAAGTTATTATCTGTGATTTACTGTCTATTTGTAGTGGTTTCAACTATTCTTATTCTTATAACCATTAGCATTACAATGCCTTTAAGTGAGAATATAAACAGCAAGGTAAGAAATCATATTTCAAATCGTGAAGCGGTTATTGAATTTAATGAAAATTGTAAAAATGACTATATCACAGAATCCATTGATGAAATGAAAGGTATGGAGCATATTAAGGCAGTTTACAGAATGTCACCACAACTTACTGTTACCGAGCAGACCGGAGTTTTAAATGATAACTATAAATTTGACTTTATACACACAGGAAGTAACCCGGTAATAACCCAAGGACGAACATTCAAAGAAAACGAAACCGAGGTTGCTGTTGTGCCTGAAAACCTTAAAGATTTTGATATTGAAAACAACACAATGCGTGATATACCGGGCAAAAATTTGCTTAACAAATCACTTGTTTTTACTGATATATGTAACAATTCCCATAAAGTAAAAGTAGTAGGAGTATATAGTTCTACCGACCCTCTTTATTCAGAAAAACAAATTCTTATTCCTCAAAATGATTTAAACAAATACACGGATAAAATTCTTGCAAACACCACCACTGGCGATCTATCCAAAAACAAAAGTTATATAATACTCGTTGACAGTGCAGATAATGTCGATGAAGTTATTGATGATGTTCAGCATCTTGGTGCTACATACAGACAACAAAGTTTGATTGACGGTGATAAATATTCCGTTGCTTTGTATATCCTAATAGCAATTCTTGCATTCTTCATTACTATGGAAGTGTTAGGATTTTTCATATTGCTAAAGAACAATATAAACGGTAGAACAAAAGAACTTGCACTATACCGTTCATTAGGTTATAAATCAAATCAACTGTTTTACATCATTTTTTCTGAACATTTCTGCATTGGTGTGTTCTCAATTATTATAGGTTTAATCATCACTTTAATATTAAACTCGGCTTTTATAAACCCACTAATTTATGAAATGTTAGGCAATACGATTATGGAAATGACAGTGTCGATATCGCCAATAAATGTGGCATTTATTTTCTTATTGTTTGTTGCTGTATTGTTAATCGTATGCAGAAATTCAGTAAAGCGTTCCGAAAAAATCGACCTAACAATTTTGCTTAGGCAATGAGAAAACACAGAAATAAATGTTTGTATATTGTTATAGTGGATAAGTTTGTTTTTTTTATAAATAAAAAATAATTAAAGCACTGATTTATTAGATGGTATTTTAAGGCATGGTGGCATTTTGCCGGATTGCTTATGGCATAGAAAAAAGCAAATGTTGCTAAGCCATGAAAAAGGTTACAGAGGTAACATATGGTACTATTGACGGAGAGCAGAGCCGTGATGACAGATATTTACTACCGCTTTCTGCTGTTGATGCAACGGGGAACGCAGGGACGGTATTTGTTGCAAAAACTGATGAAAATAACAAAACCATTGTCAGCGAAGTTACCGTAAATATCAAAAAGAGTGATGACCTTTATTATGAGGTAACTTCTGACAGTATGTACAGCGGTATGGAGGTTGTGTACTCGACTTCAAAGAACATTGCAAATGGTGACAGGGTGCATATTGCTGAGGAGGAATAGCGGATGAAAAAGAAGAGAATTTTTTCTGCTGTTTTAGTTACAGTACTTACCATTTGTGTTTTTTGCCTTTGCTTTTATGTCAGCGGCAATGCGTTGCGTCAGCTACCCTCTATAACGCAGATGAATTATAATCTGAAATCAGACGCTTTACCGCTTACTATTGCAGATATTGAAAAACTGTCAGAGCGAATTTCTTTTGATGGAGTAAGTTTTTGTGCAGAGCTTGAAGAAACAAACATTAAAGAAGAAACGGTTTTACCGGTTCTTACCAATGAGAGTTAATTTGAGATTTATAATCATAAACTAATCGGAAAAGGCTTTACAAAAGAGAATATGGAGAATAAAGACAAGGTTGCTGTCATTGAAAGCAGTCTTGCTCTTAAACTGTTTTTTAATACTAATGCAGTAGGAAAAACAATAACGCTAAATGATGAAGTTTACACAATTTGCGGTATCATAAATGAAGATGAAAACATAATAAACAGCCTATCAAGCGACGGAAAGCAGAGAGTTTATGTCCCTTATTCCAGCTACAAAGAATACAAAAACTGCGAAGTTAATATCATTGCTTATGACAACAAATCTTTTTCAGCGCCACTGATTGAGCAGATGAATTTGACTCAGTACCACCCGACGAATTTTTCCGAAAAAGCAAAGGTTATCGAAAACTTTGAGCATATTTTACTTTTGATTTTGTTTATAGCTTTGTGTGCCGTGTCTTTGAAAATATGGTACAGATTATGCAGAAAGTTTGTTGCCGATATCAAAGAAAATCTGACTGAAAATTATTTTTGGAAATCACTGAGAGCAATACCGCACAAATATATTCTGTTAATTATAACAGCTCTCGGTATACCTGTGGTATTGCTGACAATATTCCTGCTGTCGGATTTCAGCATTTTCATAATATCAAAGTATATACCAAATGATAATATTTTTGATGTGTCCTATTACATATCGGTGATTGTTGATAATTCAAATAATATTAATTCTCTTGCTTTGACAGGTAATACTTTTCTTATTAACCTCTACTCAATTTCATTTTTATTACTTGTGTGGTTACTGGTTGTATTTGCGTTGTTTTCTGTAGTTCTTTTTAGTATTGTTAATATACTGATAAATAGAGTAATTTTGTTACTTCAAAACAGAGGCTAAGATTACTCAATTTTTAGAGAAAGGAAAATTTATACAATGTTATTAAAATTTGAAAAACTCAGGGAAGAGCGGCCAAAAGTTAGAAGAGTCTTTGATAAAATAAGTGATTTTTGTGATAAAATGTTAGTTGTAAACTATATTATTCTGTTTGTTTGTTCTGTAGTCATAATTGGTGTACCAACTGCATTAGCTTTTTTATTCTGTCCTGAAGATATTCGTGTATGGATTGCGTCAATTGTAGGTGGAATTTTATCTCTGGTTGTTATTCCGCTGTTAATTAATCATATAAAACGCAAACAGAAAATGGTTGACGAATTATATGAAAATAATAGGCCTTTATATGAAAGATTGAGTGATATATTAGTCAAGTTGTTAGCGGATGAATACATTGCTCATAATAAAAATGTACGTGCTGAAATGAATACTGCTGCAAAACAAAATCTAATTATATCTCCATTAAAGAAGTTTATTTGCGAAAATTATGAGAAAATGTGCAATACATTTTCGGTGAGTTTAATATGGGATATTGTTGATGTATATAATGAATGTTTGAATGATATTACAAAATATAGCAATATTCGAGCTAAAGTCAGAAAATGTTTTCGTAATATGAGAAGAGATTCAGGTGCAAAAGGTTCATTTTATATTAATCAGACTGTTATAAATATGCTTTGTTCTCATAATAACGAAAATAGATAAAATACATAAAGAAATAATTTAATTACATAATAAATCCCGACAAGTTATAGCTTTTAATGCTATTACCTGTCGGCATTTTTTTTACCTTTTTTGCGTTAAAAGCAGAAAGGGCAAAATGCTTTATAGGAATAAAAGCCCTCCGATTAATCTGAAATTACGGAAATTCAGAACAATCGGAGGAAATAATATTGAAAGAATTATGGATAGACGGTCATTTTATTGAAGTGACAGACGAAGTCTATGCAGCTTATGTGAAAGGTCAAAGAAAAATTGATTATTTTGAAAAAGATCTGAAAACAGAGCGTGTTATTAAAGAAAAGGATGGAAATATCAAAGAAATTGTGCCAAGTCGAGAAGATTCTCTTAATAGGCTGATTGATGATAATTCAATGCAATTCTCGTATGACAGTAAAAGTGTAGAATGTGAGGTTGAGATAAATGTTGATCTTGAAAAATTACATATCGCTTTGCAACAACTGACAGCGGAAGAACTGGATATTATTAAAAAGGTGTTTTTTGAGAATATGACTGAACGAGAGATAGCTAAATTGCTTGGTATCTCACAGGTAGCAGTGAACAAAAGAAAGCATCGCATCCTTGAAAAACTTAAAAAAATCATAGAAAATAAAAATTAAAATTTTTAATTTTTATGGTTATCAACCCTCTCACTTAACGGCAAATAAAGTGAGGGGGTTATTTTATACCTCTGTGAACCTTGAAAACAGAATATCAGCACATCAGATACTTTCCTTCTGCTGTTCGGAATGGACAAGCTACAAGAGCGAACTCCTGTAAAGGACTTTAGGACTCTGACTTTGTAAGGTAAATATAAAGAAGGCGATGACAGGCAGATGGGATAATGATACTTCCGTCCGGTCGAAAGTCGAGCGTGATAAAACCGTCGCAACATACGAGGGCGGCTCTGGGAGATCCTCAGGGTGGTGAGATTCCAATGAAGTTGTATGCACAACTGTCTGATGTGTTCCTTGTCGCAGGAAATCGAGGATAAATAGCGACAATCGGATAGTGTGAAATACAGAACTATCCAAAACGATTGATAAACAGCAGGCGGCGGTTGTGCTGTGCATAGCCGTTGCCTGCGTAACAAATAAAATTATAGAATGGAGAGATTATAATGTTAGGTTTTATTATAGGTTTGTTTCTTGGTGCGTTTATCGGAGTAGCGGTAATGTGCCTTTGCAGTGTCGCATCAGAAGCAGATAAGAATAAGAAAGAGGGCAAAGATGAAAAGTAAGTGCTGTAATTTGAACAATAACGATTTAGCATCAAATGAAATAGATTTTGAACATAAAATAGAATCTGTTGTAAATGACTGTAAGGTTACAATATATTTTATAAACAACCGAAATGATCAGGTTGAAAGAAATGTTTTGGAAAATCTTTTAGATACATTTGAAAACAGAATGAAAGCACAAATAAATTGCTGATTTTCTTCGATTTATTTTTAATTTCGCTGGATATTATGAAAAATATGTAGTATTGTTGGTTTGCGAAAATCGTATGAAAGGTTGATAGGATGAAAAGAGTATATTGTTTGTACAGAGTGTCAACAAAAGGTCAGGTAGATAAAGACGATATTCCAATGCAGAAAACCTCTTGCAGAGAATTTGCTGAACGCAACGGCTGGACTATTCTGAAAGAATTTCAAGAGAAGGGTGTATCAGGATTTAAAGTTTCAGCAAGGGAGAGAGATGCAATTCAAGATTTAAAAACTGCCGCAGAGAATAAAGAATTTGATGTGCTCCTTGTCTTTATGTTTGACAGAATAGGCAGAATTGATGATGAAACACCATTTGTTGTCGAGTGGTTTATTAAGCACGGCATAGAGGTGTGGAGTGTCAACGAAGGAGAACAGCGTATGGACAGTCATGTGGACAAGCTTATGAATTACATACGATTTTGGCAAGCCAACGGTGAAAGTCAGAAAACATCAGCTCGTGTTAAAACTCGCCTTAACCAAATGACGATGGATGGCAAATTTACCGGTGGTGTTGCACCATTCGGATATAAACTTATAAAAAGCGGTGAAATCAATAAAAAAGGGAAAGAGCTTATGGACATAGTCGTAGATGACGATGAGGCTGTTATAGTTAAGAAAATTTTTGATATGACGGTGAAAGAAGGCTATGGCTCATACAGAATGGCTGATTATCTGAACAGTCACGGTATCAGAACTCATAACAACAGCAAATTTCAGTGTAATACGGTTAATCGTATTCTAAAAAACAGACTGTACTGCGGATATTTTGTGTCAGGCGGTGTTGAGTCGCCATACATAGAAAAACTTCAAATAATTGATGAAAATGTCTTCGACCAAGCACAGTTTATACTGAAACAGCGCTCATCAAAGAATGAGGAAAAAAAGCAAATTGCAAGAACCACTAAGGGTAGTACGCTGTTATCAGGGAATATCTACTGTACACACTGTGGTCAGAAGATGGTATCAACAAGCTATATCGACAGATATGACAGAGCAGACGGAAGTCAGTACAGAGTCCGCAGACAGCGGTATATCTGTACAAATAAAGCTATGAAAAGAGGTGCTTGTGACGGACAATCTGCATATGTAGCACATAAAATTGACGGTGCAGTGCTTGCAACACTGAAAGATTATCTCGCCAAAATCAAATCAACACCAAAGGATATTGCACTTGAAAAACGCTACAAATCTGAAATATCTGAGTACAAGAGAAAGCAAACGAAACTTGAAAAAGAGATTGATAAACTAAAAAGACAGGTAGTTGAACTATCTGCCGAAATAGGACGCTCGCTTCTCGGAGAAAGCCGATTTACTCCCGATATGCTGTCAACATCTATTGATAATACCAATGATATTCTTCATAAAAAAGAAATTGAATTAAGTGACATAAAGTACAAGCTTACCAATCAGCAAAATGCGATGGGTAAGCTTGATTTTTATTACTCTCAATTCAGAACCTGGGCAGATGAATTTGACAACTCCACAATGGAGCAAAAGAAAATGATAGTCTGTCAGCTTATAAAAGAGGTCAGAGTAGCAAGAGGTTATGAACTTGAGATAGTGTTTGATCTTAATTATGAGCAGTTTTTATCTAAATAAATCTTAATCAATTGAATTTACAAATCTTGTCTGTTATAATAATTTTAGTATTGAAATGGGTGAAGATATATGAGTGAAGAAAATAAAATTCAAATTTTTGAAGATAAGAAAATTCGTACTGCATGGAATGAATCGGAAGAAGATTGGTATTTTTCCATAGTTGATGTAATTTCAGTTCTGACTGACAGTAACGAACCTCGTCGTTACTGGAGCGATCTTAAGCGAAAACTTAAAGCTGAAGGAGCAAACCAGTTGTACGAAAATATCGTACAACTGAAAATGCAATCTCCTAAGGATGGTAAAAATTACAAAACAGATGTTGCAAATACAGAACAGCTTTTAAGATTAATACAGTCAATCCCGTCGCCAAAAGCAGAACCTTTCAAAATGTGGCTTGCAGAAGTAGGGCGTGAGAGAATTGATGAAACCATAGACCCTGAACTTACCATAGAGAGAGCCCTTGAAACATATCTGAAAAAAGGATATAGCAGAGAGTGGATAAATCAACGACTTCAAGCTATACAGGTGAGGAAAGAACTTACTGACGAATGGGATTCTCGTGGTGTAAAGCAGGGTGTAGAATATGCAATTCTGACTGATGAAATTACAAAAGCGTGGTCAGGAATGACAACCCGCCAGTATAAAAATCTCAAAGGATTGAAAAAGGAAAACCTGAGAGATAATATGAGTACGCTTGAGTTGGTACTGAATATGTTGGCAGAAGCTACCACAACTGAGATTTCCAAAGAGAAAAATCCTCAATCTTTTTCTGAAAACAGAAGTGTTGCAAAAGAGGGCGGAGAAGTCGCCGGAAATGCACGAAAAGATATCGAGGAAAGAACAGGAAAACCTGTGATTACTTCAAAAAATGCCGTCGATTTTTCAAATCTCATTTCCGATGTAATAGAAAATGATTTTGATAAAAGTGAATAAAGTATTCTGATTGCCTTGTGAGTTAAAAAGCTCGCAAGGCATTTATTATATCCCAATTTCAAGTTTATTCCTCGGATGTTTGGAAGACAGAATATTCTTCTGTTTGTTGATACTCGTATGCGTGTAAATCTGCGTTGTGGTAATGGAGCTATGACCCAGCATTTGTTGAATATAGCGTATGTCAACATCTTCTTCAAGCAGTAGAGTTGCAAAAGAGTGACGAAACATATGCGGAGTAATGTGCAGCGGCACTTCTGCACCGATTGCATAGTTGGTAATCATATTACGAACAGATTGTTCAGATAGACGGTTGCCGAGTCTATTTATAAAGAAAAATTTGTTGTTTGCTATTTCAAATTTAAATGATTGATTATACTTTTTGAGCAACTCCTGAACATTTTGATTGCAGATTTGAATCAGGCGTTCTTTTGAGCCCTTTCCGTAAATTTTGATTATGTAATCATTAAAATCAATTTGTTCAGTCGTGAGTGTGCATAATTCTGAAATCCTCATTCCGGTGGCAAACAGTAACTCAAGTATGAGTGCATTCCGCAGAGCAACTTTCTTAGTATAGTCAGTTTTAGCTTTGGTAAGTTGTAGATAAGCAAACCTAATAATTTGCTCAATATTATTTATGGGAATAGTTTTTGGGAGAATAAAGGGTTCTTTATACTTGATTTGTATCTTATGAAAAGGGTTAATATCAATAAGTTCCTCAATTTCAAGATAGTGAAAAAATGCTTTTAGCGAAGCGATTTTTCGTTTAACACTCTTAGGTTTGTACTTGCAATGCAGTAAATCAATGTATTGCTCAATGGATTTTTTGTTTGTCCATTCAATAGCAGATTCCATAGTGAATTCAAAATACTGCCTTAAATCAATGGTGTATGATTTTATCGTTTTTTGATCGAGATTTTTTCTTGAAAGGCAAAAGTTTAGATAATCAGTTGTTAGATTATTTGCTTGTACATTTTTTATTTCCATCGCATATAGCTCCTTATATTTAATAAAATTATTATGCAATAGAAAACAAAGAAAGTCTATTCAAATGCCTAGATTTATTTTGCATAAAAGTATGTTTATAAAGCAGTGAACAAGATTCTATTATGCAAAATACATAAAAATACCGTGTGAAATTTTATAACTGATTTGCGTAAAAGTTATTTAAATATTTGTCAAATTATGTTATAATTAATACCATAAAGGGTAATTATAAATGTTTTTATATTATGTACCCGAAATATAGATTTAGTTAAGGCTTAATACTTTTTTCTTAGAATGAGATTAAGCACTACATAGACATACACCAGTTGAATGTAAGATGTGTAGCGTATTTTGTTAACAGAAATGTATTATTGACCTTACCTGAAAATAATGAATAAAGGATAACTTACAATTATTAATTATTGGATGTGAAAGTATGATAAAAAGAGAAGAGTTCGTAAAAAAATTCGCTGAAAAATGCAAAAATAATAGTGCTGCTATTTTTTTAGGAGCCGGAATGAGTGTGGATGCGGGATTACCTTCATGGAAAAATCTTTTTTTACCACTAGCTGAAGAAATGGATATTAATATCGAAAATACTAAATATCAAATTTACGATATTGCCCAATTTTATGCAAATAGATTTGGCACAAATGAATTATATAAAAAGGTTGGAAAAGAAATAAATAGGATTTTAGTGTCATCAAAAGCTCTTGATCAATTATCGTTAATGCAATGTAATTCTATATGGACTACGAATTTCGATCAAGTCCTTGAAAATAACCTATCAAAAATTGGTAAAATAACAAATATTATTAGTAAAGAATCTGATTTAATTGGCTGTGATTTAAACAAAAATGTTAATATATTTAAGCTTAACGGTGATATAAGGGATATTCAAAATGCGGTAATTACAAAAAGTGATTTAGAAAAATATCATGAAAATCATCATTATTATTTAGCTTTTTTCAAAAGAGAATTAATAACAAAAACTTTTCTTTTTTTAGGATATAGTTTTACAGATTCTTTAGTATTACCTTGTATTTCAGAATTAGGAAGAGCTTTTAACAATAATCAGCCACACCATTTTACAATAATTAAAAATTCTCAATCTAAAGATTTTAAAAATTATATTGCTGATTTAGAAAATAGATATCAAATAGATGTTTTGTTAATTGATGATTATAATGAAATTTCTGAAATATTAACGGAAATTAACTATTATACTAATCAAAGAAATGTTTTTATTTCTGGGTCATATCAAGGAAAAGACGAAAAAAAACTGTATGAAATAGATGAATTATGTAAAATAATTACTCGAACACTTTATAATAACGGTTTTACTATAGTCAATGGGTATGGTAATAAAATTGGTTATTATATCGCTTCTGAAGCAACAAAATTAATGATAGAAGAAAATGTAATTAATTTTAGGAGACATTTACAAATGTTTCCTTTTAATGAGCATTTATCTAATGAAGATAAAACAAATCATAGAACTTTTATGATAGAAAAAACAAATTTTTCAATTTTTTTGTATGGTTCAGGTAGTAAAGAAAGCGGAATGTTTGAAGAATATAAAATTACAAAAAATAATCCTAATAGAATTATTATACCTATTGGTAGTACTGGTGGAACAGCAAGAATAATACTTGAAGATGTAAAAAACAATCTTATTAAATATCCTTATTTAGAAAAATACATAAACGCTCTTGAAAACGAAAATGATCCTAAAATACTGTCAAGAATAATTCTTTCAATAATTAATGAAAATTTAAAAAATAGTGTCAAGCAGAATTATCATAGATAATTCTGCTATAATCAATTCTTTATGATTATGCTCTATGTTTAGCTTTGTGAAAGCAAATAAATACTCAATTATTTTATACACATAATTTATTTTTTGATCAATTCCATAATTGCATTTTATATAATAATAAATAGCGAACAACATTGTTATTCGTGCATTGAAATTTTCATCAGATATATGGTTATAAGTATCTAATAATTGTTTTATATAATCATCACTAAGATTCTTTTTACTATAATTTGATAAAGTAGGGGTCTTATCGTACATTGTTTTGTTTATTTTATCTATTAAAATCTTTGTTACAATTTGATTAATTGAAGATAATGTTCCTTTTGTATCATCAACTTCATTATATATATAATTTTCTAATTTATTTTGATAAGATATAGGCAATTCCGTAAACTTTATATTGTACAGCAAGGGAAAAATAGTTATATTTCGTGTATTTAATTCATTAAAAATTCTTTTTTCTTCTTCAATTGCGCATGGACTTTTAAACAGATTATTACTATACAATATTAAAAAATATTGATTATTCTTTATAGCATATTCAAAATTTTTTTCTTTTTTACCATCACCTAGTATTAATTCATGATAGTCATACCACACATTTATTCCGAAATTTTTTAAATGATACAAACAGGATTTAGCCACAGTATATCTATCACCACTAGAAAAACACATAAACATAAGTAAACCTCTAATAATTGTAAGTTATCCTTTATAAGAATTTTGCAAAACGAAACACCTGTCTGAACTCTTATAGATAGTCAGGTGTTAATGGCATTCTAAATTAGAATATATTTAAATTTTATAACAATACAGATTTTTATTATAATCTTGGAGTTTCATATGATTAATGATATTTTAAATTACTGGTATAAAATTGAATATTTTACTCCGTGTTGGCCGGTAGATATAAAAAAGGATATAAATTTAAATAAAGTTAAATTACCGTGGCTAAAAGAGCAAAAGAATGAAAAAATAAGACTGAGTTATGATTTGTACTTTGGTAAGATAAAGTCAATAGATTTAATAAAATGGATGTTAGCTGAAATTAATATTCCTGAAGAGGGAAGTATTGAGCCGGATAATTCCATAACTTGTATATTTGCCTTTAAAGTTGATGAAGAAGGTTTTTATATTCCAAATTCATTTTCGGTTTCAAGCTTTTTGTGGGCTGTTTCTAAGATTGTATTATCCGGGTCTATTAATTCAGAATTAAATCCAGACGATGTTAAAGTGTTTCAAAATACTATTGATACACTGATAATAAAAAAGCAGGATGACAATAAATTACCTGTTGATGAATCTACCTTAAATGAGATATTTAGTGATGTAAATTGTATATTGAATTTGCCTGACGAAATGTCAGATTTTTCTTTATGGGCTCGTAAGAAACAGCAGTTTAGAAAAAATGACGGCAGTTTTGCAGATGTTGATACGTCAACCGAGTTGTTTCAAAGTTTTTATCTTAATGATATTAAAAATGTAATTGATAATCCAAATAAAAAATTAAATGAATATGTCCTTGCCGGAAATCAGAATGAAAATACGCAAAAGCGCAAATGCATTGATTCAGATATTAATGAAATGAAAAAGTGGGTTACTGCTGAGAGATTTCCTTTGGGAGCTTGGCCATCCACATATAATCCTTCATTGATGCAACAAATTGGTATCAATATCTGTACCAGTGGAGAAAAAGATATTTTTTCGATTAATGGACCACCGGGAACAGGAAAAACAACATTATTAAAAGAAATTGTTGTATCCAATGTTATAGAAAGAGCAAAGCTATTAGTTGAATTTGATAAACCTGACCAAGCATTTAGTGTAGCTGAATTTAAAAATCCGTGTGATCAATATAATCGTTCTTATTATTGTATGGATAAAAGATTAAAAAAATATGGAATTTTGGTTGCCTCAAATAATAATGCGGCGGTTGAAAACATTTCTTTAGAACTCCCAAAAGCTATATCTAATGACAGAACCGGAAGATTCTCCGGACAAACAGGTAGCAATTCTGGTGATATCTATTTTTCTGATGTTGCAAGCAAACTTATCGGACAACCTGCTTGGGGTCTTGTTTCTGCAAAGTTAGGAAAAAAGGGCAATCTGAATAATTTAAAAGAGCGTCTTTGGTGGGCTGAAGATGGAATTACGCTCAAGCATTATTATGATAATCCGGTTTTAAATTGGAGTACGGCCAGAGACAATTTTATTTCAGCACTTAAAAATGTATTGGATGAAAGAAAACGTATTTCAGATGCCCAATCACTGTTAGATAAAAAGGCAGTACTTATTTCAGCAAACACTACGGCACAGAATAACTACAATCAAGCTGAAACAAAATTATCTGAAAAACAAAAAAATTTAGATTGTGAAAACAAAAAATTAAGTAAATTAACTGACAACTTTAATTCAGTTAATGATCGAATTTATTTTTTGTTTTCAAATATGAATTTATTTCAGAGGTTATTTTGGAAGTTTATTAAGCACAATTTGGTAGTAAATGAATGGAAAACTCTTAATATAAAAAAGGAAGAGATTATAATCCGAATTTCAGAACAAAAAGGAGTTTGCGATAAGATTAAAGAAGATATAGACATCATCAGCGATGAGCTATTTGATTGTAAAATAAAACTGGAGAGCGTTAAAAAAGAAATAGATGCTATCAAGAAGAAGATAGAGTCAGAAAGAAGCCTTTTTCAGAATAACTGTGCGGACGATAGTTTTTGGGATAATATTGAAAAGAATGAAAAATCTCAAGAAAGCTGTCCATGGGTATATGAAAAATATAATGCACTTAGAGAAGAACTGTTTTATCAGGCTCTCCAACTGAATAAGTCATTCGTATTAACAAGTAAATGCGTAAAGCAAAATTTACAAAGACTGTTTTCTTTGTGGGATGGAAAGTATACAAATGAGGATAGTGTAAATTCATATGGAGAATTACTTAACACTTTGTTATTAGTAATACCGGTTGTTTCTACTACTTTTGCATCAGTAGAATCATTTTTATCTAATATTCAGCAAGAAGAACTTGGATTACTGATTATTGATGAAGCAGGACAAGCAACTCCTCAGAGTGCTTTGGGTGCCTTGTGGAGAACACAAAGAGCAATTATAGTTGGAGATCCATTGCAGGTTGAACCTGTATTAACTGTGCCAAAAGAATTAGTTAAGCGTTTTGCTGATGAATATAATATTCCGGAGTATTATAGAATACCAGAAATTTCTGTTCAGATGCTTGCCGATCAGATGAATGAATATGGTGGTTATAGAAACATAAACGGAGAACAAATTTGGCTTGGTTGTCCGTTAGTTGTTCATAGGCGCTGTATAAATCCGATGTTTAATATATCAAATCAGATCGCATATGAAAACAAAATGTTTTTAAAATCTATTGGACCAAAGGAGGATACTCGTTTTGTGATTGATTATTCGGTATGGTTTGATATTAAGGGCAAAGAAAACGGAAATAAGGATCATACAGTAATTAATCAGATTGATTTTGCAGAAAAAATATTTGCTAAAGCTGTTGAAGATTTTAATGGTTTTCCGGATCTATTTATTATTACCCCATTCAGACTAGTTGCGGAAAATTTAAGCAGAATGATGCGTAAGGTTTTACGCCGGTCTCAATATATTAAAAACGAAAAGATAGAAGAATGGGTAAAGGAACATTGTGGTACTGTGCACACATTTCAAGGTAAGGAGGCTAACGAGGTAATACTTGTATTGGGGTGTGATAATCAATCAGGTATCGGAGCCGCCCATTGGGTGGGGCAGAAACCCAATATTATCAATGTTGCAGTATCAAGAGCAAAATATAGAATTGCTGTTATTGGTGATTATAATTTGTGGAAGGACATACCTAATGTTCAAGTGTTGTGCAAATATTTGAATAAGAAATAATATATCAAAGAAATGCGGGAAATATTATGAAGATAAAAGAACTACATATAAAAAGATTTCGTGGTATTGAAGATCAGACAATTAAAGATATTGATAGCGCTTTAGTTCTTATTGGTAAAAACAATGCAGGAAAAAGTGCCTTTTTAACTGCAATAAGAACTTTTTTTGGCGACTACATACCTCAGGGAAAAGATATATATAAGAATTTTGATGATTTTGAGATTGAAGTAGTTTTAGAATGCGATGAGAATTATATATCTGATTTCTTTTTAGACAGCAAAATTGGCTTTGCAAAAGTTCCTTCAACGGCAGCTGATTATAATGATGTTAAAAACGGAACAATTTTTGAAGATAAAACATTTTCTGAGTTTAAAAGTTTGAGAAATGAAGTATTAAATGCAGATTCATTGGAAGACACATCTACAAGAGAAAGTTTTGAGCCTATATGGACTAATGCTATTTATAAAAAATTTTCTATTTCGGAAGGCTTAATACATGCTTCTTTAGTTTTTAAAAAAGGCACTTCAAAAGTTGAATATACTGTTAACAAAGATATTGTTTATCTGTTGCCGTCAGTGGCTTTTATTGATGATTCTCGTAATTTTCTTGAAGAGGAAACAGGAAAGGCTAAAACGATCACAGCAAATATTTTTAATACCATATTAAAATCAGAGCTGTTTAGTAATAAAGAAATTGATTGTTATAATTGCAACATAGATGATTGTGATGGTAACTGTATAAGCAAAATTGATGAAAAAGCACCAATGGATTTAAGTATTGAAGAACTGCAAAAACTTATTAACTATAAAACAAATAACACTTCAGCTAAGTTTACTAGTAGTATTTCGGAACGGTTTGCCAAGAATTATCAAAAAGGTTTTAAGGTAAATATTAAGGCAACGAGTAATATAGATAAGTCCTTTTCAATTCTTACAAAATTGTTTGATCCTGTGCTTAATGCCGAGGTTGAACTTTCAAATGTTGGTGCAGGTGTTCGTAGCGTTTATATATTATCTTTATTGCAGTCGTATCAAGCAATAAGTGCTAAACATACAATTTTTATTATCGAAGAACCTGAGCTGTATTTACATCCTCAATTGCAAAAGTCTATGGCTAAAACGCTATCTGAAATTACGGAGAATAATCAAGTCATTTTTACAACACATTCACCAATAATGTTGAGAGAGTTTAGTACGCAAAATATAAGAAAGGTTAAGTTGGATGAAGAAAGATATTGCAGTATTGCTGAAAATACAACTATTGACAATGTGCTAAAGGAAATAGGATATTCTAGCCAGGATGTATTAAATACAGATTTTATACTGTTTGTTGAGGGTCAGGATGATAAGTGTATAGTTGAGCGTATTTTAGATAAATACTACGATATTGATTTAGAAAGATTATCAGTTATTGATACAAAATCATGCAGAACCATTGGATTTTATGCAACACTGAGGTTTTTAGAAAAAACAACAATGAGTGATGAATTTGCAATAATCCGAGATGCAGATACAAAGTCAGAAGACATGGTTAAAGAAATTTTGGAGAATCAATTAAATAGTAATCTTGATAGTGAATTTGCTTCAAAAGCAATTTCAAAAACGCATATTACAAAATTTAGCTCTATTGAAGGTTATTTATTTTCTCCAGAGTTACTTGTAAGTCATAACATATATGCAAGTGAAGATCAAGTGTATGAAAGGCTTAGAAATGGATTATCTGAGAATAAAGATAAATGTTTAAAATATTTCAGAAAGCAGAATGAAAATGCACAGGAAAGAATTGAGTTATTTGAAGGTGAATATGACTCCAAAATTGCTGATGCAAAAGAAAATCTTGATTGGATAAAGACTAATATACAAGGACATACTTATTTTGGTTTCACCGAATCTAAAAGAATTAATTATGAAAGCTATGTTGAAGAATTGCCTATGGTAGCATTTGAGAATTTAATGGAATTTTTTGACGGAATTCCTTATTTTTTTAGTAAGAAACGGAATTAAAATATAATTTTATACAAACCATTGAAGTGTGTTTCGTGAATTTTACTAAGCATATAACTATGGGATAATATGTAATTAAATATTAAAAGATGATAAGTTTTTTCTTTGTGTTTTTCATATTTTATATCTTAATCAATATTTTAAAATAATCATAAGGAGTATAAAAAAATGAGAAAAGCTTTAGTAGTTGGTGTGGATGATTATGAGCAATGTCCACTATATGGTTGTTGCAATGATGCAGATGATATAGCTAATATTTTATCTCGTAATGAAGATGGGTCCCCTAATTTTTCAGTTCGTTTGGAGAAAAATGTTATGACTAAAGGAATTTTGCGTAAGCTTATAGAAGAATGTTTTTCAGGTGATTCGGATGTCGCATTGTTTTACTTTTCCGGTCATGGACACATTGACTCGGTTGGTGGATACCTTGTAACACCAGATTTTAGTGAATATGATTATGGGGTAACTTTACAAGATGTTTTAAGTATTGCAAACAATTCAAAGTGTAAAGAGAAATTTATTATATTAGATAGTTGTTATTCTGGATTTATGGGTCGTATTAACAGCAAAGGTCAAAGTACAGCAGTAATCAATGAAGGCGTTACAATTTTAACAGCAAGTCGTTCAACTGAGTCTTCCGTTGAAATGAATGGACATGGCGTTTTTACAGCATTATTACTTGAGGCTTTATCTGGTGGTGCTGCAGATATATTAGGACATATTACTCCAGGTGGTATTTACGCTTATATAGATAAAGCTTTAGGTCCGTGGGAGCAACGTCCAGTTTTTAAAACAAATGTTACTTGTTTTACTTCACTTCGTAAGGTAATACCTCAAGTTGATATAGGAGTGATACGAAGAATTTGTGATTACTTTTGTGAAGAGAATAAAGAATTAGAAATGGATCCGTCTTTTGAACCAACCAATTCACCTTATGTTAATCACGAAGTTATTAAACCTTATGCTGATCCGAAAAATATTAGTGTGTTTACAGATCTTCAAAAATTGGAGGGAATAGGATTGATTGTTCCTGTTGGAGAGGAACATATGTATTTTGCGGCTATGAATTCTAAATCGTGTAAATTGACCTCTTTAGGTAAGCAATACTGGAGACTTGTGCACAATAATTTAATATGAAAGGAATAATAGTTATGGCAAAGATGAGAACTTTTATAAGCTTTGATTACGATCACGATAGCGATCTGAAAAATTTATTAGTAGGACAAGCTAAAAATGACGATTCCCCTTTTTCAATAACTGATATGTCTATAAAAGAAACTATCACTAAAAAATGGAAAGATAATGCTCGCAGAAGAATCAAGGGATGTGATGTGGTAATTGTGATTTGCGGTGAGCACACAAATACCGCTTCCGGAGTTTCAACTGAGTTAGAAATTGCACAGGAAGAAGAAATTCCATATTTTTTATTGTATGGGCGTGCGACAAAAAAATGTATTAAACCTAAAGGTGCTAAGAGTACGGACAAAATATATAGATGGACCTGGGATAATTTGAAAAAACTAATTAATGGAGATAGATGATTATGAAGGTATTTATTTCTCACAAGGATATTGATTATGGTATTGCTATTCAAGTCCAAAATATACTCAAAAAAAATCAAGTTGAAGCATATTTAGATGTATTGGATAACTCAATAACTGGAACAGGTGAAAAGTTAACTAAACATATAAAGGGAAAATTGAATGAATGTTCTGATATATTGGTAGTAATGTCTGAAAATACAAAAAGTTCATGGTGGGTACCGTTTGAAATTGGTATGGCTGCTCAGAAGGATTTACCGACTGTAAGTTATTTGCAGTCTGGTATAATGTTACCTGACTATCTTTCTTATTGGCCACGGTTGAAGTGTAATGCTGATATAGTAAAATATATTAAGGCACGTAATAAAGTTAAAAATCAAATGTTAAATGAAATATATCAAAGGAGAACCAGATTTACTAATATTTCTAATGAATTATCAGAAACAGAGCGATTCTATCAAGAATTAAAGCGACAACTTGTCTGATGTAATAACCTATTATAATACTAAAAAGGAGAATTAGTATAGTGTATAGAATATTTATTGGTTCTTCGACTGAGAGTATAAAAGTAGCGGAAATAATAAAAGATTATTTTAGCAAAAAGTATGAGTGTACAATATGGAAAGACCATTTTTTTGAATTGAATGAAAGCACTTATGATACTTTGATAAAAAAATCTATCGCTTACGACTATGCAATTTTTGTTGGAGGTGTTGATGATTCGGTAATCCGAATTGGTAACTATAAAAAAAGAAAATCTGTAAGAGATAATATATATTTTGAGTATGGACTATATGCGGGCATTCTTTCAAAAGACAGAACCTTCTTTTTTGTAAATAATAAGGTTGGAATAGCGTCAGATCTTTTAGGAATTACACTTATTCAATATAGCAAAAATGAGGATGTTCTTAAAGGATGTCAACAGGTCGAAGAAAAGATAAAACAGGAAGAGAAAATCAATAGAGTTACCTTGTTACCGTCTACAAGTTTAGCTTATAATTATTATAATAATTTTTTTAAACTACTGACTCCTGCTTTACTGAATTTAAAATCTATTTTTGTGGATGGTCAAAAAATAAATGTAAATTCTATAAAAATTCAAATAATAATTCCGGAGAATTGTAACGCGGATTGGGAAATATGGGCCAGCCAATTCTATTTATATAATAAGTGTGGGAATACATATTTAGGTTTAAATCCACGCAATTTTTCCGTTAAATACATTAAAAATAATTTATTAAATAATCATGAATTCAAAATAGTGGATATTCCGCAAATTTTGAACGGTTCATTTTGGGCAATAGAAGCAGTTGTTGGTAAAGACTATATAGGTAATCATGATTTGTTATCTGATGCGAAAAAGAAAGAATGTTTGAATTTTGTAAAAACACTCAATAATTTAATTAAAGAAAATCCGTTTATTGACTCTATAACAGAAATAATTACAGTTTCTGATTATAACTCAAAAATGTAATAATACATCGTGGCAAGAAATACTCGCAAAAATGCACGAAAAATCCGTATTTACTGCCAATCATATACCGGCAGGAATGGAATTATTTAAAGCAGGTAATGAATCACAATTGCAAACCATATTTAGATGGATTGATGAATGCGACTTGTTTTTATTACTGCTTGGAGGAAGATACGGGTCCATTGAACCTACTTCAAAGAAAAGCTATATACAACTTGAGTATGAGTATGCACTCAAAAACAATATTCTGGTATTTGCTATTGTTTTATCTGATAGATATTTATATAATAAAGCAGCGACATCTAATTTTGATGTGTTCGAAACTAACAATATTAAAAAATACAAAATATTTAAAAAAGGTAAAAACTAAAATAGTTAATGAAGTTAATACTATTTATGAGATGAAACTTGCAATAACTAATAGTTTACATGATTTTGAAAAATCAAAAGAAATTAAAGGATGGGTAAAATATAGTGATAATGTAATTACGACGCAACTTGAGTTGCTACCTAAATATAGAAAAGAAGAATTAAGAAAAAAACTATCCCATAGTATTATTGGCATGAATACTTATTCTATAGATTTTTGTAACTCTGTTGATAATAGAATCTTTGATTTAGTGTGCAATAGTCCCTATATTGACAAGTTTAAGAGAATTATTGAAATACAAATATGTGATGATAATGAAAGTGCTGTAATTAATATAGAAAGTTATTTTAGATTTGTTAACTTAAATGGATGCAAAAATTTTTATCGCTCAAGTCCTGTTTTCCCAATATTAAGTGAAGCACAATCATATAAACATTTAAAATTTGAAATCAATAATATTGATTGCTTAAGTAAAATCAATTCAAGTATACAAATTTCTGAAAATAACAATCAGTTTAAATTTTTAGTAAAAAATATATATCCAATAAATGAAGTCGAAATATTCGATGAATGTACAATATTTCATAAAACGCAATGTAAAGTTCATTTGCAGAATTTTTATCAATATCATGCATTAATTTTCCCTTGTAGGGATTACACACTTGAAATTGTATTAAAAGAACATAATAATAAATATTATTTAGCCTTGGCAAAAAATGAGTTTTTTAATGTAAATAACTATGTTGAGCGTACTCAGTATAGGGACAAACATATTTGCAATATAAATTATATAGATTGGCTGTTACCTGGATCTGGATATAGTTTTACCATTCAAAAAATAGATGAAGAAGACCAAAATAAAAATATAGAAGATGAGGAATTTTATGAATCTATTTTTGATAATCATAAAAGCGATGAATATAGACTCTCATATTCTAGTGACCCATCAGTTGCCATATTAACAACGGAAGAAGCATATGTTAAATTATCTCGACGTAATGGCAATGTTACTGATTATGATGCAAAGCTTGCAATGTGTGTGTTAGATAGACTGTACCAGTTGTTACCAAAAGATATTGATAATGAATTACTACTTCTTAGAGGGGTGTGGAACAATGATTAATCTGCAGATTTTCTAATTTATGTAGATTATATATATTACGATAGTATTAATCCGCGTTTTTCTAAAGAAGAACTTGAGGAACTTTTAACTGATGACTATGAAGGCATCATATTGGCAGCAGATGTAAAGTGTATCCCTGAAAATTTTAATTCTGATTATTTTTTTCTAACAGTAAAAAGTATTATGATATTATAAATACTATTCCCCTCCACTCGCCAGAGCGCATGACTGTTAATCATGATGTCACTGGTTCGAGCCCAGTTGGGGGAGCCACAACAGAGTAGTTTTTTGACTACTCTGTTTTTTTATCTAAATTTACTGCTAAATCGGGCGAGAAGGTGAGCGTTAAGAAAACAGTCCTGTGGACTGTTTTGGCTCTATAATAAAAGTTGGGGTAAGGGATAGAGCCTACAAAAAAATTTCGGCTCAATTTCAATAGTTGGGGTAACCCGAAAAATAGAATATATGATAATTACAAGCGACAAAAATTATGCTGTCGCTTGTTTTGTTGTAGAATTAATATGTTTATGAACATACGCCTGACTATAAATCTTAAAATATCACCGCGGGCATGGTGCCAAACTTTTTAATCTATCATTTATTACATTGACATTTTCAACCATACAATAGACAATAATACATATATATGTTATTATAATCATATAACTAATTTTAAATGAGGAATACATAATGGTAAAACGTTCATATTATTCAAATGACATTCAAAGTTTCATAAATCAAGATAATTACAGTATATTTGGCGAAATAACAACGAATGACCAGTTTTCTGCTGAGGACTTACAAAAGAATACTTGGAATAGAGAAATTGAAATTTTGAAGCGAGAGTTATCTCAGTTTTTAGATGGACATATTATATTTGAATATACCATTCCACGAATAGGTAATCGAGTTGATAATATTGTTATTTATAAAGGAATAATTTTTCTGTTAGAATTTAAAGTTGGTGAAAAGAAATACCCTTCATATGCTATTGAACAAGTAACTGACTATGCTTTTGATTTAAGTTGCTTTCACAAAGAAAGCCATAACAGACTTTTAGTTCCAATTTTAATTTCCACTAAGGCTCACAGCGTAAAACAAGAAATTCGGATTTCAAAAGATAATGTTTTAGAAACGATTTGTTGCAACGAATACGAAATTGCCAAATACATAACAGAAGTTTCTTTAAAATTTATTCAGGATGAAATAATACCTGATGATTGGATTAACTCACTTTATATGCCAACACCGACGATTATAGAGGCTGCACAGGCCTTGTATCTCGGTCACAATGTTGAAGATATTTCGAGAAATGATGCAAGTGCGAAAAATCTTAATCAAACTACTAAAGCGATCAATAAAATTATAGATTATAGCAAAGCTCATAACAGAAAATCAATTTGTTTTATTACAGGTGTTCCGGGTGCAGGAAAAACTCTTGCAGGTCTTAATATAGCTGTAGAAAGGCAGAAAATAGCTGAAGATGAGCATGCTGTATTTCTCTCGGGCAATGGACCGCTTGTTGATGTTTTACAAGAAGCACTTGCTCGTGATGATGCAAAGAGAAATCATATTTCAAGAAAAGAAGCCTCCAGAAAAGTAAAAGAATTTATACAAATTATTCATCATTTTAGAGACGACGCAATATCTGTTGATACTCCTCCTGTTGAAAAAGTTGCAATTTTCGATGAAGCTCAACGAGCTTGGGACGAACAAAATTTGACTGATTTTATGAAAAAGAAGAAACATATTGAAGATTTTAATATGTCAGAACCTGAATTCCTGATTAGTATATTAAACCGTCACAATGACTGGGCAACAATAATATGTTTAATCGGTGGCGGTCAAGAAATCAATAAGGGTGAGTCGGCTGGTATTTATGGGTGGTTTGATTCTTTGAGAAATAATTATCCTAACTGGGACATTTATGTTTCAGATAAAATCACTGATGATGAATATTCCAAAGGGCATAATTTTGCCGAAATGACGAAAAATATGAATGTAAACATAATTGAAGATTTGCACTTAGCCGTTTCGTTACGTTCATTCAGAAGTGAAAATGTTTCAAATTTTGTAAAGGCTCTTCTTGATGTGGATATTGATACTGCTAAAAGATTGTATGAGCAGTTTAACAATGATTATCCTGTTTTTGTGACTCGAAATCTACACAAAGCAAAACTATGGGTTAGAAGTCAGGCAAAAGGATCGCAAAGATATGGGCTTACTGCAAGCTCCGGTGCCAAAAGACTCAGAAAATACGGTATATGGGTTCAAAATAAAATTGAAGCCACGAATTGGTTTTTAAACGGTAAAAACGATGTTCGTTCATCATTTCATTTAGAGGAAACCGCAACGGAATTTGACATTCAAGGTCTTGAACTTGATTGGACAATTGTTTGTTGGGATGCAGATTTAAGATTTGAAAACGGTGATTTCAAACATCTGAAATTTGTTGGCACAAAATGGCAAAATATAAAATCTGCAGATAATATTCTTTACTTGAAAAACGCTTATAGAGTCCTCCTGACGAGGGCAAGACAGGGATTTGTTATTTTTGTACCGTCAGGTGATGAAACTGACATGACCGCAAAACCGGAATATTATGACGGAATTTACCGGTATTTGAAAAGTGTAGGAATCAAAGAATTGGAATAACATTATCGTTCAGAAGCTGAATTTGAAGTAAATAATGTAAGATACTCACGAAAAAGGAATGTTCAGGCGCTACTTTAGCATACTGACCTGCTGAGATTACTACGGGAGTCGCCTGACAATTTAAATCAAGGAGACCGCCGAGAATTTTGTGTTTTGAGAATAGTCCGGCCTGTGCCTGCTTAACCTTATCCTGCCAGTCGGGGTCATACCCCTCAAGATTTGCGTTTGCACTTGCAAGCTGATTTGATACATCTTCATACTTGTCCTTTTCGACATACTGACCGCCTGCAAGGTTGCCGAGCTTAACATCTGCCGCATTGTTTACCTTTTCGGCAAACTGTTCAAAGGTTAATGCCTCGTCACCAAACAGGGCTTTTAAAATTTCCATTAAGTCCATTTGTTTGCTACTTCCAATTTATTAGCAATTGTGTGTATGCTCAGATATTTGAGCAATATTAAAAGCCCCCGAAATTCGGGAGCTTATAGCCATAATCTGTAATTTTCGGAGTAAAAGTAAAAGGGATGTTTCAAACACCCCTTTAATACCCTTTTAAATTCGTTTAATTTTGTTTTAATCAAATCAACTATGTAACTTTACCTTTCAGTAATTAAAGCCGATACAAGGCAAATAAAACTATTCTTCTTTTTTCTCGAAGCCAATACCATTGTTGCACTCTTTCATCTCTTTTACTTTACCAAATTTAAAGTCCAATGGGATTCCGTCAGGAAAAGCATCACAACAAGGTATCCAACCATCTAACAATTTATCTCTTTGATGTTTACATTCAAAACAATCTGAAATACAAATCATTAGTATTTCCTCCCAATATATTTTTCATAGAATTGCATCCATTCTTTTGATACTTTAACACCACGTTTTCTTAGAACTTCTAATTCCGCAAGTGCTTCCGCACCATCATTATAAGCAATTATACTGATACCTTCTATGTGAATTTTTGACAGTTCATCATATATTTTTTTGACATCTTCGGATCTCATTCCGAAAATTGTCTTTGCGTGTCCACTTTCATGCCACACAGCTTCTTCTAATGTGTTTGCTATAGATAGTTTTGAATTTGCAAATATTTGATTGATTTTATCAAGAGTTTTTCCAGGAAGTATATCTGTGTTTAAAGACAATTGTAACAATCCGTTTGATAAAGGTTCAATTTGTAAAACAGGAGTTCCTTTATCATTTTTGGTTAAACTTTTTGCAACAATTTCACTAATGATGAATCTACCCTCAGGTTCACATTTTGACATGGTGTCAATTATAACCTTACTCACTTCAGCGTTAAAATTTTTTCCGTATGTAACGACTTCAAAATCATCAATATCTATGCTTTTAATTATACTCTTTTCAGCGGAATTTGCAACTGCTTCTTATTTCTCCACACCGCTTTTTGAGCAGTACTTCTGCCAAAACCATAAGCCTGTTGACGAGAACGGTCGGGAAGTAATCCTGTTTTTCTACAAAAGCTATTCAGTTCTGATTCCTGCCGTTTCAACTTGCTTGAATAGTGGCTGAAATTTTTTTCTAACTTTTGTAACAGCTCTTCATCAGAGAGGTTATTCAAAGCCTCATCACAAGCGGCAAGAGTTCTTTTTGTAGCTCTGATTTTGCGTTCGTAGGTTCTTTACTGTTGTTCCGCTTCGTAAAGCGTGTGCATTGAGCCGTCGGGATACTCAATGTTTTTAGCATTAAGCTCCTCAAGGTCTTTCACCGAGTATATTCGAGTAGAACCCAAAGAGTTTTTCTGTAAAATAATTGTAGAGCATATTTTGTCCTCCGTTTCAGGTTTTTAAGCAATTCCTTTTAACGGATCTTGGCAAAATATGCTCTACTCTTTTTACTTTTTATTTGCAGCTCTTTTTCTGCCCTAACTTTTATTATAGAGCAATAATTGAAATAGAAGGGCGTTGATGAGGGTTAGTGTTACGCACCGCAAGCAATTGGCGGGGCAGAAATCTTTTGATTTTAAAAATGTATAATACGACATACTGATAGTAGTATGTTATACTATGCAAAATATATAGAAAGTATACCGAAATTGTATAACTGAATAAAATGCACTAAAAATAAGGATAAAATAACTTAAAGATATTGAAAATAACTACAGCATGTGCTAAAATTAGACAAAAGAAAAGGATTCGGAAAACCGAATCCTTAAATCACACACTGTGATGGTTGCCTAAGCAACGGATAGAATGAATTTTTATTTGAACTCATAGTGTAAATCCAATAAGGTAATTAGATTATCTTAATAATATTACAAAATAAATACTTTGTCAATAGAAAAGGAGGAAATTTATGAAGAATTTTAATGACGATTATTATGCAGGATTTGATATAGGAACGGATTCTGTCGGATATGCAGTAGCCGATACAGATTACAATCTCTGCAAATTTAAAGGCAATGCTATGTGGGGTGTTGATCTGTTTGAGGAGAGTAATTCAGCTGCCGAGAGAAGAACTCTTAGATCGGCACGAAGAAGAGGTTTGAGAAAAAGAAACCGTATTGAATGGCTGCAAATGCTTTTTGATGAGGAGATTTCAAAAGTTGACAATGCTTTTTTTCAGAGATTAAAAGAAAGTTGTCTGTATCTTGATGACAAATCATCGAATGTTCCGTATGCGGTTTTCGCAGACGGTAATTACACCGATAAAGAATTCCACACAGACTATCCTACAATATATCATCTTAGAAAAGAATTGATTAAGAGCTCACAACCACACGATATAAGACTTGTATATCTTGCGTTACATCATATTATAAAACACAGGGGACATTTCTTGTTTGATAATATGGGGTCTGATTTTGAAAGTGAGTCCTCGTTTGAAGCCCTTTTTGACGATTTAAAACTTTACTTAAAAGAAGAATATGAAATTGAATTTGAGTGCAATGATTCGTTAAGATTTTCAGAAATATTAAAGGACAAAACATTGAAGAAAACTGCAAAATCGTCTGAATCATACAAGCTTTTCGGTTACAGTAAAAGAAATAATCCATATGAAACCGCATTGATAGATTTGATGTGTGGCAGAAAGGTTAAATTTTCCGATATGTTCGGTGATAAGTCGTTTGACAGTGAGGAAGTAAACGGTATTACCTTTGAAAGCGGTTATGACGATAATGAAAATACATACCGTGATTTGTTACAAGAAAAGTTTGAACTTATCGAAAAAGCAAAGGCGGTTTATGACTGGGCAATTCTTGCAGATATTTTGAACGGTGAAAAGTATATTTCATTTGCCAAAGTCAAAACATATGAAGAACATAATTCTGATTTGAAAATGCTCAAAGATTTCGTTAAAGAGAGATGTAAATCGTTATATGGCGAAATCTTTAGAATTACAAAGGACAAGCTTGATAACTATACGGCATATTGCGGAAAGTACAAAGAAAACGGCAGAAACGGTGTGATTCAGTATCGTACAAATCAGGCGGATTTCTGCAAATATCTGAAGAAAAAGTTTGAAAAGCTTGACAAAACAGGCTATGAAGAAATGTTTGATAAGATTGAAAACGGCACATTTATGCCGAAAATTGTCGTAAAAGATAACGGCGTTATTCCTATGCAGGTGAACAGAAGTGAGCTGAAAGCAATTCTGAAAAATGCTTCAACTTATCTTGAATTTCTTAATAAAAAAGATGAAAACGGAATTTCTGTAAGTGACAAGATAGTCAAAATTTTTGAATTCAGAATACCGTATTATGTAGGTCCGCTGAATAATCACAGCCTAAAATCCTGGCTTGTCAGAAGTGATGAAAAAATATATCCGTGGAATTTTGACAGTGTTGTTGACATAGAGCAATCGGCAGAGAATTTTATAAATAATCTGACTTCAAAATGTACATATCTTCCAACGAAGGATGTAATACCTAAGAATTCGATTTTATACAGTGCTTTTACGGTTCTTAATGAACTGAATAATTTAAGACTTGACGGAAAAAAGCCTGATGTAAGTCTTAAACAGGCAATATTTAATGACTTGTTTATGACGCATAAAAAGGTCAGAAGAAAAGATTTGCTAAATTATCTAAAAAGCGAAAAAGGTGTTGCTTTTGATATCACAGGTATTGACGGTGATTTTAAGTCAAGTATGCGTTCTGCAATTGAAATGTCACAGTTTAATCTGACCGACAGCGAAAAAGAGGACGCTATAAAAGCTATAACTGTATTTGGCGATGATAAAAAACTTTTAAGAAAGCGTTTAAAAAGGCAGCTCGGTTCAAAATTATCAGATGAAGATATAATGAGAATTTCTAAACTCAAATACAAGGATTGGGGAAGATTATCAAAGGAGTTTCTTACCGAAGTTTATAATGTCGATAAAAATACAGGCGAGTTGCAATTTAACATTATCCATGCACTATGGCAGACAAATGATAATCTTATGGAGCTGCTTGGCTCAAAATACGGTTTTGAACAGAGCAGACAAAACTATCTTGACGGTATTCAGACAGGGCAAAGCCTTGAAAAAATGGTGGAGAATCTCTATATTTCTCCTGCGGTAAAACGACCTGTGTATCAGTCTTTGAAAATTATGCATGAAATCAACAAAATTCAAGGTCATGCACCTAAAAAGATATTTGTTGAGATGACAAGAAAAGACGGTGTGAAAGGTGACAAAGGTCGTAAAGAGTCAAGAAAGACCAAGCTTGTAGATTTATATAAAAAGTGCGGTGAGGATTCGGGCGAACTCTGGGAATCTCTTGAAAAAACACCTGATGATGAATTTAAAAGAGACAGACTGTATTTTTACTATACTCAATTCGGCAAGTGTATGTACACGGGAGAACCGATAAATCTGTCGGAATTGTACAATCAAAACATTTACGATGTGGATCATATTTTCCCTCGTTCAAAAGTTAAAGATGACAGCCTTGATAACCGTGTCCTTGTAAAGAAACAGGTTAATGCTCACAAGGATAATACATATCCGCTTGACAGTTCAATTCGTGAAAAGATGAAAGGCTTCTGGCATTTGCTTATGGATAAAGGTCTTATTAGCAAGAAAAAGCACGAGAGGCTTACAAGGGCAACTACGCTTTCTGACAGCGAACTTTCAGATTTTATTGCAAGACAGATTGTTGAAACTTCTCAATCAACAAAAGCAGTTGCGTCACTTTTTAAAGAATTGTATCCCGATACTGAAATTGTGTATGTAAAAGCGTCAACGGTTTCTGAATTCAGACACGAATATGATTTCTTAAAATGCAGAGAAGTAAACGATTTTCACCATGCAAAAGATGCCTATCTAAATATTGTTGTCGGCAATGTGTATAACGAACGCTGTACACACAACAAGTCCATATTTATCGAAGGTTTGAAAAACAAAGCTTATAGCCTGAACAAAATGTTCAGTTTTAATACACCGAACGCATGGTCAATTGATGATAATAAGTCAATCAAAATTGTCAGAAAGACTATGAACAAGAACAATATCCGCTTCACAAGGTATGCTTTAACAAGGAACGGCGGACTTTTCAAGATGAATCCTCTGAAAAAAGGAAGCGGTCAGGTTTCGCTAAAACAGAACTCTCCGCTTTCGGATATCAGTAAATACGGAGGTTATGACAAGCCGGCATCTTCGTACTTTTCATTTGTTAAATACGAGGGCAAAAAGGGCAAAGAAATGCGTCAGCTTGTTGCAATTGATTCTTACATTAAAGCTCAGTATGAAGCAAACCCTGAAAAATATCTGAGTGAAACTCTTGGCTTGAAAAATCCTGTGGTTCTGATTCCCGTTGTAAAATATAATGCCTGCATTGAAATTGACGGTTTCAGAATGCACATAAGCAGTAAGTCAAATGGAGGAAAGACAGTTGTGTGTAAACCTGCTATGCAGTTAACGGTTAGTTACGATACAGAAAAATATATAAGAAATATTGTTAAGTTGAATTCAAAGCCTGAAAATTACAATATTACAGAGCTTGACAAAGTGAGTGCCGAAGAGAATTTGAAGTTGTTTGATATTTTAACTTCTAAAATGACAGATACAATTCTAAAGGTTAAATTTGGTAGCATGGGTGTGAAAATCGCATCTCACCGTGATGCTTTTGAAAAACTGGATGTAAGAAAACAATGTTTTGTTCTTGCAGAAATTCTAAAAATTATTCACTCAAATGTTGTTACAGGAGATTTGTCATTTATTGGAGAGTCTAAAAAATCGGGCGTAGTTTCCACGAATTCCGTATTGTCGGAGATTAAAGGTGTAAAGTCGATTTATCTTGTTCATCAGTCGGTAACAGGTTTGTTTGAGAAGAAGATTGATTTGTTACATATGTAAGTTATCAGAAAAGAGGAAATTTAGATGAGTTGGAGAACGGTAGTAATTACGAAAACATCCAAGCTGGATTACAGCATGGGACACCTTGTTGTGCGTGATGTTGAAAGCACGGTAAAGGTGCATATAAGTGAAATATCCGTGCTTGTTATTGAAAGTACGGCTGTTTCGGTTACTGCCGCTCTCCTTTGTGAGCTTATCAAGAAAAAAGTAAAGGTCATATTCTGCGATGAAAAGCACAATCCTCTTTCGGAACTTACGCCATATTACGGTAGCCATGACTGCAGTCTTAAAATTAAAAGACAAATTGCGTGGAATGAAACGGTAAAGCAATGTGTGTGGACTCAGATTGTAGCCGAAAAAATTAAGAATCAGGCTAAAGTTCTTGAAATATACAAACTTCCGCAAAGCAGTATGCTTATGGGATATATAGATGAGCTTGAACTTAATGATAAATCAAACAGAGAAGGACATGCCGCCAAGGTGTATTTTAATGCCTTGTTCGGAAAATCATTCAGTCGCAATGACGAATGTCCTATAAATGCTGCTCTGAACTATGGCTACAGTATTGTTCTTTCCGTTTTTAACCGAGAAATTACAGCAAACGGATATCTCACACAATTGGGATTATTTCACGATAATATGTTTAATCAATACAATTTGAGCTGTGATTTAATGGAACCTTTTCGCCCATTTGTTGATATAGCGGTAAAGGATATGAATCCTCAAAAATTTGAAAAAGAAGAGAAAATATCAATATTCAATTTGTTAAACGATGAATTCAAAATTGACGGCAGAACACAAACTTTTATAAATGCCGTGAAAATATACTGCAAAAGTGTATTTGATGCAATAGAAGAATGTGATACTTCGCTTATAAGGTTTGCAGGAAAATGAGTTACAGATTTATGAGAATAATGGTTTTATTTGATTTGCCCGTTGAAACTCCTTTACAGAGGCATAACTACGGAAAATTCAGAAGATATTTAATTAAAAACGGTTTTATGATGATGCAGGAATCTGTGTATGTTAAGCTTGCGTTGAATCAGAATACGGCAGCGGCAATAATTGACGCTTTGAAAAAGAATAAACCGCCGGAGGGACTTGTTCAGATTTTGTCTGTTACCGAAAAACAGTTTTCAAAAATTGAGATAATTACAGGCGATTATTCAAGTGATACCGTTGACAGTGACGAAAGGTTGTTAATGTTATGAAATTTCTTTTCAAGTATATGTCGGAGCCTTTTGATTTTTCAAAAAGTAATGCGGTTACTCTTGTTATAGAAAATAAAAAACTTTTCAGACATACAATACTTTCGGTTAGTGAATGTGATTGTAATGAAATGTTTGTGTTTTCCGAAAATTTTAAGCCGCTTGATTTTTCAAAATCAGTCAAATATGTTGACAGCGTTCTTACATTTGAATTTTCTGACAGAAAAATGATGACTAAGGTAAATTCTTTTTTCGAAAATTTGTGTAATACAAAATATTTTCCGCAAATTTCAGAAATTAAAGCTTTATGTGTGAGCTTGTGCTACGAGCTTTCTAAGGAAAATGATTATGATTTTCAGTTCTGCGAAAGTATCGAAACAATGGCATTAGTAAAATTGTTTTCATTTGCGCCTGCAGATGCCACGGATGATAATGTCGGTCATCTTTTAAGATATTTCAAACTTATGAAAGAGTATCTTGGAATAAAGTGTTTTATTGTTCAAAATCTGCATATTTATCTTGATGACAGTGAATGTGAAAATCTTTTGGAATCCGCCGTTATGCACGGTATATATTTGCTTAACATTGAAAACTCAGTGCCGAAAGAAGTTTCTGAATACGAAAAACTTGTTGTGATTGATAATGATTTGTGTGAATTTTATTGACAATCATTATACAAATGTTATAAAATAACCTTATAGATTTGCCGTGTACAGTATAGTGGGTGCATTTTATTCCCAATTTGAGGTTTGAGAATAGTGTAAATCTATAAGGTAGTAAAACAACCGGTATTTTTGTTTTCGGAACAGACGCGTTTGAGAATAGTGTAAATCTATAAGGTAGTAAAACACTGAATGTAACGGTTTTGCTTTCGTCAAGCGTTTGAGAATAGTGTAAATCTATAAGGTAGTAAAACAAGCGAAATTAACAAACTTATAGCTAATAAGTTTGAGAATAGTGTAAATCTATAAGGTAGTAAAACCAATCCGCCGTCAACAAGCATTCGCTCTGCGTTTGAGAATAGTGTAAATCTATAAGGTAGTAAAACGTATGTATAACAATCTGTACACACTAACCTGTTTGAGAATAGTGTAAATCTATAAGGTAGTAAAACGTGTATTGTAAGCATACGCTGGACAAGGATGTTTGAGAATAGTGTAAATCTATAAGGTGGTAAAACCACAGGGGGTGAGATAATGAACATCACAAGAGTTTGAGAATAGTGTAAATCTATAAGGTAGTAAAACTAGTTCTTTTTTTAAGCGGAAAAGACTCAGTTTGAGAATAGTGTAAATCTATAAGGTAGTAAAACCGACCGTGTTCTCGTTAAGAACCTTAATAAGTTTGAGAATAGTGTAAATCTATAAGGTAGTAAAACATTATCTTAATATATCACTCTCGGATGATGAGTTTGAGAATAGTGTAAATCTAATTAGAGTACAAATTTTACTCGTGGACTGTGAAAAAACAGCATTGCAAAAAACAATAAGGCACATAACCGTTATCACTTTCGGTTATGTGCCTTTTGTAGTTTAATAAGTTTGTTAAGAATACCACGATTGATTACAGTCCAAAACAAGGAAGATTTCAGTGCGTTAATTTCCAAAGTAAGTTCCACCATAGAAGTTACTTTGGAAATTAACTATTTACTTTTTGTTTAAGTTTGCGGTAAATATGAATTGTATAATCCGTTTTATTGTGTTATTATGTAATAAAATGATGTGCAACATTGGTGTTTTGAAAAAATTATGTTGCTGAAATTAAACTTGAAATAACTGACGGGTGGCATATGGTTCGCAAAGTTGACAAAACAAAGCTTCTGACTGTTGTCGGGATAATTATATTCCTGTTTGGAGGTGCGGTGAGAATTTTTTCTCATCTTACTTCCTCGGCGGACAATTATATTGAAAATTTTGATGTTATTATCTTTTCGGGGCTTATTATAGGCTGGGGTGTGTCTGTTGCATATCGCATTGTTCAGAAGAATATACGAATCTGCCTTGTGATATCTGCGGCGCTTATGCTCTTGTGGATGGCTCTTCGTGCCATAAAATACAACAGCCCTGCCGACATCAACACATACGGACGGTATCTTTGGTATTCATATTACATAGCAATGGTGTTTTTGCCGCTTATGATGTTTTTTGCAATGCTGAATATCGGTGAGCCCGAAAATACAAATAACCGAAAATATCTTTTGATTATACCTGCCGCCGTTCTTGTGCTGCTTGTTATGACGAACGATTTTCATCAGCTTGCTTTTGTATTTGAACCTGATTTTCACAATTGGAACAAACAATACAGTTACGGCCCTGTTTACTATGTAATTGCAGTGTGGATTTTTATACTTGTACTTTCGTCAATTGTGCTTTCAATAAATCGATGCAGAATTTCCGCAACACGCAAAAAGCTGTGGATTCCGATTGTAATAATTCTTGTCGCAATAATTTACACGCTCTGGAATAATCTGAATCACGGATATTCGGGACTTAGAATTTACAATGTTCCCGAGGTGTTCTGTTTTGCCTCAATTGCTCTATGGGAAAGCCTTATTCAGATAGGTCTTGTGCCGTCAAATACGGGTTACGGCGATTTTTTCAATGCGTCAAATCTTAACACTCTCATATTTGACAATGAGGGCAATGTGAAATACCGCTCTAAAAACGCAACAAATGTTTCAAAAGATGTTGTTCTGCAAAACGGTAACAGTGTTGTGATTGATGAAAATATAATTCTTAAAAAGCATAATATAAAAGGCGGTAAGGTAGTTTGGACAGAAGATATATCGGCAATTAACCGAATTAACAGAGAACTTTCGGAAGTAAAAGAGCAGATTTCGGAATACAATGTAATCTTAAAATCAGAGGCAGAGCTGAAAAAACGAAGAGCGGCAGTAACCGAACAGAACAAGCTCTATGACAGTATAACCGAATTTATCCGTCCTCAGCTTTGCGACCTTGAAAATATACTCAAAAACATTGAAAATAACAGCGGAGATATTTCGGTCAATTATGCCCGTGCCTGTGTTGTGAATGTCTACATCAAGAGAATAAGCAATCTGCTCATTATGGCAAAAAGCAGAAAAATGCTGAATGCTTTTGAGCTTGAAAACAGTATCCGAGAACTTGCCGAGTACATTTCTGTTTACGGAATTTCGTGTTCGTTTTTCAGTAATGTTTCGGGAGAAATTTCAGCCGAAAAAACGATTGCACTTTTTAAATTCATCGGGATTTTTATAAGGCATATAATGAACTGCACAGATGCGTTGCTGTTTAATTTAAAAGTCAATGAGAAATTTATTGATTTAAAAATCAACTGTGACAGCAAAAATGAAATGAAAATTCCTGATGATTTACTTGACGATATTATAAAACTCGGCGGAAATGTCACCACGGAATATGACGCCGACACGCTGTTTGTGTTTGTTCGTATGCAAAGCGGAGGTGATGACATATGACACCCATCCTTGAAATGCGTTCGTTTGTTTGTGTTATATTGATGAGTGTGCAATTTGTTGTTGCCTGTGCGGCAATATACAACGCAACGCAATCTTTCCTTTATAAAATCAGGTTGTGGAAACCGATTTCAGCGGTTATAATTGCAGTAATCTCTTTGACAATGTTTTTGGTAAGCACTCATGTCTTGAGTAAAATATATTATGATAACCAAATTAATAAAATGGCTGAATTTTTTGGCAGAATGCCGTTTGCTCTGTCTGTCGGCATAACGGCATATTGTGCGATAATGTCTGTGTACATAACGGTAAGGCTTCATCATTGCAGGAATACCGATATTACCGCAATGTCAATTAAAGAAAGCTTTGACGGCTTGCCGACAGGACTTTGCTATTTTGATGAAAACGGACTTGTTGTATTGAAAAATAACCTTATGGAAAGCATATGCCTTGAACTTACGGGTAAATCGCTTAATGTTGCAATGCCCTTCAGAGAGAAGATAAAAGAGGCTTCTCAATATGAAAATGACGGGGCATTTACAGTCAGATTAAAGGACGGCAGGGTTTTCAGCTTTTCGTTGTCGGAAACGGAAATTTTTTCAAAACCGTATTTTCAGCTTGCGGCAACCGATATAACAGAGTTTACAAAGCTTACATCAACCTTGGAATATGAAATAGGCGAGTTAAAAAAGGTTAATGCTCATCTGAAAAAATACAATGAAATGGTCTATGATCTGACAAGAGAAGAAGAAATTCTTCGCACAAAAGAGATAATTCATGACAGGCTCGGCAGTACGCTGATAACAACAAGAAGATATCTTGAAAACGGCACTCTGTCTGAAAATAACAGTAAATTACTTGAAATGTGGAAAAACAATATTTCTGTTCTGAATACCGCAGAGAATGATTGCAAAGACGAAAACTTTGCTAAGGATATTGAAAATGCCGCAAAGCTTGTCGGAATAACGCTTGAAACAGTCGGAAATCTTCCGACTGATAACAATGCGGTTGCACGGGTTCTGACTTTTGCAACAATGCAATGCCTTAACAATGCCGCAAGACACGCAAAAGCAGATAAAATGATTCTTGAAAGTCTTGACGACGGTGAAAAATATATTTTTAAATTTGCAAATAACGGCAGAAAACCGCCTCAAAAAATCAATGAGGGCGGCGGACTTTCTTCCGTAAGAAAAAAGGCGGAGCAAATCGGGGGAAGCATGAAAATATCGACTTCCGAAATTTTTGTTCTTGAAATCACAATACCGAAAAGCGAGGTGCTGCAGTATGACAAGAGTGCTGATAGTTGAAGATCAGTCAATGCCGAGAACTTTATTTGAAATGTATGTAAACCAAAGCGAAAACTATACGCTTGCGGGCTCAATAAGTAATGCCGATATGACGGATTATCATTGTGAAAATTCCGATGTTGACCTGATTTTAATGGATATATGCACTTCAATGGGAGCAAACGGTCTTGAGGCGGCTGAAAGAATAAAAGCAAAGTTTCCGAAAATTAAGATAATCATTGTTACCTCAATGCCCGAATATTCCTATCTAAAGCGTGCCAAGGATGCAGGGGTTGACAGCTTTTGGTACAAAGAGGTAAGTTCCGAACCTATTATTGAACTTATGGACAGAACAATGAACGGTGAGCGTGTGTTTCCCGACACAACTCCCAAAATTAAATTCGGCAACGCAATGAGTACGGATTTTACCGAAAGGGAGCTTGAGGTTTTGCGTGAACTGACAAGCGGTGATACAAACACGGAAATTGCCAAAAGACTTTACATTGCTCCGGGCACTGTCAAGAACTATATACAGTATATGCTTGAAAAAACAGGCTTTAAGTCAAGAACAGAGCTTGCCGTAAAGGCAAGAGAGGCGGGACTTGTAATCCTTGACGATAGAATTAACGACAAATAAATACTTTTTTCTGAATATGTGCCGTTTGGCACATATTTTTTTGCTGTTAAAACAGTATAATACAATTACAGGATATAAACTGCTCAGACGGTGAATATCTTTTGTGCAAAACGCTATCTTTGTCCGATTAATAATCAAAGACAAAGGTGCATAAAATTTATTATTTAATGACAGGAGGAAAAACTATGGAGGCAAAAGGTTCAACTTTTCTTAAAGTAACGGGAATCCTTATGATTGTATTCGGTGCTATTGCATTGATTGTATCAATCATCGCCATTCTCGGTATCGCCGCACTTGCAGCTTTTAACGACGGTACATACGATATGACTATGCTTTATGTAGGCGGCGTTTTCGCACTTATCAGTGCGGTTGCTGAGTTTGTTGCAGGTATTATCGGCGTTATCAACGCAAAACTTCCGCACAAGGCAAATACATGTATTGTATGGGGCGTTGTTGTTGCGGTTATGTGTATTGCAGGCGAAATTATCAGCATGATAGGCGGATCACAGTTCAATGTATTCTCTCTTATCTGCGGTCTTGCTATCCCTGTACTTTACATTATAGGCGCTGTTAAGAACAAAGCATAATTATTTTATTATTTACCCCCCTTTTAATTACCCACCATAAATATTTTTAGCACAAGGTCACAGCTGTCCGAACAATCGGGCAGCTGTGCTTTTTTGTTTATGTTGTGAAATATGCCGTTTGGCACATTCATATTCTATCGCAAAATTGTACAATATAAGTGAAAGATATAGGTGAAAAGGGGTGATGTCCGTTGAAGAAAATTTTGCTCAGTGTTCAGAATAATTTGCTCAGTGAGGCTATTCAAAATGCCCTTGTAAAGAAGGGAAGATTTTGTATTGAAAATGTTTCACCGAATCAAGACGGGAAAATTCTTGATTTGTGCATTGCAGAAAGAGTTGATGTTTTACTTATGGATGTCACAAGACTTGCCGATTCAACTATTGAGAAACGGCTTGAGCTTTGTGGAAAAGTAAAGGAATATCTGCCAAGCTGTAAAACGGCTTTGCTCTGTGACGAACAGACATATCCCGACCTTGCCGACAGGGTTAAACAGGCAAAACAATTCGGAAAAATAAGCTCGTTTTTTTATTCATCCGTAACGGCAGATTATCTTGCCGCCGCACTTGACGCACTTTAAAAAGGAGGTACTGTTTATGGGTATATTTGACAGCTTAAAAAATATGACAAATCAGGCTGTAAAAAACAATGTTTCAAAGGCCGTTTCGGGAGCGGTAAACAATGCGATGCACAAAAGCAAAACATTTGTATTTACCGATTATCCGAAAAATGCAGATGAACTCAAAAAAATGCCGGAGCTTGACTTTTCGTCACCTCTTTCAACAGCGGCATTTGCAATGCTTGTGTTGCTTGAATATGATGAAAGTCCGGAAAACACAATAGAAATGCTTAATGTATTAAAAGGACCTCAGCCGATGAACGGGATGGATGTTCAGTTTTTGCGTGACAGAATCAAGGGCAGGGGATATATTCCTCGCTCATATTTTGAGGGTTCATCCGTGAAGAACGATTATACACCGAATGTTCCGTACAAAATAACCGTTTCCGAGTATGCATATACCTATCAGAGCGAGGGTTATGCAAAGGTTCAGGTTCAGTCGTCGGGAGCAGACTCACCTCGTCCGATTGAGCTTCGCAGAAAGGGCAATCAATGGTTCTTATGGCGTAATCTTGCACTCTCTGATATACGAACTCCGGCTTCGGTTGACCCTTGGGCATAAAGGAGGGATTTTTATGAAAATCAAGAAAAAAGTAAAGCGTATTTCGAGTGTTGTTTTATGCTTTCTCATGCTGTTGACAACACTTCCTATGACAGCCATAACCGCAAACGCTGCGGCTCAGGCTTATATCAAATATATCGACACCGAGGTTTACATAGGAGATGTCCTTAACATTATCGTGGGAGTAAACGGCGGCAGTACAGACGAAACCTTTACCTATCAATGGCAGGCAAAATATCCGAGCCTAAGCTGGGTTAACCTCTCCGATAAAACCGACAGACCCGACTCGAAATTTTCGGGTGTTTTTACAGACCATCTTAAATTTCAGACCTACGCAGAACTTGTAGGACCCGGCTCAGGGTGGAAAGATGTTGTCTTTAGATGTAAAGTAACGGGTTCAAAGAGCGGTACTTTTTATTCGGGAAAATGTAACTTTCCGGGACTTCTTGAGAAGACAGAAATTCCTACAATTGGATTTTTAGGCTTGGAGAAACCTGAACAGGGAAAAATCCCCTCAACAACGGCAACTCCGATAAACAGCACTTATTACAGCTTTGATTATATTGAGTGGTATAAGTACGAAAACAACAAAATTAGCAGAAAGCTCGACAGCGGAGAAACTTTTGACAGCGGTATGTATTGTTGTCAGCTATACTTTAATATGAACAGAGGATATGCGGTTGCCAAGAACGCAGTATGTGGTTTGTACAATGGCGACAGTCAGGCGACAATTCTTCAGGATGAAACCACAGGTCAATATTATATTTGGGCATATTACAATGTTCCATATGAATCGCCATCATTTACACATCAGTTCCCTGAGGCAGAAATTATGATTATGAAAGGCAAAGAAGAAATTATATGGGTTGCTGCCAAAAATGCCGCAAGCTATCAGTGGCAGATGAAAGTAAAGAGAAGAACACCCACCGGTATAATAAGAATGTGGAAAAACATAGATGACGACTCATCTACATTAAACCAGTTTTCCTTCAAGGGTACAAAATCAAATACTTTGAGAATCAGACCGAATACGGATTTTGATGAAACTCAGTTCAGATGTGCTGTTACGGGTAAAAACGGTGATGTTATTTACAGTGAATCGGTTAAAGTTACGCAAAAGTTTAATGCATGCATTATAATAGATTTCAGAACGGGCGGCTCACCGGATGACACTATTACTGTTAAGTTTGATAAATACACTCCTGGTGGCGTTTATAAGAGTAGCTTTACAGATGAAATGGTGCACAAAAATGCAACTCTGTATTATTATCAAACAGGTACAGGTAAATATGTCATTACCGTAAGCAAGCCGCAATGCGTGACACGGGTATATGAAGTGAATGTTGATAAGAAAGATGTTAACCTTGATGTAAACATTACTGTTCCGTATGATGTCAATATGGACGGTGTTATTAATGTTGTGGACGCAACTTTGGTTCAAAAATACATTGTCGGGCTTGAAGAATTTGACGATTACACTTTTAAAATTGCAGACACAAACGGTGACGGCACAATATCAATTATTGATGCTACAAATATTCAGAAGAAAATCGTGAATCTTTTGTAAAGGAGAAAGTTTATGGGACTATTTGAAAAGAAATATTGTGACCTTTGCGGTGACAAGGTAAACGCCCTCACAAGGCAAAAGCTTTCAGACGGTTATCTTTGCAGCGACTGTAAGCACAAGCTCAGTTCGCTTTCATCAGGCTGGAAAAACAGAACATTAGCAGATGTTAAAGCTCATCTTGAACAGCGTGAACAGAACAGGCAGAAATATTCGGCATTTGTTCAGTCGGCAAGTGCCGGTACAAACGAAAAGCTTGTTGTAGATTTTAATAATAGGAAATTCTATTTTACAATAGGCAGAGATTTCAAAAACAGCAATCCTGAAATTTTTGATTTTTCACAGCTGCAGGACTTTTGGCTTGAGCTTGGATATACAACTCTGCAGGATTCCGACCGTGACGGAATTCCTGATGAGTATGACCGCTATGATAACCGTCAGGGCAGGAACAGCGGTTTTGGCAGTCAGTTTGATACAACAAACTCATTTTCGGGGCAAAATGGTATGCTTGATGTTCCGCTTGCACTTCAGCCGTATGTTCGTGATACAAACACATCGTCATCACCGCAAAGAATATCTTCTTTAAAAGCAAAATTCATCGTAAATCATCCGTTCATAACCGATATATCAATGTATGTTGATTCGTCAATCGGTACTGTAAGGAATGAGCTTATGAGAGCGTTTGATGACGGAATGCAGTTAATGAGACTGTGTGAACAAATAAGGAACGGTATGCAGAACAATATGGGCTATCAGCAAAGCGGAATGTCCATGCAGAACAATATGGGCTATCAGCAGAACGGAATGCCCATGCAGAACAATATGGGTTATCAGCAAGGCGGAATGCCCATGCAGAACAATATGGGTTATCAGCAAAGCGGAATGCCTATGCAGAACAATATGGGTTATCAGCAGAACGGAATGCCCATGCAGAACAATATGGGCTATCAGCAGAACGGAATGCCCATGCAGAACAATATGGGCTATCAGCAGAACGGAATGCCTATGCAGAGCAACACAGTAAATCAGCAAGTTTCACAGCCGTTTACTCCGCAAAATGCTGCGGCAATTGTTTGCTCGGCTTGCGGATATAAGCCTGACGGCAATCCGCCAAAATTCTGTCCGTTCTGCGGGGCTGCCATGACATAACCGATATGACTTTACGGCCGTTATTTCATAATATTTCCAAACGAAAAACGCGTGTAAAAAAAGAAATTGTATCCGTGAGCTATTCAAAAAATCATTCAAATTTTGATTACTGCTGTTCTTTTTATGTGCGAAAAGAAGGTGTAAATTTCCTTTTTGACGCTATCTGCAAATGCGGTTATATTGCTTTTGAAAATGTTTTGATCGACGAAACGGATATGAGACTGCTGTGTGACACCGCCGAAGACGCATTGGAAATTCTGAAAAAATATAATCCAAAAAACAAAGGACTGACAGTCGATGACGCCACGGTTACAATCGTTGAAATCATATTTTCCGACAAAAACAGTATGTCGGTCAGTATGACGGAACAAACCTTGGATTCGCTCGAAAAAGCGTTCTTTGCCCTTGCTGAAAAATATTGCAAAGATGTTTAATCTCTAAAAATAATTGAAAAGCAACCCTATGAAAACAACTCCCACGGTAAAATAATCGTGGGGTTGTTTTTTTCTGTAACAGAAAATGAGTGCATTTTTTCTTGCCATTACCGTAGTAATTGTTTATAATTAAGGTATGACAATAAAAGAAGGCATGAACAATGCAAACGATAGATGAGGCACTAAACAAACTGAAAAAATCTGATTTTCGCAGTCGGTTTCATTTAAAGCAAAAGGACATTGACTATATTAATGAAAAGGAAATGAATAAAATCCGTTCCCATGCAGAAGATTTTGTCAGAACACGGCTTGCACCAAAATATATTCCGAATGACGGAAAGCAAACACCTATGAGGGGACACCCTGTTTTTATCGCACAGCACGCCTGTGCCTGTTGTTGCAGAGGGTGTCTTAACAAGTGGTACAGAGTTGCAAAGGACAAACAGCTTAACGAGGTCGAACAGCAGAAAATTGTAAATCTGCTTATGGCTTGGATTGAAAGGGAGTACAATGATTATAATTCCCATAAAGAATGATAGATAAGGGCAAAAAGATGAGTGATAAATTAAGCGTGTTAAAAGATTACTTCGGACACGATTCTTTCAGAGACGGACAGGAACAGATAGTTGACGCTTTGCTTGACGGCAGAGATGCACTTTGCATTATGCCCACAGGTGCGGGCAAGTCTATGTGCTATCAGATTCCCGCATTACTTTTTGACGGAGTGACAATTGTTGTGTCACCTCTGATTTCGCTTATGAAGGATCAGGTCGGCTCACTCGTTCAGTCGGGAGTTCATGCGGCATATATAAACAGCTCGCTTTCATATCCGCAATTTCTCCGAGTGCTTTCAAATGTTGAACACGGAAAATACAAAATCATCTATGTTGCACCCGAAAGGCTGTTGACTGACGGATTTCTCGACACCTGTAAAAAGATAAAAATCTCAATGGTTGCAGTTGACGAGGCTCATTGCGTTTCACAATGGGGACAGGATTTCAGACCGAGTTACCTCAAAATTATTTCATTTGTTGAAAGCCTTGCAAATCGTCCGATTGTCGGAGCATTTACCGCAACGGCTACAAATGATGTAAAAGAAGATATAAAGAAAATTCTCAGGCTTGAAAATCCGTTTGAAATTACAACGGGATTTGACCGCCCCAACCTTTTCTTTGGCGTAATAAAGTCATCGTCAAAGGACGAAAAGCTTATTGACCTCATTCGGGAGCGTGGCGACAGGTCGGGAATTGTCTATTGTGCAACCCGAAAAAATGTTGAATCTGTCTGCGAATTGCTCTGCGATAACGGCTTTTCGGCGGCAAGATACCATGCAGGTCTTGATGAGTACGAACGCAGGAAAAATCAGGAGGATTTCGTTTTTGACCGAAAAAATATTATGGTCGCAACCAATGCTTTCGGTATGGGAATTGACAAGTCAAATGTTACATATGTAATCCATTACAATATGCCGAAAAACATTGAAAGCTACTATCAAGAGGCAGGACGGGCAGGTCGTGACGGCAGTGAGGCTGATTGTATTTTGCTCTACAGTCCTAAGGATGTTCGCCTAAATCGCTTTATGATTGAAAATTCCGAGGGCAACGATGAGCTTACAATTGAAGAAAACGAGCAAATTCGTGAGCGTGATTTTGAACGCTTAAAATATATGACCTTTTACAGCACAACAAACGATTGTCTGCGTGGATTTATTCTGCGGTATTTCGGCGGTGAAAAAAAGGCTTACTGCGGAAAATGCTCCAACTGCCTTTCCGTTCACAAGCTTGTTGATGTCACAATTGATGCTCAAAAAATTATGTCGTGTATTGCAAGAACAGGACAAAGGTACGGCAAAACCGTGATTTGTGATGTGTTAAAGGGCAGTAAAAGCGAGAAAATTCTAAAAGCTGAGCTTAACAATCAGTCAACCTACGGAATAATGAAAGAGGTTACGGCAAGGCATATTTTCGGCACAATTGACTTTCTTGCCGAAAAGGAGTATATTTCATCCGACAATGAAACCGAGGTTCTAAAACTTCTGCCAAAGAGCCGAGATGTGCTTTTCGGACGGGAACGGCTTGTGATGAAGAAAGTTGAAAACTCCGAAAAGGTTGTCAAAACGCACCGCCCCGAGGTGCCTGTCAATTCCGATTTACTTGACGCACTCAAGGCTTTGCGAAAAGGTATTGCATCCAAAAAGAGCGTTCCTGCCTATGTTATTTTTACCGATGCAACGCTGATTGATATGTGCAAAAAATGCCCCGAAACACCCGATGAAATGCTTGAAGTTTCGGGTGTGGGCAGAACAAAGCTTGAAAAATTCGGAAAACAATTTCTTGAAGAAATCGCAAAATTCAGATAACTTCATATACTGTTAAAGGATGAACGAATTCGTTTGTCCTTTTCTTTTTCAATTTTCAAAATTGTGTTGAAATAATTAGTACAAAGTGATACAATAGTTACAGAGAGAAAACAGATTGGAGGCATTTGTATGGCTGACATATTTGATTACATAAGTCGGAGAGGCGATTTGACATTTGAACAGGACGGTTTTAACGAGCTTGACGCACTTGTGCTTTCACGGCTTTCATATCTTCCTTTTGACGGTGCGGTATCGTCCTGTCTGTTTGATGAAATTACCCTTGAACAGGCGGCAATGCGTGTGTTTGCAACCGATGATTACGAGAAAAATCTATTGTGGAAGGGTGATGCCGACCTTTTGAGAGCGACGGCAGAGAGCAAGAGATTTGGCAAAATTCTTGTTTCGGGGTATGTAAACGAGGTTGAGTCCGATGTGAGTATGCAGTTTTCCGTAATCACTTTTGAATTTCTTAAAAAGAATTATTTTATTTCATACAGAGGAACGGACAATTCTCTTGTCGGCTGGCAGGAGGACTTCAATATGTTCTTCACATTTCCGTTGCCGTCACAGAAAAAGGCTCTTGATTATTTTGAAAAGGCAGTCCGTATGCTCAACGGAAAATTCATTCTGGGCGGTCACTCAAAGGGCGGAAACCTTGCGGTTTATGCCGGTGCTTTTACCGATGAAAATTCAAGAAATCACATTGATTATATTTACAATTTTGACGGACCGGGGTTTTCTCTTGACAAAATCAGGGACAGCGGATTTTATGAAGTCGATGACAGAATCTACACCTTTGTTCCGCAGTCAAGCATTTTCGGCATGATGTTTGAGCATGAGGAGAGCTACACAATTGTAAAGAGCAATCAAAAAGGTTTTCTCCAACACGATGTCTATTCGTGGGAGATTGAGCAGAACAGCCTTGTCAGGCTGAAAAGCACTACAAATTTCAGCGTTTTCTTTGACCACACGCTGAAAGAATTTGTTGAATCGCTGACAATTGCTCAAAGACGGGAGTTCACAAAAGAGGTTTTTGCCCTTTTGTCGCTGACCGAAACCGCAACCTTTAATGAGATGCTGAAAAATCCGCTTAAAAACACGGGAACAATCCTAAAATCCTTTGCAGGTCTTGACAGCAAAACAAGAAATATGCTTTTGAAAACAATCTTCGCATTCGTTAAAAGTGCAAAAAACAATTTTTCCGACATAACAGGCGGTCAGAACAAAATTACCGTCAGTTAATTATAAAAAAGCTCATATATGCTCCGATACTTTTTAGCGTCGGAGCATTTTCTTTGCAAAAAATCATTTGTCAAGACGAAATTCCCGTTTTGTCAATTGGCACTTTTGGAATTTGTATTGTCGGTCTTGAAAATTTTTCATAATATACAAAAAATCCCGACACGGTGTATGCTGTGTCGGGTTTTTATTTTGCTTTTTAAATGTCAATCGTCAGTTCAACGGGGCAATGGTCAGAACCTAAAATTTCGGTATGGATTTTTGCACCGTCAAGCTTGCTTTCAAGAGCTTTTGAAACGATAAAATAGTCAATACGCCAGCCCGCATTTTTTTCACGAGCCTTGAATCTGTATGACCACCACGAATAAACGCCCTCTGTATCGGGATAGAAATAGCGGTAGGTGTCAATAAAGCCGTCATCGAGCAACGCTGTCATCTTTGAACGCTCTTCATCGGTAAAGCCTGCATTTTTACGGTTGGTTTTCGGATTTTTTAAATCAATTTCTTCGTGTGCAACATTCAAATCACCGCACATAATAACAGGCTTTTTTTCTTCAAGTTTTTTCAGATATGCCTTGAAATCATCTTCCCATTTCATTCGGTAATCAAGCCTTTTCAGCTCGCTTTGCGAGTTTGGAGTGTAGCAGGTGACAACAAAGCAATTGTCAAATTCTGCCGTGATAACTCTGCCCTCATGGTCGTGTTGGTCAATTCCGATCCCGTAACATACATTCAAAGGCTCCTCCTTTGTGAACATAGCCGTTCCCGAATAGCCTTTTTTGTCGGCATAGCACCAATACTGATGATATCCTTCAAGCAAGAGGTCAATCTGTCCCTCTTGAAGTTTTGTTTCCTGAAGACAGAAAATATCTGCGTCAACATCTTTAAAAAAGTCCTCAAAGCCCTTTGTAACACAGGCACGAAGTCCGTTTACATTCCACGAAATCAATTTTTTCATAATTTACTCCCGTACACACAAAAGGGAGCAAGCATTGCCTGCTCCCAAATTGCCAATTTGTTAATTATTCTTCTGCGGAAAATTCGTCTTTGCCTACACCACAGAGAGGGCATACCCAATCTTCGGGTACATCTTCCCATGCTGTGCCTGCATCAACGCCGTTATCGGGATCGCCGATTTCAGGATCGTAAACATATCCGCAAACATCGCATACATATTTCATACTATCAAATCTCCTGTTCAAAGTCTGTTGTGTAATCGGTTAGTTGTTGGTCATACGATTATCAAGCTGACTTTTTTGATTTTTTATTGTTTTAATGATTACTTAAAGTATCTGTTAAGAAGACCTCTAAAGCCTGCGCCGTGTCTTGCTTCATCCTTTGCCATCTCGTGAACCGTGTCATGAATAGCGTCAAGGTTCTGAGCCTTTGCACGCTTTGCAAGGTCAAACTTACCTTCGCAAGCACCTGTTTCTGCATCTACACGCATCTGAAGATTCTTCTTTGTGCTGTCTGTAAGAACTTCGCCTAAAAGCTCTGCAAACTTGGCAGCGTGTTCAGCCTCTTCAAAAGCATACTTTGTAAATGCGGCAGAAACCTCGGGATAGCCTTCTCTGTCTGCAACTCTTGCCATTGCAAGATACATACCGACTTCGCTGCATTCTCCCTCAAAGTTAGCTCTGAGATCCTTGAGAATATCTTCGCTTACGCCCTGAGCAACGCCAACCTCGTGAACTGTTGCGAAAGATGCCTCCTCGTCCATCTGCTTAAATTTTTCCTTCGGTGCCTTACAAACAGGGCAAGCCTCGGGAGCTTCGGGACCTTCATAAACATAACCGCATACTGTGCAATACCATTTCATAATTACTTCTCCTTTGTAATAAATATTAGTGTACTTCTGCCGAACATTTAGGACATATGCCGTAGTAGATAACAAATCTGTTTTCTACCTTAAATCCCTCTTCGGCAAGCTGTGACTCAAGGTCATCAGCATTTTGATTGTCTTCAACATCAATAACTGCTTTGCATTTGTTGCAGACAAAGTGGGGGTGTGGCTCTGTGTTGCCGTCAATACGCTCCTCACCGTTTACATTGCATATAACGCTGACCTTTCCTTCATCCTTAAAAAGAGCAATGTTTCTGTAAACCGTGCCAAGACTAAGGTCGGGAATTTCGGGCTTTAATTTATCATAAACCCAGCGTGCGCTCGGATGAGTGTCCGTACCGCATACAGCGTTGTAAATTGCATTGCGTTTTGAGCTGAAATTTCTTTTTGCCATAATTCATAAATCCTTATGCAATATTAGTCAGTACCGATTGACCAAAATCAGTAATCAGTATTAACTTTGACTATATTCTATCACGCAGATGTTTAATTATATTTACAATAAAGAATTATAGATAAAAATCTTGCACAAAGAATTGGGAGGAAATATAGTGAAATCAAACAAAACAGTAAAAATTATCATTTTTACGGCACTTTTCCTGTCTGCGGTAATTTTAATATCGGTAATGACAGGTGCAGTAAAAGAAACAACGGCTGATACCGACAGCGTAAAACTGCCCGTAATAATGTATCACTCACTTTTAAAGGATGAAAAACTGCAAAATGACTACACCGTTTCGCCGACTCTTTTTGAAAACGATTTAAAATATCTTACCGAAAACGGCTACACAACCGTTGTTGTAAAAGACCTTACCGATTATGTTTACGGCAAAAAATCATTGCCCGAAAAATGCATTATGCTGACCTTTGACGACGGCTATTATAATAATAATTATTATGCACTCCCTTTGCTTGAAAAATACAACTGCAAGGCGGTCATATCTCCGATTGCGTCAGTGTCCGAAAAATTTACCGAAACCAAGGACATTTCCGTGACCTACGGACATATAACTTTTGACGATATGAAAGAAATGTCCGATTCGGGCTATGTTGAAATTCAGAATCATTCGTACGATATGCATTCTTTGAAATCACGAAAGGGTGTTTTGCCAAAAGCGGGGGAGAGTGACGAAGCATATAAATCTATTCTTACGGAAGATGTTGTCAAGGCTCAAGGCTTGCTTGAAAATGCAACAGGGAAAAAACCGACCTGTTTTGTATATCCGTTCGGTGCAAAAAATGACCTGACCGAAAAGCTGATAAAAGAAATGGGCTTTTCGTGTACACTAACCTGTACGGAAAAGCCCAATATAATTACTAAAAATCCCGACAGCCTCTACGAGCTGGGACGATATCGCCGTGACCGCAACGAGTCAATGCAGAATCTTCTTATCCGAATTGAAATGCAGTCATAATATTTATACGGCAGATTTTTCAGCCTTGGCGTTTCTTACAAAAGCCTCGCACAAAGCTATGAGGATGAAAAATAGCGGAGTTGTAATCGGCTGATAAAGGTTTACAACAGCCTGAACAGCATAGCAGATAACAGCCGAAACGCACGCAATCAGCATCGGATTTTCCTTTGCATACTTAACTGCGTTCTTAATCGTACCGCAAACAATGGCAAGATAGGAGAGAAGTCCCGTAATTCCGATTGTGATAAGGTAGTTTAGATATTCGTTATGAGCGGCATTTGTTGAGCTGTCACCGTATTTTGAAAGGTCGTCAAAGTACGGACTGAATGCGGAGTAGAACATATCGGGACCTACGCCGAACAGCTTTTCAATGAATGAAGCGTCGCCGAAAATCCATATCGACCTTATCCACATAAAGCCTCTGTGCGTACCCCATTTATCGTTAAAGCGGATAATTCTTTCAAAACTGCCGAGGTCGGTTTTGGTGTCAATACAACTGAAATAAACCATAATTCCTATCATGGCAACAGCACAAAGTCCGAATACAACGGCAAGAGCAATCGGCACGGCTTTTGAAATTGTGATGTTTGGTTTTTTGTAATCAATAAGATACAAAATCCCTGTAATAACGGCACAAGCTGCAAGCAATATCCAGCCGATGCCTGAGAAAACGAAAATTTCCTGAAACTTATCAAAGCCCTTGCTTTTGTCGCCAAAGCAGAGCGAGAACAATCTGAGCAGTTTTGCAAACAACAGCATAACTGTTGCGGAAAGGAAAAATCTTTTAAGTCTGACAAGGCTGTTTGAGAACCAAATAAGGTAAATAATCATAAATACAGCCATGCCGAGAATGCCGGAATCGCTGTCGGCAGTCATAAGAGCCGCAAAGCCAAATCCTGTTGCTACAAGATAAATTGCCCTGAGCAAAGTTTTCTCCGTGATAACCGACATTGCAATCATAACAGGCATAGCGATGCAGATGTAGCTTGAAAGCAGATTTTTGTTGCCGATTGTTGAAGTGAAGTCGGTAATAGTCTGTTGGTCGGTGAGAAGAGTAAACATCCCGAGAGGATCAATATAGAATGAGTTAAGCACCGCAAGTGCATAAACTATCATTGAACCGAACGCAAGCGCAACGAATATGTATTCAAAATATTTAAAGCACCTTGTAATCATAAAATATGCTGCGGTGTAAAATGCCATAAGCACAAGTCCGTTGTTTCGTCCCTGAGTACCCATAAGTGCATCCAAAGGGTTTGCAGACAACAGCGTTGAAATGACATTTATCCCGAGGAATACAATAAATGCCCAGTCCATAAACGAAAGCTCTTCATACAAATGCTTTGGTTTAGGCTTTTCAAGCTTTGGGTCTTCCGGCGGTTTATCAACGCTTGCGGTCATAATAATAAGAAATTCCGCAATAACGAGAATACCCGTCAATATAATGAAAAAGTAATACTTGTCATGCCTGATGTTAAAATATGCGTCGGTAAAAAACAACGGAAAAAGCGTGAACATAATAAGCAGATAATAGTTTGTGAGCGCCTGCTGTACCGAATATTTTTCTTTGGGTTTGGCAGGCGGATTTTTATGCTTTGCAGAAGTCATAATAAAATAACCTTTCAATATAATGTACTTCAATTTTATAACGCACACACGATGTTGTCAAGAAATAAAGTAAGTTGAAAGCTCTGATTTTCGACTTGTTTCGATTGGCATATGCTTGCAAAAGAACAATAATTGCATATTTTTCGGCACTTTTATTCCCAAATTAATACTTGTGGAAAAATTAGTATTGTATTTATCTCCGTAAAATGGTATAATTCCCCTTGAGATATATTTCCATATTTGCAGGACAAAGACTTTTGTAAAAAATTGTTTATGAATTTATCTATTTGCAGATTGGGTGGTTTTATGAAAAAATTAGTTGTTTTTGGCTTTGACGGTACTCTTGCCGACACAGCCCCCGGAATTTTATATTGTTTCAATACAACGGCAGTTGCAATGGGCTATGAGCCTGTTGAACACAGCGCACTCTACGGAGTAATCGGCGCACCGCTTGAATATGGATTTAAAACGCTCTTTAATATGAGTGATGACGAAATTGAATATGCCGTAAAGAATTACAGTAAACTTTATTCCCAGAAAGGAAAAGAGATGTTCACCGTCTATGACGGAATTTATGACGCTCTTCGTGAACTCAAGAAAAGCGGTTTTAAGCTTGCAATAGCAACTCAAAAGCACAGAATGTTCACAACGGATATACTTGAAACCTACGAGGCGTCGGATGTTTTCGATGCAGTATGTGCAACAGATGTCGGTACAAACCTCACAAAGAGTCATCTGCTTTTGCAGGCGTGTGAGCAGACAGGAGTTTCCGTTGAAGAAAGTATCCTTGTCGGCGACAGCACAATCGAGGCAAAGGGTGCGGAAGAAATAGGTATGGACTTCCTCGCTGTGCTATACGGCTGGGGCTTTAAAACCAAGGAAGAAACCGAAGAGTACAAGTGCGTCGGCACAGTGTCATCTCCGGCAGAAATCTCTCAAAAAGTCATGGAACTCTGATTACGGTTAGTGCGTGTAAAACAGTGCATAAATAGGATTAAAATTGTAAATTTTCTAAAAACAAATCGGGCAGTCATAACGATTGCCTGATTTTTTATGCAAATTTAATTCTGTATAATAACAATGATACAACGATATACTTTTCCTTGTAAACGGGATGTTTGATAAACAGAAATATGATAGTACAGAATTGATATTGTTAAATTCTTTTACATAAATTTTAAAAGTTAATTTAAATAATATTGAATTTTCACATATTGTATGCTAAAATAAAAATGCCAAACAAAAATTTAATTTTAAGTTCACCTAAGTGTGTATTTTTATTTCGGTAAAAATACAGGCTTTACTTTTCACACCTTATAAGTGAAATATTGTGTCGCAACAATCAAAGCTATGTATTTTTCGTGCGTAGTTTCAGCTACGCACTTTTTGTTTTATGCAAAATTATGCGAAAAATATTTGCTTTTAAAAAAAATCAAAAAAATTTGAAAAATTTTAAAATTTTTTCGGATTTTATAAAATCAAAAGCCGTTTTAAATTGTCTATATTATGAAAGGAAATGAGAGGAGGTCATTTTATGAACATTTCCCACTTAGTAGAGAAAATTAAGAAGGGAGATAACAAATCATTTGAAAAGCTCTACAAGCTTACAGAGCGTGAAGTGTGTTTTACTTGTATCAGCTTTTTAAAGAACGAAACAACCGCACAGGACATTATGCAAGAAACTTACATAACGGCTTTTTTAAAAATCCAATCTTTGGAAAAATCATCACAAATCAGAAGTTGGCTTAACAGAATTGCCGTTAATAAGTGCAAAAATTATTTGAAAGGTAAAGGTGAAATCCAACTGGACGATGAAATTTTTGAAAATCAGGCAATAGTTGACGAGCGTATATCAATTCCCGAAGAATACATTTCAGACAAGGCAAAGAGAGAAATTATTCTTTCGATTATGCAGGAAGTACTGTCCGATGTTCAGTATCAGACAGTGATTATGCACTATTTTAATGAAATGACTGTTGATGAAATCGCAGAAGTCTTTGAATGTTCAAGGGGTACTGTGCTTTCAAGGCTCAATTATTCAAGGGCAAAGATGAAAACTGCAATTGAAGATTACGAAAACAAAAGCGGTGACAAGCTTCACGGTGTTGTATTTGTGCCTTTCTTTACAACTATTTTCAAGGAAGAAGCAAAGAGCCTTGCAGTACCGAACATTACAATCAAGCTCCCGAACGGACAGACACTTGCAACATCTGCAACAAAAGGCTTTGCGACAGGTGCAAAGTCAACAGTTTCATCTATCGTAAAGGCAACAGCAACTGCGACAGTAAAAACCAAGGTAATTGCCGTTGTCTGCGGTGCTACAATACTTGCAGGCACATCAGCAGTCGGCATAAGCATTCTTGCAGGCTGTAACGCTGAGAAAGAACCGACAGAACCGTCAGTAATATCTTCAACCGTACAGACTTCAACCGTACAGACTTCAACTGTATCATCTGAGGTCAGCAAGGCTATTGAGGATAACGGTCTAAAAATCGACAAAGACGGCAACATCACTGATAAGAACGGTAAGAAAGTCGAAGTAAAAGATGGTAAGGTAGAAGTAAAAACCGATGACGGTAAGACAGTTACAGTCAAGGTTGACGATGTAAAAACTACAGTATCTAACAAAAACAACAGCAATAAGGGTAACACCGAAAAGAAAGAAGATACTAAGTCAAATACATCTTCAAAGAAAGACAACTCTTCAAAAACAAATACATCTGATAACGACAAGAAGCCAGCTAAGCCAAGCAACTCTTCAAGTAATAATCAGAAGCCAGCTAAGCCAAGCAACTCTTCGAGTAATAACCAGAAGCCAGCTAAGCCAAGTGAATCTTCAAAGACTGAAACACCTACAGCAAAGCCAAAGCAGAAGGTATGGGTGGATGACTACAAAACAGTACACCACGAAGGTTATTGGAAAGTAGTAGGTACAGAGGAAGAGCCAGTATACGGTTGGGTAGGCTACAATGTATGTAATAATTGTGGTATGAAACTGACAGATGACAACCAGATGGATGAGCATTTACTTTGGGAATTGGAAACTAATGGTGCAGGTGCATATCACTATGAAAAAGAGTATGTACAGACAGGCACAAAAACAGTAGAAGACAAAGAATGGGTAAAACCTTGGGATGAGAAGGTTAAAGACGGCGGTCATTGGGAATACAGATAACATTTGATATTAACTACTTTAATCATGGTTTAATATTTCAAGGGAAGAGGACTCAATGTTGAGTCCTCTTTTCTTTTGTATAGAAAATAATATTTCTATACAAGAAAGTATTTAACTAAAATATAATATATGGTAAAATATAATAAAATAAAAGGAAAGGTTGTAGAGTATATGGGTATTGATGGATGCTTAATGCTATTGTTTAACTATTTAATAGTAGTAGTAACTTCGTGTGTGTTAAATTTATATTATTGGTATAAGAGGGGCAACCATAGTGTGGTTTGCAGTGTATTGGTGCTTGTAGGTGGAATACTATGTTTAGCGGTTGTGCTTTATATGGGGTACAATTTTAAATTGTATTTTTAGAAAGTAATCATATTTAAAATAGAAAGGAAGTATTAAGATGACAATATACAGTTTTGTAGGTGATGAAGCATAATGTTAATTGAGAACAAAAATATAGAGGATTGTTATGGTATGGGAATGCTTTGTAATCAACAAAATAAAAAAAGAGGTTAAGCATTAGAAAAAATTGCTTAACCTCTTTGTTGTTTTAATAATAGAAAAATCTTTTGTGTTACGGTGTAATAAAATTTAAAAATATATTATCTTGTTTCCTTGAAAATCGGCAGGCAAACTAAAATGACAGTAAGTTTGACAGTAAGTTTGACTGCATTTTATCTTGTTTTAACTTAATTCAAAATTACTCAACTGAATTTTTAAAATCTCAAAAACCCAGTGTTTAAGCCACTTTTAAGGCATTTTAAGTAATTTTGGCAAAAAGAAAAAGGCGGTTAAAAAACCACCTTTTTTGGTCGAGGTGACAGGACTTGAACCTGCGGCATCTTGGTCCCAAACCAAGCACTCTACCAAACTGAGCTACACCTCGAAATGTTGTTTAATAACAACAGCTTGATTATTATATACCATATTTTCGGATTTGTCAACATAATTTTCGCTTTTTATTAAAAATTAATTCAAATATTTTGAAAATCACCATAAAACAGACCGAAAATGCGATACAAAACAGCCGTCCCTACATAAGAAACGGCTGTTGGTGCAGGTAACAGGACTTGAACCTGCATGAAATTGCTTTCACATGGACCTGAACCATGCGCGTCTGCCAATTCCGCCATACCTGCTTATTAAATTGAAAATTGAAAATGGAAAGTTGAAAATGAAAGTGTCAACTTTTGCATAATCAATTTAAATTCCCTTGATTTTTACACGGTGTGGAAACCGAGGCGGAGCTTACTTTCAGATAAATCTTACTCTTCAGCTGATTTCGCAACAGCACCCAAAATGTGCTATATTATTATAGCAGACCGACAGGTAAGTGTCAAGTCACATTTACTTTATCGGTCTGTTTTACGCTGATTATTTTTCAGAATCGGGTTTGCGGATTTTGAAACCGTCATATTTTCCGATGTCGCAGAGGGCAATTTCGTGGCAACCCATTCTTGTTGACAGCGGTGCAAGCTCCATATAGTCGCCGTAGAGGAAAGTAAGGTACTTGTCATATTCCTTTGGCACAGGGAACTTGTAACCCTCAAAGTCGGCATAAGCAACATCGTCAAGATATTCCTTTGGAAAAGCACCGTTATAAATATTTCTGCCCATTCCGTCATAGAGATATTTTGCGTTCTTTTTGTTTTTAAAGAATTTTAAAGTACGGACTTCAAGCCACATACTGAATCTGAGCGGAAATATTTTCTTGCAGAAATTTGTTACAATGCTCTGGATTCTACTGCCGTTTTCAGCCTTGCGATTGTTCCATTTATTGAACACCAGCGCTCTTGTGAACAGAGTCACAGCCATATGAATTTTTCGTCCGATTGCTGAATTGGCTGTGCTATCATGACAGAAAATATCAAACGCAATTCCGTTGTGCATTGCGTGATGGTCTTTTGCAAAGTCGGTTGCAAAGAAAGTGTCGTCAAGTCTGACCTTGGCAAATTCATAGAAACAAGCCTTGTCCGTATAGTACGATTGAAAAGTCATATTGCTCGGAAGTTCCTTTGGCGCAATCTCGCAAAAGCGGTCAAAATCTTCACGCAACATCATAATATCGGCATCATCATCCCACGGAATGAATCCTTTGTGACGGATTGCACCGAGAAGTGTTCCGCCGCCGAGAAAATATTTTATGTTGTGCTTTCGACAAATTCTGTCGGTTTCAAGCAGAAATGCAAGCTGAATTTCGTGAATTGAATCAAGTCTGCGCTCGTGTGAGTGGGGGATACGCAGAACTTTTTCGGACTTCATCTTGTCCATTATGCAGATTTTCAGCATGGTTTCAAGGTCTATGTCGGGAGTGCATTCGTTTACGGAAATCTTGTTTGAATTAATTGCACAGCCGTCAAGCTCCGTAAAATCGCCCGACTCAATTGTACAGCGACTGCCGTAAATATCGTTGAGAACAGCCGCAATCATAATCAGCGATGCGTTGCAGTTTTTGCCGCCGACATTATAAACTGCGTTTTCTTCAAGATTTGTCATTGCGAAAACAATCGCCTTTAAAACATCGTTGATATAAACAAAGGTGCAGCGATTCCTTGTTGCCGGAACAACTGTGTCACGGCGGTTGGCTATATCGTCAAAAACAGGATCAAGCACGCTTGTAAAGTTGCTTGACGCTCCCAAAATTATGCCCGTTCTGAGCGTTGTAACGGTTGATTCGCTGTTCTTCAAAACCGAGTGCAAGGTGGTTTCTCTCGTTCTCATAAGCTGACCTGCAAGCGATGAGGGAGAGGTTGCGTCAAGTTCTGCGTACTCGTTTTCAGAATAAACTCTGTGCGGTTTGGCTTTGCCGTAAATTCTGCTGTCGTTCACAACGACAACCCTTGCGCCTGTGGCTTTTGCAATTTTGGCACAGGCATTTATCTCTGCAATGCCGTCAATCATAATCTGTGGGTTGTTGTCTGTATGTTCACCGCAGATTCCTGTTGTAATTACATAGTCGGCACTTGAAATTTCTGATGCAGAATTATAATCAACAAAATCAAAATCACCTCTTAACAAGAGTTCGCTGTGGTATGATGCCATTGCGTTGCGTGATTTGCCGAGAAGGATAACTTTTATTCCGAGCCTTTTAGCCTCGTTATTGTAGAGAAAGGCATAGCAAAGACACCTTGCAAGTTCACCGCCCGAGATGACAATTGTTTTGTTCCTGAGCTTTGCAAGAGTTTCTTTTTCAACTCCGGGCAATGCCGCCCTGTCGGCCTCAAATTCGTTTAAAAAATCTTTAATACGCATTACTTTATCCTTCGCAATTCTGCACGCAGTTCTGTTGCTTTTATACTGCGTTTTATTCCGTCTTTAAGCGTGGTTTTCGGACTAAAGCCGAGTGATTTTAATTTATCGTTGCACAAAACATGCGGTGTGGGGGATGACGGAGAAAATTCGGGTTCTTCTTCGTCTTTTCTGTGAACGAACACTACAGAGAGATTTTTTTCGGGATTTGCCGATTTTACAAGCTGTGCAAATTCCCGCATTGTCACATTTGCGTTATCGTTTGAAATGTTGTATGCCTCGCCGCTTTTTCCGTTAAGCAAAATATCAATCAATGCAGAAACCGTGTCCGTCACATAGCAAAAGCTGAACTTTTCGCCACCGTTATCTGTAAGCATAATGCCCTGATTTTTTGCCGCACTGACAATCAGCTTTGCCCATTTTTTTTCATCGCTCATTTTGACACCTCCGAGTGTGGGGCAGGGACGGGCGATTTTTACATTCATACCGAACTTTTCAGCATAGCAAACAGCAAGTGTTTCGGCTGAACGCATACTTTGTGCGTATGCACTGTCCGCATCGGTCGGATCAAGATAGCCGAGGTCGTTTTCGCAAATGTTATTTTTACCGCTGAAAACTTCCCCGTAAACCGTATATGAAGATACGAGCAGAACCGATTCGGCATTTGACTCTTTTGCATATTCAAGCACATTTGCAAAGCCCGAAGTGATTGTATCCGCAATTTCGGGATTACTGCAATCTTCCTCTGCAACCTCACACGGGCAGTTGCAGTATATTACAAAGTCGGCTCTTTCAATCTCCGGAAAGTTCTTTGACTCTCCGATTTCAACAACAAAATCTTTGCGAAGAGTAAGGTTTCCAAACTGCTTTTCGGCATCTTCACGGCTTTTTGCAAGGGTGATTACCCTTGTGTTGTTTTCAAAAAAATCATTGCCCTCAAGCAATGTGCATATAATGTAATATGCAATAAGTCCGTGACAGTCTGACACGAAAACAGTCTTGCTTTTTAACTGTTGAAAATTCATCCTGTTGTCTGCAATTTTTTTAATGTCCTCAAAAATTTCGGAGGGCAGATTGCCTTTTACGGTACAGTCCATATGGGTTTACCTCTCAGATAAATCAGAAAAGCTCCGCAATTGTGGAGCTTTTGCTTTATTCCAAAACGGAATTATTTTTTCTTTTTTGATTCCTCATAAACTCTGAGGGTTTCATCTGTCGGTCCGTCAAACATAACAGTTCCTTTTTTCAGGAAGATTGAACGCGCGCAGATTTCTTTAACCGAAGCGGCATTGTGGCTTACATAAAGAACGGTTACACCGCTTTCGATAATCTCTTTAATTTTATTTTTACACTTCTTTTTGAAGGTTGCGTCACCGACCGAGAGCGCCTCATCAACAACAAGAACATCGGGTTCAATGTTGACATTGATAGCAAAACCAAGACGCATTTTCATACCGCTTGAGTATGTTCTTACAGGCTGGTCAATGTAATCTCCAAGCTCTGCAAAGTCGATGATTTTCTCCTCAATCTGCTTAATGTAGCTGTCCTCAAGACCGAGAACATAACCCTTTAGATAAATGTTTTCTCTGCCTGTCATTTCCATGGAAAAGCCTGCCGTAAGTTCAAGCAATGCGGCAACCTTGCCGTTTACGGTAATTTCGCCCTCGTCGGGGAATGCAACGCCCGTAATCATCTTGAGCAGAGTTGACTTGCCTGCACCGTTATCGCCGACAATACCAACCGATTCGCCACGATTGATTACCATTGAAACATTGTTAAGTGCCTTATTTGTTTTTGCATTTCTCGGCTTAAAGAAAAGAGCCTTGAATCTTGCCTTGTCATCTTTGTAGAGAGTGTAGGTTTTGCTGACATTTTTAAAGGTAATAATCGGATCGGATACTTTTGTTTCAGCCATAATATTACCTCCTTAAAGTACATCAGGAAGTTTTTTCCTGAGTCTGTTGTAGTTGAAAATACCAAGGGCGAAAATTACAACAAATTCAATTGCAAACACAAGACATTCCGTTTTGTTTGCATAGAACGGTCTGTTGTAGAGGAAACAGTTGCGGTAGCCGTTTACGAAAAAGTTAATCGGATTGATAAGCATAAGCTTGTTGAGAAACGGCGAATCAAAGCCGTAGGAGTTGTACATAATACCCGATAACCAGAAAATACCTGACATAACGGAAACAATCAGGCTTTCAAAGTCCTTACTGAACGCAGACATCGGGGCTGTTGACCATGTGAGCGCAAGGAAGAAGATAAACATCAACGGACAGTACAGGAAAAATTGCAGATTGTACCAGCTTGGTCCGATTGTGAAAAGTACATATGCGTACATAAATGCCATAAGAATCAGGTGAACAAAAAGCCTTGAAACCTCTGTATAAGTAAGGATTGTTGAAACGGGGAACTTAACCTTTGTAATAAATTGACGGTTGATTCTCAGTTCCTTTGCACCCTGCGTTATGCTGTCCTGAATAAAGAACCACGGAATGATACCGATGAACATAAAAGTAAAGAAGTCAATGGAAAAAGGCTGTGCTCCGCCGATGTCAAGGTGAAGTGTTTTAAGCTGTTTGATACCGCAGGAAAAAGCGAACCAGTAAACAAAAATTGTAAACGCAGGCTTAACAACAGCCCAAAGAGGACCGATTACGGCGCCTTTGTAAGTTTTAATAAGTTCGTTTTTGGCAAGGAGCAAAATCTGCTTTCCGAAGCCACGATGTTCTTTTAAAATTGTAAACAATTATTATACCATCCTATCTCTTTTGTGATGCACAGGCGCCCGCCTGCAAGTGAATAAAATCGAAAAATGTATTATGCACTCTTTAACAGTATATATTATATTACTTTTTCCTAATTTGTCAATCAAAACAAGGCAATTGAAATCTATTTGTAAGATTGAGCGAATCCCCGTTAATTCTGTGTATTTTGAGTGTTCGCAGAGCAAATATGACAACCTGTCACGGAAACCTTTTAAAATAAGGAATAATACTTTTCAGATAACATAAAATTTAAAGGCTGTATAAATGGGGGATGATTAATTTTAAAAATTCACCAAAATTAAAATCCCGAACAGAGCCTTTAAAAGCTTTGCTCGGGATTAATTTTATTGCTTATCAGTCTGCCTGGATTTTTACAAACTGTTCCTGCATATAGGAATAAACCTCATCGGAAACATTTGCAAATACATAGCATTTGTCAAGATATTCATCACTTGGGAAGATGAATTCGTTTTTCTTTGCGTCTTCATCAATGTAATCGTCATATGCAACCTGATTGGGTGTTGCATAGTTGAGATATTCAAAGTTTGCGGCGGCAATTTCAGGATCCTGCATAAAGTTGATGAACTTCTCTGCATTTTCCTTGTTCTTACTGCATTTCGGAATACACATTGCGTCATAGAAAAGGTTTGAGCCGTCCTTTGGCATTGCGTAGTCAAGATCCTCGTTGTTATCAATCATTGTCATAATGTCGCCTGCGTAGTACGGAGCAATTGCCGACTGGCTGTTTTCCATTTCGGTAAATACCTGATCCATTACATATTTTTTAAGAAGAGGCTTCTGCTCTTTAAGCTTAGCGGCGGCTTTGTCAACATCTTCCTTTGTACAGTTGGCAGGATTAATGCCCTCGAGCTGCATTGCAATTGCCATTGCGTCACGGCTGTTGTTAAACATAAGAATCTGACCCGAAAGGTCTTTGTTCCAAAGTGCGTCCCATGAATCGGGCTTTGTCTTAACCTTTGTTTTGTCGTAAACCATACCGGTTACGCCCCAGCTGTAGCATACGGTATATTTACCTTCGGGATCGCAGGCAAGCTTTTTGAAACGATCCATAAGATTGTCGTAGTTAGGAATATTGTCAAAGTTAAGCTCCAACAGCATATCCTCATCAATCATTCTGCTGATCATATATTCGGACGGAATGACAACATCATAGCTTACATTACTGTTTTTCAGCATATTGTAAAGCTCTTCGTTGGTTTCATAGGTTGTGTAGTTTACCTTGATGTTGGTGCGTTTTTCAAACTCCTCGATAATGTCGAGTGAGTCATCTTCACCGTTTGAAATGTACTCGCCCCAGTTGTAAACATTAACTTCTCCTGCGTCAGCTGAGTCAGCCGAAGCACCTCCGCCGCAGCCTGAAAGGCAAGCCGCACATGTTGCCGTCATTGCAGATGCAAGGACAATGCTGATGATTCTTTTCATTTCTCAATCTCCCTTTAATAAAATTTTTAAAATCAAGTTCTCTTTTTCTGCACCTTTTCTTCGTGTCTGTCACGCAGATTAATAATAACCATAACAATGAGTACAGCAAGAAAAAGCAGTGCGGAAAGAGCGTTGATTTTCGGTGAAATTCTCCTGTGAGTCATCGAGTAAATTTCAATAGAGAGGTTCTGGAATTTTGCACCTCTTGTGAAATATGTTATGATGAAATCGTCAAGAGAATATGTAAAGCTCATGAGCAGGCCCGAAACAATGCCCGGCATAAGCTCATGAATAATTACCTTGTAAAATGCCTGCCATTGGTTACAGCCAAGGTCAAGGGCGGCGTCATAAATGCTCTGATCCATTCGTTTGATTCTCGGCATAACATTAAGCACAACAAACGGAACACAAAAGCATATGTGCGAAATTAAAACCGTGAAAAATCCCATTTCAAAGTTAAAGATAACTCCGAGAGTTGTAAACAAAAGCATGAGAGAAACACCCATTACTATGTCAGGGCTGATGATCGGAATGTTTGACGCATTCTGAATAAGCATTCTTTTTTTGCCCTTGAAATTGCTGATGCCGATTGCGGCGGCAGTTCCGAGGATTGTTGCAAAAACAGATGCAAGAACGGCAATAATAACAGTGTTCCACAATGCGTTCATAATATTGTCGTCACGAAAAAGCTGTACATACCATTTGAATGTAAATCCTTTCCAGACGGTAGTTTTGCCGTTGTTGAAGGAATAGAAGATAAGCACGGCAATGGGCGAATAAAGGAAAATAAGCAGGATTGCAATGTAAATTTTTGAAAGAATACCTGTTTTCTTTTTCATTATGCAATCGCCTCCTCATCACCGAACAAGTTCATGATTATCAGGAACACGAAAATAAAAATCATTAATATCAATGAAATTGCCGAACCCGTGTTTTGGTCTGTCCAGAATATTTTTTCAATGACATCACCAATCATAATGTCGTCCGGACCGCCGAGATACTGTGCAACCAGGAATGTGCTTGCACTCGGAACAAATACCATTGTTACACCCGAAATAATTCCGGGAACGCTGAGCGGTGCGACAACCTTTCTGAATACGGTAAAGTTGTTTGAACCGAGATCCTGCGCTGCCTCAATAAGACCGTTGTCGATTTTGCTCATAACGGTGTAAATCGGCAGAACCATAAACGGAAGATATTCATACACCATTCCGAGAATTACCGCACCCGTGTTGCCGATGTAGGTCGAATGAATACCCAAAAGCGAGAGCATCATATCAATCGGACCGTTGTCCTGCAAAAGCGTTACCCATGCGTAGATTCTTAGCAGAAAGTTCATCCACATAGGAATCATAAGCAACATAATGAGCGTGTTCTGGGTTGATTCTTTCATTCTCGTGAGAAGGTATGCAAGCGGATATGCAAGTACAAGACAGATTGCCGTTGAAATAAGCGCAATCCAAAGTGATTTTACAAAAATATTTGTGTAGTAAAACGCATTTGTAAATGCCTGAAACGAAAAATTACCGTTCTTGTCGGTAAAGGCGGTAAAGCCAATCATAATAATCGGAATCATTGTGAAAACAACCATCCAGATTATGTAGGGAATAGAGGGCTTGCGTGATTTCATTTATCAGCCCTCCTTTTCCGAAAACTCTGAGATTACCTCAAACCGAGCCTTTGAAAAGTTGAATGAAAGCGGAACATAGGTTGCGACCTGCTCGTCCGTATCACTGAGCATAAGCCACTTTCTTTCGTCCGATTCAAGAATGATTTCGTTGTGTTCACCCTTGTAAACTACGGATTCAATGTACAAATCCTTTAAATCGCCCACGCCGTCGCCTGCAAGCGAAAGAGCGTCGGGCGGCAGAGTGATTTTTAGCTTTGTACCTTCTTCATAGTATTTATCGGGAACGGTAACGGTTTCGCCCTCAAGCTCAAATTCAAAGTAATTGTCATTCTGATTTGCGTATGTAACGGTTGTCTCAATAACATTATCGTAAAACGGAAGAAGTTTGTTCATAATCTGAATGTTGAACGGGATAACCCTCATACCGATTTTGCTTCCGATTTCAGCCGATTCGGTGGAGTGGATAAGAATTTCACACTTTCCGCATCTTACGCTCATCTCATAGTGAACACCCTTGAAGGTTGTGTTCTCAACAGTTCCGACAAGCTGACCGTCCTCGGGAGAGGTAACTTCAATATCCTCGGGACGGATGACAACATCAACAGGAGTATTCCTGCCGAATCCCTTGTCAACACATTCAAGCTCTTCGCCGAGAATTTGAATTCTGCAGTCATCAAGCATAATTCCGTTGAGAATATTTGCCTCACCGATAAAGTCTGCAACAAATGCGTTCACAGGCTCGTTGTATATATCCTCGGGAGAACCAATCTGCTCGATTACACCGTTGTTCATAACAACAACACGGTCGCTCATGGTCAGAGCCTCTTCCTGATCGTGAGTAACATATATAAATGTTTTCTGAGTTTTCTGCTGGATTTCCTTAAGCTCAAGCTGCATACTCTTACGCAGTTTAAGGTCAAGAGCACCGAGAGGCTCGTCAAGCAGAATGATTTCGGGATCGCACACAAGCGCTCTTGCAATTGCAACACGCTGCTGCTGACCGCCTGAAAGCTTTGCAACGGAACGCTTTTCATAACCCTTGAGGTCAACGGTTGCAAGCATATCGGTTACACGCTTTTTTATTTCATCTTTCGGCATCTTTTTAAGCTTGAGTCCGAAAGCCACATTATCAAAAACATTGAGGTGGGGAAACAAAGAATATTTCTGGAATACCGTGTTTACATTTCTTTTATTCGGAGGAGTTCCGTTAATTCTTTTGCCGCCGAAAATGACATCGCCGCTGTCGGGTTCAACAAAACCGCCGATGATACGCAAAGTTGTGGTTTTACCGCAGCCTGACGGACCGAGAATAGTTACAAATTCCTTTTCATTTATATCAAGGTTGATGTGGTTAAGAATTACCTCACCGTCAAATTTGATGAAAATATCCTTGAGTGAAACTATTGTTTTCTTTGATGTCTGTTCCATTTATGCACCCCTGTTCCGTTGTGATAACAGTAAAATCCGTAAAAAATAAAGCGGATTGTGTCAGCCTGAAAAATGCAGGCGAACACAGTCCGCTCTGCCGTTTCTGCAAAGACATAACCATGATGCTCAGAATTTTTGAACAGAAAAATAAGACGGCTGTGTCGCCCCGTCCTTTTTCTTTACACAAAATCCTTATTAACCGCTTAAAAGCGATTGCACGCAATACAATTTAAATTTTCCGAAATGTCACCCGTCACATAAGCATCAGGGGACAACTGCTCTTTGATTATATTCTAAATGCATAAAAATGTCAATCAATATCGTGTAAAAAGAAAATCAAATTTGCATCACTAATATTCTTTTAAAGAAGTAAAGCTCATACAGAGTCAGAAAAGGTTAAATATAATGCTTTTTGGTGCAAAATTATTGTTAAAAAAATTTTACAACCGTGTAATCTGCACAAAAAACAGCCCTCGAATTTGTAACATAAAGTATATACTTTTTTGGTGAAATTTGTTATAATGAAATCGAAAATTTTATGAAAGGATGTTTTCCCTATGAAGAAAGCAAAAAAGATTGCAAGTCTTGTTGTTGCGTCTGCGCTTCTGACATCTTCTTTTGCGGCAATTACCTCTGTAAATGCTGCCGAGGTTGATTCCGCACAGACTGCATCTGCCGACAGCACCCTTCGTGATAAGGTCGGCGACGGTGTTATGCTCCACGCATTCAACTGGTCTTACAATACAATCAAAGAAAACCTTCCCGCAATTGCAGCGGCAGGATACACAACAGTTCAGACTTCTCCCGTTCAGCAGCCAAAGGACTACTCAACCTCAGGCGATGTAACAGGTCAGTGGTGGAAGCTTTATCAGCCGATCAGCTTCCATATTGCAGAGGAGTCATGGCTCGGCACAAAGGACGATCTTAAATCACTTTGTGATGAGGCTGACAAATACGGCATCAAAATCATCTGTGATATCGTTTCAAACCATATTGCAAATGCCGATGAAGCTAGGCCGGACACTGTGAGCAATCAGGTTAAAAAGTACGAGCCTGAGTTCTATAAGAAAAGAAAAACCTACACCCGTACATACAAAGGCGATGCAAACGACAGTTCGGTTCAGGCAGTTGTTCAGGGTCATGTTTCAAAGTGTCCTGACCTTGTAACAAACGATACTGCTGTTCAGGGATACATTATCAACCTCCTCAAGGAATGCATCGACTGCGGTGTTGACGGTTTCCGTTTTGATGCCGCAAAGCATATTGAAACAGAGGATGACGGCGAGTATGCGTCTGATTACTGGAAAAATATAACAACCTCGGCTTCTTCTTACTACACACAGAAAACAGGCGATGACCTCTACATCTACGGTGAAATTCTTAACAACTGCGGTGCAGACAGAAGCTACTCCTCATACACCAAGTATATCAATGTTACTGACAACAGAACGGGCGACGCAGTGCTTTACAATGTCACAAGGGGTAAGGCAAGCACAGCTACCAATGCAAAATACAAATCAGGTGTTGCAGCGTCAAATGCAGTTCTCTGGGCAGAAAGCCACGATACATACGAGGGCAGCTCGGGTTCATCGGGATTCTCAAACACTTCCGATGTTTCGGATGAAAATGTTGTAAAGGCATGGGCAATCGTTGCATCAAGAAAAGATTCAACAGCACTTTTCTTTGCCCGTCCGGGAACAGCTCTCATGGGTAACATTTCAACGGATTCAACTTACAAGAGCACAGCTGTTTCCGAAATTAACAAGTTCCACAACCTTTTTGTAGGTCAGTCTGAAAAGCTCGGTTCTTCAGGCGACATTGCTTATGTTGCAAGAGGCACAAGCGGTATCGTTCTTTCAAATTGTAAAGGTACAAACGCAAGCGTAAGTATTTCCGGCACAGGTCTTGCAGACGGCAAATATACAGATACGGTTTCAGGTGCTGAGTTTACGGTTGCAAACGGCGTTCTCACAGGTTCAATCGGCGACACGGGTGTTGCTGTTGTTTACAACGGTACAACAACCCCGAAGGCAATAAACTCTGTTGAAAGCGGTTCGTTCAGGGGCGACACAATGACCCTTACACTCAGTCTTGAAAACGCAACATCGGGTACTTACTGTCTTGATGATTCAACTCCTGTTAAGTTTACGGGTACAACATCAATCCGCATCGGTTCAGATTATAAGCCGGGCGAAACAATCAATCTCACAGTTACGGCAACCGACGGTGTAAAGACTTCTTCAATGGTTTATAAGTACGCAAAGAGTACTGCTCAGGAATCGGGAGTGTATGTATTCTTCAACCCTGCTAACAAGAAGGGCTGGTCAGCACCTTACCAGGTTTACATCTTTGATGAAACCACAAACAAGGGTACTGTTTACAAGAATGCAAACTGGCCGGGCGAAGCAATGACTCTTGATCCTGCAACAGGTTACTATTACTACGAAGTTCCGAAGTCATCAAGTATTTCAGCTGATGAGGATGATGAAAATCAGGCTGCGTCGGATTTTGACCTTTCAACTTCAGCCAACACAAGAGTAATCATCTCTGAAAAAGGCGGCGAGCAGTATCCGGGCAGAACAGGTACACCTATCAGCCTCAACGGTTCATCAAAGGCATTCTCGCTTACAAAGGCAGGTACATGGGAGGATACAACTCTTACACCTACAAAGGTTGAGATTGAGGCTACTGATGTTACAAAGGGTTCTGCAGCAGAACCTACAACAAAGCCTGTTCCGTCAACTCAGCCTACAACCGCACAGCCCGCAACAGAGCCTTCGGGCAATGCTGTTTACGGTGATGTAAACGGTGACGGTGACATTACAGTCGTTGACGCTACACTCGTTCAGAAACATGTCGTTCAGCTTGAAACACTTTCGGCTGACAAGCAGATTCTTGCTGATGTTAATGGGGATAATACAATCTCTGTTGTTGACGCAACATTGATTCAGAAGTACATTGTTCAGCTCAAAGACTGGGGCCGCACGGGTGATGTTTATCAGGCAGAACAGCCCACAACACCTGAGCCGACTACCGCCGAGCCTACAACCGTAAAGCCGACTGCACAGCCTACAACAAAGCCTGCTGACACATACACTCTTTACTTCAAGACTAAGCTTGGCTGGATGACATCTGACGGTGTTTCACTCTTTGCTTATGACCTTGACACAGGTGCAAGCTATCAGTTTGAGCAGGATACAGACGCTTACCCGAATGTTTACACAGTTGAAGTTCCTGCAACAGTTTCAAATGTCAGTGTTTATCGTTCTCTTTCAGAGGTTGACGAAAAGCCTGTAGGCGGTGATGACGGTAATGTTTACAATTGCTGGGATGCAACAGTTTCAAAGACAAACAACTGCATCGCACTCAGCAATGACGAAGCTGTTTCAACAGCTCCGTATGTTCCGGAGCAGAAGCCTGCATTCACACTTTCAAGAGTTTACTTTGATAACTCAAAGGCACACTATACTGATGTTTATATCTACGGTTGGGCAGAGAGCGGACTCGGCAACGCAGCAGCTCACATGAATAAGATTGCAGGTACAGATATCTGGTACTACGATTTTGACACACCGCTCAGCCCCGGTTCAAACTGTTTCCTCTTTAAGGACACAGAATCAACATGGAAAACACAGACAAACGACTTGACAGTTGCTGACGGTAAGAACTGTTTCCGTGCAAATCCGGGTTCAAAGTCTGGCGGTGTCTGGGTAAGCTATTCAGAATAACAGAACTACAGAACAACCTTTTCTTAATATTCTGCTAACAGTAAAGCATTCCCTCCGATAAAATTCGGGGGGAATGTTACTTTTAATATGATTTTACTTGAAAAAGAATGTAATATACAGTATTATATTAGGAGTATTAAACCGAAATTTAAGTGAATTTATGGACGGGAATTTATGAAAACAGAGCAGATTTTTCAGGAATTTGAACAAAGGCTTGAAAAAGAATATTATGCACAGCTTGCAAGCAAAGAAATTCTGACTGTTCCTTTGCTTATTGAGATTTTTCTTGACGATGATTACGCAAATGCTCACTGGGCGGAACAGGTTCTTGAGTATATTTGCGAAGTAAATCCGAAACTTGTCTATCCGTTCTTTGAATTTGTTGCCAGAGGTTTTGACAACTGCAACGGCTTTCTTGCGTGGAATACTTGGAAGATGATTACAAAGCTTTTGCCGATTGACACGGAAAATAAATTTGAAAGCGTAAAAGGAAGGTTTTACGACGCACTTGCTTCAAAAACACCGGCAGAATTTTCCATAGCCTGTGATTGTGCCGTGTCCGTTTTCATTAACAAAGCGGATGAACAGAAAAAATTGCTTGATATTTTGAAGAAATCCGCTGAACACAAGTTTTACATTGGCGATACTGAAATTGAAAACAGCGGAGAGATAGCCAAAGAAAAAGTACAGTTATTTCTTGAAAGAATAATGAACTATAAAACAAAAGCGGAGAACAATTGTTAACTGATATAATCCCCTTAAAGCAGACTCTTGAAAAACATGGTTTTTAGGGAATGCTTTAAGGGGAGATTTTTATGTAAAAAAGAAGAAAAAAAGTACGGTACTGAAACGGAATAAAGACAACTGTTAAATCATATTTTCGGATTTTACAATACCATGTTACAAAAAATCCGCAGACGGTAAAATCTGCGGATAAAATGTTTAAAATTATAATTAAAATGCCTCTATAAGCGGATTGACTGCACCCGGCTGTATTTTTTCGGGATGGTCAATATATTCGATTGCCTTGCCGCAACCGTTGATAACGCAGTCAGCGGCGGCTTTGTGAACTCTTACTTTCAGCTTTGTAGATTCGCTGAGAAGCCTTGCAAATCCCGTCAGCTTGGCAAGACCGCCTGTCAAAATTATACCGTCAGTGTAGATGTCACCGACAAGCTCGGGCGGAGTCTGTTCAAGCACATCTTTAATTGCTCTGATAATGTTAAGCGCAATATCCTCGATTACAGGCTTGATTTCGGCATAGCCAACATCAATAAATTTTGGCAGACCGCTTACGGCATCTCTGCCTTTAACTCTGAAAAGCTTAGGCTCTTTCGGAATTTTTACACAGCCAACAGCCTTTTTGCAGGCCTCTGCCATGTTTGTGCCGATAATCAGGTTATGCTCTTTTCTGATGTATTTAACAATTTCTTCGTCCATTGCACAGCCTGCCGACTTTATGCACTTTGAAACCGAAATTCCGCCGAGAGAAAGCACGGCAATGTCTGCCGTACCGCTGCCGACATCTGCAATCAGAATGCCGTGAGGACTTGTTATGTCGAGCGAACAGCCCATTGCCGCCGCTTTTGGTGCTTCAATAAGATACACCTTGCGAACACCGATTGAGCTTACTGCGTTTACAACAGCTCTTTTTTCAACCTCGGTAACCTCACTCGGGATTGATGCAACAACCCTCGGCATAGTCACCTTTGACGGACTGACCTCTTTTATAAGGATTGAAACCATATCCTCAACAAGTTCGGAGCGTGAAATAACACCGTCATCAATCGGGTGCATTGCTCGTATGCCTGCAGGCGTTTTGCCAATCATCTTATAAGCCTCGTTGCCGACGCCGACAATGTCGTAGGTGTCAACATCAAACGCAACAACGCTTGCCTCATCAAGCACTATTCCTTTATTTTCAATAAAAACTCTTGTTCTGTCAGAACCGAGATCAACAGCTATATCCATTTTAATCACTCCAATGCTATATCAGCAGAGATGTGCAAAGCGTACAGCAACAAATCTCGCCGCATTTGCACTTGTTAAGTATTCTTGCACATTCACCAAGCGTACTGCCTGTAGTAATAATGTCGTCAATAATCAGTATTCGCTTGCCTTTGATTAAATTCTTGTCAATCGGCGAGTAAACGCCTATAACATTTTTTGCTCTTTCAGCCGCCTTTATGCTGTGCTGTGTTTTATTTTTCTTTGTTTTGGCAAGCAGGTCGGCATACTCAATGCCGAGAATCCTTGCACATTCCTTTGCGAGCAACTCAGCCTGATTGTATCCACGCTCTCTGAGAGTATCCTTGTGCATCGGCACACAGGTGACAAGGTCAAATTCCCTGTCACGGTAAACATCTTTTATTGAACGAACCATTTCGTGTGAAAGCAATTCGGCATATGCACCGCAGTTGTGAAATTTAAAGTTAAGAACTGCCCTGCGAAAAATTCCGTCATAGGGGAAAGGAGAGGTGCAGATGTACCCTCCCGTTGCATATCGTACAAGCGGCATTTCGGGAAATTCTTTTCTGCATTTGTCACAACAGCTTTTGTTCGGTTCAATAACCCTTCCGCAGTACGGACAACGAACCGTAAAGAAAAATCCTTTTATCGTGCCGAAAACTTTCTTAATAAAGTGTGTCATCTCTCAGTAAAAATCCTTTAAGACCGCTGTACCGTTTTGTACGGCGGTTATTGTTTACCATATATTCAACGGTTGACGGATTGCCGACAAGCACAAGCGTTTTCTTCGCCCTTGTAACAGCGGTGTAGAGCAGATTTCTGTAGTAAAGCTGAGGAGGTCCCGAAAACATCGGTATAATAACTGCATCAAATTCATTGCCCTGACTTTTATGCACCGTGATTGCGTAGGCAAAATCAAGATCGCCCGCAAATTCAAAGGTGTATCTTGCAATCTTGTCAAAAAATTTAACGACAAGCGATTTTGTCTTTCTGTCAATCTTTGTGATGATTCCTATGTCACCGTTGAAAATTCCTTCGCCCGTTTCGCCGTTTTCACGAAACCAGCGAATATCATAGTTGTTTTTTATCTGCATAACCTTGTCGCCTGTGCGAAAGGTTTTTGAACCGATTGTGATTTCCGCCTTATCGTCATCCTTCGGATTTAGCGCCGCCTGCAACTTGTGGTTAAGCTCGGCAGTTCCGAGTTCACCCTTTTTGGACGGAGCAAGCACCTGAATGTTTTCAAACGGAGAATATCCGTATGCCTTTGGCAGACGATTTGCACAAAGGTCAGCTATTACCGCTGAAACTTCTGATTTATTGTTCCTTTGAAGAAAGAAAAAGTCCTTGTCAGCGGAATTAAGAATGGGTATTTCACCGTTCACAATCTTATGTGCGTTTGTGACAATAAGACTCTGCTGTGCCTGACGGAAAATTTCATTCAACCGTACAACGGGAATAAGTCCGCTTTCGATAAGATCGCCGAGCACATTACCCGGACCTACGGAGGGGAGCTGGTCGGAGTCGCCTACAAGAATAAGTCTGCAGCCTGTGGAAAGCGCTCTCATAACGCTTTCCATAATGAATGCGTCCACCATTGAAACCTCGTCAACAATCAATGCGTCGCATTTCAGCTGATTGCGTTCGTTCTTGTTGAAAATTGGGTTGTCATGTTTATCCCAGCTGACCTCAAGCAGTCTGTGCAGAGTTTTTGCCTCATCGCCCGTGAGCTCGCTCATTCGTTGAGCCGCTCTGCCTGTGGGGGCAGAAAGCAAAACAGTTTTGCCGTTTGCTTTCATTATTTTTATTATAGCATTGAGGGTTGTCGTTTTTCCTGTACCGGGACCGCCCGTCAGAACGAGCATACCCTCGGTAAGTGCCATAGTGATTGCTTTCTTTTGCAAATCGGCATATTCGATTCCGTCCTCTTTTTCACATTTTTCAATTGCCTTGTCAATGTTTTTAATTTTTTCTGACGGAAATTTAAGCAACATTTTTATTCTTGACGCTATGTACATTTCGCAGAGGTGAACATTGGGAGGGAACACAAATTTTTTGCCGTCAATCTTATCTTCGATAAGCGAACGGTCAAACAGCATTTCTTCCATGCACTCCGAAACCTTTTCACCGTCAATTCCGAGAAAATCGGTTGAAACCTTCAGCAGCTTTTCCTTTGGCAGACAGGTGTGACCGTTTCGCTCATTGTGATGAAGAATGTATACGATTCCTGCACGCATACGGACATTTGAATCGGGTTCTAATTTTTCTTTTTTAGCGATAAAATCCGCGCTCTCAAACGATACCCCAAAATCACCCTGACAGAGAATGTACGGATTTTTCTTGATTAAATCGACACAGCTCGGACCGTAAGCGTTGAAAATTTTGACCGATGCGGTGTTTGAAATTCCGTACTCGCCGAGAAAAAGCATGAGTGTTCGCACGCCTGTGTTCTGCTTTAACTGCTTTGAAAAATCCTCGGCTTTTTGCGAAGAAATTCCTTTCAGCATTGCAACTCTTTCAGGCTGATTTTCAAGCACATCAAGCGTTGCCTCGCCAAATTCCTTTACAAGCCTTTGTGCGGTCTGAGTGCCGATTCCCTTGATAGCTCCGGATGACAGATAACGCAGAATATCAGCCGCCTCGGTAGGTCTGCTGATTTCGCAAATCTGCACGGCAAACTGTCTGCCGTAGCTCGGATGATTTGTATATTTGCCGGTAAGCTTTACAACATCACCCGACGACACCTGTGGCATAATTCCGACAGCGGTCAAATAATCGTCACCGTCAGCAAGCTCAATTACCGTGTAGCCGTTTTCATCGTTTCGGAAAACCACGCTTTCAATTGCTCCCTCAAGCTGAAGAAGATTGTCGTTGTTCATTAAAACTTACTCCTCAAATCTTTTTGTGAGTTCGCCGAGAGTAATTTCGTAGCCCGCTCTTTCGTAGTCAAGGTAATCCGTACACGGCTTGAAGCCATCCGTATTTTTTGAAATCTGCAAAGCAATGTATTCAAGAAAATGCGGATTTTTAATCATAATAGGACCTGTAACATGAGTAGCAAAAAGGTTCTTGTCCTTCAAGCCCTCTGCTTTTGCATTTTCGTAGTCACCGAGTCCGTGGTTAACAGTGAAAAGATGATTTTCAATACCTTTAATTTCACTGCACTTGTTTACAAAGCCGACAATAGGTTTTGTGAGAATGTCAGATGTATAAACAATATCGCCTGTAATTCTGCGTTTGTTCTGCTCGGTAACTGTAAAATCATAAATTCCGAGTCCGTCAAAAACCTTGCCGTCAGAGTCTGTAATTGTTTTTCCGAGCATTTCAAACGAGTTGCCCGTCATAAGAATTACCTTGCCGCTGTTGATGTATTCAACAAGAAAATCCTTGTACTTTTTAAAATCCTGCAAAACAAGCTTCTGATTTTTTTCTGTACCCGAACCGATGTAGATAAAATCGTAATCGCCCAGGTCGGCATTGTCAAACAGGGTAAGCCTGTCGGTTGTAAATTTTACACCGCTCTTTTCAAGCATTCTTTCAAGCGCAGAAACATTGGCATATTCTCCGTACAGGTTCATTATATCGTGATACAAATGAAGAATTTTCATAATCAGTCCACCTTTACCTTTTCAAGAAATTTACCCTTGTCTGAGAAACAGGTAATTACATAAATCTTTTCTTTGCGGTCATTGTCAAGATAATCAACGGCTTCTTCAATGTCCTTGATAACCTTGATTTTGTTTCTGTCAACTTTTGAGAAAGAAAATCTTGTTGCAAGGTCGTTGCAATATGTTCCTGCAAGCACAATGTTCTTTACATTGTCGCTTTTGAGAAGGTCAAAGTTGATGTCCCAAAGCCATGAAACATCGCTTGTAAAATACTTTCTGCTGACTGCGTCAACAATAATCAAAACATCGCACTTATCCTTGTCGGATGCGGCAAGCTTGAGTGACTGATTGTACGAAATGCTGTTTTCATGTTTTGATGTAACAAGCGTACCCTTTCTGTTTCCGAGCGTGAATGTTACAACACGGAAGTTTTTAAGAACATAATTGCTCAGGCTCTTTGCAATTGTGTTGCCGTCAACGCCTGTGATTGATGCAACGGTAAATGCCGCAAGCAAATTGTAAACATTATAAAGCGATTTGAGCGTAAGTTCAATCTTGTACTTATTGTTGATTGTAATTTCGCCTTTTTCAAGATCGGCAGATGTAACTGTGTAGCTTGTATCCTGCCTTTTAAGACCGCAGTTAGGGCATTCATAGTTGCCGATGTGGTCGTAGTGATAGCTTGAATATGTCATAGGAGATTTGCAGTGAGGGCAATATGCACCGTCATTATAAACACCGACAAACTCCTTTGTATCGGTCGGAAGATTGCCTGCACCGAACCATACAACATTATCCCTGCCGTAGCCAAAGCACGAAACAAGCGGATCGTCGGCGTTAAGAATAAGCTGAGTTTCGGGATGAATACTATCCTTTACGGCATTGTAAACCCATTCCGGATGACCGTTTCGTGTGAGCTGGTCACGGTAAAGGTTTGTGATAACATAATGAGTCGGAGTGATGTATTTGAAGGTATATTTTGCAAAGCGTTCGTCACTTTCAATGAGAAGAATATCCGATTTAACCTTGCCCGAAAGAGTACAACTGCCGAGAATAAGAGTTGTAACGCCCTCAATCTGGTTAGAACCCTCTTTGTTCCAGGCAACTTTTTTGCCGCTTTCACAAAGAATATGTGCAATCATCTCAACGGTAGATGTCTTGCCGTTACTGCCTGTTACGGCAACAATATATTTCGGCAGCTCAATTCGTCCGAGAATATCGGGGCAGAGTTTAAGCGCAATCTGTCCCGGCAGACTGCTGCCCTTGCCGAGCAATCCTCCGACAAATTTCAGAACCTTGCACACAATAATAGTAAATAGTTTTTTCATTTTGCCACTTCCTTAATTAAAGACAACCTGTGTTGCCTCTACATACCTTGTATATATTCTTCATCATTATACCACAATTTTATTTCTTTGAATATATATTCTTAAAATTTTTTGCAAATTGAAACAGCAGGTTGAAAAAATTTAAAATTCAAAAATAAAAAGCCTGAAATTCGGTCAGCTTGAATTTCGGGCTTTTCTGCAGAGTGCAACAATCCGTTCAACGAGTGGTTTTGATTTTATCTGTACTTTTCAACAAAATCGGCGATAAACTTTTTAAAAACACTTGCCTGTGAAATTCCGATATTTCTGCATATTCCTCTGAATTCCTCAACAAGTTCCTTTGGGGCGGAAAATGAAATTTGACTGTAAACTTTTTGATTGTATCTGCGTTTTACTTCGGTTGATGTGACGGTTTTTCTTTTTTCTTCCATAATAATTCCTCCTCAAATCGAAACTGAATCTCATAATTTAATCGTTTTTTCTGCAAATTCCATTGATTTTTTAATGTAACTATATTATACAAAAGACCGCTGTCCCATTATCCTCCCTATGAATTTTAAAATTGAATTTTGTTGTCAGTTGAAAAGTAAATTAATTTTTGGATTTACTTGTATTGAAGGTGAGATTATAATATAATAAGCGTTGTTATGTAAATTTTGTTATGTGATTTATTAACGGAGAAAATTATGACTGAAAAAGAAAAAATGCTTAATTCGCAGATGTATAATCCAATGGGCGACAAACAGCTTCGCAATGAACGCTGTTCGGTTAAAAATCTTTGCAGAGAGTACAACAATCTTCCGTTTGAAGATGAAGAGACTCAAAAAATTCTTATAAAGAAAATTGTCGGCAGTACAAAGAAAAATTTCTACATTACCGCTCCGTTCTGGTGCGACTACGGCTACAATATCGAACTCGGTGAGAATTTCTATTCAAATCACAATATGGTGATTCTCGACTGTGCAAAGGTGAAATTCGGCGACAATGTTTTTGTTGCACCAAACTGCGGATTTTACACGGCAGGTCATCCTGTTGATTATCCGAGAAGAAACGCAGGCTTTGAGTATGCCTATCCGATTACCGTCGGCGACAATGTGTGGATTGGCGGAGGAGTTCAGGTTATGCCGGGCGTCACAATCGGAAGTAATGTCGTAATCGGCGGCGGAAGCGTTGTTGTAAAGGATATTCCGTCCGACTGCGTAGCTGTGGGGAATCCGTGCAAGCCTATCAGAAAAATCACGGATGAGGATATGAAAACCTGTTTTGACAAAAGTATGAATAAATAAATTCAAGTGAGGATTTTATGGAGCTTAAAAGTAACGAAGAAAAAATTACCCGTGCATTGCTCGTCAGTGTTGACACGGGCGAATATGACGCACAGGCGTCACTTGACGAACTTTTTGAACTTGTAAAAAGTGCGGGAGCAGATCCCGTTTTATCGGTAACGCAGAATCTGCAAAAAATTGAAAAGGGTACTTTTGTCGGCACAGGCAAGCTTGCCGAGATTGCCGAAATCTGCGAATCGCAGGAGATAGATTTGCTTGTGTTCGACAGCGAGCTTTCTCCGACACAGATTAAAAATATCGAGGCTGAAACAGATGTCAGAGTAATTGACCGAACAACGCTTATTCTCGATATTTTTGCCCAGAGAGCAAGGTCAAAAGAGGGTAAGCTTCAGGTTGAGCTTGCACAGCTTAAATATATGCTCCCAAGACTTACGGGCAAGGGTATCGCAATGTCAAGACTCGGCGGCGGTATCGGTACAAGAGGTCCGGGTGAAACAAAGCTTGAAACCGACAGACGACATATCCGCAGAAGAATTGAAAGCCTGAAAGAAGAGCTTTCCGACCTTGAAAAGCATCGTCAGATGTTGCGTTCACGCAGAAAAAAAGACGGTGTAATAACCTGTGCGATTGTTGGCTACACAAACGCAGGCAAGTCAACTCTTATGAACTATCTCACAGATGCGGGTGTGCTTGCACAGGACAAGCTTTTTGCAACGCTTGATCCCACCTCAAGAGCGTTGAAGCTTCCGAGCGGTGTAACCGTTATGATGATTGACACGGTAGGACTTGTTCGCAGACTTCCGCACCACCTTGTTGAAGCATTCCGCTCAACCCTTGAAGAGGCGGCACAGTCGGATATTATTCTAAATGTATGCGACGCATCAAGTGACGAGGCAAGAACACATATGCAGGTTACAACCGACTTGCTTGAATCCCTCGGTTGCGGTGATACACCGATTATAACCGTTCTCAATAAGTGCGATTTGCTTGACGAAACTATGCTTGCGCAGGACTTTAAAGCCTGTGTTCGCATAAGCGCAAAGAACGGCACGGGTATAGACGAACTTCTTAATGCAATTGAGGACAATCTTCCCGTCAGAATGAAAAGAGTAAAAATTCTTCTGCCGTTTGCACAGGCAGGTCTTGCAAACGAAATTCGCAACAAAGGCACTCTCATTTATGAAGAATATGTTGCCGAAGGACTTTCGGTTGAGGCTGTTGTTGACGAAGCACTTTATGCTAAACTTGCAAAATATGAATGCGAATAACTTAAAATTTATTTAATTTGACATTCTGTTTTTTGGTTGTTATAATGATATTATGAAAGGAAAATGATATGTCATTCTTTGATATGATTCAATCATTTGACACCTCGGTTCTTGAATTTATTCAGAACGCATTTAAATGCTCTTTTCTTGATCCGATTATGGCTTTTTTCAGCTATATGGGTGAAATGGGACTTTTCTGGATTGCAGTCAGCATTGTGTTTATAATTTTTAAAAAAACTCGCTCAATGGGAGTTATGATGCTTGTTGCAATGGCAATCGGCTTTCTTGTCGGTGAAATCGGAATAAAAAATCTTATAAACCGACCACGGCCGTTTATGGTGAATATTGATTATTCAGCAAGACCGTCTGAGTTGAATCCCGACTTTGGGCTTAACATAGCCATTCCGTCAGGCAGCAGCTTTCCTTCGGGACACAGCTGTTCGTCACTTGCGGCGGCAACCGTTATGCTTATCAAGGACAAACGATTCGGAATTCCTGCACTTGTACTTGCGCTTTTGATTGTATTCTCAAGACTTTATAACTATGTTCATTATCCGTCAGATGTTCTCTGCGGAATGTTACTCGGCGTGATTTGTGCCGTTGTCGTTGTGCTTGTGTTTAAAAAGACAGGCCTTGACAACAGGCTGTCACCGCAAAAGGTTAAAGAAGGCTGATTTTATGAAAAATTACAGATTTGTCGGCAAAACCTCAAAAGAGACTTTTCTCATCAAGGGAATTAATGTTTTCAACGAGCGTTGGATTCATGAGGGTAGTTGTGCCACCGTGACAAATCCTCAGAACGGCAAAAGCTATGTATTTTCAAAGTACATAAGCGGAGGAGTTGAGTTTGTTGCGGGAAAGGACGCAAGCGGTTACTGGCTGTTCTTTGTTGAGGTATAAAACTTTAAAATTCCTTAAAAGAATAATATATATTGGGAGTAAATTTTAAAAATGGAAAACGAAAAATTATTGGCAAAAAATCTGTTTGATTACAGCAGGACTATTGCAAAGCCCTTGCTTGAAACCGTTGATTATCCGTGGGAGGCTCTTCCGAAAATCAGCGAATTTATCATTGAACTCGGAAAAACTCTTGATCCCGAAATCTATGAGCAGAGGGGAGAAAATGTGTGGGTTGCAAAAAGTGCAAAGGTTTTTGACTCCGCATATCTCGGCGGACCGCTCATTATCTGCGAAGATGCCGAAATCAGACAGTGTGCTTTTATCAGAGGCAATGCAATTGTCGGCAGGGGCGCAGTTGTAGGCAACTCAACAGAGCTTAAAAATTCAATTCTTTTTGACGGTGTTCAGACTCCGCACTATAACTACATCGGTGACAGTATTCTTGGCTACAAGTCACACACAGGCGCAGGTGTAATCACATCAAACCTCAAGAGTGACAAGAGCCTTGTAACTGTTCTTTGCGACGGCGATAAGGTTGACACAAATGTTAAAAAGTTCGGCGCAATGCTCGGTGACCATGTAGAGGTAGGTTGCAACAGCGTTCTTAACCCCGGTTCGGTAATCGGCAGAAACACCAACATCTATCCGCTTTCATTTGTAAGAGGTTATGTTCCCGAAAACAGCATCTACAAGCGTCTTGGTGAGGTTGCAGAAAAGTACGAATAATATTTAAGCATTTGTCGGGTAACATAATTGTTGCCCGATTTTTATGCGGCTTATTATGCGAATAAGGAAAAATAAATTATTTTAAATTTTTGCGATTTTTCTGTTGACAATTGTGATATTATTTGCTACAATAGCCAAGGTTTTGATGACTTTAATCAGAACAATTTTCTGCCGTGTGCAGAAGTTGGATTGTATAAGCCCGTAATACGGACGGGTGTTTCTACAAACTGCCTTAAACAGTTTACTATAATCCCCGTTAAGGGGCGTAGTATTATGTTTTGGCGGTTTTTTTATTGCCCTTAAATGTTACCCACAACAAATAAAGGAGAAAATGATAATGAAAAAGTACGATGTTATTATTGTAGGAGCAGGTCCGGGCGGAATTTTTTCTGCATATGAGCTTGTAACAAACAACTCTGAAATAAAGGTTGCCGTATTTGAAAAAGGTCATCTTCTTGAAAAGAGAAAATGTCCGATTGACGGTGACAAAGTTAAAAATTGCATTTCATGCAAAACCTGTTCCATTATGAGCGGTTTCGGCGGTGCGGGTGCGTTTTCGGACGGCAAGTACAACATAACAAACGATTTCGGAGGCACGCTCTACGAACATATCGGCAAGAAAAAAGCTATTGAGCTTATGGAATATGTTGACAAAATCAATATGAAGTTCGGCGGAGAGGGTACAAAGCTTTATTCCACAGCAGGCACAAGCTTTAAGAAGCTTTGCTTACAGAATAAGCTTAATCTTCTTGACGCATCAGTCCGTCATCTCGGTACGGACATCAACTACATTGTGCTTAAAAATCTTTATGATTACCTTGAAAACAAGGTCGATTTCTACTTTGATACACCTGTTGAAAATGTTGAACTCAAGAACGGTAATGATAAGGAAGGATACCTTGTTGACACAGCCGATGAAAATTATGAGTGCAAAAAGTGCATTGTTTCAGTCGGCAGAAGCGGCAGCAAGTGGATGGAACATGTTTGTCATAACCTTAATATTCCCACAAAGTCGAACCGTGTTGACATCGGTGTTCGTGTGGAGCTTCCTGCCGCAATCTTTTCACACCTCACAGACGAACTCTACGAAAGCAAGATTGTTTACCGCACAGAACAGTTTGAGGACAATGTGCGTACATTCTGCATGAATCCGAAGGGTTGCGTTGTAAACGAAAACACAAACGGCATTATCACAGTAAACGGTCACAGCTATGAAGACAAGGCAAAGCAGACAGAGAACACAAACTTTGCACTCCTCGTCAGCAAGCATTTTTCAGAGCCTTTCAAGGACAGCAATGGTTATGGTGAAAGCATTGCCCGTCTTAGCAATATGCTGGGCGGAGGTGTAATTGTTCAGCGTTTTGGTGATTTGATTCGAGGTCGCCGAAGCAATCCGAGCAGAATCAAAGAAGGACTTGTTGTTCCGACTCTTGACGCAACACCGGGCGATTTGAGTCTTGTGCTTCCAAAGAGAATCCTTGACGGTATCATTGAAATGATTTATGCTCTTGACAAAATTGCCCCCGGCACAGCCAACGATGACACACTTCTCTACGGCGTTGAGGTCAAGTTCTATAATATGGAAGTTGATGTTGACGAGCATCTCGAGTCGCCCCACAAGGGACTTTATATCATCGGTGACGGTAGCGGCGTTACACATTCACTTTCTCATGCCAGCGCCGGCGGTGTATTCGTTGCAAGGGAAATCTTAGCAAATTAAAAATTGACGGCGAGCCGCCGTTCCCAATTCGTGAAGATAGATTGCATAATAAACAGCATATTATGCCCGAGTGCAAAATTGCAAGTGTTTATGCAGTCTATGCTGTAGGGGCGTTCATTGGACGCCCGCATTGATGTAACATTTTGTTTATTCACATAACTTATGATTTAATCAAAAATGTGTATTCATTTGCAGCGGTGAACAAGGTTTGCCGCTGCAAAACAGACGATATCTTTCTGCGACTGCAAACAATAAAAATAACCAAAACCTATTGATTTTATTAATCGGTTATGGTATAATAAGCTCGTTGTAAAGCAGACTGAACAATCAGCTTGTCTTGCAATGGTGTTCTTTTGTACAATATATTTCTTTTTACGAACAAAGAAATGAATAATTTAGTTCAGAATTGCAAGAAGTCAAAAAGCGTGCAATTAAGTGAGCGGCAGGCCCTGTACGATTGGGGTCTGTGAATCATGTCAGGCGGGGAACCGAGCAGCATTAAGCAGTATTGCCGATGCGATGCAGTAAGTCTGTCGTTCACTCATTTGTACGATTGCCGTTATTTCGGCTGACGGCTTGCATTTTTTGTTGATTGCGGGGTGAATTTTTGTATCAGGTACTCTATAGAAAGTGGCGACCGAAAACCTTTGCCGATGTTTCGGGACAGGAACACATAACCACAACTCTTTTAAACGAAATCAGCACTAACCGTCTTAACCATGCATATCTTTTTACGGGTTCAAGAGGTACGGGCAAAACTACCTGTGCAAAAATTCTTGCGAAGGCAGTCAATTGCCTTCATCCCGTAAACGGAAATCCCTGCGGCGAATGTGAAATCTGCAAGGGAATTGACGACGGCAGTATCCTCGACATTGTCGAAATGGATGCCGCATCCAACAGAAAAATTGACGATATCCGTCAGATTATTGACGAGGTTCAGTTCAAGCCCGCAAAGTGCAAATACAGGGTTTACATCATTGACGAGGTTCATATGCTCACAACGGAGGCGTTCAATGCCTTGCTCAAAACGCTTGAAGAACCTCCCGAACATGTCATATTCATTCTGGCAACTACCGAAGTTCACAAGCTTCCGCAGACAATTCTGTCACGCTGTCAGCGTTTCGATTTTCACAGAATTCCACCCCGTGCAATAGCAGACAGACTGCTCTATGTTGCAAATCAGGAGGGCGTGACACTGAGCGACAGTGCCGCAATGCTTGCCGCATCTGTTGCTGACGGTGCGTTGCGAGATGCTCTTTCGCTTCTTGACAGATGCATTGCAATCAGCTCGGAAATTGATGAAGATGTTGTTCGCAGTGCCGCAGGACTTGCGAGAAAGACATATCTTTTTGAACTCTCTAACTGTGTAATCAATAAGAACACAGCAAAGGCACTTGAAATTGTTGACAGGCTTTACGGTGAGTCCAAGGATATGGCAAGGCTTTGCGATGAATTGCTTTCGCATTTCAGAACGCTTATGCTCATAAAGTCGGTAAAAAATCCGAGGGATATCGTGATTATGGCTGACGATGAGTTTGAACAGGCTCAAACGCAGTCGGATTATCTCTCACTTGCCGACATTGTTTATTATATGGATGTGCTTTCAAAGGCATATCAGAATATGGGCAGGGGAACAGGCGACAGAACAGAGCTTGAAATGGCGGTTGTAAAGCTGTCATCGGCTGAGCTTGACGGTACAATTGAGGCTTTGACCGCAAGGGTAACCGCCCTTGAAAAGGCTGTTAAAAAGGGAATAAAGGTGAACTATGTTCCCGAACAGGTGCAAACTGTACCGCAGTCTCTTCAGAGTGAAACTCCAAAACCGGAGGTTCAAAATGCAGAACCCGAAAAGTCACAGGAAACAAAACCTGTTTCGGAAAAAATAAAGGACGAGCCGGTAATTCCGACGCCTCCTGTTGAGATGCCGACACCGAAACAGCCCGTTCAGCCAATACAGGAACAATCCGTTTCTACACAGCCAAAGCCTGAGAAAACAGTTCAAAGACAGAGCGTTGACCTTGATGCAATCTATAATAACGCACGGCCTTTTCCCGATTGGGCAGAGGTAGTCAACAATATGAAACCTGTTTCAAGGGCAATTGCGGCGGCATTTGCAAATTCTGCCGCTTACACAAGCGGAAAATATTTGCTGATTGACACAGATAATGAAATGGCTTTTGAACTTCTCAAAAATAACGAAAGACGACAGGAAATCCGTCAGCTTATTTTAGAAACAACAGGTCAGCACTATAATCTCGGTCCGTATAAAAGACCGAGTGCAAAACAAGAAGAAAAAACCGATCCCGTTGACAAGCTTATTGAAAGCTTGCAGGGAAGCGATGTAATAATAACACAAGAATAACCGAAAGGAAGATAAAATTATGAAAGCAAGATTACCAAAGGGTTACGGCAGCGGCGGAGCAAACAACATTCAGCAGCTTGCCCGTCAGGCTCAGAAACTTCAGGATGATATGGAGGCCGCATCAAAGGAACTCGAAACAAAAGAGTATGAGGCAACAGCCGGCGGCGGTGCAGTTAAGGTTACAGTAACAGGCAAAATGGAACTCACAAAGGTTGAGATTTCACCGGAAGTTGTTGATCCCGAGGATGTAGAAATGCTCTCAGACCTCGTTATGGCAGCCGCAAATGAGGCAATCAGAGCAGCCGCTAAGGAAAAAGAGGACAAAATGGAAACAATCTCAGGCGGACTTAACATTCCGGGAATGTTCTGATTATGTCGGGATATAATGTTGCTCCTCTTGAAAATTTGGTGGAGCAGTTTGAAAGAATGCCGGGAATCGGTAACAAAACCGCTCAAAGACTTGCATATTATGTTCTCAATCTGTCAAAAACAGAAGCGGAACAGCTTGCGGGTGCGGTGATGGATGCCCACACAAAGATTCACTATTGCAGTAAATGCTGTAATCTTACAGACAAAGACCTTTGTCCCGTGTGTGCAAATCCCGCAAGGGATCATTCCGTTATCTGCGTTGTTGAAACTCCGAGAGATGCTACGGCTATTGAAAATACCCACGAATTTAAGGGTGTTTATCATGTTCTCCACGGTTCAATCTCACCGCTTAACGATATCGGTCCCGACAACCTTACAATAAAAGAACTGCTTGCAAGGCTTAACGAGGAATCGGTTGAGGAGGTCATTATGGCAACCAACCCGACCGTTGAGGGCGATGCAACGGCTCTGTATATTTCAAAGCTCTTAAAGCCGCTTGGTGTAAAGGTGACAAGACTTGCCTACGGTATCCCCGTTGGCGGTGACCTTGAATATGCTGATGAATACACCCTTGCAAAGGCTCTTGAGGGCAGAAATGAAATTTAATTTCTTGATTTAAACTATTGACAAATTGTCAAAACAGTAGTATAATCTTGTATTCCACAGTAGAAAGGAGGATGTGCGGTGGCAAATATGAAAACGATTGCTCAGAACAAAAAGGCAAGACACGATTATTTTGTCGAGGAAACCTATGAAGCCGGAATTGAGCTTTGCGGTACGGAAGTAAAATCCTTGCGTGCCGGCAGAGTAAATCTCAAGGACAGCTGGTGTTCAATTGTTGACGGCGAAATTTTTGTCAACGGAATGCACATTTCTCCTTACGAACAGGGAAACATCTTTAACCGTGATCCGATGCGTGTGAGAAAACTTCTTATGCACAAAAAAGAGATTTTAAAGCTCTACGGCACGGTTAAGCAGACGGGATATTCACTTATCCCGATTAGTCTGTATTTCAAGGACAGCAAGGTAAAACTTCAGGTTGGACTCTGCAAAGGTAAAAAGCTATACGATAAGCGTGCCGATATGGCAGAACGCTCCGCAAAGCGTGATATGGAGCGTGCCATTAAAGAACAGAGAAGATAGTTTGGTGTTATTATGAGTTTGCGTAGCTTGTACGAAAATATTTCGGAATACAGCGATTTCGCTTTAATCGGGCGGGACTTTTCTGCCTTTGATACCGATTATTCCGTGCTTGGTTTTGCAAATTCGTCCGATAAAACCGAACTTGTTCTGTTGAATTTCAATTATTCCAAAGATGATATTTGCTGTGAAGATTTGACTTTGAGAGAAAATATCATTCTTGAAAAGAAAAATAATTCTGATTTGTCCGATGATTTTTCCGCAATTGTAATTGACGGACAGCGTTTTGACTTTGACTCAGTATGCGGTGAAACGCTTGAATGTTGCGAATTAACAAGGTCATATATCATCTCAGAGTTTATGAAACTCGGTTGGAAGAGCGACAGGCTTTTCGACGCTCCTCTTGATTCTCTGTTCATAAACTTTATTGAACTTGAGAATAAGATTGATGATTTGTCTTTGCTTGATTTGACAAAGAATGTTGAAATAATATTTTCAAAATATCAAAAGACAGATTATCCGTTAGCAAAACTCAGCCTTGAAGTTGGCAAGGAAGTAAATATTCCGATTGAAATTTTTGACGGCGAAAATCAGATTGTGATTAAAAATCTTAAACTTTTGAATTCAGCCGATAATTCCGAAATGAAGGAATTTTTCAAAAATGATATTGTGTTTCCGTATGTTGAGTATTCGTGTGACGATGTAATCTCAGTGATGTTCTGCCTTTTTGATGAGCTTGACAAACCTTTCAAAGGGATGGGTGTATTGGCAACCGATGACGGCGTTGTTGCTTTTGCAATGGATGATTCGAACAAAAGCGATTTGAAAACGGCTGTGATATATTCACCGATTGAGCAGAACACAAAGCATATTGAATGTTGTCTTGTCTGTTGTGAAAAAATACTTGATAAGCCTGTTACCGAATACAGGTTTTCAATATAAAATTTTTAAATTGAATATGGGGATGTAAAGGTTTCGACGGGGATTTCAAACCTTGGTAAGCGAGCGGCGGTGCGGAACCGCCATAAAATCCGCAACTTTAAAATTAACTGACAACAAAACAGTTGCTTTAGCAGCCTGAGTGCTGCTCGTTCCTGCACAGAGTACCTCGGCTGTGTAAGGGGCGTCGATTAGAGGTAAATGTGAACAGGGGAGCGCTCCGAACCCTGTCACAGCTTAGGAGCTGCCAAAGTGCATAGCCTGTTGATGGGCGATGCACCGAGGGAGATTTAAAACACCAACTGCGCTCGGAGAAACCCTTGGCAAGATTTTTTCGGACAGGGGTTCAATTCCCCTCATCTCCACCAACTCGGTCACGATTGCATATGCAGTCGTGACTTTTTCTGTTTATGATAATTCCCATATCTATGCGGTGTTTTAGACAAAACGATAATCATTTATGCAGTAAAAAATGATTCAATATAAATCATATAACCGTACACAGAATAACCCACCATATACCCAAAAACTCCCATTCCAATCGGATTTTTTAGCGGTGTGAGTATGCATACGGTCAGTGTCCACCAAATAAGTCACTTTTTCTATGCTCCTTTTCTATGTTCCGATTCTGATTCGTTCAGTTTTTCTATGTTCCATTGCTCAAAATCAACCTTTTCGCAGACATAATCAAAAAGATATTTCCTCTTTATCATCTCAGTATGAACACAAAAACAATCCCCATCAGTATTATCTGATGGGGACATTGATACTTTGAATTGCACCTGAACATTTTCATTTGAGATGTCAATTCTGTCTATATATTGAGAAAGAACATACTTTGTTCTTATTAAATTCTTAGGGTTGTAAAAGTAATCTTTGAGATGATTGATTTGTTCTCTGACTTCATCTTCTGTTATTACTCTGTCAATTTTTTGCTTTTCATACTTTTGAATGAACTCGGCAGTCTTTTTGATTTGTTCTTCATACTCTTTGATTTTGTCTGACATTATGTCATTTATGCCTGTTTTGGCTATTGCTTCAACAAGATTGTTTCTGCTCTTTTCAAGAATTTTTAAGGTTGATTTTGCTTCGTTGTATTCCAAATCCGATATACAGGATTTGTTGTATTGCTCATTGAGTTGCTTTGTTATTACTTTTATATTATCATCATTAAAGAAGAATTCAACAAACTTATCAATAACAAAGCTGTCAAGATATTCGCACCTTATTTCTTTTGATTCGCATTTTCTTTTATTCTTCTTGGAACTACATCTATATACCAGATTTGTGTTGTTTTTGTTGTAGCGAACATTTCCGTGAAATTTACCTCCACATTCTCCGCAATGTATAAGACCTGTTAGCAGATATGTATTTTTGGCATTTGTATAACTGCTTCGAGTTGCCTTTTTGACTGCATTTGCTCTGTGCCACAATCCTGATGAAACAATTGCAGGACAGCCGTTTTCAATCCTTATTATTTCTTCTTCAGGCTTTCTTCTGTGATTGTTCCTTTTATTCAGACTGTTTGCTGAACAACTGCGGTTGAAGATGTATGTACCTTTGTATTTTTCATTTCTCAGTATTTCATACAGACTGTTTTTGACAAAAGGCAATCCTTTTTTAGTTTTGTATCCGAGAATATTAAGCTTGTCTATTGTTTCTCCATAGCCGTATCCTTCGGCAGACATTTCAAATATCAATCGAACTGCTTCGGCTTCCTTTTCATTTATGACAAGTTTAAGGTCTTTGTCAACATCATATCCTAATGGCGGTCTGCCACCAGTAAATTTGCATTGATAGGCATTTTCTTTCAGTCCTTTCATTACTTCTCTCGCAAGATTTTCATTGTAGAACTGATTGACCGAACCCATTATGTGATACAACAAATGACTTTCAGGATTATTTTCAAAACGCTCATTAACAAATATGACTTGCACACCGTATTCTTCAAGAAGTTTTTTGTATTGAATACTATCACTCAGATTTCTTGAAAATCTGTCTGTTTTATGTACCAATACCGCCTTAAATTCAGGATTGTTCTTTGCGTCATTTATCATTTTCTGAAATGCAGGTCTGTTGACTGTTTTTGCTGATTTTGCTTCATCACAATACCAATCAATGACTTCCATATTGTTTCTTTTGGCATACATCATCATATATCTTTTTTGAGCTGTTATAGATTCTTCTCGTTGCATTGAAGAAGAAAATCGTGCATATCCGACTGCTTTTATTGTTTCTTCCATATATACCACTCCTATAAGAATAATTCTTCATTTTAATAATATGTATTTATAATTTAATAAAGTGCAGTCACTGAAAAGCAACTGCACAGATGATTTTCAAAGTTTATATTTTAATCTATATTAAGCATTTCGATGAGGACATCTATTATTACATTATAGAAATCCGAAGAAATGCGGTTGTCTGTATGTTCAGCTTTATCTATACCCTTGTCGTAATCCTGTTTAAGCAGAAGATTGCGAGGTATACTGCAACACACTAATGATTCTTTCATATTAAAACCTCCTAATATTATATATATCAAGAGATTAAAATAGAGTAAAACTCTATATGCTTGGCTTGTGTATCCCAAATTACACAACTCTTATGCCAAACCACTAATAACCATTTATCTAATAAAATCTGATGATTATTTTTTGCAGATAATACTGCAAGCAGGGATTTTTTATTTAATTTTTTAAAATATTATTCTTTATCAGAAATAACTTTTATTGCTGTTATTTTTGAAAAAGATTTGTTGCCGTATTTTCTTTGACTTACAGAAAATTCAATTTTTTTGCCGAGTACATTATCACTGCAAAAACAGTTATTATCATCTACATACTCACAACAGAAGTTATTTAAAACTATATCCATATTAGAGAACATACAGTTAAAATAGCCGTTTTCTATTGAATCTACCTTTATTGTGAACCAGCAGTTACGGCAATCGGGACTGAAATATATATCGTCAAGAATACCTGTGTAGGTACCGTCATTAATATATTCATATTTTTTCTTTGGTATAAAATCAAAAGTTGGCATAATCATTCACCTCCAAGACATTCTTCTATATTTTGTACTTCATCATCTGACAGAAAGTCTTTATTATCGGAGTTTTTTATTTTGTCAAAGTACATTTCTTCATAAGCATTGTGAAGTGACATCATCTTGTCATTAAACTGAAATCTGAAAATATATACTTTCAGGTCAATGATTTCTATGATTTTCTCTCTCGCAACAAGTCTGTCTTTTTCTGCAATGAGTACACCTGTTGCTCTCAGATTTTTAAGTCTTTTGCGGAAATCAACTATTCCGTTATTCTTCATCATTTGCTCAAAGTAGTTTTTAGCTACGCATATTTCATAGTGATTGTCACTTGCACTAAGTCTTACCAGTCCGACATAACCGCTATTGAGCGAGTCATAGTCAATCGCTTCTGCTTTTCTTTTGTCAAATACTTTTAAAGCAAAGGGATAATTCATCTTGTACTTTTTTATATTCTTGACAAAATCTTCGTGAACTATTGTCATCAGTTCATCCTCGGGTGTCTGAGTGGACTCTATCTTGCTTGTAAGATTGAGGGAATAATCTATCATATCAGATATTTCAATATTGAAATTGAACAATTCCTTTGCATATGCTGTTGCTTGAACAACAATTGCAAGTTTTGATAATATTCTGTCTGTCAATCTTTTTCTCTGCTCAAAACAAGCCAAGGAGCTTTCACTCATTATATTTGAGTGTTCTGACTTCCACTTATCATCAATATCTTTATTCTTTTCAAGAAGAATATTTTTGTATTTCTGATAGTCTGATTCAATTTCTTCCTGACCTTTGTCAACAAGCATTTGCAGATACTTATTTCCTGCAACACCATAGTTTGCCATTGCAATACTTTTGATGTTGTCAGAATTCTCTGCATTTTTTGTAAGCGTATCTTCAATCTGAAATACACGGGTTTTTATGCCGTCCATAGATTTCTCACTTACAAAGCTTATTTCTGATGTGGTGAAAATCACTGAAGAAAATTCTTTGACTTTCTGAAGTGAAGCATCACCATTCAGTCTTAGTTTACTTCTGCCTAAACAAAAGTTGTACATAAGTCTTTCAAGGTTAGTGATTGTTGAAGAACCGAGTTCATCAAACACAACACTAAGACCGTTTATTTGGCTTAAAAACTCTTGGAGTGCATTTTCTGTACCGTTAAATGTGATTGCAACACCTTTATTCAATACAGGAGATGAATACACACTTGCACACAACATTGCTGTTGTACTTTTGCCTTTGCTTGAATTATTACAAAGACAGAAAAGTATTGAGCCGAAATCGTGTGAAAAATTTAAGATTGAAAGAAGTGGGGAAGCGAAAGAAGCCATAAGAAGATATGACATAGGAATATTTCCGCAGACTTCATTCTGTATCATATTGCACCATTCATCTAAAGAACCTTTGTGATTCAGACAAAGATTGCCGTTGTATATGTATTTTTTCTTTGTCGGTTCTTTGGCAATCAGATTGTTGTATCTGAATACAAGACTGTTGTCTATTTTGTCCCAACCAAGCTTTGAATAGCCATATACGATTTCTGCTTTCATATCGGTTCCCATAAGATATTTATTCACTTCATCAATATCGGTTTCATTAAATCTGACACCGTATGACAGAAGTGTTTTTAAACAGAATTTTGACAGAGATTCACCGTCAAGCTGTACGGTATCAATTTCAATACCATTGTTGTATTCATACTCAATCTTGATTTGCTTTGTAGTCACATCAATGATTTTTCTTAATACCTTGCAATAGGTCATTATGTATCGGATTTCGTAAGAATATTTATTCTTCTTAACAACACCGATGAAGTTATTTTCCTTATCGACAATGTAATGTGTCTTTAGGGTATGGCTGATTGTTTGATATTCCTCTTCTGAAATATCTACTTTTTGAAATTTTTTACTCAGAGAAATTTTTTCTTTTATGCAATCATTTGAATTTATATTATTTTGCATAATAATACCTCCTTAAATTAAAAGTATTGCTATTATAGGCTCGAATTTTTTTGTTGTCAATGCTTTAAAAAATAACTGTGGATATGAACAAATTGTATATTATTGTCACTTGATTACCAAATTTTTGTGTAGAGGACTTCGTCCCTTGAAAGCCTTACATAAGGGTTTCAAAAAAATTCTGACAGAGGTCGTTTTCGACAAAAAAATAAAAACCATGGTTTGTGCAAATTGACGGAGATTTTGTCAGACAAAATTCTAAAAGAGAAAAAAGGCATTTTCGGGGCAGACCGAAAATGTGGATGGAATTTCGGGAGATTTTTCACTTTGAGAGTCCTTTTGAAAAATCTTCTTCCCCGAAATCCCGTTTTTTCAATCAATGCACACTCGCACACAAAGAGAAAATCTCAAGGCAATGCAATCATCTTTTCAAATCCAATTTCTGAATGTTCCACTGGTGTGCAAAGGGTGAGAGAGGGTGCGAGAACATCAAGCCTTTTGAGTCAATGATTGTGTGCAGTTTGTCTTTATAGTGTTCTGTCAAAGCATTGAGAAAAGCCTTCTTTTCTTCCTCAAAGCTTGTGCTTCTGCCATATGCAACTATTATTACATCTGCATTGTCACATTCTCTCATTACAAAAGAAGTGTTTGTTTTGTCTGTTTTAGGCAAAGGGTTGTCGATTGATGAGAAGAGATTGATTATTGAAACAGAGCCGAAATCATTTTTTACCGCTCCGTTCCTGACAAGCATTGTTGTTTGGTCAAAAATCAATTCATCGGCAGATGAGGGATAGGTCATTATTATTGCAAGCGACTTTTTGTTGCTGTCCCATTCTGCTTTCAACAAATAGCGGTCTTTTCTGTTTTTGGAAAAGACTGCTGTTGTTTTTACTGTGCTGTTTGTTTCAATTGTGTTCGCCATACTCATAGTTCAATACTCCTTTTCTGAAATAGTCAGCTTTGCCGACAATGTTTATTGCCCTGTCATTGTCAAGAACAATACATCCGTCAAGAAAATCATTGCCTATCAAGTTAATCCATTCAAATCTGCTTTCTGTTATTTTTGAGGACAAACCAAACTTTTTGTAATTATCAAAGTCTTTTTCATTCTCAACATAAAAAATACCTCCGACCGTTTCAAGCGAACAGTCAGAGGTTTGTGTCAGAAGATTTGTGAGAAGATTTTTAATATATTCTGCAATGTAACAGTCCTTGATTTTTGATACATCATCAGGTGTTAATATTTCAATCATTTTCTTTTCCTCAGCTTTGTTCCTGTGCAGAGAAGTGTAATAGCCGTTCCTGCACCTTTTGCAAACATTTCTACTGCGACTTTTGCAGTTAATGTCATTATAAATCCAAACATTTTTACCTCCGATTTTAGTTTTTGATGATAAGTTTTTCCGTTGCAAGTACAACTGTTGTTGTCACAGCAAATCCAAGCACAAACCATAATGCTTCCATTGTTCTGCTCCTTTCTGTCATTTATTTATGCAAAAATGCACCCACCGCCTTTTGGTGAGTGCATTTTCAGATGGTGAAAAATTATTTATTTTTTATATACACTTTTTGCAAATATATGCGTTTACTAAAAAATTGCATTACTTTCTTTTGTGGAAGAAACCGCCGAATCCGCCTATGCCACCGTATGGACTTGACAAGCGTTTCCTCTTTTTCTCAAGATATTCTTTTGCTTCAACAGCTTCATCAATGTTTACGCCAAGATTTTTGATAATAAAATCTTTATATTTTTCGTATTCTCTGTCAAACTCCTCAATTGTAGAATATCGAAGTCCTTTTGCATATGATAAAGCTCTATCTTTTGCCGCTTGCTTTCTTGGAACGCTTGAAAATAATTTTGTTTTACAAAATTGTTTATCAAAATCACTTAGATATGTATTGATAGTTTCTAAATGCTTTTTAGAAACCTCAGAAGAAAATGTGTTGATAAATTTTTCTTTCTTTGCTAACAGGTCATTTTCATACGGCAATATCGGATTTGATTTTAAAGGCTGAATTTGTTTCATAAATTCAAGTATATCAGGTAATTCGCTTCTTGAAAAATCAGCACTTTCTCTTGTTTCACAGACCACACCGTCAACTGTTCGATATTTTAAATCAAAATCATCAAGTATGGAATTTATGTATGTAATACATTCGGACTCATCTGTAATGTCAAGTCTTATGTTTTTGCAATATTCGATTAAATCGTGTTTAGCTTTAACGGCATCTTCTTCTGTTGTACCCTGATTCTTTTTTACATAGTCAAGTGCCATAGATTCCTTTATTGCTGAAAAACCGTCTATGTCGAAGTATTCTGCCAATGTACTCAAACTTCCGTCATCACCGTATTTTTTTAATAAGTAATCATATATTTCAATGTTATACGGATTAAGAGAAAGTACATCTATGCAGATTTTTGAAATATTCTCTGAAGCAATTGAATTGCTTTTAAGGTTATTTATCAATCTTTGTGCTTTATCGCTGTCGCAATCTTCAACATATCCCCAGTCATAATCTTGTCCGACTGTTTGCATAAATACCTCAATTACGGAATATGCTGAGTAATACACACCCTCAGAAAGTAAAATCTTAACTTCATTATTTTTGAATAATTTCTTCAGGTCTGATTCAGCCTGCATTTCGGTGAAAAAGTTGCCGACAGCATTTGCAACACTATGTGCCGCACCACTCGCCATATTCATAGCACCGACATCAATTTGATGGCTTATTGCAGTTATGGCATTTCCACCTATAGTAGCACCCTGCCAACGACCTCTGTTTTCTTTTCTTTGTTCTCTGTATTCTCTCTGAGCTTCAACATCACCCATAATAGAATACACTTTTTCGGCAACAGAGCAAAATCTTTCTTCAAATATTTCTGTGCAACCTGCGGATTCGATTAGTTCAGAAACGGCATTGGTGTCATAATCATATTCACCTAAATTTATAAAGGTATCTTTCAAATCTTCAATAACAATTGCTATACTGTTTTTGAAATCATCTTCTGCTTTAGAAATAATGTCCTCACAGTTATTATAGGATTTATAACCCTCATCAAACGAGTTTTGTGCTGATTTTGCAAGGCTTTTATACCATTTCCTTAAAGCATTGTATAAATTTCTTTCATTTGAAACTTTTATGTTGCCCACACATATATTAAATTCTTTTGCGCAGTTTTCTTTTTGTAAAAATTCATTTAGATTCATTATTATCCTCCTGATTATTGTCAATTGGTTCGTTGTTGTCCATTTGCAGAGGCTTTTTCTTTTTTATTATGTAAACAATCAGGGCGACAATAGCTACAATTATTCCAATCCACCACGCTATATAGGAAATACAAATACTTGCTCCCCATAAAAGTACAAAAATGAATATTGCCAATGGTATGCAGTTTGTAATGGACGGAAACTTGTCTGCTATCAAAGCAAAAACAAATACTGCAATAATTAAACCTATGATTGAGATGATAACTTGTAACACTAAAATTCCTCCTAAGAATAAAAATATGATTTAAGCTGATTTGCTTAAATTGAGTTTAAATGATTTTTTAATAGTTTTCTGATTGTTCGTTCCGAATACGAGTATTTTGTCGCAATCAGATTGATTGATTCCGATGTTCCGTCATATGCCTTGAGTGCTTCTTCAAGGACAAATTCCTTAGAAAAAAGTCGGGTAGGAAAGTTTATCTGACTCCCTTTAAAGTTTTCATACAGTTTTACCACATTGTCAAAGCCTATGATTTCGCTCATTGTTTCATAAACTCCGTTTAATGTTGTGCATTTTTGTTGATTTTTATCTATATCAATCACCTGCCTTGTTTCACCCTCTTTTTACATTATATGACAGCAAAATGGAAAAATCTTCCGTACTTTTCCACGCAAAAGTGTAAAAATATATATAGACAAAAAATTCGGCAACAAAAAGTATATTGCAAGCCAAAACACCACACCACGCACTAAGCGTGAGGTGTGGGGGGCAGTTTTAACTGCCTTGCAATATCCTTTTCTGTTGCCGAAAATTGGTGAGTTAAGGATATTCAAATTATAGTATTTATATAGGTATTTATCACACTCCTTAAAAGCCTTTTAATTCACTCGGCAGACACAAGTATTTTTAAACCGTGACTTTCTCCGTGTCCGAATCATCTCCACCAACTCGGTCACGATTGCATATGCAGTCGTGACTTTTTCTGTTTATGCAAAAAAGCACTCACAGACTTTTGATAAGAAAAAGGCTTTGACCTTTTACAGTCAAAGCCTCATACTGCCATGGCAATGTCTTGGGTTTATTAAGTTTTATCATACTGCCTTATAAAACCTCGGCATATTCCGTGGCAGTATTTTTGTTTAAATTTCGTTTGGATTTTTACTTTATCATTTTTAAAAATTCCTGTTTTGTCAAAAGCTTTACAAAGCCGTAGTCACGACATATTTTTTGGCAAATTCTTTTTGTTTCATCGTCCATACCGCAGTCAAGGCAAATTACACAGTCATTTCTTCCTCTGCTTATCCATTTTACCTTTGCGGCAGCACTTCGCAAAATATATTCGGCATTTTCACATTTTCCGCTGACGGGAGCAACAAACATAACGGTATTATTTTTTCTGTTACGAAAGAGAAAAAATGTTAATTCACGGACAAATGCACAAATTCCGATTACGGCAAAAACAACAAGAAAAACAGCCGATACAACATTCATGTAATTCACCTCAATACATTTTATTGCAGATGTTTCAAAGTGTGCGGTATAAATCCGCAAAATGCAGAAACAATATAAAAAGCGGCTAATCCGCAAAAATGAATGAGGAGAATGAATACTATGGAAAACAATGCATATTGTAACCAAAGCATTATGTGCTCGGTAACAAACTGTAAGCATCACAACAGCACAAAGGAATACTGTTCGCTTGAAGCAATCAAGGTCGGAACTCACGAGGCAAATCCGACTGTTTGTCAGTGTACGGACTGCCAGAGCTTTGAAGCAAAGTGCAGCTGCAAGTAATTTGATTTGAAGCTTACACCCTCAGCCCCTCGGACTGGGGGTGTTTTGGCTTTAAAAGGGGATGAATTTGTGGAGATTTTTTCATCGGTGATTTTTCAGATTGCGGTTTTGTTTTCGTTTATATTTATCGGTTTTACAATCCGACAGGGCGGATTTTTGCCGGAAAATTCAGCCGAAATTTTTTCAAAGCTTGAGAACAGAATTCTTATGCCCGCCGTTGTAATTAACACATTCCGCACCAATTGTACAGTAAAAAACATAAGCGAAAAATGGGTGTTCATTGCCTACAGCACGGGGGTTCTGCTGTTTTGTATTGCAACGGGATTTGTTGCGTCAAGATTTCTTGGTAAGACGGAATATCTGAAAAAGGTGTACCGCTATTCAATTTCCGTTTCAAATTTCGGATTTGTCGGAACTGCAATGGTGTCGGGAATATACGGCGCAGAAAGCATGGAGCTTTTCGACTATCTTATGTTCACTTTACCGCTTAATCTTTTTACTTATTCAATAGGAATTGCGTGGCTTGTGCCGAACGGACACGGCAAATTTTCAATGAAAAATTTTGTTAATCCGATTTTTGTTTCAATTTTTATCGGAGCAATTCTCGGTTTGTTGCCGATTCCGAAATTCAGACTTGTCACAACAATAATCAATTCAACCGCCGCCTGTATGTCTCCGATTGCAATGATTCTGACAGGCTTTGTAATAGGCGGCTACAGCTTTGCAAATCTTTTCAGCAAATGGCAGACTTATGTTGTTGCAGGAATCCGCCTTGTGTTTCTGCCAACGGTTTCGGTGCTTGTGTTAAAGCTTTTTAACGCACCTCAGGAGGCAGTTGTTGCAACACTTTGCGCAAATGCAATGCCGCTTGGACTTAACACGGTAATCATTCCGTCAGCCTACGGAAAAAGTCCCGATGACGGGGCAAGTATGGCGCTTGTGTCACAGCTTACGGCAGTTTTTACAATACCGATTTTGTTCTATATTCTGCTTTAACCCTTGATTAATTCCCACTCCATTGGTACAATATAGGTATAAAAATATTGGAGGTTTGATTATGGAATTATCTGAGGCTTTAAATAACAGAAAAAGCACAAGACATTATATAGATAAAAAAGTTGACAAAAGCCTGCTTGATGAAATGCTGTCGGCGGCAAATCTTGCTCCTTCGTGGAAGAACTCGCAGACGCCGCGCTTTTATGTTGCAACAGGCGAGAAAAGTAAGAATGCCGTAAGAGAGGCACTCCCCGAATTTAACAGAAAAAATTCAGAAAATGCGTCTGCATATATCGTGACAACAGTTGTTCTCAACCGTTCGGGTTTTGACAAAGACGGTACTGCCGTGACTGAAATCGGCAACGGCTGGGGATATTACGATCTCGGCCTTAACAATATGGCACTTTTGCTAAAGGCAACCGAACTCGGCATTTCAACCCTTGTTATGGGTATCCGTGACGGTCAAAAGCTCAGAAAAGAATTTGACATTCCCGAAACAGAGGCTGTTGTCAGCGTTATCGCAGTTGGTTACACTGATTCCGAAATCGTAAGACCGAAGAGAAAATCTGTTGAGGATTTTGCAAAATTTTATGAGGACTGAGAGGTTTACATAATGAGTGAATTTATCGAAAAACTGAAATCAAGAAGAAGCGTTCGCAGCTTTAAGTCTGAAATGCCGCCAAAGGAAGTTATTGACGAAATCATTTCCGCAGGTCTGTATGCACCGTCAGGAATGAACAGACAGCCGGTTATTATCGTTGCCGTTACAAACAAAGAAATGCGTGACAGGCTTTCAAGAATGAATGCCGAAATTATGGGAAAAGATGTTGATCCGTTCTATAACGCTCCCGTTGTGCTGATTGTGCTTGCCGACAAAGCAGCTCCTACATATTTGTATGACGGTACTCTTGTGATGGAAAATCTTATGCTTGCCGCCCATGATGAGGGACTCGGAAGTTGTTGGATTCACCGTGCAAAGGAAGAATTTGAAAGCAAAGAGGGCAAAGAGATTCTCAAATCACTCGGTATTGAGGGTGACTATGAGGGTGTCGGTCACTGCGTTATCGGTTATGTGAACGGTGAATATCCCAAAACTTCACCGAGAAGAGAAAACCGTGTTTTTTATGTTGAATGAGGGAATTTGTTTTTTGAAAGGATTGAACAAGGTTGACTTTGCAACAGTTGAAATATGTTGTCACCGTTGCCCGCACAGGCTCAATGAGTGAAGCGTCAAAAGAACTTTTTATTTCCCAACCGGGACTTACAACATCAATACGTGAGTTGGAAACGGAAATGGGCATAAAGATTTTTACACGCACAAACAAGGGCGTTGTAACTTCAAACGAGGGTGAAAGATTTCTCGGCTATGCACGACAGGTTCTTGAACAGGCAAGCCTGCTTGAGGGAGTGTATAAGTCGGGAACAAAGATAAAGCAACAGTTCTGCGTTTCAACCCAGCACTACTCGTTTGCAGTCAATGCATTTGTTGATCTTATCCGACGGTTTGCAGGCGAGGAGTACGATTTTTCACTTCGTGAAACCGAAACCTACGAAATTATTGACGATGTTGCAAAGATGAAAAGCGAAATCGGAATTCTTTATCTCAACAGCTTTAACAAAGATGCGCTGATGAAAATTATAAAATCAAAGTCGCTGACATTCACCGAGCTTTTTACGGCAAAGCCTCATGTGTTTGTATCAACCGACCATCCGCTTGCAGACAAAAAATCCGTTACAATGGAGGAGCTTGCCGATTATCCGTATCTTTCGTTTGAACAGGGAGAGCATAATTCTTTCTATTATTCGGAAGAAATTTTCAGCACGGTCGGGCGTACAAAAAATATCAGAGTGACAGACAGAGCAACCCTGTTCAACCTTTTAATCGGACTCAACGGCTACACAGTTTGCAGCGGTGTAATCGACAATGAGCTTAACGGTGATAATATAACCGCAATTCCCCTTGATGAAGAGGGCAATATGAAAATCGGTTATATCGAAAATAAAAAGATTCTGCACAGTAACCTTGCCGAGGCATATATTGAGGCTTTAAAGAAACATATTTGATATAAGAAAAACTAATAGCAAACGGCTGATAACAAGTATTTTACAAGTCTGTGAATTCATATTATAATTAACTCATCAAATTTCCACGGAGGTATTTAAGATGAGTAAACAGCACACACCATTTAGATTTGAAACAGTAGGCAGCTTTTTAAGACCCGATTATCTTAAAAAAGCAAGACTTGATTTTGAAAACGGTAAAATCACAAAAGAAGAGCTTACCGCAGTTGAGGACAAGGCTATTCTTGACCTTGTTGCAAAACAGAAAAAAGCCGGTATAAAAGCGATTACCGACGGTGAATTCCGCAGAGCAACATGGCATCTTGACTTCATGTGGGGATTTAACGGAGTTGAACACAAAAAAACTGAAAACGGTGTTACATTCCACGGCGAACAGGCTTTGATTGACGATACATGGCTTTCCGGCAAAATCTCGGTTGACAGTCATCCGTTTGTTGAACATTATAAATTTGTAAAGGCTCTTGAGGATGAAAACACAGTAGCAAAGCAGACAATTCCTGCTCCCGCACAGTTTTTCCAGCAGTTCATCATTCCTGCAAATATTGAAACGACAAGGAAGTTCTATTCGACAGATGAAGAACTTATCAACGATATTGCAAACGGATACAAAAAGGTAATCAAAGATCTTTACGATGCAGGTTGCAGAAATATCCAGTTTGACGACTGCACATGGGGCGTTCTTGTTGCGGAGGGTAGCGTAATCCGCTATGGCAAGGATGCAGATTTAAATAGTATCAGTGAGAAACTTCTCAAGGTAAACAACCTTGCAATTGAGGGTAAGCCCGATGACCTCGTAATCAATACTCATGTTTGCAGAGGTAACTATCATTCTGCATACTTCAGCAGCGGTGCATATGATCCTGTTGCAGAGAAACTTTTCGGTGAAGAAAATGTCAACGCTTATTATCTTGAGTTTGACGATGAGCGTTCAGGCGGTTTTGAACCGTTAAAATATGTGAGCGGTGACAAAAAGGTTGTTCTCGGTCTTATCACAACAAAGTCACCTGTTCTTGAGGATAAGCAGACTGTAATCAATCGTATTCATGAGGCGGCAAAGTATATTCCGCTTGACAGATTGTATCTCAGTCCGCAGTGCGGTTTTGCATCATGCGAAATCGGTAATAAGCTTACCGAGGAAGAGCAGTGGGCAAAGCTTGCTCTTGTAAAAGAAATTGCAGAAGAAGTTTGGAAGTAATTATATATAAAAAAGCCGACACTTTTCGGAGTGTCGGCATTTATCTGCCATAAATCAGTCCTTGCGTTTTGAACTGAATTTGTATGATATAAGGTTGAGGACAAGGAAAAGTAAGATTGCACCGATTGAGTATATCATCATAAATGTGAAATCCACTTCGTTCCCGAAAAGGTTGAGGTTGGTTGCAAACGCTTTTTCTGCCTCTGCAGCAAACATTCCGTGGTCTGCTCCTGCGAGTGAGGTCGAAATATCGTTAATGCACGGGCTGACAAGCACATTTCTTATCATAGCCGCAATGTGTGAGCCGGGGATAAGATTTACAAATGTCTGAACTCCGTCCGAAAACTGGCTGACGGGAATGTATGCACCGATTACAAAACCGATTGCAACCGAAATAAGTGTGTTGAATGCGGCATAGGTTGAATTCTTTTTGAAGAATGACGCAACAAACATAAGAATAAGTACAGCCGAAACAGAGCCTAAAATCACAAGTCCGTACAATTTTAAAAGCTCTGTAAATTCGGGAAAGCTTGAACCCGATATGCACGAAAATGCGATGCCTGCTGTCAGCAAAATTGCGCTGATTACAATTGTGTTTATAACCGCACCCGAAAAGTAGGAGAGAACAACCGTACTGCCCTTTACGGAAGAAGCGTTGTAGTCGTAGTCAATCTTGTTCTGCTTGTCGGAAATCATTACCGAAAGCGAGTTCATTGCAACCGTAACAACAGATGTTCCGATAACGCCCGATACAAGCCATGAATTTACAAGTGCGTTAATCAAATTGTCCTCTGTTTTGATGTTGAAGCCGTCAAGCATTGCAGTCATTGAATCTACATAATTCTGTTTGAGAAACAAAAGATACAATCCGAGTATGATAATCTGCGTCATCATTGAGAAGATAATTGCGGTTTTGTCCTTTAAATATACCTTTATATTTCGTTTTGTCATACCCTTGTATGAGCAAAGTGTTCTTTGAAATTTCATATCAGTCACCCAGCCTTTTACCCGTTACAGTCAGAAACACATCGTCCATATTGCCTTTGATAATCTCAAAATCGACAATTTCAGTATGTTTGTTTGTGATTTCAAGAGCCTGTCTGCTGTCCTTGATTTTGATTTTATATGCATCTCCGACTCTTTCAAATTCGAGATTATCGGCCTTGAGAAGATTATCGTTTTCAGAATTTTCTTCCGTGTACCAAACAAGGCTGTTTGACGAATAATCTTTTTTGAGATTATGCGGAGAATCGTTGGCAACAATTTTGCCCGAATCAATAATCACCACATTGTCGCAGTCAACTGTTTCTTCCATATAGTGGGTTGTGAGAAATACCGTAAGTCCTGTTTCTTTGCGAAGATTGTGGATGATTTCCCACACCTGCAGCCTTGTTTTCGGGTCAAGTCCCGTTGTCGGTTCGTCAAGGAACAGGAGCTTAGGTCGGTTAATAAGCGCCCTTGCAATGTCAACCCGTCTGCGCTGGCCACCGCTCAATGTGCCGTATTTTCTTTTGAGAATTTCCGAAAGGTCAAAGGTTTGTGTAAGGCTTTCAATTCTTTTAGCGATTTCTTTTTTGTTGAGTCCGTAATATGATGCTCTCGATTCAAGATTTTCTTTAACGGTAAGCTGTTTGTCAAGTACAGAACCCTGAAAAACAATTCCGATAAGCTCCTTGATTTTGTTCTTTTCTTTGTCAAGGTCATATCCGCCGATTTTAACATTGCCGGATGTTTTTTCAAGCACCGTACAAAGAATGTTGATTGTGGTTGATTTGCCTGCACCGTTAATTCCGAGAAATGCGAAAAACGAACCTTCTTCAACCGTGAATGATATATCATTTACTGCGTGAACATCTTTATAATTCTTTACAAGATTTTTAACTTCGATTATGTTACTCATTAAAAATCCCCTCCTTCTGTCAACATAGTAGCACCTTGCAATTCAAAAGAAAAGCAATTTTAGCTGTGTTGCAAAAAGAGGGGAGTAAGTTGCGATTTTGTATGTCAAAATGCAGTTATTCGTCCTGATAATCCTCGTCTGCGTTAAATTTTTTGAGCGATTCATTAATTGATTTTGCCGTGCTTGTCCGTGTAATGTAGCTGAAAAGAAATGTCAGCAGATACACGGCGGTAACCATTGCAAAAACCAAAAGCGCCATAGGAAAATTCTTGTACCAACCAAGCAAAAATCCCTCGGTCATAACAATTGCCTGAATAAGGCAGAAATGAATGACAATTCGTATGCGAGCCTGCAGTTTGGTGGGTTCTTCTTTAAAGTAAAAAAGCAGACTCGGAATTGAAGTTACCGCACCTGTTCCCATTACAACCCACGGAAAATAGGGGGGATAGTATTCGATTAACGCAATTGAATTTGCAAGGCTTACAACAAAAAGCATTGCAACCGTGATTATGAAAAAGTCCTTTATGACTTCCTTTATAATTTCTTTTAAAGAATCATTCATAACAATACCTCACATTCCAAGCTTTTTCTTCAAGGTCGGCACATACTGTCTTGAAATAATTGCCGTTTCACCGTTTACAAGCTTTGCCTCAAAACGGCTGTTGACAGACGGTGACACGGAACGGATTTTACCGATATTCAGTATCATCGACTTTGAACATCTGAAAAATTTTGTTCCTTTTAAAATTTTTTCAAGCTCATACAGCTTTTGTTTGGTTTCATAAATATTGTTTTTGCAGTATATAAAGGTTTTGTTGTCAACCGATTCTATGTAGAAAATTTCCTTTGTGTCAAGCTTGAACATCTCGCCGTCTTTTGATGCAAGAAGAAAACTTTTCTGCCCCTTAATGCTGTTTGCAAGCGACATAACCTCGTCGCTGATTTCATGACAGCAAATTATAATTTCTTCCCGTTCCTCAATCCCAACCTGACGGATTGTAACATTAAACATCGCATTCCCTCCGTTCATCAACCATTTTACCATATCAAAAAGAAAATTAACAGTACCGAACCCTAACTTGCAAAATTATGTCGGTAAATTACAATTTTTTGTTGACAAGAATATAACATAATGATATAATCAGCTAAACAAAAATATTAACATTGTATTGCTTTTGAGAGGTGTTGTTTATGTTTTGGTTAGTTTTCTGGTTTTTGGTGTGTGTTGCAATTCTTGCTTACGGAATTCGCAGAATGGCAAATCACGATTATCGTTTTGGCTCGGGACTTTTCAAGAGCAGTGAAAATAATCTTGACGAAAAGGACGAGTTTGTCGATAAGGATTATTATGACAAAAAGAATCTTTTTAAATAATATAAAGCAAAATCTAAGGCTCTTGAGTTGTTTTCAAGAGCCTTTTGTTGTGTAAAAACGCTCCCGTATTGTACGGGAGCATTTCTTATTTTATCGCTTTTATGAACTTGTAATACGGCTTTTTGATGCGAGGGAGATTATTGTAAATTTCTTCAATGAAATTATAGTAAGCGTTTTCAATAATCTTCAGTTCATCATCGCTTATCGTGTGATTGCTGAACCTCGCCTTTTCATACACGGATTTCACTTCATCTGTAATCAGAATATGTGAAATTTTCGTAAGATTTTTAAGTTCTTTATAAATGCAGATTGCCCTTTTATTGTTTCTTCCTGTTTCAAATCTTTGTTTTCTCTTTTTGATAATGATAATTCTTCTTGAGAAAATTGCGATTAAAGCAAGGGCAACAATTCCCAATGACATCATAGCGATTGTAAATCCGTTAAATTCAAATGAAGATTTACTGTCATTTTTCGATTTTGTGCTGTGAGAAACCGTGCCGTTTGTCGGAGCAGTCGGTGCTGTTGTCGGTTCAACGGTTGTTGGCTGAGTTGTGTCCGTACTGCCGCCGCTTGCTCTTTGAGAGCCGACATACCTTGACGGCTGAAACGATGATGGTGTACATTCAAGCGGAACCCACCCCGCCGTATCGCTGTAATACTCAACCCATGCGTGAGCGTTATCGGTTGTTACGGTAACGGACTGATTTGCGTATGCGGTTGCATAGTAGCCTGTAACATATCGTGCCGGAATCCCGAGTGCCCTCAGCATAAGCGTACCGGCTGTGGCAAAATGAACACAATATCCCGTGTCGCTCTCGTTGAGAAACCAAGTTGCAAAATCTTTGCCTGACGGCATTTTTGGAGTTTTCAACGAATAGGTTTTACTGTTTGAAATATAGTTCTTTACCATTTCAATCTTTTCGGAAACGGTAAGCTCCGAGTCGAGAAAGCCCTCTTGGTCTGCAATTCTACGCAATTCAATTTGTGTTTTTCTCGGAATTTCAAGATAGGTGTCATACACAAATGCTTTGTAATTTTCCGCTTCGGCTGAATTATTGTATCTGTATGTGTTTTCGGCATAAAACGGATAGTGCGAATAATTAAATTCGTTTTTATCAGTATCGTTTTTTACGCACACATCGGCAACCGAATTGAGATTGTCGGGTAGACTTTCCAAAAAGTAGGGAACATAGGCAATCTTACTTTCATTCAGCATATGAACTCTTGTATCGGTTAAAGCGTTGTTTCCGATTGTTGCCGTAAACGGTACGAAATCCTGCGGATATCTTGCGGCATCATTGTCGGAAATGATACTCCATATATTGTCCCTGTAGTCGGCATATGCTGTGCCTTTGAGATAAATATTACCGCCAACTGCCGAAGTGACCGTCATAACAGGTGTATGCGTCTGCGTCAGCGGAGAAATATCGTTGAGATTTTCTTTTTCTTCAAGTGAACCTTTGATTTCATTAAGGCTTTTTTCTGTGGAAGTTTTTCGTCCGTCATCAATATTAAAGCCGTTTTCAATGCTCTGCAAAAGGTTTTCCTGCCAGTCAAATCGCTCATATTTTTCAATCGGATTGAACGCAAGCAAAATTGCCATCACAACAAGCATTGTTCCAAATGAAATTGCCGCAATCACACCGCCCTGTGACGGTCTGAATTTGCGTGTGTTCTTTGAAATGTACAAGGCAATAAGACTTGCAATTGCAATAAAAAGACAAACGAGCGACGGAAGAGTGTTTACAAGAATGAAGCAGGGGACAAGCAGCACCATTGACAGCAATGACGGAATCAAAATACGCTTGTATCGTATCAGGCTGATTGTAAAAACTGCACTCAGTATTGCCGAAATAAACACAAAAAGTCCTGTTGCGCTTGTGCCGAGGGTATCTCCCAAAATAATTTTGTTCTGTACGGGAAGATACTGCGAAAGCGGTTTTAAAATCTGAGTAATAACATAACTCAATTGCTCAAGTATGCTTTCAAGTGAAAACAGCAGAGTAAATACAAAAACAATCATAGTGATTGCCACGCTGATAAACAGCACACCCGACTTTTTGACAAGGGAGGCAAGCAATCCGTAAATTGTGCAGAAAATTGCCGTAGGAACTACGATGATGTACCATTCTGTTTTTATATCAAAAGAGGTGACAAGACAGTAAAACAGGCTTGAAATCAATGTTATGCAGAGAAGAATGTCAATCGTAAAGCTTGTTTTGTTTTTCACAACAAGTCAACCTCCTCACGATCGGCAAAAATATTGTAATGCTGAAAATCATTTGTACCGGCAACAAAGCTGCTTTCCGTGTTTAGATAGAGTGCGGAAAAATAGTTTAATATATCGCTTTCGCATCTTATCTCAAAAGGATTGCCGTTCCTGTCACAGGCAAAGCAAATGCCTATGCTCTTAATCATATATCGGCAGACATACATCAGCTTTGCAAAAACAACATCATTTTCGTCTGCATTATCTCCAAAAAAAGGCATTATAAGACAGTTCTTGATTATCGGAACATTCGGTTCTTTTACAATCAGCCCATCGCTTTTTGACGAAAGCTTCCAATGAACATTGCGCAGACTGTCACCGTGACGGTATTCACGAAGCTCATAAATTTCGCTGTTGCCTACAGGCTTAGGCTTGTATCCCGTAACCGTGAAATTACTGCTGTCGGGGATAATTTTCGGTTTTTGTTGTTTTGGAAGGACACGAACAAAGCTACGCTTTTTAATCCTGATCGGAAGAAAAAATATGCCGAGCATATCGTAAACTTTACCGTTTTTGCATACAATGTCAAGCTGTCCGCAATGCTGTGTAAGACTGTTGCATTGTCTGATTAACGGCTTTGTAAATGTACCCGAAAATCTGATTTTTATGTTTTCGCAAAGATTTGCTGTAAGGTTGGTTGATTTTATATTCAGCGTGAGCATAGGGCAGAAGAGCGGTTTTTTCTTCTTGCCTGATATTGCAATGTAAAACTCATCCTTGATAAAAACATTTTCTTTTGCAAAAATTTCAATATCGGAGCGTACACTCCGTATCATAAAAGGCAGACTCAGCAAAAGCGAGATTATCGGAATTGAAACAACCGTCAGGAACAAAAACCATGAGAACCAGGCGTAATAAAAAATGCTGAACAAAAATGTTCCCGTCAGCAGACAAAGATAAATTATTATGTTCCTTATCATTTTCAAGTCCTCGGTTTTGGAGTTTTTCTGAGAATTTCGTGCAGAATTTCTTCGCTGTTCTTTTTTGATGCAGAGGCTTTTGCGTTGAGAATTATCCTGTGATTTACGGTGCAGATAAAAATATTCTGCACATCTCTCGGCACAATGTAATCTCTGCCCTCGGCAAATGCAACAGCCTTTGCCATATCGGTCAGTGAAAGCGTTGCTCTCGGGCTTGCACCTCTTGAAAGCAACGGATGCTTTCTTGTTGCAGAAATGAGTGACACAATATATCTTGCCATATCGTCGCTGACAAAAACATTCTGAACCTCCGACTGCATCTCAAGAAATTCATTTTTGGATACAATGCAGTTTACTGAGTTAAGGGGATTTTTACCGCTTCTGTTAAGCAGCATTTTGCATTCCGCATCGCTGTCGGGATATCCCATTGAAAGCCTTACCGTGAATCGGTCAATCTGTGAATCAGGCAAAAGCTGTGTTCCCGACGCTCCTGTCGGGTTTTGCGTTGCAATAACAGAAAAAGGCTTTTCAAGCTTGAAAGTGTTGCCTTCAACAGTGACCTGCCGTTCTTCCATTGCTTCAAGCAAAGCCGCCTGTGTTCTGCTTGAAGTTCTGTTTAACTCGTCTGCAAGAAAAAGATTACAGAATACAGCGCCCTTGTTGAAAGTAAATTTTCCTGTATCCTTGTTATAGACCGCAAAGCCCGTGATATCTGACGGCAAAGTGTCGGGAGTGAACTGTACTCTGCCGTATTCAAGACCGAGCGCCTTTGAAAACGCAACCGCCATTGTTGTTTTTCCCACACCCGGAATATCCTCAATAAGAATGTTTCCTCCTGTGAGCAACGCAAGCAGAGTGGTAACAACCGCCCTGTCTTTACCGTTTATTACCTTTTTTACCTCATTGGTTATAAGTTGAAATTTATTCATTATTTGTCCCTTTGTGTTAAAACTTGTTGTTATATTTTTTATACAATAATTTAGTCTGAGCAACGCTCTCTACTTAAATTATATTTGATTTGCTTTTTTATTGCAAGTCTTTTTCGTAAAATACAGACCAACTACAGATGTGAAGATATGTTTTTAGGTTATGCAGAATATATGCAAAAAAACGGCAGTCCGTAAAGAACTGCCGTCTGAAAATTAAATTGACAAATAAGAATTAAACTGTTAGAATAAGACCGTGATACCTGCATTAAACGGTAGGCGGTTTCTCCTCACAAGAGGAGGTGATAACCATGACAATTTCCGATGTATGTTTACTCGGCACTTTAATCGTCAGCGTTATCGCTCTTTGTTACCAAGTTTTCGGTAATAAAAAATGACTTCTTTTTAGTACATAGCAATATGTACACTTAAATAAAAAAGAAACTAACCGCCCAAAATTCTCCCAACGGCGGTTAGCTTCTAACCAACAAGTGGAGAACCCGCTTATCGCAGGTATCTCCTTTACTATAATATTATACCACATAAAGAAAAATGTCAAGCATCGTTTTGATACTTGACATTTTTTATTCAACCGAAATTATCTTCCGAGAATTTCTTTTTTCTGCTCATGGTTTTCATCGTACAAAAGACCGCAGACAGCCATTTTTCTGATGATATTTTTAACGGTGAGGTCAAGACCTGTGTTTTCCGAATAGTCGGCAGGATAGATAAAATCAACTCTGTCTTTCATCAGCAAGTCCTCAACCTTGCTGTCCTTTTTTCGGTAAACTGCAATTGAATACCCGCCGTAGGCTTTCATCATTTTCATACACGGAACATCTGAAAGACCGTCGCCTATGTAAATCATATTGCAGAACGGAACCCGTTTGCTGTCCTCCGGCATTGAACGGTTGAGGTCAACATCATTTGCAACATCAAGAACACCTTTGTTGATTCTGTAAACAAACTGCGTTTTATTGGTGTAATTTACATCGGTTTTAGGCCATACGGCATTGCCGTTTTCATCGTAAAGAAATTCACATGCAAAAATGCTTTTAAAGTTTTTGCTGATTTCCGTACCTTCAATAATTTCTTTCATACCCGAAGAAATTACATAATGTTCAACCTGCATTCCAAGCTTTTTGCCAAAGTCGGAAATCCTTTTGAACCAATCCTTTACGCCGTCAAAAAACTCAACATTTTTTCCCATTTCAACAAGGTCATTTCGCAAAAGAGGCATATTCCTTTCACGGGACATTTTTACCATTGCGTACATATACGCAAGAATTGAGTCCATATGTTCGCTTTGACCGAGTTCGTTTGAAAATTTCCAGAACTCGTCTTCGGTCATATTAAGACGGGGGATAAAGCTGTAATCCTGCATATCCTTCGTACATAGGGTACGGTCAAAGTCATACATAATCGCTGCAACGGGCATTCTGTTCATAACCGCTCCTTATCCGACTGTGGTCGGCTGTGTGACGCTTTTGGCAGATGTCGAATCTGCCTGAGTTGTTGATTCCTCTTTATATTGTGTAATCTTAATGCTTTTGATAACAATGTTCTTAACGGGGATGTCATCCTTGTCAACCTTAGCCGAGGCGATTTTATCAACAACATCCATTCCGTCAATTACCTGTGCAAATACCGTGTAACCTCTGTCAACCGCATTGTATGCACCGTCAAGATAGGCATTTCCGCCGTTTTCCTCATACAGCTTTTTAACGTTGTCGGGAACGCTGTCGGTATCGTAACAGTTTGTGCCGTTTTTCTCAATGAATGCAGTCAGAAGGTTTGAATCCTTGTAGTTTGCAAGCTGGGTTTTGATAGAATCCCATTGACTTGCAAGATGTTCCCAGCCGCCTTCATTCTTATATGTTTCGGCAGTTTTCTGATTGATGAAGAATGCACTTTCGTTTGTGTCCGCACCTGTGTTTGACATTGCAACAGCGCCTCTGATATTGAAAAGCCTGTCGCAAAATTCATCTTCAAATGCCTCGCCGTACGAGCTTGTACCGCAGTAACCGCCGTTTATCATAAAGTCTTTTGTTGCTTTGCTGAAAAGTGAATTGTTATACTTTCCTGCTTTTGCAAGATTTACAAAGTTTGTAACGGTCTTTGGTGCCTGTTCGGGGAAAAGTCGCATTGTTATGTCGCCGTATGAGGTGTGAACAACTGCGATTGTATCGCCGTTCTTCGGCATATCAAGCTGAAAACCGACAGGGTTTGAATCGTGAATAATGTTCGGATTGATTCCGAGAGTAGCGGTATCAATGCCGATGCTTTCAAGATAGTTCTGTGCGGTAGGTTCATCAGCCGTGCTTACGGCAGTAGTTGCAGGAGTTGTTTCGTCGGGAGTCTGCGATACTTCAGCCTTCTTGTCACCGCAACCCGAAAATGCCAATGCAGAAACACACATAATTGATGCAACTGATACGGCACACATTTTTTTAAGATTGTAAGTATTCATAGATTTGTTTCCTTCCTGTCAAGCCTCGTTGTTATGTAATGTTTCCAAAAACAACCTCGGCTCTTCTAATCTGGATTTTATTCTAAAACACACACATTTTTTGTACCATAATCACAAAGTGCATTATGGTACAATCACCCATCGAAAATTTTGCATAGCAAAATTTGAGGGGGATATAAATTCGTATAATAAGCACTCAACAAAAGCTCAGATTTCATCGTACTTTTCTTGCTTATTATATCATAATCACAAGGTGCATTATGATATAATCACCCATCGAGAATTTTGCAAGGCAAAATTTGAGGGGAACATAAATTCATATAATAAGCACTCACAAACACTTTAGATTATAACTATAATTTCCGTGCTTATTATATCATAAATGAAATAAAAATGCAAGTTTGCCGCTTTTTATGAAGGAAAGCGTAGCAAATGCAATAAAATTTTTCTGCAAAAAATTGCGTCCGTGTAATAAGACAGAAAACTTTTTCATATGATTTTCTGTAAACCTAAATATGACGGAGGCTTTAAAATGTCAGAATATTTACCCGAAGGAAAACTTATATCCGAACAGGAAAACATAAATATACTTCACTCATTAAAGATGCTTGAGGATGCAAAAAACAGCGAAAAGATTCTTGAGGCAAAGGCTTGTGTATGCGACAGCAGTCACAACCTTATTGTTGACCTTGCAGGCATAAAAGGCATAATTCCGAGGGAGGAGGGTGCAATCGGAATTAAGGACGGCTCTGTTCGTGACATAGCCGTGATTTCAAGGGTGAACCGTCCCGTCTGTTTTGTTGTCACCGACATAACCGAGGACGAAAACGGCAAACCGATTGTAATGCTTTCCCGTGAAAAAGCACAACGCAAATGCCTTGACGCATACATTTCAAGGTTGCGATGCGGAGATATTGTGCCTGCCCGCATAACTCATCTTGAAAACTTCGGCGCATTCGCAGACATAGGCTGCGGAATTGTTGCACTTATGCCCATTGACACAATTTCGGTTTCAAGGATTGAACACCCTGCCGAGAGATTTACTGTAGGAATGGATATCAAAGCCGTTATCAAATCTGTTGAAAACGGTCGTATAAGCCTCAGTCACAAGGAGCTTCTCGGCACATGGGAAGAAAATGCCGAAAGGTTTTGTGCCGGTGAAACCGTGTCGGGAATTATCCGAAGCGTGGAAAACTACGGTGCTTTTGTGGAGCTTACACCAAATCTTGCAGGACTTGCAGAAACAAAAGAGGGAGTCCGTGCAGGTCAGCAGGCAAGCGTTTACATAAAAAGTATCATTCCCGAAAAAATGAAAATCAAACTGATAATTATTGACACCTTTGATTACAAATATAATCCGAAATGCCCCGAATACTATTGCGACAGCAACCGTATCGACCGTTTTGTATATTCACCTGAAAATTGTCGGAAACGGGTTGAAACAATATTCGATACCTGAGTTGACAGAAAAACTCCCGAATGATATTATTTAATTGTGAAATCGAATTATTGTTCGGGAGGTTTAATATGCAGTTTACGACATCCGAGATTATTGTGCTTTTATTTTGTGCAATAACGCTCATTGTCAGCGTTGTCACATTAATAACAGTTCTCAAAAAGAATAATAACAACAGAACGGAGGACGAACTTCAAAGGATATTGCTCAATCAGCAAAGCTTTGCACAGTCGCAAAATGACAGGGCGATTCAGCTTGAACAAAGACTTCACAGCTTTTCAGCCGACAATGTTCAGAGTCTTGAAAATATCAGACGCTCGGTTGACGAAAAGCTTGAAAGTATAAGGCGGGAAAATCTCCGTCAGCTTGATGAAATGCGACAGACAGTTGATGAAAAGCTTCAAAAAACACTTGAGGAAAAAATGAATAAGTCTTTTTCGCTTGTCAACGAAAGACTTGAACAGGTATATAAGGGACTCGGTGAAATGCAAACGCTTGCGGTAGGCGTGGGCGATTTGAAAAAGGTTCTTTCAAATGTCAAAACAAGGGGCATACTCGGCGAAATTCAGCTTGGTGCAATTCTCTCCGAAATCCTTACAAAGGAGCAGTATGAGGAAAATATTGCAACAAAAAAAGGCTCAAAAAATGTCGTTGAGTTTGCAATCAAACTGCCCTCTGACGGTGCCGGTACAGTATATTTGCCTGTTGATTCCAAATTTCCAGGCGATACATATTCTGCTCTCCGTGATGCGGTTGAAAGCTGTGACAAGCAACGCATTGAATCGGCACAAAAAGCACTTGTTCAGCGTATAAAGGGTGAGGCAAAAGATATTCACGATAAGTACATTGATCCGCCGAACACAACGGAATTTGCGATTATGTTTCTTCCGTTTGAGGGGCTTTACAGCGAGGTTGTCAATATGGGACTTGTTGAAGTCCTTCAGCGTGAGTATAAGGTGAATATCGCAGGTCCGAGTACAATGGCAGCTCTGCTCAATTCGTTGCAAATGGGATTCAAAACCCTTGCCGTGCAAAAGAGAAGTGCTGAGGTTTGGAAAATACTCGGCGGTGTAAAGACCGAGTTCGACAAGTTTAATGATGTGCTTGTAATGACACAGCAAAGACTTGATCAGGCAAACAAGGAACTTGACAAGCTTGTCGGAGTTCGTACCCGTCAAATTCAGCGTCAGCTTAAAGATGTTGAATCCGTCAACTTGTCGGAACAGAATCTTTTTGAATAAACAAAAAATTAAGGCGAAACAGATTTGTGTCTGTTTCGCCTTCGTTGTTACTGTTGATTAACCTTTGTAGTCAATCCATTCGTCGTCAACCCATTTTAGTTTAGTTTGATTCCATCTTCTGTACTGGAGCTGTCCGTGACTTCCACGACGCCATTTTCTTACTATAACATCAGCTCTTGGCTGAATAGCAGTTGAATCGGCACCGCTTTCCAAAAATGAACTGTCAGGAGTTGCGGTTTCAATCACTATAACGCTGTCGGGGGTTGAATCTGTTTCTGCTGCACTTGCAACCATAACGGTTCCCTGTGCGATAATTGCTGTCATAATAAATGCTGTAAAAATTTTTGCGGCTTTCTTTTTCATCTGTCATTTCTCCTTTAATACAAGACAGTAACTATATTCGCCGTTCTCAACTTGCTCATAGGGGATAATAATAGAATTGTCGTCTGTATAGACAATGCCTTTCTTTTCATCGTAAGGCTCAAAAATGAGGTGAGTGGTTTTGTCTTTTTCAACATAAACATACATATTTGTTTCGTCATACACTTCGACATTATCATTGTATTCACCCGATTCAATGAGATCGGCTACACAATCCTCGTATGTGGCGTCCCAACCGGGGACAATCAAAAAGCAGTATGAAGCAAAGAATATAGCGACAACAAGCAATGCCATTAAAGCTGTAACAACATTGTTTATAATTGTCTGTTTTTTCTTCGGGTACAGAATCATTTCCATTCTGCTTATAATTTTTTCGCCCTTATCGTTGGTTACAAAACTCATTCCGACAAGCGCACTTTTCAGTGCAGTTTCCCTGTCGCTCTTTTCACTTTCTTTTTGTTCTTTATAGGCTTTCATTTGCGTTACAAGTACTTCGTAATACACAGTACATCTGTTCTCGCTAAGCTTGCTTGTAACACGCTTGTCACACCTGAGTTCAAGACAGTAGGTTAAATCTTTTTTCAAAAGGTGGGCAAACGGATTCCACCAAAAGATTCCGCAATAAATTTCCGTCAGCAATTTAATCCAAATATCCTTGTTTTTTATATGACAGCATTCGTGCGTTGCGATATATCCAAAATCCCTGTCGTCAAATTCACGATTCGGAATAAGAATAACAAGATTGAAAAATCCGTATGTAACAGGGGAGATAACGCAATCGGTAATTTTTAGCTTAACTTTTCTTCTGATTCCGCACTTTTGCGAAATGAGGTCAAGCTTTGCCTGCATTTCGGGTGTTCCGTCAATAACATTTGCTTTCAGAGCTTTGACTGCTTTGTAATACTTAATCATCACCCGTGAAATGTATATCACACTTCCGGCAATCCATACTGCTACAAGCAGGTTGAGCCATGTGAATTCCGGAACAAACAGCACATCTTTGTTGGGAGTCAGAACATCCATTATTGCGGCATACACATTTTTATCGGAAACTGTATATGTAAATTTGAATTCAAACGGAAATACCATTCTTACAAATGTTACAACATACAATCCCAAAATCGTATAAAGACCGCAGTAATTACAAAAAGCAACCTTTTTTCTGAAAAAGTAAAGCAGCACTATAAAAATGCTGCTTATTGCAATAGAAAACAAGAATGAATAAAAACTTATTTGCATAGATTATTTGCCGAGTTCTTCACGGCGCTTTTTAAGGAGAGCTTCAAGCTCATCAAAAACATCTGAGCTTTCGGTTCTCTCAATAAGCTCTGAGAAGAGAGTCGGAATATCGCTGTCGGCAAAATTCGGTCTGTCCGAAATCTGCTTGATTGCATAAGCGTCCTTTGTCATTGTAGGAACAAAAGTACGGGCATAGTTCTTAGTCATCTGCTTAACACCGACAACTTTAATCATGTCCTTCTTGAGAAGAGAATTGATAAGAAGGTTAATGTAACTCTTTTTCCATGTTTTGTTTACAGCCTTCTTAACAATTTCTGAGCTTGTGAGTGGTTCATCGAGGTCCCACAATAAGTACATAATTTCTTCTTCACTTTTAGTAAGCATGATATTTACCTCCAAAATTAAGTTTATAAATAATATTAAGCATTTAACTTGCCCTCATTATACTATTTGATACAGAAAAAGTCAATAAAAATCTTAAAAAATTATGTGATTCAGGATAAAATCAGCCATTTTCGCACATATTGTTAAAAAATGACTATAAAAATGCGGAATGTTGTATATTATAAAAAGCATAATATTATGGTTTATTCACAAAATCCTGAAAAAGCACAACAAGTCACCGCAAAAATTATTGCGACGACTTGTCTTTTTATTGAAAATATTCAATTAAGCTGTTTTTATTCCGAAATCTTTTTCTGTTCCTTTTTATCGTGGATAAGTCTTGCAAGATACACCGCAGGGGTGTCGAGCAGACTTGTGAAAATGTAGATTACATAGCTTGAAAGGAAGATTGAAACGAGTGTTCCGAAATCATAAGTTCCCCAGAACGCAAAAGCGGTGAAAAGGGCTGTGTTAAGAATTTGACTGATAAGCGTTGAACCGTTGTTTCTCAGCCATAAAAATCTTCTCTTGTCACCGAATTTCTTTTCCGTGAACTTCCACCACTTGTGATAGAGCCACACATCAAACAGCTGACTTATCGCATATACAATAAGTGATGCAAAAATCATTCGGGGAGTGTTTGAGAAAACCGCCTTGATTGACGGCATAATTGTGTCGTTCGGACTCGGATTGTAAAGCATCCAGCTTTGTGAAAGCACAAGAAAAAATACCGATGAGAGTATTCCCGTAAGAACCGCCTTGTTGGCGGCTTTTTTGCCCTCACATTCCGAGAGAATGTCCGTAATCAAAAATGTTACCGCAAAAAGCACATTTCCGAGAGTCTGTTCCATTGAAAAAGCGTTTACAAGGATTAAAGCCTCAATGTTTGCAAGAATTGTCGCAACGGCTGAAATGCAGTAAAGTCCCGCTTTGCCGAAAAGAGCATAGCCTAAAACTGCCATACCGTATATGAATACCACCGAGAATATAAGCAAAAGTTCATTTATCATATCAGTCACCCACTCCAAAATCCGTGTTGTTAATTAAAATATCCGTTCTTGGGTTATCCTTATATACAGGATAGACCTTCTGCATAAACTCTTTTATGACAGCTTTGTCGGGTTCAACTTCCGTTGTGTTGTCACACATAATGTTAACGCAAATTCGTTCAAAATATTTTAATCCCAACTCAATATCCTTTTGCATGGTTTCGGCTGTCTGACCTTTAATTCCGAAAAGGAAATTAGCTTCGTCGAAATTCTCAGCAATAACAGCGGGACTGCTCTCTTTGATTCCTTTTTTCAGAACATTTTCTCTGAAATCGCAGTCAAAGGTTTCAAGACCGAGCTTCATTTTCAAATCAAAATCCGCAAAATCTTTTCTGAGCTGACTGATTTTGTTCCGATAAAGATAATGTGCCTCAAAATGAATGGTATTTATCTTTTTTTCTTTGCACACCTGTTTGATAAAATCAAGTGTTTTTTTGTCAAGCTCAAAAACCGAGCCTGAGTTAATGACCTCAAGGTCACCGAAAATTCCCGTAACTTTTTCAAGCACGGCTTTGTTAAGACGAAAGTTTTCGTCCTCGTCACTGCACCTGTCGGTGTAGTAGTCGCAGAAGATGCATTTTCTGTAAACGCAACCGCTTCCACGCAGAAGAACAATCTCCCGACTGTTCTTTTCATTAATAATACTGTATCTCTCCATACTCTCTTTCCGGCACAAAAAAAGCACCCACACAAAAGAGGGTGCAAAAAGGGCGTAAAAAGCCCAGTGCCTTTCTCCTTAGTTTTGATAGAAGGAGCAGCCTATCGGCGTCCTTCCGGCAGGATGGTTACGAACTGCCACACAGTATGCTATCACAAATTCCGTTTTATGTCAACTGCAATTTATTATTGCATTATATATGTTTAAGAGGTATAATGAAAAGCGAAAATCAAGTGCAAAGTAACTTTCTTAGTGACTTTGCAGGCTCAAAATTCCATATGGGAAAATTAGCGAATATTGTCATAAATTCCCGAAAAAAACAGCCTATTTTCTTGTATTTTTTAGTTGACAAAGGGACAAACCTTTTGTATAATAATAAACAGCGTTTTAATATGTGTCTATGCTGTCAAGAGGTGCAGATATGCTTTTTGAGCTTAAATCCGTCTTTCAGAATGACGGTGAAGAAAAACAAGTTGAATATAACCTTGACTTGTCAGGTCTTGATGTTGACGGAGTTTATCCATTCAAAACTCCCGTTGTCGTGACTGCCAAAGCAACAAACAGAGCAAGTTTGATTACTCTTGTGATCAATGCACACTTTGATTACAGCCGTGACTGTGACCGTTGCGGTGAGCCTTATACAAGAGAGATGAATATGAGCTTTGAACACAGGCTTATTCAGACTCTTGCCGATGAGGAAAATGATGACTATATTGAAACACCTGATTTTACACTCGAGCTTGATGATGTTGTAATTTCTGACATTTTTCTTTCGCTCCCGTCAAAGAATCTTTGCAGGGACGATTGCAAAGGTCTGTGTCAGATTTGCGGACAAAACCTCAACAACGGTGAATGTTCCTGTGATAAGCGTCAAACGGATCCAAGACTTGAGATACTTAAACAGTTGATTGACTAAGATAAATTTTGTAAGGAGGTTTTTGTAATGGCAGTACCCAAGAACAAAACATCACACGCAAGAAAGAGCTCAAGACGTTCAACAGTATGGAAGATTAATGCTCCTGAACTTACTGCTTGTCCTAACTGCGGTGAATTAACAGCAGCTCATAAGGCTTGCACAAACTGTGGTATGTACAACGGCAGACAGGTTGTTGTAAAGAAAGACGAACAGTAATTTTTATTACAAACATTACGGGCGGCAGTTATCTGTTCGCCCTTTTGTTTTGCAAATTTTACCGTATATACAAAAACAATTTGCAAACCTGTTGATTAAAAACGGTATTTTGTGTAGAATAAAAGTGTATGTAAAAATGTTTTGCGAGGTGAAGGTGTGGCTGTTAAAATTTTTGATGTCACAACCGGCAGTCATGCCGACAAAGCAGGGATAAAAAAAGGGGAAACCCTCCTTTCAATCAATTCAAACGAGATTGTTGATGTTCTTGATTACCGATTCTATCAGGTAAACCGCAAGCTTACTCTTGAGGTTGAGGATGAGGACAAAAATGTTCGTACCATAGAAATGACCAAGGGCGAATATGAGGAAATCGGTCTTGAGTTTGAAACCTATCTTATGGACAAACAGCATTCGTGCCGTAATAAGTGCATTTTCTGCTTTATTGACCAGCTTCCGAAGGGTATGCGTGAGTCGCTCTATTTTAAGGATGACGACAGCCGACTTTCGTTTTTGTTCGGCAACTATATCACGCTGACAAATATTACAGAGCATGAAATTGACCGAATTATAAAAATGCACATAAGCCCGATTAATGTGTCGGTTCACACAACAAACCCCGAGCTTCGTTGTAAGATGATGAATAACCGTTTTGCAGGCGATACATTGAAATATCTCAAACGCTTTGCAGACGCAGGAATAACGCTTAACTGTCAGATTGTTTCCTGTCCAGGAATTAATGACGGTGACGAGCTCGTCAGAACATTGACCGATCTTGAAAACCTCGGGGTTAATATGACTGCGATTGTTCCTGTCGGACTTACACGCTACCGTGAAAACCTTTATCCGCTTGTTCCTTATAATAAGGAAACGGCAGGGCAGACAATTGATATAATTGAAAAAATGGGTGATGAGTGCGTCAAAAAGCACGGCAGACGAATTTTCTTTCCGGGTGATGAATTTTACCTCCTTGCCGAAAGAGAAATCCCGTCACCCGAATTTTATGAGGACTTTTCCGCTCTTGAGGACGGAATCGGTATGATTGCGTATCTGACCGATGATGTCAGCTGGAAGCTTGAAGAGCTTGATGCAGACGAAAGCCTTTGCCATAAGGTAACAATTGCCTGCGGCGAGGGAGTGTTTCCGTACATGAAGCGGATTATGTCGATGATTAACGAAAAATTCCCGAATATAACTATAAATACAAGGGCGATTAAGAACAACTTTTTCGGCGGCGGAGTAAATGTGTCGGGACTTGTCACAGGCGGTGATCTTATTGATCAGCTCCGTGACGATGACCTTGGCGACAGGCTTATTATCACGTCATCAATGCTCCGTTTTGAAAACGATTTGTTTCTTGATGATGTTTCAACAGATGATGTTGAACGGGAACTCGGTGTAACTCTTGTTCCCGTCAATAACAACGGAAACGACCTTGTAGAGGCTGTAATTGCAGGAAAGGACTGATAAGATGAACAAACCCGTAATTGCCGTTGTCGGCAGACCAAATGTGGGAAAGTCAACGCTTTTCAATAAACTCATCGGTCAGAGATTGTCAATTGTTGACGATACTCCCGGTGTTACCCGTGACAGAATATACGGTGAGGTGGAATGGTGCGGAAAAACTGCCTTTATTGTTGACACAGGCGGTATTGAACCGAAATCAGATGATATTATTCTTGTACAGATGCGCCGTCAGGCTCAGCTTGCAATCGACACGGCTAATGTTATTATCCTTGTAACAGACTGCAAGTCGGGCATGGTTGCAACGGATATGGATGTTGCGCAGATGCTCCAGAAGTCGGGCAAGCCAGTTGTGCTTTGTGTAAACAAGTGCGACACACTCGGCGAACCGTCACCTGAATTCTATGAGTTTTATAATCTTGGTTTAGGCGATCCTATCGAGGTTTCAGCCGTTCACGGTTACGGTACGGGCGACCTTTTGGACAAGGCTTTTTCAAGCTTTGATTATGATGAAAATGCGGAAGATGACGACACAATCATCAATGTTGCGGTAATCGGAAAACCGAACGCAGGCAAGTCATCTCTTGTAAACAAAATTACAAACGAGGAACGCTGTATTGTGTCTGATATAGCAGGCACAACCCGTGACACAATCGATACGCTTGTTGAAAATAAGTACGGAAAGTTTAACTTTACCGATACCGCAGGACTTCGCCGTCAGAGCAAAATCTATGATAATATCGAAAAATACAGTATTATCCGTGCAAAAATGGCTATTGAACGCAGTGATGTGTGCGTTATTATGATTGATGCGACAGAGGGCGTTACAGAACAGGATACCAAGGTTGCAGGTCTTGCGCATGAGGCAGGCAGAGCGTGTATAATTGCCGTAAACAAGTGGGACGCTGTCGAAAAAAACGATAAGACAATGCAGGAGTTCCGCAAAAAGCTTGACGCAGATTTTGCGTTTATGTCATATGCGCCGAAGGTATTTATTTCCGCAAAAACAGGTATGCGTATCGACAGGCTGTTTGAATATATCATAAGCTGTAATGACAGCGCAAACCGCAGAATCAGAACAGGTATGCTCAACGAACTTCTTGCACAGGCTACAACAAGAGTTCAACCGCCGTCGGACAAGGGTAAGCGACTTAAAATTTTCTATATGACTCAGGCTTCCGTAAAACCGCCGACATTCGTTTTCTTCTGCAACAATGCACAGCTTTTCCACTTCTCATATCAGCGTTATCTTGAAAACAGAATCCGTGAGGCTTTTGCTCTTGAGGGTACGCCGATCAAAATTGTGGTAAGAGAGAGAGGAGAAAAGTAATGGAGCATATTTCGGCAATTTTAGCAAACTGCTGGTGGATGATTCTGCTTTCGGCATTGATTGCGTATCTTCTCGGCAGTATCAACACGGCTGTTCTTGTCACAGGCATTGTGACAAAGGGCAAAAAGGATATCCGTCAAATGGGCAGCGGCAATGCAGGCTTTACAAATGTACTGCGCAGCGTCGGTAAGGTTCCGGCAATCATCACCATTGTGTGTGACGCACTGAAGTGTATTATCGCCGTGCTTATCGGAGGTTTCATCTTCTCGTTTGCATCGGTTGCATTTCAGGGTGAAAGCCCTATTTTTATAAACGAGCTTATCAACTGCGGAAAATATGTTGCAGGTATTTTCTGTATTCTCGGACATTCATACCCCGTGTATTTTCACTTTAAGGGCGGTAAGGGTGTTGTAACCGCCGCCGCTCTTATGCTGACAGAGGATTGGCGTGTATTCATCGCAATTATTGTAACTTTTCTTATTATCTTCCTCTGCTCAAAAATCATTTCACTTGCAAGTGTTCTCTGTGCGATTCTCTATGCGCCTTACACCTTTGCAATGACATTTATTTTTGACTTCATAATTTACAAGGATTATTCTCTTACATATGTAATCTTCTCAACTGCGGCGGCTCTTTTAATCGGCGTTTTCGTTCTTGTAAAGCACAAAGAAAACATCAAAAGACTTCTTAAAGGTGAAGAAAAGAAAATTACAGCCAAAAAATGACGGCAGTATTGACCGCTGAATGATTTGGTTGTAAAATATCCTTGGAAAGAAATTTAATGATATTTCCTGTACGGAAAATAAATTATATTGAGAGGTTGAATTAAAATGTCAGATTGTATTTTCTGCAAAATCGTTGACGGCTCAATTCCGTCAAAAAAAGTTTATGAAGACGAAAAAATTCTCGCTTTCTATGATCTTGAACCACAGGCTCCCGTTCATGTGCTTGTAATTCCAAAGGAACACATCTGCTGTGCAGACGCAGTTAATGAAGAAAATGTCGGCAATATTGCTCACATTTTCACTAAAATTCCCGAAATTACAAAATCACTCGGACTTACAAACGGCTACCGTATTGTAAATAACTGCGGCGAGGACGGCTGTCAGAGCGTAAAGCATATGCATTTCCACATCCTCGGCGGCAAAAAGCTCAACGGCACAATGGCATAAGAAGGGACTGCAATAATGGATACATATAAGATTAATATTGAAGGACTTGACAGAGAACTCAGAAAATTCCCTGTAAACGATAAGCTTGATATTGCCGCATTTATTATGTTTGGTGACATTGAGATGACAGAGGTTGCCGCAAGAGAACTCCTCAAGCGTGTTCCCGAACACGATGTTGTTGTGACTGCCGAAGCAAAGGGTATTCCGCTTTGCTATGAAATGGCTCGTCAGGGCTGCAGAAACTATGTTGTAGCAAGAAAAAGCGTTAAGGTTTATATGGGCAATCCTATCGGAGTGACCGTTAATTCAATCACAACAAAAAACGAACAGAAACTCTACCTCGGCGAAGATGATGTAAATCTTCTCAACGGCAAGAGAGTTCTTCTTGTTGATGATGTAATTTCAACAGGCGAAAGTCTTCACGCTCTTGAAACACTCGTTGAAAAAACAGGCGCAAATATCGTTGGCAGGGCATCAGTCCTTGCCGAAGGTGACGCTAAGGACAGAGATGACATTATATTCCTCAGCGAACTTCCGCTTTTCTTTAAGTAATACTGAGTAATTATAAAATCAAATTTAAACAGCTGTTGAAGTGTGCAGATTATACCGTCCGCATATTTTGACGGCTGTTTTCCTTTTTTATACCATAGATATAAAGTGTAAAAATTAAAGTGTAGAAATTGTTCAACTTATAAATGATTGAATAGAAACAGTGGTGAATAGGTAATTTAATGAGAAGAGATAGCAGCAAAATCAACAAAAATAAAAATATTTTTAAAAAATAATATTTATATTGACAAATAAAATTCTATATGATATTATAAAAATACCAAAAATGATATACTTGAAGTAATAAAAATAACCAAATAAATAATAAAAGGAGATGCCATTATGAAAAAAGTATGTTTATGCCTTGCTTTTGTGTTGGCAGCGGTATGTATTCTATGTTCCTGCTCTGATTTACCTGCACCAAGTACCTCTGAAACCGTGAATCCTTCCGTAGATGTTACTTTGAAAAAGTGGGAAGATTGCGGAGCGAGTATTGATAAAGCGGAAGAAATTTCCGGAATTAAGTTTGGCGAAAGTTTGAAAAATATTGTAAGTGTAAGAGCTATTCCATACACGGCGATCGAAGTGGTTTGTTCGTTAGATAAATCTGCCTCTGACAATACTGTGACCTTGCGCAAGGCTGTCAGCTATGCTGTAAAAAACAGTGAAAATCTCAGCGGAGTCAATACAAACGGACTTTCTCCCACAACGGCGACTTTTGAAATTAAGGGTGCGAATTTTGTAAATGAAAAAGGTAAAACTGTAGTAGGAGAATATAATGATAACAATTATAAATATTCTTTTTATTGCAAAAAAGGATTGAATGGTAACCGAGTGTATAATTATATTAAAAAAATGATTACTGAATAAGGATTGATTTTTATGAAACGGCTGTTTGGACTTATAGGATTTACTTTCCTGTTTGTCCTTTCAGCCGTTTTTTATTCGGATTTTAATGAAATTGTCTTTGCGATTATCGGCTCATTGGGATTGCTTTCCGTTGCTGTCGGTATATTTTTAATTGCTTCAAAGAAAAATAAATCATTCGGCAAGTCGCTGTGCGTATTTGCTTTTGCCGTAATATATTCTGCGGGCAATATGATCGCCTATTCCGAATATATTAACAACACGGTCATAAATAATTATTCTGATAAAGAAATTACAGCAAGCGGATATATTTGTGATGAAATCATCACCACCGATTCATCATGCAGCTTCGTAATCAAAACCGACAAAATCAACGGTCAGCCGTCAGATGCGAAAATTCAAATTATTTCGTACTCAAATGTTGACGCAGAGCCTTTTGAAAAGGTCAACTTCACGGCTCATACATACAAGAATAATGTAAACTCTCAGATCAGTCACGGAATTTTTCTGAAAGCATATTCCTATGACGGCTTCAAAATTGAACCGACAGGAGAGAAGGCAACAACTTTTTATTCATTTGCGGTTTCAATAAGACGGGCAATGAAAAATTCCCTTGATATGCTGTTGCCGGAGGATTATTCAACGCTCTGTCGTGCCGTTCTTTTGGGCGAGAAAACAGCTCTTGATTCAAGCGTTAAAGATGATTTTTCATTGACAGGCACTTCGTTTTTAATAGTGGTTTCGGGAATGCATCTTGTTATAATCACTTCGTTTGTATTGTTCTTGGTAAGAAAATTAACAAAAAACAGATTCATAATAACAGGCTTTACCACATTTACGGTTATTGCTTTCATGGCTGTAACGGGCTTTGCGCATTCGGTTGTCCGTGCCGGAATTATGATGATAATTGTGTCGTTTGCATCGTCAAATCTCAGAATAGCCGATTCGCTGAATAACCTTGGTTTTGCCGCAATTGTTCTGACAGCTTTCAACCCATATGCGGTAGCCGACATCGGAATGCTGCTTTCATTTTCGGCAACGACGGGTATAATTCTGTGGTCAAGACCGATTGAACGCTCTGTGCTGAGATTCTTTCACTACAAAAACAAGCGTAAGGACGGTTTTGTCGGAACGGTTGTCTATTATATCAAAAGGCTGTTTAAAATCTGCGTAAATATGCTCTCGGTTTCGGTATCTGCATTTCTGTGGATTTTGCCGATAACCGCCGTTGCATTCAACAGAATTTCCCCGACAGTCATACTTGTTTCTCTGTTATGTGAACCGTTTGTTTCGGCACTTTTGGTGTGTTCTCTGTTGTGTTCGGTACTTTTTATTTGCCCGTTTATATCATTTTTTGCATACCCGTTTGGACTCGTTTCGGGATTATGTTCAAAGGCAATTTTGTGGTTGGTTTCAACTTTTTCACAACTCCCATTCAGCACAATTAAAACCCATTCGCTCTATTGGTTTGTGTGGATAGGTGTCAGCGTACTTCTCGCAATCGGCGGATTGTTTGTAATAAATCGAAAATTCTATGTCAGAATTTCTGTTCCGATATCAATTTCAGTCCTCGTAATCGGAGCGTCGCTCAATGTGCTTTTAACAGCCGATAACGGTGAAATGAAAATCTATAATGTCGGCAACGGTGTTTTTGCAACAGTCAACTGCCCCGACAGCTGTTCCGTGATTTCATGCGGAGGCAACAGAGCAAGCGCAGATGATGTGACAGCCGATATCAGCGAAAGATACTCAGATATTGAATATATGATAATTCCGAATCGGAATAATAAATACTCTTCTCTTGAACGCTTTGCGGTCACAAAATTTGACTTAAATAATATTTTGGTATATGATAATGACATTAAAAAGCAAAATCTTTTGAACGCTTTTGACGGTAACAGACGACAGACTTTCGGCGGAAACAATCATTTTACGCTGAATCTTTCCGATACGGTGACGGATGAGGTAATCTGCGTTGACAACACAATGTTTCAGTTCATAAAAGGGAAAAATATGACTGTATTGTTTGTGCCGACAGATGCAGACCTTTCAAATCTGCCCGAAAAGTATCGCAATCCCGATTGTTTGTTGATTGATACAGTCCCCGAAAATTTTGATTTGATATCATGCAATACCGTGATATTTTCGGGATCGGAAAAGCAGTTTAAGAAAAATTATGATTCTATTAAAGAAATCAGTCCAACCGTTATTTCAACATCTGAAAGAAACATAACGGTCAATCTGAACGGAGGATAAAATGCCGCGCATCACCGAAGCAGACCTGAAAAAACAAATTAAAAACAAAAGCTTTTCGCCTGTGTACCTAATCTACGGTTCGGAGCAGATGTTTGTCAAAAGTTACACAAAAAAGCTTTGTGAGGCTGTTGCAGGCAAAAACCCGTCTGATTTCAATTATCATACATTCAGCGGCGACATTGATTTTCAGGAACTTGCCGCATCCCTGCAAATAATGCCGTTTATGGCGGAACGCAACTGTGTTGTTGTAACCGACATTTACTTTGATAATATGGTAAAGGATAGGCTTGATACTCTTAAAGAGCTAACAAGCAGAGCATGGGACGGTACGGTTCTCATAATTTCAATGCCGACTTATGTTCCGTCAAAGAATAAAACTTCTTTTACCGCTCTTATAAAGCGTGTTGAAAAAATCGGCAGCGTCTGCTGTTTTGAAAAAATCAATTCACAAATTATCGAAAAGTATGTTGCAAAGTGGGCAAACGAAAACGGCAAGCTGATTTCACACCTCAATGCATCAAAGATTATTTCAAATGTCGGCGATGACCTCAATCTTCTGAAAAACGAGGTCAACAAAATTGCCGCATATGCAAAGGGTGAAGAAATTACCGACCGTGATATCGACCTTTTGTCAACCGTAAACCTTGAAGCAAGAACATATGATATGGCTGACGATGTTATTAACGGCAGAGGTGACAAAGCGTTCAGAAAGCTTGACACACTTTTCTGTCAGCGGGAAGAACCGATTAACATTCTCTATGCACTTTCATCCGCCTATGTCGATGCATATCGTATGCGTGTTGCAGATGAATGCTCAGTCAGTAAAGAAACCGTGGCAAAAGATTTTGCCTACAAAAACCGTGCGTTTGTGTTAAACAGGGCGAGAACCTCCGTTTCAAGGACTTCAACCGAGGCGCTTCGGAAAAGCCTTGATGTGCTTGTTGAAACAGACGAAAAGCTGAAATCAGTTTCCGTTAATCAAAGATTTTTAATTGAACAGCTTATTTCCCGTTTGCTTTTGATTGCAAAGGAGGGCAGAATCTAATGCTCAAAATCCGTGAGGCTGTCATAGTTGAGGGCAGATATGACAAGATAAAGCTTTCATCAATTGTAGATGCTCCGATAATCGAAACCAACGGTTTCCGTGTTTTTTCCGACAAAGAAAAGCAGTCGCTTATCCGCAAAATTGCCGAAACAAGGGGAATACTTATAATGACCGACAGCGACGGTGCAGGCTTTGTAATAAGGAATTTCCTTAAAGGCTCGGTCGATAATTCAAAAATTAAAAATTGCTATATTCCGCAAATCAAAGGCAAGGAAAAACGCAAGGCAAAAGGCGGTAAAGAGGGGCTTTTGGGCGTTGAAGGCGTCAGCGATGAGGTTATAATAAATGCAATCCGCAAAAGCGGTGCCGAAATAATCGGCGAAGAAAATAATATTTCCGAAAGGAAAATTACTAAAGCCGATCTATTTGTCCTCGGACTTACGGGAACTGAAAATTCAGAAATAAACCGCAAAAAGATTCTTAAAAAACTCGGTTTGCCGTCATATCTTTCAACAAACGCATTTTTGACCGCAATCAACTGTCTTTATTCTTTTGAGGAACTAAAAGAGATGCTCTGACAAAATAAAAAATTCATAGGTTAAATAAATCACCTGTTTCGGCAAAAACTAAAACAGGTGATTTCTTATGAAAAAAAGTTTACGGTTGCGTAACGATTGCATTCTCTTTTCAATAGGCGGAGCAGGCTACGCTCTGCTTGAAATTTTGTGGCGGAGAAAAACTCATTGGTCAATGGCGGTTACGGGCGGAACTGCGTTTGTGTCGCTTTTCAGATTTTACAAGCGCTTTTCAAAAATGAATATGCTGCAAAAATGCATATCGGGGAGTGCGATAATTACCGCACTTGAATACTGCTGCGGCTGTGTTGTCAATCTGAAATTCAGGCTTAATGTCTGGGATTATTCAAACTGCCGACTTAATTTAAAAGGGCAGATTTGTCCGTTTTACAGCACCTTGTGGGCATTCCTTTGTATCCCCGTCAGCGCATTATGCACTTCTCTCTGCAAAAAAATACAATAAAAAAACAGGAGCGGTAAGGAAAATACTGCTCCTGTTATGTTTTATTTATTCAGACTTTTTGTTCTCGCTTTTTTCATCGGATTCGTTTTCTTCGGAAGTATCGTTTTTCTTGACAACAACCCGTAAAATACGCTGATCCTTAACCTCCATAATAGTAAACTTAAAGCCGTCGGCCTCAATGTTGTCACGCTTGTGGGGGATTGTTCCTGCGTGTTCAAGAATATATCCGCCGACCGTTACGCTGTCACATTCAAGACTGTCCTCGTCCATATCAAACAGACCGAGCATATCTTCAAGCTCCATATCGCCGTTTACAAGGAACTCGCCCTTGCCGATTTTGTAGTAGTTATGCTCAATTTCCTCGTCCTCGTCCCATATTTCGCCGACAATTTCTTCGAGCAAATCCTCCATTGTAACAATACCAAGTGTTCCGCCGTATTCATCCGTAACTACCGCAAGATGAATTTTTGTGCGTTTGAATGCATTCAAAATTTTTGAAAGCTGTTGTGTTTTAAACACAAAGTAAGGTGGCTGCATAAGCTCCTTAACATCGGGTGCTTTACCGTCTGCAAGTCGTTCAAGATAATCTCTTGTATGGAGAATGCCGACAACATGGTCAACCGTGCCTTCGTACACGGGAATTCTTGAATATCGGTTTTCAATGATGATATTCTTGATTTTTTCAGGCGAGTCATCAACGCTGATAAATGTGATGTCAACCCTCGGAGTGAGAATTTCCTCGGCAGTAGTTTCGTCAAAGTCAAGTGCGGAGCGAACCATTTCGCTTTCGCTCTCTTCAAGAACGCCTTCTTCCTCAATGCTCTCAACAATGTATTTAAGCTCATTTTCAGTAACTGACGGAGCGTCACCGCTGCTGCCTGCAATCTTTAAGGCAATCATTTTGAATCGTGTGAAAATCCACACAAGCGGTGTAAGAAGTGTCATAAGTCCTCTGAGCAATCCGGCTGTTTTGAGTGAAAAGGCATCGCAATGTTCCTTTGCAAGACATTTCGGCACAATCTCACCGAATGTCAGAACAAGAAAAGTTGTTGCACCTGTTGCAATTGCCGAGCCTGCGTCACCGAAAAGATTCATACACAGCACAGTCGCAATTGAAGAACAGCTCAGATTTACAACATTGTTGCAGATGAGAATTGTTGTAAGGGCATTGTCGAAATGCTCTATTATGTAGAGCGCTGCTGCCGCTTTTTTGTTGCCGTCATCCTTGTAACGCTGAACACGCACCTTGTTTACAAACGAAAATGCAGTTTCAATCGCCGAAAAGAACGCCGAAAGCAAAATAAGAACTAAAATGACAACACCCATAATTATGTCAGATGTCAACTGAATATCACTCCATAACAACTTCCGACAGGTTCTGTCGGAATAACATTTCTTTAATACTACTATAATTCTTTTAAATAATTATTACTTATTAGAAATAAAGAAATAAAATTATTGAAATAATTTTGCTGTAATGGTATAATAAGCACTAAAGGCTTTTTACAATTGAACAGTGTGGCTTGTGCGTCTTATTTTTTGGTATGCATACATTTTGCGTGCAATTTTGGTGAAACTATTCTCGGAGGTGCATACAATGCCACAAAAATCAAAATCTTCAAAAGTCTCATCAAAAAAAGGGAACTATGTTAAAAATCCTGCACCGGATGATGATCCGCAAAAGCTTGCAAACGACAGCCCCATAAGTGAAGAACAAACAGACAGAATCGGCGAAACAGGTTCTGTTCTCACAACTCATAAGGATTGTGTGCTGCATTGCCTGACGATTATCGGTCAGATTGAAGGTCATTACATTCTTTCACAACAAAACAAAACCACAAAATACGAGCATGTCATCCCTCTGCTTGTTTCGGTTGAGGAGGACGAAAGAATTGACGGACTGCTTGTGCTGATTAACACAGTCGGCGGAGATGTTGAGGCAGGTCTTGCAATTGCCGAGGTGATTTCGGGAATGAAAAAGCCGACCGTTTCCATCGTACTCGGCGGAGGTCATTCAATAGGAATTCCGCTTGCTGTTGCGGCAAAGAAAAGCTTTATCGCAAAGAGTGCGTCAATGACGGTTCATCCCGTCAGAACAACAGGCCTCACACTCGGAGTTCCGCAGACCTTTGAATATTTTCAGCGTATGCAGGACAGAATCACAACCTTTGTTGCCGAAAATTCCAATATTACAAAAGACCGTTATAATCAGCTTGTGCTTAACACGGGTGAGCTTGTAATGGATATCGGAACTATTCTTGAGGGAGAAGAGGCTGTTGAAGAAGGCTTGATTGATGAGGTCGGAACAGTTTCCGACGCAATTGACGCTCTTTATGATTTGATTAAAGAAAACAAAGAAAGCAAGCCAAAGTCTGCAAAATCACGCTCAAAAAAGCAGGAAAAATAATTTCGGGCGTTTTGCCCGAATACATATATATTGTGACGCTTATGATTTGTATGAAATCTTAATTATGCCAACCCATACGGCTTTTCAGCGTACAAATAACAAAGAAGATTCGTAAAACTTAATTTTTTGGAGGGAATACATAACCATGTCAATTTTAGATGCTATTATTCAGGGTGTTGTTCAGGGACTTACCGAATTTTTGCCCGTATCAAGCAGCGGCCACCTCGCAATCACACAGCACATTCTCGGTGCAGGCACAGGCGAAAGCAATCTTTTCTTTAATGTAATGCTCCATGTCGGCACACTTGTTGCCGTTGTTGCATTCTACCACAAACTTGTGTGGGATCTTATCAAAGAATTTTTCCTTATGCTCAAGGATATTTTCACGGGCAAGTTCAAATGGAGCAAAATGAATTATAACCGTAATCTCGTTGTAATGCTCATCATCGGTCTTATACCGCTGTTCTTGCTTTTTCTGCCGATTCCCGGAACAGATATGAAACTCAAGGACCTTGCAGACCGGCTTTCCGCAAGTCCTGTTCTCATAGTAACTGCCTGTTCGCTCATTCTCACAAGCGTACTTTTAACAATCGGTATTATCTGTAACCGCAAGAGTGTTGCCTCAACTCACAAACATCTTGCAACAAAGAGCAATGCCAAGGCAACAAGAGATAATTTTAATGTTGTTGACGCAATCCTTGTCGGTGTAACACAGGTTTGTGCCGCACTCCTTCCGGGACTTTCCCGTTCAGGCTCAACACTTTCGGTCGGTGAGATGAGAGGAATCTCAAAGCAGAAGGCACTTGACTACACATTCGTACTCGGTATTCCGTCAATCCTTGCGGCGGCACTTCTTGAGGGTGTGGATGCAATCAAGTCACCCGAAGGTTTAAGCAATATTGAGTTTCTTCCGCTGATTATCGGAATGGCAGTTTCCGTAGTTGTAGGATATCTTGCAATCGTAATTTTCAAGTGGTTCCTGAAATCCGACAAAATGGAAATTTTCGTAATCTACACAGCGGTTGTCGGTGTTGCATTTATTGTAATTTCAATCATCGAAATGAATACGGGCGTAAACCTTTTCACAGGTGCGCCGATTGCATAAATTTTAAATGGAGTGATTTTATTGGCAGCTAACAAAAAAACAGCTGACAAAACTAAAAATACTGCGTCGGGAAGAAAAAAGACTTCTTCAAAAACCTCATCAAAAGGTGCAAAAACTGCAAGCAGAACCAAAGCATCCGCTGTTCCGAAAAGGAGCAGCGGACTTTCGCCGCGTGTAAGAGCAATCCTCTATGCCGCCGTTGCGGCTGTTTTTGTCTGCATAATTTTCATAAAAGGTTCAAATGTCTGGACAATGATACGCAGTTTCTTTTTCGGAGTTCTCGGATTCGGAATTTTTCTTGTTCCCGTAACGCTTTTTTATTTGTGTGTCATGACCGAAAAGGAGAAACAGGTTGCACGCTATAAGCTGAAGCTTTTCCTTTGTGTCGTCATAATTCTGTTTATCGGGGCGTTGATTTACGCAGGCAGCGGTGCAAAATATTCTGATATGAACTTTTTTGCGTGTCTTGGCAATCTGTTCAAGGATGCCTCCGACACCTCAAGGTATATGACTTTCGATTGCGGAATAATCGGCGGATTGCTCGGCTATCCGCTTGTTGTCCTGTTCGGCAGTACAGCCGCACTTTTTACAAGCTTTGTTGTAACAGCCGCACTTATCCTTATTGTTGCGAACATTTCTATTAAAGATATGACAGCGGCGGCGTCAAGGACAGCCGTACATATCCGTGAAGCAGGTGAGGAAAGGGCAAGAGTTCGCAGAGAACGCAGAGAAGAAAACCGTGAGAGAAAGCTTGCCGAAAAAGGCGATATCGACATTGCGCTTGAAGGTGAAAACAGAAAGTCCTCGGGAAGTTTTATTGACATTCCGCTTGATGACAAAAAGACAAAGGTCAAGAAAGCAAAGTCGGCAGTAAACGGAATTGACACGGATATTGCCGATTCAAAGGAAGAAAATGCAGCTGACAAGGATCTGTCGCAGGATCTCATCAACATAATCAATCGTGCAAGCAAGCCTATGGGCAAAAGTGCCGACAACACGGTTTCTGCAATTGCAGAGGATATCTCAAACGAAAAGTCAGCTTCTAAGGCTGAACAGACAGAGGTTAAGCCTGATGCCGAAACTGAGAACATCGTCAAAAAAGCACTTCTCAAAAGCAAAAAAGACAACAGCGAGGAGGCCGGCGATGAAATTGCGGAACAGCTTGACAGAGCTGTTCGTTCCGATAATTCTCAAAAAGAAGAAAAGAAGTATCAGTTCCCACCGATTCAGTTGCTCAAACCAAAGCTAAATTCCGATGACAGCGATGCAATGGAAGAAATGCAGAATAATGCCAAAAAGCTTATTGATACCCTCACAAGCTTTGGTGTAAAAGCAAGCATTGTAAACATCTGCCGAGGTCCGTCTGTAACACGCTATGAGTTACAGCCTGCCCCCGGTGTTAAAATCAGCAAAATTACAAATCTCTCCGATGATATCGCACTCAGCCTTGCCGCAAACGGTGTTCGTATTGAAGCGCCTATTCCGGGTAAGGCGGCAGTCGGAATTGAAGTTCCGAACAAGGTTGTAAGCATGGTAACAATGCGTGAATTGATTGATTCGGACAAGTTCAGAAACAGCAAGAGTAAGCTCACAACCGTTCTCGGCAGAGATATCTCGGGTGAAATTGTTGTTACCGACCTTGCAAAAATGCCGCATCTGCTCATTGCAGGTACAACCGGTTCGGGTAAATCCGTGTGCGTAAACTCAATTCTTATGAGTATTCTCTACAAGGCAACTCCCGATGAAGTAAAGCTTTTGCTTATCGACCCGAAAATGGTTGAATTTTCAAAATACAAGGGTATTCCGCATTTGCTCATTCCCGTAGTATCCGACGCCAAAAAGGCGGCGGGTGCGCTTGCGTGGGCGGTAAACGAAATGCTCCAGAGATATAAAATTTTCTCCGAATACGATTGTAAGGATATTGATTCATATAATTCTCTTATCGAAAAAAATATGAATTATATGGAGAAAAATCCACCTGTTGTTAATGAAGAGGGAGAAGAGGTTCAGCCTGTTCTTGAAGTGAACGGACTTCCCGTTGCCAAAGAAAAAATGAGCCGTGTTGTAATTGCAATTGACGAGCTTGCCGATTTGATGATGGCGGCTCCGAGCGAGGTTGAGGACTCAATCTGCCGACTTGCTCAGATGGCTCGTGCCGCAGGTATGCACCTTATCCTTGCAACCCAAAGACCTACCGTTAATGTAATCACAGGTCTTATCAAGGCGAATGTACCGAGCCGTATTTCACTCAAGGTAAGTTCAAACACAGACTCCCGTACAATTCTTGATACAGGCGGCGGTGAAAAGCTCATCGGCCGAGGCGATATGCTGTTTTCGCCTGTAGGCGCTCCAAAGCCTATTCGTGTTCAGGGCTGCTACGCTTCCGATGAAGAAATCGAGGGTGTAACCCACTACATAAAGAAAGCATATTCGGCTCAGTATAATTCTGAAATCGAAGAAAAAATTAAAAGAATTGCTGCAGAAGAAATTGCTCAGGGCAAAAAATCGGGTGATTCAGATTCATCATCTGACGAAGGTCTTGATATTGACAGCAAAATGGAAGAGGCAATCAAGTGCGTAATTGAAGCAGGACAGGCATCAACCTCACTTTTGCAGAGAAGACTCAAGGTCGGCTACGCAAGAGCAGGCAGAATGATTGACGATATGGAACAAATGGGAGTTGTAGGCCCTCATCAGGGTTCAAAACCGAGAGATGTTCTCATGACCTACAACGAATGGCTCGAACGCAGAAATGCACTTGAAAACAGAGCCGATTAATAAATAAAGGAGGGTTCAATATGGCTTTTTTACCGATGAACGCAAAAGAAATGCGTGATCGAGGCTGGAACGAAGTCGATTTTGTATATGTTTGCGGCGACAGCTATGTTGACCATCCGTCATTCGGTGCGGCAATAATCACGAGAGTTCTTGAGGATTGCGGTTACAAGACAGCATTCCTTGCACAACCTAATTGGAAAAACGATGATGATTTTACACAGTTCGGAAAACCAAGGCTCGGTTTTATGGTATCGGCAGGCAACATTGACAGTATGGTTGCCCACTACACGGTTGCAAAGCGTAAAAGACATGATGATGCCTATACGGCAGGCGGTAAAAACGGCAGGCGTCCCGACAGAGCCGTCACCGTTTACTGCAACATAATCAGAAAGCTATATCCCGATTCTCCCATTATAATCGGAGGTCTTGAGGCATCACTCAGAAGATTTGCTCATTATGATTATTGGAAAAACGAGGTAATGCCCTCAATTATTTTCGACAGCAAGGCAGATTTGCTTGTGTACGGAATGGGCGAGCTGCAGACAATTGAAATTGCAAAAAGACTTTCCGAGGGTTATCCTGTTGAATCGCTTTACGACATCAGAGGTGTTTGCTATAAAATTCGTACAGACGATTATGTGCCAAAGTCGGTTGTCGAACTTCCAAGCTATGAGCGTGTAAAAGAGGACAAGCGTGACTATGCAATTGCATCACGCAGGGAGCTTGAGGAGGCTGATGCAGTAAGGGGCAAAACCCTCATTCAAAGGCACGGAAAGTATATTCTTGTGCAGAATCCTCCGATGCAGCCGCTTGACACAAAACAGCTTGATTATGTCTATTCTCTGCCGTATGAGCGTTGGTATCCAAAGTGTTATGAAAGTCTCGGCGGCGTACCCGGTATTAACGAGGTACTGTTTTCAATCACACACAACCGTGGTTGTTTCGGTGCTTGTAATTTCTGCTCACTTGCTTTTCATCAGGGCAGAGCGGTAACCGTCAGAAGTGAAAATAGTATTATTGAGGAGGCTGAAAGTTTTCTTGATAATCCACGATTCAAGGGCTACATAAGCGATGTCGGAGGACCTACCGCAAACTTCAGACTTCCGTCATGCGAAAAGCAGAAAAAGCTCGGACTTTGTAAAAACAGAAGATGTCTTGCCCCAAAGCCATGCCCAAATATGCAGGTGTCACACACGGAATACCTTGATATTCTGCGAAAGTTGAGAAATCTCAAGGGAATTAAAAAGGTGTTTATCCGCAGCGGAATCCGTTTTGATTACCTTATTGAAGATGAAAATGACGAATTTTTCCGTGAACTCGTAAAGTATCACATCAGCGGTCAGCTGAGAGTTGCCCCCGAGCATTGTTCAGCGGCGGTTCTCGACAAAATGGGCAAGCCGCATATTGAAAGCTACAAGCGTTTTTGTAAGATGTTCTACGATTTTACGGGCAATGAAAATAAAGACCAGTATGTAGTGCCGTATCTGATGAGCTCACACACCGGTTCAACACTTTCGGATGCCGTAGAACTTGCACTTTTCTGCAAGCATGAAAACATTCACCCAAAACAGGTTCAGGACTTCTATCCGACTCCGGGTACAATTTCAACGAGTATGTTCTATACGGAGCTTGATCCGTACACTCTCAAAGAGGTTTATGTTCCGAAGTCTGAAAATGAAAAGGCAATGCAAAGGGCGTTGTTGCAGTATTTCATTCCCGAAAACAAACCGCTTGTAATCAAAGCACTCATCAAAGCCGGCAGACGGGATTTAATCGGTAACGATAAAAAATGTCTTGTAACTCCGATGGCGGGACAAACACAGGGCGGTTATTCAAAACAGAACAACAACCGCAATTCGCAGAATCAGAAGGGAAGAGGCAAAAACGGCAAAGATAAGTTCGCAAAATACAGACGAAAAAACAAAAAGAAATAAAATCTTTTTCATACTGAAAATATCAGTATGCGTACTTTTCATTGCCTGTGTACTGCTTGTTTCATTCGGAAAACCTCTCGGAATTCCCGATTGGAACGATGTCTATACATTTTTCGGAATTTCAGCCGATATGGAGTCCGATTTTTCTGTTTCGTTTATCAATGTCGGTTCGGCTGATTGTACGCTGATTAAATGCGGCGACAAAAATGTGTTGATTGACGGCGGAACAAATCTTGTGACCGATAAAATAACTGCCTATCTCAAACGCAGTTCGGTAACTCATCTTGATGCCGTAATCGTGTCACACCCCGACAGCGACCACATCGGTTCGTTGCCCGATATCATAGATGAATTCGGTACGGATGTTGTTTATTTCGGAAAATATTCCGACAGCCACAAAACACCCGAATACGAAAAGCTTGTTAATTCTATAAAAGAAAATAATATAAAAACCGTAATTCCGGTTTCAGACAAACCCGTTGAAATCGGAAATATGACCTTTAAATTTTATCAACCCGAAAAGGACTTCGGCAACACAAACGATAATTCGCTTGTAACAATGCTTCAATATGACGAAAAGCGATTTCTTTTTACAGGCGACATTTCGTCAAAAAGGGAAGAATCAATGCTTAATTCTGACAAAGAATTAAAATGCGATGTTCTCAAGGTTGCACACCACGGCAGTAAGTATTCTTCAAGTGAAGATTTTCTTGCAAAGGCAAGCCCCGAAACCGCTGTAATAAGCGTTTCGGCTGACGATACGGCACTTCCCGATTACTATATAACAGCCTTGCTTAACAGCGTGTGCAAAAATGTTTATCGGACAGACAGCGATAAAACCGTTATGATAACAGTCGAAAACGGCGAGATTTGCACCAAAACTCATGCCTGAAAGGTTGACTATAAATCAAATAATGTTATAATATTATTGTTTAACTGACAAAAATCGAAAGGAATTTTTAAATATGGGAGTATATGAAGAACTCGTAGCCAGAGGACTTATCGCTCAGGTTACGGACGAAGAAGAAATCAGAGAGCTTGTAAACAGTGGTAAAGCCACATTCTATATCGGCTTTGACCCGACAGCCGACAGTCTCCATGTAGGTCACTTTATGGCTCTTTGCCTTATGAAAAGACTTCAGATGGCAGGCAACAAGCCAATTGCACTCGTAGGCGGCGGCACAGGTATGATCGGTGATCCGTCAGGCAGAACAGATATGCGTCAGATGATGACAAAGGAAACAATTCAGCACAATGTTGATTGCTTCAAAAAGCAGATGAGCCGTTTTATCGACTTTTCTGAGGGCAAGGCTCTTCTTGTAAATAACGCAGACTGGCTTCTTGACCTTAACTATGTTGAACTTCTCCGTGATGTAGGCGCTTGTTTCAGCGTTAATAATATGCTTCGTGCAGAGTGCTACAAGCAGAGAATGGAAAAGGGACTCAGCTTCCTTGAATTTAACTATATGATTATGCAGTCATACGACTTCTATGCCCTCTATCAGAAGTACGGCTGTAATATGCAGTTCGGCGGCGATGACCAGTGGAGCAATATGCTCGGCGGTACAGAGCTTATCAGAAGAAAGCTCGGCAAAAACGCATATGCAATGACAATCAACCTTCTCCTCAACTCAGAGGGTAAGAAAATGGGTAAAACCCAGTCGGGTGCAGTATGGCTTTCAGCCGAAAAGACAAGCCCCTACGATTTCTACCAGTATTGGAGAAATGTTGATGACGGCGATGTAATCAAGTGCCTTAAAATGCTTACATTCCTTCCGCTCGAAGAAATTGATGAGCTTGCAAAGCTTGAGGGCAGTGAAATCAACAAAGCAAAAGAAATTCTTGCTCATGAGCTTACAGAGCTTGTTCACGGCAAAGAGGAGGCTGACAAGGCTCAGGAGGCCGCAAGAGCAATCTTCAGCAACAAGACAAATACTGACAATATGCCTTCAACAACTCTTACAGAGGCTGATTTTGCAGACGGCGAAATCGGAATTCTTGACCTCATGAAGAAGTGCGGACTCATTCCTTCAAACGGTGAGGGCAGAAGACTTATTCAGCAGGGCGGTGTTTCTGTTGACGATGAAAAGGTAACAGATGTTTACGCAAAGGTTGCAAAGTCTGATTTTGAAAAAGGCTATGTTGTAATCAAAAAGGGTAAAAAGGTTTACCATAAGGCAATTCTTGGCTGATTTTGAAAATTAAATAAAGGGGATTAGGGCGAAATGAAAAAGTTTTTTTCGGAATTCAAGGAATTCATAATGCGTGGAAATGTGCTTGATCTCGCAGTCGGCGTTATCATCGGTGCGGCTTTTCAGGCAATCGTAACTTCTCTCACAAGCGACATCATTTCGCCGATTCTCGGTATCTTCGGCGGTGTCAACTTTGACCAGTTTCAGATTACAATCAACGGCGCAACAATTATGTACGGTAAGTTTATCACAGCGGTAATCAACTTCCTGATTATGGCTTTCGTAATCTTCCTTATCGTAAAGCTTGTCAACAAGGTTATGTCACTCGGCAAAAAAACTGAACCCGAAGAAGCTCCCACAACAAAAAAGTGTCCGTTCTGTTTCAGTGAAATTGATATCAAAGCCACAAAATGTCCCCATTGCACAGGCGATATCATCGACCTTACAGAAAAAACAGACGACAAAAAATAATATCGCTGTTACATAAACAGATATTACACAACTTAACAACCAACAAAAAAGCCACAGTAGAAAGTTAAAATCTACTGTGGCTTTTTAAATTGAAAATTATGATTGAGCGTAACATTGTTACTGTCTGCACAATTTTATATTAAAATAACAAAAACAAAAATACTATTCCGCAGAGGATTGCTATTGCTGCGCCGACTATGACATCACGCACATAATGCACTCCTGCACACACTCTTGACACGGAAATCATAACCGCAATGAAGAGGTATGCAATCCCTGCCCACACATTGAACCGCAAAATTGCCATTGCAATGATGAATGCGCTTGCGGTGTGGCGGCTCGGCATACTGTCGGGCTTGCAGTCCTTTGCAAAAACAGGCGCAACTCCGTACCGCACATACGGGCGTTCTTCTTTTATGATAATTCGCAGAAGTGTTATTCCCAAAAACACCCCCGCAGGCACAGTCAGCGACTTTAAAAACAAATCTTTTTGCCACAAAAATGTATATACAAGCAAAATCGGATAGCTTGCAAATACTATCAGCGGAAAAATTTTATATACGAAATTCAACACATTTTTTGCGGTTTTATTATATTTGAAAAAATTTGTCAGCTTAATATATTGTTTACGGTTAATTTTCTACATCTCCCAATGCTTTTTACACTCCGATTTTAACATAACCGTTACACTATTTCAACATTATATTTATCAAACCAGTAGTCAAGTTCGATTATATACGCAAGAATCTGCGGTGCTTTCATCAGCTGACCGTACCACGGATTTGTGATTTTATCGGGATTTTCAATGATATCTTCAATCCCTTTTCGGTCAAGCAGTTCGTTTAGAATTGAACGCTTTTTAAGAATTTTTCTAACCCTTTTTACACATTCATTGAAGTAAATCGGATTGTGCGTTTTCGGGTACGGGCTTTTCTTTCGCCAGCAAATTTCTTCGGGCAGAATATCCTCAAAAGCCTTTCGCACAATTCCCTTTTCACGGTTGCCCCATGCCTTTAATTCCCACGGCATATTGTACGCATATTCAACAAGTCTGTAATCGCAGAACGGCACTCTTACCTCAAGTCCGCTGAACATTGAGCATCTGTCTTTTCGCTCGAGCAGACATTGCATAAACCAGTAAAAATTCAGGTAGAACATCTCTCGCATTCGCCTGTCAAGGTCGGTGTCGCTTTTAAGCTTTGGGGCAAGGCTTATTGTGTCAAGATACCTTTGTCTGACATACTCTTCGCCGTTTTTCAGCACACCGTCCTTGAGAATGCTCCTGCGAATATCCTGACTTTTTGACCACGGAAAACAATCCTCAAAAAGTATTTCATGGTTGTGATACCACGGATATCCGCCGAAAAGTTCATCGGCACATTCTCCCGAAAGTGCAACGGTGTAGTTTTGCTTGATTTCTTTGCAGAAGAGCAAAAGTGATGAGTCAACATCAACATACCCGGGCAAATCTCTTGCCTGAACACTTTCATAAAGTGCGTCGCACACAAGCGTGTTGTCAAGGACAATTTCCCTGTGCTTTGTGTCGGCATTTTTTGACATCATCGAAATAAATTCGTAGTCAGGAGTAGGCTGAAAATTGCTCTTCTGAAAATATTTTTCGTTGTCACGGTATTCAACTGAGTAGGTGTTGATTTTGCCGAGTTTGTGTTCCTTGTTGTACATTGATGCGGTCTTGACAATTATACTGCTGTCAAGCCCTCCCGAAAGGAAAAAGCACAGCGGAACATCACTCACAAGCTGTCGCTGAATTGCATCAGTCAGCAGATATCTCGTCTTTTCAATGGTAGTTACTTCATTGTCTGTATGCTCTTTTGCCTCAACGGTGTAGTATTTTTTTCGGCGAAGCTTTGAGTGCCTATACATTGCACATTCGCCCGGATTAAGCTCAAATACTCCCTTGAAAACTCCGAACGAAGGCGTTCTTGCAGGCCCTAAAAAGAAAATTTCATTGAGTCCCTGTTCGTCAATTTGAGGCTTTACAGCCTTGCTTGCAAGCAACGCTTTTATTTCTGACGCAAACAGCAAGCCACCGTTGTATTCGTAGTAAAACAGAGGCTTAACGCCGATTCTGTCCCTGCACAAAAACAGCGATTTGTCGCTTGTGTTATAGATTGCAAAGGCGAAAATTCCGTTCAGCTTTTTGCAGCAGTCAACACCGTATTTAATGTACGATTTCAGCACAACCTCCGTGTCGCTGTGACCTCTGAAATGAAACCCCGATGCTTTCAGCTCCTCACGAAGCTCGGCTGTGTTATAGAGTTCACCGTTATAGACAATGACATAGGTCGTGTCCTTGTGACGAACTGACATCGGTTGTTTGCCGTTTTCACGGTCAATTACAACAAGCCGCCTGTGCATAAGCGCCGCCCCTCGGTTAATGTACAAACCGTTTTCGTCAGGACCTCGCCTGTCAAGCGTTTCAGACATTCTGTTGAGCAAATCGATTCTTTCGCTCATATCCTGTGAGTGGTCAATCCATCCTGCTATTCCGCACATAAAGTAACCTCCGTCAATTTTGTTTGTAATTTTTGAGTGAATATAAAAAGCATAAAGCGGTAAAAAGCAAAGCCGCTCCCGAAAGGACAGTTCCTCCGAAAAAACTGAAATTTTCAACCGTTGATGTTGAAAAAACATCGGTTGTGACGGAGAAAAGTTTTATTCCTAAATGCGTAAGCAATGCGGTGATAAATCCTTGCAAAATTCTGCAAAAGAAAAATGACAGTTTATTCACCTTAATATCTCCAAGTGCCGAGAAAATCTGAAAATGTACGCAAAGTCCGCCGAATCCTGCCGAAAATGCAACAAGTTCAATCGGCAAATCTTTCGATACCGCAGTAACCGCAGTGCAAACTTCCGTGAGTATCAAAAACGGTTTTTGAATATTTTCATCCGTAATGTGTGAGCAGAAAATCTCAGTAAATGCCGAAAACAGCACCACAAATGCACAGATTGCAAACATTCCCCTTGCACCGTCAAGAACAGACTTTACAAGTGCGTCGCCTTTTTGCGGAGTGCTTATTAATGTTTCTGAATTGGAATTATCATCAACTTTATTTCTGCAAACGAATTTTAAAGCAAATCCAAGTATAAAAACCGAGATGCATTGGGCGGCAAATATAATAAACCCGACTTCAATGCTCGAATAAAGCTGTGCACCGATAAAATTCACAAGAAATCCCGGTCCCGAACACACCAAAAACAGACCTGCCCGTTTACACTCACTTTCACTTGCCGCACCTTTTTTATAAAGCGAATTTACCGTCTTTGCACCAACGGGATAACCTCCGACAAGCGAGAGAATTATTGCCGATGCAAAGCAACCGTCAAGTCCGAAAAGCGGTTTTGTCAGCCATGAAAGATGTCTGCCGATTTTTTCTGCAAGACCGCTATCTGTAATATATGAGGCAAGCACCATGAAAGGGAAAAGTGACGGTACAAGCGTTGAAAGGCACAAGTCTATGCCGTTTTCAGCACCCTTTGAACATTCTTTTGAAAACAAAAGAGCCGTAATGCATAAAAGAAAAATTCCGATTGCTTTAAAAATATTCACCGCCTTTACGGCACTTTTACTCAGGAACATATTAATCACCAATTAATATATATGACGGCAGTTGCATAAAAATAAATGAGAAACGAAAACAGGGGAGATTTTTTTGCCAAAGAAGAAACGAATTGCCGATAAAAACGAAAGATTGCCTTCTCCGATGTTCGATATGGGAACAATGCCGTATATAGAGATGCTCGGAAACCGCAGAATAACCGTTGAGGGTTCAACGGGAATTTTGCTCTATGACAGCGAAAGCATAAAAATTAATACCTGCAAAACCGTAATTTCATTTTGCGGGAGAGGAATGACATTGAAGTGCATCTCAAGCTCCTGCGTTGAAATTGAAGGCTTTGTAACCGACATCAACTTTCTTTCGTGAGGTGAAACTATGCTCCTTAAAATAATACGCTTTCTCAGAGGAAGTGTGGACTTTACCGCAAGCGGAAAATTTCCCGAAAGATTTATGAATATAACCGCAAAAAACGGTGTGAATCTCTGGAATCCCGTTCCGAAAAAGAACGCAATATTAGCCTCAATGTACCTTTCCGACTACAAAAAAATCAGAATTCTTGCACGCAAATCAAGGGTTAAAACAAGAATAACAGCCAAACACGGACTGCCGTTTATTATTAACCGCTATAAGAAGAGAACAGGACTTTTTGCAGGTGCGGTATGCGGAATTATTCTCTGTATTTTTCTTTCAAATTTTATCTGGTCGGTAAAAATTTCGGGTACAGAGGAAATCAGCAATACATATCTTGAATCGTTACTTGGTGATAACGGGATTTTTGTCGGTGTGTGGAAAAACAATCTCGATACAGATCAGATAGAACGTAATATTCAGCTGAAATGTGGCGATATCCGCTGGATGAGCATAAACATAACGGGCAGTCTTGTCACGGTTGAAGTTAAGGAAACCTACAAAAAGCCGAAGCTTGACACCTCAAAAAATCCTTGCAACGTAAAAGCGGTTAAGGACGGAGTCATAACACGGATTCAGGCATATAACGGCAGACCTGTTGTTACAAAGGGCAGCGGAGTTGTGAACGGTCAGATTCTTGTCAGCGGGCTTGACGAAACCAAGCAGGGCGATATGCGTTACTTAAGAGCAAACGCAAAGGTTTATGCCGACATTACCGAACAGCAAACGCTTTCAATTCCGAAAAAAGTAACCTACAGTTACGCTGGCGAAAATTATGTTGACAGAAAAAATTTCAGATTTTTATGGCTTGATTTTCCCTGTAACCTTGCCTTTGAAAACTACGACAATTTTGTAAGCACAGTTCACGGAGAAAATCTGTTTATAAATGATGTTGTTCTGCCGGTAGGACTTAAAATCAGAACCGACCGTGAACTTGTAACAACCGAAAACTCTGTAAGTAAAAACAAGGCTGCGGAGATTGCAAAGGCTGATTGTATTCTCTATGAGATTTTTACAAAGAATAAAAGCGAAGTTATTTCAAAACAAATTTCCGTTAAAGAAAATAAAGACGGCTACAGGGTGACAACAGATTATATTTTTAACGAAAATATTGCAGATCAGGTTGATTTTGATGTGACAGAATAGAAAAGTTGTGTTATAATCAATTTGTATGTTTTGCTTTGAACGACTGAAATTTTGCAATCGGACACAAACGGAGGGATAACTATGAGAATTTTATGTATAGGTGATGTTGTAGGCAGTATCGGTTGTGAATTTCTTCGCAACAATCTTCCCACGCTCAAAAAGGTGAAAGGCGTTGATTTTGTAATCTGCAACGGTGAAAATTCCGCTGACGGCAACGGACTGACTCCCGTGTCTGCAAAGCATCTTTTTGACAGCGGAGTTGACGCAATTACACTCGGCAACCATTCTTTCCGCAGAAAAGAAGTCTATGACTGCCTCGACTCAAATCCATTCATTGTCAGACCCGCCAATTTTCCCGAAAATTCAACACCCGGCAAAGGTATAATTAATGTTGACACAGGGCGAAGAATTGTGTCGATTATAAATATTATGGGTAATTCCTATATGGATAACAACCTGAATTGCGCTTTTGAATGTGTAGATAAAATGATTAAACAGGCTGAAAGCAAAATCATAATTGTTGATTTTCACGCAGAGGCAACGGGTGAAAAAAGGGCAATGGGTTATTATCTTGACGGCAGAGTTTCCGCAATGTTCGGAACACACACCCATGTTCAGACCTCGGACGCACAGGTTCTTCCGAAGGGAACCGGCTACATAACCGACACGGGAATGACGGGTACAATCCATTCCGTTCTCGGTGTAAAGAGCGAAATTATAGTTGCAAAGCTGAAAAATAAGCTTCCGCAGCGCTTTGACCTTGCAAGCGGAGAATGTAAAATGGAATGTACGCTTTTTGATGTTGATGACAAAAGCGGAAAGTGTGTTTCAGCCGAGTCAATGCGTATTGAATAACACAAATCAGCATAAAGTAAATTGTTTCCAATTGTCAAAAAATATGAAACAATCCCGATTAAGTCGGCTTTTTTTGCAGATAATTAGTGTATTATACTATTGCAAAAAACAAGCTGATAATGTATAATGTTATAATGTGAATTATTGTGAAACTGCGTTTGTCGGTGTAAAATCGGCTTATGCAGTTGATTAAGAAATGTACATTAAAAGGATGTGCCTAAATGATAAACGGACAAATTCTCAAACAGGCTGTTATTTCCGGTGCGAATAATATTTCAAACCAAAAAAACAGTATAAATGATCTTAATATTTTCCCTGTACCCGACGGAGACACAGGTACAAATATGTCAATGACAGTCAATGCGGCTGTTGCAGCGCTTGAAGATTTTGACGGTACCTGTGCAGGTGATGCCGCAGGTATCACAGCGTCTGCAATGCTCCGTGGAGCAAGAGGCAATTCGGGTGTTATCACTTCACTAATCTTCCGTGGCTTTGCCCAGGGACTTAAAGACATTGAAGAAGTTGACGGCAAAAATCTTGCTGCAGCACTTGGAATCGGTGTTGACGCCGCTTACAAGGCTGTTATGAAACCGACAGAGGGAACAATTCTCACGGTTGCAAGAATGGCTTACGAGGCAGGTATCGAAGCTGCTAAGTATGACAGAGATGTTGTGTCTGTATGGCAGACAATCGTTGACAAGGCTAACGAGGCGCTTGCAATCACTCCTCAGCTTTTGCCCGTGCTTAAAAAGGCAGGCGTTGTTGACGCAGGCGGTAAGGGCCTTTGCGTAATCTTTGAGGGTATGCTCTCTGTAATTAAGAACGGCATTATGATTGAAGCTGACGATGACACAGCTCCTGCAACTGTCAGCACATTTGAAAGTGCCGCCGCTGAATTTGACGATGATATCAGATTCACATATTGCACAGAGTTCATCGTTGGCAGAAATGCCGAGATTGAAACCGAAATCGGCGAGCTTCGCAGTTATCTTGAATCAATCGGTGATTGCGTAGTTGTTGTAAATGATGATGAGATTATCAAGGTTCATGTTCATACGGAACAGCCGGGCAATGCTCTTTCAAAAGGACTTGAGTTCGGTCAGCTTCTCACGGTTAAGGTTGAGAATATGAAGGAACAACACAAGAATGTCAAGTCAACAAAGAAAAAGGCTGAAAAGGAAAAATTTGTTCCCGCAGAACCTGAAAACGATTTCGGTTTTGTTGCAGTTGCCGCAGGTAACGGTCTTAAAGACCTTTTTAAAGACCTCGGTTGTGACAATGTTGTTTCGGGCGGTCAGAGTATGAACCCGAGTACAGACGATATCTATGAGGCAATTATGGCAACTCCTGCCAAGAATGTTCTCGTTCTTCCAAACAATAAAAACATCATTCTTGCCGCAGAGCAGACAATCCCGATGGTAAAAGACAGAAATGTCATCATTGTTCCGACAAGAACAATTCCGCAGGGTATGACGGCAATGCTCAACTTTGATCCCGAGATTTCTGCCGAAAGCAACGCACAGCTTATGACGGACGCACTTGCGTCTGTGGGCACAGGTCTTGTAACCTTTGCCGCAAGAAGCAGTGAATTCGGCGGTAAGAAAATTAAAGAGGGCGACATTATCGCCCTTGAAAACGGCAGGCTTACAATCACAGAAAAGAGCACAGTTAAGGCTCTTGTCAAGCTTGCAAAGGATATGGTCAGCCGTGACACTTCATTCATTACTCTTATCTATGGTGAGGATGTAAGTGAGGAAGAGGCAGAAAAGGCATACGGAGAGCTTCGTGAAAAGTTCGGTTCAAGAACCGATATTACTCTTGTAAAGGGCGACCAGCCTGTTTACTACTTTATTCTCAGCGTAGAATAAGCATTTAAATCTGATTTTTTCAGGGAGCATAATTTTTACGGTTATGCTCCCGTTTTGTATAACGGAGGTGCGGTATGACATCACTTTATAAAACTCCCGTTACAAATTTGAACGGAATAGGTGAAAAGCGTGCCGCACTTTTTGCAAGACTCGGGATTAAAAGCGTTGGAGATTTGATTAATTTCTATCCACGCACATACGAGGATTGGAGCAACATCAAGCATATTGACGAGCTTGAATACGGTGAAACCGTCTGCATAAAGGCTGTTGTCGCAACATCTGTAAACGATACTCGCATAAGCGGCGGAAGAATTATTTCCAAAACCGCAGTCTATGATGAAACGGGTTCAATTCAGCTTGTGTTTTTTAACAATAAATACATCAGCTCAATGCTCAGACAGGGCGGAGAATATTTCTTTTACGGAAAAATCTCATCCGACAGCTACGGAATGCAGATTGTATCTCCGACTTTTGCTCCTGCTGTCAAGGGAACACAAATCCGTCCGATTTACAGACAAACGGCAGGACTTCCGAGTAAATCGGTTGAATCAGCCGTACGACAGGCACTTTCAATGCTGCCGTCAAAAATTAAGGATCCTTTGCCCGATGCCATAAGAGAAAGATTTGACCTTTGCTCACTCAGACAGGCGTTGTTTGACATTCACTTTCCGAAGAACCGCCAACAGCTTGAAGCAGCCCGAAAAAGGCTTGTTACCGAAGAGCTTGTTGTGCTGAACCTTGGAATGAGAAACCTGCGTGACCACAGCAGAGGAGTAACCTCTCTTGAAATCACAAAGGATTATTCAAAAGAATTTGAATCGCTTTTGCCGTTCACAATGACAAATGCCCAAAAACGGGCGGTGTCGGACTGCATAAACGATATAATCAACAAATCATCTCCGCTGAACCGACTTGTTCAGGGTGATGTAGGTTCGGGCAAAACGGCTGTGGCAGCCTCGGTCTGCTACACGGTTGCCAAAAACGGATTTCAGACCGCATTTATGGCGCCGACTGAAATCCTTGCCCGACAACATTACAAAACATTTCAAAAGCTTTTTGAAAATACGGATATCAAGGTTGGTCTGCTGACAGGCACACTAAGGGAATCCGAAAAAAAACAAATCAGAAAATCACTTGCAGACGGTTCGATTGATATGGTAATCGGAACACACGCTCTCATTACCGATAAAACCGAGTTTAAAAATCTTGCGCTTGCCGTAACCGACGAACAGCACAGATTCGGAGTTGCACAAAGAGCAAAGCTTCTCGGCAAGGGCAACAATCCGCATCTGCTTGTTATGAGTGCCACCCCGATTCCGAGAACACTCGGACTTATCATTTTCGGCGACCTCGACATTTCAATAATTGACGAACTTCCGCCGTCAAGAAAACCCGTGAAAACCGTGTTGCGAACTTCTGCAATGCGTGGCGGAGTGTATGACTTTATCCGCAGTGAAGTAAAACACGGCAGACAGGCGTATATAGTTTGTCCCCTTGTTGAAGAAGGCGAGCTTGACGATGTTGCGTCAGCCGAAGAATATGCCGCAGACTTGATGTTGCGGGAATTTCCTGACATAGCAGTCGGCATAGTTCACGGACAGATGAAGTCTGACGAAAAAGACGAGGTTATGCGTAAGTTTGTCGAGAATGAGTATTCCGTTCTTGTTGCCACAACGGTAATAGAAGTCGGCGTTGATGTTCCGAATGCTACGGTTATTGTGATTGAAAATGCCGAAAGATTCGGACTTTCACAGCTTCATCAGCTGAGAGGAAGGGTTGGCAGAGGCAGTTCGCAGTCCTATTGTATTCTCATCAGCGACAAGGGCAGTAAGACAACAAGAGAACGACTTGAGGTCATGTGTTCAACGAACAACGGTTTTGTCATTGCCGATGAAGATTTGAAAATGAGAGGCCCCGGCGACTTTTTCGGTCACAGACAGCATGGACTTCCGCAGATGTCGATTGCCGATTTTGCCGACACAAAAAGCCTTGAACTTTCTCAAAAAATTGCAGACTGCATAATGGACCGTTACGGCGATATCCGAAACGATGAAATACGATTGTTAAAAGCAGAGGTAGACCGCCTGTTTGAGCGTGGCGGACAAAATGCTTTAAACTGAAAAACTATAAATGGGAGAATTAAGTAAATGAGAAAAACCATAACCAAAACACTTTCACTTCTCTGTATGCTTTGCATCATTATCTGTTCCGCTTTCACAACGGCAGGCGCTGCGTCCTATCCTAATGATGTAAAAACCGAGTCGGACTCAATCCTTCTTGTAAATATGGATTCAGGTCAGACCGTGTATGAAAAAGACGCCGACTCAAAGCGTTACCCTGCGTCAACAACAAAGATTATGACCTACATAATTGCGGTTGAAAACATAGCCGATCTTGATAATACAAAAATTCCGATTAAGCAGTCGGTTCTTGATGTTCTCAAAAACACAGGAAGTTCCCTTGCGAATGTTGAAAATCATGTCGGCAAGAGTATGACTGCAATCGATCTGCTTTACAGCATGATGGTTCCCTCGGGTAATGATGCCGCAATGGTTCTTGCCGATTATATCGGTGAAGGCAATGTTGATAACTTTGTCAAGCTGATGAATGAAAAGGCAAAGGAGCTTGGTTGCGAAAACACTCATTTTGCAAATCCTGACGGACTTCACGATCCCGACCACTATACAACCGCCCGTGATATGTACAAAATCACAACCTATGCGCTCACTCTTCCTCGCTTTGAAGAAATCACAAATACCTGTACATACACTTGTGACGGTGACGATACAGCCCTTGTAACAACCAACTACCTCATTGACGCTAACCGTGGCGGTGAGTATTACTATATGTACGCAAAGGGCATCAAAACGGGTACGACTAACGAGGCAGGCAGATGTCTTGTAACGACAGCGTCGGCAGACGGCTATTCATATATGGCAATTCTCCTTCACGCACCGTATGAGGAAGGTGTGACCGAGGATTACGCAACAATGACCGATGCGGCAGACCTTTTCCGCTGGGCATTGACAAGTCTTGAAATGAACACTGTTGCCACCTCGTCAAAACCGCTTTGCGAAGTAAAGGTTAACCTTGCATGGGGCAAAAACAGTACATTGCTTTATCCCGAAACCGACCTCAGCGCAATTGTTCCGAAAGACTGCACAGATGAGAATATAATTATTGAACAGGATGTTCCCGAAAGCGTTGACGCACCGCTTGACAAAGGCTCGGTAGTCGGCAAGGCAACAATCTATTACAAAGCAGATGCAAACAGTGAAAAGCAGAAGCTTGCCGAGGTTAATGTTGTTGCAGGCGAAAAGATTGAACGCAGCGGAATTCTCTATGTGTTCAACATCATCGGCACAGTATTTCAGTCCTATTGGTTTATCGTGATTATCGCTCTTATCATTCTCGTTCTCATCATTTACCTTATTATTTCAAAAATTCACGGTAAGCGTAAAAGAAAGAAGAGAAATGTTAAGCATTACCGCAATCTCTGATGCAATAAAAGTGTAATTAAATTGTAAATTTTCTATACTTGAAATTTGAAAACGGTATGTTATAATTATTTTAGGGAATAATTATTCGGAGGTTTTCATATGAAGTGTCCATATTGCAGTTATGAAGAAAGCAAGGTTATCGACTCTCGTTCTGCCGATGACGGCGAAAGAATCCGCAGAAGAAGAGAGTGCCTGAGATGCGGCAAACGCTTTACCACACATGAGGTGATTGAAACTGTTCCGATAATTGTTGTTAAGCGTGATAAATCCCGTGAGGTTTTTGACCGCAACAAGCTTACAGGCGGAATTCTCCGTGCCTGCGAGAAGCGTCCCGTTTCAATTGAACAGATTGAAAATATGGTCAATGATATTGAGGCTCAGCTTCAGTCAAGCCTTGACCGTGAAATCACTTCAAAGCAAATCGGTGAGCTTGCAATGGATCAGCTCAAGAATATTGACGAGGTTTCATATGTCCGTTTTGCGTCTGTTTATCGCCAGTTCAAGGATATTAACACCTTTATGGACGAACTCAATAAGCTTCTTACTGAAAAGAAATAGTTTCTTATAAAGAATAATTCCGATACTGTACAGCCTTTCTCGGTTGTACAGTATTTTTTTGCGGTGTACCGCAACTCTCCGTTCGTGCAGATAGTTTGCAATATCAAAAACATACTATGCCCGAGCGTAAGTATAGCGATTGCTTTTGCAATTTTAAATAGAGGAGTTCATCGGATGCCCACAAGTAACAGCAGAATATTTAAGCTAAGAGTGTTGTACGGAAAGCAACATATGCAGTTAATTAAAAATTATACGAAAAAATCAAAAATGCCTCTTGACTTAAAGTCAACTTCAGGGTGTAATATATTCCTGTAAAGTAAAAAACAAACTGAAAAATAGTAAAAAATCTGAAACAAAGGAGATTTACAATGGCAAAGTTAATTGCATTTTATTCACGAGCAGATGAAAATTATTTCGGTGGTCAGTACCGCTATGTAAAAGTCGGCAACACCGAAAAGGTTGCAAAAATGATTTCAGACCTCACAGGAGCCGATATGTTTAAAATTGAGCAGAAAGTTCCGTATTCCGCAAACTACAAGGAATGTGTTGCTCAGTCGGTTAAAGACCTTAAATCAAAGGCAAGACCCGAACTTGTTTCATTACCGAATCTTGACGATTACGATGAAATTTATCTCGGCTATCCAAACTACTGCGGAACAATGCCTATGGCGGTTTATACTTTCCTTGAAGCATTTGATTTTACGGGCAAAACAATTCATCCGTTCTGCACTCACGAGGGAAGCGGACTTTCAAACACAGTCAATGATATTAAAAATACTGCCAAAGGTGCAACCGTAACAAACGGACTTTCATTGTTCGGAAGTGATGCCGATAAGGCAGAAGGCATTGTTAATGAGTGGATTAAAAAAATTTAATTACACAAGGAGATAATATTATGAAAATTGCAGACAAGAATGAATTTGAAAAGCAGAATGTATTCGGCACAGGCACTCCCAATACAGCTTATGCAAAATATTTTATCGGAGAGTCATACCTAAATCCACTCACAAAGCCCGAGGACGGACTTCACCTTTTAAATGTAACATTTGAACCGAGTTGCCGTAACAACTGGCACATTCACCACGCAAAGAGCGGCGGCGGTCAGCTCCTCATCTGCACAGCAGGTGAGGGTTGGTATCAGGAAGAGGGCAAAGAGCCTGTAAGCCTTACACCGGGTAAGGTGATCGTAATTCCGGCCGAGGTTAAGCATTGGCACGGTGCTAAAAAGGACAGCTGGTTCTCACACATCGCAACCGAAATGCCGGGTGAAGAATGTTCAAACGAGTGGTGCGAACCCGTAACCAATGAAGAATATAATAAACTCGGTTAATCGAAAGGCGGCTTCTGAATATGAAAAAAGTTATCGTTTATTATTCATATCGTGGCAACACAAAAAGCACTGCCGAGATGATTCAGAAAAGCACGGGTGCTGACATTGCAAGAATCGAAACTGTTGTTCCGTATGACGGCGACTACAACTCGGTTGTAAATCAAGGACAGGATGAAGTGAACAGCGGATATTGTCCAGAAATAAAACCGCTTAATATTGACCTTAGCAAGTATGACGAGGTAATCCTCGGAACACCTGTTTGGTGGTACACTTTTGCCCCCGCAATGCACACATTTCTCAAGGAAAATGACCTTTCGGGCAAGACGGTTTATCCGTTTGCAACCAACGGTGGTTGGATTGGTCACACATTCAAAGATTTTGCAAATGCCTGCGGTACAGCCGATGTAAAGCAGGGAATGAATATCCGTTTTGATGAATCGGTTCTGCGTACACCAAAGTCTGAAATTCAAAAATGGATTGATTCAATTAAATAAGCCTTTCTGTAATGCGGTTCTACCGCAAAAATAAAAAAACTGTACAGCCTTTTTCGATTGTACAGTTTTTGTTTTATATGTTATTTTGTCGGAATATAACATTGTTCGAATTTGCACAATTTGAGCCGTAGGGGATTGTTAATCCTACCCGATAAAGCCTTGAACGAACACAATAACAATCAGCACGGGGAGTGCGTATTTAAGGTACGGCTTCAGCACTCTTGAAAGTTTAAGACCTTTACCCGTGTTACATTCTTCAAAGTAATTGTCAAAGCCCCAGCCGAATTTTGTTGTGCAGAACAGGAGGTAAACCATTGCGCCGATCGGAAGAAGAAGGTTGCTGACAACGAAGTCCTCAAGGTCAAGCACACCCTTGCCGAGAATGTTGAAGTCTTTCCAAATGTTGAATCCGAAAATACACGGCAGACACGCAAAGAACATAATAATTCCGTTGATTATTGACGCCTTTGTTCTGCTCATGCCGAATGTGTCGGTAAGAAAAGCAACAAGGTTTTCAAACACGGCAATAACCGTTGAAAAGCTTGCAAATGTCATAAACAGAAAGAAAAGCGTACCCCAAATCCGACCGCCCGTCATATTTACGAAAACATTCGGAAGCGTCACAAAAATAAGGGCAGGTCCTTGGTCGGGCTGAACGCCAAATGAAAAGCAAGCAGGGAAGATGATAAGTCCGGCAACAATTGCAACAAAAGTGTCCAATGCACAAATCTGAACAGCCTCACCGTAAAGCGTGCGGTCTTTGTTCATATAACTGCCGAAAATTTCCATTGATGCGATTCCGAGTCCGAGTGTGAAAAACGCCTGACTCATTGCAGAGGTGATTACCTTGCCGAGTCCTACATCTTTAACCTTTCCGAAATCGGGAACAAGATAAAAGCTCAAGCCTTCTCCCGCATTTGAAAGCATCATACTGTTGATTGCAAGAATAATAATCAGTGCAAGCAACGCAACCATCATAACCTTGCTGACCTTTTCAATGCCTTTTTGAAGTCCTCGACTGCATACAAAAAATCCGAATACAACGATTATCGCAAGCCATATAATCATCTCAACAGGCGATGCCATAAGGTTGTTAAACACTCCCGAAACCTGTTCTGAGTTCATTCCGCTTTTAAATGTTCCCGTTGCAAATTTATAGAAGTAATCTAACATCCAACCCGAAACAGGTGAGTAGAACATCATCAAAAGGTAACAGCCTATCATGCACAGCCAACCGTGAATGTGCCATTTGCTTTTTGGCTTTTCAAGTGTTTTATAGCTTAATACGGCACTTTTTCTGCTTGCTCTGCCGACTGCAAGCTCCATTGTCAGAACGGGAATTCCCATAAGCACAAGGAATGCAAGATAAAAAAGCACGAACAATCCGCCGCCGTTTTCGCCCGTAACATACGGAAAGCGCCAGACATTGCCTATGCCAATCGCACAGCCTGCACTTACAAGGAGAAAACCTGTCCTCGACTTAAAATTTTCTCTTTGCATAAATATTCTCCTTAAAAATACTGTCACTCTAATTATACAAAATTTTCACCGATATTTCAAGGAATAAACTTTTTATTTATGCAATTTGACAGGGATTAAAAAGCTTTGTATACTTTTATTGACAGAAACATTTAAGTCTTGTTTAAGGTTAGAAATAACGGTTGTATTTTAATTCTTTGAAATAATATTTAAGAACACAAAGTATTTTAACGGTACTTTGTGTTCTTTTTTGTGACAAAATTTTCCGGAATAACAAAGTTCCGCTATAAAATGTAATAAAAGTGTAATAAATGACATCTTAATATTGAATTCTAATTGATAGAAATTATAATTAAAATATAACATAAAACATACAACAGGAGTTTGGCGATGAAATTAACGAATGTGAATTTTCTTGCAAAAGCAAATGCCAAGATAAATAAAAATGAAAAGGGAATAAAAATTGTTTCCGCATTGCTTGTAATATCAATAACCTTGATTTCGGCATTTTCAATTACCGTCACAAAAGCTGTAAATGAGTATAAAGAGGATTATCGTGCAAGAACACTTGAGGTTGACCCTTGGTTAAGCAAACTTGACGATAATGTTATAGAAAGTATTAAAAATACTGAGCATGTAGTTGATATTTTTCCTCTTGAAGGAATCAGAAATGATTCGTTCAGTATAACACAAACTTCAAATCAAGAATTTCAGAACAGAATTGATGATAAAGGAGATGCCCATATTGGTATATGGTCATTATTGGGAGATGAAAAACGCAGTGTTATTGCAGGAAAAACTCTTGATGAATCCCCTGTGTTAAGCTGTGTTGTCCCGAGTGATTTTTATCCTTTTGAGGTTGAGAATGAAAATAAAAAGCCTGATTATATTGACGGGGAAAGTCTTATAGGAAAAACGATAACCGTAAAAGCGATTAATAATATGCTAATTCAACCTTATAATATTGATGGTTCACCAGAAAGCGGTTCACTTGAATTGCCTGCAATTGAATATAAATTAAAGGTAGTGGGTACTTATTATCTGTCACCGACCGAAACAGGCTATTATGATTCGATTTATATTTCAGAGGAAACAGCTACGAAAATATTAGATGACGCACTTACAAAAGGCGGATATTCAAAAGATAACAAAACCACTGTCGGCAAGTGGTGGAGTGATTTATCGCTGAGGACTCACTATGTTGTTGTTGATGATTTTGAAAATATTGAATCGGTATATAATGCACTCACCGATATGAATGTATGCTGTGCCGATGACTCCGAACTCGGAATACAGGACAGCATAGTAAACGCTTCAAATATATTCAGCTTTGCAAGCGTATTTCTTATTATTTCAACAGTGTTGCTTTCTGTGATTATGATTATACAATCAACAGCAAACGCACTTTCACTTCGTAAATCCGATATAGGCTTGCTCAAAGCGATAGGTTATAAAAACAGTCAGATATTTGCCTGCCTTTACTGCGAACAGCTTAGAGTTACATTTACCGGATTTGCGGTTGGAACAATTATTTCGATTATAGTTACGGCTGTTTCAAATCTTTTCTTTGCAAACAGAAATTTCATCGACCGTCTGTACATTATTAATTGGGGAAATTTCGGAATTTTGCTTGCAATTTCGTTTTTGATAGTAACAATAGTTCCGCTGATATGTCAGCTCATAGCATTACGCAAGCTGAATAAAATTCAGCCCAAAGACGCAATGAATGAATAATTTTTGAGGGTAAAATAATGAAATCAATAGAATTAAAAAATGTTTCTAAAATATACAATAACAAAGTAACCGCCGTGGATAATGTATCGTTTACATTGTCAGAGGGTGAATTTGTGGCTGTTATGGGACAGTCGGGCAGCGGAAAAAGCACTCTGCTCCAAATGGCAGGTTTGCTTGACAACTGCACCTCAGGTCAGATTTTGATTAACGGCAAAGATGTGTCGTCACTCGGCAAAAACGAACTTGCTGACACAAGAATGAATTCACTCGGATTTGTCTTTCAGGCATTTCATCTTAATCTGCATCTCAAAGTTTTTGAAAATATAATGGTTCCAATGCTCATAAACGACCATTTCAAAAACAGAGCCGAAATGAAAGAAACTGCCGAATTGCTTGTGCAGAAAGTCGGTCTTACACATCGCATTGATCACTATCCGAGGGAACTTTCAGGCGGTGAACAGCAGAGAACCGCCATTGCAAGAGCACTTGCCAATAATCCCGACTTTATCCTTGCCGATGAACCTACAGGCAACCTTGACAGCAAAAACGAACGTATGATTTTTGAAGAGTTGAAAAAACTTGCAGAGCTTGGCAAGGGCGTTCTTGTTGTCAGCCATAATGATGCCGTAACCGATTTTGCAGACAGAATTTGCGTTATGAAAGACGGCGTTTTAGAGGAAAATTAAAATGAAAAATAAAAAACTCGGTATGCTTGTTAAAGCCTCAATTCTTTCACGAAAAGGTGCAACAATATTTTTTTGTTGCTTTATGGTTATTGCAACCATTCTCGTTCTTGTGTCGGCAGGAGCGGTTATGCCGCTGAAAAATAATATTGACCAAAACATAAATAATCATATTCTTAACAGAGAGTTGAATTTTGAGATAAACGAAAATACGCCTGAAAATGAAATTGACGATACAATTTTAAGTATAAAAAGCATTGAACACATAACGAATGTTTATAATGTGCCTGCCGAACTTGATGTGAAGGAAACTTCGGGAGTGCTGTTTTCTGATTATACTCTCCGTTATGTTCACGAGGGGTATAACCTTAAAATAATAAGCGGAAGAGCTTTCAAAGAGAATGAAGAGAATGTTGCAGTTGTTCCCGAAGTTTTAAAGGATTTTAACAGCGAAAGTCAACGAATCAATAAAATTGACGGCAAAACGCTTGTGGGCAAAAATCTTGTTTTCGCTGATGAATCGGGCAAGGAACATAAGCTTAAAATTGTCGGAGTGTATAACACATCTGACCCGATTTTTACAGGCAACCAAATTCTTATTCCACGCAACAGTTTGATTAAGTTTAATAATGAAGTTATTGCAAATGCCAAAGGTTCGACTTCAATAACTTCCGATAAGGCTTATAAAATTCTCGTTGATGATGCAAAAAATCTTGAAAGTGTACAATCCGAGGTTTCCTCATATTGCGAACCGTATACAATGGACTTGAACTTTGATTCTCAGTCATACAATATCGCACTCATAATTATTATAGGTTCAATTGTATTTTTTGCATTGTTCGTAATTGCGGGACAGTATATGTTCGTCAAGAGCAACATAAGCAGACGAAGCGAAGAACTTGCTTTGTATCGCTCACTCGGTTACAAGTCTAATCAACTTTTCTATATAATATTTGCGGAATATTTCCTTATCGGAATAATATCAATTGCAGTCGGTACAATTTTGACTGTATTACTCGACATATTACTTATAAATCCGTATCTTATGAATCTTGTGGGCAATACAATGATGGAAATGACCGTGAATGTTTCGGCTGTTTATATACTGCTGTTCCTCGTGATTTATTTGATTGTACTTGCAATCGTCAGCATTTGGGCAGTAAAACGTTCTGAAAAAACGGATTTAAGTGTGTTGCTTAGAGAAAGATAATTTTATAACGGAAATAAAACTCCATATTATTATTTAAAGCAGAAATTCTGAAAAAATTCGGGATTTCTGCTTTTTTTAAATTTCATTTAAAGTTTGTAAATTATTATATAGACACAGTAAAGAAAAGGTAAAGACAGGGAGGTCTTACAATGGGCGTTAAAAATATATTCAAGCGTTACGAACTTAAATTTATGCTGACAACACAGCAGTACATTAACAATCCGAAACCTATAAAAACATAAAGCCCCCACACATTTTCGTGTAGGGGCGGTTTTCTTAAACAAAGAAATTGTCCTTATAATTAAAATCTTTCTCCGACAGCAACAATGACACTTCTGCCTGCCATATTAATTCGTCTGTCATAGAGAATAACATTTCTGTCCTCAAGGATTACATCCTGAGGCTCGTTGCCTGTGTTTACATAAAGCTTCCAGTGGTATCCTTCGGGAAGGTCGGGAAGCTCAACATTTACATAATCCCAATAAGCATTGACGCCAAAGTAAACAAACTCGTCAAGTCCCTGTTGTTTAAGACTTGCACCGGCGTACATAACGCCAATCATTCTTGTATCATCGTAATACTTGGCACTCCACGCAACATTTGAATGGATGCTGACAGGCGGATAACTGCATGTTGCCTTGCCTCTGCTGTCTGTAATAATATGGAATCTCTTTCTGAAAGCAATCATATATTTAAAAAATTCAAATACATCCTTATGCTTTTCTTTTCTTGTCCAGTCAAGCCATGAGATAATGTTGTCCTGACAGTAAGCATTGTTGTTGCCGAACTGAGTGTTGCAGAATTCATCACCTGCAAGGAAAAGAGCAGGTCCCTGACTGCACATAAGCGTTGCAAAAGCATTTTTTACCATTTTGATACGCAGTTTGTTGATATTGTAATCGTTTGTATCACCCTCGGCTCCGCAGTTCCAGCTGTTGTTGTCATTAGCGCCGTCAGTATTGTTCCAGCCGTTTTCGAGATTGTGCTTTTCGTTGTATGAATACATATCATAAAGAGTAAATCCGTCATGACAGGTAAGAAAGTTTACCGACGCATTGTAGCCTCTGTAGGTAGGGTCATACAAATCTCTTGAGCCTGTAATTCTCTGAGCCGCATCCCATGCAAGATGGCTGTCGCCTTTAAGAAATCTTCTGAGGTCGTCACGGTATCTTCCGTTCCATTCAGCCCATCTGTTCCATGACGGGAAACTGCCGACCTGATAAAGTCCGCCTGCGTCCCATGCCTCTGCAATAAGCTTTACTCCGCCGAGAATCGGATCAAACGCAAGGCTCTTGAGAAGCGGAGGCTTATCCATAGGAGTACCGTCCTCGTTTCTTCCCAAAATCGACGCAAGGTCAAAACGGAAACCGTCAATGCGGTATTCTGTTACCCAATAACGCAGACAGTCAAGTATAAACTGCTGCACAATCGGCTGATTGCAGTTGAGAACATTGCCGCAACCGCTGAAATTGTAATACTTTCCGTCCGGAGTGAGCATATAGTAAATGTTGTTGTCAATGCCCTTGAACGAGAAATACGGTCCCATTTCATTGCCCTCTGCCGTGTGGTTGAACACAACATCAAGGATAACTTCAATTCCGTTTTCGTGAAGATCACGAACAAGCTGTTTAAGCTCTCTGCCTTCGTGATGATGCTCGTGGTCGCTCTCATAGCTTGTGTTCGGAGCAAAAAAACATACGGTGTTATAGCCCCAGTAATCGTAGAGCTGACGACCGTCATAATTACGATACGAGCCCATTTCGTCAAACTCAAAAATAGGCATCATTTCAACAGCATTGATGCCCAGTTCTTTAAGATAGGGGATTTTTTCACGGATACCTGCGAATGTGCCTTTGTTTTTAACGCCTGAGGAGCCGTCCTGAGTAAAGCCTCTTACATGCAATTCATAAATAATAAGCTCTTCAAACGGAAGCTTCGGCTGAGTGCAGTTGCCCCAGTCATAGTCGCTGTTTACAACTCTTGCCTTATAAACACCCTCATGCTCCTGTTTTTTACCCCAGCCGCTCTGACCGATTACAGCCTTTGCGTATGGGTCAAGAATGTATTTCTTTTTATCAAAAATAATGCCTTTTTCGGGTTCATACGGACCGTCAAAGGAATATGCATACTCAAAATCAATCTCATCAAGACCAAACACGAGCATTGAATAGGTGTTGCCGATTTTGTAAGAATCCGGAAATCTAAGCTTTGCATACGGAATTTTTGCATAAGGTCTGAATAAAAGCAATGTACACTCAACGGCATAAACCGAATGAATAGTAAAGTTTACACCGCCGGAAACGGTTGTTGCACCGTTTAAAAGAAAGTTGCCGGGTCTGACATCGAAACCACCTACATTATCGGTTGGCTTTAAATCCCTCAACATAATATTCAATCCCCCTAAGTTACTCTCAAAAAAACAAAAATTCAGTCATAACACAACATATGTCTATTTTATCATATTATGTGATTTATTCAACACACTATTTGCAAAAATATAGTCAAATCTTGTCATCGCGATTAAAAAGCAGTATTTTTACACAAAAAAAGACCGGAATAAAAAATATATTCGGTCTTTTTAATCATTTGCTTACGCTTATTGTCAACCTATAAAAGTAAATCTGTCTTTTTTTCTGCCGTCAACATCAACTTTTTCGGCAAACATTTCGACAGGTCTTGCCCACACTTCACTTGTGTTGTGGAGATTTCTGTAAATTACAAGTTTTTCACCCGTTTCGCTGTGGGTTGCAAAGTTGATAACCTCATATTCGCCACCCTTGAAATGTAGGTAAATACCCGGCTTGATTTCTTTTGTCGTATTTTCGGCATTGTCCGAATTGCTTTCACAGCAATTTTCTGTTTTAACAGCTTTAACTGAAGTTTCTTCATTTGCAGGAGCTTTGTCAATTTCAGCTGCCCTGCAATCTGTATTGTCTGCATTGAAATCAACCCTGAAACTTCCGTCATTAACAACAAGAATTCTCGACTGATACGGCTGCATTTCAATTTCATAGTAACCGTTTACATCAATAACTTCGTTGCCGTTGAGAACATCTGTAAGCTTTGCGTTGCAGCCTGTGTCAAAACCGATTCTTTCAACACGGTCTGTAAGGTTGAATGCAACAAAAACAGTCTGATTGTCGGTTTTTTTTCTGTATACAAGCTTTTCATTCTGAATATTTATGTTTTCAAAATCGCCGTACTTGAGAGCTTCGAGTGCAAGTCTTACTACACCGAGTTTTTTGATATGCTCAAGAAGTTCATAGTTCGGGTTCGGGATGGAATCAAGGTCAAGACAGGGACGAAGCTCATAATCGCTGTAGGCAGTCCTCATACCCTCAATGCCGAATTCACTTCCGTAGTAAATTGACGGTACTCCGGGCATTGTATACATCATTGTGTAAACATTGTTGAGATGATTTTTGTCTTTAAGCATACTTGCAACACGGTTTACATCGTGGTTATCAACGAAATTATATGTGTAGATGTTTCTGTAAATACCGCCGTTAGCAAACTGTCTGTTAAGAGAATGAGCAATTTCAAAATAGTTGTGGTCATTATGGCTTGAATAAATGCCTTTGTAGCATTCGTAGTTTGTAACCGAGTCAAGCACATCGGGATTTGCCCAATGATTGTAATCGCCGTGGGTAATCTCGCCGTAGAGCCAGAAATCGGACTTTTTCTCTTTGCAAACATTTTTTAATTTTTTGAAAAATACAATGTCAATGCAGTCAGCCGCATCAAGGCGAAGTCCGTCAATATCAAACTCATCAATCCAAAATCTTGCACAGTCAAGAAGATAGTTTACTACCTCGTCATTGTGGAGATTAAGCTTTACAAGGTCGTAGTAACCTGCCCAGCCCTCATAGCTGAAACCGTCATTATAAGGACTGTTGTTCAAAAAGTTTAAATTTTCAAACCAAGACGCATATCTTGAATTTTCACGGTTCTGCTGAACATCTTTGAAAGCAAAGAAATCTCTTCCCACATGATTAAAAACGCCGTCAAGCATAATTCTGATGCCGTTATCGTGAAGTGTTTTGCAAATTTTTTTGAAAGATTCGTTGTCACCGAGCCGACAGTCGATTTTTTTATAATCAATAGTATCATAGCCGTGTTTTGAACTTTCAAAAACAGGGTTGAAAACAAGTGCGTTTACCGACATTGACTTCATATGGTCAATCCAGCCGTAAATTTTGTCAAGTCTGTATTCCTGTTTGAAATCATTCTCCTTTGGTGCTCCGCAAAAACCGAGCGGATAAATATTGTAAATTACGGATTCATTTATATATCCCATTATATTATCTCCTTTTTGCACAGAATAAAGCAGTGTACGAATGCAGTGTTTTGTGTACATTAGTCATAATTATAACACTAAAATTTCTATTGTGCAACTGAATAATTTGTGTTACAATGTAACATATTGATGATTTAAAAATGATTTTAAAAAAATCTCGGAGGAACAAAATGCTCAAAATACCCGAAAACAAAACAAGAAAAAAATTAAGAATCACACTTTGCGTGCTTTATCTCGTTGAAATCGTACTCTGTGCGTTGCCGTATTTCCAGTACATTGACGAAAAAAATGTACTCCATTCTTATTCTGTATTTGATATTATGTCTGTATGGGGACTCAGCGGTTCAAATGATGCGGTTTTTAAGTATTCGCTCTTTATGCCGATTTTCTTCATTATTCCGATTGCAGGATTTTTCTTCTGTGCTCTTGACAAAGAACGCAATATGAAGAATATCGTTTCAATCATCTGCTGTCTGCTCGGTGTGCTTTCAATTCTCACTATGGTAAGCTATACAATCAGCCTTGCTTCTGTAATTGCACTTCTTTTGTACATTCTTATCTGCTTTCTCACAACGCTTTCAATCTTTGCAAGATTTACCGACAAAGATGCTACGAAAGCTCCTGTTAAGCAGAAAAACACAGACCCGAACAGGGAAGTGTAATTTTACAAATTAAAAGTTGAAAACGGAAAATTGAAAATTTCGGTCTGGAACACAGTTTGCTTAATGCAAAGCATTGTTTTCCCGACTTTATTTTATAAAATTAAAACACGGCAGTTCATTATCTGAAATGATTGCCGTGTTTATTTTTGCCGATTATATTTTTAAAATTCCGTCAGAACAATGTGTGCCTGAGAATTATCGAGAACTAACGGCTTATCCATATCAACTCTCTTTAATTCTCCGTAGAGTCTGCCGAAAATTACGGTTGTTTTGTCCATATATGCCGCCATAGCCTCGCCTTTTACGGTGAACGGCTTGAATGTAATGTCAACTGCCGAATATCCCGCCTTAAAGTACCACGGTCTGTCAAGCTTTCCGCCTGTGCTTTTAACATTTATCTGCGACAATTTTACAAGATGACCGTCTGTGAAAAAGCAATTTTCGTTGCCGTAACGGTTGTCACCGACTCTGCTTGCAAGACAGAGGGAAAAGCGTTTTCCGTCAATAAAGCAGTCGGAGCTTAATCTCTGGTAATTATGCTTTCTCGGTTTTGAAAAGCGTGTCCAGTCAAAGTAAGCGTTTGTGGTTGTTTCGTTTAAAGAATATTCCATACCGCCAACACGGATAATTCCGCCTGCGACAAATTTGGGAACAAAGCGTTTGAGATAAAAATATTTTCTGTCTCTCTCAAACGGTGCAATTTCGTTAAGACTTTCGCCCGCCGTCTTTTTGAGATTAATGTTAAAGTAAAGATTTTTTATGCCGCCAAAGTCGATAAAATCACATTTTAAAAATCTTCCGTTCGGTGTGTTTGTCAACTGTAGCTGAAGCCTTTTGTCCGTGTACAAAAGCTCTCCCGAACTGCCCGATTCGGGAAGCTCGTTCTTGCTGAAAACAAATTTCTTTACAACACAATCATAAATCACACCGCCTCTTTTAAGGTCGGCAACCGCAATTTTTACCGCAAATTCCATGCCTAAATTTTCAACCGAAAGATAGAGCGAAACCTCTGTGTTGCTTATGAAATAGCAATCTCTTTCGCTGTGTTTTCCGCTTGTTTTGCTCTGTTCGCTGTTATATTCAAAAACAGGCGTTCTTGCCCAGCCTGCACACATAACCTCTCCGTTTTCTTCAAAAACATTATGCTTTTCGGTTATCTCATGTTGCAAAACAATCCCTCCGTGTTCTCGTTTTTAAAATTTTCCATAAAATCACACCATACAATATACACAAAATAATTATGCTTTTCAAGAATTATAACAAAACTGTAAATTTCGTTTTCTACCGTCAACGGTATATGTACTAATTTTCGGATTTCATGAATAATCTGTAATAATATCATATACCTGTGAGGGCGGTTTTTATGAAGAAATTTGTCATTTCGCTTTTAATCTGCTTATGTTTTCTGCTTTGTTCATGCAGTGCCGACACATCGGGATATCAAAACGAGCTTACCTGCACAGACTGGAGTGCAGAGCTTGACGGCGGCGGAAAGATAAACCTTTCGTTTGACGGTGACAATGCGTCCCTTATTATGATAAGCGGAAAAGACAAGGCGGAGCTTTGCGGAAAATATGTTGCCGATGATACAACGCTTGTCATATTTGTGCCGAAACTTTACCGAAACTACACATTTGAATATGTTCCGCACGGAAAAAAGCTTGATTTGTCATACAACGGTTCAAAAATTACGCTCAGCCGTGCCGATAACACGCAAAAAATCGAGTAAATCAGCCGTTCAAAGTTTCTTATGTACATTTTGAGCGGAATACGCAGATTAACGAATAATTTTATTGATAAATAAAGTTGTGTGTGTTATAATGTTTTAAGCTATGTTATTATGCCATTTTTGGATTTTTTCGGAGGTATTGTTTTGGTAGTGTTTGGAATTGATCCCGGATATGCCATTGTAGGTTGGGGAGCAATCAATTTTCAATCGAATACATATAAAACCCTCGGTTACGGTGCAATTGAAACTGTTGCCGGAACTGATTTTAACAAACGGCTTGAGTACATCTATGACGAAACCTATGCTATTCTTAACAGATGTCGCCCCGATGCTCTTGCAATCGAAAAACTTTACTTTCAGACCAATCAGAAAACGGCTATCAATGTTGCTCAGGCAAGGGGAGTAACCCTGCTTGCGGCACAAAAACTTAAGATACCAATCTTTGAGTACACTCCTCTCCAGGTCAAAACGGCTGTAACGGGATACGGCAAGGCTAAAAAACCACAGGTTATGGAAATGACCGCAAGGCTTTTAAAGCTGAAAGAAATTCCGAAACCCGATGATACCTGTGATGCACTTGCAATTGCAATCTGTCACACACAGGCGGCAGGCTCACAGCTCAGAAGAGTAATGTACGGAAAGGGACTTTAAATATGCTTTATTCCGTAAGAGGAAAACTTATTGCTATAGAATCAAATGCGGCGGTAGTAGAGTGCGGCGGTGTCGGCTATATGTGCCAGACAACAATGAACACACTTAAAGCCGTAAAGCTTAACACAGAGGTAACGCTTTACACCTACCTTAATGTAAGGGAAGATGCGGTTGACCTTTTCGGCTTTGCAACAAAGGCAGAGCTTGAAACCTTTAAAAACCTCATCAGCGTAAGCGGTGTAGGTCCAAAGGCAGGACTTGCGGTTTTGTCGGAGCTCAGTCCCGAACAGGTTGCAATGGCGATTGCCTCCGATGACCTCAAAACAATTACAAGAGCACAGGGAATAGGCAAAAAAATTGCACAGAGAATTGTTCTTGAACTCAAGGACAAGCTTGCAAAAGCGGCTAAAGAGGACAGTTCCTTTGCACAGGCGGCACAGAACAGCGTGAATGTTTCAACTGGAAATGTTCCGAAAGCAATCGAGGCACTCGGAGTTTTGGGCTATTCTCCTTCTGATGTTTCGCCCGTACTCGCAACACTCGACAGCACCTTGCCTGTTGAACAGCTTATTTCGCTCACATTAAAACAGATGGGAAGACAGTAATATATGAGTAAAATGGAATTCTCGGATGAATTTGATTTTGAAAACAGAATAACCGATACTTCCGAAATTCCCGAAGATACGGCAGAGAGCGACAACCCTCTGCGACCGAAAACACTTTCGGAATACATAGGACAGGAAAAGGCAAAGGAAAACCTCAAGGTTTTTATCGAGGCGGCAAAAATCAGAGGCGAAACCCTTGACCATGTACTGCTCTACGGCCCTCCGGGACTCGGTAAAACAACTCTTTCGGGAATCATTGCGAATGAACTCGGTGTGTCAATGAGAATAACCTCAGGCCCTGCAATTGAAAAGCCGGGCGACCTTGCGGCATTGCTTACCAACCTTAACGAGGGCGATGTGCTTTTTATTGACGAAATTCACAGACTGAGCCGTTCCGTTGAAGAAATACTTTACCCTTCAATGGAGGACTTTGCAATTGACATCATCACGGGTAAAGGTCAGATGGCGGCTTCGTATCATCTGCCGTTGCCAAAATTTACACTTGTCGGAGCAACCACAAGAGCAGGTCAGCTGACCGCTCCTTTGCGTGACCGTTTCGGTGTGGTGTTAAGACTTGAACTCTATACTCCCGAGGAGCTTGCACAGATTGTTGAAAGAAGTGCCGGAATCCTCGGAATAAAAATTGAACATGACGGTGCGCTTGAAATTGCGTCCCGTTCAAGGGGAACACCACGAATTGCAAACCGACTTTTAAAGCGTGTGCGTGACTTTGCACAGGTTATGTCAAACGGCGTCATCACACTTGAAACCGCAAGGACAGCACTTGACAGACTCGAAATTGACGGACTCGGTCTTGACCGCAACGACAGAAGAATGCTTGAGGCAATCGTTCGTTTTTACAACGGCGGTCCTGTCGGACTTGAAACACTTGCGGCGGCAATCGGTGAAGAGGCTGTAACAATCGAGGATGTCTATGAACCGTATCTTTTGCAGATAGGTTTTGTCAGCAGAACACCGAGGGGCAGATGCATAACTGCCGAGGCTTGCAAGCATCTCGGTTGTGAATTTCCTAAGGGCGTTGTAAATGCACAGCCAACACAGCCGACTCTCTTTGGTGACAGGGAGTCATAAATCAGTCACAATATGAGTGTATAATTCAACAGAGTGCAAAGCTTTTACTTGGGTTATACCGAAAATTGCAGTTTTGAAAATTTACAATCTACAAATTGTTTAACGGAGGAATATATATAATGGGAAGATTATTCGGTACAGACGGTGCAAGAGGTGTTGCAAACGCAGAGCTTACACCCGAACTTGCAATGAATATAGGCAGAGCGGCGGCAATGGTTCTTATCAGCGATGAGGTTGAACACCCAACAATTTTAATCGGTAAGGACACAAGACTTTCGGGCGATATGCTCGAGGGCGCACTTATTGCAGGACTTTGCTCGGTAGGTGCAAATGTTCATATTCTCGGGGTAGTTCCTACTCCTGCGGTTGCTTATCTTGTAGGCAAATACAATGCCGACGCAGGTATTATGATTTCCGCATCACACAACCCGTTTGAATTTAACGGTATCAAAATTTTCAGTTCTGACGGATGCAAGCTCCCCGATGCCCTCGAAAACAGAATTGAAGAAATCGTACTTGACCATGTTGTTCCGTATGCATCCGCAACAGATGAAAATATCGGCAGAGTAACATATGATACAGAGGCGGCTGATTTGTATATTGACCACCTTGTTTCGGCAGTTGACTGCGACTTTGAGGGTATGGAAATCGCCCTTGACTGCTCAAACGGTTCTTCTTCAAGAACAGCCGAAAAGCTTTTCACAAAGCTTGGTGCAAAGGTTCATATGCTTTTTGACGAGCCTGACGGTGTGAACATCAACCGTGACTGCGGTTCAACTCATATGAGCAAATTGCAGAAGTATGTTCGTGAACACAAGCTTTCATGCGGTCTTGCATTTGACGGTGACGCCGACAGATGTCTTGCGGTTGACGAAAACGGCAGCCTTGTTGACGGCGATTATCTTATTGCAATCTGTGCAAATGATATGAAGCAGAGAGGCGTACTCAAAAAGAATGCCGTTGTCGGAACAATTATGACAAACATGGGCTTTAACAAGTTCTGCGAAGAAAACGATATGCATTTTGTTTCAACAAAGGTTGGCGACAGATATGTTCTTGAGGCTATGATGCAGGAGGGCTACAATATCGGCGGCGAGCAGAGCGGTCACATCATTTTGCTTGACTATGCAACAACAGGCGACGGTCAGCTTTCAGGTGCAATGATTCTCAGCATTATGAAGAGAACAGGCGAAAAGCTCAGTCAGCTTGCAAAGATTATGGAGCGTTTGCCGCAGGTGCTCATTAATGTAAAGGTCAGCAGAGAGGGCAAGCTCTCATTCTATACAGACAGGGAAATCAAGGCTGAAATCGAAAGAGTTAGCGAAATCCTCGGTGACAGAGGCAGAATCCTTGTTCGTGTGTCGGGAACAGAACCTCTCGTAAGAGTAATGCTCGAGGGCGAAAACCTCGAAGAAATTCAGAACCTTGCGGAAGAAGCCGCACAGGTAGTAAGGGAAAGACTTGCATAATGCGATTATCTGATAAATGGAAAGATTATGAACTTATAGATACCTCTGACGGGGAAAGACTTGAAAGATGGGGAGATATAATCCTTATCCGTCCCGATCCGCAGATTATCTGGTCAAGCGAAAAGAAAAATCCTCTTTGGTATTCGGCACATGCCCGTTATCACCGCTCAAATCGTGGCGGAGGAAGTTGGGAGCAGTACAAAAAAGTTCCCGACCGCTGGACTGTAAATTACGGCGACCTCGTTTTCAACATCAAGCCTATGGGTTTCAAGCACACGGGTGTGTTCCCCGAACAGGCAGTTAACTGGGATTTTGCTGCAGAAAAAATTAAAAACGAAAACAGACCGCTTAAAATTCTCAACCTTTTCGGTTACACAGGCTGTGCAACTCTTGCGTGTATGAACGCAGGTGCAACCGTTTGCCATGTTGACGCATCAAAGGGAATGGTTCAGTGGGCAAAGGAAAATGCCGCATCAAGCGGTATTGCCGACAGACCTGTCCGTTGGCTCGTTGACGATTGCGTAAAATTTGTACAGCGTGAAATCCGCCGTGGCAACAGGTATGACGGAATCATTATGGATCCTCCGTCATACGGCAGAGGTCCGGGCGGTGAGGTCTGGAAACTTGAAGAACAGCTTTATTCACTCGTAACCCTGTGCAAACAGGTTCTCTCAGACAATCCGCTGTTTTTCATTCTCAATTCCTACACAACGGGACTTTCTCCCGCTGTAATGGAGTATTTGCTCGGAGTTCTTTTGCAGAAGGACTTCGGCGGAAAAGTATCAAGCGATGAAATAGGACTGAAGGTGAGCGACACGGGACTTGTATTGCCGTGCGGCTCAACCGCAATATGGGAGAAATAATAAATGAGCTTTATTTCACTTGACAACATCAGCTTTTCATATTCCGACATTGAAAGCGGTCAGCCGTACAAAAATGCGGTTGACGGTGTTTCTCTCAATATCGAAAAGGGTGAATTTGTTGCCCTTCTCGGTCACAACGGATGCGGAAAGTCAACTGTTGCAAAACATCTCAACGCAATGCTATTGCCGGATAAGGGCAAAGTGTATGTTGACGGAGATGACACATCAGATGAAAACAAGACATATGACATAAGAGAAAAAGTGGGACTTGTACTTCAAAATCCCGACAACCAGCTTGTTGCAAGCGTTGTTGAGGAAGATGTTGCATTCGGTCCCGAAAACCTCGGAATACCGCCAAAGGAGATTCGACAGAGGGTTGACGATGCCCTCAAAGCCGTTGATATGTACGATTACCGTGAACACGCTCCGTTCAAGCTTTCGGGCGGTCAGAAACAGCGTATTGCAATTGCGGGAATTCTTGCGATGCAGCCGCAATGCATAGTTCTTGACGAACCTACGGCAATGCTTGATCCTAACGGCCGTGACGAGGTAATGACAACGCTTTTAAAACTCAACCGTGAAAAGAATATGACGGTTGTCCTCATCACACACTATATGGAAGAGGCAGTCCTTGCCGACAGAGTTGTCGTTATGGACGCAGGAAAAATCCTCACTCAGGGTACACCCGAAGATGTTTTTTCTCAGGCGGAGCTGCTCAAAAAGCACCGTCTTGATGTTCCGCAGGCAACAGAGCTTGCATACAGACTCAGGGGGTGCGGAGTGAAATTTGACAAACTTCCTCTCAATGCAGAGCAATGTGTAAAAATGCTTGAGGAGGTGCTGTCATGAGCAAGGTGCTTGAACTGAAAAATTTAAGCTATGTTTACGGAACAGGCACTCCGTTTGAGAAAACCGCTGTCAATAATTTGAGCCTTTCAATTGAAAAAGGCGAGTTTATCGGTATTATGGGACACACGGGCTCGGGCAAGTCAACACTTGTTCAAATGCTCAACGGACTTATGAAACCAACTTCGGGACAGGTTCTTCTTGATGGCGAGGATATCTGGGCAAATCCCAAGGATATCAGAAAAATCCGTTTCAAAGTCGGAATGGTATTTCAGTATCCCGAATATCAGCTTTTTGAAGAAACCGTTGCCAAGGATATCGCATTCGGCCCTACGAATATGGGCAAGAGCGGTGCAGAGCTTGAAAAAGCGGTAAATGACGCTGCAAGATTTACCGGACTTAAAGATGAACTTCTTGAAAAATCTCCGTTCGACCTTTCGGGCGGTGAAAAGAGAAGGGCGGCAATTGCAGGCGTTATAGCAATGAATCCCGAGGTTCTCGTTCTTGACGAACCGACCGCAGGTCTTGATCCTATGGGCAGAGATGTGCTGTTGAGCCAGATTGTGCAGTATCACAAGGAACGCAAAAACACTGTTATCCTTGTATCTCACAGCATGGAAGACATTGCAAGGGTTGCCGATAAGATAATCGTTATGAACAAGTCAAACCTCGTTATGTTTGATAAGACGAAAGAAGTTTTCTCAAAGGGACGAGAGCTTGAAAAAATAGGACTTCGAGTACCGCAGATAACAAAGATTATGCTTGAACTGCGTGAAAAAGGTTTTAATGTTCCCGAAGGAATACTTACTGTTGATGAGGCAATGGACTGTATTTCCTCACTGCTTGACAAGGAGGGTAAAATATGGTAAGAGATGTTGCGTTCGGTCAGTATTTTCCTGCGAACAGCGTAATCCACAAATGTGATCCCCGTGCAAAGCTGATTATGCTTGTCGGATTTCTCGTAATTATTTTCTGTACTTTTAATTATGCTTCGCTTGCGCTTGTTGTGCTTTTTACCGCACTTTTTGTTGCGGCAAGCAAGGTGCCTGCAAAGTTCTATTTCAAAAGCATGAAGGTAATTATATTTATTATAATAGTAACCTCAATTCTCAATGTGTTCTATGGTTCGGGTGATCCGCTTGTACAATGGGGAATTTTCAAAATTACCTTAAACGGCATTAACAGAGCAATTTTTGTTTCGGTAAGAATCATCTGTCTTATCCTTGCAAGCTCCTGTCTTACATTCACAACCTCTCCGACAGAGCTTACGGACGCAATCGAAAGACTGATGAAGCCGCTTGCAAAACTGCACTTTCCCGTTCATGAGATTGCAATGATGATGTCGCTTGCTTTAAGATTTGTTCCCACACTTCTTGAAGAAACCGACAAAATTACTCAGGCTCAAAAGGCACGAGGTGCCGATATGGAGTCGGGTAATATTATTCAGAGGGTAAAGGCGTTTATCCCTATTCTTATTCCGCTTTTTGTTTCGGCATTCAGAAGAGCCTATGAGCTTGCAACAGCTATGGAGTGCCGTTGCTACCGTGGCGGAACAGGAAGAACACGAATGAAAACTATTCATATGGCAAAGCGTGACTATGTATCTTTTGTAATGGTCGCACTTCTAATCGGCGGAGTGATTTTATGCAACATATTCCTGCCTGCGGCAGTTTAAGAAATCTTCTTCTCACAATTTCATATGACGGAAAAGAGTTCCACGGCTGGCAGATTCAGCAGAACGCAATGACGGTTCAGGAGGCTTTTCAAACTGCTCTTTCAAAGATTATCGGCAATGACTTTGATGTAAAGGGATGCAGTCGCACAGACAGCGGAGTTCACGCAAATATGTACTGCATCAGCCTTAAAACAGAGCATCCCATAAAGCCCGAAAGGCTCAAGGCGGCGCTTAACCGCTGGCTGCCGCTAAGCATTGCGGTTCTTGACTGCAAAGAGGTTGCACCCGATTTTCACGCCCGCTATTCCTGCACAAGCAAGGAATATATCTACAAAATCTGGAACAGCGAGGTGCGAAATCCGTTTCTTGACGGATACGCACTTCATTACAGATACAAAATTGACGAAAATCTGCTTGACAAAGCCGCTCAGGCATATGTCGGCAGACACGATTTCACTTCCTTTTGCACGCTTGATAACCGTGAAAAAGGGGATATGACCAGAAATGTAAAAGCCTTTTCGGTAACCCGTGAGGGCGACCTTGTTACAATGAAGGTTGAGGCTGACGGCTTTTTGTATAATATGGTTCGTATTATGGTGGGAACACTTCTCAGGATTCAGCAGGGTAAAATTGCTCCAGATGAAATCCCCTCCATTATAGAAAAGAAAAACAGAAAATATTCGGGTCCCACCGCACAGGCTTGCGGATTGTACCTGAATCGTGTGAATTATGAAAATGATAACAGTTCACAAAAAGGAGTGAACGCTGATGTTTAAAAAATTTAAAGGACATTATTCAAAACGAAAGACACATAAAACCGACAGAGACGTAATGAGCTATGAGGATATGCCTCTTGACGATTATGAACAGGAAAAAACCGAAATGTCGCCGCAGGCTGTCAAGAAAATCGTACTCGGTGCGTGTATTGCCATTGCGGCAGGACTTATAGTTTTTGCCTTTGCAAACCGTGACAAGCTCACATGGGAGAACATCTCAAACTGGTGGACTTATGATGTACTCGGAAATGCCGGTCACGGCTATCCCGTTGACATTATCGGTTCCGAGGTTTCATCTGGCAACTTTGCAGTGTCACAGGGACATGCCGTGTATGCGTCGGACACCTCGTTCGTAACCCTTACAAATTCGGGTACAGAGGTTGCACGACTTCAGCTTACACATTCAAATCCCGTAATGAAAAACAATGAAAACAGATTTCTCACATACGGAATCGGCAGTGCAAGCTATGAGATAAGCAGTTTTGACGAAACGCTTTACTCAGGCAATGCCGAAAATAAAATATACACAGGTGATGTTGCCTCAAACGGTACATACTGTCTTGTTACCGAGGACAACGGTTATCTTACAACGCTGTATGCCTACAGCAAAAATAATAACAGAATTTACAAATATTCTTTTTCAGAGTATTATATAACATCGGTAGCAATTAACAAGGACGGCTCCGGTTGCGTTGCCACAGGTGTGTCAAGTGATAAGGGTTCAGCGGTAACGGGCGTTTATGTGCTTGATTTTTCACAGGAAAAGCCTGTTTCAACCTACAAAATTTCGGGTGACAGCGTGCTTGATTGCAAGTATCTGACCTCAGATACGGCGGTCCTTGTGGGCTCACAGGCAAGCTATATTGTTAAAAAAGGTGAAAAGAATTACAAAACAGTAAGCTATGAGGACAAAACTCTTTCAAATTACTGCTTTAACACAGATACATCAACCTATACAATGGCTCTTTCAAGGAGCGGTGACGGAAGAAGTGTTGCTCTCATAAGCTATAACAGTAACGGCGAGGCACAGTACACAATAAATACCGAACACAAAGCCGATTCGCTTTCTGTCTACAAGGGTACGGTTGCAATCCTTGACGGAAATGTTGTTTACGGTTATAATCAAAATGGCGATTTGCTTTATTCGACAAATTCGGGAACCGGTTCAAAAAAGATTGTGCTTGCCTCGGACTACACCGCTTACATTCTCAGCGTAAATCAAATTAGGTTTATTGACCTTGACAGTGTATCGAGCGACGATACCGCTCAAACTTCAAAACAGGAGTAATAAATTTGGTTGCAGATATAATTATTATTGCCGTGTTTGCGCTTTTGTTTTTTATTGATTTCAAGCGTGGCATAGCAATTACAATTCTCAATGTTGCAGGTGTGGCTCTCACGGGCTTTCTTGCATATCACATTTCAAATTTTCTTGCATCGTGGGTTTATACGGCATTTGTTCAGCAGACCTTAACAACAAATCTGCAACAAATGATTGACACTCAGGGCATCAACTCAGCCATTGCAAACAGTTTTTCGGCTTTGCCAAACTGGGTTATGGGAATGCTCGGATTCTTCCTTTCAATTTTCGGATTGGATTCAAGTGTCTATACAAACGATTTTCAGGTTCCGAACTCTGCCGCAGCGGCGGTATCAACTTCGGTGGAAAATCTTATTCAGCCGGTTATCACAGGAATGTTCCGCTTGGTTATCGGTGTAGTTATATCAATAATTATCTTTATAATTATAAAAATTCTTGTTAAAAAACTTGCAAGAGTGTTTAAAATACCCGTGGTGAAACAGATTAATAAGCTTCTCGGCGGTGTGTTGGGACTAGCGGAGGCGGCAATCCTTGTGTTTTTTGCCGTTAATATCTTTTCGGGAGTGCTTGAGTTTTCAAATCCCGAAATGCTTAATAACCCGATGATTTCGGGTGCTGTTTTTAAATTTTTCAGCGTTGCAGTCTGAATGAAGAAACAGGAGGGAACAGTGATGGAAAAAGAAAAAGATGTGTGGAGCTTTAAAACATCCGATTTGGTTACTATACCTAATATTATAACTTATGTAAGATTTGTGCTTATAATCCCGTTTGTATATTTTTTCCTTGCGGAACAGTATATATATGCGGCAATATGTATAGGTTTGTCGGGGCTTTCCGATTGCTTTGACGGAATGGCTGCCAGAAAACTCAATCAGGTAACTCCTCTCGGAAAAATCCTTGATCCCATTGCAGACAAGGTAACGCTTTTTGCTGTCGTTATCTGTATGGTGATTTATGTGCCTATGGTTCTTCCGATTCTTGTAACACTTCTGGTCAAAGACCTTATTATGCTCCTCGGGGGTGCCGATTTAATCAAAAAAAGACTCACTCCGCCTTCTGCAAATTGGTACGGAAAGGTCGGAACAATTATTTTCTACTTTTCCGTATGTCTTATCGTATTTCTCAAGGCCTTTTTTGCCTACGAAAATATGGTGCTTGATTTGATATTGCTTTCGGTTACAGCCGCATCCATGCTATACGCTTTGTATCGTTACGGCAAAATCTATTTTGCAATGATTAAGGAGTACAACGAATCACTTAAAAAGACAGCTGACATTAAAAATAAATAAATTCCGACAAATAAATATTGAATTATTTGTTAAACAGTTGTATAATTCTTATATTACCATGACAGCAAATGTGCAATTTGGTGTCCTAAAAAGGAGTATGCTATGCTTTGTACAAGATGCGGAAAACGGCCTGCGGTTGTTTTCGTTTCAAATAATAATTCCAAAGATGCCCCAACGGCAGGTTATTGCCTTACCTGTGCAAAAGAGCTTGGAATCAAGCCGGTTGAGGATCTTATCAGCAAAATGGGTATCTCGGATGAGGACCTTGAAAATGTTCAGGATCAGATGAACACCCTCATGAACAGTATGGGTGACGGCGATATGTCGCAGCTTATGGAACAGCTTGGTGCGGATAACCTTGCCGAGCAGATGGGCGATTTTGCTAAAGACGGTGACGGCAGTGAGGATGATGACTTCTCACACGGTGCACCTGCATTTCCTGCATTTTTCAACAGTATGTTCGGCGGACAGAACAACAATGCGACAAATCAGGATAATAATAAAAAGGGCAAAAAAGAGAAAAAAGAAAAGAACAGAAAGCACATCAATCTTTACTGTGAAGACCTCACACGCAAGGCGAGAGAGGGCAAAATCGACCGCATTGTCGGCAGAGACAGCGAGATTGAGCGTGTAATTCAGATTCTTTCAAGAAGAACAAAGAACAATCCTTGCCTCATCGGTGAACCAGGTGTAGGTAAAACCGCTATTGCAGAGGGGCTTGCTCTCCGCATTGCCGCAGGAAATGTTCCTCAAAGACTTAAAAACAAGGAAATTCAGCTTCTTGACCTCACCTCACTTGTTGCAGGCACTCAGTTCAGAGGTCAGTTTGAAAGCAGAATCAAAGGACTTGTTTCCGAAATCAAGGAGAACGGCAACATAATTCTCTTTATTGATGAGGTTCACAGCCTTGTCGGCACAGGTGACAACGAGGGTACAATGAATGCCGCAAATATCCTCAAACCGGCTCTTTCAAGGGGTGAAGTTCAGGTCATCGGCGCTACAACATTCAACGAATACAGAAAATATATCGAAAAGGATTCTGCTCTTGAAAGAAGATTTCAGCCCGTAAAGGTCGGCGAGCCTACAATTGCTCAGTCAATTGATGTTATCGCAGGCGTAAAAGGCTATTATGAGGCACATCACCGTGTAATTGTTGATGATGATATCGTTCGCAAGACGGTTGTCCTTTCCGAAAGATACATAACAGACCGTTTTCTTCCTGACAAAGCAATCGATCTTCTTGATGAAAGCTGTGCCTGTGCCGCTCTCCGCAACAAGAGCATGGAGCGTCACGATAAGCTTGAGGATGAAAGACAGAAGCTTCTCATCAGAAAGGACGCTCTTACAAATGCCGATGAGGTAAACTATGAACAGCTTGCCGAGGTCAACACAAGCCTTGCAAGAATTGACAGCGACCTTAAAGAAATTGACCCCGAAACTCTCGTTTCAAAGGTTACAGAGGAGGATATCGCCAAGGTCATCGAACTCTGGACAGGTATCCCCGCATCAAGAATCAAAGAAAATGAGCTTTCAAAGCTTGCCAACCTTGAGAACGAGCTTAAAAAGAAAATTATCGGTCAGGACGAGGCTGTAAAGGCTCTTGCATCTGCAATCAGAAGAAGCAGAGTTCAGATTTCACCTCGCCGCAGACCTGCATCGTTCATCTTTGTAGGTCCTACAGGTGTCGGTAAAACAGAGCTTGTAAAGGTTCTCAGCAAGGAACTTTTCGATACCCCCGAAACTCTTATCAGACTTGATATGAGTGAATTTATGGAGAAACATTCGGTTTCTAAAATTATCGGTTCACCGCCCGGATATGTCGGTTACGATGAGGCAGGACAGGTAACGGAGAAAGTTCGCCGCAGACCTTATTCGGTTCTCCTCTTTGATGAAATCGAAAAGGCTCATCCCGATGTTCTCAATATTTTGCTCCAAATTCTTGACGAGGGCAGAGTTACAGACGCTCACGGCAGAACAGTAAACTTTGAAAATACTGTTATCATTATGACATCAAATGCCGGTTCTGCATCAAAGGACAGCGCATTAGGCTTTGGCAAGACTGAAGAAGATGCCTCAAAAGAAAAGATTATGAAGGCACTTTCCGAGTTCCTCCGTCCCGAATTTATCGCAAGAGTTGACGAGGTTATCGTATTCAACAGCCTTAAAAAGGACGATTTTGTTAAGATTGCAGACCTTATGCTCTCTGAGTATGTACCGACTCTTGAGGAAAAGCACATCAAGTTCACATTTGACGAAAAGGTTTGTCAGCTCCTTGCAGAAAAGTCATGCAACGGTGCAAGCGGTGCTCGTGACCTCAGAAACACAATTCGCAGAGAGGTTGAGGAGAAAATTGCAAACGCAATGATTGAGGCAGGTGCAGGCGGTGTTACTGCAATGCACCTTACAGCCGAAAACGGTGAGCCTGTTCTTCATTCAATCTGATTTATTACGGTAAAAGTTAACACATAAAATTTCCGCATATCGGGCAGTCATCACGATTGCCCGATTTTTTGTATGCAGTATAATTCTATTAAAGAACAATCCCACACGGCGAGCCACCGTACCCTGTTCGTGTAGATAGTTTGTAATATCAAAAAAAATATTGCATCATTACTTTCGGGAGTCCAAAGAACGCTCATACGGTTGGATTACACAGACAATTGTAATGTTACGCTCGGGCATAATTTGTTTTGCATTATACAAACTGTCTACACAAGAGAAAAAATACAAGAAAAAAGACGGCTGTGTAGCATAATGTACACAGCCGTCTTTTGAAAATAAAATGAAAGAAAGATTAACCTTTTACAGCGCCTGAAACAACACCCTCGATGATGTATTTCTGACAGGCAAAGTAGAAAATAATAATCGGAACGATACTCAGAACGATAAGCGCCATAATAGCACTTGTGTCCGTATGACCGTAACTGCCGTTAAGATACTGAATGTGAATCGGAATAGTTTTGTAATCCATATCAAGAATAAGATAGGGGAGAAGGTAGTCGTTCCAAATCCACATTGTTTCAAGGATTGCAACCGAAATAAAAGTAGGTTTCATAATCGGAAGAACAATACCGAAGAATGTTCTCAAAGGACCTGCTCCGTCAACATCTGCGGCTTCCTCAATTTCAACAGGAATTGATTTAACAAATCCCGAGAACATAAATACCGCAAGTCCTGCTCCGAACCCGAGGTATATAATCAAAATACCCCACGGAGTTGTAAGCTTGAGACTGTCGGCTGTCTTTGAGAGGGTAAACATTACCATCTGGAAAGGAATAACCATTGAGAAAATGCAGAAATAGTAGATGATTTTGCATATACGAGAATTTGAACGCTGCAAGTACCACGCACACATTGATGTGCAGAAAAGAATAAGCACAACACCGCCGATTGTAATGAAGAAGCTCCATACAATTGACTTCCAGAACGGATAGTTGCCGTGGAACATACCTGTCATATAGCTTTGAAAGCCCTGAAAACTGTCTGCATTCGGAAATTCAAAGATTGCACGGCTGATTGCCGCATTGCTCTTAAAGGAGTTCATCAGTACAATGAAAACGGGAGCAACATAGAATACTGACACAATAGAGAAGAGGATTGTTAAAATTTTCATTCCTACGGTTTGTTTTTTCTTTACAGGCCTATCCTTAGCCTTTGCTGCAACTTTTGCCATTACTGCTGAACCTCCTTTCTTCTTGTGAAGTAAAGCTGAATAAGGGCAATGATAACAACAATTACGAAGAAGATAACGCCCTCAGCCTGACCTACGCCACGAGAATTCTGGTTTGCATAGAATGTATTGTAAATATTGAGAGCCATCATTTCCGTCTGATAAACCATTGTACCGCTTCCCTGTGATACAATACCCGGAGCACCGCCTGTGAGGGCAAGGTTCTGGTCGAACAGCTTAAATGAGTTTGTAAGTGTAAGGAATGTGCAGATTGTGATGGAAGGCATCATCATTGGCAATGTTACATTTGTAAGCAACTGTTTTTTGCCTGCGCCGTCAATTTTAGCCGCCTCATAAAGATCATGAGGTACGCTCTGGAAACCGGCAATGTAAATAATCATCATATAACCTGCCTGTTGCCAGCACATAAGAATTACAAGTCCCCAGAAGCCGAAGTTTGCGTTAAGCGCAAGGTTTGTTCCGTAATACTGAAGAATACCGTTAAAAATGTACTGCCAGATGTAGCCGAGAATGATACCGCCTACAAGGTTAGGAACAAAGAAAACAGTTCTGAATACATTTGAGCCCCTGATTCCGAGCGTGAGTGCATACGCCACAAAAAACGCAATGAGGTTAATGAGTATAACCGATACTATAACAAACAGTACCGTAAACCAGAATGAATGTAAAAAGCCCTCATTCTGAAAGGCTTTGACATAGTTTCCGAACCCAATGAATACTGCGTCGCTTGTTGTTCTGAATTTACAGAATGAAAGGTAAATGCCGTTAAAGAACGGATATACAAAACCTATAAGGAAAGCAGCCAGAGTGGGAAGAACAAATATCAGAAAATAAATTTTTCTTTTAGGTTTTCTAAACATAATATTTTGCCTTTCCGTTCATAAGAAAGGGGGGCGGAATGCCGCCCCCCTACCGAACCTGTTAAATTAAAACAGAAATTTTACAATCAGCCGTTAGCCTTTGCATATTCTGTTTTCCAACCCTGTACAAATGCAGTCTTAACAGCGTCCCAGTCACCTGTACCTGCTGCATACTGTGTAAGAGCTGTGCCAACACCGTTTTTCCAATCTTCACTTGGCATTGTTGTGAAGTTCCAGCTTACCGGAGTTTTGCCTGCTGCTGTGAGCTCGTTATCAATCTTAACAAATACATTGGTTGCTTCCTTAGCATTCTTGAAAGGAATTACAAATCCCATATCGTCAGCAAGAGCAGATGTACCTGTTTTGTTTGTTACACACCAGTTCAAGAATTCAAGAGTAGCTGCCTGATCGTCAGCACTTGCCTTGTTGTTTACACACCAGTAGTTCTCTGAACCTGTGCAAAGACCCTGATTAGCTTCATCGCCTGCGCCGATGTAAATCGGGAGCATGCCGAGTTCGTCGTCCTTCATACCTGCCTTGGTAACTATTGAATATTCCCAGCTACCGTTCTGGAAGAATACTGCTTCGCCTGATGTGAACTCAGTTTCAGCGTCTGTACCCTTCTTGCTTGCGAGGTCTGCAGGATCACATGTTGAATCTGTGATGTAGAGATCCCAAATGTTCTTATAGTTTTCAAGGTATTTACCCTCGATAGCGTCTGTTGATTTGATGCCCTTATCCTTGTACTCAAAGTAGATAGGAAGGTTAGCAAGGTGAGTTTTGAATCTCCAGTCAGATGAAGAATCCATACCTGCTGATGTGAACGCACCCTTAACGCCGAGCTTATCCTTATTCTTCTGGATTTCATCGGCAACAGTCTTTAACTTCTCAAAGCTGTTGATGTCCTCAATTTTCTTAACCGAAGCAAAGTCAGAATCGCAATACTTCTGGAGAAGAGTCTTGTTGTAGATAATGCCGTATGTTTCAATTACATAAGCAATACCGTAAACCTTGCCGTCTTCTTCAAGCGCATAATCCTTTGAAGTAAGCTGATTATAAATTTCTGATGAGCTGAGGTCTGCACAATAGTCTTTCCAGTTAGCAAGACCTACAGGACCGTTAACCTGGAAGAGTGTAGGAGCGTTGTCCTTGTCCATCTCTGCTGTAAGTGTTGACTCATAAGTACCCTCGGCAGCTGTCTTAACAGTTACCTCAACACCTGTTTCGTCCGTGTACTTCTTAGCAAGAGCCTGCCAATCCTTGTCCTGCTCAGGCTTAAAGTTAAGATAGTAAACTTTACCGTTTTTTGCGTTGCCTGCTGCATTTTTTGAATCATCTTTTGATGAACCTGATGATGAAGAACCGCCGCAGCCTGCAAGAGCAGTAGCAGTCATCATACCTGCAACTGCAAGAGCTGCAGCTCTTTTGAGTGTTGATTTTTTCATAGCTTTCACCTTAATTAAAAATATTTATCCGCTAAACCCGGATATTGGCGAGAGAACAACATTCTGTGTTCTCTCTATTGCCACAATCATAACACACTATTTATGAAAATACAATAGATTTTTTAAAAAAATTTCTCTGTGATTAGTCAAAACGAAGGTATTGACCAAATGTAATTTCAAAATCAAACAAAAAACAACCGCATATTTTCTGAGTTTTTTGACTTATTTGTCAAATAAGAAATATTAAAGTAACATTAAAGTTACAATATTGTAACCTGTCAAATATGGTCATTCTATTGAAAATGACAAGCGTTTTGTGCTAAGATTATGTCAAATTTGTTTTTTAAGAAGGTTAATTTAGCAATTATGAAAAATTTCAATCAATCATCACTTGCACGATTCTTCACCCGATTTCCTAAGCTGTTATTTGCGGGATTGATGTACTCAATTCCGTTTGCTGTATTTTCCGGAATATTCATTCTCATAAGCTTTCTGTCCGGATTCAACAATGTAATATTATGGAGCTTGGGTATAATTCCCGCAATGCCGTTCTATTCCGGACTTGTAATGGTAATCCGCAAAATTTCGGTTGAAAAAGAGGATGTAAATGTTTTCAAAACTTTTGTACAGGCATTTCGTGAAAATCTGAAAAAATCAATCTTCAACGGATTTGTCGCCTACCTCATAGTAGCATGTTCGTTTTTTGCAATTCTCTATTACGGAACACTTGCTCAGACAGACATAGTCTACGGCTCTGTCTTTACCATATATATAGTGTTCTCAATTGCAATGCTGATTATGCTGTTCTATGTACCCATGCTAACAATTACCTATGACCTCAGACTCCGTGACATTTATAAAAATTCACTCCTGTTGATTTTCGGTAAAATTCTCAGAAATATTGTAGCACTTGTGCTTGTCGTAATAGTTTCATTCGCAGTATTCCTCGCAGTAATCTATACAAAGGGCGCAATGCTTGTTGTTGCAGTTGCTCTCTCGGTAATTTTCTACCCGATGATTGCAACCTATATAATAGTATCCGTAATCGCAAAAGGTGTGCAGGAGTCTGTCGGCTACTTCACAGGTGATAATGTGCAGTATGTCCTTACGGAAGAAGAAGTTCAGCGTGAAACCGAAGCAGTCGAAAACGCAAACTCCGATGATGATTACATCTTCGTCAACGGCAGAATGATTAAAAATCCGGCTAAAACGAATACGAAAGAGTAATTATTAAAGCACTTTGCAGAATGCAGGGTGCTTTTAGTTTTATATGCATAATGTGTTAGGTATATATGTGTGATTGATGTGATTGCTGCTTTTTGACTGACATTTGACTAATATTTAAGCAATATTATGCGATATTTCGCAATGTTTTACGGTAAAAATAAACAAATAAAAACCGCACCAAATAGCCTGAAAACGGCTTTCTGATGCGGTTTTTGTTATGGAGCTGAAGAAGGGACTTGAACCCTCGACCTACTGATTACGAATCAGTTGCGCTACCAACTGCGCTACTCCAGCATTTAATTTATCGGTTGTTCGGCTGTAATAAAGCAAAAATACAGAACGCAGAAATTGCATAAAAACATACACACTAACTTCTGCTACCTGATTATACATCAAAAATTTAAAGATTTCAATACCAAATTAGAAAAAGAGGTTTACAAAAACCGGAAGAGAGGCATAAAAGTTTTACGAATCAATAATAATAGATGCAGGTATAATTCATCAAAAAAATATTTATGAATACAAAATAATGCACAAAAATCATGCCGATTTTTGTTTAGTGAAGTGTTATCACATTTGTGGAATATTTTATTTAAAAGTATTATAATTGAATCGCAGTGTGCAAAGCGGAAATACTTTTATGTGATAGGATGTGCAGAAGATGCCCAAAAGAAAGTGCAGTAATATCGACGCTTCGGTAGGACTCAGAATGCGTTATTACAGAATTCAGTGCGGACTTACCCAACAGCAGGTTGCGGACGCATTAAAGATAAACAGAACAACTTATACAAAATATGAAACGGGAGTTTCTGAACCAAGCCACGAGCTTCTCGGAAAAATCGTTAAAATGTTCGGTATCGATTATAACGCAATTCTTGACAACAGAGATTATTTTGAAAGAAGAGTTGCCGACGGTGACATGACGCTCAATGTACTGACTCTTTCCGAAAGAGCAATCATTGCAAGATATCGCTCAATGTCTAAAGAAGATCAGAAGAAAATTTGTGAATATATAGATATGCTCTACAATGAAAAAGCAAAGAAGATTTTGTAAAAAACACTTTACTTTTGACTGTGATTGTGATAATATAAAACAGATGACCGTGTCTCGGAACAGGGAGTATGCCGTTTGTCGGATTTTCACAGCCCTGCCCTGAGATGTTGGCGACTATTTTTGAAAGGTGGAATTTTTAATGCTTAAAGAAGAAAAGCAGGCTATCATGGCTGAGTACGCAACTCACGAAGGCGACACAGGTTCTCCGGAGGTTCAGATTGCTCTTCTTACAAAGAGAATCAATGACCTTACCGAGCACCTCAAGGTTCACAAGAAGGATCACCACAGCAGAAGAGGTCTTCTCAAGATGGTTGGTCAGAGAAGAAGCCTTCTCGCTTACCTCACAAAGGTAGACATTGAGAGATATCGTTCTATCATTGCAAGACTCGGTATCCGTAAGTAATTTTTTAAGTACACAAGGGCAAGCGAAAGCTTGCCCTAAATTCGATTTTCTGCGGGATTTTTATTTGCTGTTTTTTAGCGGTAAAACGATTAAATAACATATGCTTTTGTGTGTTTGTCAGTTTTGTTTAATGGTTTTATTGCTAAATCGGCGTAAAATCCCGTTTGAATAAATTTGAACTTTATTTAAAATGTGAAACTTATGTTTCGGAAAGGATTTTACTAAAATGAATCGACTTATGACATTCGACAAATACAGAGTATTTGAAACAGAATTTGCCGGCAGACCTTTAAAGGTTGAAACAGGCAAGATGACACAGCTTGCAAACGGTGCGTGTCTTGTTCACTACGGCGACACAACAGTTCATGTTGCTGTTACAGCATCAGAAAAGCCAAGAGAGGGCGTTGATTTCTTCCCGCTTTCGGTTGACTATGAAGAAAAGATGTACGCAGTAGGCAAAATCCCCGGTTCTTACCTCAAGAGAGAGGGCAGACCTTCGGAAAAGGCTATCCTCACAAGCCGTGTAATCGACCGTCCTATCCGTCCTCTTTTTGACAAGAGCATGAGAAACGATGTTTCAATCGTTTGTACGGTTATGAGCGTTGATCCCGACTGTCAGCCTGAAATTGTTGCCATGATCGGTGCTTCAATCGCAATTTCAATTTCTGATGTTCCGTGGAACGGACCTATCTCGGGTTGTTCTGTAGGTATGATTGACGGTGAGTACATCATTAACCCGACAGAGGAGCAGAGAAAGATTTCTCAGATGGCAACAACAGTTGCCTCAACAAGCACAAGAATTGCTATGATCGAGGCAGGTGCAAACTGCGTATCTGATGACGATATGTACAACGCTATTATGGCAGGTCACGAGGCTAACCAGAAGATTATCAGCTTTATTGAGGAAATCAAGGCTGAAATCGGCAAGCCTAAGTTTGAGTTTGCAAGTCTTGAACCCGACCATGATATGTTTGAGGCAATCAAGGCATTTGCAGAAGAAGATGTTAAGGTTGCTCTTGATACAGATGATAAGAGAATTCGTGACGAAAGACTCAAGCCTATCTATGAGGCAGTTCACGCAAAATTTGACGAGATTTATCCAGAAAGCGAAGCTCTCATTGACGAGTGCCTTTATAAGACACAGAAGTTCATTGTTCGCCGTTGGTTACTCGATGAGCAGAAGCGTGTTGACGGCAGAGGAATGGACGATATCCGTCCTCTCGCATCAGAGGTTGGCGTAATTCCGAGAGTTCACGGTTCGGGTATGTTCACAAGAGGACAGACTCAGGTTCTCACAATCGCAACACTCGGTCCTGTTTCCGACAAACAGCTCCTTGACGGCATTGACGGTGAAACAGAAAAGAGATATATCCACCACTACAACTTCCCAAGCTACTCAGTCGGCGAAACAAAGCCAAGCCGTGGTCCGGGCAGAAGAGAAATCGGTCACGGTGCTCTTGCAGAAAGAGCTCTCGTTCCTGTAATTCCTTCGGTAGAAGAATTCCCGTATGCACTTCGCCTTGTTTCGGAAGTTCTTTCTTCAAACGGTTCAACTTCACAGGGTTCAATCTGCGGTTCAACTCTTGCTCTTATGGACGCAGGTGTTCCGATTAAGGCTCCTGTTGCAGGCATCTCATGCGGTCTTATCACAGAGGGCGACCGTTGGATGACAATGGTTGATATTCAGGGTCTTGAGGACTTCTTCGGTGATATGGACTTTAAGGTAGCAGGTACACATGACGGTATCACAGCTATTCAGATGGACCTCAAAATCAGCGGTCTTACTCCCGAAATGGTTAAAGAGGCTCTTGCCAAGACTCACAAGGCTCGTAACTACATTCTTGATGAAGTAATGCTCAAGGCTATTGCAGAGCCGAGAGAAGAGCTTTCAAAGTACGCTCCCAAGATGTTCACAACAACAATTCCTGCTGACAAAATCAGCGAGGTTATCGGTAAGAGCGGTAAGGTTATCAAGGAAATTCAGGCTGAATGCGAAGTTAAGGTTGACATTGAGGAAGACGGCGAACTCGGACAGGTATTTGTTTCGGGTATTGATTCCGACAAGTGTAAGCGTGCAATCGAAATCATCAACACAATCGCTGTTGATCCTGAGCCGGGTGCAATGTACCTCGGTAAGGTTACCCGTATTATGGACTTCGGTGCTTTCGTTGAAATCGCTCCGGGTAAGGAAGGTCTTGTTCATATTTCTCAGCTTGATGTTAAGCGTACAGAGAATGTAACAGATGTTGTTAATGTAGGCGACATTATCCGTGTTAAGGTAATGGAAATTGACGATAAGGGCAGACTCAATCTTTCTCGCCGTCAGGTTCTTATTGATGTTGACGGCCTTGTTCCCGAAAACGACATTGACGCAGAAAGAGCAGCTCGTCCACGCAGACCTCACAATGACCGCAGAGGCGGCTTTAACAGAAACAACAGAAAGTAATTTTGTAATCTGAAATCTAATATTTTTTAATATTTATACAATCAGTCCCTTTCAATTTGCAAATGCATTGAAGGGGACTGTTTTGTTAATTGAAAATTGAAAGTGGAAAATTATGCTTTGGTGGGTAAATGTCATACACTCAAAATATTAAAAACTAAAATAAAAAGCGGTGGTCAATGCCACCGCTAAATTAATGCAATTATTTAGTTTGCATATCTTGAAAGATTATCCCAATCAATATCGTCTTCGGAAACAAAGTCACCGTTTTCCGCTTCTGTAATATCTTTATACTCCTGTTCGGTAACTTTTGTGTAGTCAGGATCCCAAGCAAGTACGAGTTTCTTAATCAATTCGTAGGCAAGTTCCTTGTCACTGTCGGGAAGCATATCAATCATTTTAGCAATTTCAGCTGTTTTCGTACTCATATACGGCAACTCCTTTCATTTATAAATATCTCCACGAGAACCTATATCCATAATATATATTATTTCATAAGTACCGTCAAGTAACCTTTTAAAAATAATACGGTATTTACCGATTCTTAATCGTTGTCTGCCGTCATCAAATCCCTGCATTAATTTTATATCACCTTTAGGAGGATTAATTTTTAACCCCTCAATTCCAATTCTGATACGATTAACTGTTGCTTTATCGGATTTTGCAAGGAACTTGAGTGCAGCTTTTGAATATTTTACTTCCATAATAACAACCCGTTTGTATTTTCTTTAACAATATTATATCATCGCTTTTCTTTTAAATCAATAGCAAAATAATTTCATATACAATCAGACACATGAACAAAATTTGCATAGTGTTTAAATTATCCTAATCATCTTGATTTCAACTTGATAACATAGTATAATTGACTTAACAAAAATTTCCGACAAATACGGACACAGATTTATAAAGGAGAGAATACAATGCAGGTTAAAATTTCCGATTCTATAAAATACATTGGCGTTGATGACAAGACAATCGACCTTTTTGAAAGTCAGTATCTTGTTCCCAACGGAATTTCTTACAACTCATATCTTATTGTTGACGAAAAGGTTGCAATTATGGATACGGTTGACAAGAGAAAAACTGACGAATGGCTTGAAAATCTTGACAGAGAGCTTAACGGAAGAACTCCCGATTATCTTGTAATCAGCCACCTTGAACCCGACCATGCGTCAAATATTAAGGTTGTTTCCGAGAAATATCCGTCAATGAAGCTTGTTGGTAATGCAAAGACTTTTTCAATGCTCCCACAGTTTTTTCCGGATTTTGATTTTGCCGATAAAACCGTTACAGTCAAAGAGGGTGACGAACTTGAACTCGGTTCGCACAAGCTTACATTCATAATGGCTCCCATGGTTCATTGGCCTGAGGTTATGGTTTCATATGAAAGTGCAGAAAAGGTTCTTTTCTCTGCGGACGGCTTCGGCACATTCGGCGCACTTGACGCTCAGGAGGATGATTGGGCTTGCGAGGCAAGAAGATATTACTTCAATATCTGCGGTAAGTACGGTGTTCAGGTTCAGAATCTTCTCAAAAAAGCCGCAAAGCTTGATATTCGGAAAATCTGCCCGCTTCACGGCCCTGTTCTTGACGAAAATCTCGGTTGGTACATCGGTCTTTACGATACATGGAGCAAATATGAGCCTGAAACCGATGGTGTGTTTATTGCATATTGTTCGGTTCACGGCAACACAGCCAAGGCAGCCGAAAAGCTTTGTGAAATCATCAAATCAAAAACCGACAAAAAGGTTTCGATTGCTGACCTTTCACGCACAGACCTTGCCGAGGATATTGAGGACGCATTCCGTTTCAGCAGAATGGTTGTTATCGCACCAAGCTATGACGGCGGCGTGTTCCCGATAATGAACGATTTTCTGCATCACCTTAAAATCAAGGGCTACAAGAACAGAAAGGTTGCTATGGTTGAAAACGGCTCTTGGGCTCCTTCAGCCGCAAAGACAATGAGAACATATCTTGAAGAAATGAAAAATGTTGAAATTTGTCCTACTGTTGTGACAATCCGTTCTGCTATGAAAGAAGAAAATATTCCTCAGCTTGAACAACTTGCTGATGAAATTCTTGGATAATATCATAATAAATTGACATAAATGCAATAATAAAAGGATATAAATATATATTTACAGCTTCAATAATTATGCCTGATAGATGGCGAATTTTGTTCTGCAAAGATTGAGATTGTTATTTTTGTAACAATTAGATAAAAATTCCAAAGGATATTTTACATCAAAGATTTAATTCCGTTGCAAATGCAATTGAATTTAAAACTCTTTTGTTGTACAATAAAACTAAAGTTGATGCCCACGGAATAAGCATTGAAACAGATTCGTTTTTAGGTAATTTGTTTTGGAGTTTTGAAATTAGTCGTGAAAAGTTCTTTCTTCTGCCTGTATTCAATGCTTATTTCGTTCATTTATATTGATATATTCCTTCTATAACCCAATATACCCCGAAAATGACCGACGCTTGTTGTCGGTCATTTCACTTTTCGGCGGGTTTCCATTTCGGCATAATTGTACATAGTTGTAATTCAACTAATTTCCCACAGTGAAAAAATTGTCAAATTCGGTAATTTTGCCTATAACAAAATTATGCAAAATGTGGTACAATAAGATTGTAAGAACTCAGTGTTTATCTGAGATTTAAGATGATGCGATTATACGGATGGTGAGAGTATGTACAGTATTGGCGAGATTGTTCTTTACGGCTCAAACGGAGTTTGTGAGATTACCGAAATTACAACGAAAAAAATCGGAAAGGATTCTATTGAATACTATGTTTTAAAACCTGTTTGCTCGGATTCTTCAACGCTTTTTGTTCCGACTCAGAATGAAATGCTTGTGTCAAGAATGCGTGCTGTCCTTTCTTCGGATGAAATTAAAGATATTTTGTCACAGAAAACCGATAATGAAATATGGATTGACAATAAAGCAGAAAGATGTGAAAAGATCAAGGAGATTATTTCGGGCGGCGATTGTATGAAGCTTGTTGAGCTTATCAGGAGAATGCACTTCCACAGTAAGCTCCAGCTCAAAAAGGGCAGACGACTTCACATTACTGACGAGCGTTTTCTTAAAGAAGCTGAAAAAATGGTTTGTGACGAGGTTTCGGTTGTTCTTCACATTGACCGTAACGATGTTCTTCCGCTTGTGCTTGCAGGCTGATTTTTTAAAAATATATAAAGGATACAGAGGATTAACCGGAGCATTCTTTGAATTGCTTTCAATGTTGTTCCTCTGTTTTTTTATTTTTGGTAATTCTAGGTTGTTTGCCTATTTACAAAATGTTGCATTTTGTAGTAAAATATAGGAATAATGATTTATGGGAGCTATTTAATGAGAAATTTCAAAAAAACTTTATCATTTTTACTTTCAACGGTAATAATAGTTTCGTCAGTTGCAGGTGTCGGTACAACCGTTTTTGCCGCAACCGATGAACACACATACAAAAACTTTAAATACAGAATTCTTGACGATAACACAGCCGAAATCTGCGGTTATACGGGCAAGAATGCAGTTGTGACTGTTCCCGACAGCATTGATTCAAAGCCTGTAACCTCAATCGGCAGGACGGCTTTTTATTCAGGCAAAATCAAGGAAGTGACAATTCCAAACACAGTAAAAAATATCAAATGGTGGGCTTTTTACGGTTGTGAAAGCCTTGAAAAAATCAACCTGAATTTTGGTTTAAAAACTGTAGGCTACGGTGCGTTTATGAATTGTAAAAATCTTAAATCCGTGAGCATTCCAATGTCCGTAACGCAGATTTGCGATGATTCGTTTGCGGTAAGCTGTTCAACCAAAAAGGGTGTTTTTGACACCTACAGTAAGCAGACAATAAGCACTCAGCAGTATTCAACCGATTCATTATTCACTCTTGAAGGCTATTCGGGGACTGTCGCAGAAAAATATTGCAATGATAATTCGCTAAACTTTGTTTCGTCGGGCAATGTGATTTACGGCGATGTTAATAACAACGGAACTGTTGAGGCAGCTGATGCAAAGCTTGCCAAAAGCCTTATCGACACTGTTCCGACCGAGGAAGAACTGACGGCTGCCGATGTTGACGATGACGGCAAAATCACAGAAAATGATGTTAATCTTATTTTGCAGGCTGTCGGCAACGAATTTTACGCACAGCTTTTTCCGTGTGCAAAGGCTATGTATTCTGCTCCCGACTACCTTTCGGGCAGAACTATGTATTGTGACGGCGACAGCGTTGCCTACGGTTCGGGTACGAACACAATGGGAAATTCAACATATTCTTTCTGCAATTATGTTGCCGAAAAATATAATATGACAATGACCAACAAGGCCACTCCCGGCACAACTCTTGCAATAAGAAAGAATTTTATCGGCACAGACCACAGAAGTATCCTTGAGCGTGTCCGTGAAATGAAAGGCAGTTACGATGTTATTCTGCTTGACGGCGGTTTTAATGACCTGTTCAAAAATGTTGAAATGGGTGCAATGACCGATATAAATAATAAATCGGGAAAATACAATGAATACACCACAGCAGGTGCGTTGGAAAGTATTTGCTATTTTCTCGACAAGAATTATAAAGACTCAATTAAGCTGTTCGTACTCTGTCACAATTGCTCAACAAGAACAAAACAGTCACAGTATTGGTCTTTAATGAAAAATATACTTGATAAGTGGGAAATTCCCTATGTTGACCTTTCGGAAGAAACAGAGCTTACCGGTGATAATGAGGAAATTACAACACAGTATTTTAGATATAATGCAACAACCAAAAAAGGTGACGGGATTCACCCTCTTGCATATGCCAATATGAAGATATACGGTCCCATCGTTGCCGAAAAGCTTAACGAAACAGTACAGAGCAAGTCTGAACTTGTTTTGCCGAAAAGTGATATTTCTATGGGACTTTTTGAAAGTTACACCCTTAACAGCGAAATTACGGAGTTGAGGGGAGATATAGATGTCAGTTATTCAAGCAGTAACCCGTCAGTTGCCTCTGTTGATGAAAACGGCAATATTGTTGCCACGGGCATAGGCGATACGGTTATCACGATTTCGACATCTGACGGTAAAACAAAAAATGTGAATGTGAATGTAAAGTTTCTTGCAATGGCGGTTAGCTTTGGCAAAAATAAAATTTCACTTTCAGAGGGTAATTCAAGCTTGCTGAATCTTTCTGTAGCAGACGGTGAGGCGACCTGTTCAACAACCTATTCGTCAACAGATCCGACTGTTGCGTCTGTTGATGAAAACAGCGGAAAAATTACAGCCAACAAAACGGGCAAAACAACAGTATCGTGTACCACGGCAAACGGTGTAACGGTAAGGTGCCTTGTATATGTCATAAGCAGTGCGCAGACTAAAATGCAGAAAGCGTAAGGCGTTTATGAAAATATTTAACAGAAAATTAAAAATAACTTCATTTGCTTTGCTTACATTATGTATGGTTTTTGTAATGACGGCTTGTGCCGAAAACAGCAGTCAGTCCGAAAAATCACAGCCTGCAGAGCAGACGACTGTTCAGCCGACAACAATGTCAGCCGAAGAAATTAATGACCGAAAGCTTGATAAATTCATATCCGATATGACGCTTGAAGAAAAGGTGGGGCAGATGTTTTTTGTACGCTGTCCCGATGAAGACGCTGTGCAACAGGTCAGCGAGTACAATATCGGCGGTTATATCCTGTTTGGCAGAGATTTTGACGGTAAAACCAAAGATGAAGTTGTTGACGATATTCACAGCTATCAGAACGAGGCGGATATTCCGCTTTTAATCGGCGTTGATGAGGAGGGCGGAACGGTTGTGCGTGTCAGCAGTAACCCAAACCTCCGTGAAACTCCGTTTCTTTCTCCAAAAGATACTTATGCAGACGGCGGTTGGGATGCTGTCAAACAGGATGCAGAAGAAAAAGCGGATTTGCTTCTTTCACTCGGAATCAATGTGAATCTGGCTCCCGTGTGCGATATGACCTCGGATGAATACGGCTTTATGTATGACCGTTCTTTCAGCTCGGATGTTGATATGGAAAACAGATATGTGCGAACCGTTGTTGAATCAAGCAAATCAAAAAAGCTCGGCACGGTTCTGAAGCATTTCCCCGGTTACGGCAATAACAGCGACACACACACGGGAATTGCATACGATGACCGTGACTATTCGGAATTTGAAAATACAGATTTTAAACCGTTTTATCAGGGAATTGAGTCCGGTGCCGACTGTATTCTTGTTTCACACAACATAGTTAATTGCATGGACAGCGAATATCCTGCGTCACTTTCACAAAAGGTGCATGATATTCTCAGAAATGAATTCAAATTTGACGGTGTAATTATGACTGATGACCTTATCATGGACGCAATCACGGATCTTACGGGAGATGAAGCGGCGGCAGTCACAGCGGCAAAATGCGGTAATGATTTGCTCTGTTGTTCATCTGTCGATACCCAATATCCCGCAGTTCTTGAGGCTGTTCAAAACGGTGAAATTCCCGAAGCTCAGGTTGACGCATCCGTAAAGCGAATCCTGAAATGGAAACAAAATCTCGGTATTTTCAACATTGACACCTATCAGAAAAAAGTCAAATCAACCGAACCAACGGATACCGTTGGAAGTGAGGAGTGAAAAGTAGTAGCTGTTAGGTGCGGTCGGGAAGATAGTTTGAATCGTTTATATCATATTTTGCCCGAGTATGCTACTGCAAAAATTCTTACGGTAAAACATAAAACACCCCGAAGATTAAGTTCTTCGGGGTGTTCTGTTTGTAAAGGTTGGCTGAAATATATCTCAACAGATGTGATATGCTGATTGTGCTGTTGACTCTTTCCGTCAGGAAGAAGGCGACTTTCTTGGAGTTGCTTATATCCTTTTTTCTATCTGTTGGAGCAAGTGTATTGCCTAATTACATTTGCAAGTGGTTGGACAGGTAGAGTGTAAACAGCACAACCTATGAAGAGCGCCCCGAAGGTACCATCTTCGGGGCGCTCATTTTGCTTTCTTGGAAAGCTAATATCCTTTTGCCTACAATTATTGCAGCACAAATTTCTGTGCATTTCAAGTATATGCCGAAAAATTATTATTCCTGATTAGAATTATTTAACGCTTTCACAAGTAAAGATTCAAAGCTTTTTTCAAAGTTTTCGTCATCTTGTTTTGTACGCTTTTTCGGTCCTTTAATGTGATGCTTGCTGTTTGACATTCTCGCCTTTTTGGCAAGGTGCCTGTCCATAAGCAGACCGCCTATGTTATCATCCGAGAAAATTTTTCCCGATTGATGAATACAGTACGCACCCTTACCAAGCATAAGTGCCGCAACTCCGTAATCCTGAGTTACCGCAATGTCGCCCTTTTTACAAAGGTTGACAAGCGCCAAATCAACTGCGTCTGCACCTGCACCGATAATTTTTATCTCGCTGTAATCTGACTTTAGAACATGGTTTGTGTCACACAAAAGCACAACGGGAACATTGTGACTTTTTGCAATCCTTTCAACCGATTTTACAACAGGTCAGGCATCCGCATCAACAAGAACAGTTATACCGTTCATTATTTTTCCTCAATCTTAATTGAGTTGATAACAGGCTGATTTTTCTTTTCAACAGTACCGTTTGAATCTGTAACAGGTGTGTCCTTGCAGATTTTATCAACAATATCCATACCCTTTGTTACCTTGCCGAATGCGGCGTACTGACCGTCAAGATATGTGCTGTCAGCCTGAACAATAAAGAACTGTGAGCTTGCACTGTCGGGATCATTTGAACGAGCCATTGAGATAACGCCTCTTGTATGTGAAAGATTGTTTTCAACACCGTTCTGAGCAAATTCGCCCTTGATTGTCTTATCACTTCCGCCTGTACCGTTGCCAAGGGGATCACCGCCCTGAATCATAAAGCCGGTAATGATTCTGTGGAAAGTAAGACCGTCATAAAAACCGTCTTTTGCAAGGTCAACAAAGTTCTTGACTGTAATCGGAGCAAGCTCCTCATAAAGCTCAACTTCAATTTTACCGTAGTCTTTAACATCAATAATAGCTGTGTAGCTTGATTTGTAGTTGGTTGTGTCTGTGCTTGCGGATGTTGTTTCTTCGTTTGAAACTGCAGAAGTTGCTTTTTCAGAAGAACTGCTCTCTGTGTCACCGCCGCAACCGCTCATTAAAAAGCATGTGCAGAGAATAACTGCGGCAACCATAATTGCCGAAATCTTTTTAATTTTTGTCATTTTCAAATTCCTTTCGTAAATAAACTTAATTTATTTTATCATTATTATGTCTGCAAATCAACCTGAATTGACACAAAAATATAAATGTGTTAAAATTTTTTGTATGTGAAATACCGACAAAAGGGGAATGTGGCTTGAAAAATAATGAAATAACCGATATTACTTCAAAACGCAGATTGTTTGAACTTAATCTCGGTGATGTCCGAAAGTACCGTGACCTTGTTATGCTGTTCGTAAAGCGTGATTTTAAAAATTCCTACAAGCAAACCGTACTCGGCCCGTTGTGGATAATAATAAAGCCGTTCCTTTCAACATTTGTTTTTACCGTAATTTTCGGTATGATTGCCAATATCTCAACTGACGGAATGCCTCAATTCCTTTTTTTTATGGCAGGCAATATTTTGTGGTCTTTTTTTTCAAGCTGTCTTAACGGCAGTTCATCAACCTTTATCGGCAACGCAAGGCTGTTCGGCAAGGTGTATTTTCCAAGGCTCGTAATGCCGTGCGCAAACATAATTTACAACACAATCGGTTTTTTGATTAACTTTGTAATGTTCTTTATACTTGTTCTTATATATATGTTTACGGGTTCAAATGTTCACCCAAATTTATGCGCATTGCTTATGCCTTTGATTCTGCTTTCTTCGGCACTTTTAGGCACAGGCTGCGGACTGATTGTTTCGTCTGTAACAACAAAATACCGTGACCTCGGTGTGCTTGTTTCATTCGGAGTAACATTGTGGATGTATATTACTCCTGTTGTTTATCCTGTTTCTCAGGTGTCGGATTCATTCCGTCCGCTTGCACTCTTAAATCCTGTTGCTCCGCTAATTGAAACATTCCGTTACGGATTCTTAGGCAGCGGAACATTTCCGTGGCAATATCTCATATTGAGCTTTGCTGTTACGGCAGTCGTTCTTCTGTTCGGAATAATCGTCTTTAATAGGGTAGAAAAGAATTTTATAGATACGGTATAATGTCATGACTGAAATGAATGAAAATTGCGTAATAAAAATTGAAAATCTTTCAAAAGAATACCGACTCGGTGCAATCGGTTCGGGAACTCTCCGTCATGATTTGCAGAGTTGGTATGCAAAAAAGAGAGGTAAAGAAGATCCGAATCAGAGAATCGGTGCCAAACAATACACAAAAGACGACACATTTTTAGCACTTGACGGTGTGAACCTTGAGGTAAACCGTGGAGAACGCATAGGAATTATAGGCGCTAACGGTGCAGGCAAGTCAACTCTGTTAAAGGTTTTATGCAGAATTACCTCTCCGACAGACGGCAGAGTGCGTTTCAGGGGACGAATTGCCAGTATGCTTGAGGTCGGAACAGGCTTTCACGCTGAGCTTACCGGCAGGGAAAACATCTACCTTAACGGTGCAATCCTCGGAATGACAAAGAAAGAGGTCGCTTCAAAAATAGACAGTATTATTGAATTTTCAGAGTGCGAAAAGTTCATTGACACGCCCGTAAAGCGTTATTCATCGGGTATGTTCGTAAAGCTTGCGTTTGCTGTTGCGGCACACCTTGATGCAGAAATCATGATTATGGACGAGGTGCTTGCTGTCGGAGATATGCACTTTCAGAAAAAGTGTATCGGGAAAATGCGTGACCTTGCAACCGAGGAGGACAGAACTGTCCTCTATGTTTCACACAATATGAATACTATTCGTGACCTTTGCGACAGATGCATAGTTCTTGACCACGGCAAAATTGTTTTTGACGGTGATGTTGAAGACGCTGTAAAAATCTATCTCGGAAGTGCAAACGAAAATTTCCGTGCCATTGAATATGTCGGAAACGAACACAAGCATCATGCCGACAGAAACGACCTTTGTCTGCAATTTGCCGGATATAACGGCAAAGAGGATAATATTTTCTATGATGATGAGCAGATTTTGCTTGAACTCACATGGAAAAACAAGGCTGATATTGAAAATCTTTGTCTGCGTGTTGAAGTGAGCGATTACCGAAGATATCCCGTTACCGCATTTGTGGTTGAAAATTTCTATTCGGGAAAAAAGGGCGAAACCCACACGGCAAAATTGAAAATAGACATATCAAAAATTGTCCGTGGCGGATACTATACACGCTATGTTTTCTACAGCCGAAAGAACGATGCCGCCCCCTTTGAAACCTTAGAGGTCGCAGACGGTCTGACTTTCAGAAGAAGAAAACCCGATAAATACCAAAACACCTGGCAAAAAGCCTGGGGCAGTATTGAGATGAATGATATTGAAGTTGTATAAAAACAAATTGAAATTTGCGGTTGGGCAAACAGTTAATATTAAAAGAAATATGTGTTTCAAATGTTGTGAACATCTAATTGAAATGTAATGAAAGGAACAATATGAGCGAAAGATCTGATTATTTTTAAACGCATATTTAGATGAATAACAAAAGGTCAGCACATAATCGTGTTGACCTTTATTCTTTGTCAAAATTAAATTACGGCTCGACAAACGGCATATTAAAATACTCGGCAACTGATTTTGCAAGATTTCTGCCGATTGCATTAATGTTGTCCCTAATCCATTGAGCTTCTTCGGGGTTATCGTGATATGCAACCTCAATTAATGCCGACGGTGATTTTGTCCGTCTGACTTCCGCAAGTGAGGTGGTGGGGATTATGTCAACATCGTTCGGTTCGGGATAAATATCCTTGTAATTCTTTTGCAGAATTTCAGCAAAACGCTTGCCGTTACTGCCTGTCGGATAGTAATAAATATCTGCACCCGTGTATCTGCCTGCCGAACCCTCGGGAGCGGCATTACTGTGAATTGCAAGGTGCAAATCGTGATTGCCCTTGTTTGAATCTGCAATTGCCTGACTCAGCGTCATATCGGGATCGTTTCGCCTGAAATCTATTCCGCTTGCCCTCAAATAAGGCTCCATGGCGTCTGCAATAAGATTCATATAATATTCTTCATTTCCTCCGTCAATATAAGGGTTGTACTCCTGCAATGACGGTGAAAGATAAACTGACGGCATAAAATCTCTCCTAAAATTAATCTCTTATCATTTTATTCGCAAAACCCGTGCCGTTGACAAATAATTTTCTTTTCAAAATTCAATTTGTATTGTATAATGATTACATATGATTTTGGTGAAAATGTTGGCAAGTGTATGATATCACAATTATTATGTGTGAGCAGATTGTAACCGTAGGCAGAATGTCAAGTGTAGGGGCGAATATTGTTCTTTTAAAGAACTATTATTTAATGTAAAAGCTTGCTTATTACTTTATGAAATTATGAAACGGAGAAATTATTATGACTGATGAAATGAGAGCAAAAGTTGAGAAAGTTATGAAAAATCTTGAACGCAACAAGATGAAACCTTATTTTTGCGAAAACAGGGAAGAGGCTCAGGCACTTGTAAAAACACTTATTAAAAAGGGCGAAACAATTTCATGCGGAGGTTCAAAAACTCTCGACGAAACGGGAATTTATCAGATGATTAATTCACCCGATTACAATTTTCTTGATCGTTCCGCACCCGGAATGACTCGTCCCGAGGTCGAAGAGGTTTACCGTCAGACTTTCAGGGCAGACACATTTTTTATGAGCACAAACGCTCTTACCGAAAACGGAGAGCTTTATAATGTTGACGGCAACTCAAACCGTGTTGCCGCACTTCTTTACGGTCCGAAAAGCGTTATCGTTGTATGCGGTATCAACAAAATTGTAAAGAATATTGACGAGGCAATCAAGAGAGTTAAAACAATTGCCGCTCCGCAGAATACAATCAGACTCGGTATTGAAACCCCTTGCGGAAAAACAGGCGAATGTGTTTCATTGAGAAAAGAAAATCCCGAGCTCTGTGACGGTTGTCACGGCGACACAAGAATATGCTGTAACTATGTGGTATCTGCTCAGCAAAGACATATTGACAGAATCAAGGTTATTATCATCGGCGAAGAATACGGTTATTAATTCCCATAAAGAAAAAAGCCGTATCAAAAAGACACGGCTCGGGAGAACTTCAGAATGTAATCATCTGCAATTGTTCTGACTTTTGTTCTGGCTGTTCTGCTGATTTTTATTCTGATTGTTGTTCTGATTCTTATTCTGGCTGTTCTGCTCGTTCTTGTTCTGATTGTTGTTCCGATTCTGATTGAAATTCATTTCAACACCTCCTTTACAAAACTATTATTAACCCGAAAAGGCTTGTTTATTCATGAATGATTTTTTATTGCGAATGAAATCACTTCTGGGTGATGAATTTGACGAATTTTTAAAATTTTACAACAGTGACGATTTCATAAAGGGACTTCGTGTCAATACCTTAAAATGTTTGCCCGAAAAGCTTTGTTCACTTCTTGATTTTGAACTGAAAAAAACTCCGTTTTGCGATGAGGGCTTCTATATTCCGTCCGATGTTAAGTCAATCGGCAACAATCCTCTGCACCATGCAGGAGCGTTCTATGTTCAGGAACCGTCTGCGACTTCGGCAGTTACAATGCTTGATGTTCATGAGGGCGATTATGTCCTTGATTTGTGTGCCGCTCCGGGCGGAAAAAGTACGCAAATCGGCGCTAAACTTAACGGAACAGGACTTTTGTGGAGCAATGAAATTGTAAGAAACAGAGCAAATATTCTTTTATCGAACATTGAACGAATGGGAATTTCAAACGCAGTTGTATCAAACTGCCGTCCCGATGAACTTTGCAAAAGGCTTGAAAACCGTTTTGACAGGATTCTCGTTGACGCACCCTGCAGCGGTGAGGGAATGTTCCGCAAGAATGATGCGGAGCGTGAATGGAGCATTGAGCATGTAAAGAGTTGTGCCGCCCGTCAGCTTTTGATTCTTAAAAGTGCAAAGAATGCCCTGAAAAACGGCGGATATATGGTTTATTCAACCTGTACTTTTTCAAAGGAAGAAAACGAGGGCGTAATTTCTCGGTTCCTTGCAGAAAATCCCGATTTTGAACTTGTTGATTCGGGTGTAACATTCGGCAGACCTACGCTTGATTATGCGAGAAGAATTTTCCCGATGGACGGCGGAGAAGGACATTTTGCCGCCAAGCTTCACAAAAAGGGCGAGCCGTATTCTAATTATAATATTCCTAAAAAGAATAATAAAATTGACTCGAAAATTTTTGATTTTTATGACAGTATTTTTATCGACAGACCGTTCGGTGAAAATATTGAGGTTATAAAGGATAAAATTATAGTTCTTCCGCAGAATTATAATTTTGATGTAAAAGGCTTGCAGATTCTCCGTGCGGGAGTTATTCTCGGCGAAATTGTCAAGAACAGAATCGAACCGCATCACAGCGCATTTACGGCAGCTAAAAAGGAAAACTGTAAATCCGCAGTTGATTTTGATGTGAACAGTAAAGAAATTGCAGCGTATCTTCACGGTGAGGAAATTGCTGTGCCACAGGATGTCAAGGGCTATACAGCTGTCTGCGTAAACGGAATCACAACAGGCTTTGGCAAAGCGTCAAATTCAAGACTGAAAAATAAATATCCGAAAGGGCTTCGCATATTAAAATGAAAAAATTATCAGATATAGGTACAATCAAAGATATACTTTCAAGACACGGCTTTACTTTTTCAAAGTCACTCGGTCAGAATTTCCTTATAAACCCGTCAGTTTGTCCGAGAATGGCAGAGCTTTCGGGTGCCGGAGAGGGAGTTGGCGTAATTGAAGTCGGTCCCGGAATAGGGGTTCTCACAACAGAGCTTTGCTCACTTGCCGACAAGGTTGTAGCGGTTGAGCTTGACAAGCGACTTCTTCCCGTTCTTGAAGAAACACTTTCCGAACACGACAATGTTAAAGTTGTAAACGACGATATTCTTAAAATTGACTTGCACAAGCTGATTGAAGAAGAATTTCAGGGCATGGATGTTGTTGTGTGCGCAAATCTTCCGTACTACATCACATCTCCCGTAATTATGAAATTGCTTGAGGACAGACTGCCGATTTGTGCAATCACGGTTATGGTTCAAAAAGAGGCGGCTCAGCGAATTTGTGCTGAGGTGGGTTCTCGTGCAAGCGGTGCGGTAACGGTATCGGTCAACTATTACGCAGAACCCGAAATGCTGTTTTCGGTTAGTGCCGGCTCGTTTATGCCTGCTCCAAAGGTTGATTCGGCTGTTTTAAGACTTAACATTCTCAAAGAACCGCCCGTGAAGGTTGATGACGAAAAGAAGTTTTTTAAGGTTGTAAAAGCCGCCTTTTCACAGCGAAGAAAAACACTTTCAAACTCTCTTGCATCCGGACTTTCTTTGCCAAAGGCAGAGGTCAACGCAATTCTTGATAATTCTTCCGTTCCTCTGAATGCAAGGGCGGAACAGCTTAAACTTGAAGATTTTGCAAACATTGCAAACAATCTTGGTGATTGATTATGAAAAGAAAAATGAACGGTCTTTACAAAACCGCTTTTATATTAATGCTTGTTGCCGCAGTGCTTTTCATTGTTGCAACAATTGTTGCATATGCTCTTGAACGCCCGTATTTTTCCGCAGTCTTTTCATGCAGCGGTGCTTTTCTTGCATTTTTGGGCATAATATTTGCAACCTGCAGTAAACCCAAAAAACGCAAAAGACACCTTGTCACAGATGAAATTGTTGCCGAAAATGATGATATCAACAAAATTTCGGAAAATTCTGTTGACAATGAGGAATAAATTTGATAGAATGGTTGCAGATAAAGGGGAGTAGTTCGCAGATAATCTGTGATATTAATCGTCAGTACATACCGTTTTCGGTATCGGTTATATCTTAAAGGACAAGACTTTTATTGTAGGGTGAGTTGCACCTTGCAATAAAGGTCTTTTTTATTTGCTTTTTCAGTCTGTCTGTATTCTGCAATCCGAACGGAGGAGAAAATTATGAAAAATTGGTATCAGTTGACCGAGAGCGAAACTCTTGACAAGCTCGGTGTCACAAGCGAAGGACTTTCGTCACAACAGGCTGACAGCCTTCTTGAAAAACACGGAAAAAATGTGCTTGAAGAAAGCAAAAAGAAATCTGTTTTTCAGGTGTTTTTAAGTCAGTTTGCCGACCTTATGGTAATAATCCTTATCATTGCGGCAATCGTCTCAATGTTTTCGGGAAGTGTTGAAAGCACAATCGTAATTTTTGCGGTAATCACACTTAACGCTATTCTCGGCACGGTTCAGCATGTCAAGGCAGAAAAGTCGCTTGAAAGCCTTAAATCGCTTTCGTCACCCTCGGCAAAGGTAATCCGTGACGGAAGAAAAATTGAAATTGATTCAGAAAACATCGTACCCGGCGACATTGTTGTGCTTGAGGCAGGCGACCTTGTTGTTGCAGACGGAAGAATAATAAATAACTATTCTTTACAGGTTAATGAGAGCTCGCTTACGGGTGAATCTACAAATATTGACAAAAGTGTGGAGACAATTGAAAAGGAAGTTCCGCTTGCCGACCGCACTGATATGGTCTTTTCGGGCAGCCTTGTAACATACGGCAGAGCAATTGTCGTTGTTACGGAAACAGGCATGAACACAGAAATCGGTAAAATTGCTACACTTATGAATCAGGCAAAGAGCAAGAAAACTCCCCTCCAGCTCAGCCTTGATAAATTTTCGAGCAGACTTGCCGTTATTATTATGGCAATCTGTGTAGTAGTTTTCGGCTTGAGTATGTTCAACGGAATGTCGGTTCTCAACTCTCTTATGTTTGCCGTTGCACTTGCAGTAGCCGCAATCCCTGAGGCACTTGGCTCAATCGTTACAATTGTTCAGGCAATGGGTACGCAAAAAATGGCAAAAGAAAATGCCGTTATCAAGGATTTGAAGGCTGTTGAAAGCCTCGGCTGTGTGTCTGTAATCTGCTCCGATAAGACGGGTACGCTCACACAGAATAAAATGACTGTTCAGAAAATCTATGTGAACGGCGAAAGTATTCTTGAGGATCAGCTCGACCTCAATATTGAAAGCCACCGTCATCTCCTTTACGATATGGTTCTAAACAACGACTCGAGTATCGTTGACGGAAAGGGAATAGGCGACCCGACCGAGTACGCTTTGCTTGAAACATTTCAGCATATCGGACTTGACGAAAATGTGCTTAGGGATGTCCTTACAAGGGTTGAGGAGGTTCCGTTTGATTCCGACAGAAAGATGATGAGCACAAAGTACAAAATGCACGGTGTAAATCATATTCTCACAAAGGGTGCGCTTGATTCGATTCTTGACCGTTGTGTAAGTATAGCAACAAAAGACGGTGTTCGTCCGATTACAGATGAAGATAAGGCTGAGATTTCAAGAGTTAACCGTGAATATTCCGAACAGGGACTCCGTGTTCTCACCTTTGCATATAAGGAATCTGATGAGGCTCTCACGGTTGACACAGAGAATGATTATACATTCATCGGACTTGTTTCAATGATAGATCCTCCGAGAGAAGAGTCAAAACAGGCTGTTGCCGATGCAATCCGTGCAGGAATCAAGCCTGTTATGATTACGGGCGACCACAAAATCACAGCAAGTGCAATCGCAAAGCAGATTGGTATTTTCAATGACGGCGACATCGCAGTTACAGGTCTTGAGCTTGACGCAATGAGCGATAAGGAGCTTGACGAAAAAATTGAGAAAATTTCTGTTTATGCACGAGTTTCTCCCGAAAACAAAATCAGAATCGTTGAGGCTTGGCAAAGAAAAGGTAACATTGTTTCCATGACAGGTGACGGTGTAAACGACGCACCCGCTCTCAAAAAAGCGGATATCGGTGTTGCAATGGGTATCACAGGTACCGAAGTTTCAAAAGACGCCGCATCTATGATTCTTCAGGATGATAACTTTGCTACAATTATCAAGGCGGTTGCAAACGGCAGAAATGTTTACCGCAACATTAAAAATGCAATTCTTTTCTTGCTTTCGGGTAATATGGCAGGCATTTTTGCCGTGTTGTTCTGTTCAATCATGGCTCTGCCCGTACCGTTTGAGGCGGTTCACCTTCTGTTTATTAACCTTCTTACAGACTCACTTCCCGCAATTGCAATTGGTATGGAAAAGCCAGAAAAAGATTTGCTCAGACAGAAACCCCGTGATCCGAAACAGGGAATCCTTACAAAAAGCTTTTCTGCTCTTATGCTCGGACAGGGCGCTTTGATTGCCGTTGTAACGCTCATTTCATTCTACATCGGACTTCAGACAAGCCCAGCCGTTGCAAGCACAATGGCATTTGCAACACTCACGCTTGCAAGACTGTTCCACGGCTTTAATTGCAGAAGTACACATTCAATCTTTAAACTCGGACTTTTTTCAAATACGGCAAGCATAGGCGCTTTCTTTATCGGAACATTACTGCTCGCATTTGTATTGTTTGTTCCGTTTATGCAGCCGCTTTTCAGCGTTACCGCACTCACAGGCGCACAGGCAGGCTTTATAGCCCTCCTTGCATTCATCCCGACATTCATAATTCAGTTTGTAAAAGTTATTGTTGAAAATGTGAGAAAGTAAATTTAATAACATTGAACACGGCAGATTGATTTTGCCGTGTTCTTTTACTTTTATCGAATAAAATTCATTGACAAAGAAATAATAATATAGTACAATGTACTATACAAGGAGGTCGGTATTATGGCATTCTCAATCAGATTAACAGAACAGGAAAAGAAAATAGCAGACAGCTATGCTCGGTTGCACTCAATATCACTCGGAGAGGCTTTTAAACAGGCTTTGTTTGAAAAAATCGAAGAAGAATATGACCTTGCCGTTTTTGATGACGTTTATGATGAATACAAAAAGAGCGGTGAAGAAAGCAGACCAATCTCTGATTTTTGGAAGGAACTTGACATATGAGTTATGTTGTAAGAACCACTCCGAGATTTGAAAAAGAATTTAAAAAACTCGACAGATATACCATGAAGATGATTAAAGCGTGGATTGAAAAGAATTTGTCGGGTTGTGAAAACCCCAGAGTAAAGGGAAAAGCTCTCACGGCAAATCGCAAAGGTCAATGGCGGTATCGTATCGGAGATTACAGACTGCTCTGCCTTATAGAAGACGAAGAACTTGTTATTCTTGCTTTGTCTATAGGTCACAGGCGAGAGGTTTATGACAACACTTAAAATTTAAAACACTTAAATAATCAAACTCGGTTATAATCTTTGAATAATTATGACCGAGAATTATTTATTTTGAATTATTTTGATTGAAATTACAAAAATTCCTTGACAAAGTTTGACAGGTTTCTTATAATTAAATTACAGCGTAATGATTCACAGGGTATTACAGGATATATAAAAAATAAGGTTAAGAAGGGTGACAGAAATTATGAACATTTGGCACGACATTTCTCCGAAGAGAATTACAAAGGACAAGTTTTATGCAGTAATCGAAATTTCAAAGGGCGGCAAAAACAAGTATGAGCTTGACAAAGAAACAGGTATGCTCAAGCTTGACCGTGTGCTTTTTACATCAACTCACTATCCTGCCAACTACGGCTTTATTCCGAGAACCTTTGCAGATGACGGCGATCCGCTTGATGTTCTTGTTTTGTGCAGTGAAACAATTCAGCCGATGACGCTCGTTGAATGCAAGCCTATCGGCGTTCTCAATATGGTTGATAACGACAGCTGTGACGAAAAAATTATTGCAGTTCCCGTTAACGATCCCAACTACAATTGCTACAGCGACATCAGCGAACTTCCGAAACACTATTTTGAAGAAATTCAGCACTTTTTCCAGGTTTACAAAACACTTGAGGCTGACAAGGTTACTTCGGTAACCGAAACTGACGGTGTTGACAAGGCAAAGGAAATCATTGAAAAGGCTATCACAAGCTATATTCGTGATTTTCAGATGGCGTAAATTTATAAAGACTGCAAAACTAAAAGCTTTACCAAAAACGGTAAAGCTTTTTCTTTATTCTGATATTTAATTTAATTCTAAAAAGGAATATTAACAAAATTCATTCCTGTATAATAAAAATACGGTGGATTAAAGTTTAAAATCCTTAGCCGAAAAATCTGTCTTAAAAACCGTGACATTCGGCATACGCAACAATGGGTCATACTTGAATGATCTGCATTTTCCGTCCTTGACCTGCTTTGACTTTTTGCAGAACATAATATCATTTTCAATTCCGTTGTATTCGCAATATGAACAGTTGACAGGAATATTCTTGCCAAACAAACTTTTTTTCATAATCAACACCTCTGAATGAATATAGTATATCATTAATTCAGCCGTGTTTCAAGCATAATATTTTGTCGGAAGATATTGACAAAGCAATTAATCGGTTAAAAATAATCTTATTATAAAATGTGGAAGGAACACTTATGAAATTTTTTTCAAAAACAATGAAGCTTAACAACATTGATACGGTTCCGTATCTTACATATAATTCTTTATCAGAAATTAATTTCATCAATCACGCATTCACAACCCGACTCGGCGGTGTGTCAACGGGTGAATTTACATCAATGAATATGGCATTCAACAGAGGTGACAATCCCGACAGCGTAACCGAAAATTACAAAAGATTCTGCAAAAGTGCAGGCTTTGATTATGAAAGCCTTGTAGCCTCGGCACAGGATCACCACACTGTTGTAAGAGCCGTAACATCTGGCGAAAAGGGCATAGGCATCTACAAGCCCCGTGATATGGAGAGCGTTGACGCCTTGATTACAAATGAAAAGGGAGTAACCCTCGTAACCTACTATGCCGACTGCACACCGCTGTTTTTTGTTGATACAAAGAATAAGGCAATCGGACTTGCCCATGCCGGCTGGAGGGGAACTGTCGGCAGAATAGGGGAAAAGGTTGTTGAGAAAATGACTGAGCTTTACGGCACAAATCCTGCCGATATCAAAGCCGCAATCGGTCCAGCAATTTCAGTTTGTTGCTATGAGGTTGACTACCCATGTGCAGAACATTTTCTGAATCTTGCAGACCTTGACAGCTCAAAGTTCGTTTTTGAAAAAGGAAATGGAAAATATATGGTTGACCTTTTAGAAACCAACCGTCAGATTCTTACTGCTTCAGGTGTAAAGAATGAAAACATAACAGTTTCTGATGTTTGCACCAATTGCAACAGCGACCTCTTATGGAGTCACCGTGCCACCAAAGGTCACAGAGGCACAATGAGTGCGTTTATGTGTATTAAAGAAGATTAAAATTTTTGTTTTTGCAAAGCAAAAGACGGTTATTGACCGCCTTTATCTATCTGGATTTATCTTTCCGTTTTTTGCAAACCATACATCGTTTACCTCAAATTCCTTGCCGTTAAGGTAATTAAGAATGCCTGCATCGGTTTCAAAATTGAATTTCAGCTTATAGCTGTAAAGCGCCTGATACTTAATGTTGTCGGGTGCTTTTTTGCCTTTGCCGTATTTTGTATCGCCCACAAGCGGATGTCCGATTGATGCCATATGCGCTCTTATCTGATGGGTTCTGCCCGTCAGCAGTTCAACCTCGGCAAGGCTGAATTTGCCGTTGAAGTCAAGAATTTCATATTTTGTCTTGATTTCTTTTGAACCCTCAACTTCATTTTTGAAAACAGTAACTTTATTTTTGCTTTCATTTTTGGTCATATAGCCGTGAAGTGTGTCGCTGTCCCTTTTTGGTTTTCCGTATAAAAGGCAGAGATAATATTTTTCAAGCTCTCTTGTTTTCATTTTTGCATTTAAAATTCTCAGGCTGTCGGCATTTTTTGCCGCAATAACAATTCCGCCCGTGTTTCTGTCAATTCTGTTGACAAGTGCAGGTGCAAAGGCTTTTTCTTCATCGGGATTATATTCACCTTTGTCATACAGGTAGTGCTGAACTCTTGCAACAAGTGAATCAAAGTGATAATTCTTGTCAGGGTGTACGATTATACCCGGCTTTTTATCTATAAGTATAAGGTTTTTATCCTCATAAACAATGTCAAAGGTTTTCGGTGCTTTCATGAACTCATAGCTTTTTTGCTCCGATGCCTCAAAAAATTCGTCCTTAATATAAAAGGTAAGCACATCGCCCTCTTTGAGCATAGTCTGAATATCACACTTTTTGCCGTTTACCTTAATACACTTTTTCCTTATATATTTGTACATAAGCGACTTTGGCAGAGTTTTGAATCTTTTCTGTAAAAATTTATCGAGTCGCTGATTTGCGTCATTCTTTTTAATTTCAAGTGTTCTCATAGTCTGTAAAATTCTCCGTAATTGTTTTCTCAGTTTATCTTATATCAATTTTAAAAATAATTCAACCGCTTTTGCACATAATTTGATTTTGTGTATATTCTGATATAGGGTGATATAGTGAATTGTTACACACAGAGAATAAAATCTGCAGTATGCTTTGGACTGGGACTGCTGTGTGCATCACTTCTGCCGAGTGAATGGGTACTCGTCATTGCGGCAGGCGCACTCGTAGTTGTCAGTATTTGTTGTGTTCGGAGGTAATTATGAAAGTTGTACTTATTGAGAAACCAAAATTCATATCGGCAATTTTGAGAAAAATTTACGGAATCAAAAAGGAAACCAAGCCGGAATAATAGTCATATGTTTGGACACTGTTCCAAAATCTTGCTATTGGTAATAGTTTACAATAAATTCGAGCCAAAGATGTGCAGAGTTACAAAAAACTTTGCACATCTTATTTTTTAAAATAAAATTATGATTAATCTTACGGGTAATATTTTTCCGCACTCCCTAATATAATTGAACTATAAAACATAAAGGAGAGAAAAATATGGAGTTTAATCAGGAAAACCGCTCGTTTTGCACGCCGTCGGCTGTGCTTGACACGGTTGCCGAACAGCTTGCAGATGTTGACCTCACTCTGCCCGATTATTGTCCGGATATAGAAAAAATTCTGAAATGTACCCTCACACCCAAAATTCAAAGCAGAACCCTTTCCGGAGGTCAGCTTCAGATTGACGGATTTTGTACGGTGAATGTGATGTATGTGGAAAGCATAAAGAAAAGCGTGCGCTGTTGCGAACAAAGCGTGAATTTTTCACAGAACTTTTCGGTAAAAGACGCTCCCGACAATCCGGTTATCATCACAAAAACCAAGCCGGAATACATAAACTGTAGGGCATTAAGTCCCCGCAGACTTGTTATGCACGGAGCGTTTTCATTGTATGCAAAGGTATTTTCAAAAACTCAGACGAGCATTTTCACGCCTTCCGATAATATCGAAACCGACCGAAAGACCGTTACCTGTGCCGACCTTAAATCGTTCTGTCAGGAGCAGTTTTCTGTTTGCGAAGAAATTTCGGTAGGCGAAAAACCGCAGATTGAATCCGTTCTCCGCAGCGATGTAAGCGTCGGAGTGATTGACGCTAAGGCTGTAACGGGAAAGCTTATGCTCAACGGTGAACTTAATCTCAAGCTTTTGTACCTTTCAAACGCAGAGAGCGGAGAAGTTGAAAAGCTTGACTATCTGTTGCCGTTCAACAAAATTTTAGATTGTGACGGAATTGACGAAAACACAATCAACTGTGTTTCCTGCGATGTTATGTCGTATGACATCAGACTGAAAAATGATATGCTTTCCGAAAAGCCGTCGGTGATACTTGAAGTTAAGCTCTGCGTTACGGAGGAGGGCTATATAACCCGTGAGGAGGAAATTGTATGTGACGCCTACTCAACAGAATTTTCCTCGTTGCCGGAGTTTGAACAATTAAAAATTACGGGCGAGGTTGTCCCGATTAATGAACCTCATATGGAAAAAATGTCCGTTAAGATTGATGACGGAAAAATCTCACGAATTCTCGATATTTTCACAGAACAAATTACTGCCGAGGCTTCACACGATGACAGAGGTATGGTTATAAGCGGAAAAATCAACATATGTATATTGGCGCTTAACGGGGAAGATATGCCTGTGTTTATTGAGCGTTCAGCCGATTATGAGCATATTATTCCGCAGACAGACTGCACCTGTGCCAAAATTTTCGGTACAAGGACAGCAAGTATAAGCTACAGACTTGCCGAAGATGATGTCATAGAAATTCGTTGTGAGCTGAAAATCTGCGGTGCTGTTTTTTCGGAAAACAGAGTAAACGCCGTAAAAAATGTAAATGTTTTTGAGGATAAACCTATACCTCCCGAAAATTGTGCGCTGACATTATACTTTGCCGACAAGGGAGAAAAGCTCTGGGATATTGCTAAATCCCACAACACAAAGCTTGATTTGCTGCTTTCGGAAAATTCAGCTGAAAATCAGGTGCTCGACGCACCTAAAATGCTGTTGATTCCGAGAATATAGGGAGGTATAAAAAATGGAAGAGAGAAATGTTTATCAGGATATTTCCCGAAGAACCGACGGCGATGTCTATATCGGAGTAGTCGGTCCCGTCAGAACGGGAAAATCAACATTTATAAAAAGGTTTATGGATTCGCTTGTACTGCCCAATATTCGTGACGAGGCAGTTTACAGGCGTACCGTTGATGAGCTTCCTCAATCTGCGGCAGGAAGAACCATAATGACCACAGAACCCAAATTTATTCCCGAGGAATCCGTTGAAATCAATCTCGGCGGCAACACAACCTTCAATGTGAGAATGATTGACTGCGTAGGCTATATTGTAAACAGTGCAATCGGTTACAGCGAAGAGGACGAACCGAGAATGGTAAAAACTCCATGGTCAAACGAGGCGATTCCTTTTGATGACGCCGCAGAAATAGGCACTAAAAAGGTAATTACCGACCATTCAACAATCGGTCTTGTTATCACTACTGACGGAACAATCAGCGATATTCCGAGAGAAGATTATATTGAAAGTGAAAAAAGAGTAATTAATGAGCTGAAAGCAATCAATAAACCGTTCATTATACTTCTCAATTCAGTTGATCCTACGGCAGATGAAACAATTCGCCTGTCAAACGAAATGACCGCCGAATACAAGGTCCCCGTAATTCCTGTTAGCTGTATGGAGCTTGACGAAACCGAAATCAAAAGGATACTTGCACAGCTTTTGTTTGAATTTCCAATCCGTGAAATCAAGGTTGACATTCCGAAATGGGTTGTAAAGCTCGATAAAGACCATTGGCTGAAATCGGTTGTATTTGATTCAATAAAGAAAAATGCCGCAAAAATTGAGAAAATCAGGCAAATTCAGCAGATAATCTCAGATATTGAGCAATGCGAGTACATCACATCTGCAAAGGTTACGAGTCTTGACCTCGGAAAAGGATATGCGGAGATGGCCGTATCTATCGAAAGCGAACTTTTCTACAAGGTTATCTCGGAAGAAACAGGACTTGATATAACCGAGGAGTACGAACTTCTGAACTGCATAAAGACTCTTTCGCAAAAACAAAAAGAATTCGACAAGATTGCACAGGCTTATGAACAGGTTCAGGAAACGGGCTACGGAATTGTTATGCCGACAATTGACGAACTTACCCTTGACGAACCGCAGATTATTAAGCAGAGCGGAAAATACGGTATCAAGCTGAGAGCAAGCGCACCGTCAATTCATATGATGAAGATTTTTACGCAGACGGAGGTAACTCCGATTGTCGGTTCGGAACAGCAGTCCGAAGAGCTTGTGTCTTATCTTCTCAGAGAATTTGACGAAAATCCGGAAAAAATCTGGGAGAGTAACATATTCGGAAAATCAGTTCACGAACTCGTTAACGAGGGACTTCACAACAAGCTGTACAGAATGCCTGCCGATGCCAGAAGGCGGATAGGGGAGACTGTGGAAAAAATTATCAATGACGGCTGTAACGGATTAATATGTATAATTCTGTAACGACAAATAACGATAAAATTGCAAAGCTTTAATTCACAAATAAACAGGCTCGCAAATAAATAAATTGGTAATATCGCCAAAAAATTATTCGCCCCATATTTGTTATTGAAAATGTTTCGGGAATAAAGTATAATATTCCTATATGCAAATGACAAATATGGGGGTTGTTTTATGAATCTTTCCGATGTAGCTTTATTGGCTAAAGAGGAGCTTTCCATTGCCGAAAAAGGTATTGCCTCTGCAAAAGTTGTTCTTACAGGTTTTGTTGTTGTATTCGCAATGCTGATTCTCTTGATTTTCATAATCAAGATTTACGGCGCAATCATTCAGAAAGCTCAAGATGCCGGCAAAAAGAGCAAAGAGAAAAAGGCTGAAACCGTAGCAGAAACTCCTGCTCCTGTTGTTGCCGCTCCTGTTGCTCCTGCTCAGACAGACGGTGTTTCCGATGAGGTTGTTGCCGTAATTTCCGCAGCAGTTGCCACAATGTACGGCTCTTCCGAAAAAGCAAGAATCAAGAGTATTAAAAAGTCATCAGACGGCGGTCGTTCCGCATGGGCAAAAGCCGGTGTACTTGATAATACCCGCCCGTTTTAAGGCAAAGTTTTAAGGGAAAGGATGTTATCTAATGGAAATTTTACAAGGCTTTGTAGATGCCGTTGTCGGTATCTTTGAAGACTCGGGTCTGTTAACTCTTAACTGGCAGAACTATGTAATGATTGGTATTTCAATCGTTTTGCTTTACCTTGCAATCAAAAAGCAGTATGAGCCGCTTTTGCTCCTTCCTATCGCATTCGGTATGCTGCTTGTTAATCTTTATCCGAGCATTATGGCTCCGCCTACAACACAGCTTTTGACAGAGGCTCAATGTACCGCACAGAATGTTGCGGTGTCGGGACACGCCAAAACGGTGATTGACGGAGTAACTTATATTGAGAATCCGACATACGGCGGACTTCTTTATTACCTCTATCAGGGTGTTAAGCTCGGCATTTATCCGCCTCTTATCTTCCTCGGCATCGGTTGTATGACTGACTTCGGTCCGCTCATCTCTAACCCGAAGAGCCTTATTCTCGGTGCTGCCGCACAGATTGGTATCTTTTTAACATTTACAGGTGCTATTTTCCTCGGCTTTACAGAGGCAGAGGCAGGTGCTATCGGTATCATCGGCGGTGCCGACGGTCCTACGGCTATTTATGTAACAACAAAGCTTGCTCCGCATCTTCTCGGTTCAATCGCAATTGCCGCATATTCATATATGGCTCTTGTGCCGATTATTCAGCCGCCTATTATGAAGGCGCTCACAACCAAAAAAGAGCGTTCCGTAGTTATGGAGCAGCTTCGTCCTGTTTCAAAGCTTGAGAAGATTATGTTCCCGGTAATTGTTGTTATTATCATCGCAATCTTCCTTCCCGACGCAGCTCCGCTCGTTGGTATGCTTATGCTCGGTAACCTCTTTAAGGAATCCGGCGTTGTTGAAAGACTCAGCAAAACAGCTCAGAACGAGCTTATGAATATTATCACAATCTTCCTCGGTACAACTGTAGGTGCAACTGCATCCGGTCAGAACTTCCTTACTCTTGACACAATCAAGATTATCGTTCTCGGTCTTCTTGCGTTCTGTATGGGTACTGCATTCGGTGTACTTTTCGGTAAGATTATGTACAAGGCAACAGGCGGTAAGGTTAACCCGCTCATCGGTTCAGCAGGTGTATCCGCCGTTCCGATGGCTGCCCGTGTATCTCAGAAGGTTGGTCAGGCTGAAAATCCAGGCAACTTCCTCCTCATGCACGCTATGGGTCCGAATGTTGCAGGTGTAATCGGTTCAGCAGTTGCAGCCGGCGTACTTCTTAATGTTGTAGGCTGATAACCGTAACTTAATAAACTATGATAAAGGAAGTCTTTACGGCTTCCTTTATTTTTGCTGTTAAAGAATCCGACAATGAAAAATTTGTATAATATTAAAGAAATTATTTCAATCAATATTTTATGATAGAATTATTGCTGAGAATACATAAGATATAATAAAATATAAATGTGTAAATCACTGCCGTAAAAACACCTTTTTTGCTTTACGGTATGTTTTCTTAATACTTAATATGAATTAAAGGGGCTATATAAATGGCAAAGAATGTAACCATTCAGCGAATTGTCGGCGTCCTTTTGCAAAGAATCAAGTTTATTATTCTTGCTACTGTTGTAATGGGACTGCTGTTCTTTATGTATTCACGCTTTGTAATTGCACCGATGTACAGCACATCTACCATGATTTATGTACAGAACTACAGTTCGTCACAGCGAGCAAATGCCAATGCCGACACCAAGAGTACGACACCTTCAAAGGCTGCCGATGATACAACTAAAAAGACAACCAATGAGGAGAACCAGAAGATATATCCTGCTGATATTTCCGCCTCTGCAAATCTTGCTGAAATCTGCGTTACACTCTTTAAAAATTCCGATGAGATGACAGCACTCTATGACGGCTGCACGGTTAATGTTGATGTAGCCGACGGTACTTTCTTTATCACAATTACAGTGGACGGTACAGACGCACAGAAGTGTGCCAATGTTGCCAATCAGCTTGCCGAAAAAGCGGCTGAGGTTTATAATTCAAAATTCAGCTACGGTCAGATCGGAACACTTCGTCAGGCGAAGGTTCCTTCGGCTCCGTATGCACCGAGTAACACAAAGAATATGCTTATAGGCGCCGCAATCGGATTAATTGCTTCCTGCCTTATTTCTATTCTTATTGAACTTATCGACACAACAATCAAGTCTGAGGACGATATTCAGGATATCTACGGTATTCCTATATTTGCCGAAATTCCCGACTTTGAGAACCAGGGTTAAGGAGGAACTATGGCTTCTGATTTTAAATTATTTAAAAAGAAAGACGATAAAAAAAATAACGGACAGAATTTTTCTCTTTCCGATAAGAGCAAGTTTGCAATTGTTGAGTCGTATAAGGCCGCAAGAACTAATATTATGTTCTCGCTTTCCGCAAAAGAAAAAAAATGCTTTGCCGTAACCAGTTACTCAAAGGGTGAGGGCAAGAGCACCGTTTCCGCAAATCTTGCAATTTCCTTTTCAAAAATGGAAAAACGAGTTCTCCTTATCGACTGCGACCTTCGCCGTCCTAATGTTCACAACATTTTTAAGCTTGACAATAAAAAGGGACTTACCAATGTAATCGGTAAAATGATTGAAATTGACGAGGCTGTTAAGCATGATGTTCTTCCGAATCTCGACATTCTTCCGGCAGGTACGGTTGCGCCAAACCCCTCTGAGCTTATGTGCAGTACCAGATTTCAGGAACTTTATGAGCAGTTTGTCAGAGATTATGATTATGTAATTTTTGATACGCCTCCTATCGGTGTGGTTGCCGACGCTCTGCTTCTCAAGGATATGATTGCCGGCTTTGTTGTAGTTGTTCGTGAACGCTCAACAACTCATGGTGACCTTCAGCACCTTCTTGACAGCGTAAAGCTTGCCGATTCAACCGTACTCGGTCTGATTGAGGTAGGTTGTACTTATGATTCAAAGAGAAGAAAGAAAGGTTATTACTACTACCAGTATTATTAATCCCAATTTTGTGCTTTGGCACAAAACTACACATTCTCAATAAAAATAACACAAAATCACAGACTTGCAAACTTTCACCAAAAATGACTGTTGCAGGTCTGTTCTTTTTTGTGAAAATAAAAATGCAAGATTGCAAAAAACATCTTGCATTTCTTGGGCGAATAGAGTAAAATATATTAGAAATTTAAATTGCATTTGCAATAATATTTTAAGGAGTTATTCAAAATGGGTTATCTTGAACTGAGTAAGCAGGAACTTGAAAAAGAGTATGGCAATCTCGCAAAGAGATTTGAGGAGATTAAAGGTATGGGACTTAACCTCAATATGGCAAGAGGTAAGCCCAGCAAAGAACAGCTTGATTTTTCCTTACCTATGCTCGATACAATCAACAGCAAATCCGATTTTATCGGTGAGGATAAGATGGATTGCCGCAACTACGGACTTCTCAACGGTATTACAGAGTGCAGAAAGCTTTTTGCGGATATTCTCGGTGTAGATGCAGAGAATGTTATTGTAGGCGGTTCTTCAAGCCTTAATATGATGTTTGATACAATTTCATGCTTTATGACAGCTCCCGCTGTTGAGGGCTGCAAACCATGGTATGAAGTAAAGAACAGAAAATTCCTCTGTCCGGTACCGGGTTATGACCGTCATTTCGGCATTACTCAGTATTACGGCTTTGAGCTTATTCCGATTCCGATGGACGACAACGGTCCCGATATGGATATGGTTGAAAGACTCGTTTCTGAGGATGACTCAATCAAGGGTATTTGGTGCGTTCCGAAATATTCAAACCCTGCCGGCATCACATACAGCGATGAGGTTGTTAAGCGCTTTGCCGCTTTAAAGCCTGCCGCTAAGGATTTCAGAATTATGTGGGATAATGCCTACTGCATCCATGAAATCAGCGACACACCTGATGTTTTGCTCAACATTATGGATGAATGCAAAAAGACAGGTAATGAAGACCTACCGATTCTTTTCTGCTCAACATCAAAGATTACTTTCCCCGGTGCAGGCGTAGCCGCAATGGCTGCATCTGAAAACAACCTCAAGGTTCTCCGTGAAAAATATAACTACGAAATCATCAGCTATGATAAGCTTAATATGCTCCGTCATGTAAGATTCTTCAAGGATTATGACGGCGTGCTTAAACATATGGAAAAGCACAAGTCTGTCCTTAAACCAAAATTCGAGATTGTTCTTGATACTCTCGACAAAGAACTTGCGCCTGCTGATATCGCATCATGGAAAAAGCCGCACGGCGGTTACTTTGTAAGCGTTGATGTTTTTGAAGGCACGGCAAAGAGAACAGTCGCTCTCTGTAAGGAGGCAGGAGTTGTTCTTACGGGTGCAGGTGCAACATATCCGCTCGGAATTGATCCAAAGGATTCCAACATCAGAATTGCACCGACCTTCCCTCCGAACCACGAGCTTGAAGTTGCTATGGATGTTTTTTGTATCTGTGCAAGGCTTGCGGCTTGCGAAAAGATTCTGAACAAGTAATCATCATTTGAAAATTTGGTTTGTCAGTTGGATTTTGGAAGAATTTTGTATGCAGTTTATGACATTAGAATGTATTTTTTGATAAATTCAATTCTTTTTTTATTAAATATTTCCGTATCCATTGACATTTTCCTAAAAAAATTCTATAATAACTCTGTTACGGTCTGTGATTGGATGTTCGTGACAGAGTTATTTTGACTTTTGAGCAAAATAAAATCACAGACAATTATTTAACGGAGGTTTCAAAGGCATGAAAAGAGTTCCAAAGCCTGTATTCTTTGTCGTAGCTTTGCTGATACTTGCCTTTTCGTTTACTGCGATTTTTGGTATTTCCTACTACACCGGCGATAACAAAACAACAGTATTAAAGGGCATCAGCGATATACGATGGGGAATTGACATCCGTGGCGGTGTTGAAGCAACATTCAAACCGGCAGGAGATGTTGACGCAACTGACGAGCAGCTTGAGTCTGCAAAGTCAATCATTGAATTAAGAATGGTATCTCAGGGTATCACAGATTATGAGCTTTATGCGGATGCAAAAAGCGACAGAATCATTGTTCGTTTCCCATGGAAGGAAGATTCCGACCAGAACGCAATTGAGGCAATCGAAGAGATTTCTTCAACAGCACAGCTTACATTCCGTCCCGGAGACGGTCATGAAACAACAGATGTTGATTCAAACGGCGGGTATGTTTACAAAACTCCTTCGGGCGACACAGCTAAGACAATCCTTATGGACGGTTCTTATGTTGAAAGTGCAACAGCAGGTATGACAACAGACAAGACCACAGGTAAAAATTCCTATGTAGTTCAGCTTAAGCTGAAGAGCAGCGGTGACAAGAACGGTAAGGAGCGTTTTGCTGACATCACTAAAGAATATCTAAACCAGCAGGTTTCAATCTGGATGGATGATATTATGCTTTCAGCTCCTAAGGTTGAGGCTGAAATTACAGACGGCAACGCTGTTATTTCAGGTGACTTTACAGCTAAAGAGGCTCAGGACCTTGCATCAAAAATTAATGCAGGTGCTCTTCCGTTCCAGCTTGAAACATCAAACTACGGCACAATCAGCGCAACCCTCGGTGAGAACTCACTTGTTGCAATGGCATATGCGGGTGTTATCGCATTTATCATTATTGCAATCATTATGATTCTTTTCTACCGTTTGCCCGGTTTTGTTGCAGTTATCTCACTTCTCGGTCAGATGGGTCTTGCAATTGCCGCAGTATCAGGTTACTTCCCTGTATTCTCTTCATTCACAATGACGCTCCCGGGTATTGCGGGTCTTATCCTTTCAATCGGTATGGGCGTTGACTGTAATGTTATTACTGCCGAGCGTATCAAGGAAGAACTTAAGGCAGGAAGAACTCTTGACGGTGCTCTTGAAAGGGGTACAAAGAATTCACTTTCCGCTATCGTTGACGGTAATATGACCGTTATTATCGTATCAATTATCCTTATGCTTGTATTTGGTCCTGCAAATATCCTCTCTATTATCTTTGGTGAGTCTACAACAGGTACTATCTACTCATTCGGTTACACACTTCTTGTCGGCGTAATCGCTAACTTTATCATGGGTGTATTCTGTACAAGAATTATGCTCAGAAGTGTTGCAGGCTTTAAGTTCCTGCGTAAAAAATGGTTGTTTGGAGGTGCTAAGAATGACTGATAAAACTCAGACAAAGGCAGTTTCAAATGCCCCCCTTACAGATGGGGAATTTGCCGAAAAGTATAACAGAGGCCACAAGATTATTGACTTTGTAGGTCACAAAAAGATTTTCTTCGGAATTTCTCTTGCAATTATTATTATCGGTATCGTATGTAACTTTATTTTTGGTACACAGCTTGACATTCAGTTCTCTGGCGGTGCCACACTTAAATTCAGCTACAGCGGTGAAATCAATCAGTCTGAACTTACTGATTTTATTCAGGTTGAAACAACAGAGGACAGAATCACTACTACATATGCTCAGGATCTTATGGGTGACAGCGGCACAACTGTAACTGTTCAGTTCTCGGGTAACGATTCAATCAAAACCGATATTCAGAAGAACCTTGAATCAGACCTTCAGAAGAAGTATCCGGACAATAACTTCAAATGTCTTGAATCAAATTCGGTTGATGCTTCAATGGGTTTCAGCTTCCTTCTCAAGTGTCTTACTGCTGTTGCAATTGCAGCCGTGCTTATGGTTCTTTATGTAACAATCAGATTTAAGAAAATCGGCGGTCTTTCGGCAGGTGTTATGGCTCTCGTAGCCCTCTTCCACGATGTTGCAATGATTTACTTTATGTATGTAATCTTCCAAATGCCGATTGACGCAAGCTTCATCGCAGTTGTTCTTATGATTCTCGGTTATTCGCTTAACGATACAATTGTTATCTATGACCGTGTTCGTGAGGAAAAGAAGCTTGTCGGAAGCAAAACAGATGTTGGCAAGATATTCAACCTCAGCTGCACAAAGTGTATTAAGAGAACAATTATGACTTCTGTAACAACACTTTCGGCTATTCTTGTTGTTTATGCTGTTGCCTGTGCGTTCAATATCACATCTGTTCAGGGCTTTGCTCTTCCGATGATTATCGGTATCATATCAGGTTGTTATTCTTCAATCTGTATCGCAGGTCCGCTTTGGGTTATGTGGCAGCGTCATAAAAAGGCAAAGAAGCTTGCCGCTAAAGCTGCATAAAACAGCTTTCGGATAAATCTATCCGATTCTGCAAATAATTATAAAGGGGTTGCATAAAGATGTTTTATGCAATCCCTTTTGTGTATTAAGACTTTTTAAGCGTTATTTGGAGTGATATATGAAAAAACTTGTTTCAATTTTTCTTTCTGCCGTGATAATTTGCGGCTTGTTATTAATTTCCGCTTGTGACAGAACTGAAGATGTCAGGAAATCTGACGGTAAAATCAGCGTTGTAACAACGATTTTTCCTTACTATGATTTTGTAAGACAGCTTGCAGGCGATAAAGTTGATATTCGCCTGTTGCTTTCGCCCGGAAGCGATCCGCACAGTTATGAACCCAAACCGTCAGATATTACAGCAATTGAAAATTGCGATATTTTTATCTGCAACGGCGGTGAAAGCGACGAATGGGTTGACGGAGTTCTTTCGTCAATTGGAAACAAAGATGTAAAAGTGATGAAGATGATGGAGTATGTTCCTCTCAGACATGAACAGTCTATGGATCATGACCATGAACACGACAGTCATGAAGATATGGATGATGATGACGAAGGTCACGATCACGAAGAAGGGGAGGAGTATGACGAGCATGTCTGGACTTCAATCAGAAATGCGGAGCGTATGTCTGCCTCAATCGCAGATGAGTTAATGTCAGTTGACAGCAAAAATTCTAAATATTACAATGACAGAAAAACAAATTACATTTCACAGCTTGACAGCCTTGATAAGAAATTTACCGAAGTTGCAAATAACAAAAAGCGTGATACGCTTGTTTTCGGCGACAGATTTCCGTTTCTGTATTTTGTAAGCGACTACAACCTTGGATATGAATGTGCATTCCCGGGTTGCAGTCACGAAACCGAGCCGAGTACAGCCGTTGTTTCTCATCTGATTGATTTTACAAGAGAACACGATATACCCGTTGTATTCTATCTTGAGCTTTCAAGCGGCAAAATTGCTCGGATTATCTCTGAAGATTCTTCTGCAAAGACGATGCAGTTTTCTTCATGTCACAATGTCACAAAGGATGATTTTGAAAACGGCGCAACTTATATTTCTGTTATGGAACAAAATCTTGAAGCATTAAAGGAGGCGTTATACTGATGTCGCTTATTAAAATTGAAAATGCCTCGCTCGGTTATGAAGGCAAAACCGTTGTCAATGATATTTCGGTTGATATAAAAGAAAAGGATTATATCTGCATAGTCGGTGAAAACGGTTCGGGCAAAACTACTCTCATGAAAGCACTTCTCGGACTTTTAAAGCCATTGAGCGGTTCGATTACCTATAGTGACGGACTAAAACAGAATGAAATCGGCTACCTTCCGCAGTCAAGCGATATTCAGCGTGACTTTCCTGCGTCGGTGCAAGAGGTGGTGCTTTCGGGCTGTCTTAATAAAAAACACACCTTTTTCTATTCAAAGGAGCAGAAAAAAACTGCCGCCGAGAATATGAAGCTCACGGGTATTTATGATTTACGCAAAAAATGTTTCAGAGAGCTTTCGGGTGGTCAGCGGCAGCGTGTCATGCTCGCCCGAGCATTGTGTGCAACTCACAAACTGATTATTCTTGACGAGCCTGTAACGGGACTTGATCCGATGGCAATGGCTGATATGTACGCTCTCATCAAAAAGTTGAATGAAAGCGGAATCACGATTATTATGGTTTCTCACGATGTGAATTCAGCCGTGAGCAATGCCTCAAAAATTCTGCACCTTGCAAAGAATTGGTATTTCTACGGTACGGCACATCAGTATCTGCATTCGGATGCCGGCAAACGCTTTATTCTCAGCGATTGCCCGTGTGATGAATGTCAGCACAGAGTTCACGGAGGTGCTAAAAATGTTTGATATGATTTTTGAAATGTTTTCATACAATTTTATAGTCAGAGCATTCATTGTCGGCACGCTTGTTTCTTTGTGTGCGGCACTGCTCGGTGTTACGCTCGTTCTCAAACGGTATTCAATGATCGGTGACGGATTATCTCATGTGGGCTTCGGTGCGCTTGCAGTTGCGGCGGCACTAAATCTTGCACCGCTTGAAGTTGCTGTTCCTGTAATCATTATTGCGGCATTCCTGCTGTTAAGACTTTCCGAGAACAGTAAAATCAACGGCGATGCGGCAATCGCAATAATTTCAAGTACGGCACTTGCAATAGGTGTTGTATTTGTCAGTGTATCAGGCGTAAATACCGACCTCAACTCATACCTTTTCGGCAGTATTCTTGCCACTACAACAGCCGACGCAATTATGTGCGGAATCCTTGCACTTGTTGTAATCGTAATATTCATCTTGTTCTACAACAAGATTTTTGCCGTAACCTTTGACGAAACATTTTCAAGGGCAACCGGTCTTAAAACAGGCGTTTATAACACGGTAATCGCACTCCTTACGGCTCTCACCATTGTAATCGGTATGAGAATTATGGGAACTCTGCTTATTTCCGCACTTATAATTTTCCCTGCGCTTTCTTCCATGAGAGTCTGTAAAAAATTCAAGTCTGTAATTCTCTGTTCGGGTGTGCTTTCACTCTGTTGTTTCTTTGTCGGTATGTGCGTGTCATATTCATGCGATACCCCGACAGGTGCAAGCGTTGTAATAGTCAATGCCGCCGTTTTCCTCATATTCCGACTGGTCGAATTTATCAATTCCAAAATTAAAAAGAATAATTTAAATTAGTAATAACTTAAAAGTACTTGATTTTTAATGATTTTTAAGTATAATAGTAATTGAGGGAGGTAATATATTTGTATCAGGTCTATTTTTATAAAACACCTAATGGGGATCAGCCTGTTCTTGATTACCTTACTGATTTGTTGAGTAAAAAGGATAAAGACAGTCGTATAAAGGCTAACAAAATAAACGATTACATCCAGATATTATCTGAGTATGGAACTCGTGCAGGTGAACCGTATATGAAGCATATTGACGGTGAGATTTGGGAACTTCGACCTCTTAGAGACAGAATATTTTTTGTAGCTTGGGTTGATGATTCTTTTGTCCTTCTTCATCAGTTTATGAAGAAATCGCAAAAAACACCTTTACGAGAGGTTGAAAAAGCAAAGCGTGAGTTTGCAGATTTGACAGAAAGGGGACTTTCTAATGAGTAATAATGCTATTGGAAAAAGTTGGTCTGATGTAAGAAATCAGCTTTTTACACCGGGTGAGATTGCTGAAAGTGACCTACGAGTGGCTTTGATTGGAGAGCTTATTAAAGCCCGTCAGGAAAAGGGAATAAGTCAAAAAAAACTGGAAGAACTTAGCGGTGTGAAACAACCGGTGATTGCAAGAATGGAAAAAGGTGTTACAAGTCCACAACTTGACACTATTTTAAAAGTTCTTGCTCCTCTTGGAAAAACACTTGCAATTGTACCGTTGCAGACTGCTGAGAATAAAAGTTAATTACAAAATATTTTCAACTAACGGAAACTCGCTTTCTTTAATGGAGGCGAGTTCTTTTTTTGCCTGAACGCTTTCGGCAAAGTACATATCACGGTTCTGCTTTTGTGCAAATGCGGTCATTCTCGAAATGCTTAATCCGATATTGTCAACATAATCGTGAATGAGCATGGTGTCAATCAATTTTGCGTTGTCATACCATTCTTTCTCGGTTTCTTCACATATTTTGAGTGCGTCTTCAAATTCAAGTCTGCTCATCAGTCTGTCGGCACATTCAATTTTTGCAATGAATGAATCAGTTTTGCCCGAAATAAATCCTGTTTCAACAGATGCAAAGCATAGTGCCGCCAGAACAAGTGAAAGTGCAATGTAAATTCTTTTCATATTGTTATTCCTTCTTTATAATGTTGTAATTTCCGAGTGCGTCAAGAGTCATCAGAAAAACATTGCTCTGCTTAATATTTTTCTTTTGCAGAATATTTTTAACATAACCCTTTTCTTTTTCACATAAATTAAGCGAATTTTCAAGAATTTTTCCGTTGCTGACAACTACGGTTTCAATTTTATTGTCCTTAATTTTTAACCCAAAATCCTCGGCAGAAGGCTTTCTCTTCTCAGGCTTTTCAAGAACGCTCACCTCACCGTTTGTTTCAACAATGCAGTATTGAACATCTTCGATTGAAAAAATACCCTGTTGCCTTAATCTGACGCTCAAATCTTCTGTAGTAAGCCGCAGCTTTTTCATAGCCGATTGCAGAATCCTTCCGTCTTTAATTACTATAACGGGTTTTCCGCACACAAGACTTCTGAAACAGCTCCACTTCATCATAATAATGCTTGCGGTAATTTCAAGTGCAACGAGAATCGCAACGGGAATAACTCCGCTCAACAGCGGTTGAGATGTGTTCTGCATAGGAATTGATGCGATATCCGACACTATCATTGTGATTACAAGCTCGCTCGGCTGCATATCGCTCATCTGTCGCTTTCCCATTAACCTGACTGCCAGAATGACAAAGGCATAGAGCAAAATTGTTCTGATTATTGAAATTAACATAACATCACCGTTACTAATATTTGCATAATTTGAGCCGATATACCGCAAAATAAAAAGCAGATATATTAAGACGGTGATTAAATGTATAATTCATTAAAAGAAAATATTTCAACTCTGAAGAAAATGTTCAAAAATTCGGCAGACTTTACGGTTCGTGAAATGAATCTAAAGGGACAATGCAGTATAAAATCCGCAATAATCACAATTGAGGGAATGTGCGGAAAGGACACGCTTGCATTGTCGGTAATCAATCCTCTGCTCGATTATTATTTTGACTGCCAATCTCCCGATAAGGTTTTTGACCTTATCAAAAATACCGTGCTGACATCAAGTGAAATTGTCGAGTTCACGACAATTGACGAGGCAATCAGCTTTTCAACATCAGGTTTTGCCCTGCTTGTTGTTGACGGTTGCAGTCGTATGCTTGCAATCGGAGCACAGGGCTTTTCGTTCAGAAGTGTTTCGGAACCCGAAAGTGAGGTAGTTCAGAGAGGCTGCAGAGAAGGTTTTACAGAACCGCTGAGAATCAATATGACTTTAATAAGGCGAAGAATCAAAAGCCCCGACCTTGTTTTTGAAACCATAACAAGCGGATACAGTTCAAACACGCAGATGATGATTTGTTATCTTCAAAACAGCGTGTCAAAGCAAATTCTTAAAGCAATCAGAGAACGGCTTGAAAACTGCAACCTTAAAATGATTCTTGCGTCGGGATATTTAAGCAGTTATCTTGAAGACAACAATTCAAAATCACTTTTTTCGGGTGTCGGGATTTCCGAAAGACCGGATACGGTCTGCGGAAAGCTGTCGGAGGGCAGAGTGGCAATTCTGATTGACGGAACACCGTCGGTGATAATCATTCCGCACCTTTTTGCAGAAGAATTTCAAAGCGTTGATGATTATTCAAACCGCCCGTATTATGCGGCATTTATACGGATTTTAAAGTATATTTCGTTCCTCATAGCCGTATTTTTGCCGGGAATATACACGGCTTTTGCACAGTTTCATCCCGAATATTTTCCGACCGGATTGCTCGTGAAAACATCCGATTCTTTGTCGCAAACACCCTTACCCGTAACACTTGAAGTTATTCTCATAACCTTTATCTATGAAGTCATGAGAGAGGCCGGACTGCGTATTCCAAAGCCGCTCGGACACGCTGTCAGCATTGTCGGAGCGCTTGTAATCGGTGAAAGTGCCGTCAGCGCAGGCATAATCAGCTCGTCAACTCTTATGGTTGTTGCAACTGCGGCAATTTGCAGTTATGTCACATTCGCACTCTATCCGCCTATTATGGTGTTGAGATTTTTCTGCGTTATCGCAGGCGGAATGTTCGGCTTGTGGGGAATAGTTCTGCTCACCTGCGGAGTGCTTGTTAATATGTGTTCCAAAACATCAATCGGCGTGCCGTATATGTCATCGCTTGCACCGTTCTCGTGGCGGAGTATGCGTGATGTCTTTGTCAGAGCAGATTGGAAAAGGCTTTCAAAGCACACAATCAAGGTTCAGAAATTCCCCGAAACGGAGGAGATGTAATGCAATCAAATGTAACTTTTCCGTCAAAAAGACTTATGCTTTCGCTGTTTGTATGTTCTGTGCTTCCGATATTGTTAGTGGGGCGGAGCTTTTTGCAGAGTGACAATATTTTTTCAAGTCTTGCGTCAATCGGATTCGGAATATTTTTCACGCTGTTGTGTTTTGTTCCTTTTTATTCGATAAAGCACAGAACAAGACTTGATTTCTCAGCCTTTGCAAAAAACACATCGCAAACGGGCTTTTTCTTTGTTTCTTCATATTATTGTATGTATTTCACCGTGATAACCGTTTCTTTTCTGATTAGATTCTGCGATATGTTTGTTTCGGGAGTTAATCTCAATGCCGACACAAAGATGATTGCCTTTCTGATACTTTGCATTTGTGTTTACGGTGCGTCAAAGGGGATAAATCCGCTTTCAAGAGTCAGCATTTTTGTGCTTGCATTTCTCATAATTGCTTTTGCCGTGATATTTTTCGGAAATATAAAATCTTTTGAATTTGTACCGAACAGCACCTTTGTTACACCCGATTTTTCAAATATTCGTAGCAATGTTGCAGACTGTTTAATCTTTGCGTTTTTGCCTGTTATTTTTGGATTCAATTCCACAAGCACCAAAAATCTGTCGATAAAACAACCTGTAATTACAACTCTTATTATATTCGGCACATTAATGTTGACTTTGTTTTTTGCCGATTTTGTTATCGGTGCATATTCTGCACAGCAACCGTTTTCTGTTCAGCTATTGTCAAAAACCGCATATTTTGGTGATATGAAAGGCTTTGACAGCTTTTACCTTGCCGCAGTAACTGCCTGTATTTTCGTTTTTGTAACGGCTGTCCTCATCAGTGTTTCAAACTGCATTGTAAATACATCTTCAAAAAGAACGCTTGTTTTTGTTTCGATAATAGCTTTTATAATGTTTGTTTTGTTTGTTTGTGCAGATAGTTATAATGCTGTAAAAGAATTATTGCTGAATAATATTTTTCTGACTGTACTCAATTTTATTTCCGCACTTCTGATTCCTATAATCTATCTTTTTGTATATCGGAGAAAGCTTTATGAATAAAAAATTATTTTTACTGCCGATTATGGCAATTGTTCTGATTTTAGGCGGTTGTTCAAATTCAAACCGAATTGATACTTCTTCGCTTGTTCAGACGATTACTGCAGAAAACAAATCGGGCAAAGCCGTGTATAATTTCTATCTGCTTGAGAACAGCGAGGATGTGCAAGGTGTTTCGGTTGAGGCTGACAGCCTTGAAAAAGCCGTAATATCTGCAAAGAAAGCCTATATCCCTGCGCTGACGCTTTCAAAGCTTGAATTGTATCTTATTGACTCAAATCTCGGAGAAAAAACTCTCAAAACCGATATTGACTATATTTCAAAAGAAACCGCAATTTCACCTTTGACCTATACTGCCCTTTCGGATACAAAAACTTTGCAACTTTTTTCAAAAGATAAAAACACACTGAAAAAAGTTAAAGAACACATTGTTCTGTTGAAGAATAATAATAACAACCTTTCTGTGACATCTTTATCCATATTCAATAATTTTAAGGGTAAAAACAACGGTTATTTGAGTATTTGTTATATTAGTTCCGATAAAGAATTAAAAGCAGACATTGTTAAAACAGTAACAGAAAAATGAGAAAATTTTATTAAAAATTGAAAAATAATTCACAAAAAGACTTTATCAAAACTGCGTTATGGTGTATAATAACAATAAGTATATGACCTGAGAGCATACATCTGCCTGTTGGGCGGCAGAGCGGTTGCTCTGATTTGTGAAAGGTAATAAATATTTAGGATAGGACGATGATTTATGTCTGTTGAATTTTCTGTTCCGCTGTCGCAAATTGCAGAAGCATTAAACCTCACCGAAGTTTATGTCGCTGAAAATTACAAGGAAACTAACATATCGACTGTTGAAATCAACAGACCGGGACTTGAGCTTACGGGTTATCTTGAATTCTTTGACAACAAGCGAATTCAGGTTCTCGGTAATACAGAGTTCTCATATCTTGGCAGATACGGTCCGGAGGCTCAGAAAATGGTTATTGACTCCATTTTCAGCTTTGGCCCTCCGGCTGTAATAATCTGCCGTGATATTGAACCGTCAAACGCAATTCTCGAAAGTGCAAAGCTGCACAAGGTGTCTATTTTAAGCACCCCGCAGAGTACATCGGATCTTACTGCGTCACTTGTACAATATCTTAACAAAGAGCTTGCTCCGAGAATCACCCGTCACGGCGTTCTTGTTGAAGTGTACGGCGAAGGCTGTCTGCTTACGGGTGACAGCGGCGTTGGTAAGAGTGAAACCGCAATTGAGCTTATCAAGCGTGGTCACCGCCTTGTTGCCGATGATGCCGTAGAAATCAGAAGAACTGCCCAGACTACACTCTATGGCCAGTCGCCCGAAAATATCCGTCACTTCATTGAGCTTCGAGGTATCGGAATTATCAATGCCAGAAAACTTTTCGGTATGGGCGCTATCAAGCTGCAGGAAAAGATTGATATGGTAATCAACCTTGAACAATGGGACAGCGCAAAGGTTTATGACAGAATGGGACTTGACAACGAATACATGAAGATTCTCGGTGTCGAAGTGCCTACTCTTACAATTCCCGTAAAGCCCGGCCGTAACCTTGCTGTAATCATAGAGGTTGCCGCCATGAATAACAGACAGAAGAAAATGGGCTACAATGCCGCAAGAGAACTTCTCAAAAATCTAGGAATGGCTGTTGAGGATCTTCCGCCGTCACCAAAGGTTATTGTTGATACATGGGAATAATTCCGCTTTGTAACGGAATACAGGGAACAGAAATTTCATATTCTAAACTAACAACGGAGGGTAATTGAATGGACACTACCGATATTATATATAATTGTGCTCAAAAGCTTGATTGTGACGCAAGACGATTTGAACCGATGAGCAGACACACTTCATTTAAAATCGGCGGAAAAGCAGATGTTTACATAAAGGTGACAAATCTTTCTCAGCTGATGAAAATTTTAAAGGAATGCGATGCCTGCAAGGAGAAGTATATTCTTCTCGGCAATGGCAGTAATGTTCTGGTTCCGGATGAGGGAATCCACGGCACGGTTCTCCGCCTTGACGGTGATTTCAGGAATATTTCATTAATTGACGATACAACAATCTATTGCGGCGCAGGTGCAGCTTTGGGAAGTCTGTGTAAGTTTGCCCAAAAATGCGGACTTTCGGGACTTGAATTTGCATGGGGAATTCCGGGAACAGTCGGCGGTGCTTTGTTTATGAACGCAGGTGCATACGGCGGTGAAATGAAAGATGTTGTATACAGCGTTTCTCACATCACACAGAACGGTGATATCGGCAGAACAGAAGCGGAGAATCTTGAGTTTGGCTACAGAACAAGCGTTTACCGCAAAAACGGTTGCATAATCACAGGTGCGGTATTCAAACTTAAAAAAGATGATCCCGAAGAAATTCAGAACAGAATGAACGATTATATGAATCGCCGTTCAACAAAACAGCCGCTTGAATATCCGAGCGCAGGCAGTGTGTTCAAAAGGCCCGAGGGTGCATTTGCAGGTGCGCTCATTGAGCAATGCGGACTCAAGGGCAAAACAGTCGGCGGTGCTCAGGTCAGCGAAAAGCACGCAGGATTTATCATCAACAAATCAAAGGCTACGGCTGACGATGTAAAACAGCTTGTGTCGGGAATTCAGAAAACTGTTGAAAATAAAACAGGCTACAAGCTTGAATGTGAACTTATTTTTCTATAAAGCAAAAAAGGTGTAATTTTATGGAATTTGTAATCATTACGGGAATGTCGGGTGCAGGCAAAACAGGCGCTCTTCATGTGCTTGAAGACATCGGTTACTATTGTGTTGACAATCTTCCGTCAAGTCTGTTGTCAACACTCTATCGGCTTTGCCTCAAATCTGAAGATGATTCAATGAAGAGGGTTGCGGTTGTTGTCGATGTAAGAGGTAACGAAAAATTTGAGGAAATGTGTTCTCAGATTGAACACTTCAAAATGCATTACGAAAATGTAAAAGTATTGTTCTTTGACGCAATGACGGACAGGCTCGTTGTTCGTTATAAGGAAACAAGAAGAAGACATCCTCTTTCGGATAAACTCAAGGACGGTTCGGTACTGTCTGCCGTTGAGCTTGAAAGGGAGCTTCTTTTGCCTATTAAAAGAACAGCCGATTATAACATTGACACTACATATATGTCAAACAAACAGCTCCGAGAGCGAATTATGTCAATGTTCATGGAAGACACTTCACAAAGCATTACGCTGACATTTATGTCGTTCGGTTTCAAATACGGAATTCCGCTTGAGGCAGATCTCATTATGGATGTGCGTTGTCTGCCTAATCCTTTTTACATTCCCGAACTCAAACATCTTACAGGACTTGACAAAGATGTGCGTGACTATGTTCTTGAAAGTGAAGAAACAACCGAATTTTTAAAGCGACTTTTGAGTATGCTCGATTTTTCCGTACCGCTCTATCTCAAAGAGGGCAAAAGCGAGCTTGTTGTCGGCATAGGTTGTACGGGCGGCAAGCACAGAAGTGTTACAATCGCAATGCAGCTGAACGACCACTTTCGTGAAAAAGGCTATAGGTGTGTTATTCAGCACAGAGATATTGACAGGTAAGGTGCAGAGATGTCATTTTCCTCGGATGTAAAAAAAGAAATTTGTTCGGTTGAACAGTTTGACCGTGAGGCTCTCAAAGCGGAGCTTTACGGAATGCTTTTATTCAGCAGAAATTTTTCTCCGAACAAAATAACCTTCACAACAGAAAGTAATTATGCGGGAAATCGTCTTATATTTCTTTTGCAGAATTTATATATGCCGATAATTGAAAAACAATCGGCTTTGCGAACAAAATCAAGCGACAGCCATCTTTACAAAATAATTGTGGTTGACGGAAACGATTGCAAGCGTATTTTTGAAGATTTCGGTCATACGGACGGTCAGATTACTTTGCGTGTCAACAGGGCAAATCTTTCAAGCGAAGAACTTTCGCAATCGTTTTTGCGCGGAGTTTTTCTTAGCTGCGGTTCGGTATCCGATCCCATGAAAAGCTATCATCTTGAATTCTGTGTTCCGCACAAAAATCTTTCTCAGGATTTGTGCAAGATTCTTTCCGAAATAACCGAATGTACCCTTATTCCCAAAACGGTTGTCCGCAGCGGCAGTTACATTGTCTATTTTAAGGAGAGCGAGCAGATTTGTGACTTGCTTACCTACATAGGCTCACCGATAAGATCAATGGAAATTATGGGTACAAAGGCAATAAAGCAGGTTCGCAACAATGTGAACCGCAGAATTAACGGCGAGGTTGCGAATATCGGAAAAATCGCAACAGCGTCTGCAAAACAGCTCAGTGCAATCGAACATATAAAAAAGACAGTCGGAATCGATTCTTTGCCCGAGGACTTGCGTGAAATCGCATATTTAAGGCTTGAAAATCCCGATATGTCACTTCGTGATTTGGGACAGAATCTTTCAACCCCAATCAGCCGAAGCGGTGCAAATCACCGTATGCAAAGACTGCTTGAATATGCAGGTACAGAGGTAAAAACCAATGGAAAATAAAAATTTGACTTTTGAGCAGGCAAACGAACTGCTTGAAAAAACGGTTTCAAAAATGGAGAGCGGTGAACTTACTCTCGAACAGACAATGGAGGAGTACGCAAAAGCGTGTGAACTCCTTGCTTATTGTATGAAACAGCTTGAACAATGCAAGGGTAAAATTATTGATATAAACGAGAGAATTTCAAAGCTTTCAAAGGGTGATGACAATGACTAAAGATTATGCAAAAAATATTGAAAACGCTTTAAAGAGCTGTCTGCCGAGTACGGATTGCCGTGAAAAAAAGCTGATTGACGCAATGGCTTACAGCCTTGAGGCAGGCGGAAAGCGTGTCCGCCCGTATCTTGTGTTCTCGTTTAACAGCCTTTGCGGCGGAAGTGAAGAGTCTGCAACGGCATTTGCCTGTGCAGTTGAAATGATTCACACATATTCTCTCATTCACGATGATTTGCCGTGTATGGACAACGATGACCTTAGAAGAGGCAAGCCGTCAAACCACAAGGTATTCGGCGAAGATATCGCATTGCTTGCAGGCGACGCCCTTCTGACGCTTGCCTTCGAAACCCTTACAAACGGAAAGACAGTAAAAATCTGCGGAACTTCTGCGTGTTGCAGAGGTGTTTCCGTACTTTCAAAATACGCAGGTGCGACAGGAATGATAGGCGGTCAGGTGATTGACCTTATGAGCGAAAACACAAACGCTCCGATTGAAGTCCTTCGTGAAATGGACTACAAAAAAACAGCCTGTCTTATCAAAGCGGCTTGTGAACTGGGCTGTATAAGCGCAGGTGCAAACGATAAGCAAATTAAAGCCGCCTCTGAATTTGGCGAATGCATCGGCATTGCGTTCCAAATTCAGGACGATATTCTCGATGTAACCTCCTCCGATGAGGAACTCGGCAAGCCCGTTGGCAGTGACGCAGAAAACAGTAAATCAACATATGTTTCACTTCTCGGAATTGAAAAGTGCCGTGAGCTTGTTGATGAACTTACCGAAAAAGCTGTTAACGCACTTCAGGGCTTTGACGGTGATACAAAAGAGCTTGAAGAATTTGCTTACAAGCTTGCAAAGAGAAATAAATAATTCTTTGCAAATATTAATTATACGGATAGGAAATAAATTATGGGTGAGTATGAACTGCTTTCTAAAATTAAATCACCGCATGATGTCAAAAAGCTTAATGACGAACAGCTTGAAAAGCTGTGTACCGAAATAAGGGAAAAGCTCGTTGAAACCGTGTCTGTAAACGGCGGACATCTTTCACCGAACCTCGGTGTTGTTGAACTTACCGTTGCTCTTGAGCGTACCTTTAATCTGCCGAAAGACAGCATTGTATGGGATGTCGGACATCAGGCATATACCCACAAGCTGTTGACGGGACGCTACGAGCAGTTTGACACAATCCGCAAAAAAGGCGGAATTTCAGGTTTTCCGAAGCGTGCCGAGAGCAAATACGACGATTTTAACACAGGTCACAGCAGTACATCTATATCAGCCGCATACGGAATTGCAAGAGCAAAACACCTTATGGGCGACCAAAGCTACACCGTTGCCGTGATTGGTGACGGTTCATTTACGGGTGGACTTGCTTTTGAGGGAATGAACAACTCAGGCAGATTCAACAAGAACTTTATTGTTGTTCTCAACGATAACAAAATGTCCATTTCACCGAATGTAGGCGCATTGTCACGCTACCTTACAACGGTAAGAATTCAGCCGTGGTATATGCGAGTCAAGAAAATTACGGAAAAAATTCTTTTACACATTCCGCTTATCGGAAAACCTCTGAAAAGATTTCTTCAGGGAGGAAAGTCTAAACTTAAAAATCTTGTGTACAAAAACACTCTTTTTGACTGCTTCGGTTTTACCTATCTCGGACCTATTGACGGACATAACATTGATGAACTTGAAAATGCGTTTGAGTGTGCAAAAAAGGTGAATTCTCCCGTTCTTGTTCATGTTGTTACCAAAAAAGGCAAAGGCTATCAGCCTGCCGAGGACAATCCGGGCGGATTTCACGGAATAGGCAGGTTCGATATTGATTCGGGCGAACCGCTTTCAAGTCACAAGGGATTTTCGGCTGAGTTCGGAAAGACTATGTGCGAATTAGCCGAGGACGATAAAAAGATTTGCGCAATTACAGCCGCAATGTCGGGAGGAACGGGACTTACCGAATTTTCAAGGCTTTTTAAGGAAAGATTTTTTGATGTCGGTATTGCTGAAGAACACGCAGTAACTTTTGGATGCGGACTTGCCGCAAAGGGTATGCGACCTGTTTTTGCCGTGTATTCAACATTTCTCCAGAGAGCCTATGACCAGCTTTTGCATGATGCGGCTCTCGGAAAGCTTCACCTCGTAATCGGGGTTGACCGTGCGGGAATTGTTGGTGATGACGGTGAAACTCATCAGGGTGTGTTTGATGTTTCGATACTCAACACCATTCCGAACACAACAATTTTTTCTCCGGCATATTTTGACGGTATGAGAAAATCTCTTTCAACCTCAATTTACATTTGCGACAGCCTCGCTGTTGTGCGTTATCCCCGTGGCGGAGAGCTTTACAAACCCGATGATTTCGGTGAAGAAAATCTTTCATACGATGTTTACGGAAATCCGAATTGTAAAAATCTTCTCATAACCTACGGCAGACTTTTCTCTTATGCCTGCAAAGCCAAGGAAACCCTTGCAAAACAGGGCGTTGAGATTTGCATATTAAAACTTTGCAGAATTAAACCGATTGACGAAAATGCCGTTGATTTTGCGGCAGATTTCGATAATGTATGGTTTTTTGAAGAGGGCATCAAAAACGGCGGTATTGCGAGAAATTTCTCCGATTTACTCTGTTGTACACAGTTCTGCGGAGATTATCATATAAAGGCTATTAATGACAAATTTGTCAAGCAGATGTCTGTCAGCGAGGCTCTTCATGAGCTTAAACTTGATGATGACGGAATGGTGAACACCATTACCAAAAATTTAAAGGAAAAGAATTAGGATGAAAAAAAGACTTGATATTCTTGTATATGAAAAGGGCTTTACCGACAGCCGTGAAAAGGCTAAGGCGATTATAATGTCGGGACAGGTTTATGTTGACAATCAGAAAGCCGACAAGTGCGGAACTTCTTATGATGAAAATGTTAAAATTGAAGTAAGGGGCAACACACAGAAATATGTCAGCCGTGGCGGTTTAAAGCTTGAAAAGGCCATAGACAATTTTGACTTTGATTTAAAAGATAAGATAACAATGGATATCGGTGCGTCAACGGGCGGCTTTACCGACTGTATGCTCCAAAACGGTGCAAAAAAGGTGTATTCAATTGATGTCGGTTACGGTCAGCTTGCTTGGAAGCTTCGCAACGATCCCCGTGTTGTCAATCTTGAACGCACCAATATGAGAAAGGTTACAAGGGAGCAGGTTCCCGATGAAATTGACTTTTTCTCGGTTGATGTTTCGTTCATTTCATTAAAGCTGATTTTGCCTGTTGCAAGACAGCTTATGAGCGAAAACGCACAGGCTGTCTGCCTAATCAAACCGCAGTTTGAGGCAGGCAGGGAAAAGGTGGGCAAAAAGGGCGTAGTTCGTGATCCTGCCGTTCATGTTGAGGTTGTCAGAAAAATATTTGATTTCTGCCTTGAAAACGGCTTTGATGTGCTTAATCTCGACTATTCGCCAATCAAAGGTCCCGAAGGCAATATAGAATACCTTATCCATCTTCGCAAAAGTGATGATCCAAAGTCATACACAGATGTAACACCCGAGCAGCTTGTTGAAAATTCACATGCCGCTCTTGACAAAAAATGAGCAGGTGCTTTTATGAAATTTGCATTAGTGGTCAATCTTTCAAAAGAACGGGCAATTAAATATGCAAAAAGGATTTCTCTTTTTCTTCTTGATAAAAATGCAGAAATTGCTATGATTGAGGAATGCAGTCAGTATTTTAAGGGAATCCACATTCATTATTCAAAAAATATTACGGAGCTTTTTGAATACTGCGATATGGCAATTACAGTAGGCGGTGACGGAACGATTATCCATGCCGCAAAATATGCCGCAAAAGCAGATAAACAGCTTATCGGTGTTAATGTCGGCAGACTCGGTTTTGCCGCAGATGTTGAACCGCACGAATATGAACAGCTTGAACGGCTTATTACGGGCGATTACACAACAGAGGAGAGAATTTTGCTTGATGTTGAGGTCATAAAAGAGGACGGTTCAAAGCACTATCTTGCAGTAAACGATGCCGTTGTCGCAAGAGGTCAGCTTTCAAAAACAATTGATTTGCACCTGAGTCTTGACGATGACGAAATTTCAAAATACAGAGCGGACGGTCTGCTTTTTGCAACTCCGACAGGCTCAACCGCTTATTCATTGTCGGCAGGCGGACCTATCCTCGCACCTAAAATGGAATGTATTCTTATGACTCCTGTTTGTCCGCACTCGTTATTTTCCCGTTCAGTACTTTTCAGCGGAGAATCGGAGCTTTCGGTTCATGTTAAAATCCCTGAAGAATGCTGTTGCGTGCTGACAATTGACGGTGAAAAGAATGTTCCTGTTCTTGCAACCGACAGGGTTGTAATCCGCAAATCCGATTTAAAGCTTAAACTTGCGTTACTCCACAACCGCAATTTTTATAAGCTGCTCAATGAAAAACTGAAAGAGAGGGATTTTTGATGAAAACAGGGCGACACGCACGAATTCTTGATATTATAGCCGAACATCCGATTGAAACACAGGATGAGTTGCTTACCAGACTTCGTGAGGAAGGTTTCAAGGCAACGCAGGCTACAATTTCAAGAGATATCAAGGATTTACGCCTTGTTAAAACTCTCGGAAGTGACGGAAAATATCGCTATGTTTCTGCATCTCGCAGTTCAACCGATATCCGTACCAATTTTTCAAATCTTTTCAGCACTTCGGTAAATTCAATAGATGTAGCACAGAATCTTGTTGTAATAAAAACCCTCAGCGGTATGGCACAGGCAGTTTGTGCCGCACTCGATTCAGCCGACTATCCGTCTGTTGTCGGAACAATTGCAGGTGACGATACAATCTTCATTGCCTGCCGAACAGCCGATCTTGCGGTGTCACTTACCGAAGAACTCAAAAAGCTTATTTGACAGGACTGATTGAAATGCTCAGAACTTTATATATAGAAAACATTGCCGTGATTGAAAAAACTTCAATAGATTTTGAAAACGGTCTTAATGTCCTCACAGGTGAAACAGGTGCAGGTAAAAGTATAATAATTGACGCAATCAATGCAATTATGGGACAGCGGACATCAAAGGAAATTATTCGCACCGAGGCTGATTCAGCCTTTGTAAGCGCCCAATTTGACGATATTAACCAAAGTATTGTTGAAAAGCTTGATGAACTCGGCTTTTCCGATGACGAGGGAACACTCATTTTGCAGAGAACTCTCAACAGAAACGGCAAGAGCAGTTGTAAAATCAACGGCAAGCCTGCAACGGTTTCAATGCTCAAAGAACTTTCAAAGCACCTTATAAACATTCACGGTCAGCACGAAAGCTACGAACTTTTCTCTCCTGAAACTCATATTGATTATATTGACCGTTTCGGCGGTTGTGAAAAGCTTTTGACTGATTATAAAAAATGTTATGATGAATATAAAATTCTCAAAAAGAAATTAAATTCAGCCGATTCGGACGAAAGTGAAAGATTGAAAGAAATTGATTTGCTTTCATATCAGGTGAATGAACTCACAGAATCCGATGTTAAGCAGGGAGAAGAACAGGAGCTTGAGAGCGAAAGAACAGCGCTTATGAGCTTTGAGAAAATCTTTTCTCTGCTCAATGATGCAAAAATGGCTCTTGACGGTGACGAAAACTATGGCGGCGGTCTTGAATCGGTCGATTCTGCATCAACTGCCCTTCAAAAAGCGTCATCATATAATGCTGAATATGAAGAAATTGCAAATACGCTTACAGATGCATATTACAATTTAAAGGATTGTTGCGACAGCATTTCCGACGCCATTGATTCACTTGAATCAGATCCGCAAAGGCTTGAAGAGGTTGAAGAAAGGCTTGACCTTATCAATCGTCTTACAAGAAAATATAATTGCCCGTCAGACGAGCTTTCGGACCTTGCCGAAAAATATCAGGCAAGACTTGACGAACTTATGAACTATGACCGCAACCGTGACGAGCTTGCGGAAAAATGCAGAGAAAGCGAAGAAAAAATGCTTGCGGCTGCCGAAAAACTCGGTACTCTGCGCAGAAAAACCGCAAAAACCTTTGCAACAAAAGTAAAATCCGAAATGGCATTTTTGAATATGCCGAATGTTGAGCTTGTTCCGTACTTTGAAAAGTGCGAACCAAATTCAAAGGGTACGGATAAAATGGAACTGCTCATCTCCGCAAACCCGGGTGAAACACCTCGCCCTGTTGCAAAAATCGCATCGGGCGGTGAGCTTTCAAGAATGATGCTTGCAATCAAAACAGTTCTTGCAAGCACGGATACGGTTGATACCCTCATTTTTGATGAGGTTGACACAGGTATTTCGGGTTCAGCGGCAGAAAAGGTCGGCTTAAAACTGCGTGAAGTCAGCAAAAGCAGTCAGGTTCTCTGCGTGACACATCAGGCACAAATCGCAGCTCTTGCGGATTATCACTATCTTATCCGCAAACAGGTTGAAAAAGGAAGAACATTTACAAATGTAACCCTCCTTGACCATAACGGCAGAGCAGGCGAACTTGCACGAATAATCGGTGGTGTTGATATAACCGACGCCGCACTTAAACACGCAGAATCAATGCTTGAAAAGTATAATAACTGATTTTGAAAGGAGTAACGAATATGACGAATGAAGCAATATTAAGCAGTAACGGAAATTATACACTATTCAGCTTTAACGGCTATGTTATCAGATTCAGAACTTCATCAAAACTCGAAAGATATACAAAAATACTTGAATGGGAAAACGGTTATATTGCAGTGACAGCAAAATATAAAGGACTTCCCGAAGAAGAGGAATATATAGATTTAGTGCCGATTCTTGAAAATCTGTATATTGATCCTGATGAATTTTTAAAACAGATAGAGAAAGTGAGAATCAGTTATGATTGATTCTTCTAAATTTATAAAACTATAAATACGAAAGGGAGCGGCATTTTGAAGCTGTGGTCGGTTGCAAAACTTGATAAAACTAAGGCGGGGGAGATTCAGTCCCGCTATGAGCTGCCTGCAATTGTTGCAATGCTGCTTCAGATACGGAATATTACAACGAAAGATGAAATTGAAGGCTTTCTTTACAACGATTCTTTCATTGCCGATCCGTTTGAAATAAAAGATATGGATAAGGCTGTTGAACGCATTAACAAGGCGCTTGATTGCGGTGAACCGATTTGTGTTTACGGTGATTATGATGCCGATGGTGTCACCTCAACAGCACTTTTATATTCTTACCTTGAAACAATTGACGCAAACGCAATGTACTATATTCCGTCCCGTGAAACCGAGGGCTACGGAATGAACAAAAACGCTGTTGACAAACTCAATGAGCGTGGAATAAAACTCATAATTACGGTTGATAACGGAATTGCGGCAGCACAGGAGGTTGCATACGCAAGCTCACTCGGAATTGATACCGTTGTCACAGACCACCATATGCCCTCAGGCGAGTTGCCAAAGGCTTGTGCTGTAGTTGACTTGCACAGAGAGGATTGTAAAAGCAGATTCAAAAATCTTTCGGGGGTGGGTGTTGCATTCAAGCTGATTATGGCGCTTGAGGGCGAATACTGCGACACAACCACCTTGCTTGACAACTATTCCGACCTTTTGAGCATCGGCACAATCGGTGATGTTGTTGAGTTGAAGGATGAAAACCGAGTATTTGTCAAACACGGACTTGAAAGCATTACAAATACCGACCGTCCCGGACTGCAGGCACTTATCAAAAATTCCGGTCTTACGGAAAAAACCGTATCTTCAACAAATGTGTCATTTACAATTGTTCCGAGAATAAATGCAGTAGGACGACTCGGTTTGTCCGAAAAATCGGTATCGCTTCTTCTTACGGAAGATTATGATGAGGCGGCTGAAATTTCATCGCAGCTCTGCGTTGACAACTCCGAAAGGCAAGAGATTGAGCGTGATATTCTTGAAAAAATTGACGGAATAATCCGCAGAAAACCGTCGCTTGTCAATGATAAAATCATAGTAATTGACGGTGAAAACTGGCATCAGGGCGTAATCGGACTTATTGCCGCCAAAGTCAAAGAGGCTTACGGCAAGCCGGCAATCGTCATTTCAAAGCTCGGTGATATTGCAAAGGGCTCGGGCAGAAGTGTTGAGGGATTTCCTCTTTGTGACGCTGTTTTTGCCTGTTCGGATCTTCTCACACACAGAGGCGGTCATCCAATGGCTGTCGGGCTTTCTCTTGATTCTGAGAATATCCCTGCTTTTCGCAGGAAAATAAACGAATTTGCCGACAATTTCGGCAAGATGCCGTATGATAAAATCAACATTGAGTGCAAGCTCAATCCGGCATACATAAACCTTGATTTGATTGATTCTCTGTCGCTTATGCAGCCCTACGGTGCCGGCAATCCGACACCTGTTTTCGGTTTGTACAATATGACATTGAAGAACATTACTCCGCTTTCGGCGAACAGGCATTTAAGACTCACTCTGTCCCGCAATAACATACAGATTACTGCAATGAAATTCTTTACATCAACCGAAGAATTTCCGTATAAAATCGGTGAAACACTTGATCTTGCGGTAAATCTTGACCGCAATGAGTTCAACGGAAATGTGTCTGTTTCCGTAATTGTCAAAGATATAAAATCATCGGACTGCGATACCGAAAAGCTCCTTGACAGCCGTACAAACTACGAGGATTTTTGCAGAGGGAAACAGCTTGACCGTTCACAGCTTTCGGATTTAATGCCAGACAGAAACGATTTTGCACTGCTTTACAGATATCTGAAAAGCAACGGCGGTTACGCTTTTGAAACCGCAACTTTGGTTCACATGCTTGACAACAGGCTGTCTTTTGGTAAAATTAAAGTGATACTTGAGGCCATGAGAGAGCTCAGGCTTATCGAAATTTCAGAGGGAATGAAAACCTCAAAAATTTCAGTCCTGCCCGTAAACGGCAGGGTTGACCTCGAATCAGCCCCGATTATCAAGAAATTAAGGGAGGTATTCTGATGGGTAAATTTTCAAATGTTGCACACTATCAGGATTTTACGGAACTGAAAAAGATTCTTTCCGCATCTGCTGCCAACACTTATGATATGGATAAAATCGAAAAGGCATATAAATTTGCCGAAAAAGCTCACGGTGACCAGCGCAGAGTATCGGGAATTCCGTACATTCTTCATCCCGTTTCAGTAGCCTGTATTGTTGCAGAGCTCGGTATGGATACCGATTCCGTCTGCGGTGCATTGCTTCATGACACAGTAGAGGACACAGGAGTCACACTTGAAGAGGTTACAAAGCTTTTCGGTGCGGATGTTGCCAAGCTGATTGACGGCGTTACAAAAATTTCAAAAATTCCGTACTCAACCCGTGAACAGCAACAGGCTGAAAATATAAGAAAAATGCTTATCGCAATGGCTGATGATATCCGTGTAATTATCATCAAGCTTGCCGACAGGCTTCATAATATGCGTACAATGAACTGTATGCCGGAACAAAAAAGGAGAGATAAATCACTTGAAAATATGCAGGTGTTTGCTCCGATTGCTCATCGGCTCGGTATTAAAACCATAAAAGATGAGCTTGAGGATCGTTCTCTTCAGTACCTTGACCCAATCGGCTATAAGGAAATCGAAGATGATCTTCTTATGACCGAAGAGGGTCGTGACAAGTTTATTGAATCCATTAAGAATCAGATTCTCGCAAAAACCGAGGGTACAATCCCCGGTGTGTATATCAGCGGTCGAGTAAAGAGTATTAACAGTATTTACCGCAAAACATATATGCAGGGCAAAACAATGGATCAGATTTTTGACATTTTTGCCGTGCGTGTAATCGTTGATACAGTATCCGATTGCTACAATGTTCTCGGTGTAGTGCATGATATATTTAAGCCTATCCCTAACCGCTTTAAGGACTATATATCAATGCCTAAGCCGAATATGTACCAGTCGCTCCATACAACCGTACTCGACAAAAACGCAATTCCTTTTGAAATTCAGATAAGAACATGGGAAATGCATTACACCGCTGAATACGGAATCGCCGCCCATTGGAAGTATAAGCTTGGAATGGGTGCAGGCGGTAAAAATAATGACAAAATGGAGGAGAACATCAAAAAGGTCAAGGATATGATTCTTGATCAGCTTGAGGCAGAAGATGTTACCGACATCGCAAAGAATATCAGAAACGATTTTACGGAAAACGATGTTTATGTGTTCAGCCCGAGAGGTGATGTGTTCAATCTTCCGCAGGGTTCAACTCCGATTGATATGGCTTATCTTATTCACACACAGGTAGGTCACAGAATGGTCGGCGCAAAAATCAACGGAAAGATCGTTCCGATTGACTATAAGCTTAAAACAGGCGATATCTGCGAAATTATCACCCAGAAAGAGGAACACCCAAACAGGGGATGGGTTGATATCTGTAAGACCGCATCGGCAAAATCAAAAATCCGCTCATGGTATAAGCATGAAAAGCGTGATGAAAATATTGCCGAAGGCAGGCAGATGCTTGACAAGGAGTTCAAGCGCCACGGAATCAATCTTTCCGAAGAAGAATATCCCGATTTTCTCCAGAAACTGATGATTAAAAAGCAGTATAATTCCATGGATGATTTCTATGCCGCAGTAGGCTACGGCGGTATTCAGCTTTGGAAGATAATGCCAAGGCTCAAAGAAGAATATCAGAAAGCATATGCGTCAGATATTGAAGAAATTGATGTTCCGCAAGCACCCGTAAAGCGACCGAAGGCATCCGCAGGCGTTGTAATTGAGGGAGCAGACGATGTTCTTGTAAAATTCTCAAAGTGCTGTAATCCTCTGCCGGGTGATGATATTATCGGCTATATTACAAGGGGCTACGGCGTTTCAATTCACAAAAGACATTGTACAAATGTGCCGAAAGATATCAGTAAAAGTGAAGAACCCGAAAGATGGGTAAGCTGTTACTGGGAGGACGAGGTAGGAGAGGCGTTCAGAAGTACGCTCCAGATCACCGCAACCGACAGAACAGGACTTCTTGCAGATGTTACAATCAAGCTTTCGGATATGCACATTTTTATACATTCGCTTAATTCAAGGGAGGCTGGCAACGGCACTGCCGTAGTTACCGCAACAATTGATGTAATGGGCAGAAATCACCTCCGTGGTGTAATTTCAAAGCTTTCCGACATCAACGGAACAATCGAAGTAAAAAGACTGTAATTGAGGTTATAATTTATGAAAGCGATTTTACAAAGAGTTACCAAGGCCAAGGTTGAAGTTGATTCAAAAACCGTGGGCGAAATCGGTACGGGTTTTCTTATTCTTCTCGGAGTTGAAAACGGTGACACCGAAAAAGAGGCGGACGCACTTGCCGCAAAAATTGCAGGTCTGAGAATCTTTACGGATGAAAATGATAAAATGAATCTTGCTCTTGCCGATGTAAACGGTTCGGTGCTTGTAATTTCAAACTTTACCCTCTGCGCCGACTGCTCACACGGCAGACGCCCTAACTTTATGGCTGCCGCAAGACCTGACACAGCCGATCCGCTCTACGAATATTTCTGCAAAAAAATGCACGATAACGGAATTGAGCGTGTTGAAAAGGGAATTTTCGGTGCCGATATGAAGGTTTCGCTTGTTAATGACGGTCCCGTTACTATTGAAATCAACACAAAGGATTTGAAAATATGATAGATGTAAAAATTTTTAATGTTACGGTTCTTATGACAAACTGTTGTTTGCTTACAGACAGAAAAACAGGCAAAATGGCTGTAACCGATCCGGGCGCACCGAATGAAGAACTCAATTCTGAAATTGAGAAAAACGGCGGAAAGCTTGAATATGTAATTCTTACACACGGTCACTACGATCACATAAGCTATGCAAAACAGCTTGCGGAAAAGTTTGACGCAAAAATTGTTACGGGCGAGAAGAATAACGAATTTCTCAGCAATCCTGCACTCAATCTTACCGAAAAGCACAGACTTTCACTCAAACCGTTCTCAGCCGATATTCTGCTTAAAGACGGTGACAATTTCATGCTCGGCAATACTGAAATCAAATATATCACCACGCCGGGACATACAAGCGGTTGCGGTTCATATATTTTTGATGACACGATTATTTCGGGAGATACTCTTTTCTGCGAATCATACGGCAGAACAGACCTTCCCACAGGTGACGATGCCGAAATGGCAAAGTCAATCAGAAAGCTTAAAAATCTTGAGGGTGATTACCGTGTAATTCCGGGACACGGACCGACAACAACCCTTGACCACGAGAGAAAATACAATCCGCTGATGAGGATTCTTTAATATGAATTTATATGTAAAAAATCACAATTTTCATTTTGAACTTGAAAACCTTACAAGGCTTTTCTTTCCAAATGAAAAAATAACGGTAATAAGAGATTTTTCTGAACCACAGCCTCCGTATATCTATACGGAGGTTTCGGATAAAATCACAATTTCGGTGAATATCGGCTCTTTTAATAAGTCCGAAACAGCTGTAAAAAAGCTTACGGATGATGACAACGAGCTTGTTTCGGCACAGCTTTTGTACAAACTTCTATGTGATTTTACGGGACTTACGCAGCCGTGGGGAATACTTACGGGAGTTCGCCCCGTAAAGCTTTTAAGACGACTTGCCGAAGAATCAAGTGAAGAACAGGCTGTAAAAAAGTTTGAAAAAGACTTTTTTGTCAGCAACGAAAAAATAGCATTGTCAAGGGAAACCGAGCATAACGAACGAAAAATTCTTGAACTTTCAAAACCCGAATCGTTCAGTCTTTATGTCGGAATCCCTTTTTGTCCGTCAAGGTGCAGTTATTGCTCATTTGTAATGGCGTCAATCGAAAGGGCTGAAAAGCTGATTGAACCGTACACAAAGCTATTGTGCGAAGAAATTAAACGGACAGCCGAAATTGCAAACAAGCTTGGTTTAAGGCTTGAAACCGTATATTTCGGCGGCGGTACTCCAACTACTCTGAGTGCCGAACAGCTTGATACGGTACTTAGAACAGTAAACAAAAGCTTTGATATGTCAACCTGCCGTGAATTTACTGTCGAGGCAGGTCGCCCCGATACAATTGACATTGCAAAACTTTTTGCTTTAAAAGAAAATAAAGTTGACCGAATCAGCATAAATCCGCAGACTGTAAACGATGAGGTGCTGAAAACTATCGGAAGAAAACATACTGCTCAGCAGTTTTTTGACGCTTTTGAGCTTGCAAGAAAATGCGGCTTTGATAATATCAACACAGACCTGATTGCAGGCTTGCCGACAGATACCCCTGAAAGCTTTAAAAATTCACTTGATTCAATCGTCAGGCTGAATGCAGAATGTATTACGGTTCACACGCTGTGCATGAAAAGAGCGTCACGGCTTACAACCGAGGGAGTAACGCTTGATTTGCAACAGGCGAGAGATGCAAGAGAAATGCTTGCTTACACTCAGAATATTCTCGGACAAAACGAGTACATTCCGTACTATATGTATCGCCAGAGCAGAATGGTCGGTAATCTTGAAAATGTCGGCTGGTCAAAAAAAGGCTTTGAAAGCCTGTACAATGTTTATGTTATGGACGAAACCCACACAATCCTTGCCTGCGGTTCGGGCGGTGTTACAAAACTGAAACGCAACAATCCCGATTATCTCGAAAGAATATTCAATTTTAAATATCCGTACGAATACATTGACCGTTTTGATGAACTTATTCAAAGAAAGTCCGGGATAATGCAGTTTTATGGTCAATAACACAGTTGATTAATGCTGTCAACGGTGTTATAATACGACATATGTGATTGCATACGAAAGTGAAATTGTCATATATTGAACAAAACAGAATTCTTGTTCATAATTTGTTTTTTTGATGAGATAATTTTAAGAAAGGTCGGATTAATATGGGAAAATTTGATGAAATTTTTGACGATGTAGTTGTCAATGCAAAAGCCTGTGCGTCTGCTGTTTCGCAGAAAGCGTCAACAGTTTATGATGTTTCAAAGCACAAGATTACTGCCGCTGAAATCAGAGGTGATATCAACAAAAAGCTTCGTGAACTCGGTGCTCTTACATACAAATCTGAGGTTCACGGAACAGACAATTCACAGCAGATTAAGCTTATCGTTTCGGAAATTTCCGATTTGAAAGATAATCTTGATGTTGTAAACGAACATATTGCCGTGGCAAAAGATCAGAGAAGATGTCCCGGATGCAATGCTGTTATTCCTAAAAATTCTGTATTCTGCAACATCTGCGGTATCAAGATTGACGATACTGATGAGGATTTTGAACTTTGATTTTTTATTAATGGGTGATTATTTTTGTCTAAATTAAAAACTAAAAAATACAATGCCGTTGCAAACGCTGAGAAGGACGCTTCTCAAACCTTTGTCAAAGGTGCGGCAATTCTTACTTTAAGTATGGTAATTGTCAAGGTTTTCGGACTTCTTGACAAGGTTATTCTTACAGGTATTTTCTCCGGTGTTTCTTTTGAACAGGCTGTTGCAGGCGGAACGGAAACCGTCAATTTTGCATCTTTCGGTCTGGGCCTTTACAGTAATGCCTATGAAATTTTTGTCGTAATTTTCACGGTTGCAACGGGCGGTCTGCCGATAGCAATTTCAAGACTTGTATCTGAAAGTACGGCACAAAAACGATTTAACGATGTAAAACAAATTCATAGGGTTTCAATTCCTTTCTTCGTTATTGTCGGCATTCTTTCATTTGCAATTCTTGTCGGTGCAAGCTTTATCTATGTTCAGATTATTGAGTCACCGTATTCATTGCTCGGTATGCTCTGCCTTTCTCCGACGGTATTATTCGGTTGCCTCGTTTCAATTTACAGAGGATACTACGAAGGTCAGCGCAACATGTTCCCGACTGCCGTTTCGGAAATTATTGAGGCAACAATCAAGCTCTTTATCGGTGCATTCCTCGCTTACATCATTGCACACCTCGGTATGAATTCTTATGCTGAGTCAGGCACGGTTTTCGGACTTTACATTGCAAATCAAACCGAGGCTTATCAGACAATCGTTTCATTCTCGGTGGCCGGTGCAATTATGGGTATCACCCTCGGAAGCGCCGCATCATTTGTGTTCTACATTCTCAAATTTAAAATTCAGGGTGACGGAATTCCGGAAGAATACTACCGTAATTCCGTAGAGGCTCGTTCAAAAAGAGAAACTTTTAACAAGATTCTCAAAACAGCCATTCCTGTTGCAATGGGTTCACTCATTATGAGCGTAGGTTCGCTTATTGACCAGGTAATTGTTCAGCGTGTACTCCTCAATATGATTGAAACTAATCCGCAGGCTCTGCAGGCACAGTACAGTCAGTATTTCACAGCCGATATGTTCTATGCCGACACAAAGACAATACACACCAGCCTTTGGGGCTGCTACTCAGCCGCCCTCACTTTTCTTCAGCTTGTAACAGCCGTAACACAGGTGTTCGGTTCAAGTGCTATGCCCAATGTAACAAGTGCATGGACAAAGGGCAACAAGGACGAACTCAAAAAGTCAATCGAAACTGTTATCCGTCTTACAATGCTTTTTACATTCCCAATGGCTCTCGGTATGATGGCACTTTCGTTCCCGATTATGGGACTTGTGTATAACGATCCGCTTATTACGGATGTCGGCGGAAGAATTCTCCTCATCATGGGCGTAACAACAATATTCGGTGCAGCATCAACTCCTGTATGCAGTATGCTCCAGGGCATCGGCAGAGTTGACCTCCCGATGAAGCTATACACAGTTTGTATGGCTGTCAAGATCGGCATTACATGGATGTTTGTAAGCGTTCCGGAAATCAATGTTCAGGGTGCAACTGTCGGTTCAATGATTACCTATGCAATTATGACAATCGTAGGTATGTATCTGCTTATCAAGTATTCAAAAATCAAGCCTGATTTATTCGGTACAACAGTAAAACCGCTTATCGGTGCGATTGCAAGTGCCGCTTCGGCATTCGGCGCATATCACCTTATGGAAAGCATTATCGGCTCTGCAAGAATGTCAATTGCAGTTTCGCTTGTAGTTGCAATCTTTGTTGCGGTTATCGTTTATATTGCTGTGTTGTTGATATTGCGTGCTTTTACGGCAACAGAACTGAAATTTTTGCCGAAAGGTGAGAAAATTGCAAAAACACTTGAAAAATTAGGATTAATTAGGTAAAATATATATCTGTTGCGGTTGTTTCCGCTTCTCAGATAAAATTTGCATTGCCTAATAAGATTATCGGAGATGTCACGAATGAACTTTACAGAAAAAGAAAATTATAATTTTAATGACCTTGTTGAGATAGTAAAAATCCTTCGTGCACCCGACGGTTGTCCGTGGGACAGAGAACAGACTCACAAGTCAATCCGCTCAAATTTTATTGAGGAAACCTATGAGGCTGTTGAGGCAATTGATACCGACGACCTCGATTTGCTTAAAGAAGAACTCGGTGATGTTCTTCTGCAGGTTGCTATGCATGCGGAAATCGAAAGTGAACAGGGAACATTTGATATAAATGATGTTTGTGACGGAATCTGCAAAAAGCTCATTATCCGTCATCCCCATGTTTTCGGTGATGTCAACGCTGACACTACCGAAAAGGTTCTTAAAAACTGGGATGCCATTAAGATGAAAACAAAATCCCAGAAAACTCAGACACAGGCAATTCTCAGCGTGTCAAAGGCACTTCCGTCACTCATGCGCAGTACAAAAATCCAGCAGAAGGCCGCAAAGGTCGGCTTTGACTGGGAAAATGTAAACGGTGCGCTTGATAAGCTTTTTGAAGAATGTGAAGAGCTTAAAGCCGCTGTTGAAAACAATGATGTTGAAAATCAGCGTGAAGAACTCGGTGATGTGCTTTTCTCAGCAGTTAATGTTGCAAGATTTTTGAACATTGACAGCGAACACGCACTCTACGACGCCTGTGACAAATTCACCGACCGTTTTTCGTCTGTTGAAAAGCTTGCAAACGAGCGTGGAATAGATATGAAAACGGCACCGTTATCTGTACTCGATTCCCTTTGGGATGAAGTTAAATTATCTAAGAATTATTAATTGGAGGTTTATTATTATGAACAAAACAGAACTTATTGCTGCAGTTGCCGAGCAGAGCGGACTTTCAAAGAAGGATGCAGAAAAGGCAGTTTCTTCAACAATTGACACAATCATCAATACAGTAGCTGAAGGCGAAAAGATTCAGATCGCAGGTTTCGGCACATTTGAACAGCGTCAGAGAAATGCAAGAACAGGTTGTGACCCAAGAACAGGTAAATCAATCGAAATTCCTGCTTCAAAGGTTCCTGCATTCAAGGCAGGCAAGGGCTTTAAGGATGTAGTAAACAAGTAATCTTGTTTTATATTTCGGGTAATGGTACGCTGTATCATTACCCTTTTTTGTTAAAAATTTTTTATTAAAAATCGGAAGGGTTTATAATATGCGACTTGATAAATATTTAAAAGTATCCCGACTCATCAAACGCAGAACAGTTGCAAATGAGGCGTGTGACGCAGGCAAAATCACAGTTAATGACAAGGTTGCCCGTGCGTCCTATGATGTAAAAGTCGGTGATGTAATCGAAATCACACTCGGTTCAAAAAGTGTAAAGGTTAAGGTTACAGAGGTAAAAGAAGTTGTTCGCAAGGAAGATGCGGCAACAATGTATGAGGCGGCAGTCTGATTTTTTACCAAAATTAAAACACAAAATATTACTTTGGATGAAATTAGGTGAGTAGATTATGAATAAGACAATTAATTTAATATTGGCAATATTATCTGTAATTACTTACATTGGGATTATTGTAATGAAGTTTTACACACAGATAAATATACCCAATGGCTCTTTCGTAATAATGACTTTATTGTTCATTATTTCGGTATGCCAATTTTTAAATTCGTTAAAATAATCTACACACGAGGAGAATATGTGTATACCACGACATTCATCAGGTTTACTAGTAGGAATAATTATCAACTTAATAAATATAAATAAATCGTAAGTTGAGGTATTAAACTATGAAATATTGTTGTGTTAAACAATGTGATATAACTGATTGTGGTGCTTGGTTTTACGGCAAAGGGTGTAAAAGGCAATCAGGAGGCGTTCTTCTCTGAATTCCCTCTTCTTGCTATTGCTCATGTTATTGTTGATGGCAATCTGATGCACTATGTTGTTATACATAAAATCTCAAAAAAAGAAGAATAATTTTATTTTTTTCTCCGTATAAATTACTGACAAATAATTTATACGGAGGTTTTTTTATGCAGGAAATGCCAAAGGCTAAGAATCATACGGTTATGCTTGATAACAGAGGAAAGCTTGTTATGACAGGCACGGAGGATGTGTCGGGCTTCAACGAGGAAACGGTGTCGGTAAAAACTTCCTGCGGTTGCCTTGTAATCAAAGGGGAAAATCTGCACATTGATAAGTTAAACCTTGAAACGGGAGATGTTTCAATTGACGGAAAAATTAACGCAATGCAATACCTCGGCAACGGTGCGTCAAAATCCAAACTTTCAAAACTCTTTAAGTAGGTGTAATCTTGGAGCTGACTTTTGCACAGCAGTCAACCGCCTTTCTCTGTTCACTTGTATTCGGAGCGGCGGCAGGATTGCTGTATGATATATTTAAAATAATCAGAATGACGCTTTGCAAAGGAAAAGCGTCGGTTTTTGTTACAGACTTTCTTTATGTTTTTATCGTATCACTTAATCTGTTTATTTTTTCCGTTGCATATATGCTCGGATTTTTCAGAGTGTTTGTAACGGTCGGTTCATTTCTCGGTTTTGTTATTTGTCGATTAACACTCGGCAGACTTTTATCGCTTGTATATTGTCTGATGATTCGTTTCACGGAGAGTGTCTGTGTGAAAATTTCGCAAAAAATTAAAAAAAATCTAAAAAAGCTATTGAAAAACAGCAACAACATATTGTATAATGAGGGTAAGAATAAAGGTATATTTAGAAACGATAATAATAATTCAGCAGAGAAAGCAGATAGTTTTGAAGATGAAAAAAAGCACAAAGAAAGTAAAAGAAAGCACTGCGGCTTCTCGGCAGACAGAAGACGGCGCAATAAAGGAGATAACTCCGAAAAAGCGTAAAAAAGGAAGATATATTCTGATTTATCTCGCAATTATCGGTTTTGTTTTTTATGCCGTAATTACAATTATCAATCAGAATGTTCAGATTGCCGAGAAAAAGGCAGAGCTTACGGATTTGCAACAGCAAATCAGCGTGGTTGAGATTCAGTCGCAGTATCTGAAAAAGGTTCAGAATTACAAGGGTGACGATCTTAAAAAATATATTGAAAAAATAGCTAAGGATGAATTAGGCTATGTCGGTGACGGTGAAAGAATTTTCATTAATGTTGCCGGAGAATAAAAGGGTAGAAATAATTTTAAGGGGTAATAAATTTTTATGGCTATTGAAGTCGGAATGATTCTGGAAGGCAAAGTATCAGGTATTACAAAATTCGGCGCATTTGTTGATTTGCCGGATTCAAAAACCGGTATGGTACATATCTCGGAGGTTGCACCTACCTTCATCAATGAAATCAGTGATTATGTAAAAGTCGGACAAGAAGTAAAGGTTAAGGTGCTTGCTCTTAATGACGGAAAAATCAGTCTGTCAATGAAACAGGCTCTCCCGAAAGAACAGCAACAGCAGAGAAAACGCTCTGACAGACCTCAAAGACAGAATCACAGAAGCAGAGAGCCATACAAGCCTGCTCCGCCCGTAACTTCACCGGGTGATTACGAGTGGCAGAGTTCACGCAGAAATGCTCCTTCTTCGTTTGAGGATATGATGTCAAAGTTCAAGCAGACAAGCGAGGATAAGATGTCCGATCTTAAGCGTGGCGGAGAAAGCCGTGGCTACAGCCGCAGAGGCAACGGCAACGGCAGAAAATAAAAAATTAATAAGGGAGGCAGATTTTATGAAAATCACCTACACAGCAAGAAAAGTCAACCTCAGAGATAACTTTAAGGAAAGATGCGAGAAAAAGCTTTCAAAGTTTAATCGTATTTTCTCGGAGGATGCTTCTGTCAATGTAGTTGTCACCCTCGAAAAGAACCGTCAGACTGTTGAAATTACAATCCGTGACAACGGTATGATTTATCGTGCCGAAAGCACAATGCCCGAAATGAATGACGCTCTTGACAAGGTTTGCGACATTCTTATGCGTCAGATTCGTAAGAATAAAACGAGGCTTGAAAAGAAAATTAAATCCGCCGGTATTGAAGATTTAATCACGGAAGCAGCTCAGACTGATGAACCGGAGGACGATGAATACAGCGTAGTTCGTAAAAAACATGTTCTTGTAAAGCCGATTTCGGTTGATGAAGCTATTCTTGAAATGAATATGGTAAACCATAACTTCTTTATGTTTATCAATTCCGAGACAGATGAAATCAATGTTGTTTACAAGCGTGCAGACGGCAACTATGGTGTGCTCGAGCCGACAACCGATTAATTTTTTAAAAGCAAGGGGTATCGGTTATTCCGATACCCTGTTTTTTTGTCTTTCAGTCTTAATAGAATTTGTGTATCAATAAAACAGGAGATAAATATGAATATGAAATTTTCCGCTCCATGCATTTTCGGTCTTGAAGGTCTTTGTGCAAATGAGCTGAGATATCTCGGTGTTGAAAATGTCAATGCCGAAAACGGCAGAGTTACCTTTACAGGTGATTGGTCAACACTTGCACTTGCAAATATAAATTCCCGTTATGCGGAGCGAATACTCATTCTTCTTGCGGAATTTGAGGTTCACACCTTTGACGATTTGTTTGAGGGTGTAAAGGCAATCCCGTGGGAGGATTATATCGGAATTTCCGAGGCTTTTCCCGTAAAGGGAAGATGTCTTGATTCCGACCTTATGAGCGTTCCCGATTGTCAGAAAATCGTTAAAAAGGCAGTTGCAGACCGCCTTTCACAAAAATATATGCTCCCGTGGTTTGATGAAACAGGTGCTCCGCATCAGATTCAGTTTCTCATTCTTCGCAACAAGGTCAGTATTATGCTTGACACTTCGGGCGCAGGACTTCATAAGCGTGGATATCGTGCCGATTCAAATGATGCTCCTATAAAAGAAACACTTGCCGCCGCTATGGTTGACCTTTCAAGAGTAAGGGCAAACCACTTTGTAACCGATCCTATGTGCGGCAGCGGCACAATTCTCATTGAGGCGGCTATGAAAGCACTTAACATCGCTCCGGGACTTAACCGTTATTTTGCCTGTGAACATTGGAATTGTGTTCCGAAAGATGTTTTTGAAACAGCAAGAGAAAATGCAAGACAGAAAATAAGACACGACGCAACATTCAGGGCAACAGGTTACGATATAGATGATTCAGCCCTTGCAATCGCAAAGAAAAACGCAGAAATTGCAGGAGTTGCCGACAGAATAACATTTGCAAACCGTGATATTAAAGATTTTGAACTTGAGGACGGTTTTCAGACAATCATCACAAATCCGCCATACGGTGAACGATTACTTGATGTAAAATCAGCTGAAAAGCTGTATGCAGTTATGGGTGAACATTTTAAAAGAATGAAGGGTAAAAGCTACACCGTTATAAGCCCCGATGACGATTTTGAAAAAATCTTCGGCAGAAAGGCTGACAAACGCCGCAAACTTTATAACGGAACGCTTAAATGCGAACTTTATATGTATTTTAAATAATTTTCATTACATTTTAACGGCATAAAAAACAGTTGATTTTCTTTCATATTTATAGTATGATAGAAAGCGATGACAAAATTTAAGGAGGTATCACAGTTGGACGAGAATAAAGAAATTTTCACTTCTGAAAATGAGGCAGAGAATACCAACACAGATACAACAGCAGAAACAACAGAAAATACAACATTCGTTGCAGATGAGCCCACAGAAAGCGAAGAAATGTCTTTTGCTGAAACAGAACCTGCAAACGAAAACGGCGTGATTGCTCCGCAGCCAAAGAAAAAGAGTATTATTCAGCTTCCTATCATTATAGGTATCGTAATTGTTGCGGTTGCAGCAGCTGCTCTTTTCGTAATCAAAGGATTTTTTGATACAAGCATTGTAGGAACATGGATTGAATCTGTTGATGTAACAGGCAATTCAGCATCATCAGACGAGGCGTCAAAGGTTGATGTTTACTACACATTTAACGGTGACAATACTCTCAATTACAGAATCGGTTCAATGGTTTGGAACGGTACATACACGGTTTCAACAGATGATTCGGGTAAACAGACACTTGCCATGACGCTTAACGGCAATGAAACAAGCTGTAACTACGCTGTTTCGGGTAATATGTTCTCTGGCAGAACTCTTGAGCTTTCAACTTCAACTGCTGCCAACAAGGTGAAACTCAAGTCAGGTTCAGAGGTTAAGCCTGAATTGAAGGTTGATAAGGACTTCAAGGCTGACAAGAAAATTACAGGTTCATGGACTTATGATAACGGTTACGCTAAGATGACATACAAGTTCAATGATGACGGTACTGTTGAAATCAACCAGTCAGACGCACTCAATGTTGACGGTACTTACTTAATCAAGAACGGCACAATCATCATCAAGTACTATTACACAGATGAAGTTGAAATGGATGTTGCTTATTCCGTAGAGAGCAACGGACTCAAGCTCAATGACATTCTCTATACAAAGGATGACGGTTCTGCAAAGGCTACTACAACAGCAGTAACCGAGGCGGCTACGGAAACAGCTACAACTTCAGCAAAGTAAATCTTTTGAACTTTTAATGCAGGGCAACGGCAGATTATCTGCTGTTGCCTTTTTAAAAATACAATAATATGAGGAGGATTAATATGACGCCGCAGGAAGAATTTATTGAAATCTACAACAAATATATCACAAGACAGGGTGCTGACGAGCTTCTGGAATGGCTCAAAAGAACCGATTTTTTTACCGCCCCTGCAAGTTCAAAATATCATTGTGCCTGTGAAAACGGTCTTGTAATGCACTCCGTCAGCGTGTTCAATACAATGATGGAAAAGCACTATGATGAAGAAACCGACAATATTGAAAGTTTTGCAATCTGCGGACTTCTTCACGATTTGTGCAAGGCTCAGTTCTACAAGGTTTCAAGCAGAAATGTCAAGAATGAAAAAACAGGTCAGTGGGAAAAAGTTCCCTACTATGCAATTGAAGATCAGTTCCCCTACGGTCACGGTGAAAAGTCTGTCTTTCTCATTGAACGCAAAATGCACCTTAAAATTGACGAGGCTATGGCAATTCGTTGGCATATGGGTGAATTTGGTGACAAAAACAGCAACACAATCAGTCAGGCTTATGACAAATATCCGCTTGCCGTAAAGCTTCACCTTGCAGACCTTGAATCAACCTTCCTCCGTGAAAAAGGAACTTCACAGGTTAATAACAGGTAATATTTTAAACACAGGTGCAGATACTTATTTTACCGATAAATTTATGATATGGGGAAACCAAAATGGATTTTATAACAGCTCAGAATCGTGCCCAAGAGCTTACAAAACAGCTTGAATACCACAACAACCTTTACTACAATCAGGATGATCCGGAAATCTCCGACTACGATTACGATATGCTCATGCGTGAACTTGAGAATATTGAAAAGGAGTTTCCGTCACTCAAATCTCCTATGTCACCGACAAACCGTGTCGGTGGTAATGCAGGAGAAAAGTTTTCTCCCGTTACTCATGAGGTTGTAATGGAAAGCCTTCACGATAGTTTTTCACACGAAGAGCTTCGTGAATTTGACGCAAGAGTGCGAGAAACCGTGCCGAATGTACGCTATGTTGTTGAACCTAAATTTGACGGTCTTTCCGTATCGTGCGAATATGAAAACGGTGTTTTTGTAAGAGGTTCAACCCGTGGCGACGGCTCTGTAGGTGAAGATGTAACCGAAAATCTTATGACAATTAAGAGTCTGCCAAAGCGTATTCCGAATGCACCCGAATATCTCGAGGTTCGTGGTGAGGTGTATATGTCGTTCAATTCGTTTGACGCACTTACTCGCAGACAGGAAGAAAACGAGGAAAAAACCTTTAAAAATCCACGAAATGCCGCCGCAGGCTCACTTCGTCAGAAAAATGCAAAAATAACCGCTCAGAGAAGTCTTGATATATTCGTGTTCAATATCCAGCAAATCAGAGGAATGACGATTGAAAGCCATATTCAAGGGCTTGACTATCTTACGGAACTCGGCTTTCCGACTGCATTTTACAGCGTTTACGATAATGTTGACGAGGTGATTGAGGAAATTGAGCGCATAGGAAATATGCGTGGAGAGCTTGATTATGCAATTGACGGCGCTGTTGTCAAGGTTGACAGCTTTGCAAGCCGCCGACTTCTCGGCAGTACCGCAAAATATCCTAAATGGGCGGAGGCATATAAGTATCCTCCCGAGGAGAAGCCTACTAAACTTCTCAATATTGCAATCAATGTAGGCAGAACAGGTGTGCTTACTCCTGTAGGCAACTTTGAACCCGTACTTCTTGCAGGAACAACAGTAAGCCGTGCCACGCTTCACAACAAGGATTTTATTGACGAAAAAGGCATTTGCGTAGGCGATACGGTTATAATCAGAAAAGCAGGCGAGATTATTCCCGAAGTTCTTTCCGTTAAGGAACACGCTGAAAATGCCGTGCCGTTTGAATTTCCGTCAGTATGCCCGTCATGCGGTAATCCCGTTACACACGATGAGGGGGAGGCGGCAATCCGTTGTACAAATACGGACTGTCCGGCTCAGCTGACAAGACATCTTATTCACTTTGTAAGCCGTGACGCAATGGATATTGACGGACTCGGACCTGCAATTCTTGAACAGCTTTCAGACGAAGGACTTGTAAAATCTCCTGCCGACCTCTACAGACTTAAAGCTGAAGATATTTCAGGCCTTGAACGTAAGGCTGAAAAATCTGCTCAGAATCTTATTTCTTCAATAGAAAAATCAAAAGAAAATGAACTTTTCAGACTTGTTTTTGCACTCGGAATCCGTAACATAGGTCTTAAAGCCGCAAAGATAATCTGCGAAAATTTTGCAACAATTGACGATATTATGAGTGCAAAGACTGAGGACTTTGAAAAAATAGACGGTTTCGGTGCTGTTATGGCAGAAAGCCTTGAAAATTATTTTTCACTTGACGGTACAAAGGAGCTTATTGCAGACCTTAAATCACTCGGTCTGAGAATGAAACCCTCTCAGCCGAAAAACACTGGAGGTCTTTTTGAAGGCAAAACATTTGTCCTCACAGGCACACTTCCCACAATGACAAGAAGTGAAGCCTCAAAACTCATTGAACAGAACGGCGGAAAAACAAGTTCATCAGTTTCAAAAAAGACTTCATATGTCTTGGCAGGCGAAGATGCCGGCAGTAAACTAACCAAAGCCCAAACCTTAGGCGTTGCAATAATTTCCGAAGAAGAATTAAAAGAAATGCTGTCAATGAAAACAATAAATCCTTGACACTGTTTATGTTGTTATATAATTATAACGAAAGGGGTACTTAAAATGAAAAAATATTTGATTTTAGCTGTCGTAACTTTACTTGCTGTTGCATTATCTGCTTGCAGCGGAAATGTAAAAAGTAACGATACTTCTGCTGAAAATACAACTACTCAGGTTTCAACCTCGGTTTATGAAACAGTTCAGACAACAAATGCTGAATTGCCGAAAATTTATAATCCGACAAATGTAGAAATCCGTGATAATGAAGACGAAAACAAAGTTATTATTGAGTCCTCTCAAATCGAGTATGTGTGTTTGCTTGACGATATTAACGGTATGGTGTTAAATATGAAACTTACAGCTGACGGAACTGATAAGTTTGCAGACTACACTAAAAATAATATCGGTTCTGCTGTTCGGTTTGTTATTAACGGAAAGACGGTTTCAAACCCGTATATAAATGTTGAAATTACTGACGGCAATATTAATTTTACAGGTGATTACACTAACGAAGAATATGCTGCTATCTTTAGTGAAATAAAAAGCAAATAAAACAATTTTCAATCCTCCGATTTATGTCGGGGGATTTTTTTTGCCCTTTTGACATATGACTGTGCTTGTCTGCATAGTATTTATTGTACAAACTCTTTTGGGAGGAATTTAAAATATGCTTGCTGAACAAAACGAAAAGAGATTTATGGTGGCACTCAACTGCCTTTGCAAGAATATTTCACGCAGACTTTTACCGCTTGCACCTAAATTAGCCGATTCGGTTCAGGAAATCAGACTGCGGCTTTCACGACCGCTTGCACTTGTCTGTCCCGACAATACATACTACCTAACTCAAAATGGCGGACTTAGCAATGCAATCCTTGACGGTGCAATGCTTGTTGTGTCAAAGGCCGATATTGTCGATACCTTCAACAACATTTGCAACTACTCCGTGTATAGCAGACAGAACGAAATTGTAAACGGTTTTGTCACGATGTACGGCGGCCACAGGGCAGGAATCTGCGGAACAGCGGTCGTAAACAACGGAAAAATTGTGAATATCCGTGACATAACCTCAATTAATGTCCGCATAGCAAGGGAGCATAAGGGTTGTGCGGATTCTCTATATAATAAGATAATTGCCGTTTCGGGAGGTGTTCTCATATGCGGAGCACCTTGCAGCGGAAAAACAACCGTACTTCGTGACCTTGCAAGACTTCTGTCAACCAAGGGCAAGAAGAATGTTGCCCTGATTGATGAAAGAGGAGAGCTTGCAGGCACGGCATCGGGTAAATTTCAGAATGATATCGGAATGTGCGATGTCTATGATTCATACAACAAGAGCGAGGCAATGCTTCACGCAATCCGCAGTATGGCACCCGAAATTGTAATCTGCGATGAAATCGGCTCAAAAGAAGATATCTATGCCGTAGAAAAGTCGGTCAACTGCGGAGTTCGGATAATTTCATCAACGCATTGTGCAAATGAATACGAACTTAAACAGAAAGCAAACATGGTTTCTCTCATGAAAACAGGGGCATTTCAAACGCTTGTGTTTCTGTCAAATCGAACCCACGCAGGTGAAATTGTAAAAATATCGCAGGTAGGTGACAACTTTGCCGTTTAAACTCATAGGATGCTTGCTTGTTGTCTGTACGGGTACAATGATAGGTTTTGTTTTGTCGGGTAGGTTATACAAACGCAGAGATTTTCTGAAATCATTCACGGAATTTATATCATTGCTTGCAACAAATCTTCGCTACAGCGGTGATGATATCTTCACTCTGGTTAATTCCTGTGCGGAAAATTCAAGCCTTGATTTATTGCTTTTTTCAGAATGTAACAGACCTTTTGACGAATTGTGGCTTGAAAGGGTAAAACAATTATCCTCTGAAATACCGCTTTCAAAATCCGACATTTCAATGCTGAACGATTTCGGAGGTCAGCTCGGAAAAACCGATACGGAGGGGCAGTTAAAACATCTTGAACTCTACGAGGTGTCATTTTCAAAACAGCTTTCATCAGCCCTTGATGCCATAACAAAAAAATCAAAGCTATATAAAACAATGGGATTTTTTGCAGGAAGTGCAATCGCCCTTATGATGATTTAGAGGTTGTAATGGATGTTGAGCTTATTTTCAAAATTGCCGCTGTCGGCATAATTGTTGCGGTTCTTACCCAACTTCTCATACGAAGCGGTAGAGAGGAGCAGGCAATGCTGACCTCGCTTGCCGGACTTATAGTTGTGTTGACGCTGATAATAACGCAAATCAGCACTCTGTTCAACACAATAAAACAGCTTTTCGGTTTTTAATATGAATATTCTGTCAATTTCCGTGCTTGCCGTTGTGACCGTAATAATCTGCGTAATGCTCAAACCGAAAAATGCGGAAATTTCCGTAATGCTCGGTATAAGCTGTTCCGTTATTATTTTAATCGGCGTGCTTACTCGGGTTTCGGCTATCGTTACAACAATCAATCAAATCATAGCCTCATCGGGAATAAGCATTGACTACATAGTAATTCTGCTGAAATCAATCGGAATATGCCTTGTCACCGAGTTCGCCGTGAATACCTGCAAGGATTCGGGCAGTCAGTCGCTTGCGTCAAATGTTTCGCTTGCCGGAAAAATTATGGTCACGGTAACGGCACTTCCGCTTTATTCGGATATTTTAAAAACCGTGTTGTCACTTGCAGGCAATTGAGGTGAAGAAGTGAAAAAAAGTGTTGTAATAATTACTGTCGTGTTTGTGCTTATCGCCCTTTCATGCGTTTGTGCAAACGCTGAAGAAGGTGAAATGATTTATGATATGTCAAATGTTTTTGATTCGCTGTCCGACGATATAAAGCAAAGTCTTCAGAATATGGGCGTTGATCTGGGGGATTTTTCAAAGCTTGCCAACCTGTCTTTTGAAAATGTAATGGGCGAAATTCTCTCGCTTGCACTCGGCAACATTTCTTCACCGCTCAAAGGTCTCGTCAATATAACCGCCCTGCTTTTGCTCTGTTCCGTAATTAGTGCCTACAACGGTTCGCTCTCCTGTGATATTTCAAACTCGTTGAATATAACCGCAACACTCTGTATAACCTGTGCCGCAGTAGTCCCCGCTGTCGGAGTCATCGCATCAACGGGTTCGATAATCTGCACCGCATCAAATATAATGCTCGCCTATGTTCCTGTTATGGCTGTAATTATGGCAAGCTCGGGTTCTGTGGCAGGTTCGGCATCATACTATGCCGTTATGATAGGGGCAGGGGAGGGCGTGTCACAGCTTTCATCAAAAATAATCGTTCCTCTGCTCAATATGTTCCTCGGTCTGTCAATAACATCATCCGTATCGCCGTCCGTAAATCTCAGCGGTTTTATGTCAATGATTTCAAAGAGTGTAAAGTGGCTTTTGGGCTTTGCTATGACAATCTTCACAGCCGTGCTGACATTCAGACAGCTTATAAGCGTTTCGGTTGACAATGTTTCAACCCGTGCTGTAAGGTTTACTCTCAATTCATTTATCCCGATAGTCGGTTCGGCTCTTTCGGATGCCTACAAGGTAGTTCAGGGCAGTATCGGACTTTTGAAATCGGGAATAGGAATAATAGTGATTCTGTCCGTTACAATTGTGTTTATGCCTGTGATTTTACAGGGGGTAATGTGGATGTTCACCCTTTGGATCGGCAAATCAACGGCTGAGGTTCTCAATCTAAACGGTCCGGCAAAACTGCTTGAAAACATATCGTCTGTGTTTTCAACTCTAATAGCTGTTTTGCTGTGCATTATGTCAATTTACATTCTTTCAACGGCGGCGGTAATTATGCTTGGCGGAGGTTCATCATGAGCGGACTTTTTACGGTTGTTGTTGTAATGTGTGCGTCTGCGTTAATATGCTCGCTTGTTCAGACCTTTGTTACAGACGGCAGTACAAAGAAAATCATCAGCCTTGTTTTAGGCGCTTTTATTATCTGCTGTATGGTTGTTCCCGTAAAAAATGCCGTATCGTCATTTAATACCGATATTGAGGAAAAGCAAAATTCTGTTAAAGAAATATCAACAGATGATGAGGCATACAGCAATGCCGTTATAAAGCAGACGGAGATAAATCTTGAAACTGCATTAAAAAATCTTCTTTTACAGAATAATATTATAATCAAATCGTGTGACATAATTTTGAGCAGAGTTGAAAACAACGGCATAATCATAGCGTCAATCAGCATATATATAGACAAAGAATTTGTTCGGTACACAAATCTTGTATCGTCAATTGTTTATGACAATTTCGGAATTACACCAAACATTATGACGGAGTGAATTATGGAAGAAAAAACAAGTTCAAAGCTGAAATCAATGCTCAACAGTAAAAAAATAAGAAATATCATAATCGTTGTCGGCCTTATCGGCATAGGTTTAATATTTCTTTCAAACTGGATTGATTTCGGTTCTTTGACATCAGGAAAAGGAGATGAAGCATTTTCCGTAAAAACATACAGCACAAAAATAGAAAATGATTTGCAGACGGTGATTTCAAAAATTGAGGGAGCAGGCAAGACGGAAGTTTTGCTCACAATGGAAAATTCCGTTGAATATGTTTATCTTGACAACAGCACCACCAAAACAAAGGAAATTGAACCTTTGATAAGAGGAGTGCTTGTAGTGTGTGAAGGCGGTGATGATCCTGTTGTGGTTGAGCGTGTCACCGATGCAGTCACAAAAGCGCTTGATATTTCAACAGCAAAAGTATGTATTACAAAATTATCAGAATAAAGGTCGGGAGTAATATGAAATCTAAGAAAAAATATATCGTTTTTGCATCACTTGTGCTTGCACTTTCGGCAGCAGTGTACATAAACTGGCAGCTTTCGGGGGCAAAAACTCCCAAAAGTGCCAAAGAACTCGGTGCGGCATCATATGTCAGTGCAACCGCTTCGGCGTCGGATGATGAGGTACAGCAGACGGCGGCACTTTCAAACGAGAGCAAAAGCTATTTTTCAGCCGAAAGGACAAAGCGGCAGGCAACTCAGGATAAAATAATTGATGATGCAAAAGAAATTTTCAATCTTGAAAGCTCGTCTGATGCCGACAAAAGCGAGGCTGAAAAGAATGTTGAAGAGCTTCTAAAAACCTTTACAATTCAGGACAGCATTGAAAGTATTGTCAAAGCCAAAGGATTTTCAGAATGCCTTTGCTATATAAGCGATCAAGGTGTGTCGGTAATTGTTCCGAAATCTCAGCTTGACGATACATCTGTTCTGATTATTGACGATGCCGTGGTTACTCATTATGAGATTGATTATGACGATATATCGGTAATAGGGGCATAAAATTAGCAGAGGGCATAGTGTCCTCTGCTTTTTTGTGCATAAAATCAACCTGATTCGGTTGCGAGGAAAGTTAAAAAAGTAAATGATTTTTAACGGACATCTTTGTTAATTATTGTTTACATTCATTTTCAGTTATGGTATAATCTTGTAAGTAAATTAGGGAGTTACTCTGATTTAAATCTTAATGATATGATTTTAGTGATATTGTAATTTAACGAAAAGTTGGGCTTATTATGAATAACGAAATTAACAATGAATTAAATGAAATTGAAGTAAATGACGCTGAAACAGGTGACATCTTTGAAGAAGAGGTTAATCTCACAAGAAGTGAGTCAAGAGAGCAGGCTTTTATGCTTTTGTTCTCAAAGTCTTTTGACGATGAGCCTCTTGAAGAAACAATAGATGATAATTCGGAAATGTTTGTAGGCGGTGTTTGCGCATATGCTCAGGCTGTAGTTTCCGGCATTGAGGACAAGCGTGAGGAGATTGACGAAATCATTGCAAGCCACCTGAAAAAGGGCTGGACTCTTTCAAGAATTTCAAAGCCGTCGCTTGCTATTCTTCGCCTTGCAATCTATGAGATGAAGTATCTCGACAATGTTCCGCAGAGCGTTTCAATCAACGAGGCTGTTGAACTTGCAAAGAAATATACAATCGACGAGAGCAAATTTGTAAACGGTATTCTCGGCACATATTCCCGTGAATTTTCGGGAAAGTCGGAGAAGTGATATGAGCCTTTTTCTCGGAATTGACACTTCAAATTACACAACATCAACCGCCCTTTACGACAGCAAAACGGGCGAAATGGTTCAGCAGAAAAAACTTCTTCCCGTAAAAGAAGGTCAGCTCGGACTTCGTCAGAGTGACGCTGTGTTTCACCACACAGCACAGTTGCACACGCTTATTGAAGAACTTTTGAAAGATGTTGATACAAGCAAAATAGCCGCAATTGCGGCGTCAAGCCGTCCAAGACCTGTTGACGGCTCATATATGCCGTGTTTCACCGTTGGAGAGAACACGGCAAAAATTTTATCTTCTGCAATGAAAATCCCTCTTTACACATTTTCACATCAGGAGGGACATATCTCGGCGGCATTGTTCGGCTCGCAGAGAACAGATTTGTTTGATAAGCAGTTTATCGCTTTCCATGTCAGCGGAGGTACAACCGAGGCAGTATTTGCCAAAGGATTCGGCACGGGCTTTTCCGTTGAACTTGCGGCACACACACTCGATCTCAATGCAGGACAGGCAATTGACCGCACAGGACTTATGCTCGGTTTAAAATTCCCGTGCGGTCCTCAGCTTGAACAGCTTTCCCTTAAAAATACAGAAAAAATTAAGGTAAAACCAACTCTCAAGGGTTGCGATTGTTGCCTGAGCGGAGTTGAAAATCTTTCCAAAAAGTTGATTGACGAAGGCAAATCTCCCGAATATGTTTCGGCATTCTGTCTTAAATATATTGAACAGACCTTGTCCGAAATGACCAAGCGACTGCTTGAAAAATACGGAGAACTTCCATTGCTCTTTGCAGGCGGAGTAATGTCAAATCGGATAATAAAAAATTTTTTTGAAGAAAAATATAATGCAATATTCGCACCGCCGCAGTTTTCGGCAGATAACTCGGCAGGAATTGCATATTTAGGATACAGGAAGTATAACGATGTACACACCCGAGTTTAGCAAACCACGAGTTTTAAGTGTTTCACAACTGAATTTCTATATAAAGTCAATTATTGAAAATGACGCAAGGCTGAATTTTGTCTTTGTTACGGGTGAAATTTCAAACTTAACCGACCATTACAGAAGCGGACACATATACCTTTCAATCAAAGACGAAAAATCTGTTATAAGAGCCGTAATGTTTGCCGGCAATGCCCGTAATTTAAAGTTCAGACCGACCGACGGAATGAAAGTAATCTGCCGTGGCAGAGTTGCAGTCTATGAACCCACAGGTCAGTATCAGCTTTATATTGAAGATATGCAGCCCGACGGCATAGGCGCGCTTTCGCTTGCATATGAACAACTTAAAAAGTCGCTTGCCGAAAAAGGACTTTTTGCTCCCGAACATAAGAAGAAAATTCCGCCGTTTCCGAATTCAATCGGTGTAATTACTTCTCCCACAGGTGCTGCAGTTCAGGATATCCGCAACATTCTTTCAAGAAGATTTCCGTCTGCCGACATAATTATGTGTCCCGTACTTGTTCAGGGCGAGAATGCTCCCGCCCAACTTATTGACGCCGTACAGAAACTTGATAAATACAACGCCTGTGATGTTATCATAATCGGCAGGGGCGGCGGTTCAATTGAAGATTTGTGGGCATTCAATGATGAAAACCTTGCTTATGCAATCTACAACTGTAAAATTCCCGTAATTTCCGCTGTCGGTCATGAAACCGATTTTACAATCTGTGACTTTGTATCCGATCTCAGAGCGCCGACTCCGTCTGCAGCGGCAGAGCTTGCAGTTCCCGATACGGCGGAACTTATGGACTACTATAAATCGCAAAAGCAGTATGTTTCGTCAATGGCAACATTGAAATTAAGGCAGAAATATAATGCTCTTACGGAATTAAAAACAAGACTGTCCGCTGTATCACCACAACAGAGAATTTTTGAATATGAAAAATCTCTTGAACTTTGCAAAACGAAAATACAGCATTTTGTTCAGGAAACAATAAATAAAAAGACTGCCGACATCACAAAGACAGCCGCAAAACTTGAAGGACTCAACCCCGTTAAAATTCTTTCAAGAGGTTATTCGATTGTCGAAAAAGACGGTAAGGCGGTAAATTCCGCAAAAATGCTGAACAACGGAGATGAATTTACACTCCGTTTTTCAGACGGTGAAATAAAGGCAAAAGCAACAGGTGAGTAAAATGGCATTTACACATTTACATCTTCATACAGAATACAGTCTGCTTGACGGTGCCTGCCGTCTGAGCAGACTTGCAAAAGCCGCAAAAGAAAAAGGAATGACTGCACTCGCAATCACCGACCACGGTGTAATGTACGGTGCAGTCGATTTTTATAAGGAATGCAAAAAACAGGGTATAAAGCCGATAATCGGCTGTGAAGTGTATGTTGCACCGCAAAGCCGTTTTGACAAGACCTCATCCTACGGAAAATACTATCATATGGTTCTGCTCTGCAAAAATCATACAGGCTATCAGAATCTTATTAAGCTTGTGTCAAAGGGTTTTACGGAGGGATTCTATACAAAGCCGAGAATTGATGATGAACTCCTTGCCGAGTATCATGAGGGCTTAGTCTGCCTCTCTGCCTGTCTGGCGGGTGAAATTCCTCAAAAGCTTCTTGACGGTGATTATGCCGGTGCAAAGTCAAAGGCAGAATTTTACCGTGATATATTCGGGAGTGAGAACTTTTTTATAGAGCTTCAAGACCACGGAATTGAGGAACAGAAAAGGATAATTCCAAGCCTTATAAAGCTTGCCCGTGAAATCGGTGTTGACATTGTTGCAACAAACGATTGTCACTATATTGAAAAACAGGACAGCACGGTTCACAATATTCTTCTCTGTATTCAGACCAACCGAACAGTCAATGACAGCGACAGAATGGAGTTCAAAACTTCGGAATTTTATCTTAAAACAGAAGATGAAATGCGTGAGGTATTTGCAAGTTACCCCGAAGCAATTGACAATACACAGAAAATTGCCGATATGTGCAATGTGGATTTTGAATTCGGTGTACGCAAGCTTCCGAGATTTGATGTTCCTAATAATGAAGATCATCTGCATTATTTCAGAAGAAAATGCTATGAGGGGCTTTATAAACATTATGGTGAGAATCCAGACCAATCTCTGATTGACCGACTTGAATATGAAATCAACACGGTGTCGCAAATGGGTTTTGTAGATTACTACCTCATTGTAAATGACTTTGTAAGCTATGCAAAATCATGCCAAATTCCTGTCGGACCCGGCAGAGGCTCGGGTGCAGGCTCACTTTGTGCCTACTGCATAGGCATAACCGCAATCGATCCGATAAAGTACAATCTTCTTTTTGAAAGATTTCTCAATCCCGAAAGAGTCAGTATGCCCGATTTTGATGTCGATTTTTGTAAGGAACGCAGGGGAGAGGTTATCGACTATGTTGTGCGTAAATACGGCGAAGATCATGTTGCACAGATAATTTCGTTCGGTACAATGGCGGCAAGAGGTGCAATCCGAGATGTCGGAAGGGTGCTTGAAATTCCGTATGCGACAGTAGATTCTGTTGCAAAGCTTGTTCCTATGGAACATGATATGACAATCGAGGAAGCGCTGAAACTGAGTCCCAATTTGAGAAGTCGCTGCAATAACGATCCGCAGATAAAAAAACTGCTTGATGTTGCAATGAGCATTGAGGGAATGCCCCGTCACGCAACAATGCACGCCGCAGGTGTTGTAATCACCGACAAGCCCGTCAGCGACTATGTTCCGCTGTCAAAAAATGACGATAATGTTGTAACACAGTTCACCATGACGGCACTTGAAGAACTCGGCCTTTTAAAAATGGACTTCCTCGGACTCAGAAACTTAACCGTAATCAATGATGCAGAAAAGCAGATAAAACATAAAAATCCCGACTATAATCCCGATATGGTTGATGAAAACGATAAAAAAGTTTTTGAAATGTTTTCAAAAGGATACACGGAGGGTGTGTTTCAGTTTGAAAGCCAAGGAATGAAAAATGTTCTCACTCAGCTAAAACCGGAGCGAATTGAGGATCTTATAGCCGTTACGGCACTCTATCGTCCCGGACCTATGGACAGCATTCCCGTTTATATTGACTGTCGTCACAATCCGTCGCATATTCGTTACAAACATCCGCTTTTAAAGGAAATTCTCGGAGTTACAAGCGGTTGCATAATTTATCAGGAACAGGTTATGCAGATTTTCAGAACGCTTGCAGGCTACAGCCTCGGCAGAGCAGACATAGTGCGCCGTGCAATGAGCAAGAAAAAACTTGCCGTAATGGAGTCGGAGCGTGAAATATTCATTCACGGTCTTACTGATGATGACGGAAATATCATAGTTGAAGGATGTATTCGCCGTGGGGTTGATGAAAAAACGGCAATTTCCGTTTACGATGAAATGGAAAGCTTTGCACACTACGCTTTCAACAAATCCCATGCAGCGGCATATGCCAACATTTCCTACAAAACTGCATGGCTCAAATGCCACTATCCCCGTGAATATATGGCGGCTCTGCTTTCAAGTGTTCTTGATAATCAAAATAAACTTGCGTCATATATCACTGAGTGCAAACGGCTCGGAATCCGTGTATTACCGCCTAATGTCAACGAAAGCAATCTTCATTTTACGGTCAGCGGAAACGATATCCGTTACGGACTTCTTGCCGTTAAAAATCTCGGCAGAAATTTCATAGATGAAATCATCTCGGAGCGCATAAACAATCCTTATGAAGATTTCTTTGATTTCTGCAAAAGGCTCTACGGCAGAAATATGAACAGCAGAGCAATTGAAAGTCTGATAAAATGCGGTGCATTTGACGGACTCGGAGCAAATCGCAGACAATTGCTCGCAATCAGTAAAACCGTTCTTGATGATGTTGAGTATGAAAGCAGAAGAAATGCGGGCGGTCAGATGTCGTTTTTTGATGACGCAGAGGTTGATGCTCAATCATCAAAGCCCAAAATTCCCGATTTGCCCGAATTTCCCGTTTCTGAACTTTTGCATATGGAAAACGAAATTGCGGGAATGTATCTCAGCGGTCATCCGCTCGATGAATACACAACTTTTTCAAAAGCAATCCATGCCGACAAAACGGGTGATATAATCAATAATGACAGCGGTATGTATTTTGACGGAAAAAAAGTCAGCCTTGTCTGCATAGTTGCAAAGCTGAAAACCCAGCTTACAAAAAATAACAGGATTATGGCTTTTGTCAATGCCGAGGACAGATACGGAATGCTTGAAATCGTGATTTTCCCGAATGTATATGAAAAATATTCCGCCCTTCTCGGTGCAGGCGGTGCGTTGCTGTTCCGTGGAACTGTCAATTTAAAAGAAAACGAAGAGCCGAAAATCATCTGCGATTCCATAGCGTCTGCCCGTACAAACGAGGATTGCAAAAATAACCCTGTTGCAATAAAAAACACAGAACATTTTTCGCAAAATTATCAGATGCAAGCCGTGAAAAATGATACACAAAAGCCTTCTGCGTTGTATTTGCGTATTGATGACCTCAATACCGACAAATACAACCGTGCAAAGCGTGTTCTTGACATTTTTGACGGCAGAACGCCTGTTATTTTCTATCTTACCGACACTAAAAGAAAGGTGAAAGCCCCCTCGTCAATGTGGGTTGATATCAATCCTGTAATGATAAAAGAACTCAAATATCAGCTTGGTGACGAAAATGTGGTGGCAAAATAACCAAAAACAAACTTTTATTTCAGCTATTTGTAATAAAAATTAGTGAAAGCTATTGAAAATTTCGTTTTTTTGTATTATAATTTATGTTGTTAAAACACTTTATTGCATAAAAGTGCAGAAGTATATGATGCTTTACAGCGTGAAAGTGCTGAAAGCTTAGGAGGAAATTTAAATGAAAAAAGCTAAAAAAATTGTCGCAGTTGCTCTTGCGGCGGCTTCTATGTCACTCGCATTTGCAGGATGCGGCGGTTCTGCAGAAAGCTCAAAGGCAGATAATTCAGGCACGGACGGTAAGGTTTACAATATCGGTATCTGTCAGCTTGTTCAGCATGAGGCTCTTGACGCCGCAACAAAAGGCTTTAAAGATTATCTTACAGAGAAACTCGGTGCAGACAATGTAAAGTTTGACGAGCAGAACGCTCAGGGCGATTCCGCAACCTGCGCTACAATCTGTAACCAGTTTGTTTCTTCAAACTATGACCTTATTCTCGGCAACGGTACTGCCGCACTTCAGGCAGCATACACAGCAACACCGAATATTCCGATTCTCGGTACTTCAATCACAGACTACGGCACAGCACTCGACAAGTCTGATTGGAACGGCGTTTCGGGTATGAATGTTTCGGGTACAACAGACCTTGCTCCGCTTGACCAGCAGGCAGCAATGCTCAAGGAGCTTTTCCCCGATGCAAAGAATGTCGGAATTCTCTACTGCTCGGCTGAGGCTAACTCAAAGTATCAGAGCGATACAATCACTCCTTATTTCAAGGATGCAGGCTATACTGTAAAATCATATTCATTTGCAGATTCAAACGATGTTGCCGCAGTTGCAAAGACTGCCTGTGATGAGAGCGATGTTCTTTACATCCCAACAGATAACACAGCGGCATCTAACACAGGTATCATCGACAATGTTGCCACAGCCGCAAAAACTCCTATTGTTGCCGGCGAAGAAGGCATCTGCAAGGGCTGCGGTGTTGCAACACTTTCAATCAGCTATGAAGAACTCGGCAGAAAAACAGGCGAAATGGCTTACAACATTCTTGTAAATGGCGAGGACATCACAAAGATGAAGGTTGAGGCTGCTCCGAATGTAACAAAAGAATATATCAAAGATCGTTGTGACACATACGGAATCAAAGTTCCCGACGGTTACACAGAAATCAAAGCAGAATAATTCATATTCAGAAAAATAATATTGGCAGGGGTGCCGTGCAAGCGACACCCCGATATTTTATGTATAGGTGGTTTTTATGGATTTTTTAGCAAACTACTTCGGTTCTCTTAATCCAATGAGCTTTTTATCCGCACTTCCTGGTAATATTGCTCAGGGTATAATCTGGGGACTTATGGGACTCGGTGTGTTTCTCACCTTTAAGCTTTTGAACTTTGCTGACCTCAGCGTTGACGGTTCATTTGCAACAGGCGGTGCAGTAACCGCAGTTATGCTCATCAACGGCTGTCCCGTTTGGGCAACAATCATCGTAGCAATCCTTGCAGGTCTTGCGGCAGGTCTTGTAACGGGACTTCTTCACACGCTTCTCGGAATCCCCGACATTCTCGCAGGTATCCTCACACAGATTGCTCTTTATTCAATTAACCTGAATATTATGGGAAAATCAAACCTCCCAATCAGCTACAGAAACTATACGCTTGTTGTTTCTGCAAGTAATATAAATATGGCAATTCTCGTAGGTCTTGGAATTTGTGCCGTTGTAATTGCCGCAATGTATTGGTATTTCGGCACGGAACAGGGTTCAACAATCCGTTCAACAGGTTCAAACCCTGCAATGAGCAAGGCACAGGGCATTAACATCAATTTTACAAAGGTAATTGCTCTTGCACTTTCAAACGGACTCGTTGCACTTTCGGGTTCACTTTTTGCTCAGTATCAGGGCTTTGCTGATATCAACATGGGCAGAGGCGCAATCGTAATCGGTCTTGCCGCTGTAATCATCGGTGAAGTTCTCGGTGAGGCAATTTTCCGCAAGCACATGAATTTCATCATCAAAATGGTATTTGTAATTGTCGGCGGTATTCTTTATTATATCGCAATGGGCATCGTACTTTGGCTCAAGATGCCGACAGACGATACAAAGCTCTTCACGGCAATTATCGTTGCAATCTTCCTTGCAGTTCCGTATCTCCAGAAAAAGAGAAAGACTTCATTCAAGAAAGTTGCAAAAATGAATGCTAAAAACGCACAGAAGGAGGGTTAAGAATGCTTGAAATCAAGAATGTATGGAAAACCTTTAATAAAGGCACAGTAAATGAAAAGCAGGCGCTCTGCGGAGTTAATCTCACCCTCAATGACGGCGATTTTTGTACGGTAATCGGCGGTAACGGTGCAGGCAAGTCAACAACACTCAACGCAATTGCAGGCGTGTGGCCTGTTGACTGCGGTCAGATTCTAATTGACGGCAAGGATATCTCCGCATTGCCCGAGCATAAAAGAGCGCCGTACCTCGGCAGAGTATTTCAGGACCCGATGACAGGCACGGTAGCCGATATGGAAATTATAGAAAACCTCGCAATTGCCGCAAGACGAGGCAAAAAAAGAGGACTTTCGTGGGGCGTAAAGGCTGACGAAAGATTCCGTTACCGTCAGATGCTTGCAGAGTTCGATCTCGGACTTGAGGACAGAATGTCATCAAAAGTAGGACTTCTCTCTGGCGGTCAGCGTCAGGCAATAACACTCCTTATGGCAACAATCAAAAAGCCAAAGCTTCTCCTGCTTGACGAGCATACAGCCGCCCTTGACCCGAAAACAGCCGCAAAGGTGCTTGAGCTTTCCGACAAAATCATTGCCGAAAACAACCTTACGGCACTTATGGTAACTCATAATATGCATGACGCAATTACTCACGGCAACCGTCTTATTATGATGAGTGACGGCAAAATTATCCTCGATATCTCAGGCGAAGAAAAGAAAAATCTTACGGTTGAACACCTCCTCGAGATGTTTGAAAAAGCAAGCGGTTCAAAGCTTGAAAACGACCGTATGCTTTTAAGTAAGGATAAATAATCAAAATCATATAATCTCAAACAAAATGCCCGACACCGCAGTCGGGCATTTTTATTTGTATATTAAACTATGCACGGTTATCCGTAGCGGTGTCCGTTGGACTGCCGTCACGCAAAGGCGGAAAATTTTCCTTCAAACTGATTTTATAATGTTACTGTACAACATTCAAATATTGAACTTTCAGCAAAATAACATTATCAAATTTGTAACACACGGCATAACAATTTCTTAATCGGAATAATTAAAAACACCGATATATAGACGAATTCTACAAAAAACGCACCATAACTTGTGCATAACATAAAAATATCTTGTCAAAACGGCAAAACTGAATGTAAAAACAAACACAATAAAATTATTGCAACCTAATTAAAAAAATCAATCTAAAATGGTATAATCTACTATAAAGAATATGGGTTAGTGTTCACATTTTGACTGAAACAGGTTAAGGATACAATTTTCGGCTGAATTCTCGTTGCTTTTTTGTAAATTAACTTCAAAATCCCGTGGCTTTGCCGATTATGTTTCACCGTTGGTCAGGCGGTAAAGGTCAAAACTGAACCTAACCAAAACCAAAATATTCGGTTATGGAGGTAATATTTATGAAAACAAAAATTTCTCGTTTTGGCAGAAGCTCTGTTTCCGTCATCCTTGTGGTAATGATGCTTCTGTCAACAATGCTTATTGGCACTGTTTCAACAGTTAATGCTGCTACAACACCTCTTGAAGGAGGCACTGTTTCAACAGTCAATGCTGCTACAACACCTCTTAAAGGAGGCACTGTTGTTTATGTCCAAGTAAAGGGCGGCAGTGCTGACTGGTATGTTGATGATACCAATGCGTTTAGTGCGTGGGTTTGGAATGAAACTGAAACTGGTAAATGGGTTAAACTTAATAGTGTCCCAGGTACCGATAATAAGTATTTCTATTTTGTAGTACCCGAGGGTGGTATCACATCTTGCATCTTACACAGAAAGAGCAATACGATGGAAGATGGTTGGGATAAAGATAAAAATTATTTGAATACTACTAGAGATATAAAATTAAGTAATGTTTATAATCTTATTACAATTACAGATTTGAGTGGCAATTATTCTAACAATACTTCCTATCAATTGATTCTACCGCTAAACTTGATGCTGACAATACCAGCGTTGCAGGTGGCACAGCAGTAACTTTTACTCCTTCGTTGACTTCTAATACAGAATTTAACGATATTAAGTCTACAAGCTATTCAGTGAAAAATGGTTCAAATGATGTTTCAGTTCTGACTATTCAATTGATGGTAATAAAATTACTTTCTATACAAAAGGCTCTTATACTGTAACAGCTACTATTACATATAATGCTAAGGGCTTTAGTGGTATTACTAAGACAACAACAGCAGCTACTGATATTACTGTTGAATCTACTTCACAGAAATATTCTATAACAGCAGGCCCATTTGATGGTGGTACAGTAACAGTTGACCCTCCGACTGCTTATGAAGGTCAGAAAGTTACAGTTACACCAACAGCTACTACTGATGGCTATACACTTGGCACCATCACAGCTAAATACGGTACAGATAATAAAGATGTTGCTCTCACAAGAAACAGTAACGGTACATACACATTCTTAATGCCTGCAGGTGATGTTACCATTGATGCAACCTTTAGAGCAAAGGAATATCGCACAGTAAAGGTTTCTTCTAAAAACCCGGAACTCGGTACGGTTACACTCAATGGTAAAGCCACTCTTGAAACAACAGTTAAAGAGGGCGAGACAGTAACCATTAATGCTGTCCCAACCGATTCTAATATCTTCAAGTCATGGTCTATTAACGGTACTTACGATATCAAAGACTCAAAGACAACTTCTAATGCTGAAATTACACTCGTTGTAAACAGCAACATCACAGCAACAGCATCATTCACACAGGCTGCACCTTATCAAGTAGCTTATGGTGAAATACGATATCAATGTACGCCACTGATAGGCAGGGTATATATGTTTCAGCTAAAAAGATAGATGTAGGTACTACCTTTACAATATTTGATTCATCCACTAACCAATATGCTTTTTCTGAAGGTAAGGCCGACTATTGGATAAATAGTGCTCATCCGACTCCTTCAATAGTTAAATGGGTAGGCACTTATGGTGATGCTCGAAAAGCTTTAAATAAGTATGATACAGCAAAGTATGTAATATTTGATTCTGCTAATCAGTTTATTACACTGTCTGACACACCTGAATACAATCCAAAGTTGACATTGTATGTAAAACCGGGTACTCTTTCTTACGATGAAAGCACAGGCAAAGATAATAGCAAATATGCTTTATCTTCTGTTGCAAAGGGTCTTGCTACTACAACTACTACACCGTGCAATACTTATACTGTAAGTGATGGCGACAACATTACTATTACTACAAAGATGAGCGAGACATATAAAAACCTCGGTTATTATGTTGCTGCTTACTGTGTAAACGGTGTCAATTATAACGCTTCTCTATCTGCTGAAGCAGACACATATCAGGCTAACATTACTGTTTCAACTGATATGGCATTCAAGAATGGCATTGAAGTAACACCAATCTACTACAACAAAACAATTGAGGCAAACGGTGACTACATCACATTCTATGTTAATGCCGATGAAGCTCTCAAATCATGGGGTAATACGCTTTCTGTTGACCCATACTGCTATTTAACTGGTGGTGAGATAGTTCACTTCTTTGAGAAATATCCCGGTCAGCCTCTTGTTAAGGACGGTCAGTATTATGTAACAAAGATTTCAAAGTACTATTATAAAAACAACAACGGTACTCTTGAAAAAACTAATGATACTGTTTCAGGTATTACACTTAATAACTATTATAATGACTCTGTTCATGTAAATCTTTCTCCTTCGGGAAGAAATATGCAGACTTATGACTTCAGCGATTTTGTAAAGCTTGCTGAAATGGAAAATGTAAAGACTATTATGTTCCAGAATAAGTTCTACAATGCTGATAGTTCTGTCGCTGTCGCTGTAAAGAACATTGGTTATGCTTGTAAGGCTGATGGCACAGCTGTTACAAAATTAGAAAATATTGCAGATGCAGATATAAACAAAAAAGTAAATAAATGGCAGAAATTCACTGATTATTACGGTAGAGATACCGATGTTCTTGGCAACATTCTTTCTGATTCAGATAAGGATCAGCCTTGTATCTATGTGATTTCAACCGGTAGCCATGACACCACATCACAGAGTTATGCTACTAAGGGTGAGTGGGCAACTAAGTGGTGTGTATATGATAACGATGGTAATCTCATTACTTGCGGTACTCCTGCCGACTTTTTAGATACAAATTCAGAACAGTACAAAGCTCTTAATATAACGGATTATCTTAATAAGCCTGTAAAGATCAGCTATGAAAAGGGTTCAAAGTACGATAGCGGTTACTCTCGTTCTGACGGTCGTTGGTACTATTCAGCTCTCGGTCAGTAATTTACTTCTGATGTAGCAATCGAGTATAAGGGCGATGACGGCACATACACAGCTGATACAAATACAAATACAGCTAACACAGGTTTCATCGGTGAAAAATCAGGTGCTATTGCAACAATTAACAATGTTACAACAGCGTCATTCTCATCAGTTACAGATACTGCTCACCTTAACATTAAGGTTGCCAACGGCTGGCGTTTTGACGGTTGGTACATCAATGGCAATAAGATTGGTGATAACTATACTGATATTTCAACTGACATTCTTATGTCAAACAGCTATAACATTGTCGCTCGTGTAAGTAAGATTCCTACAGGTACACTTGAACTTAATCATACGGCATATACGGGTACAGATCCTACTGCACATACAGGTACAGGTTTCTACTACATCTCGGCTGTTCTTTATGATCAGACCGGTGCAGTAAAACATTCTTATGCTGAAACTCAGGGCAAGATTTCTATTGATGATTTTGCTGCTACTGACTCACTTGAAATTACACTCAGAGCAGTTGCTCACGGTGATAACACAATCTATGCCGTTTATAAGGGTATAGACGCCGGTTATTTTGAAATTGGTGAGAAAGATTACGAAGGAGACCCAAGTTTCTCATATACTTTCAAAGTATCCGCAGACTCACTCTTCAAAGGAGACGAACTTGTTGTTAACGCTCTTAACTACTACACCGACATCGTAAAGGTTGGCGGTACTTGTGATATCACATACAAGTACAAGGATCGTTTCGGTGTTGAAGGTGCAGGCAAAATGGTTTCTTATGTTGTAAGAAATGTTGAACTTTCTACTGAGGAAATTCGGGATAACTATAAACCTTCTGATAGTACTATCACTAAGTATGCTCCACGAATCGACACAATGTATGTTGACACAAAGTGGAATCTTGATGTTGCAGGAATGGTCGAAAAAGGCAAATCACAGGCAACTGTAATTGCAACTCAGACTAAAAAGATGTGTAAAGTTTATCATCCTACATTAGAAGATGGTTACTACACAGATATTGCCGATCCCGAATATTACACAGTTGATTACAACTCACTTCTTATGGATAAGGAAGGTAACTTCCTCCTCTCAGCTCCTAAATTTAATGCAGGTAAGACTAAGAAATTCTCATACTGGGAAGTTTACAAAGTTAATGCAAATGGCGAACATACTGAGCTTGTAACAAAGTGCTATGAGCGTAATTTTGGTCTTAGAATTATGGCTGATTATTACATCGCTCCTGTTTATGGTGAAGATATTCCTTCGCTTACTGCTAACATCAACGCTCCTGTTCTTAACCGTGAAATTTACGGTGATTCAATATCTGCAACCGATAATCTTTACGCTGACCTTCTCACAGCATTTACATCAACTGCTATTCCTACATTTAAGGAGAACACAACTAACCTTTCAGTTGAATGTGGTGTGTTTGTAGTAAGAAATAACACTTCAACTCTTTCTGTTGATGACAGAAAGACTCTTGTTGATGCAGCAATTTCAAATTCAACAGATACAACATCTGACATTCTTACAAATTATAAGATGACATCACAAGTTGAAACAAGTGTTAAGAATCAGCTTGTAAATCTTGCTGTGGATTCATCTGTCAAGAATAACACTAATAATACTTATAGTATTGGTTCAGATGACTACAGAGTAACAAAGTTTGTATTTGATAACAACAGCCTTACAAACAAGAACAGAATCGATAAGGTTCTCAGATACACAAATAACACAGCTAACCAGAACTATATCTTTACTGCGTACGCATTTGTAGTAATCAAGGATTCTCACGGTACAGTTAAAGAAATGAAGATTTCAGATCCCCAGTATTTCAATTTGTGCTATGTTGGTAATAAGGCATTATAATTCGTGTTTTATGTAAATCAAGAGATTGGAGGTTATTTGATGAAAAAATCGTATCTTGAGCCTGAAATTGAAATTGTAAAATTTTCATTTTCTGATTCTGTTTTGAAAATCATCCCGAGTGATAACTCGGATCCAACCGAGGATAATGTGGGTGAAGACGTCAATGATAACGACTAATTAACGATTATGTCGGCAGGTGTTCTTCATCTGCCGACTTTTCTGAGTAAGACTTTTGCTTGTTAGGAGTAAATTATGAAAAAAATAGTAAAAAAATCCTGCACATTTCTCTTTGTCTTTGCAATGCTCTTGTCAATGTTTTGCGTTTCATTTTCAGCTGAAACCTACTATTATGACAAGAATTTCGAGTTTTACAAAAACGATTATTCAGGACTGACAATTACAGATTATCTTGGAACAGAAGAAAATTTACAGATACCGTCACAGCTCATTGATATAACGGTCAATGTAATTGCTCCTTCGACATTTTCTGATAAAACCGGATTGGTAACTGTTTCAATGCCTGATACAATCCAAACAATTGGTGCATTTGCTTTTTCTAACTGTACTAATATTACTGATGTTAAGCTCTCCAAAAATCTTTCTCTATGTGTTTTAGGTGCTTTTCAGGGTTGTACTTCGCTTGAAACCGTTGATATGTCTATGACTAAGGTTACAGGACTTCCGAATCAGATGTTTTATAAATGTTCTTCCCTGAAAAATGTGACACTTCCTGAAACCTGCACATCAGTTGGCAGTTACGCTTTTGCAAATTGTCCTAAGCTTGAAAGTGTTTACATTCCTACATCTGTTACTGAAATTTCTGATAAAGCTTTTAAAAATTCTTCAGCTGTTACAATTAAAGGCAGCTACGGTTCTTATGCCGAGGAATATGCAAAGGCTAACAATATTCCGTTTGAGGGCATTTCTGCTTATGATGTCGGTGATGTTAATATGGATGGCAGGATTGATATTTTAGATGCAACTCTTATTCAGAAGTATGTTGCCGGTATTGTTGAACTTTCGGCAGAACAAAAGCATCTTGCCGATTATAACAACGATGGTGACATCACGGTAGTTGACGCAACGGAAATTCAGAAGTTTATCGTTCATTTAAACTAACCAATAAAAAAACAGGCTCACTTTTTGTGAGTCTGTTTTATTTCGGAGGACGCTTTGCCAAAATACTTAATAGCTGATTTTATCGTTGAAATTGAACCAAAATTTGATTACTTAAAAAAATTGTCCGAATCGTTTTTGTATGAAGGGGAGAGAAGTGCAGATTTTTCTGCAATACCGTCAGCCTCATACTTAAATTCCCTGTTGAGCCGTATGGTTGAAGGTTCAACCATTGATGAAGCCGAAGAATTTGCAACGGCGTCAATTTTTAACCGCAAAATAATTCACCGTGGCGCTATGCTTGTGCATTCCTCAGCACTCGTTTTTGACGGAAAAGCGTATTTGTTTTCCGCCGATTCAGGTGTCGGCAAATCCACTCATACAAAGATGTGGCTGAAAAGATTCGGCTCAAAAGCTCATATTCTCAATGACGATAAGCCTGTTGTGAAAATTAAAAACGAAGTCCCGCTATGCTGCGGAACTCCGTTTGACGGCGGAAGCGGAATTGCTAATAACGAAACCGTTCCCATAGGCGCTATAATATTTATAGAACGCTCAGACGATAATTTTGTTACAATTCCCGACACAAATGAGATTGTACAAAGGCTCTACAAATCAACTGTCAAATTTGTGAATAAGTCAGACGGAATGTCTTTGCTCTCAAATCTCGATAATCTTATTCGGCATACAAAATTTTATGTATTGCATTGTAATACAGATGAGTGTGCCGTGGATGTTGCCTACAACAATATAATTAAAAACTGCAAATAAAAGACGGTCTGTTCTCGCAGACCGTCTTGTTATATGTATAAAATTGATTACTTGATTTCCTTAATCCAGCCTTCGGGAGCTTCGATTCTGCCCATCTGAATACCTGTAAGTGTATCGTAAAGCTTCTTTGTAATCGGACCCATTTCATCCATACCGCTCGGGAAACAAATTTCCTTGCCGTGGTCGTTAATCTTTCCGACAGGTGAGATTACGGCAGCTGTACCGCAAAGACCGCATTCTGCAAAGTCCTTAACCTCATCAAAGTAAACTTCTCTTTCTTCAACCTCAAGACCAAGATAATGCTCAGCAACATACATAAGTGAACGGCGGGTAATTGAGGGGAGAATGCTGTTAGACTTTGGAGTAACAACCTTGTTGTCCTTTGTTACAAAAATAAAGTTAGCACCGCCTGTTTCTTCAACCTTAGTTCTTGTAGCGGCGTCAAGATACATATTTTCGTCAAAACCTTCTGCATGAGCGGTAACAATAGCGTGAAGGCTCATTGCATAGTTAAGTCCTGCCTTGATGTGACCTGTGCCGTGAGGAGCAGCTCTGTCAAAGTCTGAAACCTTAATTGTAATAGGCTTTGCACCGCCCTTGAAGTAAGGACCAACGGGAGTAGTAAATACTCTGAACTGATATTCCGCCGACGGCTTAACACCGATTACAGGACCGCTGCCGAACATATACGGGCGAATATAAAGTGTTGCGCCTGTGCCGTACGGAGGAACATAATCTGCATTTGCCTTAACAACATTGCAAACAGCCTCAACAAACTTTTCTTTTGGAAATACAGGCATCTCAAGACGCTTACAGCTGTCCTCCATTCTCTGTCCGTTAAGGTCAGGTCTGAACACAACAATTCTGCCGTCACAGGTAGTGTACGCTTTCATACCCTCAAAGCAAGTCTGAGCATACTGCAAAACGCCTGCACATTCGCTGATAGTAATTGTGGTGTCGGCTGTCATACTGCCGTTGTCCCACTTACCGTCTTTATAATTAGCTACAAATCTTTCACCGATGGGCATATAACCGAAGCCAATGTTTGCCCAGTCAATATTCTGCTTTTCCATCATAAATACTTCCTTTCAATATAAGAAAAAACCTCATTGGTTATACACATATTTTAGCACTTTAACACGCTACTTGTCAATGTTATAACAGCATATTTCACCGTTTTTATGATAATTTATACGCTTTTTAATGTATAATATGAATTTTACTGCATAAGAAACTTTCATTTTGCCGATATTATCTTTTAAAGGTCAAAAACAAACAAAAATGTTCTTCTACAGAATAAAAAAATTGCTGTTGGGATATATACTTAATTTATTAAGTTACATGGGTGATTTTATGGCTGAAGTTGTAAAAATAGTATTGACGGGAGGACCTTGCGGTGGCAAGACTTCCGCATTAAAATATATCAGCGAAGAGCTTAAAAAGCTTAATATTCCTACAATTACAATCGGTGAGGTTGCAAGCAGATTGTTTAGTGAGGGCAAAACCCCCGAAAATGTCGGCTCTTATGAATTTCACAGAGAACTGTTTGAAATTCAGCTTGCTGAGGAGAATGAAAAAACGAAAATTGCCCAAAATATGGATTGTGAAAAGGTAGTTTTGCTTTTTGACAGAGGATTGCTTGACAGCAGAGCATATGTTACGGAAGATGAGTTTGCAAAGTATGCAGGTATTCACAATTTGAATGAAGATGTAATACGAAGCTCTTATGACGCAGTATTTCATCTTGTTACTTCCGCAGACGGTGCTGAAGAGTATTACGGAAAAGAAACCAATATTTTCCGCAGGGAAGAAAGTCTTGAAAAAGCAAGAGAAGTTGACACAGACGTTATGGCTGTGTGGACAGGCACACCGCATCTGAGAATTATTGATAATTCGACCGACTTTGATACTAAGCTGAAAAGACTTCTCAAGGAGGTTGTCGCATTTCTCGGAATTCCGAAACCGCTTGAAATTGAAAGAAAATTTTTGATTGAATATCCTGATCTTGAATTTTTGAACAGCATAAAAACCTGTCGCAGAATTCCTATTACACAGGCATACCTCACTACTCCCGAGGAAGGATATTTCAGAATCCGCAAAAGGGGAGAGGGTGACAAGGCTGTATATATTAAAACTGTAAAAATCAAAATATCGGATATTAAGCGGATTGAAATTGAAAATTATATTTCAAAAGAACAATACGACTCGTACCTTGCTCAAAGGCAGTATGTTACAGGCGTCATCAGTAAAGACAGATATTGCATTGTCGATAACAACACATACTACGAACTTGATGTTTATCCGTTCTGGAATGACAGGGCAACAATAGAAATTGAATTGCTTAGTGAAGATCAGCGGTATCAACTTCCTAAGTTTGTAAAGCTTATAAGAGAGGTTTCGTCTGAACCCGATTACAGGAATCTTGCACTTGCTCAGAAATACGGAAAGCCGTAATTTGACGGATTTTGTCCGAAAAAAACTTTTTAAAAATTAAATATGAAAAAAATTCAAAAAAGTGTTGACAAATATGCCGTATATGGGTATAATATAAAGGCTGACTGATGAGGTCAGCAACTGATGCGCCAATAGCTCAGCTGGATAGAGCAACTGCCTTCTAAGCAGTAGGTCAGGGGTTCGAGTCCCTTTTGGCGCGCCACTTATGGTGGGATTAGCGTAGTTGGTTAACGCGCCAGTTTGTGGCACTGGAGACCGCCGGTTCGAATCCGGCATTCCACCCCATTTGACTCATTAGCTCAGTTGGCAGAGCACTTGACTTTTAATCAAGGTGTCCGGAGTTCGAATCTCCGATGGGTCACCAACAGCCGCTGAAGAAATTCTTTGGCGGCTTGTTTTTTTAATAATCAATAAGAATAGAATATATATACTGAGCCGTCGCCAAGCGGTAAGGCAACGGACTTTGACTCCGTCATCCGTGGGTTCGAATCCCGCCGGCTCAGCCATGAAACAGGCACTTGCAATTATGTAAGTGCCTGTTTCAATTATAGTTACCTGTCGAGGGTTATGCTATTGCGTTGCAACGATATACATAAAAAAGAATGCAAAAGATAAATTTTTAAAAAATACTCTTGACCTAAAGTTAGCTTGAGGTTATATAATATAGCTAAAGAGAGATATCTCTGATTTATATTTAAAATTTATATGATAAGGAGCTCTGATTACGATGTATATTGAAAAAATAAACGGACCGCAGGATGTTAAGAAACTCAGTATTGATGAACTTAACGCTCTTGCATCGGAGATGCGTGACGCTTTACTTCACCGTGCAAGTGTTCACGGCGGTCACTTCGGCCCGAATTTCGGTATTGTAGAGGCAACAATTGCCCTTCATTATGTATTTGATTCACCACAGGACAAGTTTGTGTTTGATGTATCACACCAGTCATATCCGCATAAAATCCTTACAGGAAGAAAAGAGGCATATATTGCACAGGAGCATTACGATGATGTAACAGGCTATACAAGCCCCATAGAGAGCGAACACGATATGTTTACTGTCGGTCATACATCAACCTCTGTCAGCCTTGCCTGCGGACTTGCAAGGGGCAGAGATGTAACAAACGGCAATGGTAATGTTATTGCACTCATCGGTGACGGCTCAATCAGCGGCGGTGAGGCTCTTGAAGGTTTTAATGTTGCCGGTGAAATGGATTCAAACCTGATTATTATAGCAAATGATAACCAAATGTCGATTGCAGAAAATCACGGCGGACTTTATAAAAATCTCAAACTTCTTCGTGACACAGACGGCAAGGCTGAATGTAATCTTTTTAAGTCAATGGGGCTTGATTATGTATATGTCAAGGACGGCAACAATATTGAAGAGCTTATCAAGGCTTTTAAGTCTGTAAAAGACATTGATCATCCTGTTGTTGTTCATATTAACACTCTTAAAGGTAAAGGTTATAAGCCTGCTGAAACCGACAAAGAAAGCTGGCATTGGTGTATGCCGTTTGATATTGAAACAGGCAAAACTACTGTTAATTTCCCTGATGAGGAGGACTACAGCTCAATTACAACAGATTATCTTAGAAATAAGATGAAGTCTGACAAGTCAGTTGTGGCGATTACAGCCGGCACTCCGGCACTTTACGGCTTTACTCCTGATGAGAGAAAGGCATTCGGCAGACAGTTCCTTGATGTAGGTATCGCAGAACAGACAGCTGTTGCAATGGCATCTGCTATCGCAAAGAACGGCGGCAAGCCCGTATTCAATGTTTACAGCTCATTCATTCAGAGAACCTACGATCAGCTTTCACAGGACTTGTGCATTGACTCAAACCCTGCAACAATCCTTGTTCAGACTGCGTCGGTAAACGGTATGACAGATGTTACACACCTCGGAATTTTTGATATTCCCATGATTTCAAACATTCCTAACCTTGTTTATATCGCTCCGACAACTAAGGAAGATTACCTTGCAGTCCTCGACTGGAGCATTGAGCAGACAGATTACCCTGTTGCAATTCGTGTTCCCGTTGCAGAATTGGTTTCAACAGGCAAGCCTTGCACAAAGGATTTTGCAGAACTTAATAAATATGAAGTTGCTCAGCAGGGCGGTAAGATTGCCGTAATCGCACTCGGTTCATTCTATGGAATGGGCGAACAGGCTGCAAAGCTTATTGAGGAAAAAACAGGCACAGCACCTACTCTTATCAATCCTTACTACATTACAGGCGTTGACACAGAACTTCTTGAAAGCCTCAAGAAAGACCATGATGTTGTTGTGACACTTGAAGACGGAGTGCTTGACGGTGGTTTTGGTGAGAAGATTGCCCGTTTCTACGGTCCGTCAGATGTAAAGGTTATCAATTTCGGTCTTAAAAAAGAATTCCTTGACAGATATAATCCTGCCGATGTCCTCAAAGAAAACCGCCTCACACCCGAACAGATTGCAGAAGACGCAGTCGCTTTGATTTAAATAATTTAAAAATAACTATTATAAACGAATTTTAGGAGTTAATATCAATGGTAAAACAGACAGCAGGAAGAGATAAACTCGGTGAGTTTGCACCGAAATTTGCAGAAATTAATGACGATGTGCTTTTCGGTGAAGTGTGGAGTAGGGAAGACAAACTTTCACTTCGTGACCGTTCACTTGTTACAGTTGTTGCACTTATGTCACAGGGACTTGTAGATTCTTCTTTTAAGTATCATCTTATGTCAGCCAAAAACAACGGCATTACAAAGGAAGAAATTGCAGAAATCATCACTCATTCCGCATTCTATGCAGGATGGCCAAAAGCTTGGGCAGCTTTCAATATGGCAAAAGAGGTTTGGACAGAAGAATAAAGAGCAGTTGCATATATATTTCTCTTGTGATACAATTAACTGTAGTTATTTTAAATCTTAATTTTCACAAAGGGAAATATTATGAGAAAGACTAAATTTATAATCACATTGTTAATGGCTGTTCTGATGACTTTTTCATCAGCCTTTTGCGTAAGTGTATCTGCGGCGTCTTCGCCCGATGAGGCGGTGATTTCGGGCAATTATGACGGCATTGAGCCTATTCCCACAGAAAAGCCAGAGGACAAGCCCGTAAAGCACGGCAAGGGCTTTTCAAGCGGAGATTACGCCTTGTTCTATACTCAGACAACATTCCTTGCACTTCTTGCAGGATACCTAATTATCTTCAAAGTAAAGGGTACAAAGACAAAAGAGAAAATGCACGGAAGAAAACTTGACCGAAAGTGAAGTGGAATATGAAAATAAGTGAAATATTTTTAACTGTTCTTTTTATTTTTTTGGCACTTTCGTCTTTACTGACCCAAATACCTGTTATAAGAAATTCGATTGTATTTTTTATTCTCTTGTTAGCACAGCTTTTGTTTGTATTTATATTTCATCACAACATAAAGAAAATGAAAATATACGGTACTGTTATTACTGCGCTTGCTGTATCCAACATTATCAACGGTATTATCGCATGGTGTTGGGCGTATCAATCAATCAACAGCATAAGCGTACCAATAAAACAGGGAACGGACATACTTGGAATTGTTATGGCAAAGGCATCATTTGGTATGTTTGCCTACCTTATTTCAGGGATTGCAATAGTTGTTTTTGCAGAATGTATTGTTTCGGTATTTATAAAATACCGAACAAAAAAGAAACAACAGCTTATTCACAACATCTAAAACAAAACGGATTGGCTCAATAAAAATGCCAATCCGTTTTATTATGTTGACACATTAAAACAGCCCGACCAATTACGGTCGGGCTGATAATTTATGCGCTTTCAGCACTTAATTCTTTAGCTTTTTTCAAAGCAGCATCTTTTTGCTTTTTCTTCTTGATTACCTTGAGTCGGCTGAATTCCTCACGATCCTTTTCGTCAAGTGCGTCAGAAATGAACTTAACTGTTTCCTCAAAACGGGGAATCATAATGTTCTTGAGAGCGTTTGCTCTCTTCTGAGTCTTCTTGATTGAATCGGCAAGGCGGTAAACGCTGTTCTCAATCTCGGCAAGCTCAACTGTAAGATTTTTAACTTCGGTAAATTTCGTATAAACCTTATCAATTGCCGAATTTGTTGTGCGCAGACCGTAGTGTAGGTAGTTATGGTCCTCTCGTTTCTCAATAGTGAGAATCGGAATTTCAACACCCATAACACTTCTTGAATCAAGCTTCAAGCCGTTCTCATAGGGAATAGCGTTAGAAATATCTTCACAAAAGCCGTTGGTAACATTTGCCGTTTGAAGTGCTGTGTAAGCCTCTGCATAAGCGTCATCAATTTTCTGCTGGATTGCGTTTGCATGGTCGATAAGCGTCATCATTTCCCTGATGAGAATGTTACGCTTTCTGTCCAACAGTTCATAGCCGTTTTTGGCGAGTGCAAGGGATTTCTTAGTATTCATAAGATTACCCTTGGTAGGTACTGTCTGTACTGCCATAAATGCTCACACTCCTTTCTTCAAACGATTATTTGTCACCCTTATAGTACTGATCAAGTAAAGCATCGTCAACACGGTCAAGTTCTGCTCTCGGCAATGTTGAAAGCAATTCCCAACCAAGGTCAAGACTCTGTTCAATACTTCTGTTTTCATTAAAGCCCTGATTAACGAACTTTGATTCAAACAATCTGCCAAACTCAATGTACTTCTTATCAGTAGGAGAAAGCTCCTCTTCACCGATAACAGATGCAAGCGATCTTGCGTCAATTACCTTTGCATAAGAAGCAAAAAGCTGGTTTGCAAGAGGCTGGTGATCGGCTCTTGTATAACCCTCACCGATACCGTCCTTCATAAGACGGGAAAGGGAAGGAAGAACATTAACAGGCGGATACAGTCCCTGTCCCTGAAGTGAACGGTCTAGAACAATCTGTCCCTCTGTAATGTAACCTGTAAGGTCGGGGATAGGATGAGTAATATCGTCGTTAGGCATTGTCAAAATCGGAATCTGTGTAACAGAACCGTTGTGACCTTTAATCATACCTGCACGCTCATAAAGTGATGCAAGGTCAGAATAAAGATAGCCGGGGTAACCCTTTCTGCCCGGAATTTCACCTTTTGATGACGAGAACTCACGAAGAGCCTCGGCATAAGATGTCATATCGGTCATAATAACGAGAATGTGCATATCAAGCTCAAATGCAAGATATTCAGCAATTGTAAGAGCACATCTCGGTGTAAGAGTTCTTTCAATGATAGAATCATTTGAAAGGTTCAAAAGCATTACAACTCTTGAAAGTACGCCGCTTTCTTCAAAGCTCTTCTTAAAGTATTCTGCAACATCTTTTTGAACACCCATTGCGGCAAATACAACACCGAAGTTAGAGCTGTTTGCACCGCTGATTTTAGCCTGTCTTACAATCTGAACGGCAAGGTCATTATGTTTCATACCTGAGCCGGAGAAGATAGGCAGCTTTTGACCTCTGATAAGAGTCATAAGCGTATCAATGGTTGAAATACCTGTGTTGATGTAGTTTTTAGGATAAACACGGGAAACAGGGTTGATAGGAGTACCGTTGATATTAGCCTTTTTAACAGGGAAAATATCTCCGAGTCCGTCAATAGGTTTGCCCGCACCGTCAAGTACACGGCCGATAATTTCAGGGGAAAGAGGCATCTCCATAGGATGACCTGTAAGTCTTGTTCTTGTGTTTTTAAGGCTGATTCTTCTTGTACCCTCAAAAACCTGAACAACTATTCTTTCGCCCTCAATCTGAACGACACGACCCTGACGCATTGTACCGTTATCAAGACGAATGTCAACAATTTCCTCGTTGGAAACGCCCTTAACACCGTCCATAACTATAAGAGAGCCGTTAATTTCTTTAACGCCTACATAATCTATAATCATTATTGCGTTCCCTCCTTATTAAGAAATTGCAGCAAGCTTTTCGTCAATTTCCTTAATGTAATCGTCAAACATTTCAGGCTTGCTGTTAGGAATATCATACTTCATCTTTGTAAGCTTATCAAACAGACCAAGGTTAAGAATCTTGGAAAGCGGAATATTCTGAGCAACTATATCCTTAGCTTTGGCATGAAGATGAAGTATGGTTTTCATCATAAGCTTTTGCTTTTCAAGCGGAACATAAGTATCATCGGCATGGAAAGCGTTCTGTTGTAAGAAACCGACACGAATTACTCTTGCTGTTTCAATTACAAGCTTCTGGTCATCGGGGAGTACATCCGAACCGATAAGCTTTACGATTTCCATAAGTGAACTTTCTTCCTGTAAAAGTGCGCTTATTCTGTTTCTGTATTCAATAAAATCCTCACCGAGATTTTCCCTGAACCACGGATCAAGGTCGTTAAAATACTCGCTGTAGCTGTCCATCCAGTTAATTGCGGGATAATGTCTTGAATAAGCAAGAGCCTTATCAAGAGCCCAGAAACATCTTGTAAAACGCTTTGTGTTCTGTGTTACAGGCTCAGAGAAGTCTGAACCCTGCGGAGAAACCGCACCGATAAGCGTTACAGAACCTTCGCCGCCGCTGAGAACCTCGGCACGACCGCCACGCTCATAGAACTCGGCAAGTCTTGAAGGAAGGTACGCAGGGAAACCTTCTTCGGCAGGCATTTCTTCAAGTCGGCCTGAAATCTCACGGAGAGCCTCAGCCCAACGGGATGTTGAGTCAGCCATCATGGCAACATGGTAACCCATATCTCTGTAATATTCGCCAAGAGTAATACCTGTGTAAATTGAAGCCTCACGAGCCGCAACAGGCATATTTGATGTGTTGGCGATAAGTACGGTTCTGTCGGTCATAGGACGCTGTGACTTTGGGTCAATAAGCTCTGAGAATTCCTCAAGAACCTGGCTCATCTCGTTACCACGCTCACCGCAACCGACATAGATGATGATATCGGCGTCGCACCATTTTGCAAGCTGGTGCTGAGTCATTGTTTTACCTGTACCGAAACCGCCCGGAATAGCTGCTGTACCGCCCTTTGCGATAGGGAAGAGAGTATCAATAACTCTCTGACCCGTGATAAGCGGAACAGATGATGTAAGTCTTTCCTTAACAGGACGGGAAGTTCTGATTGGCCACTGCTGACAAAGGGTAAGGTTGTGCTCAACGCCTTCGTCATCCTTGATTACAACAACTGTATCAAAGAGCTTGTAGTCGCCGTTGGGATTAACCTTTACAACTTCACCCGAAAGCTCAGGCGGAACCATAAGTCTGTGTTCAATGATAGGAGTTTCGGGGAGAGTAGCGTAAATCTGACCGCCCTCAAGCTTGTCACCGACTTTAACCTTCATTGTAACATTCCACAGTTTCTTGTCATCAAGAGCAGAAACCGAAGAACCACGGTTAATAAACGCACCTGCTTCTTCTTCAATAGCCTTCAGCGGTCTTTCGATACCGTCAAAGATGTTATCAATAATACCGGGGCCGAGAAGAACATTCATAGGAGCACCGGTACCCTCAACGGGGTCGCCCGGTTTAAGTCCTGTTGTTTCCTCATAAACCTGAATAGTTGTGATGTCGTCTGTAATACCGATGATTTCACCGACAAGCTTTTGCTTGCCTACATGAACCATTTCCATCATCTCAAAGCTGTCGGTATTTTTTACGGTAACAACAGGTCCGTTTATTCCATATATAACATTGTTGTTTTCCATATTATTACCATCTCTTTCAAAAGAAATTAACAGTCAGCAAGATTAAAGCACACTCAGTCCGGAATTTTCAATAAACCATTCTTTCTGTGCATAGAGCTTGCTGTCAAGAGTTTCATCGGCAACAATATTCATTGCCTTGCAAAAGCCTTTGATTCCGCCGATTTTAATTGATTTGTCGGCAACAACCTCGGTGCTTCCTGCAAAAACTGCCTTGATTTTGTCTGAGTTCTTCATATCTCTTTCGTTGACATAAACAACACAGTCGTTGTCTGCAAAAAGCTTAGCAACTTCCTTTGCACTTTTTACAAGGCTGTTTGAGTAATCTGATGTTTTTGTGTATTCAACAAGCTTTTCTTCAGCCTTTTTAAATACGCTTTCAGTCATTTCAGCTCTCTCGAGAAACAGTTTTTTCTGACCTTCCTGAATTTTCTTTGCAAGAATACCCGTCTGTCTGTTTCTTGATTCTTCAAGTTTGTCCTTGATATATTTTTCGCTGTCATGTCTGCCTTTTTCGGTTGCCTCTTTCAGCTTTTCTTCTTTAAGCTGAGCAACCTCTGTCTGCATGGCACTTCTTTGTTCATCAGCATATTTTTTAATGGCTTTCAGAAAGTTATCTGTTTTGTTTTTGGAGTTTTCCATTAAAAATAACCTCCCTGAATAAATTCAGATATGTGATAATTACAGCTTTACGCCGATTGCGTCCTGAACATATTTTGTAATACTGTCCTTGGTTCTTCCGTTACCGTGACGGTCGGGAATTTCAACAATAAGCGGCTGTTTGCGGTTAAGCTTGAGGTCATAAATAAGGTCGGGACAGAGCGAAACAAGTGTTTCCGTAATAAGAATAACTGCAATATCATCCCTGTTCACAGCCTTTTCAAGCTCACTGCGTACCTCATCCTCCTGATGAACAACTACGCCTTCAATACCTGCAAATCTCATACCCATTTTGGTATCGACATTATCACTTATAAGAAAAAATTTCATAATAATCAATCCTTAACGAAACTTAAATCGCTTAAATTATCTTGCAAAGATAAGAAGAATTGAAACGAGCATACCGTAAATAGCGATACCTTCACCAAGTACAACGAAGATGATTGCTTTACCAAATGCTTTAGGATCTTCACTTGTAGCACCGATAGCGGCAGGAGCAGCGTTACCAACGGCAATACCGCCGCCGATACATGAAAGACCTGTTGCAAGAGCGGCACCGATATATGCAAGACCGTCAGCCATACCCGATGTAGCTGTAGCGGCATCACCTGTAGCAGCACTTGCTACGATAGGGCATACCATGCAGAATGCAAATACAGCAGCGAATGAGCAAATCTGAGTAAGAACTGTTTTCTTTCTGTTCTTGCCGTGTTCAAAAGCCTTTACTGCAAGAATTGCAGATGCACAAAGGAATACTACCGGAACAGCTAACATAATTAAATTGAATAACATAATAATACCTCCAAAAAATTATCAATCAATATTTAATTTAACAGGTTCGTAAGGTCTGCCTTCACCGGAATAGAAACGGCTGAACATCTCGTAATATTCAAGTCTTAACACCTGAATTGCAACAAGAAGCGCCTCAAGAACCATTACAAAAACATTACCAAAAACAACTACGGGCCAGTATGCTACTGCGGGAGCTGTTTGGGCAAGTACGAAAACAACCGTCATCATACCTGCGTGTACAAGAACGAATGCACCGACTCTTAAAAAGCTTACCGTGTTTGTAACATACTCAAGCAAAAATTCGATTGACTCGATAGCATGCTCAAGAATATATCCGCCCCAGCTTTCGGGCTGCCAGTCTTTTTCACCGGCGATAAGAAGTCCGAGAGGCTCACCAAAGAAGACGAGCAGATAGGGGAGAACGATAAGGCAAAGAATGTATGCAAGGGAAAATACCTGCAGACCCAATACGAGCTGTCCTGCAACACCGAAAATAATTGAACAGTAGAATACAAGACCTGCACAACCGCTTGATCCGAACAAGGCTCTTCCCACATCTCCCTGCTTGAAGGAACTGTAAATATTAAGTCCCATAGCAACCACAACAAGCGAAATACCTATTGCAACAGCCGCAAGAAGAATCATTACAATTGAGCCTGATGACATTACTTCAATCGGTTTTTCATCAAGTCCGAAGAGTGCTTTGTAAAGAGGATCGAGGACATGCTCAAATCCAAACACACTTCCGAACACACAGCCGAATATCGCAGAAGAAATTCCGCACGGCACAAGAATCTTACCGATTTTCATTTTCCTGAGTTTCCACATAAGCGCACCGACAATTGATACACAAATGCCCTGACCGAGGTCAGCAAACATTATGCCGAATATAATGACATAAGTGATAGCGATAAAGAGTGACGGATCAATTTCGTTATATTTCGGAACACCGTACATCTCCGTGTAAAATTCAAACGGTTTTGCAAGGAAACAGTTTTTGAGTTTGACAGGCGGCGATTTTGCAATCTCCGTCTTGCCGTCTGAAAAATCTACATTGACGCTGGCAATTTTTTTGAGTCTGCGTCTGAGAGGCTTAGCATCCTCTGTAGGAACCCAACCTACAATGATAAAGCTTTTGCTGTATTGCAATGCTTTTGTGCGGATTTTGGCATAAAGATTAAGCTCTTCAAGCTTAGAAAGATATTTACAGATTCTAACCTCATACTTGTCAACATAATCGTCAACTCGCTTCTGAGCTTCTTTAAGCTTTTCCTCAAGATGGGGAATAAGGCTCTCAAGTTTTTTCAGATGAATTCTCGGTGTGTCATTAACTCCGAGAACATCACATTTTTCAAAGTACAATCCTGAAAAGATTCTGTCAATTTCCTCGGTTTTGTCTATCGGAGCAAAATAAACGCCCCAATAATGTGATTTATCCTCGGAACAGACAATAAAATCCACATAAGGATTATCTTTATAGGCTGAAAGCTTTTCAAAGCTTTCCTTAGGCAATCTGCCAAAGCGTGAACTGATATACTTTAAGGTTAAAACCTTTTCAATTTCAACCCCAAGTCCGACAAAGTGTGTTGTTTCAACAAGATTTTCCTTTGCCTGCATCAACTGCTCTTCAACAAACAGCCTGTCATCTGCAAGAACTTCAATGTCGCTGTTTATCTGATTTGTAAACAGCTCAATTTCTTTAAAGGTCGGATTAAAGTCACTTACATCAACAAGATTAAACTTGCGTTTTGTAAGGCTTAATGTTGCTTTAAGAGTGTTAAGAGGTTCAGCATAGATGTTTTTTGATTGCAGATGTGTAAAATCCTTTGTGTTGCTGTAGAAAGATGAAACATCATCGGGATGGAACACACCTGATTCACCAAGTACCGATATTACATTATCAATATCCCTTGTAAGTCCGATAATGCTTACGGCCTGCATGGTTGAAACAGCCAAATTATAATCACCTCTTCTTGACAGTCAAATAATCATTTAATGAGCAATGACTGTGTAATTTTATTGTCAAGTTCATATCTTGTGCCCTCAATCAGAGTGACAATATTCATCAGCTCTGTTTCTGCAACAAAAACATATGAAATCATTACAACCGAAGGGTTGTTGGAAAAGTGCATATTTTTCCTTGCAAGCCTGTATTTTACTCTCGGTGAAATATCGCTTGCATAAACATATCCGATTTTATCAATCAATCTTCCGTTATGCGTATTCTGCATAATTGAGAATATCTCGCCCGAAGATTCCGCCTTACACATCATGTCAACGGTCTTTTCGCTGAGATTTGTGTAATTAAGCAAGAGGTTTGCTTTGATATCATCGGGAGAAAGCTTATAATACTTTTTCAATCTCAGAATTCTCGAGAAAATATTATAATCGTTAATCGTAAAGAAAAAATTGATAAGCTCGTGCTTTTCCTGTCCTTTTGTTGTAGCTTTAATCAGTTTTGTCAGTTTTCCGAACACCAAGTTATACAGCTTGTTCTCAATGTCCGATATTGGAAGTCGATTTTTCTCATCTGGAGAAAATTGCTTGAGAATATCGTAGAATTGGGAGGACTGTGTGGCGTTCAGAAACTCTTCATAATTTTTTGCGTTGGCAAGCTTGTTAACATCTATTTCCGTATGCTTTGAAATATACCCCGGGAATTGATAGATGAACTTGTCAGTCGAGTTTGAACTGAGCAGGATAAGGAATCTTATAATCTGCTCAACCTCTAATGTCGAGATAATGTACGATGACAAACCCGAGCTTACGCTCGAATCGTATCTGCACAAAGAGTCAAATTCATAGAAAAGGTTTTGCCTCAAAAGAGCCTCAAGCCGTCCTCTGTGAATTTCACGCTCACTGACATCCGTCAGAGCCTTGGAGTAATGCGTATTATTTTTAAGATACGACATAATCTCTCCGACGCTCTGGCATGCAAGCAAACTCTGGTAATCCTTTTCGGTAAGTCTGTTGCCGAACTTTGACCTTGCTTTTGTCAGAACTGCAAACGAAGTTTTTGACATTATCCGCATACACCTCCTTGTAAACAGTAAATGGAATGTTACTGTGCAACCGTTCTTTTGACGATTTCGTCAACCCACTTGTCACAGTTGAGTTTAAAATCAGAGTCAAGCTTGATATGCACTGAATTGTGCTTGCCCTGAATTTCCTCCCATTGCTGTTCGGCTTTCTTTGTTTCCTGAATGTCGTTGCGTTTCACAACCTCTTCAGCTTTTGCCATGAAGTCGTCATAAATCTTCTTCGTTTCGGCTTCAATAGTTTTGGAAAGCTCCTCTTTTTCTTCAAGAGTATCCTTTTCCATGGCTTTGGCTTCGTTGTCGGCATCAACGATTTTTTTAATCATATTCTCCATAAAACCACCCCCGTGAAAAATTAGTTTTTAAGCGCCTGAAGCGGAGCCGGAATTCTTCCGCCACGCTTAATAAATGCCTCCGGTGAACCTTTCCTTACAGGCATAACGGGACCTCTGCCGAGCAGTCCGCCGAAATTAAGTTCTTCGCCTGCACTTTTTCCGATAGCCGGAATAAGTCTTACCGCAGTTGTTTTGGTATTTACCATACCAATTGCAGCCTCATCTGCAATGATTGCAGAGATAACCTCGGGAGTTATGTCACCCGGTACTACAATCATGTCAAGACCAACCGAACATACAGCTGTCATTGATTCAAGCTTTGTAATATCAAGGTAACCTTCAGTAGCGGCATGAATCATACCTGCATCCTCGGAAACGGGGATAAAAGCACCGCTCAGACCGCCGACATGGGAAGAAGCCATAACGCCGCCCTTTTTAACAGCGTCATTAAGAAGTGCAAGTGCAGCGGTTGTACCGTGGCATCCGCACACTTCAAGTCCCATCTCCTCAAGAATATATGCAACACTGTCACCGACAGCAGGTGTCGGGGCAAGTGAAAGGTCAACAATACCAAAGGGAACACAAAGTCGCTTGCTTGCTTCTCTTGCAACAAGCTGTCCCATACGGGTGATTTTGAATGCAGTTTTCTTAACCATATCTGCAATTTCCGTGATGTCTTTTCCTGCACCGTCTTTTGCAAGAGCGGCTCTTACAACGCCGGGACCCGATACACCGACATTGATAACAGTATCGGCTTCACCGACACCGTGGAAAGCACCCGCCATAAACGGGTTGTCTTCGGGAGCGTTACAGAATACAACGAGCTTTGCGGCACCGATGCAGTTTCTGTCGGCTGTAACTTCTGCAGCCTGCTTAACGACCTTACCCATCATCTTAACAGCATCCATATTGATTCCGGCTTTTGTAGAACCGATATTTACGGATGAACAAACGAAATCGGTTTCGCTCAAGGCCTGTGGAATACTCTCAATAAGAGCGTAGTCACCGCTTGCAAAACCCTTCTGAACAAGAGCGGAATAACCGCCGATGAAGTTTACGCCGAGTTCCTTTGCGGCTTTGTCAAGAGTATGGGCAAACTTGACAACATTTTTGCTCTGGCACGGAGCGGCTACCATACCGATAGGGGTAACTGAAATTCTTTTATGTATAATCGGAATACCAAATTCCTTCTGGATGTCTTCACCTGTTTTAACAAGGTCTTTTGCATTTCGACAGATTTTGTCATAAACCTTTGTGCAAGCCTTATCAATGTCCTCGTCAATGCAGTCAAGCAATGAAATACCCATTGTAATTGTTCTTACATCAAGGTTTTCATTGTCTATCATATTTATGGTTTCAAGTATATCTCTTGTTTCTAACATATTATGTATATCCTTTCAATTCGGTAGCACTGATCAAATTCTGTGCATGCTGTTAAAGATGTCCTCGTGCATAACATGAACCTTTGTATTTGTTGATTCTCCGACTGCTTTGAGGTTTGTACGGAGCTGCTCAAATCCGATGTTGGATTTGTCAATTTCAACAAGCATAATCATAGCAAACATATCCTGAAGAACACTCTGTGTTACTTCCACGATATTAACATCAGCCTTTGAACAGGCCTCTGAAACTTTTGCAAGGATTCCAACGCTGTCTTTACCGATTACTGTGATAACTGCCTTCATTTTTTACCTCCTGTTTATGCAGATTTTCGTTGGGATTCTGCATAAAACTGCTTTTCTTTATTTGTGCATATTATATAACTAATTTTTAATAAAGTAAAGTGCAATATTGAAAAAATTTTTTTCATATGTTATCATCTTTTTTGTGAGGTGTTTTACTAATGAAAATATGTGATATTCATACCCATTCAAGCAACTCTTTTGATGCTGAAAATACAGTTGAAGAAATGTGCAACAGTGCCTGTAATAAGGGACTTTTTGCACTTGCAATCACCGACCACTGCGAAGCTCCCGAGATTTTGCTCGGCTCTGAAAGTGAGTACGGAGATTTCAGCAAATTAATTCCAAAATCGAATTATGAAACTTCGATTATGAAAGATAGATACAAGGGTAAAATCAAAATACTGAGAGGCATTGAACTCGGTGAGCCGATGCACAATGACGAATGTACAAAAAAAGCACTTTGTTTTGGAGATTTTGACATAATAATCGCATCCGTGCATAACCTGAGAAACAGACCGGATTTTTATTATATGGATTTCAAAAAAGAAGATGCGCATATAATTCTCGATATGTACTTTGATGAACTTCTCGAAACCGCCTCTTTTGACAGCTTTTGCACTCTTGCACACCTTACATATCCGTTGAGATATATTAAGCGTGACACGGGCGTTATTCCGAGTCTTTCACCGTACAGAGATAAGATTGACCTTATCTACGAAAAACTTATTAAAAAGGATAAGGCTCTTGAAATTAATGTTTCGGGACTGTTCAAGGGACTCGGTGAAACTCTCCCTGCATTTGATGAAATTAAACGCTATCACGACCTTGGAGGCAAGTACATAACCCTCGGAAGTGACGCACACAATATAAATGATGTCGGCAGAGATATTGAAAAGGGAATAGAGTTTGCTTTTAAAGCCGGATTCAAATCATACTATATATATGAAAACTGTTGCCCTTATGAAATAACAATTGAATAACAAAGAATTAAAATAGTTCTTAAAAGCAAAAAGAGGATTTCGCACTGATATGATGTGAAATCCTCCTTGTTTTTTTGAATCCAATATTTAACTGTAGCACAGTATACTGCACTTTTCTGAAAATTGCAATACCTTTTTACAAAGTTTTTGCAAGATTTTTTATGTAATCCTTCAATAAATCTTTTGTTTCAGGGTGTTCAAGCCCAATTTCTATCTGAGCCTGCAAGATTCCGAATTTATTGCCCATATCGTATCTCTTGCCCTCAAACTCAACGGCTGTCATTCCTTTTGTTATTGCAATCTCTCTCATTGCGTCTGTAAGCTGAATTTCTCCGCCGATTCCGGGCTTTGTATTTTCGAGAATTTCGAAAATTTCAGCCGGGAGCACGCATCTGTCAAGAATCGAATAAAGCGAAAGAACTTCTTCGGGAGTCTGCGGCTTTTCCTTCATGTCCGTACAGGCAAAAATATTGTCGTGCATATGTTCAACTTTGAGTGAACCGTACTTGTGAATGTCTTTGGCGTCAACCTTTTTAACGCCTACAACTCCTTCACCGTATTCACCGTAATGATCGATGAGCTGTTTGATTGCAGGAACCTTGCCTGTAATAACGCCGTCACCGTACATAACGGCAAAAGGTTCATTGCCTACAAAAGATTTTGCTTTGAGAACGGCATGTCCAAGGCCTTTCATTTCTTTCTGTCTGATAAAAGAAATGTTTGCAAGGTTTGAAATATTTCTGACTGTTTCAAGAAATTCTGTTTTGCCGCTCTTTTCAAGCAGACTTTCAAGTTCGGGAGAAGCGTCAAAATGATCCTCCATAAGTCCTTTGCCACGGTTTGTGATGATGAGAATATCTGTAATTCCTGCCGCAACAGCCTCCTCAACTATGAACTGAATAGTTGGCTTGTCAACGATAGGATACATTTCTTTCGGCATATTTTTTGTTGCAGGAAGAACTCTTGTACCGAGTCCCGCCGCCGGGATAACCGCCTTTGTTATACGCATAATATTCCTTCTTTCTCATTAAACTTTTTACTTATTATGTTTCTATACATTTATTATGGTGTTTCTGTCGTTTACATTAAGAACATCGGCAGATAATTGACAACAAGGAAAGCAAAAGCTACAGAAACAGCAATCGGGAGATTTACTCCGCCTTTTGTTTCGAGTGCCTCATTCAAAAGCTCTTTATTTGTTGTACTTTTTATCTTTTTAATTTTCTTAACAGAGTGATTGTAGTAACATTTATTTGCAATTAAACCGCTGATAACCATTACTATAAGTGAAACCGCATTTGCAAGCAGAGGAGAGAGAAACAGTAAAAACTCAGTCGGTGAAAGTCCGAAAGAATTACTAAGCGAAAGCACCTGTCCGGATTGCTGAGCCTGTACTATGCCCGTGTAGATAGATTTCCAAGCGGGAAGCGATGAAATATAAGCAGAACCTACCATTGAACCGAGTACGAGAGCTGAGAACAATACGCCTAAGCCGTACATTTTTCGGTACAGAAAATATATTCCCGATAAAATAAATGCGGAAAAATTGAATCTGCTCTTTTTAAACTTATTGATAAAGCTGAAAATCCTCAGATAATAAGGGGTGTTCTTACCAATGAATTTTGCGGCTTCACCTGCAGTGATATCGTCAACAAGCGGTTCGTCGCTCTTCATTCCTGCCATAGGATCAAAAGCGGCAGCCATTTGCGGATTTGCCTGACCAAAAGGAACACCGAACGGCGGTATACCCTGATTCTGATTGAAATTCGGGTTTGGCTGACCGTTATTCTGATTCTGCTGAAAGTTCGGATTGCTTTTGTCATCACCGTAAAGCGGTGCGCCGCAGCTGCAGCAATAGAACATTTCTTTCGGATTTTCCGCTCCGCAACGCTTGCATAGAACTACACCGTCTTTAGCGTCCTGCTCTGCCTGTTGTTCGGCCTCTTCCAGCTGTTCCTTTTCAAAAGAAAAATCAGCACCGTGTTTGTCTGCAAAATGACAATGACCTTCTTTTTCATAACATTCTCTGTGATGCGGTGCGCCGCATTCAGGGCAGACTACAATATCGTCACCCTTTTTGAACTGTTTGTCACATACCGGACATTTGTATTCTGTAAATTCCATTATAAACCTCCAAAGAATACACGATACAGTGTACCTTTACACTTTAATTATAACAAATAGTATTGACAAATGCAACTTGTTTTTGTGTATAAGTTTACTTATGAATAAAATAGCTGTTTTTCTTTACTTTTGTGGATGTTTTTGATATAATATTAAATTGTGAAAGGATAAACTATATTCAGAAAGGTACATGTTTATGGTACAGTTTGAGGAATTACTTTTAAAGCTTCAGGCTCTCAAGCCTGAAATAGACGATTTGTCCGATGCACTCGGTATGAAGGGCATGCTCTCGGAGATTCAACAGCTTGAACTCAAGGCAACCGAGCCGGGATTTTGGGACGATGTGGAAAAATCACAAAAGGTTTTACAGCGTACGGGCTCTTTAAAGGGCAAGGTTGAGGCTTACGAAGGTCTTGTTGCCAAATACGAGGATACTCACGCTTTGATTGAACTTGCAAATGAGGAAGAGGACGAATCTCTTCTTGAAGAGGCAGAAAGTGAAGTTGAGGCTGTCAAGGAAAATCTTGAAAAACAGCGTTTGCAGACTTTGCTCACAGGCGAATATGATAAAAATAACGCAATTCTTACATTTCACGCAGGTTCGGGTGGAACAGAGGCTCAGGACTGGGCTGAAATGCTTTACAGAATGTACACCCGTTGGGCAGAGGCTCACGGCTTTAAGGTTAAAGAAGTTGACTACCTTGACGGCGATGAGGCAGGACTTAAAAGTGCCGTGCTTCTTGTTGAAGGTGAAAATGCTTACGGCTACTTAAAGAGCGAGGCAGGCGTTCACCGTCTTGTTCGTGTATCTCCGTTTGACTCGGCAGGCAGAAGACACACAAGCTTCTCATCTCTTGAGGTTATGCCGGAAATTGCAAAAGATACAGAGGTTCACATTCCGCCCGAAGATATCAAAATGGATGTTTACCGTGCCAGCGGTGCAGGCGGTCAGAAGGTCAACAAGACTTCATCTGCTGTTCGTCTTACTCATATTCCTACTGGTATCGTTGTTGCCAGTCAGGTTGAGCGCAGTCAGTATCAGAACCGTGATGTTGCCATGAATATGCTTATTTCAAAGCTCGTTGAAATCAAAGAGCGTGAGCATCTTGAAAAGATTGAGGACATCAAGGGTGTTCAAAAGGAAATTACCTGGGGTTCACAGATCCGAAGCTATGTATTTATGCCGTATACGATGGTAAAAGACCACAGAACAGGCTTTGAAACAGGTAACATTCAGGCTGTTATGGACGGCGATCTTGACGGCTTTATCAACGCATATTTAAAGTGTGCAAGTCTTGGCACACTTCAGAAATAAATTTCATATTATACGGAAAGGCTATGAATTAGTATGAAGTATTTAGTAATGCTCTGTGACGGTATGGCTGATGAGCCAAACGCACAGCTTGATAATTCAACTCCTATGGCAAAGGCTGTTAAGCCTTGCATGGATTACCTTGCCTCAAAGGGCGAGGTCGGAATGGTTAAAACTGTTGCCGAAGAACTCAAACCCGGCAGCGATGTTGCAAACCTTTCAGTTCTCGGCTATGAACCGGCTGTTTACTACAGCGGTCGCTCTCCGCTTGAGGCGGCAAGTATCGGTATTGACCTTAAAGACACCGATGTAACATTAAGATGTAACCTTGTAACTCTGTCCGATGAAGAAAACTACGAGGACAAGTCTATGGTTGACTATTGTGCAGGCGACATTTCAACAGAAGAGGCAAGAGAGCTTATCAACTATGTTGAGGAAAAGCTTGGCAACGATATTTTTAAGTTCTATTCGGGTGTTGCATACCGCCATTGCCTTGTATGGAAAAACGGCAATCCGCATCCGGGTGAACTCACACCTCCTCACGATATCTCAGGTCGTGTAATTAAAGAATACATTCCAAAGGGTGACGATACTGCCGCTCTCTATGATTTGATGAAGAAAAGCTATGATTTGCTCAAAGATCATCCTGTAAACAAGGCGAGAGTTGAAAAAGGACTTCGTCCCGCCAACTCAATTTGGCTTTGGGGTGAGGGTACAAAACCCGCTCTTGACAGCTTCTTCGGCAAGTTCGGCAAAAAGGGCAGTATGATTTCTGCTGTTGACCTTCTCAAAGGTATCGCAATTTGTGCCGGCATGAAAAGCGTTGATGTTGAAGGTGCAACAGGCTATATTGACACAAACTTTGACGGAAAGTGCAAAGCCGCCATTGATGAATTCAAAAACGGTGCGGATTTTGTATATATCCATGTTGAAGCTCCCGATGAATGCGGTCACAGAGGAGAGATTGAGAACAAAGTTAAGGCTATTGAACTCATTGATGAGCATATTCTCAAGCCTGTAACCGATTTTCTCAGAACTTTTGATGATTTTGCCGTTCTCGTATGTCCCGATCATCCCACACCTCTTTCTATCCGCACACACACTTCAAATCCTGTTCCTTATCTTATCTACGACAGCAAAAACGAAGTTGACAGCGGCGTAAGCAAATTCTGTGAAGAAGAGGCTAAAAAGACAGGCAACTATATTGAAAAAGGTTTCACAATGATGGATTACTTCCTTTCAAAATAATTTTTGCTCTGTACTACATAATAAACCAAAAAAATAACATCCTTGCAGATATAATGAAATTAAAAATCTGTAAGGATGTTTTTATGTTGTGTTTGTTCATTATCATAACAATAATGAGTGTGATTACCTTGTTTGTAATTGCATTTTCTTATGTAGTAAAATTCCTCATCGGAATAATAATTAAACTTATACGCAAAAACGATTTAGATAAGTTTTAATGCTTCAACAAGAGCCTTTGAAAGCTGATCGGGGCAGGATGTGCCTCTGCCACGGCAGTCAATGCCTTTTAATCTGTCAACAGCGTCTTTTGCGTCCATACCTTTAACAAGCATACAAATGCCCTGAGTGTTGCCTGAACAGCCGCCCACAAACTCACAGCTTGTGATTTTACCGTTGCCATCAAGTTCAAGATTAATCTGTCTGGAGCAAACTCCCGTAGGAAAATATGAATATTTCATTGTAATACCTCTTTTCATAATTTGAAATCATATTATCACAGAAACAGAAAAAAATCCAGATAATTTTATTTTTTTGTTTTTAAAATTGAAAATCTATGTTATAATTTAAATACAGATTGCACTTTGTTACAAACTTTGCTCCCTGTTATGAAAGCAGAGCGTTGTTCTGATTAAAATCCAAGTGCAGATGTTCCACAGCTCTGATAGAATGGAACTATTATAAATATTGTAACAGACATTTACAAAAAGCAAATCACAGAAAGTAGGATATAATGTCAATTAATATAGATTTGGGAGCATGGAACTCAATTTTTGCAGTTCCCTCCAAAGTAGTCGATGAAGGATTAAAATTTTCTGACGGCGTAAAGCTTAAAGTCCTTTTATTTGTCCTTCGTAATGCCGGTCGTTCCGTTGACGACACAGAAATTTCAAAGGCAACAGGTGTCAATGTAACCGATATTCCCGAGGCGCTTGACTATTGGGTAAGTATGGGTGTGTTTAATCGAATTGAAAATACCTTTACTCCCGTAAAAAATAACGAGGAATTTGTTTTTGCACCGCAGACTTCTGTTCAAACGGAACAGACACCGCAACCTGTTCAGACTGTTCAAGCGGTTCAAGAGCCTGTAAAACAGGAAACAGAACAGTCGCCAAAGGAAAACGCAGAAGAACCGCAAAAACATTTTACGGCTACAAGACCGCAAAAGCCTGATTTTGTATTTACGGCACAAAGGCTTGCGGTTGATGAAGAATTAAAAATGCTTGTTGAAGAAACGCAGACAACACTCGGAAAGGTTCTTTCAAATTCCGATATTGCAACTCTGCTTATGCTCAAGGACACCTGCGGACTTCCGCTTGATGTTATCTTTATGCTTATACATTATTGTGCAAGCATTGATAAGGGCAATATCAGAACGATTGAAAATATCGGTATTCAATGGGCAAATGACGGTGTTTATTCGCTTGAGGCGGCTGATAACAAGATTAAGCAGATTCAAAAAACAACGGCAAACTTTTCAATTGTTTCAAAAGCATTCGGACTTAAAAATGTCGGTTCTCCTACAAAGAAACAGCTTGAATACGGTGACAAGTGGGTAAGCGAGTGGAAGTTTTCGCCCGAAATGCTCAGAGAGGCGTATGAAAGATGCGTTGATACAAAGGGAACAATGAATCTTCGCTACATTGACGGAATCTTAAAGCGTTGGAATGCAAGCAATCTGCACACGCTTGACGAACTTCATAAGTATGAAAAATCAGCGTCAAAGCCGTCGCAGAAACAGTCGTCATCTTATGATATTAATGAACTCGACAAATTTAATTCACTTGATAATTTTTAATTAAGAGGTTGGTATGGGATACAGCAATAGTGTTTATAAGGCTGCTTCGGACACATTACATGAACGCAGACTTAACGCCGAAAAGGCAGTGGAAAGAAGAAAAGAAGAGGTTTATAAAAAATTCCCACGTGTGAAAGAACTTGAAAAACAGATTTCCGTGGGCGGAATCAAAACAGCCCGAGCAGTTCTTGCGGGCGGAGATGTGAAGAATGCCGTTTCAAAGCTTCGTGATCAGAATCTTGCAATGCAGGCAGAGGTCAGAAAAATCCTTACAGATAACGGTTATCCCGAAAATTATTTTGAACCCGATTATTTTTGTAAGAAATGTAATGACAAGGGCTATTTTGACATAAACGGCAAAACTGTCAGATGTTCATGCATGAAGTCTGCACTCATAGCCTGTGCATGTGCCGAGCTTAACAGAAACGCTCCGCTGTCACTTTCTACATTTGTGAGCTTTAATCTTGAATATTATGACAAGACTGTTGATCCAAAGCTTAAGGTATCTCCTTACGACCATATGAGCAGAGTTTTAAGATATTGTCAGAATTATGCAGATAACTTTAACTCGCATTCGGAAAGTATACTTATGAAAGGCGCAACCGGACTCGGCAAAACTCATTTGTCGCTTGCAATTGCAAACGAGGCAATAAAGAGGGGTTACGGTGTGATTTATGCGTCTGCTCCGCAACTTGTTTCAAAGCTTGAAAAAATATATTTTTCAAACAAGGAAGATGATTCAACATTCGATATGCTTGTTGAATGCGACCTTCTTATTATAGATGACCTCGGAACGGAATTTCATTCTCAGTTTTCCGTATCACAGCTTTACAACATTTTTAACTCAAGGATGTTGTCAAACAAGCCCGTAATTATAAATACAAATCTGACGATAAGAGATTTGCAGGAGAATTATACTGACAGATTTGTTTCAAGAATCTGCGGAAATGCCCGTCAGCTTGATTTTTTGGGCAGAGATATAAGGATCAGACGAAAATAATTTTAAAATATTTTCGTCAAAAATCCTGTTGCTGTCGGCTGTTTTGAAGGTCTGAAAACTTTTTTGAAAAAATTTAAAAAAAAGTATTGACTTTTTGAACGATATGTCTTATAATTCATATCGTTGCAAGTTCGGTAGCAATTACATCTTGTGGAATAGTGTAACGGTAGCACGACAGACTCTGACTCTGTTTGTTGGGGTTCGAATCCCTATTCCACAGCCACAGCCCCGAAGTTATTCGGGGCTCTTTTATTTCGAGGTGTAGCGCAGTTTGGTAGCGCACATCGTTCGGGACGATGGGGTCGCAAGTTCGAATCTTGTCACCTCGACCAGTTTGGCGCCGTACTTTTTTAAGTTCGGCGCATTTTCTTTTTTAAAAATTTGGAGGTAATTTTATGAAAAAAGTAATTTCGATTGCAGTTGCTCTTGTTCTTTGCCTTTCGATATTTGCGGGTTGCGGCGCAAAGGAAGTTAATCTTGCTGATCTTATGGATAAGATGAATTCCGAGTACAGCGTAGATGCAACAAAGTATGAAACAAAGGATGATATGTACAAATATTACAATATCAATGCCGACGATATCAAGCAGTTTGCCGCTGAGGTCGGTAAGTCTGATACAGACAGCAAAAACACAGAGGTAGTTCTTGTTGAGGCAACTGATTCGGATGCCGCTTCAAGAGTTGAAACTGCTCTTACAAACCGCTATAATTCAATCTTCCAGCAGAACGCTTCCTATTCAGCTGAAGAGCTTGATATGGTGAAAAATTGTAAGGTTACAAAAGACGGTAACTTTGTTACAATGATTATCGGCGAAAAGGCATCAGATATGCTTACAATGTTTAATGACAGCATTAAATAATTCATTTAAAATTTACTGAGGGCGAACATCGTTCGCCCCTTTCTTTTGCAATATTTTAAGGCAGGTTAAAAATGGTACAGACTGAGATTCAAAAAAACTTTTCACATATGAATGATATGCAGAAACAGGCTGTTTTCTGCACAGAAGGACCTTTGCTCATACTTGCAGGTGCCGGTTCGGGCAAAACAACTGTTCTTGTTAACAGAATAGCCTACATTTTGCAGTGTGAGCTTTGTAAACCATGGCAGATACTTGCCATTACTTTTACAAATAAAGCCGCAGGAGAGCTTAAAGAACGAATCTGTGCGGCAGTTCCCGAGGGCGGTGCCGACATCTGGGCGGCTACCTTTCATTCAACCTGTGCAAGAATCCTTCGCAGATATGGCGACAGAATCGGTTATACAAGTCATTTTACGGTTTACGGGACTGACGATCAGAAAAAACTCGTCAAGGATATTTTAAAGCAACTCAATATAGCCGAAAAGACTTTGCCTGTAAAATCAATTCTCTCCGAAATTTCAAAGGCTAAGGATAAAATGCTTACTCCCGAAGAAATGCGTAAGGAGGCTGAATTTGACAGCAGAAAAGCACAGATTGCAAAGGTTTATGAAATCTATCAGACAAAGCTTAAAACAGCAGACGCAATGGATTTTGACGATATGCTTTGCAATACCGTAAAGCTTTTTGAAACAGCACCCGATATACTTGACTATTACAGAAATCAGTTCAAGTACATCATGGTCGATGAGTATCAGGATACTAACAAGGTGCAGTATAAGTTTGTAAGCCTGCTTGCAAGCAAATACGGAAACATCTGTGTTGTCGGTGATGATGACCAGAGTATCTACAAATTCCGTGGTGCTACAATCGAAAATATTCTTTCTTTTGAAAATACATTTAAAAACGCAAAGATGATTCGCCTTGAACAGAATTACAGAAGTACACAGAATATCCTCAATGCCGCTAACGAGGTCATCTCAAATAACACAATGCGTAAGGGTAAAACTTTGTGGACCGAAAACGGTCAGGGCGAGAAAATTAAGGTACATACAGCCGAGAATGAGCGTGACGAGGCTAATTTCATTGCTCAGACTATTCTTGACGGTGTTGCCGACGGAAGAAAATATTCCGACTATGCAATTCTTTACAGAATGAATGCCCAGTCAAACGCAATTGAGCAGGCTTTGTCACGAAGCGGTGTTCCGCACCGTGTAATCGGCGGTCACAGATTCTATGACCGTGAAGAAATTCGTGATATGGTTGCATACCTTCAGGTTATAAATAATCCTCATGATGATGTCAGACTTTCAAGAATTATCAATGTTCCTAAAAGGGGGATAGGTGCGACAACCGTTTCCCATGCCGCAGACATTGCCGCAGGACTCGGCGAAAGCATTTACGATGTAATCAAGGAGGCGGAAAACTATCCGCAGCTTTCCCGCGCCTCTGCAAAGCTCAAAGCTTTTGTTGCACTTATTGACGGACTTATTGAAGCCGAGCAGAGCGGCGAATATTCTCTTGCAGAATTATATAACCTTGTGATTGAACACACATCATACGAACAGTATCTTAAAACCGAAAAGGACAACCCTGAAGTTCGTATTGAAAACATCGAAGAACTTTCTTCAAATATCGTCAAGTTTGAAGAGGACTACGGCGATGAGGCAGACCTCTCTGCATTTCTTGAAGAAATTTCTCTCCAGACCGATATTGATAACTACGATGCAGATGCCGATACCTGCGTAATGATGACATTACATTCGGCAAAGGGACTTGAATTTCCTGTTGTATTCATCGCAGGTATGGAAGAAGGAATGTTCCCGTCCGTTGCAACAATGATGAATCCCGATGAACTCAACGAGGAAAGGCGACTTGCTTATGTCGGAATTACAAGAGCAAAGGAAATTCTCTATTTCACAAAAACAAATTCGAGAATGCTGTTCGGATCAACAAGCTATAACAAGGGCTCAAGATTCTTAAACGAGATTCCCGATAATCTTCTTGAATACAGCGGCGGAAGAAAGCAGATGTTCACACAGGCGACTTCCGGGTTTGCATCGGGAACAGGTGAAAAAGTTTCTGTCGGCAAATCGTCGGGTAGCTCGTATTCACCGAATAAATCATTTGGATTTACAAAACCTCCTGTTAAGAGCGGTGCTGTATTCAATGTAGGAGATTGTGTTCAGCACAAGGTGTTTGGCAAGGGCATGGTAATGAAAGCCGAGAAAATGGGCAATGATACTATGCTTGAAATCGCCTTTGATAAAGCCGGCACAAAAACTCTTATGGCGAACTATTGCAGTAATATGAAAAAAATCTGAGGTGATTAAAGTGCTTATATCATCAAAAAAGGTTCTGTGTCTTGCAATTTCTGCGTTGACAGCTTTTTCTGTGTGCCTTACAGGCTGCGGAAAGGACACGCAGTCTTCTGTATCTGCTACCGAGAAAACAACTGCTGTGGCTGCTTCACAGCCTGTAACAAAGTCGGCAACATCCGATGAGCAGACACAAGAACCCACATGGAACTATTCCGAACTCAAAAGAAAATCTTCCGATATTTCCGAAAATCTTGACGCAATAATAACCGATAACAAATTCAGGGGAACGGTTTATGTCAAAATCGGAAATGCTCTTGAGTATATCGGCACTAACGGATTTTCCGACAAGGACAGGCACACAAAGAATTCTACGGACACATGCTTTAGAATTGCTTCGCTCACAAAGCAGTTTACTGCTGTTGCGGTTATGCAGCTTGTTGAGAAGGGAAAGCTTTCACTTGATGATACAATCGACAAATATTTTCCGTCATATAAATACGGCAAAAGAATCACCGTTAAAAACCTGCTTACAATGACAGCGGGCATAAAGGATTACATCAACAAAGACGGCGATACCAATACTTATGCATACAACGAATCTCAGCTTGAATATAAGGTTTCAGCCGAAAATTCCGCAAAGAAAAATAAAAAAGCCGTAATGGACTGGATACTTGATCAGGAACTTAATTTTGAACCCGATGAGAAGTATATGTACTCAAACAGTGCTTATTTTCTTCTCGGTGATATCATCGAACAGGTCAGCAAAACCTCGTACGAAAAATATATTAAAGAGAATATTCTTAAACCGTCGGGAATGATGAACACAGGCTTTGAGGGCACTGATAAGCTCGCTGTAGGATATCAGGATATTTACGATAACGCATGGACATTGTATCCCGGAGTAGGATATTCTGCAACAAGTTTAATTTCCAATGTTCCCGATTTACTCAAATGGGTTGACGCTCTTTGTACAAACAAGCTCATTTCGGAAAAATCTTTTAAAGAAATGACAACGCCGTACAAGGGTAACTACGGTTACGGCTTTGTTGTGTCAAAAGACAGCAATATTATTTCTCACACAGGAAAAATCGACAAGTATAATGCCGCTCTCGCTTTTACAAAAGACGAAAATCAAATTTATATAGCACTTTCAAATTATTCAAACAGCAGTCCGATTAATCTGTTTAATAACATTCAGAAAACACTTGCCCCGTTTTACGGTTAATTTTCGGCTGTTAATCACCAAAAATCAAAACCTCCATAAAATGTATTGTTACAGTGCATTAATTGAACTGTCAATACTTTTACGGAGGTTATTTTTATGTCAGATGTACCTTTCTGTTCCTCGGAAAATGCATGCACCGAAGGCGGCGAGCAAACTAACGGTTGTGAACCTGTTTGTATCAATGTTTCACGAATCTATGACAGTTGCGGGGCAAAAGATTGCCTTTCGAATCTTCCTGTTATGTTTACCGAAGCAAACCAGAAAATTATTGATGGGGCTTGTTCCGTAAAGATAAGTAATGTGCGCATAATTACATCTACGGTAGAGGTTGAGCCTGTTGCGTTCCATCGTGGCTTTTATTCGGTTGATATGATGTACTATTTTGCCGTTACCGTTGAAGCCTATACAGCCGCAGGTGCGATTCCCGAAACTGTCACAGGTCTTGCAATGTACGGCAAAAGAGTTGTGCTTTACGGCGGTGAGGGCTGCGTAAAGTCATTCTCCAGTGACAAAGATGTTGTTTGCGATACATCAGATTCGGATTGTCCGTGCAAATATCCCTATTGTTTGCCGAGAGCAACGGTTCAAATTTCAAATCCAATGGCATTGTCTGCAAATCTACAGGATTACAATAATGCGAATCCGATAACTGTTTGCAGAACATTTCCGACTTGTGTTATTGATTACCTTGACGGAGAACCTGCACAGCCTGAAACACAGCGAGTGCTTGTTACAATCGGTATTTTTACGATTACAAGGCTTGAAAGAGATGTACAGATTATGATTCCGTCCTATGATTTTTGTGTTCCCCGCAAGGAATGTCCGTCAGCGCCCGATGATCCGTGCGAAGTTTTCAGTAAAATTGATTTTCCTACAGACTCATTCTTTCCGCCGAACGCAATACACCGTGGCGACCGTGACTCTTCTCATACATCTTCTTTTAAATGCGGTTGTGAAAACTGATTATACAGAAAAACGGGGCTGATTTCAGTCCCGTTTTGTTATGCTATTTTGAAATTGTTTCATAAAGTAATTTTATTCCGCTTTCAATTTTTACATCTTTTATTCCCGAAAAGCTTAACACAATCATATTTTCGGCTTTGTTGAACTGCATAGTTTTAATTAATGCGTCGTCAATTTTTTTTATAACAGAATCGTCAATCGTTTTATCCTTAAAAATCAGCGAAACATAAAGCGAAGTTTCGTTAAACACAATTTTAACGGAGGTTCCGAAATATTTCTTTATGTTTGAAAGCATAAGGTTGCTTTTTTCAAGATAAATTCTTCTTGCTTTTCTCAGATGAACATCAAGCTTACCGTTATTAATATACTTTGCAAGGGCAATTTGTTCTGTTTTTGACGCTGTCTGATTTGTGTATTTTTTGATTTTGTTGTATTCATCTGTGAGTTTTTGCGGAAGAACCATATAACTGATTCTGACAGAGGGAAGAAGTATCTTTGAAAAAGAGCCGAGATAAACCGTGTTTTCGGTATCATAATTCTGTACGCACGGCATAGGGTGCGTACTGTATCGAAGTTCACCGTTGTAATCGTCCTCAATAATCAAAACATTATTTTCTTTTGCCCATTTGATTATCTCAAGTCTGCGTGTAACAGGCATTGTAATGTTGCTGTTTACGGTAAAATTAGGATTTATAAGAATTATATCGGGTTTGATTTCTTCAAGTGAATCAATACAGGCTCCGTATTTATCACATCGGAAATATTTGATGTCATAACCGTGACTGTTGAACACATATTCACTCTGAATGTAGCTGTAATCCGCAAGTGCGATTTTCTTATTATTGCCGAGAAGTGAACAGAGTATGTGCAAAAGCGTCTGAGTACCTGCTCCGACGATAATATTTTCGTATGAGGTGTTTACACTCCGTGTGCCGAGGCTGTATTTTTGCAGAGCATTTCTCAGAATTTCTTCACCCTGTTCTTCACCGTAGGAAGTGAGCAGATAGTTTTGATTTAAAACTTCTTTAACATATTTTTTCCATTCGTTTATGTTGATTATACCGTCATCAATGCTTTTACTGCTGAAATCATATTCATAGTATCTTTTTGTTTTGTTGATATTTGAAGACATTTTATCGCTTTTTGACGGTGTACCGCTGAACTGTGCCTCAACATAATATCCGCTTCGTGGCCTGTTTGATATATATCCCTCTGCACACAACTGTTCATACGCTCCGTTGACAGTAGTTTTTGAAACATCAAGGTCGGTACTCAATCGCCTTATTGACGGAAGCTTTGTTCCTTTTTTCAGACTTCCCGTTTCAATTGATTTTCTGACCGACATATAAATCTGCCTGTAAAGCGGAGTTTTGTCTTTTTTATTGATAATTATAAAATCGTACAGCATAACATCACCTACCGTATTTTAACATTTTGAAAATATTATTGCAATATCAGTGTATTACGGTTGAAATTATTTCCGTTAAAATGTATAATTATATGGTATGGCATAAAGTCACTGAAATGGCATAAAATACTAATTGCAGAGGGGATTTTACAATGAATGCTATGGCTGATAAATTTTTTGACAGTATAAAAGGGAAAAAAGTTACTTTTATCGGAATCGGTACAAGCAATCTTCCGCTTATAAAACTTTTTGTTGAAAAGGGTGCAAAAGTTACTGCTTGCGATAAGAAGAATTTTGAAGATTTGGGACAGAACGGTATTAAGGCTAAAGAGTACGGTGCAGAACTTTTACTCGGTGAAAATTATCTTTCCGAGATTGACGCCGATATCGTTTTCAGAAGTCCCGGCACACCTTTTTACAAGGATGAGCTTGTTGCACTTCGTAACAAGGGCGTTGTTCTTACATCCGAAATGGAAGTTTTCTTTGACCTTTGCCCGTGCAGGATTATTGCTGTGACAGGCTCTGACGGCAAAACAACCACAACAACGATTATTTCGGAATTTTTAAAGGCGGCAGGTCTTAATGTACATCTCGGAGGTAATATCGGCAAGCCGCTTCTTCCTGAGATTGAAAGCGTAAATGACAATGACTGTGCAGTAGTTGAGCTTTCAAGTTTTCAGCTTATCTCTATGAGAAAGAGTCCGGATATTGCCGTGGTAACAAACCTTGCTCCCAACCATCTTGATATACACAAGGATATGCAGGAGTACATTGATTCAAAGAAAAATATCATTCTTCATCAGAATGCTTTTTCAAAGGCTGTTCTCAACCTTGATAATGAGATTACAAACGGCTTTTCCGACAGCGTAAGAGGTCAGCTTGTAAAGTTCTCCGTAAAGGAAAATGTTTCAAACGGTGCTTTCCTTGACGGCGATACAGTCTGCTATAATGACTACGGAAAAATTACCCGTATTATGAACATTCATGACATCAAAATTCCCGGTATGCATAATGTAGAAAATTATCTTGCCGCTATTTCAGCCGTGTGGGGACTTGTTGATGCAGAAACAATGACAGCCGTTGCAAAGACTTTTGGCGGTGTTGCTCACCGTGCAGAGTTTGTGAGAGAGGTTGACGGTGTTAAGTATTACAACGATTCAATTGCATCAAGTCCTACAAGAACCGCACTCGGCACACTTTCACTTTACAAGCAGAAAATCTGCATTATTGCAGGCGGATATGACAAGCATATTCCTTATGAGCCGCTCGGACCCGTAATCAACGATAAAGTAAAACTCCTTATTCTTCTCGGTGATACTGCCCCGAAAATTGAAAAAGCCGTTAAAGAGGCTTCAAACTATGATGCAGATGAAATTGAAATCATCAATGTAACAAATATGGAAGAGGCTGTAGCTGTTGCCCGTGAGCGTTCAACAAAGGGAGATATTGTTTCGCTTTCACCCGCAAGTGCAAGCTTCGGACTTTACAAGAATTTTGAAGAAAGAGGTAATCACTTCAAGTCAATTGTCAACGCTTTGAAGTAAGATATACAATGAACACAAAAGAACTTATTTTTGAACTCTGTTGTGCAATGGGTGTGTCGGGCAGGGAAGAACCCGCTTTGTCTGTTGCCGAAAAGTTTTTATCGAATTACACGGATGACATAAAGATATCAAACGGCAGTCTTATGGCTGTTTGCGGTAACAAAAATTCAGATAAAACCATATTGCTTGACGCTCACATTGACCGCATAGGATTTATGGTTACCGAAATAAATGAAAACGGATTTGTAAAAGCTTCTCCGTGCGGAGGAATTGACGCAAGAACTCTTGCCGATACTCTGCTTTGTCTGCAGAACAATCCTGATGTAACAGGTGTTGTATGCTGTATGCCTCCTCATCTTTCCGACGGAAAAGAGGACAAGGCTATGCCAACCGACAAAATCTGGGTTGATTTCGGTCTGCCGTATGATGAAGTTAATAAACTCATTTCATTCGGTGATATGCTGACATTTGCCTCAAAGCCGGCAAATCTTTTGAACGGCAGAATTGTTGCGCCTTGCCTTGATAACAGATGCGGTGTTGCATCACTTGTTAAGTGTGCAGAGTTATTGAAAGACAATGAAACAGATTATAAAGTAATTATCCTTTTAAGCTCTCAGGAAGAAACATTTGGCACAGGCGCTAAAACAGGTGCTTTTACAGTTGAAGCAGACGAGTCAATTGTTATTGATGTAAGCTTTGCATCTCAGCCGGATGTTTCGGGGTTCTATTCTTCGGTTGAACTCGACAAAGGACCAATGATTTGCATTTCTTCAATTCTCAACAAAGAAATGAGCAAATCGCTTGAAAGCGTTGCAAAGAATAAAAATATACCGTATCAGCTTGAACCGATAGCAGGCAGAACAGGTACAAATGCCGACCATATTTCAATCAGCGGAAAAGGTGTAAAAACTGCTGTTGTATCAATCCCACAGCGATATATGCATACACAGAATGAAGTTATTTCTGTAGCTGATGTTGACAATACGGCAAAGCTTATTGCCGAATACATTAAATGCGGAGGTGCTTTCAATGATTGACATAAAATTGCTTGAACAGCTTTGCCTTTGCAACGGTATTTCGGGTGATGAGGGGAATGTTCGCAATCTTATAATTAACGAGATTAAAGACTGTGCCGATGATATTAAAACGGATAATCTCGGCAACCTTATTGTGTTTAAAAAGGGAAAAAAGTCTGCAAAAAGCAAACTTATGGTGTCGGCACATATGGATGAAGTAGGTCTTATGGTAACGGATATAACATCTGACGGTTACCTTAAATTTGACGAGGTCGGCGGAATTGACAGAAGAGTTCTTCCCGGTAAGCGTGTATGTGTTGGCAGAAACGGTCTTAACGGTGTAATCGGTGTGAAACCGATTCATCTTACAAACGGTGATGAAAAAACTGCTGTTCCTAAAATGAGTGATATGTACATTGATATCGGTGCCGAAAGCAGGGAAGATACGCTTAAATATGTAAACTACGGTGACGGCATTAATTTTGAGGGCGACTTTAAGATTAACGGCAAAACTGTTGTTACAAAGGCACTTGACGACCGTTTCGGCTGCTATGTGCTTATTAATCTTATAAAATCCGAACCCGAATATGATATGTATTTTACATTTGTTGTTCAGGAAGAAGTGGGACTGCGTGGTGCAAGACCTGCGGCTTTTACGGTTAATCCTGATTTTGCTCTTGTTATTGAAAGCACAACTGCCGCTGATGTTGCAGAGGTTGATGTATCTCATCAGGTATGCAATTTGTCAAAAGGCGCAACGGTTACCGTAATGGATAGGGCGACAGTTTATGATAAAGAAATGATACGTGCTGCTTTTGAACTTGCCGAAAAGAATAACATAGCTGTTCAGTATAAGAGAGCAGTTGCAGGCGGTAATGATTCGGGTGCAATTCATCAGAGCAGAGGCGGAGTGAGAACTCTTGCGGTATCACTTCCGTCAAGGTATATTCATGCTCCTTCAACTGCGGCAAACCTTGATGATTGCGAAAGCGTTTTAAAACTTGCAAAAGTATTGTCCGATTATATTGCGGGCGGAAATTTAGCGAAAGGAAAGACGGTCTGAATGATAGTAACCGCCAATGAAAATTATATAAATGTAATTATGAACCTGTCGGCGGAAGATCCGTTTGCGTGCAGAATAATTTCTCAGTACAACAGTTACGATTTATCGCTTGCTTTCGTTGACTACTGGACGATAATTGACGATAAAACAGATGAGTGCACAGGTGCGATTTCCCGATGCGGAACAAACTTCATTTTATTTCTCACAGATAAAACAAATCTTGAAGAAGTTTCGTCATTTATGCGTGTTGCGGGTGCGTCAAGTGCAATATGCAGCGGAGATTTTAACCTTAATTTATACGGCAGTAAATCCGTTTCGGGTGTTATTCTGAAAAAATCAGAACCATTTGAAAATGTTGACGAAAGTATAAATTTTGATGTTCCCGATATTAAAGAGGTTTATAATCTCATCGTAAGCTGTGCTGATGAAAATTTTGTTCCGCCGCCGTTTGATGATTTTTATGTTGATGTGAATCACAAGCTTCGTCATAATGCAACGAGAATGTACGGTGTTTATGACGGCACAAAACTTGTTGCAATGGCTATGACCGTTGCCGAAAGCAGTAACGGTGCCGTGTTGGGTGCGGTATCGTGTCATCCCGACTACAGAAAGCACGGCTACGGTTCAACTGTTGTAAAGTACATATCCAACAGACTGATTGCCGAGAACAAGACCGTGTATCTTCACAGAGCCAAGAATGCAAATCAGTCGTTTTATAATAATCTCGGTTTTGAACAGTGCGGATCATGGCAGGAATATTATTTTGAAAGGTGATATATTTGAGTTTTTTTGATATAGATGAAAGAGTTATAAAAGCATCCGAAAAGGCAATGGAGCTTTGCAAGGATAAGCTTGCGGAGATTGATGATATTCAGGAATACAACCAGCAGAAGATGATAAAGGCTTTTCAGCTTGCAGATGTTCGTGAAAGCCACCTTTGGGGTTCTACAGGCTACGGATACGACGATGCAGGCAGAGAGGCTCTTGACAAGGTCTATGCCTACGTTTTTGATGCAGAAGACGCACTTGTCCGTCATAATTTCGTAAGCGGTACTCATGCCCTTACAGTTGCACTTTTCGGCGTTTTAAGACCTGGAGATACAATGCTTTCCGTAACAGGAATGCCGTATGATACAATCCGTTCTGCTATAGGCATTGAGGGTGACTATCCAGGTTCACTCAAGGACTTTTCAATCAATTTTGAAATGACCGAGCTTAATCCTGACGGCACACTTGACTATGACAAAATCGCAAGCGACATTGCAGAAAAAAAGCCTAAAATGGTTTACATACAGCGTTCAAGAGGCTACAGCACAAGACCTACGCTCACATGGAGAGAAATCAAAAAGCTTTGTGAAATTTCAAAAGCCAATTCGCCCGAAAGTATTATTATGCTTGATAACTGTTACGGTGAATTTATTGACAAGGTTGAACCTTTGTCGGTGGGCGTAGATATGATGGCAGGCTCTCTTATCAAGAATCCGGGCGGCGGTATTGCTCCTACAGGCGGATATATTGCAGGTAAGAAAGAACTTGTAGAGATGTGTGCCTACAGACTTACCACTCCCGGTACAGGCAAAGAAATCGGTGCTACCCTTAACGCAAACAGAGAACTTTTTATGGGTGCGTACCATGCTCCTCATGTTACGGGTGAAGCACTTAAAACTGCAGTATTTGCATCGGCACTTTTTGAAATTCTCGGTTATGAAACAAGTCCTAAGTACAATGATGCAAGAGGAGATATCATTCAGCTTATCATGCTCGGTAATGCAGAAAAGGTATGCCGCTTTTGCGAGGGTGTTCAGAGCGGTTCGGCTGTTGACAGCTTTGTATCTCCGATTCCGTCGGATATGCCGGGTTACGAAAGTCAGGTAGTTATGGCGGCAGGCGCATTTACTCTCGGTTCATCTATTGAACTTTCTGCAGACGCACCGTTGCGTGAACCGTATGCAGTATGGATGCAGGGAAGTCTTAACTTCCACAGCGGTAAGCTCGGTGTAATGCTTGCGGCAAGTAAGATTTTAAGAGATGAAAAATAATATAATCTTGTTGCTTTGATTATAACAGCAAATAAAAAATCCCGCTTTTGTAAGCGGGATTTTTGCTATGATTTTTTATTGCGTAAGTTTTTAAAAAAGTCGGTGAGAAGTTTTGAACACTCCTCCTGCATAATACCGCCGACTGATTCGGGTTTGAAATTGAACGGCATTTGGAACAGATTCGTAATTGTACCGCAAGCGCCGTTTTTTAAGTCGTATGCGCCAAAATATACCTTTGGAATATGAGCGTTGATTATTGCACCTGCACACATAGGGCAAGGCTCAAGTGTTACATAAATTTCACAGTTCCACAATCTCCAACCGCCAAGCTTTTGACAGGCATTGTATATTGCGTCGGTTTCGGCATGAAGAAGAGCGTTCTTACCCTGTTCACGGCGATTTCTTCCTGTGGCGATTATTTCATCGTTTCTGACAATTACCGCACCGACGGGAACTTCGTTTTCCGCAGCGGCAATCTCAGCCTGTTCAATAGCCTTTTGCATATAGTATAAAGTTTTATCCATTGTTAATTAATCCTAAATTTGTGATTGTAGTTATCAGAAAAAGTACAAGTGAAAGTATGATACCGGGATTCACAAGAAATGCAGTCATTTTCTCTTTTAAGCTAAGTTCACTTACAATTCCGTCTTTCTTATCAGACATTTTAAAAAAGTTCTTATCATTTTTGGCAAGTACGATATATGAAACAAAGCCTGCAATACAGAAGAAAATAATCAGGCTGTAACTGATTATTGTTGCCACATAATCGGAAACAATGTTTGCATCTCTTAAAATGCTCATGGAAACAGCATATAGGTTATTAAGAAAATGGATTGCAATTGACGGAAGAATGGAATTGAATTTGCAATCGACATACGCAAAAATAAGTCCGAGAATAAACGCAAACGGAATTTGTGATATATTCTGATGCATTGCACCGAACAAAATTGCAGAGCCTATAACTGCTGTTGTATCACCGAACTTTCTCAGAGAACCCATAACTATTCCTCTGAAAGCAAATTCTTCGGCAAAAGCGGGGACGATTGCTGTTGAAATTATGTTCAGAACAATACTCAAAACACTTGAATCTCCGATTGTCAATCCCGAAGATGTGTTTTCAATTCCGAAAAGCGAGAAGTTGTCTGCGATAACGCTCGTGGCAACATTTGCAATCATCGCACCCCCCATTCCGAGAAACAGAATGGGTATCATACTTTTTTGTTTTACATATTTTGTGCTGATAATATCATTTAAACTGTTTCTTGAAAGCTTTATATAAAAAAATGCAGGAACAACAACGGCAAATACGGAAATAAATATATCCATAAAGTAAGTCAGTATTGAATAATTGTCAGAATAAATATATTTTGCCGAACCAAAAGCCTTGAAAACTTCTACAACTATCATTGCGCTTACTGTCATTGTAAGCGAATACGCAAATACAAAAAAACCTAAACCGCTTGATCTTTGCTTGAGATTATCATACTGGAACTCTTTTTTGAAATTGCGGTTATAATTAAGGTTATTGCCGTAAAACGGCATATTATTACCTGAAAACTGGTTATTTATCAAATTATCACATCCTCAAAGCTATTCTAACATAGAGGCATATTATTTTCAAGGATTAAAACATCTGTATAAAGTATTTGCATGATTAAAATGGTATAACCCGACAAAAGTAACTTTAAAATACAGTATTAAATTCACCCAAAATCGACGCCAAAGAAGAAAAACCGTTTGTATTTTCACACAAATTGATTCGCCTCTATTTACAGCGTAGTAATTAAGGCAAAAAATTTAAAAATATAACTTGATTTTTCCTGATTTGTATTGTATAATATATTTTGCATTTGCCGGTGTGATGGAATTGGCAGACGTAGCGGACTCAAAATCCGCCGGTAGCGATACCGTACCGGTTCAAGTCCGGTCACCGGCACCAAAAGGACATTAACTCATAGAGTTAGTGTCCTTTTTTAGTATATTTCGGAATATTTCGGAGGGCGATAATTATGGGCGGAATAAGCGTTATGCTTTTAATGGGAATGCTTTCGGCTATGTATGTGTTCTTTATAGCAGTAATTGCCGTGCTGATTATTTATTTTGCAGTAAGCTATGTTTTTGAGAGTATTGCGGCAATGGGTATGTGCAAGAACTTGTACTATAAGCACAGCGGTACAGCTTGGATTCCGTTTTATAATAAATATCTCTTCGGTAAAATTGCAGGGAATAAGGCTTTAGGCATAATTGAAGGTGTGCTGAACCTTTCAATCGCAACCGTTGCCGTTCTGTTTTTCTGCTTTGAACTGGAAATCGGTATCATTGGCTTGATTGCCCTGTTAGCTTGTGTCATTGCCTCATTTGTGATAGATGTAATTATCGCCGATAAAATATTCAAAAATCTTAACATCAGATATTCGGATGTTCTCACAGTAGTAAATGTTCTTACCTTCGGACTTTTAAGACCTATAATTCTTTTCGTATTCAGAAATAAACAGAATACAGTCAGATTTTAATTTCAAAGGAGCAATACACGCCGTATTGTTCCTTTTCCTTTTGCAAAAATGCCCTGTTTAAGATTATTTTTGTTTCATAATTTTTTGATACAGGCAATTTTTTAAAAAATTCGTCAATTTTTTTATTTTTAATTCTCATACGGTTGCTTATTTTTGATTTATATATTATAATGTATCTTGTATTGTTTTTTAATTACGGCGCAAAGCCGCATCTTTATGGAGGATTTGATTATGGAAAAGAAAGAATTACTTTACGAAGGAAAAGCTAAAAAGGTATTTTCTACAGAAGATCCCGATCTTTGCATCGTTTCCTACAAGGATGACGCAACTGCATTCAACGGCGAGAAAAAGGGCACAATCGTTGGCAAGGGTGTTGTAAACAACCGTATGTCAAACTTTATGTTCAAGCTTCTTGAAAAGCATGGCATTGCAACAGACTTTGTTGAAGAGCTTAACGACAGAGATACAGTCCTCAAGAAGGTTGAAATTGTTCCTCTCGAGGTAATTTTAAGAAATAAAGCTGCCGGCAGTCTTTCAAAGCGTCTCGGTCTTCCCGAAGGCACTCCGATGAAGACTCCTGTTCTTGAATTCTGCTATAAGAACGATGAACTCGGCGATCCTATGGTAAATGAATATCACATCCTCGCAGCAGGCTTTGCTACAAAGGAAGAAATCGACACAATCACAGAAATGGCTTTCAAGATTAATGAGATTATGATTGAATTCTTCAAGCAGTGCAAGGTTGATCTTATCGACTTCAAGATTGAGTTCGGCAGATATAAGGGCAAGATTCTCCTTGCTGACGAAATTTCTCCCGATACATGTCGTTTCTGGGATATGGATACTCAGGAAAAACTTGATAAAGACCGTTTCCGTCGTGACATGGGCGGTGTTGAAGAGGCTTATGCCGAAATGATGAAGCGTGTAGGTCTTGCATAATAACTACATTGTGAATTTATTGTGAATTTTTGAATTAAGATATGTGAATTAAACTTTGGATAGTTATTTTGATTAATCGGATGGTGGCACCTTGGAATTTTCTTTCGATAATTTTGCAAAAGAAGGTCTGCACGAAGAGTGCGGAGTATTCGGCATATTCAGCGACGGCACAATTAACCCTGCATACGCTTGTTATAACGGCTTGCTTGCTCTCCAACACAGAGGACAGGAAAGCTGCGGCATCGCTGTATCTGACGAAGGTGTAATTGATTATCACAAAGATATGGGCCTTGTTACCGAGGTCTTTAACAACAAAATTCTTGATTCTCTCAACGGACAAATGGCGGTTTCGCATGTCCGTTACTCGACTGCAGGCGGTTCTGTGCTGGAAAATGCACAACCGCTTGTTATGCGTTATGTAAAGGGTACGCTTTCAATTGCCCATAACGGCAACCTTACCAATGCACTTGAAATCCGCAGAAGTCTTGAACAGCGCGGCGCAATCTTTCAGACAACAATCGACAGCGAGGTTATCTGCTATGTAATTGCCCGTGAAAGACTTAAATGTCATTCTGTTGAAGATGCCGTTGCAAGAACGATGCAGGTAATTGAGGGAGCTTATTCGCTCCTTGTTATGAGCCCGAGAAAGCTTATTGCGGCTCGTGATCCTCACGGATTCAGACCGCTTTGTATGGGCAAGTACAACGATTCCTATGTTTTTGCAAGTGAAAGTGCGGCTCTTGATGCCTGCGGTGCAGAATTTGTCCGTGATATTGAACCGGGCGAAATCGTAATTGTAGACCAAAACGGTGTCCGCAGTATGAAACCCGACTTTGGCGATAAGAAAAAGGCACTTTGCATTTTTGAGTATATTTATTTTGCCCGTTCAGACTCCTTTATTGACGGAGTAAGCGTTTATGAGGCAAGAAAGCAGGCAGGACGAATTCTTGCAAGGAAATACCCTGTTGAGGCTGATATGGTTGTCGGTGTTCCCGAATCGGGAATTGATGCCGCAATCGGTTACAGCGAAGAATCCGGAATTCCTTATGAAAAGGCTATTGTGAAGAACAGCTACATCGGCAGAACCTTCATAAAGCCAAGTCAGAAGGAACGAATGAAAAGCGTAAAAATTAAACTCAACCCGATTGCCGACAAAATCAAAGGCAAGAGAGTTGTTATTATTGATGACAGCATTGTGCGTGGTACAACTGTTGACCGAATTGTTACAATGCTCAAAGAGGCAGGCGCAAAAGAGGTACATATGCGTATCAGTTCACCTCCGTTTATGTGGCCGTGTTATTACGGTACAGACATTCCGTCAAGAGGAGAACTTATTGCCTGCAACCATACAATCGAAGAAATCACAAAGCTCAGCAAGGCTGATTCCCTCGGATACCTCCCTGTTGAGTCACTTCGTGAGATGATTCACAACGCTCCCGTAGGCTTTTGTGACGGTTGTTTTACGGGTAATTACCCCGCTCCTATCACAAAAGAAACCTTTAAGGGCAAAGAGCGTGGCGGAATGAACTTCGATGAAAACAATAAAAAGGACAACTAATTGAAAGGATGTAAATAATGGTAAAAGATACTTATGAATCACCCTTGTCAGCCCGTTATGCAAGCAAGGAAATGAAATACATTTTCTCGCCGGATAAAAAATTCAGAACATGGAGAAAACTCTGGATTGCTCTTGCAGAATCGGAAAAAGAACTCGGACTCCCAATTACACAGGAGCAGATTGACGAACTCAAGGCTCATGCCGATGATATCAACTATGAAGTTGCACAGGAAAGAGAGAAAATTGTTCGTCACGATGTAATGTCACATGTATATGCTTACGGTGTTCAGTGTCCGAACGCAAAGGGCATTATTCATCTCGGAGCAACCTCCTGCTATGTTGGTGATAACACAGATATCATCATTATGACAGAAGGACTCAAGCTTATCAGAAATAAGCTTATCACCGTTATCCGCAACCTTTCAAAGTTTGCCGATGAATACAAGGCTCTTCCAACCCTTGCATTCACTCATTTTCAGCCTGCACAGCCTACAACAGTAGGTAAGAGAGCGACTCTCTGGCTTCAGGAGCTCCTTATGGATCTTGAAGATGTTGAGTATCAGCTTTCAAAGGCTAAGCTTCTCGGCTCAAAGGGTACAACAGGTACACAGGCAAGTTTCCTTGAACTCTTTGACGGAGATCACGAAAAGTGCAAAATGCTTGACCGTAAGATTGCAGAAAAAATGGGCTACAAGGCTTGTTTCCCTGTATCAGGTCAGACATATTCAAGAAAACTTGACTCACAGTTCCTCAATGTTCTTGCGGGAATTGCTCAGTCAGCCGCTAAATTCTCAAATGATATCAGACTTCTTCAGCACCTCAAAGAGGTTGAAGAGCCGTTTGAAAAGAATCAGATCGGTTCATCGGCTATGGCTTACAAGCGTAACCCAATGAGAAGTGAGCGTATAGGTTCACTTTCAAGATATGTTATGGTTGATGTTCTCAACGGTTACTTTACAACTGCCACACAGTGGTTTGAAAGAACACTTGATGACTCCGCCAACAAGCGTCTCAGCGTTCCGGAGGCATTCCTCGCAGTTGACGGTATCCTTTCACTTTATGCAAATGTTGCAGACGGTCTTGTCGTTTATCCAAAGGTAATTGAACAAAGACTCAGAAAAGAACTTCCGTTCATGGCAACAGAGAATATTATGATGGATGCAGTTAAAAAGCGTGGTGCTGACAGACAGCAGCTTCACGAGAAAATCCGTGAGCATTCAATGGCTGCGTCAAGGGTGGTCAAGGTTGAAGGCGGCGAGAATGACCTTCTCGAGAGAATTGCCGCAGATGAGGCATTCGGTGTTACTCTTGAAGAGCTTGAAAAAATTCTCAAGCCTGAAAACTACACAGGCAGAGCAAAAGAGCAGACAGAGGACTTCCTCAACGAGTGCATCAAGCCTGTTCTTGAAAAGTACGCAGATGTTGAGTCTGACAAGCCTGAAATCAATGTTTAATTAGACTGATTTAATCGAACCTTTGGTTCAAGTATATATTTTATTTACAGCAGACCGTGAGTCTGCAAAAAGGAGTTTTGTAAAATGGTAAAAGCAATTGTAGGTGCCAACTGGGGCGACGAGGGCAAGGGTAAAATTACCGATGTTCTCGCAAACGACAGCGACATCGTAATTCGTTTTCAAGGCGGTGCAAACGCAGGACATACAATAGTCAACGATTACGGAAAATTTGCTCTTCACCAGCTTCCTTCGGGTGTTTTTCATCAGAATATCACCAATATTATCGGCAACGGTGTTGCTTTCAGCGTTGAAAACTTCGTTAAGGAAATGGCTCACCTCAAAGATCGCGGAGTTCCCGAGCCAAACATTATTATTTCTGACAGAGCACAAATTGTTATGCCTTACCATGTAGCATTTGACTGCTATGAGGAAGAGCGTCTCGGCAAAAATTCTTTCGGTTCAACAAAGAGCGGTATCGCTCCGTTCTATTCTGACAAGTATTCAAAAATCGGTTTCCAGATTAATGAACTTTATGATGATCCCGATTCACTCAGAGAGAAAATCAGACACGCTCTTGAAATCAAGAATGCAACTCTGAAAAACCTCTACAACAAGCCCGAAATCACAGAACAGGAAGTTTTTGACAAGCTAATGGAATATAAGGAACTTCTTGCTCCTTATGTCGGTGACGCATTCACTTTTGTTCATAATGCGCTCAAAGACGGAAAGAATATTCTTCTTGAAGGACAGCTCGGTTCACTCAAGGATACTGACTTCGGCATTTATCCTATGGTTACTTCATCCAATACAATCGCAGGTTACGGTGCTGTAGGTGCAGGTATTCCTCCGTATGAAATCAAAGAAATCATCACAGTTGTCAAGGCTTATTCAAGTGCGGTAGGCGCAGGTGAATTTGTTTCTGAAATCTTCGGCGATGAGGCTGACGAACTCCGCAGAAGAGGCGGTGACGGCGGAGAATTTGGTGCAACAACAGGCAGACCGAGAAGAATGGGTTGGCTTGACCTCGTTGCAACACGCTACGGTTGTATGGTTCAGGGTGCAACACAGGTTGCGTTCACAGTTCTTGATGTTCTCGGATATCTTGATGAAATCCCTGTTTGTGTAGGTTATGAGCTTGACGGCAAGGAAATTGACTACTTCCCGTCAACAACAAAGCTTAAAAGATGCAAACCTATCCTCAAAAAGCTCAAGGGCTGGAAGTGTTCAATTTCAGGTATTACAGAATATGACAAGCTTCCTAAGGAATGCCGTGAATACATTGAATTTGCCGAAAAGGCTATCGGTGTGCCGATTACAATGGTTTCAAACGGTCCTTCCAGAAACGATATTATTTACAGATAATTAAAATATTAATTGAATACCGCACAAACTCTGTGCGGTATTCTTTAAATTTGAAAGGAATTTTACTATGAGCAATGCTACAAAAGAAACTGTCATTGTTCTTGATTTCGGCGGTCAGTACAATCAGCTGATTGCAAGAAGAGTTCGTGAGTGCAATGTGTATTGCGAAATTCTTCCTTATACCGTTGATATTCAGAAAATAAAAGACATTAACCCAAAAGGTATTATCTTCACAGGCGGTCCTAACAGCGTTTATGACGAGTCATCACCGCACTATACTCCTGAAATTTTTGAACTCGGAATCCCGATTCTCGGCATTTGCTACGGTTGTCAGCTTATGGCATACACACTCGGCGGCAATGTTGTTTCGGCTACAGACAATTCATCAAGTGAGTACGGCAAGACAGTTACAAGATATAATAACAATGATATACTCTTTAAATCCGTAAAGAGTGAAGGAATTTCATGGATGAGTCACCGTGACTATATCAATGAAGCTCCCGAAGGATTCAGCATTACAGCTACAACGGATGTATGTCCCGTAGCCGCAATGTCATGTCCTGAAAAAAAGTTTTACGGTGTTCAGTTCCATCCTGAAGTTAACCATACAGAAAACGGTAAAGATATGCTCCGTTCATTCCTTTACGATGTTTGCGAATGTAAGGGTGAGTGGAAAATGGAAAGCTTTATCGACACAACTGTTGCACAGCTTAAAGAGCAGATTGGTGATAAGGGTGTAGTTCTCGGACTTTCGGGCGGTGTAGATTCATCCGTTGCCGCAGCACTTCTCAGCAAGGCAGTCGGTAAACAACTTACCTGCGTTTTCGTGGATCAGGGACTTATGAGAAAAGACGAGGGCGACTTTGTTGAGCAGACCTTTACAAAGCTTTTTGATATGAACTTTGTCCGCATTAATTGTCAGGAAGAGTTTCTTGCAAAGCTTAAAGGTGTTGAAGAACCCGAAGAAAAGCGCCACATTATAGGTACAGAATTTTATAAGGTGTTTTGGAACAAAATCCGTGAAAGCTACGGCGAGGGTTATTTTGCACAGGGTACAATTTATCCCGACCGTATCGAAAGCGGTAAAGGCGATGCCGCAAAAATCAAAACACATCACAATCAGGTTGGTATCCCGGAAGATATCGACTTTGCAGGTGTAATTGAACCGCTTAAAGACCTTTTCAAGGATGAGGTAAGAGTAGTAGGTGAGAAGCTTGGACTTCCGCACGACCTCGTATGGCGTCAGCCGTTCCCGGGTCCGGGACTCGGTGTGCGTGTAATCGGTGAAGTTACAGCTGAAAAGGTTCGTATTCTTCAGGAAGCCGATGCGATTCTTCGTGATGAAATGGATAAGTGCGGTTACGCAGATAAGATGAGCCAGTTCTTCGCAGTTCTCCCGGGTGTGAAAACTGTTGGCGTTATGGGTGACGCAAGAACATATGATGAACTCATCGCTCTCCGCGCCGTTACAACCGATGACTTTATGACAGCCGACTGGGCAAAAATCCCCTACGAAATCCTAGGCAGAGTCTCCAACCGCATCATCAACGAAGTAGAACATGTCAACAGAGTAGTCTATGATATAACAAGTAAACCCCCCGGAACAGTAGAGTGGGAATAATACCAAGAGTGCTGTAAACCCGCATAAACACAGGGTTTTCAGCTATCAAATTCCCGATTTGATAGCAAAATGATAGCAAACCGTAAAACGCCATTATTTTAAGTGTTCTATCGGTTTGCAGGTACGATTATCTTAATACTATAAAAGGCATTACTGACTTTTGCAGTCGGTAATGCCTTTTTTGCGTTTATTTGCTTATTTGTTTTGACTTAAAAAGTTTTCTAGTGCTTTGATTTTTTCGTCAATACCCTTCATACGGTCACTTATGCCGTTTTGACAGATGATTTGTTGTGTTTTTAGTATTTCTTTTATCAATTCTTTTTCACATTGTTTTCGTTTTTGTTGCTCATCTATTTGACGGTATAATTCGAATTTTAATGTTATTTTTGGATTAACAATGGATTTCTCGTTAAAACCAAAATAAGCGGGATTTTTCTTAAATTCAAATAAATGAGTTGCGCAACGGACTAACACAAAAACAGATTCGCCAATGTATAAAGGTGCGATATCACCATTTGCATTGATAACACTTACTTTATACACACCTGCTCCAATTGCTTCTATGAAATTGCTTGAAAAGAAATCAATTTTAGTTTGTATTTTCATAAGTAACACCTTTATTCAATATTGATTGCAGGATAGTTATAACGCCAACGGTCGTATTCCTCTTTTGTGATTTCTCCGTTCTTAAGTTTTTCGGCTTGCTCCTGCCAAGCGGAAAACATATCGAACAATTTAAGATAGTTTGTTCCCATACCCTTATCAAGGCGTATGCAAAGCTCGTCATCAAGTTTATCAATACGGAAACCGTATAAATCTTCAAGGGTAAACAAGGTATGCATTAAGCCGTTATAGCTGTCAATATCGGGTACGGTTAACGCACTTGTTGATACTCCGAACACTTCTGCAAGGCTGTTAGTCAGATCTGCTTTCGGCGTTCTTGAGCCGGATTCATACTGCGCCATACGAATATCCGCAGTTTTCTCCGGAAAACCAACCTGCATACCAAGATATTTTTGAGTCATACCTCTTAAATTTCTGAAAAAGCGAATTCTTTCACCGATAGCCATAAAAATGCTCCTCTCGTTATTCTAAAATAGAGTATAGCATAATAAGTTAAGCGTTGTCAAGACAACCAAAGCAAAAATAGTAAATATTTTCTCGAAAGCCACTTGACTTTACGAAATTTGTTTAGTATAATAGTTAAGCAAATAGCGTTAAGTCTATTTCTAACAACTGAATAACCGTCATATGTCACGGTAATGGCATATCCGCTCGGGCAAATCGGAATGCGGTCAGAAAGTTCTCCGACACTAAATAAATATGAAAATATAAAAATGAAAGGATGATGTTAATGTCTAACAAAATGTTTATGCGTGTTGAGGATGTGGCAGAAGAAATGGGCGTTTCCGTTTCTTACGCTTACAAACTTATACGCAAATTAAATAAAGAATTGCAGTCAACCGGGTGTATTACAATTCCCGGCAGAATTGACCGTAAATTCTTTCACGAAAAATTTTACTCAACCAAAACAATTGAAAGGAGCGATTAAAATGGGAGCATTTAAAAATGAAAAAAACGGAACTTGGTATGTGCAGTTCCGTTACACAGACTGGCAAGGCTTGCGACAGCAAAAATTAAAGCGTGGCTTTGCCACCAAACGAGAGGCACAGGAGTGGGAACGAGCATTCCTGACCGAAAAGAAAGCCGATGTCACTATGCCATTTAAGACTTTTACGGAATTGTACGAAAAAGATGTTCGACCGAAGTTAAAGGAAAACACTTGGCTTACCAAAGAACATATTATTAAAACTAAAATATTGCCGTATTTTGAGCATAAGCGATTATGTGATATATCGGCAAAAGATGTAATCGCTTGGCAAAATGAGATTAGAAAAATGACTAATTCAAGCGGAGAGCCGCTTTCTCAAGGGTATTTAAAGACGATTCACAATCAATTGAGCGCATTGTTTAATCACGCAATCAAGATTTACGGTTTAAGATTAAATCCTGCCTCTACGGTCGGTAATATGGGTAAGGAAGAACGCAAGGAAATGAGTTATTGGACTGTGGAGGAGTACAGTAAGTTCTCTGATGAAATGATGGACAAGCCTATTTCATATTATGCGTTTCAAATGCTTTATTGGACAGGTATTCGTGTAGGCGAGTTGCTTGCATTAACTGCCGGTGATTTTGACTTTAAAAACAATATGCTTACAATCAACAAATCTTATCAAAGATTGCACGGAGAAGATGTTATCACTACCCCGAAAACGGAGAAAAGCAATCGAACAATAAAAATGCCGCAGTTTTTATGTGATGAAATGCAAGAATACTTGAAAATGTTTTATTCACCGAATAACAGCGACAGGATATTTCCTATTTCAAAAAGCTATCTTCATCACGAAATGGACAGAGGTTCAAAAGCCGCAGGGGTAAAGCGTATTCGTATTCACGATTTAAGACATTCGCATGTTTCGCTTTTAATAAATCAAGGCTATCAAGCCGCTGCTATTGCGGATAGAGTAGGTCACGAAACCGTAGAAATTACCGACAGATATACACATATATATCCGTCAAAACAAAATGAAATGGCAAATACGCTTGATGAATTATGGAAGGAGAGAAAGTAATATGTCACTAAAAAACAGAGATGAACATAACCGTTGGAGAAACAAGACTGTGGCTTTTAGAGTTTCGCCCGAAGAGTGGAAACAGATTGAACGCTATGTTCAGCTTTCGGGTTTAACCAAACAGGACTATATTACAAGGCGACTTATAAACAAAGAGGTTGTAGTTCAAGGCAATCCGAGAGTATATAAGGCTTTGCGTAATAATATTGCAGATGTACTTACGGAATTACAGAGGATTGAAAACGGCGGTGAAGTCAATGACGAATTACTAGACTTAATCAAAATGATTGCCGATATTCTCGGTGGATTAAAGGAGGTATTAGAATGACAGAAAAAGAAAAGACCGCTCCGGTTGTATCTGTTGGCGCAGATACGGAGCAGTCACTAAATGTATGTAATGATAGTATAACCGATTTTAATGAGGATGGCAAGAGCTTAGATGATTATCTTGAGGAAATGCAAAAAGAATTTTTGCAACAGCTCGATCCATCACATTTGAAAACGATTTCTATGCGTGAGTTATATAACACGGTGTATCAAAGCAAACCGCCATTGATTGACGGCTTGCTTTACCCCAGAACATATATTTTTGCAGGAGCTCCGAAACTTGGCAAAAGTTTTCTTATGGCACAGCTTGCTTACCATATCAGCACAGGCACACCGCTTTGGAATTTTGATGTAAAAAAAGGAACTGTCCTATACCTTGCTCTCGAAGACGACTACCACAGATTGCAGGAAAGATTGTACCGAATGTTCGGAACGGAAAGTGCGGATAATTTGTACTTTTCTGTTTCGGCAGGTCAACTTGGAAATGGACTTGACGAACAGCTTACAAGATTTATGACCGAACACATCGATACAAAATTGATTATCATAGACACACTTCAAAAGGTGCGTGAAATGGGCGGGGACAATTACAGCTACGCAAATGATTATGAGATTATCACGAGACTTAAAAAGTTTGCAGACAGTTACGGAATATGTTTGCTACTTGTTCACCATACACGCAAGCAAAACTCCGATGATAAGTTTGATATGATTTCGGGTACAAACGGATTGCTTGGTGCCGCCGACGGTGGCTTTATTTTACGGAAAGAAAAGCGTACAAGTAATTCGGCAACACTTGAAGTTTCAGGCAGAGATCAGCCCGACCAAAAGATTTATCTTAATCGCAATCCCGAAACTCTTGTGTGGGAACTTGAAAAAATCGAAACGGAACTTTGGAAGTTACCACCTGAACCATTGCTTGAAAATATAGCCGGCAAAATTACAAATGAAAACCCCGAATGGTATGGCAGTCCGACAGAGCTTGTTGAATTTCTCGGTGCTGATATGAAAGCAAATGCATTGACTATGAAGTTGAATATCAATGCTGGGCGTTTGTTTAACGAGTATGGAATAAGTTATCAAAACAAACGCTGTCACGATGGGCGTAAAGTCAGTTTGACTTATGAACAGCGTGACGATGTGTGACGGTTGTGTCGCTGTTTTAGGCGGTGGCAAAATTACCGTCACTATCGACGCAGACCGACACAGCGAAAGTTTTTGCAGGGTGCAGGTGGCTTTTTTCAAAAAGCCTCTCCTGCCCCTCGGAGAGCGCAAAACCTGCTTGCAGGTTGCATTTTTGATAGCTCCGCTGTCAAAAGTGCTTTTGCGTTACTCTTGACAAGAGTAACAGAACCGAGAATGAGTAAGTTTATGAGATTGGAGGTGTATATAATGCAAAGAACGATAAGTGCAATGGTAGGTAAAGGCTCGGTCAATCACAACAGCCGCAAGTTCAAGGCTGAAAATGTTGACGGGATCAGAACGCATTTGAACATTGATTACTGTAACGAGCCGATAAAGAAAATCTATCACGAATTGTTTGATGAAGCACTAAAAAGATACAACGAAAAACAGACAAGAGCCGACCGCAGAATAGAAAACTACTATGAGAAAATCAGAAACTCAAAGCAAGAAAAGCCGTTTCACGAACTGATTTTACAGATTGGCGATAAGGAAAATATGAGCGCCGAAAGCGAAAACGGACAGCTTGCACGGCAGGTTTTAGATGAGTATTATCGGGGATTTCAAGAGCGAAATCCCAACCTAAAAGTGTTCTCTGCTCATCTGCATATGGACGAGGCAACGCCCCATTTGCATATTGATTTTGTTCCGTTCACAACCGGTAGCAAGCGTGGACTTGATACGAGGGTAAGCCTGAAACAAGCGTTAGCCACACAAGGTTTCAAAGGCGGGACTCGTGGAGATACCGAGTGGAATCAATGGATAAGCGCAGAAAAATCCGCACTCGCATTCGTTATGGAACGGCACGGAATTGAGTGGGAACACAAAGGCACACACGAAAAACATTTGTCCGTTCTTGATTACAAAAAGCAAGAGCGAGCGACAGAACTTGAAAAATTAGGTGCTAAAATCGAAGAAAAACAGACTGAATTCAATGTGTTATCCGAGCGAGTGTTAAACTATGACGACGGTTTGGAAAACTTAAAAAATGTGGAAAAAATGCTTAATAATGCACCCGAATATCAGCTCTCCGAGCCGCAAAGTTTTATGTCCGCAAAAGCATATAAAACTAAAATTGCAGAACCGCTTATTCAAAAATTAAAAGCGTTAGTCAGGACGGCATTGGCTCGTTGCTTTGAAGGTTGGGACAATTACCATAGGCTAAACATCACAAACGGAAACCTATATCGTGAGAACGAAATGTTATCTAAAATCAACAGAAAGCTGAAAAACGAAAACGAAAATTTGCGTTCGGAGGTCAAAGATTACAAACTTCTGCGCAAGGTTTTTGGGCGTAAGCAAATTGATGAATTGCTTGAACAGGCAAGGAATATTAAAGGTCGTAAGCGTGAAAATCCACGCTCAAGATAAATAAATTTTTGGAGGTAAAATAAAATGGCAAAGACAATTTTTGAAAAAGCAGGCGGTACTTATACGCAGGTGGGCGACTATATGTTACCCGATTTATTACCGGCGGAAGAAGAAAAGGAAGCGAATATCGGTATTTGGGCAATGCAGCACAAACGATATTTGAAGCAACACCATAAAGTGCTATATTATAATTTGCTGACAAGCGGTAAGCTCAATTCATATCTTGCAGACATTGAACAACACGCTCAAGATCTTTTTCTCCGGCTGGTAAAAGAACTTGCCGAAAAAGAAAATGTAACCGAGAAACTCAAATCAACCGATATGATGTTGTGGGTGCAAAAGATGAATAATATCCGTAATCGTGCAACGGAAAAAGTAAATACAGAACTGATTTACACGGTATAAACATAGCGACGGCAGGGAGCAATCCCTGCCGATTTTTGTTGCTTAAAAACAGTTGACTTATTTGCGGATTAAACATATAATTAAACTGTATAAAATAAATATAGTCTGCGGTATGTGCAATTTAATATCGAGGGTACATTATGATTACAGATAAAATTGGTAATAGAATACGAGAGTTAAGAAGTCATACCGGATTGAGTCAAGAAAAATTTGCTCAAAAAATAGGTATGGACAGAACTTATTTTGCAAGCGTTGAACTCTCCGAGTTTTTTAAAGATATTTGAATCCAGTCCGATTTAATGGACGATATTTAATTTATAATTAAGTTAGAATAAATCAGCGAAGGAATTACAATGAGTGCAACTGAAACAACATACAAAACCTCATTGATAAACAATTGACGTTACTTAGGCAATAAATGTATGAAAGACAATTTTAGCAAGACATTATATGTTATAAAATGGAACAGTGATCATCAAACTATAATTACCAGCGGCTGGCAAATTAACGCTATAAGGCATAGTGAAAAAAAGTGGTATAATGGTGAATCACAGATGAGGGTTTTACGAAAAGCCACTGACGAAGATTTTGAAAAGATGGAAGTGATACTATAAATGGAAAAAACAACATATCTTTCATCAATTATATCAGCACTTAACAAATTAAACGGTATGGGATCGTTAAATGAAATATATGATGTTATTGAGAAGGAAGGACGATTGAGTTATATTTTTTCCAACCCTAATTGGAAAGATAATGTAAGGGCGACAATACAAAGACATTGTATCCAGACGAAATCTTACAGAGGAAGCGAAGATTTATTTCGCTCAGTATATGGATTGGGTGAGGGTTACTGGAAATTCAAAAATTTTGATTCTTCAGAATATGATAATCCTATAATCAATCGACAACTGAAAATGATTGCAAATTTAGATATTTCAAATACAGAAAAAGAAATGATAATAAAATCTAGAATTGGTCAAGGAATCTTCAGAGATAGGATAATACAAAAATATGAGCATTGTATAATCACCGGAATTAATGATAACCGTTTGTTATTAGCAAGCCATATTAAGCCTTGGCGTTCAGCTTCAAATTACGAACGATTAAGTTCGGAAAACGGACTATTATTATCCCCATTATATGATAAGCTTTTTGATATTGGGTTAATTACTTTTGATGATAATATGAAGATTCTGATATCTAATAAACTAAGTTGTGAAAATGTTTCTAGAATCAATATTGACACAAATAAGATATATGTTAATAACCCTTCAAACGAAATGATGGTTAATATGAGATACCATAGACAAAATATATTTGTAGAATAGTTATATTGAAAATGCGTCTCAACATAAATGTTATTTCTGATTTCCGTAGCAAAAAACAACGCCGTTTTATGATCCACAAGACTATTCAAAGTCTATAGCAGGAATGAAAATAATTCCTTTGGAGACATCTGAATTAAAGAAAATAGTTTCCAACAGAAAAACATATAAGGAACTGTATTCTTTATTTGAAACAGCATTTAATTCGAATTTACCACCACACGAGTGGTATAATATTAAAATAAATAACAGTTTAAAAATACAATAAAAATTATGAGGTATATGAAATGGCCGATAAACAACTTACAAATAGTCAAATATTAATCAAAGAATGTGTTGCTCAAAGTTTTAGAGACTCTGACGAATATGATGACGAAGCTTCTTTTTTTGAGTACTTTTCTTCATCACAGATATTAAAAGATTATGATTTGAGTGATGATGAAATTGAAAATGGAATTGTTGGATCAAGTGGAGATGGAGGATGTGATAGTATTTACATCTTTTTGAACAAAAATCTTGTATTACCAGACCAAATAGATTCTATCATACCATCAAAAGAATCAAAGGTCGAAATGGTAATAATTCAATCAAAAAGAGAAACTTCATTTAAAGAAAGTGCTATACAAAAATGGAAAGATGTTTCAAATAATTTATTGTCTTTATCTAATTCTCTAAGTGATTTTACGACTCGATATAATGATGATGTAAGAGAATCATTTGGCTTTTTTAGAGATTTATACACAAAACTATTAAGGAGTAGAGTTAAACTTGAATTTAAATATATTTATGTATCATATGCGGAAGAATTGCACCCAAATGTTAAGCAACAAGCAGAAGAATTAAAGGGATTAGTATGTAAACTGTTTCCTAATGCTAAAGTGAATATAGAGTTTGTTGGAGCAGCAGAGTTATACGATAAGTATAATACACCAGCAGAAACGATAGTAAATTTACCTTTAGCTGAAGTCCCAATTGCATTAGGTAAAAACAAAAATTATGTTGGACTCGTGTCACTCAAAGATTATTATCGTTTTATTGTTTCAGAAGATAACATTTTAAGAAGAAAATTTTTCGAAGCGAATGTACGTGATTACCAAGGAAGGAATAACGTTAATTCGAGTATAAGAGAAACATTGGAAACTGGTCAATCAGAGGACTTTTGGTGGCTGAATAACGGTATTACAATTCTTACTTCTGAAGCAATGTTAGTAAATAACAGGGAGTTACAACTCACAAATCCTGAAATTGTAAACGGCTTACAAACCTCAAATGAAATATATTTGTATTTTAAAAATAATTTAAATTTGCTTGATTCTGAAACAAGAAATGTATTAGTTAGAATTATAGTTCCCGATAGTGAGGAGTCTCGAGATAATATTATTTTTGCAACTAATAATCAAACAAATATTCCAAAAGCATCGCTTAGAGTCACAGATCCAATTCACCTTCAAATTGAACTGTATTTGAAAGGAAGAGGTTTGTTTTATGATCGTAGGAAAAACTACTACAAAAATCAAGGAAAGAAACCAAGCGAAATTATTGGAGTTTCGTTTTTGGGTCAATGCTTAATCACTTTGTTTTTAAAAAAACCTGATTATGCAAGAGCCCGTCCTTCAACTATACTTACTGATGACGATTCATATAATAAACTGTATATTGAAAATCAAGATTTGGATGTATTTTATCGCTGTGCTGTATTGGGTAAAAAAGTACAAAAAAATTTAAAAAGAACTATTCAATATACTTCAGCAGAAAAAAGTGATATTTTATTTTACTTATTATATGGCGTTGTTGCTAATAGTATAAAGAAAAACAATATTACAATAGCGGATATTAAACACCTTGATATTGACAGCATAACGGATGATGTCATCTCTGAAGTCAAAGATAAAATTTATAATATATATAAAGAAAATGGTGGAAATGGACGTGTAGCAAAGAGTTCAGAATTTGTCAATAAAGTAGATGAAGTATTAGAATTAGCGTAATCATTTTTATCCTTTTATTACCTAAATAGAACGGAGAACTTGATAGCATCCAAGTGATAGCTATTTGATAGCAAAAGCAGGAATACCTCATAGAACTGAGATAATCTGTACCAAATTAAAGCACATCAAGTCAAAACTCCTAAGCAAAAACAGTTAAAGCCTGTTTTATACTTAGGAGTGGGAATAACGGATTAAAATGCCGAAAGCCTGTATTTATGCGGGCTTCCGGCATTTGTTTTATCCAATGGCTCTAGTTTGGCTCTGTTTGTGGACGGAGTAATTGATTGGAAGGGAGATAAAAATGAAACAGTTATCCGAGAATGATGCATATGAAAATTATTATCAATTTGTAGGTGCTACAAAATACAGAAAACCTCTTTTTTATGACAATGAGATTCGTGATAGATTAAGTTGCATTATAGCAGACATTTTTAATAAAAAAGAAGAGATAGAGTTAGTTGAAAGTACAGTTGCATATAATCATATTCATGTTTTAGTAAAAACGCAAGTAGATCCTTCTAAAGTAGGACAACTTTTATTTGGGGCTTCGTCAAGAATATTGAGAAAAGAATTTCCTGTTCTTGTAGAACAAATACCAAAAGGTTTATGGGGTGGTAAGTCATTTGAACCTATTGTTGATAAAAACCACCTTGATAATTGCATTTCATATATTAGAAGACATCAACCTGATAACACAAAGATATAAACAGGTTTATTGTAGAATGAAAAGAGGAAAATGTTATTATGCCATTAGGATTAAAAAGAGGAACAGTGCAACTTGAACCACATGATAAACAGTGGGACGAGATTGCCATTCAAACAATCAAGACACTTAAATCCATATTAGGTGATGATGCTATTGATATACAGCATATTGGGAGCACAGCAATACCGGTAATTAAAGCGAAACCGATTATTGATATTGTCGTTGGGGTAACCAATTTTGAGAGAGTAATGTTACATAATGAGCAGTTACAGAAGGAAGGAATCTTTTATCGTGGCTCGGATGTGGAATATCAGATTCTTTATGTAATGGGTGATATGGAAAAGGATATCAGGACACACCATATTCATGTTGTGAAGTGGAATGAAACTGAGTGGAAGAATTATATTCATTTTAGAGATTGTCTAAATGCTAATGAGAATATAGCTTTGCAGTATGAGAGGGTGAAGGAAGAACTGGAAAGTAAGTATGCAGATGATAGAGTGGCATATACTAATGGAAAGCAAGAAATGATAGATATTATTCTGAATTATAAATAGATTGTTGACATGAATTGCCAAGACTGGTATATTATTCAACAAAAACAAGGAGAATACACACATGAATCAGAATAAATTCAAATGTTATTGTGCAACACCCATTATTCTGTAATGTGTAAAATTTAAGCAGTTGCAGGAGGCTTTGCTGTACAAATATTTATATTTTGATATCAAAATCGTAGGTGACTTAAAAAACGCCGCTAATTTCTGCGCCGTTTTTATCATATAATGAACCTCCAATATGTACAGCGTCTTTTGCAAGACCTGCATATCCACGCATAATGACAGATACGCTGTTAAAGGAAAAAATCTGTGAATAAATTTTGTCTGTTAATGCTGACAGATTTATGATACAATAGTGCTGTTAGTTTGAATTTAAAAGTGAGTAGAAGTATAAAAAATGAGGAAACTGAATTTTACAAAAGCACTTAAAAACGCATTACCGTATGTATTAACGCTTATACTTGTCGGTATAATGACTTTTGTTGCGGAAATATTGGGTGAGGGGGAGATAATCTTTCCTGAAATAACGGCACTTGCAATTGGCTATATGGTTACACAAAAGCAAGGTTGGAAAGTCAATGACAGCCGAATGATTGCGTTAATTGCGATTTGCGCTGTTGCGGGTGTGCTGACAGTCCGATACATAAAAGTCGGGCTTTATCTTGAAATATTGATTGCATTTGTATTTGCACAAATTCTTTTTATGTTTTCGGGAACAACATTTGCACCGATGATTTCGGCAATTGTGTTGCCCGTTATGATGCAGACCGAGAGCTTTATATACCCGATTGCCGCATTTTTGCTGACAATTGCGGTTGTATTATTCCGCAGATTTCTTTTGAAAGTTAAAATAAGAGATAAAGAGGATTTTCAGTCGGTAAACCTGCGTGCAAAGAGCGATGTGATTGACACAGCCGTAAGAACAATCTGTGTTGCCGTTGTGGGATTCTTCGCAATTTGGTCGGGCTTTAAATTTGCAATTGCACCGCCGTTGCTTGTGGCGTTTACGGAATTTTCCCGTCCGAAAAATAAGGCTCGCAACAAGCCGGTAAAGACGGTTTTGCTGATAACAGTCTGTGCATTTGTCGGAGCGGTTTCAAGATATGTGCTGAATATGACTCTCGGATTGCCGTTGACAGTTGCCGCATTGACAGCCACGGCGATAATGCTTGTAATTGTTTACTGCACAAAAATGTATATTCCGCCTGCCGGAGCATTGACAATTTTGAGTATGATTATTCCGAGTGAAAGCGTACTTTTGTACCCGTTGCAGATACTTGTCGGAACTGCGGTAATAATGCTGATTTCACGGCTTTTGTTTATGAAACGGCAAAATTAAAATAATCTTAATTTAGTTATATTATTCTATAGAGGAAATTAAATGGATATATTTATTACAATTTTAGTTACATTTTTTGCAGGAATGGGCGCAGGTCTCGGAACAGGTTTTGCAGGAATGAGTGCGGCGGCTGTAATAAGTCCTATGCTCATAACTTTTCTCGATATGGACCCGTATATGGCAGTCGGAATCGCACTTTCGTCCGATGTTTTGGCGAGTGCAGTTTCGGCTTATACATACCATAAAAATAAAAATCTCGATGTCAGAAACGGTTTGATTATGATGGCGAGTGTGCTTGCATTTACGATTGTCGGCAGTTATGTTGCAAGCATTGTTCCATCAGCTACAATGGGCGGATTTTCCGTGTTTATGACATTTTTGCTCGGCATAAAATTTATCATCCGTCCCGTTATGACAACTAAAGAAGCTATGCTCGGTGTGTCGGCAAAAAAGAGGGCAATCCAGTCTGTAATCTGCGGAATGTTAATCGGCTTTATCTGTGGATTTATAGGTGCGGGCGGAGGAATGATGATGCTTTTGATTTTGACGACCGTGCTGAATTATGAATTGAAAACCGCTGTCGGCACAAGCGTATTCATTATGACATTCACCGCCCTGACAGGCGCAGCTTCGCACTTTATGATTGGTGGCACACCCGATTGGTTTGTGTTCATTCTCTGCATAGCGTTCACCCTTATATGGGCGAGAATTGCCGCCGTCTTTGCAAACAAAGCTAAGCCCAAAACCCTGAACCGTGCAACAGGCATTGTCCTCGTGGTGTTAGGTGTTGTTATTATGGGATTTAAGCTTTTAGCAAAATAAAAATTGACAGTTTAAAATTAAAAATTCAGGTCGGGCAATAGATTTGTAAAATGCAAAAATTTCTATTGCCCGATTTTTCAACGGTTATCTTGGTGCTAATCGAGTAGGGCGAAACAAATGCTTGCTTTGAACAATATTCGGGGGAAGTATGCTTTTTTAACAATTGCATTATTATTTCGCAAAAAACAAAGGAGCTGCGAAGAACGAAGTCTTAAACTTCATTTCTTCACAGCTCCTTAAATTTTCGTGTCAGATGTGCTGTACTCAGCTTATTCCCATAAGCTCCAAATCCATCACGCAGGTTGCGTAACTCAGTTAGGGGGCAGACTACTTTTAAAACTATAGCTTTTGAGTAGGGTTGCAAAATAAATTTTTAGTTATTATAATTCATTAACGGAATTATAATCTTCCGACTTAATCTATCATTTGTGGAGTTATAATTATAATTTATTATAGCATACAATCGTATGATAACGATAATAATTATAAACTTTTAGGTTTTGCACATGAGTTGCGAACTTTTATTGGACAAGGCAGATAGACACGCATAGGAGAATAATAATCGGTGCTTTTAGGTTTCATCAGATTCAAAATAAATCTAATGCCGTAAATGCCCATTGCATATACAGGTGCGTTTACCGTAGTAAGCGGAGGGTTTGTATATCCCGAAAGCTCCGTGTTATCAAATCCCATAACAGAAATATCCTCAGGAATTTTGTAACCGTTTTCTTGCAGAGCTCTCATTGCACCGATTGCAATATGATCACTTGCCGCAAAAATAGCTGTGGGGAGATTCCCTTTGCTGATCATTTCTGACATCATTTTATAACCGGATGATGTTGAAAATTTGTCCTGAATAATAAACCCATCATATTTAATGTTTAGTTCATCGCAAATGTCTGTGAAAGTGTTGAGTCGTTTATCAGGAAATATCGTTCCGTCCTCAAGCTGTTCAATGCCTCCGATAAAGCCAACTGTTCTATGGCCTAAATCATATAGATATTTAATTGCATCGGACACTGCCTGACGAAAGTCGAGCGATACGGATGTGATTTCAATATTCTCAACGGTCATATCAAGAAAAACGATTTTATTATTCAAAGAATGCAGTGATTTTATTTCTTGTTTACTAAACTTTCCGAGGCAGATTATGCCATCAACATCACAGAGTACATTCTGATAGTCATTGTCTGTTTTAAATGTTCGTACAATACTTATATTATTTTTTGAACAGTAGTCCTCGATACCCTGTCTCATCAAAAAGTAATAATTATCTTCAATTTCCTGTTTGGAAGAGAACCATTGTAGAATTCCAATGCGACATGAAGGTGTTGATGTAACCCTTTTTTTCTTTACATAATTAAGTTCTTTAGCTGCTGCAAATATTTTTTGCTTCGTTTCAAGCGAGGTGCTGAGGGTAGTGTCGTTATTAAGCACTCTTGAAACAGTAGCTACTGATACATTTGCCTTTTTGGCAACATCTCTGATTGTAGCCAATTGAATCACCTCACTACCATTATAGTGAAATATTACTAAAAAATCAAGTCGTGTTTAGTGAAAAACAGAGAAAGAAAAAATGTTTACCAAAAACTATTGACAGTTTACGAAACAAAACATATAATTTAGTTAACATAAAAACAAAAGAAACATTATTATTAAATAATAACGAAATCTTTTGTGCAGGTTGTCACGGCGTTTCATTTAAAATTAAAAGGAGGAAAAATTATGAAACAGACATCATCACAACCAAGACTTGATGGCAAAATCCCGGGTAGAATCAAATACACCTTTGCTTTAGGTGCCCTCGGCAAAGATATGATTTATGGTATGATTGCCACATTTTCAATGATTTATTTCACAGACATCATCAAGGTTAATCCGGTATTTATCGGCGTAATGTTCTTTGTTGCAAAGTTATGGGATGCCTTTAATGATTTGTTTATGGGTATGATTGTTGATAACACACGCAGCAGATGGGGTAAATTTATTCCATGGCTTGTAATAGGTACGCTGGTTAATTCAATTGTATTTGTTGTTTTATTCACAGACTTCCACCTCGATGGCGTTGGACTTTGCGTATTTGCAACAGCAGCTTACATACTCTGGGGTATGACTTACACAATTATGGATATTCCTTATTGGTCAATTATTCCTAACCTCACTTCAAATCCAGAGGAGAGAGAAAAAGTTTCGGTACTTCCGAGAATCTTTGCAAGTATCGGTCAGTCACTTGTTATTGCAGGCTTTGGTGTTCAAATTATTGAGGCTCTCAGCGGCGGCACAACAAATCAGGCAGGTTATCACAGATTTGCAATCATAATTGCAATTGTATTTATTCTTACAATCGGTATTACAGTAATCAATCTTCCGAAAAAGAGAGATGATTCTGTTCCGGAAAAGAAAGTTAAGTTTAAAGATATTTTCTCAATCATCGGCAAGAATGATCAACTTCGTTGGGCGGTAACTCTTATCTTCCTTTACAACATCGGCATTCAGTGCATTATGGGTGTTGCTACATATTATTTCAAATATGTTTGCGGCAACGCAGGAATGATGTCATCATTTATGATCAGCGCATCAATCGCAGAGGTTGTAGGTCTTATCGTATTTCCTAAGGTTACAAAATTTCTTTCAAGAAAAACTTCGTTCCTTCTTGCGTGTCTTTTACCTGCATTTGGTCTTGTAATGCTTTTGTTCGTAGGTATTTTTGCTCCGCACAATGTTGTGCTCACATCAATCTCAGGTGTTATTGTAAAACTTGGTACAGGTCTTGAACTTGGTTGTGCAACAGTATTCCTTGCAGATGTTGTTGATTACGGTGAATTTAAGCTTGGAACAAGAAATGAAGGCGCTGTATTCTCACTCCAGACGCTTATCGTAAAATTCACAGCAGCTCTTACAGCACTCGGTATTGGTGCGGCACTTGGAAGCACACAGTATATTCCGGGTCAGGAACAGTCATTTGCAACAGTAGCATCAATCAGTACACTTATGTGCATTGTTCCTGCGGTTTGTATGCTTATTGCTTATGTTGTTTACAGAAAGAAATATAAACTCAATGACGGTATGATGAAGAAGGTTATCAACACAATCAGTGCAAGAAGAGAAGGCAAAATTGATATGACACAACAGCTTGATGAAAGCGGTAACACAGAGCCTTCTATGTTTCTTCCTACAGTTACGGAAAAGGCAGGTAAATAAAATGATTGATACTAAAACAGCAATTGAAAAAATTACAAACGGCGAATTTGATAATCTTTTCACTGATATATATATAGATTCATCAATGATTGATTATCAGAAGAAAAGATATGTTCATGCAATTGAGCAGTATGAAACAATTTTTTGCCCTGATAAAGTAGCAATATTCAGTGCTCCCGGTAGAAGTGAGGTTTGCGGTAATCATACAGATCACCAGCATGGAATGGTGCTTGCAACATCCATTAATCTTGATACTATTGCTGTGTCGGCCAAGAATAACAATGATGTTGTAAGATTTGTTTCTGACGGTTATGATATGATTACTCTCAATATAAATGACCTCGAAGTTAATAATGATGAGGCAGGCACAACGGTCAGCCTCATCAGAGGTGTTCTTCGTGGACTTAAGGATCATGGATACAAAATTGGTGGATTCAATGCTTATGCAACAAGTGATGTACTTGTTGGTGCAGGACTTTCATCGTCAGCAGCTTTTGAGGTAGTTGTCGGAACTATTATTTCCGGTTTATATAATGATATGAAAATAAATTCAGTTGAGATTGCTCAGATTTCTCAGTATGCTGAAAATGTATTTTTCAAAAAGCCGTGCGGACTTATGGATCAAATGGCTTGTTCAGTCGGAGGAATGGTTAACATTGACTTTAAAGATCCGACAAAGCCAATAGTTAAGAAAGTACCTACCGAATTTGAAAAATATGATTACAGTCTTTGTATTGTTGACACAAAGGGTGATCATGTTGATCTTACAGATGATTATGCTATGATTCCCTCGGAAATGAAAAAGGTTGCAAATTTTCTCGGAGAAGATTATCTGAGAGATTGTGATTCAAACGAATTTTATATTCGCCTTGACGAAATTCGTGAGGCTGTTGGCGACAGACCGGTACTTCGTGCAATTCATTTCTTTAATGAGGAGCATAATGTTAAAAATGCCGTTTCGTCACTTGAAAACGGTAAGTTTGTTAAATTCCTTGACGCAATCAGAAAATCCGGTAATTCATCGTTTAAGTATCTTCAGAATGTATATACAACAAGAGATATTCAACATCAGAACATCTCGGTTGCCCTTGCACTCAGCGAAAGCCTTCTTCGCAATTACGGCGTGTGCCGTGTTCACGGCGGTGGATTTGCAGGTACAATTCAGGCGTTTGTCAAAAATGATTTTGTAAGTAATTACAAAGAATTTATAAATAAAATTTTCGGAGAAAACTCATGCCATGTTCTCAAAGTGAGAAAATACGGCGGAATAAAAGTAATGTAATTATGTAGATTTTGTTTTTATTAAGGAGGACAAAATGAAAATTCTTGTTTTAGGCGGTGCCGGATATATCGGTTCGCATACAGTTTACAGACTTATTGAAAGCGGTAATGAGGTTGTTGTATTCGATAACCTTGAAACAGGTCATATCGAGGCGGTTCATCCCAAAGCAAAATTTTATAAAGGTGATCTCAGAAACAGAAGTGAAATTGACAGCGTTTTTGATAAAGAAAAGGGTATTGATGCTGTAATTCATTTTGCAGCCAATTCACTTGTCGGTGAAAGTATGACCAACCCTCTCAAATATTATGATAATAACCTCAACGGCACAAAGGTTTTACTTCAGTCAATGGTTGCTCACGGAATTGATAAGATTGTATTTTCATCAACAGCGGCAACATACGGTGAGCCTGAGAGAACTCCTATTCTTGAAACCGATCCGACAAATCCGACAAACTGCTACGGAGAAACAAAAAAATCCATGGAGAGAATGTTCTATTGGGTTGAAAAAGCACATGGTTTAAGATATGTTTCTCTCAGATATTTCAATGCATGCGGAGCACATATCAGCGGAAAAATCGGTGAGGCACATAATCCTGAAACGCACCTTATTCCGATTATTCTTCAAGCGGCACAGGGTACCCGTGACCACATAAGTATTTTTGGTACTGATTATCCCACATCTGACGGAACTTGTATTCGTGATTATATCCATGTCACTGACCTTGCACAGGCTCATATTCTTGCAGTTGAATATCTTATGAAGGGCGGTAAAAGTGATATATTCAATCTTGGCAACGGTGTAGGTTTTTCTGTTCGTGAGGTAATTGAAAAAGCCAAAGAGATTACACAGAAAGATATTAAGGTTGTTGAAGAAAGCAGAAGAAGCGGCGATCCTGCTATATTGATTGCGTCAAGCGATAAGGCGAAAACTGTACTTGGCTGGAAACCTGAGTATGATGATCTGGGAACAATTATTAAAACAGCGTGGAAATGGCATTCAACACATCCCAACGGCTATAGTAAGTGAGGCGGTATTTATGAAGAACAGCGTTTACGGCTTAATATTAAGACTTGTTTCATACGGAATCAATACAGGGCTTATTGAAAAAGAGGATATAATCTACACGCAAAATAGGCTTTTGTCGTTGTTCCATATGGATGAACCCGATGACAGTTGTACTTGCCTTACAGCAGATAACGAGGATACTCTTGAAGAAATTTTGTCGGGACTTCTTGATTATGCATACGAAAAAGGAATCATTCCCGAAAATACAGTAACATATCGCGACTTATTTGATGTGAAACTTATGGCTTCACTTGTTAAGCGACCGTCAGAAGTAATAAGGGAATTTTGGCAGAATTATAGCTGTTCTCCTAAACTTGCAACCGATAGCTACTATAAATTTAGCTGCGATACCGATTATATAAGAAGATATCGTATTAAGAAAGACTTAAAGTGGAAAACATCAACCGAATACGGTGATATTGATATCACGGTAAATCTTTCAAAGCCTGAAAAAGATCCGAAAGCTATTGCAGCGGCAAAACTTCAAAAACAGTCGGGTTATCCGAAATGTTTGCTTTGTAAGGAAAATGAAGGATATGCCGGAAGAGTAAATCATCCTGCAAGAGATAATCACAGAATTATTCCGCTCACCATTGACGGAGATAACTGGTTTATGCAATATTCTCCGTATGTTTATTACAATGAACATTGTATTGTATTTAACGGTGAGCATACACCAATGGTAATCAATGATTCCACATTCAGAAAACTGTTTGATTTTATTTCACAGTTTCCGCATTATATAATCGGTTCTAATGCTGATTTACCGATTGTAGGCGGTTCAATACTTACACATGAACATTTTCAGGGTGGCAGATACAGCTTTGCACTTAATAGGGCAGAGGTTGAAAGAAAGTTTATTGTTAACGGCTTTGATGATGTGGAGTGCGGAATTGTAAAGTGGCCTATGTCAGTTGTAAGATTGACAGGTGAAAACAAGGACAGCATTATTTCATTATCTTCTCATATTCTAAAGAGTTGGAGAGCGTACACGGACGCAGATGTTGGCATTTTTGCCGAAACAGATGGTGAAATTCACAACACTATCACTCCGATTGCTTTTACAAAGGATGGAAAATTTGTTATTGACCTCGTTCTCAGAAATAATATCACAAGTGAAGAGCATCCTCTGGGAGTATTTCATCCTCATGCGAATTTGCATCATATTAAAAAAGAAAATATCGGCCTTATTGAAGTTATGGGACTTGCAGTATTGCCCTCAAGGCTTAAAGATGAAATGGCTATTTTAAAGGATGCTATTCTTAATCACAAGGATGTAAGTGAAATTCCGAAAATCAGCAAACATTCCGAGTGGGTAAATGAATTTGTTTCGCAGTATGATGAAATCAATGAAAATAATATTGATTCAATAATTCAAAATGAGATAGGAAAGGTATTTCTTAATGTTCTTTTGGATGCAGGTGTATTCAAAAGAACTCCTGAAGGACAAAAGGCTTTTGATAAATTTATAAAGACGCTGTAGTAAAGGAAGTGCTAAAATGTCAAAGGTAAGGGTAGTAAATTTTGAACCTACATCCAAAGGTGAAAACACTCATCTTTATACAATAGAAAATAACAGCGGAGCAAGCGTGACATTATGTGATTTAGGCGCAAGTGTCGTTTCGATAAAAGTTCCCGACAAAAACGGTAGTATTAGAGATGTAGTTCTCGGTTATGAGCACATTGACGGTTATGAATTTGACGGAACATACTTCGGTGCTACTGTCGGAAGATGTTGCGGAAGAATTGCATACGGCAAGTTTACTCTTAACGGAGAAGATTATCAGCTCCCTGTAAACAATGGGAGTAACCATCTACACGGCGGATTTAACAGCTTTAGCCGCAAAGTGTGGCTTGCGGTAGTTGATGATAAAGTTCCAAATACAGTTCTATTTATGCTTGATAGTCCCGATGGTGATGAGGGCTATCCCGGAAATATGAAAGTCTTTGTACGCTACACCTTTGATGATGAAAATGTACTTACGATAAAATGGTCGGCAGTTTCCGACAAAGACACAATATGTAATCTGACCAATCATTCATATTTCAATCTTAACGGACATAAAAGCGGTAAAGTTACAGAAAATCACAAGCTGAAAATAAATGCAAATTTCTTCATACCGATAAATTCAAACCTCAATCCCACAGGAGAGATAACTCCCGTTAAGAATACATCGTTTGATTTTACCGAACCCAAGTTAATTGGAAATGGTATTGACAGAAAAAACGAGCAGATTGGTTTTGCAAACGGTATTGATCATATGTTTGTGCTGAATCATTCTGATGAAGAATTTGTGCTTGCGGCCGAAGCTGAGGGCATTGATAGCGGAATTACATTAAAATGCTATACTTCTCAAAAAGGTGTTCATGTATATACAGCAAATTATGTCGATGTTTTGTCCAATATGGGAAAGGATTCAGCAACATACGGAGAAAATCCAGCGTTTTGTCTTGAAACCCAAGGCTTTCCCGATGCTGTAAATCACAAGACTTTTCCTACGACAATATTAAAAGCAAACGAAAACTATACACAAACTACAAAATATATTTTTGGTATAAACAAATAAAATAAGCTAATTTCTAACTCCTTTTAAAAATAAAATCTCTCTAAAATCAAGGACCACCTATTTTTTTCTTGGGTGGTCCTTGATTTTTAATCTATGAGGATGTTTCATGTTTTGCAGTATTACACCGTCTTAAACATATTCTGCTTTAGCGGTTATGTGCAATTCTGCCTGAAAATCGCCCTGTTCTGCTTGCGCCGTAAAACCGGAACATTCCTATTGCTCGGCTGTTTTCACAAACTGCATTTTTCATTGCCCGTGTATTTTTTAGCGCTGTTTTTGCTTTTATATTAAAATACGCTTAGGATAGATTTCTTTACCCTCTGCATCAAATTCAAAATTTTCATTACCCCAACTTTTAAAAAATGATCACTTTTCCCTAGCAAATGTACAGAGATAACGGCGGTAATAACTTGCTGACTTATAAAATTGATAGTTACTTCTTAAATGATTGACTGTTTAAGAGTGTATTGAAAAACATTTTAATATTTGTTAGAATTAAAATGGTGGTGAGGATATGTTAAAGATTGCGGTAGTAGATGATGAAATTGTATTTGTTGAAAGTCTGATTAACAAAATAACAGCGGTATGTGAAAAACTTAATTTTGAATTTAAAATTGACAAATACTCAAACGGATTTGATATACTTGAAAATTACAGCAAGTATCATCTGATTTTTCTTGATATTGAAATGCCGTCAATTGACGGTATTGCTACAGCCAAGCGGATCAACGAATTGAAAGGTTCAGCTGAAATACCTTTTATTGTTTATGTCACAAGTCACGATGAGCTTGTCTTTGATGCTTTAAAAAGTTTTCCTTATTCATTTATAAGAAAAAGTAAAATTGAATCTGATTTGTACGAATGTATTAACCGTATAAATAATTCTTTTGAAGAATTACATAAAACTATAGTATTGCATACCGAAAGAAAAGATATTCCGATTGTTATTGGTGATATTATTTATCTTGAAAAAATTAAAAATTATGTTGTGTATCATACTAAAAATCAAGAATATAAGGTCAGAAGTGATATGAATACAGAATTTAAAAATATCGCAGAATATGGCTTTATAAGACCGCATATTGGTTATGCTGTAAACAATAAGTATGTTGAATATATTTCTGCGGATTGTATTTTATTGCAAAATGATATTAACATTCCTCTCAATAAAAAATACAGAGATGATGTAAAGAAAAAATATTTCAAATGGTTGGGGGATATAAATGTTTAATTATGGTTTTGAGTTATTTGTAAATTTATTTCAAGGTGTAATGTTTACTGTATTTTGTTATAAATTCTTAACCCCATCACGCAATAAGATTTGTGAGGGAATAGCTTTTTGTGTTGCATCATTATTGATGTTTTTTTCGATTACCTTGATCAATTGGTTGTACCTGTCTTTTGCATACATAGAAACAGTTGTGTTTTTTGCAATAATGATTCCCTATTGCGTTTTGTTTTTTAAAGACAGAATTTTTGTTAAAATTCTCACACCTGTTATTTTGAATGTGATTTATTCAGTATTATCATTTGGAATTAATTATATCTTTTCTGCGATTATCAGTTGTGACTATAATTATCTTATGGTAGAGAGTTCCCAATATCGTTATATGTATGTGGTAATGTCAAATCTGATTTTTGTAATTGTTTTATTTATAATTTATAATCTTTTCAAAAATTCGTTAAGCCATATTCAAAAACAAGAAATATTGATTACTCTTGTAATTCCTTTGTTGAGTATTGCTGTAGGCTTGCTGACATTTTTGGTATCTTCAAACGCTGATATGTCTGATTTTGACCGCATTGTATTAGGAGCGGTTTCAATAATAATCCTTTCATTTACATTTATAAATTTTTATCTTATTAAAAGTCTTTCAAAAAATTATTCTTTGGAAAATGAAAATCTTTTGCTTAATAAAGAAAAAGAGCTGTATAATGTTCAAATGACAAGTTCAGAAAAATATATGAAAAATCTTACTGATGTTAAGCATAACATTCAAAATCAATTGTTGTGCATCGAAAATTTGATTGATGGGCAAAGGTATGATGAAGCTAAAAAAATGTGCAATAATGTAAATAATAATATTTCTGCTAATGTTCATTTTTGTAAAACAGGTTATGTTTATTTGGATGCTATATTAAATGTTGTATATGAAAAAGCAATTGAAAATGATATTGATTTCAGCGTAGATTGTAAAGATAATTTAAGTTTTGTGGCAGGTGATGATTTAGCTGTTCTAATAGGTAATCTTGCAGATAATGCTGTTGAGGCACTTGCAAAAGAGCAAAATAAAAAATTAAAGATAAGCATATTTCAAAACGGGTCGTACGGAGTTTTAAATGTGCAGAATTATTGCTCTTCTTCAGTTTTGCGGACTAATCCAACTTTGTACACAAGTAAAGAAGATAAGAAAAATCACGGCAGAGGAATTTCTATAGTAAAAAGTATTGCCAAGAAATACGGAGGAGATGTGATTATTTCGGAGAAGAATAATGAATTTACAGTTACGGTAATATTGGATAGAAAAAATTTATGAATTTAATTATAAAAGCACAATTGTTTAAAATGGTAGGGATATAAATGTTTAATTATGGTTTTGAATTAGCGGTTAATTTTGCACAATCAGTTTATCTGATAGGGTTTTTCTTGGCATTCTTAGGCGGCAAATATTCTCGCAAACGCAATATAGCAATGTGTTCATTGTTTATTGCTTTAAATTTTACTGTTCTTACATATTTTACATTTAACAATCCTTATGTTGTAATGATTGATATGTTGACAGTTGTTATATTACATGAAGTATATTGCTTAACTTGTTTAAAAGGAGAATTGGCAATTAAAATTATTCTTCCGTTTGTAGCTTCACTGATTAATACAATTATATCTTACGGAGTTTTATATCTTACATCTTTTGTTACGGGTTTATCATTGGAAGAATTGGGTTTACAGTCAAGCTTTTTCAGATATTTATGTGTTGTGCTTGTAAACCTGACAATATTGGTAACCTTACTGCTTATGTGGCGTACGAAAGCAAAAGTGTATAGTTTAAAAAAAGTTTCAAATATAATAGCTTTTATTGCAATTCCTGTTTTAGCAATGGCAATATTATACATCACTTTTTACATAATGATTCTTACGAATTATCAATCAAATTTAATCATACTGCTTCTGATAATTTGTGCCGCTATGATTTTGGTTGCCGGAATGGTTTGGTTTATGATTGCAAGAATTAACAGGGATAACCGGATAAGTACAAAGTTATTATTGAGCGAGCAAAGAGCGGATTTGTACGAAAAAAACATTATAACTTCTAACAAGCAGATTGAGAATACTGCAAAGATAAGACATGATATGAAAAACAACATTGCTTGTATTGATAATCTAATTGTTGAGAGCAAATATGATGAAGCACATAAAATATGTCAGGAACTTACCGATAAATATTCTTCAATCGGTTCTGTAGTAAATACTGAAAATTACTTATTAAATGCCGTTTTGAATGTTGAAATTGAAAAAGCAAGGTGCAATGAAATATCGGTCAAATTAAGCATTGCAAATGATATGAAAATGTTTAGTAACGGTTCAGATATGATTTCGGTAATAGGAAATATTTTTGATAACGCTATTTCGTATTTGTCTGAAAATAAAATTGAGAATAAAGAAATTATTTTCAGTACAGAGCATAAAGGCGATTATTCTGTTATTAAATGCAAAAATAAAATTATTGATTCTGTATTGTCTAAAAATCCTTTGTTGCATACTGATAAGGCAGATAAGAAAAATCACGGCAAGGGAATTTCTATAGTAAAAAGTATTGCCCAGAAGTATGGGGGAGATGTAGTTATTTCGGAGAAGAATAATGAATTTATAGTTTCGGTAGTTTTAGACAACCGAATTTTTACCTAAAAACTCACTATTTTTACCTGATTAAAATCAAATATTCTAAAAAATGCTATCCTTCCTTTAAGGCGTTATGCCAAGAAAAGGATAGCATTTTTGTTTTGTATTGAATTTTATGTTTTAGCAGTATTTGCGTTAATTCCGTTATTATACTTTGGCCTTGTGTTGCAGAAATTTGAAACTTTTATTATCAAAAAATTTAAATAAGGTTTAAAGCTACTTCCGTAAATAAGAATTATAGAGTGCAATTTTTGTCGATTTTTTTACAGTTTTTGCACAATCAAAGTTTACAGTATGGTTTTGAGATATGATTAAACAAAATATAGGATAAAAAATCAATGAACATTTTTAATATAAATCAAAAATTAAGGAGAGTTGAATTTTGAAAAAGGGTAAAAATTTGCGTAGCGTTAATACTGACGGAGGGGTGAATTTGCAATTCAAGCTTTTGTCGGCAATCGGAATTATCATTATAGTTTCCGGACATTGTTATCATGGTGGAATGGAACTTGCTTATAACTGGTTTCCGCCGTATTCGTATAATTTAGCATTGTTTGTGTTTATATCGGGATATTTTTACAAAACCGATTATGAAGAAAATGTCGGAAAATACATATGGAAACGAACAAAGCGGCTTCTTATTCCTGCGTATCTGTGGAATATATTTTACGGTGGTATGGTTGCATTTCTCGGTTTGTTTGGATTTACTATAGGTGCAAAGCCTGATTTATACAATCTTTTTGTTATGCCGTTTGTTGACGGTGAGGCTTTTCAATATAACCTCGGTTCATGGTTTGTGTACCCGCTGTTTTTGGTTTGCATAATAAATGTGCTGTTCAGAAAATTTTTGAAACTGATTCATCTTGACAATGAATTTATAGTTTTGATAGTGTATCTCGCAATCGGAATGATAGGAATTAACACTGCAATAGAAAATCCGACTGCAATTAACGGTATAGTGAAACTTCTTGTCAGAACAATGTTTTTTCTGCCGTGTTATGAATTCGGTCGCTTTTATAAAGCTGTGCTTGAAAAGAAAGACAATCTCAATAATGTTGCGTACTTTGCAATTATATTTGCTGTACAGCTGATGCTTTTAACTTTTTGCAAAGATTTGGAGTACACTCCGTCGTCATTTACTAAATTCAACAACGGTTTTATAATTCCGTATATCTCGTCAATCACAGCAATTGCATTTTGGCTGAGAGTTTCAAGATTGCTTGTACCTGCCATAGGAAACAGCAAGCTTGTAAGGCTTATAGCTGACAACACATACGGAATTATGGTAAATCAGCTTGTAGGTTTTATGTGCCTAAAATTTGTATTCTACGGATTAAGTCGCATTACTTCAGGCGCATTGTTTGGTGACTTTAATGTTGCATCATTTAAATCAAGTATATGGTACTACTATCTTCCAAACGGTTTGCAACAGTGGGCTTTTGTATATCTTATATTTGGTCTGTTTGTACCGATATTAATTAGCATTATTTTAAATAAAATCTGTCATATCGCACAAAAAATGCATAATAAAATTTGTAACAAATAATATCTAAAAATCATTGTCTTTATATTCTTAATATGTTAAAATATCTTATACAAATAAAATGATTAGTTAATATAATTATAACGCAAAAGCTATATTGCGAATATAAAATATTGAAAATTGCTTAATTTTAAATTACAGAAGTAGAGAATTGATTTAAAAATATAAATTCCAAAAATTGTTTTAAAAAAGAAAAACTGTGAGAGGTATTCCAATGAAGAAAACAACTGCAATGATGGCATTACTTTTAACAATTTATGCTGCTGTATTTTTTTATGGCTGTACGAATAAATCTTCATACTCAAATTCCGATGATGCATATATAAATTATGCAACAGATATGCAGCTAATGTACCATATCGGCGGAAATGCACCTATGACAAAATCAGATAAAGGTTATTATTATATCGGTGAGGACGGAATCGTGATTTTTATTGATAAAGAAACAAAAAAGGCTACTCCTCTTTGTTCAAAACCAAATTGTACTCACGATGACCCTGAAGCTTGCGATGCCTATTTAAACTTAACGCAGAAGCCCGATACGCTTGTTGGTGCCCATGATTCTGCAATACAATATAATGACGGATATTTGTATGCTTTATGCGGAGAGTATGACAAGAGCTATATAAATTACAATACATATCTTATGCGTATGAAGCCTGATGGAAGCCAAAGGGAAAATCTTACGGGAAGCTTTAATTTTTATGCTTTTGAATGGTTCATACACAGGGGATATTTTTATTGCTCTACTGATTCATCAGTAATTAGAATACCTCTTGATTCACCTAAATCAGAACCGCAGATTCTATACAAAACGGATTACTATATTAAGTCCAGCTTGAGAGCTGTTTCTCAAATATGTGCGTATAAGAATTATTTTTACTTTACTGCCGACGAGAGAAATGAAAAAGAGGAAGGACCCGGTTTAAGTATCAAATGTATCAATTTAGATACATTAGAGATTAATGACATTCCTAAAGCTAAAGGCTATCAAGTGTTTTATAATTTCTTTTTAGGCAACACAATGATTGCGTCCTATTACGATAAAAATTCGGATGAAAATGTTTATCTTAAATGCGATTTGGATGGAAATGTAAAGGAAAGCTTTTTCACAATAGCTCATAAAGATAATTTGCGATATTCAACCGATGGAAAATACATATATGGTGATAATTGTGTGCAGGTCACCAGAAAAGATGCAGAAAAACAGATTATTACGGTTTACGATTTAAATATGAATGAGATAGATTCGTATGTTCCGCCTGAATTTGAAAATATAGTATGCAATTATATTAATCCACAGGATAATGAATATTTTATTTTTGAATCTGTAGATGATAACGGAGAACGAATTTTAGCTATGGCGGATAAAAGTCAACTCGGCTCAATCGGCGGAGAAACTATAAAATTCACCGAGCTTTGCAAGCTGAAATGGGCTGAAAAGAAGAACAGCAATTACTATGTAGAGGGACAGGCGAGAGTTGAATGAGAATTGTGGGTAGCGAATATTTAAAGCTGTTTTCAAACAAAATATTTCTTATTTGCATCATCGTCTTTTTCTGCGCCGATTCTCTGTTTTTCGTAATGCTTCAATCCTCTGATTATGAAAATTCGGCAATTTCAAGTGATGTTGGGGCATATGAACAGCTTATTCGGGAATGTAACGACGCAGAGGATAAAAATGCGTTCTTTGAAAGCAAGAACACGGAGATACAGATTGCACAAATTCTTTTGCACAACGGAAATGCAGATGAATACAAGAAAAAATATCCAAAGCTGTATGACAATGCGGCAGGCTTGGACTTGAACGATGATGAGCTGTTCAACCGCTCGGTTATGCTAAGCAACATACAGGCTCAGCTCTCTCACATAGACAGCTATGAAGAGTTTATTTCCAATATGAAGTCGAGAGCCGAGCAACAGAGCAGCTTTTCCATTTTTGCAGAGCCGGACAGCTTTTCGTTCAGAAATATTGAAAAAACTCCCGTGGATTTTGCCGAGGTTAAAGGTGTTAAGCCCATTCTCGGCAACAACAAGGCGGTTGAAGCCGCAACCTCATATGAGGTTTCAAGCTATATTTTGCTGATTATCGTATTACTTGTCAATATTTTGATGTTCTCCGTTGAAAGAGAAAAGGGACTTTATATTCTTGTGCGGTCAACGGCAAAGGGCAGACTGTCAACAATAGCCTGCAAGCTCTTGGTTGTTTTGAGCGTTACGGCGGTTGTTAGTCTGCTGTTCTATGCGAGCAACATTATGACGGCAGGCACAGTCTACGGCTTTGGAGATTTGAGCCGCCCCGTGCAGTCGAGCGAGCTGTTTTTAAACTGCGCATTAAATGTTACAATGCTTGAATACCTGATTTTGTGGGTACTCGGCAAAACGCTTTTGCTCTGCTCTCTGTCAATGCTCACGGCATTTTTATTCGTGGTTATCAAGTCCTCCGCAAAGACCTATTTAATCTTGGCGGCGGCACTGATTTTTGAATTTTCCTGCTTCATTTTCATTGACGGTAGCTCTGTGTTGGCTTCGCTAAAATTTATAAATATTTTCTACCTTATCAGCGGCAACAATATTTTTGGCTGTTATCAGAATGTCAATATTTTTTCACAGCCGATTAACATAATCACCGTTTTCATCGGCTTAGCTGTGGCTCTCTCCGTTGTCGGAATTTTGGGAGCGGCATTGGCATTTTCAAGGCTGTCACAGCATAACGGCAAGCTCGTTTTGCTCGACAGGCTTATGTCACGGCTCGGACGGTTTAAGAAAATCAACGGAAGTGTGAGAATATACAGCGGCGAGGCTTACAAGCACTACAAAACCTCCTTCGCCCTCGTCGCAGTAATTATCCTCGTGGCTCTCGGCTTTGTCAGCTACAATGATGATTTGAGTATTATATTCAGAAGTCCTCAGGAAAGCGCCTATGACACCTATATGCAAACACTTGAGGGTGAGCTTGACGAGGAAAAGTATGATTTTATCGAGAGTGAAAGGGCTTATTTTGACGAGCTTACAAGAGAAGCCGAGGAGCTTTCAGCCGACAACACGATTTCGGTTGAGGAAAAAACGAACAGGCTCAATACCATTGATGGTATTTTAAGCATAAGAGGAATGGTATTTGAGGACATTTGCGCTCAGCTTGAATATGTTAATGAAAAGGCTGAGCTGACGGGCGAAAAGCCTGCACTTGTCAATGAAGTGGTGAACAAGCGGCTGACTATGGACACCTTTAGGGAGTGGGAGTATTTTGCTCTGCTCTTAGCCGTGGTTATCTTCTGTACCTCCAACATTTTGGCGATTGAATACAAGACCTCTATGGTTAACTTGATTTCGGCAAATAAGCACGGCAAAGCGAGGCTGTTGATTATAAAGCTCTTAACCGTCCTGATTACCACGGCGATTTCCTATATCTTAATCTATCTGCCGTATATGCTCAACTTTATCAAGACCTTCGGCACGGCATCATTTGATTTACCGCTTGCATATTCAAGAGATTTTTCGGCTCTGACAAGCGGCATAACCGTGGGCGGATATATTCTTGCTCTCGGCTTTGTTCATCTGCTTGCGGCAGTCGGCGCAACGGCTTTGGTCTATCTGCTCTCCTACATATTTAAAAATCAGTTTGTGACAATGATAATTTCAAGCGGCTTGCTCCTTATACCCTGCGTGGTGTTCATTGATAACAGCAAAATCCGTATGGTATCGGCATTTTCAAATAATGCTCAGACAGCCGTTATCGGCATAATCACCGCCGTTTGTCTGCTGATAATCGCAGTATCGGCTCTGATTATCTTTGTCCCCAAGCGCAAAAGTACGAAATTTATAATTTAAGTTTCAAGGCAAAAGAGGTTGTAAATATGGAATTAGCTTTAAATTGTATCAGCAAAACCTATAAAAAGGGCTCGGTAAAGGCGCTTGATAATTTCAGCGTTACCTTAACTCCGGGAGTATACGGCTTGCTCGGACCGAACGGAGCAGGCAAGTCCACGCTGATGAACATTATCACCGACAACCTCAATGCCGACGGCGGAGAGGTGGTTTACGGCGGTGAAAATATCAAAAAGCTCGGCAAGGATTATCGAGCCGTACTCGGCTATATGCCCCAACAGCAGGGCTTGTATGATGATTTCACCCTCAACCGCTTTTTGTGGTATATGGCGGCTTTAAAGGGCTTAAAAAAGAAAGAAGCCAAGGAAAAGATCACTCAGCTTCTTGAAACGGTTAATCTGACAGATGCCGCACATAAAAAGTTAGGCTCGTTTTCGGGCGGTATGAAGCAGAGAGCCTTGATTGCTCAAGCGCTTCTGAACAATCCCGAAATTCTCATACTTGACGAGCCAACGGCAGGACTTGACCCAAAAGAGAGAATTCGTATCCGCAATTTTATAAGTGAAATTGCAGAAGATAAAATCGTGCTCATTTCTACTCATGTTGTGTCCGATATCGAGTTCATTGCTAAAGAGATTATACTTCTAAAGCAGGGAAAACTTGTGTCACATGATACCTGCCAAAATCTTGTAAATGAAATTGCAAATAAGGTAGTTGAGGTGGAAATTGAAAAAGAGGAATTAAAATATTTTCAGGATAATTATCGAGTTTCAAATCTCTATCATAATGATGATAAAATCGTAGTAAGATTAGTAACAGATAATCCCCCTGAAAATCATAAAATAACAATTGCAAACCCAACCCTTGAAGATTTGTACCTCTATATTTTTGAACAAGGAATGTGATATTAAAATTATTACCGACAAGTAATGGTGTTCTATGCTAATACTTGTCGGTATTTTTATGCCCTTTTTAGATGAAATTGGAAGGATAAAACGGAATACAGATACAAAAATCTTCAGTTAATGCATAAAATAGCAATAAAATAGTTTGACTAATATATAATATTGTGTTAAAATTATGCAAAAAGGAGGATGACAGCTCTATGGAGCAATATATGCCGATAGTGTGGATAGGCTTTGCAATATTTATGTTACTTTGCGAAGGCTTTACAACACAGCTTGTATCAATATGGTTCGTTCTCGGCTCGGTTTGTGCCGCAATAACAACTATATTCACAAGCGACATAACAATCCAGTCGGCTGTGTTCCTTGTCGTGTCACTTGTTTCGCTTATTGTGACACGACCGCTTGTAAAACGCTTTAAAAGGCGTAATAAAACAACGGGAACAAACGCAGACCGTCACATCGGTCAAGTCGGGTTTATGCTCACAGATTTAACCGATATTGACGAAACAGCACAGGCAAAGGTCGGTGCGGAAACTTGGACAGTAAAGTCCGACAAAGCACCGCTTTTAAAAGGAACAAAAGTTAAGGTTCTTGCAATTGAGGGTGTAAAGCTCATTGTAGAGCCAATATCAGAATGAGAGGTAAATAATGTTAGGACTTATTATTTTAGGAATTATCCTTTTAATCCTGCTTATAGTAATCGTAAGCAATGTCAAGGTAGTGCCACAGGCACACGCATATGTAATTGAAAGACTCGGAACATATCATGTAACTTGGTCAACAGGCTTGCATGTAAAAATTCCGTTTATCGACAAAATTTCAAAGAAAGTTTCATTAAAAGAGCAAGTGATCGACTTCCCTCCACAGCATGGAGTGAATAAAACGATACCTTCTTGTAGATCTTAAAAAGTATTGAATTATCATGGAATCAAGAATAATCAATAACAATTACTTATTTAATATTTTTAACATCTGAGCCATTGGGCTCTTTTTTTATGCCTAAAATTCCTGTAAACTCATTTTTCGTGTTACAAGAATGACTGATGAGGACGGCAGAATAGAGAGGGGGGAGTGATGATGGATTACTTGTATCATCTTTAAATTCTCCATTTATTATAAAGTTCATAACTCACCCCTTTTATAATGAGCAATCGTAATAGAATAAATTATCAAAATGTTTTGCGGTTATAATCGCAGATAATTTACTAATGACAGGAATTGCGGTATATTATCTATAGATGGATGCAGTCATAATGATTTATAAACCTATATATATATATGCAGAACTGAAAGAACACATATCGCTTGATGGAAAGACCTATCTGTTTCTCAACGAGATTCAGGAAATCAAGGGTTTGGAAAAGATCGTCAATTTGCTGGCATCGGACTTTGATGTATGATGAGCCACAATTTCCGTATGATGTTCTCTGAGCTCTCAACATACCTGACGGGATGTTTTATGTGTCTTTCCGTATCTTTACATTATTCTTCGGCGAATTTGACAACGCTAAGAACCATCTAAACTTAAATTATATCAAGGTTTAGAAGACTTTTTAGCAAAATGCATAAAATAATATGTGATAAATTAGAACATTTTTTAATTGAGCAAATCTTAAAAATATGATAGAATAATGTAGAAGATAAGTAAAGAAGGTATTTTATGTTGTTAAAATATAACCGAAATTTATATAGTAAAGATGCTTTGTTAAAGGCTGCATTTAACTTTACCGACAAGGCATATATACATCTTAGTCAAACTGAAAATGAATATATCGTTGATTTTGTCGTGAAAGAGGGAAATATCGTGTCAGAAAAAGAATTTGACAACGAAATGATCTTTCAAACAATGCGACATAAGGTGTATTTGGAAACTGCTGATATCCGAAAAATTATGGTTGCACGAGCTATGGCATCTACAATAATTGATGATGAAGAACCTAAGCCGCAAACAACCGATTTTAATGCTGATGAAATCCTTACAGATTGGTTTGAAAACAATGAAAACAATTGAATTTGACTTGAATTTATATGATCAAAAGTGCATTAAAAAAGCCATCGATGACTTTTATGACATTGCAGAAATTATTTCTGAAAAATGCGACAACAAAATAATTTGCAGAATGTTAGCCTCAAAAGCGGACATAAATTTAACTGCCTGTGAATTTTCAAACTATATTATTGATCTAATGAATGTGATATAAATGAACATTTTGGGCGTATTAAAAGTTGTTTTCATTATTATTTTATGTATAGGTTCGTCGTATACTGATATAAAATTCGGATATGTGAAAAATCTTTATCTGTTGCCGTTTTCTTTGCTCGGAATTGTCTTGCTCGTTTTGCAGTTTCTGCTTTTTGGAGCTGAAACACTACTTGATTCTGTGATTAGTATTTTAACCTCTCTGATAATATCTGTTATCTTATACATTGCACATATTTGGGCAGCAGGCGATTGTAAATTTCTGATTGTACTTTCACTTTTAACACCGGTAGAATTATACTCTAAATTTAATTTTTTGAATTTTTCTATAATTTTTGCAATTGCACTTGCATTTGTATTCAGTTACATATTCCTTATTTTTGACTCTATATATTGCGGTATTAAACAGAAAAAAATCGCCGATAAAGCTAAAATTAAATCCGGTATGAAGTCGTTTGCATTAAATTATATAACATCCGTTTGTTGCATAATAGCAATTGACAACATACTTTTATACTTTTTTGCTGAGTTCTTCATACATTACATATTTGTACTGTTAGCAATAAATATATCTTTTGTTATTTTGCTGAATTCATTAAAGCATCTTGATAAAAGAATAATTTTGCCGATAGCATTGGTGTTGGCAATTATATTTATATGCCTTAAACAATCGTTTGGAACTATGTATTTTGTTAATTTCGGACTTGTATTTATAGTTATGCTTATGAAACTTTTTATCAGTGAGTACAACTACGAATATATAAATACTTCTGATGTCAAGGCGGGTATGATTATTTCTACTGAAACTTCAATGCTGTTTTTGAATTCAAGAGTGAAAGGTCTGCCTGATATGTCACATGAAAACATAAGCGATAGAATATCCGAAAGCGAATGTGAAAGTATTCACCGATGGGAAAAGTCAAAGTATGGAAGCAAAACGGTTAAAATAGTACGAAAAATTCCGTTTGCTATATTTATTTCTCTTGGAATAGTAACATATATCATTGTGGGAGTAATGTTAAATTGATTATAAAAATTAAAGACTATGACGGAAAGCCAAGAATATTTTCATTTGCTAAGAGTGAGAGAGTAAAAGATTATTTGTTGGAAAAAGAATTGAATACGGGACTTTTGAGCAATAGAAGTATTATCATTTACCCTGAAAACATTACTCTAAATCTGTCAGAAGAAGAAACACAAAGATTTAGTTTGTGTGCCGATTATGATGTTTTTCAGGTTGACAGCAGAGGTAATGCCTATAAATACTTTAATAATGCTTCACTTGATAATGCAATACTTGTAACAAACAGATGTAATTCAAATTGCGTTATGTGTCCGACTGCTGAATCTATACGAAGAAACGGCGAGAATTATTACGGTGATGAACTGATAAGAATAGCAAAATATTTTCCGAATGATGTGTGTCACATAACAATTACTGGTGGAGAACCGTTTTTGATAGGCAAAAGTATTTTTGATTTACTTTCTTTTCTTAAAGATAATTTGCCGAATACTTCGTATTTGTTACTCACAAATGGCAGAATTTTTAGCAATAAAGAATACTTGAATTTATTCAAACAAACTTGTCCTCATGCTCTTAAATTAGGCATACCTATCCATGGGTATAACAGTGAAACTCACGACAGCATTACTCAGGCTAAAGGAAGTTTTATTCAAACATTTAACGGTTTGTTGAATTTGCTGTCAATCGGGGCGAAAATTGAACTTCGTATAGTTGTAAGCAGATTGAACGCAGACTTCATAACCGATATAGCTAAACTCATTACCGATAACTTCTTAGGCATTGAGTGCGTAAAATTTATCGGACTTGAAATGACAGGCAATGCGGCAAAAAATAAAAACAGAGTATGGATAAGCTACCCCGATGCTTTCAGGGTATCAAAGAAAGCAATTGATTTACTGATTGGTGCAGGCATTGATGTAGGATTATACAATTTCCCTCTCTGTGCTGTTGATAAAATGTACAGAAGTCTTTGCGAAAAAAGCATTAGTGATTATAAAATCAGATATACAGAACGATGCGAAAAATGCTGTCAAAAAGACGCATGCGGAGGAATGTTCGCAGGTACTGTAAGACTTTCAAAAGACGATATTATACCATTAGGAAAATAAAAATATGATTAACTATTTTAATTTTAAAAAATTAAATAATGAATATCTTATTACAAATGATTTAGGACGATATTTGTTTGCTGATAAAAAAGAACTCTTCTCTCTGATAAATAACCAAGTCGATATGAATTCAGACTTTGGAAAATCTGCAGAGGAAAATATGTTTTGCTACGATGGTTCTCCGAGAGGATTTGCCGAAAAAGTAAAACCTTATTTTCGTGACAGTAAAAATTATCTTTTCTCGGCAACCGGATTGCACATTTTTGTTGTTACTAACAGCTGTAATTTAAAATGTGTGTATTGTCAAGCTCAAAACGGTAATGAAATACCTAACGGATTTATGACAGAAGAGATTGCAGAAAGAGCCGTGGATGTAGCATTAACTTCACCGAATGATAATCTTTCATTTGAATTTCAAGGTGGTGAACCCCTTGCTAATTTTTCTGTTATTAAACATATCGTGGAATATACAGAGTTAAAGAAAAAATCAAAAACTATCACGTACAACATTGTGACGAACCTCACGCTTATAACTCAGGAAATTATAGATTTTATTAAGAAATACAATGTAGGCATATCAACTTCAATTGACGGTAATGAACTTGTGCATAATATGAACAGATGTTATCGCAATGGCAAAGGTTCATATTCTGATGTAAAACAATCTATTGGACAATTAAAACTTAATGATATAAAGTTTGGTGCAATTCAAACTACGACCTCCAACAGTCTGCCGTTTTATAAAGAAATAGTTGATGAGTATATTTCAATGGGCTTAAAAAGCATTTTTATCCGACCGCTTACTCCTCTTGGTTGTGCAAATAAAGATTGGAACATTGTCGGATATTCTGCCGAAGAATTTATAGAATTTTACAACAAAGCTTTTGATTATATTTTGCAACTCAACATGAATGGTACAGAAATCAGTGAAGGTCATGCAACAATTTTTTTGTCTAAGATCCTGCACGGTTATCCCGTGAATTATATGGAGCTGCGTTCTCCATGCGGAGCAGGTATCGGTCAGATTGCTTATTATTATGACGGTAATATATATACTTGTGATGAGGGAAGAATGCTTGCTGAAATGGGAGACGATTCCTTTAAACTCGGTAATGTATATGACAATACATATGATGAACTTATAAATTGCAATAATTGTAAAGCTGCTTGTATTTCAAGTGTACTCGAATCACTTCCGACTTGCCACGATTGCGTTTACAGCCCCTATTGCGGAACTTGCCCTGTAACAAATTTGGCATTAAATAAAAATATATTTAACAGAGAACCGAATTCTTACAGATGTAAAATATATAGAGGGATTCTTGATAGAATTTTCTCCGCACTCCAAAACGAAAAAGAAAAATCAATAATAGAGAAATGGTAGGTGTAAATTTATGGAAAATGATATGTTCCCAAAGGTGAAGAAAGAGATAATCAATTTTATCAATGATGAAGAGGGTAATATAACAAGGAACAAGATACTCGCAGTCGGTTCAATGGTTATTTTGTTAAGCATAATTGCAGGAATAAATGCTCAGGCCGCACATTCTTCTCACAGTTCACATTCTTCGCATTCATCAACTTCTTATCATCGTTCTCATGTGTCACACACATCTGCTAAAAGCCATTCGTCACATGATTCGCACAGCAGTCACAGTTCACATTCAAATGTTGCTACTGAGCATAATTCTCACGCTTCACATGCCTCACATTCTAACATAGCAACTGAACATAGTTCTCACGCATCACACAGTAATGTAGTAACCGATCCTCCGACTACACACAAACCGACAATACCGCCTACTACACACAAAGTGACTGTTCCGTCGACCACTAAGCCGTTACCTACAACCGCTCCTACAACTGTACCCGACACAACAATTGAAAATAGCACAGCTGTTCAGGCAACTACCGAAGCTGTTCAAAGTGCCGCCAATTCAGATAATTCAGTTGTTTCTGCCGGTGCCGGAGCAGTAGCAGGTGCCGCCGCAACAGGTGCAGTTGCATATGCAATTCATAAATATAAAAAGAAGTAGTTATGTCCTTAGGCAAAATATTTGTAAATCATAATCACCTCTATATATAATATGTATAGCGTGATGTATGTTAAACTCCTCTATGTATTGACATATAAAAACAAATAGATTATTCTGTTTACAGAGACAGTATCAGACTTGAAAAAACAAAAAAGAAAAGGTATGTACTTTATAGGTTTGGATGAAGTTGCAAAAACAAATCAAAAGTCTAAAAAGTAATATAATTTGTTGAAAAACTATCTTAAGATATATTCCGACAAAATATCAGTCAGAATGGGGCAGAACATTTGCGGTAAGGAGGCTCGAAAGGGCCTCTTTAGAATACAAGCAAAATTTAAAACATAATGGAGTAAATAAAATGATACCTTCTTATAAATTTAAAAACCAAGTGTATATCAGAAAATTGAATATAATCAATAACGATTACTTATTTAATATTTTTAACATCTGAGCCATTGGGCTCTTTTTTTATGCCTAAAATTTGGCGGCAGGGTAGTTGCAACAGGTAATATATACAAATACAAGCATTTCTTATTGTCGGAATTTACAAAAATAAAATAACTCATAAAAATATATTTACAACTTTGCACGATGTGATATATAATAACAATAGCATACAAAATGTAGGAAGATAGCAGTTAAAAACAGTGAACAATTACCAAATGAGTTATAAGTGAAAGGAGGATAGATTAAAGTTTAAAAAGAAAGCATAGGGGAAATTTTTATTAAACTTATCAACAAATCAAAAAACAGGAGGCTAGAGTATGAACGGAAAAATAAAGAAAATGTTATCGGCAGTTTCAATAACATTATGTGCAACGGTTGGTTTGTCGTTGCCTGTTGATGTTGTAGCGGCGACACTGCCAAAGGCGGAAACTCAATATTCATCATTTAACAATGTTGTCGGAGAAAATCCCGAAGAGAGCAAAATTGTCAAAGAGCTAACAGGCGAAAGAACGGAAAATTCAAAAGAATTTTTGCTCGAAGACGGAACAAAGATGATTGCTCAGTACAACGAACCTGTCCACTACAAAGACAGCAAGGGCAAATGGGTTGAATATAACAATACTTTATCGGAGGATAAGACTGCATCTCCCGATGAAGCAGGTGATTCTTCATATACAAACAAAAGCAGTGATATTTCGGTCAATCTTTCAAATAAAGCTAAGTCAAAAAATATGATTTCACTGCAATCAAACGGATATAAAATCAGCTGGGGTTACGATAATGCAGGCAAGAGCAAAGCTGATGTAAAGAAAAATAACGAAAAAACAAGCGGTAATGATAAATTTACTACGCTTAAAAATATAACAACAGAAACTTTGTACAAAGATGTTTTCAGCGATGTTGACTTGCAGTATTTTGTCACTACAACAGGCATTAAAGAAAACATAATTCTCAAAAGTGCAAAGGCTCAGAATGAATTTACATTGAATTACAAAATTCCGAACCTTACCGCAAAGCAAAAAGATGATAAAACAATCACACTTTCAAATAAGGACGGAAAAGAAATATATACAATCTCAGCACCGTATATGTACGATGAAAAGGGCAGTTCAAGCACACAGATGAAAATTGAGATTGTAAAGCAAAAAGGCTCAAATCTTCAGGTTAAGCTGACCGCCGACTATGCTTTCATTCATACAATCGGCAGAGCATTTCCTGTTACGATTGATCCTGAAATCACGACTACTCTCAAAAGTGATCTTACATTTTATGAGAATGCTAACGGCTCAGTAAATAGTTACGGACCGTACTATACATCTAAAAATTCATATGCTATTTGTACTGTAAATAATCTTCCGAAACTTGGAAACGGAGAAGAAGTTATAAGTGCCAAATATAGTTTTGAAACAGAAAACGGCAGTAATTTGTTTGCTGATGAGGGCGAAAACCCTATCATTGTGAATGCTCACAAGCTTACATCTGCTTCAAATGGGAATGTAAAATACGATTCAAAAGTGCTTGATTATGATTCTCTTACATATGAAGATAATCGGTATTTGACATTTGACCTTACAAGCACCTTCAAAGGCTGGTATAGCGATACCAATACCAAAGGTTTTGTCATGGAGGCACTTGATACAGTTGGTTCAAAAAAAGTCGTATTTAAGTCTTATACAAAAACATCTACAAAACCTGCCTTAACGCTCATCTATAAAGATTTTACAGGCACGGAGAGCAATCTCTCATACCACACAATCAATGTCGGCACTAACGCACAGGCGGCTGTATCGGATTACCTCGGCAACCTTGTAATAAACCAAACTTTGTATGAGGGAACAGGTTCAAGAATGCCGTTGAGCATTACTGCAACATACAACAGCATTAACAAAGACACAGCATTTGAAAACGGTTCTGCAAGCGGTTACGGTTGGCAGTTCTCATTCAATCAATATGTAAGAGAAGTAACCGACAAAAATCTTACCAAAGCAGGCTACAACTATATCTATACCGATGCTGACGGTACAGACCATTACCTTAAACTTGCAGAGGGTGAAACCGCTAAATGGGAAGATGAAGACGGTTTAGGTCTTACACTAACCAAAGATGAAAATAACATTTTCATTGATAACGGTTCAACAACTCAGACTTACGAATCAACCGCAAACGGCGGTAAACTCCTTTCTGAAAAAGACGAACACAAGAATACAATCACATATACCTACACCGACGGTGACTTAACCAAAATCACAGACGGTTCGGGCAGAGAAGTTCAGTTAAAATACAAGAGCAGTACTAACGGCAAAAAGGTTGTAAAAAGAATTACAAAGCCTGATGGTACTGGGATTGATATTGCTTATACAACCGCAAAGGATAAGGTTACTTCAATTTCATTCAATGACGGTCACATTTCACAATTTGAATATGATGATGATTATAACCTGATTTCAATTTCGGGTGTATCGGACAACTATATGAAGTCTTTGCCAACATATAAGTTCAGCTACACAAACGGTAAGGTAACTAATATCACAGAATACGGTACTGACGGCACAGAGGGCAATCATCTTAACATAAGCTACAATGCCGACAATACAACCGTGTTTACAGATAAGCAGGGACATAGTGAAACCCATATTTTTGATAACAGCGGTTCAACTGTTTCTGTCCTCAATTCAAACGGCTATGCAACTTCGTCCGAAAACACAGGACTTGTAATTAACAACAGTGCAAACGCATACACTAAAAATTACATTACAGAATCAACTGAGCAGACAGAAGTTGGCGGAGGAAAATATTACTTCGTGTCAAACGGCACAAAGGGCAGTACCGCAAGTAAAGGCGGTAAAGTAACAGTCGATAATTCTGCCGCAACAGAAGAGGATGGTTACTATCAGTATCTCGGAACAACTTCACTCAAGGTTGAAAATCCGACAAGCGAAGACAATTCCGCATTCTTTACAGGCTTTGCACATCAGTTCAAAGAAACAACTTCCAACGGCAAAGATGTAACTTTCTCCGCATATGTAAAGACAAAGAATGTAAAGCAGATTTATAGTGGTGGCTCTGTCGGAGCAATCCTTAAAGTTAAGTGCCTTGATTCATCAGGCAAGACTGTAAAAGAAATCAACAGTATCGGACTTACAGGCACACTTGATTGGCAGAGGATAAGCGTAACAGCAAATGTGCCGAGTACAACAGCGTCAATCCGTGTGTATGGCTTGATTAGATACGCATCGGGTACAGCTTGGTTTGACTGTATCCAGTTTGAAGAGGGCAATTGTGCCAACAACTTCAATGCTCTTCAAAACAGCGATTTCAGCTCAAATGACAACTGGCTCACAGAAGAAAACAAGAGCATTTCAGCCAATAACAGTACTGTAGCAATAGGCGGTACAGCAGGTGCGGTTGATGATTCCAACACAGAATCGGCAACAGAAGAAACTACTACAGAAAGCAACACCGAACCATCTACCTACACCAAAACAGTTACGGAAACTGCTCCAATGGATAGCATTACTTCATATGACGATTACGGCAACGCAATCAAGTCTGAACAGGGATTTGTAGTCAGAGAAGTAAAGAAAACTTACGAAGTTGAATCTTCCGATACTTCGACCGATGAGGACGGCGATGATACAGATGACAGCACATCATCGAGTCCATCACTCGGCAACAAATATATCTATCAGAATGTAAAGGTAGATAAGGCAGGAGTATCGTTTAAAATCAACGGTACTGCAAAAGCAGAGTCTGTTCCGCTTTCAAACGAAAACAGAACCTTTGGCATTGCACTCAATATTTACTACAAAAACAACAGCACTCCCGAAATGCACTATAAGGAATTTAATGTCAATACTTCCAAAAATCAGCAGGTAAGTTTGTCAATAAGTCCCGAAAATAGTGACGAAACCATCGATTATGTTGCATTTGCATTTGTATATGGTTATAATGAAAATGAAATGACAGTTACCAACGCTGAACTGAATATTTTAGCAACGGGGTATGTGACTAAACGATCAGAAGATTCAAAAGATGATTCTTCGGTCAGTGCAGGTAACGATTCAGATGATACAGAGGTTGACAATTATGTTGATTATGAAGTATTGTCCGAATCTGTTGACAAAACAAAACCGTTTATGCAGACAAGTTTAGAATATGACAGCACAGGCAATTATGTAACTTCCGAAACCAATGAACAGGGAAGTACAACACATTATGTTTATGATGTCAACGGCAATGTAACTTCGATTACTGATGCAGATGATAATGTGACAAGCTACGCATATGATTCATCAGGCAACCTTACATCTGTTAAAAACGGTGATTCTGAGAACTCATATACATACAGTGGTTTAGCCTCTGTATCAAAAATTACACACAATGGTTTTGACTACTCCTTTAACTACGATGTTTTCTACAATCTTGTGTCAACTAAAATCGGCAATGTAACTGTTGCAAGTCACACATATGACAGTAACGGTAATCTTACAAAGACTGCTTATGCAAACGGTGATTATCTTGAATATGCTTACGATAACTATGGCAATATTTCGGTAATCACAGGTGAAACAGGTAAAATTGCCGAAATGATTTACAACAAGCAAGGTCTTGTTACAAAGGCGGTTGACTATTCAAGCGGCGAAACCTCATATTACTACTACACATTTGACGGTTCGCTTGAAAGCGAATATCGTACATCATCTGACGGCAGTCTTACTCATTATATTGTTACCGATTCAGACGGCAATACAGTTGAAAAAACATCTGTAAATGGTCAGACAAAGACCATTACAACAGGCACAGATAAAGACGGAAAGTCATTTGTAAGCAATGACGGTGTAACTAACGAAACATCAACCGATGATTTCGGAAGAGTGTCAACTGTAACAACAAAACAGAACAAGAGCGATACCGTATTTACAAAGCAGTATTCTTATTACCACGGTAGCGAAAGCAATGCTACTACCAATATGGTTGGCGGAATCAGCTATAAGTTGAGTTCTGATAAGGTGCTTGGCTACAGTTATAATTACAACGATACAGGTAATGTAGAGAATGTGTATGAAAACGGTAAAAAGGTAGCCGTATATACATACGATGAACTAAATCAGCTTGTATGGTATGCAGATACCCGAACAGGTCGCTATATCAGAATAGTTTATGATAACTACGGTAACATTCAAAAAATGGAATCGTATTCACTCGGAACTAACTGGGCACCTGTAAAATTACTTGAAACAAGAACTTATTCGTATGGTGACACTAACTGGAAAGATAAACTCACCGAGTTTGACGGCGACAGTATTACATATGATAAAAACGGCAATCCATTGACATACCGTGATGATATGACTTTTGAGTGGGAGAACGGAAGAATTATCAATAATATAAACACTTCCGATAAAGCTATTCAAATGAGCTATGACTCAAACGGTATGAGAACACAGAAGTCTGTTGACGGAGTTAAGACCAACTACTACTATGACAGCAGTAATAATCTTTTTGCACTCACTCAGGGCAACGATACGCTGTTCTTCTACTACGATAATTCGGGCGAAGTAATGTCTGTTTCCTGCAACGGTACTATGTATTATTACATCAAAGACCTGCAGGGCGATATTACCGAAATTGTTGATAAGGACGGTAACTCAGTCGCAGAGTATGCCTATGATGCGTGGGGCAATATGCTCAACGAAGACAACGGCACACTAACAGTCGGCAAACTGAACCCGTTCCGCTATCGCAGTTATGTTTATGATGAAGAAACAGGCTTGTACTATCTCCAAAGCCGTTATTATGACCCGCTAACAGGCAGATTTTTGAATGCGGATGTATATGCTGACACTCAATCAGGCACACCGCTTAGCACAAATATGTTTGCTTATTGCGAGAATAATGCGATAAATAAATCTGATGATGAGGGTAAAGATGCTTGGTGGATACAGTCACCAAATAGTGCTAATGGAAAAGGACATACATCACTTTTGTTGAAAGAAAAATCAGGGTATTGGTGGTATTTCTATTGGGGAGATAGAAGTGTTCAGTTGTTATTTATAGGAACTTCTTCCCTAAGGGAAATTACAGGTAAAGTAAGAGCTCAGATCAATTATTATAATAGAAACTATTCTAATAAATTTGGTAAGTTGTACTATTACGAAGAGTATACGAGAGCTATACAATTTTCTGGGCATTTTGAAAATTGTATTAAAGAAATAAAAAAATATATAAGTAACAATCAATATTCTTATGCCTTTAGCGGTATTGGTAAAAGAAAAGTTTATGTTAGGTTTAGATATCCATCAGAAAAATATAAAGGTAAATACCGACCATATTCTCATATATTAACTACAAATGATTCTTATAGTTTAGGATTCAATAATTGTGTGCAAAAAAGCATTTTCTACTTAAAATATGGTGAATTATCTAGTAGAAATAAAGCGTTTCATGATGAATTAAACAATTTTCATGTTATACCGAATAATGCTATTAAGAAATTCAGAGAATTTGGAAAATGGGTAACATACTCATATTATTCATAAAGCTTTAAGAAAGGTTTTTAAAATGAAAAGAAAAAAGACTTTTAAAATTATTGCTATTGCTTTAATATTTTGTTTCTTTGCAGTTGCAGGAGTGGTGTATTTTTCTCTTACAAGCGTTCCGGAACATAATGTTAAGATTGAAAATGAGCTGGATAACAATAGTTATATGAATACTTGCGCAAATGTAATGTGTAATTTGGCAAGAGTTGGTGACAAACTATATTACAATGCGGCAAACGACTTTTTTAAATACGGAACATATGAAATCACTTCGGACTATACCAAGCGAATTTATTGGAAAGGTCCTGCAATTACAAGTGAATGCCTTGATTTAAACCGTGTTTCCAATGAGAATATTTTTTCACCTTATATACACAATGACATTGTTCAGTATTATGATTTGAATCAAAAACATTATAAGGAATATTTGAAATTGCCTGATCTTAATAATGATAACGCTTCGCTTGAAGAATTGTTTGTTGTAGGTGATGAACTCTATTTCAGCTATTCTGAATTATACAGTGGTAATGTTATAGGCGATACTATGGTAGTTTACGGTTTCTACAACCTTTACCGACAAGATGAAAATGATACAAAGTTAATATTGTCGGTGGATAACCTTGATTTTGACTATATTTCAGATCTTCGATTTTATGATGAATATATTTATTTTGTTGCAGGAAAGAGAACAAGCGATAAAGAAGACGCTTCTACAAACCTGTTCCTTTGTAAATATAATCCAAATAACGGAAAGTTAGTTTACAAAATTCCTTATACTCCAAGCAGTGACTTTGTCAAAATTACCTGCTTATCTGCCGTAAATGATAAGATATACGGCATGATAGTTAATCAATCTGATAACGGATATGAAACAGTTTATTGTGCGGATTTAAAAAACGGTACTATAAATACATTGTTTAAATCAAATGCAGGTATGGTTATCAACAGCTACAAAGATAAGGTGTTTTTATCAGTTGAAAACGGTAAAGACAAGGGAATATATTCAATTGATACTTCAACTGACAAAACTACTAAAATATTTAATGATGGTATCGAGTTGAATGGTCTTTATATCGTAGATTCAAAATACCTATATTTCACAGATAATGCATATTTTAACCTTTACAGAATAACTCAAGACGGCAAAAATCTTGAAAAAGTGTTTGGCTGATTTCATTATCATGTTAAATGGAGCTATAAAAGTATATAAGCAATAATTTAGGGGGCTCATTCGAGCATCCTAATATTAGATGTATTCTTCACAAGTATTTTTTACATTTATCTGTTTTTTGAAAGCGAATATCGCACATCATCAGACTACAGCCCCCTATGATAATTTCTTTATTATCATAAGGGGTGATTTTATTGTACATTTTTAGCGATTAGGCAAATGAATTTATCTAACAGAAAACGCATAAAATAGTTTGACTAATGTATAATATTGTGTTAAAATTATGCGAAAAGGGGGGGTGACAGCCCTATGGAGCAATATATGCCGATAGTGTGGATAGGCTTTGCAATATTTATGTTGCTTTGCGAAGGCTTTACAACACAGCTTGTATCAATATGGTTTGTTCTCGGCTCGGTTTGTGCCGCAATAACAACTATATTCACAAGCGACATAACAATCCAGTCGGCGGTGTTCCTTGTTGTGTCACTTGTTTCGCTGATTGTGACACGACCGCTTGTAAAACGCTTTAAAAAGCGTAACAAAACAACCGGAACAAACGCAGACCGCCACATCGGTCAAGTCGGGTTTATGCTGACTGATTTAACCGATATTGACGAAACAGCACAGGCAAAAGTTGGTGCGGAAACTTGGACTGTAAAGTCTGACAAAGCACCGCTTTTAAAAGGAACAAAAGTTAAGGTTCTTGCAATAGAGGGCGTAAAGCTCATAGTAGAACCCGTAACAGAATGAGAGGTAAATAATGTTAGGACTTATTATTTTAGGTATCATCCTTTTAATTTTGCTTATAGTAATCGTAAGCAATGTCAAGGTAGTGCCACAGGCACACGCATATGTAATTGAAAGACTCGGAACATATCATGTAACATGGTCAACAGG